>Ga0055584_100000006_pt1 | contig 193518 bp, 178 predicted proteins | sample OSDHelmetaG_FD_58716 | JGI IMG/M metagenome (GOLD analysis project Ga0055584, IMG submission 58716) | Pelagic marine sediment microbial communities from the LTER site Helgoland, North Sea, for post-phytoplankton bloom and carbon turnover... | ecosystem: Environmental > Aquatic > Marine >... | reverse complement strand
TAGATTGACTATTGATGGGATCACCTCCTTTTAATGCCAGGGTAGCCAAGTATTGTTAGCGAATCCCCCCTGTTAGAACTACTAACAAAAGCCTGGCGATTTTATATAACACTATCCGAGGACTGTAAAGCGATTACAGAGTAAGCGATGAATCACTATTTCTGCTCGGTTTGAGTGCTAGAGTCTGGAATCTGTCTTCTAGTGCCAATCGGGCGATTATCGGAATTACGAGGCGGAAGCGGTCGGAAAGCGGGAAACAGCACCGGATAGTGTGTAGAACTGCGCGCCAGATCACATACTGAGACGATTAATCAAGAATCACGATTTCAAATGGTTTCTCAGGTAAACTAGAATTGCTAGGAACGTATCGAATAGAGTACGAAACACGAGTAGGCGGTTATGAAGGAAAGAAGACGACATAGACGGGTAGAGGTGGACTTCTGGGCTAGCCTCAGCCATCCCCTGTTGGGCACAATTACCTGCGATATCCAGGACATGTCGGTAAGTGGCGTGTCGATAAAGCTGGACGAAGATCTAAAATTTTTCGTCATGATGGAGCTGGATGTAAAGATTCGTGGCGAAGGCTGGGATGATTCTATGCCGGCTTTGCCAGTTCAGGTAACCCGCGTCGACAAACGCAATGTCGGGCTAGAGTTTATCGAAAGCTGCGAGGATATTTGGACGCCGCCTGAAGATGACATGGACTTTTCTTCGGACGATTCGGATGTCACTGAAAACTATACCAGCATGGACGAGCTCGACGAATATGGCGAGCCCGCCTAGCTGCACAGATAAAACCCTACGGCGGTTTTTCGATCTGCACCTTCTGTTCAGAACATCACGAAGACCTGAATAGACAGATAAAGAACAGCGCCGATCAAACTCGAGAACACGATAAACTTGATTGGGCTTTCTCGAAAGCTATGCCAGAGTGTTTTCGCCTCGCCCCTTTCCTTGCTCAACTCATACTCTCTACGCAGTCGCAGCGTTCGCTCAGTTTGGTACTCATCGATGAGGCCGCGTGCAAACTCAAATTTCTCGCTTTCATTGGTCCAGATTGCAGGAAGGGAGATTCCCCAGTTCCCCGCCGAGGTTTCGAAGTAAGTGATGTCATTCGACTCTAGTAATTCGCGTACATCTTGAGCCTCGTCTTCGGGCACGTTGCGTAGCCGGAACAGAAGTTTAGACATAGTGGGCTCGATGGTTAGGGAATAGTGTGCGTAAAATCAATTGCCAAGTGCAATTGTCTGGATTTGGGTATGCTACCCGTAACGGCTTGTTGTGTAAAAGTCTGAGTACTTAGATAGAATGTATAACCTAGACGCGCAGAGCAATCGAGGAAAGGGAAATGAAGAGATCTATAAAGACTATGTTTGGCAAGGGCGTGGCCGCTTTCGCTGCGATACTATTCAGCCTGTCTACTGCCTTCGCGGAGACGTCGGTCTGGTCGGTGCGCTCGGGCGACAGCGTCCTCTATCTCGGCGGCACTGTGCACCTGCTACGTCCCGGCGACTACCCGCTTCCGGATGAGTTCGAGCAGGCCTATGAGGCGAGCTCCGAGCTCTACTTCGAAACGGACATAGGCTCGATGAGCGACATCGCAGTACAGACCCAGATGCTGCAGCAGCTGACCTATAACGATGACAGGACGCTGCAATCGGTCCTAAACGCAGAGGCCTACGCGGCGCTCGCAGACTACACCGCTACCGCCGGCCTGCCAATTACGATGCTAAATAAATTCAAGCCCGGCCTACTGGTGAGCACCCTGCAGGTTCTCGAGTTTCAGAGCATGGGTTTCACGCCGCAGGGTGTGGACGCGTTCTTCCATACGCGCGCCATAGGCGATGGCAAGGAAGAGGGGCAGCTCGAGACGGTGCAGGAGCAGATAGGCTTCATCGCGGCGATGGGCGAGGGCAATGAAAGCGAGTTCGTGTTGCTGTCGCTGGAAGAACTGGCAGAGACCGGGGATGTGATGGAAGACATGATAGGCGCCTGGCGCTCAGGCGACAGCGAGAGTCTGGCCGAGCTCTTCGTAGAAGACATGAAGAACGAATCCCCGGAACTGTATGACTCCTTGCTACTGCAGCGAAATCTCAGATGGGTGCCACAGATCGAACAGATGCTGGAAGATGCAGACGTCGAGTTTGTCCTCGTTGGCGCTGCACATATCGTCGGTGAAGGGGGGCTATTGGAGCTGCTCGAGCAGAGGGGTTTCGAGATCGAACAGCTCTAATTCTTGCGCATTGAGGTGCAGGCAGTGGAGCTGTATAGCGCCGCTGCCCGGTAACAAAGTAAGGAACTAAGAGCTGGTCTTGTGGCTGAGTACTATCTGACGAGGGCCACTGGTAGAGGTCTGGCCACTGACGCCGGAAGGGATTTGCTGAACCTTACCGCCTGATTTTAGGAACGCATCAACGTGTTCTGCTAGATCTGCGCGATTGCTTACTGCCGCGTCTTTCTTCGATTTATTTGCCATGCCTAACTTTCTCTGATTGTCACAAAAGCCCGAAATTATACAGCATTTTGGCTCTTTCGGCCAGATGACGGCAGGCGTGGGGTAGGGAGCTCGCCTACTCCGGGCTTTGAGAAACCGAGTCGAGTAGCCAGCCGGCGCGGTATGCAGGCATAGTCAGCCGCAGCGAGTGGCTGCCTTAGCGGGTCTTGGAGCCGAGGCGCTTCCGAGGCCGCACATAGTAGTCCGAGTAGTAGTCTTCTGGCACTTCGCCCACCAACTCATCGAGGGAGGTCTTGTAGATTACCTTCATCTTCGCGAGGAGTTCGAGGTCCAGGTGGCAACCGTAGTTGCGAACGGTCTCTATATCCTCGAGTTGCTTGCGAGATACGCCGAGCAGGCGTGCGCCTTCGTTCATCGAATAGCCTGCATTCAAACGTAGTTGACGGACGTTCTTCTTGACGGCAACGGTGATCGGAGAAAATTTGGAAAATTGGGCCTGATTCATAGTTTAGTGCTCCACACGACGGCGGTTCTTCGTCCTTCCTGTCGGAGGCAATCCCCCTAGATTGATAAGAAAATTATATTAAGTGCCTTCCTCAATTTGAATCTCAGAGAATTCGCAGTAATTAGGGCAAATTCAAGCTAACACAATGAATTTCCTATGGTAATGATTTCTTTAAAACAGTGGGATTTAGTTAGAATTTTGCAGGATTTAGTCAACACTAAGTGCAAGTTTCAATTCTGAAACCTATTTTTTTCGTGATATCTGGGCCAGGACTTTCTCCAGGCTCTTGCGGAACCAAGCCTGGGATCGCGTTTCAATTGTGAAATCGAAATGCGACTGGGCATTTTGAACGAACGGCAGCATATTCTGCTGCATATAGCCTAGCGAGCCGGTCTCGGATATGCCCACCAGCGTATCCCGGTAGTCATTCAGTATGACCTCGTCGAGAAAATAGAAGCCGGTTCTGCCGACCGCGCCGGCGGTGCCTACGCCGCGCTGGGCGATGGACGCCGCACTCAGTGACAACATCCCCAGAACCTGCTCCCTGCTCAGATTCTCCTTTCTCGCGACCAGGCTAATCTGATTCCAGAGGCTCTCGAAGCGAGGCATTAGGCTTGCGGAGTTCTCCCTAAGCAGCGAGGTCGATGCTCTCAGCTGCGCCGCCAATTCCTCTAGCTCGGGCAGGCTCAGCGGTGGCGTGTCGATAGCAGTGGCGCCCTGGCGACCCATCTCGTGGATAGAGAGCAATACCTGTTCCAGTGACTGTGGATTGCTTTCCTGAGCGATGACACCGCTTTCCTTCAGCTGCAGCACCAGCCTGTTGAGAAAAACCTGGCCGCCCTTCGCGGCATCGGATGCGATGGCAAATACCCAGACCGGCGAAAGATGCATCGTAAGCAAGCCTGCTGCCTCCAGAGAAGTTCCCAGTAATTTGCGATTGAGAAAGTGCTCTGGCAGTGGCGTATCCACGTCCATCTTATCCAGCTGCGCAACGTTCTTTATTAGGAAGGCCTGAAACATGCCGAAGGTGAAGCGGTAGCTATTCGAGTTCTTAATGGCCTGCGGGAGCAGTGTCTTGGTGAGCAGCAGGGTGCTGCCACCGACTAGAGAGCCGAGGGCCCGAGCGGCTCGCTCCGGCAGAGAGAAGGACAAGGCCAGATAGTGGTTCAATCGAGAGAGATATCTCTTCGAGGCGCCGGTGGAACTATCCGCGAGTATCGGCAGCTTCGGCTCGTGATCCTCGGGGTTCATTCGTGTATTCCTCCAGGGGCTTGCTGGCAAAGTATCACTAGCGGCTGTCCGTCGCTATAGGCTACTACAAATAGGCGAGACTCATCTGCTAGAATCTGCGTCTCATTCAGGAGAGCAGCATGTCAGATCCAGATTCAACAGACACAGGCACGGAACAAACGATATCCTCGAACAAGGTAGTGAGTTTCCACTATCGCCTGGCCGAGGTTCAGGAAAATGGAGAACGGGCAGACTGGCGGGAGGAGTCGCACGGTTCAGACCCGCTCTACTATCTCCACGGGTTTCACAACGTCGTGGTAGGTCTGGAGAAGGCTCTCGAAGGGAAGAAGGTGGGTGACTCGATAGAGATAACCTTACAGCCAGACGACGCCTACGGATACAGGCGTCCGAACTCGACGCAGCGGGTGCCGATCAAGCATCTACAGTTTCCACGGCCGGTGAAGAAGATTCTGCCGGGGATGCCAGCCAATGTCGAAACGAATCAGGGCCGCCGCTCAGTAGTGATAATCAAGGCAGGGAAATTCAATGCCGATGTGGATTTCAATCACCCACTAGCTGGCAAGGTTCTGTACTACGAAGTTCAGGTAGAGGGAATTCGCGATGCCACCGCCGAGGAGATTGCCCACGGTCATGTACATGGAGTAGGCGGGCACCATCACTAAGCTGTTAGGGAAAGTGGCGCGTTCTAGGCAGTAGTTGCCTGCTTCGAGCCCACTGTCTCCAGCACCAGCGGTATGACCTTTCGATTCACTACGACTTCGTAGTAGACCTCGTCGCTGTCGGGGTCTTCTTGAACCTCGCCATCTTTCCATAAGTCGACTTCGCCCTCGCGTATGACCAAGTCTTTCTTGCGACCGTGCGTATCAGGATATTGCCCTACGTGGAATAGATACTTCTTGCCATTTAGCTTCATGCAAACCGATTTCAAGCTTATCTCATCTTTCAGCTTGGCGAAGGCCGCCGTGTCTATAAGAATACCGTTCACGTTGTAGCGGAAGAACTGCTGTCCCTTCTCGCCCTTTCTCTCTTCCCCTTCGCCGATTCGCAACACCCTGACGTTGAACAGGCTCTTGCCAATAGCCTCCCTTAGAACCCAGGAACAGCTCGAAAGTCTATCGGCCACGCCTATTGCGCCGGAGATCATGATGGGCTTGTCTTCGTCGTATAGATAGCGCGGGGGAGTGCTGGCATAGCAAATGCCTACGCCGAGTTCTAGCAGTGGCAGATCCATCTGGGTAGAGTAGCGATTGTTCGAACTAACAATCTTCAACATATCTCTCGAGTAGCCGCAGGCGCGGGCGATGGAGAACCACTCCTGAGGCGTCTGTTCGAATTCGAGGAAGCTTAGAATAATCGCATCGCCCTCGATGAACACTTTGCTCGCGCCGTAGGTTTCCAGAATCTTGTTGATCGGGTTGAAGAAGCGCATGCTGAAATAGGATGCTGGATTTAGCCCCTTTTTCTCGAGCTCTTCGGTGACCAGAGTAGACCCGCGCACATCGGCCTTCATGATGGCATGGTGGCAGATACGTTCGTCGTCCGCCTCTATCTCGGCACTCGTGGGCAATAGATAGAGCGTGCCGGCGGACTTCGAAAGTTTCAGATCCTCTTCGTTGGTAAGCAGCGTGAGCCTATTGAAGGCACGGTGTGCGAAGCGGAATAGCTTCAGGTGGCGCCGATAGCGACTAATATCAACCAATAGCTTGAGTGAGTCGGCGGCATCCGCCTTGGACACCTGGTCCTTCAGTTGCGCCCTAAGTGACTCCATAGACTTAATCTGTTCAGGCGATAGCTTGTTGCCGCCGCTAATGCTGTCCTGAAGTTTTGCGGATGTGATATTTCCGCTCAAGAACTGACATACCGTCTTTAGATCGACGTGCTCCATTATCAGCGGATTGAGAGATCGCCGCATATAGTGTGAGGAGAGAAGCTGAGCGAGAATCTTCTGTGAGCGTAAGATTTTGGAGAACGCAGCAAGCGTCTTCTCCAGGTTCTTAACCTCGCCGCGCCTCTTCCACCAAGCGCCGAAACCGTGCTCGCGTCGAATCGCCGCCAGTCGTTCCTTGTTCTTCTGTACGTTAAATAGCGCGGAAATATTCTCCGGCCATTCGAACCAGTTCAGATCCTCGGCGATGACCGCCTTCGTGTCCTTGGCAGGTCCGAAGAAGCTATGGGTGAGAAACAGGCCTCCGAGTTCATCGTGAATCTCAGCATCCGATGCGGACGTGGTCGCGTCCTCTCCCAGAGTAGCGATCGGAAGCTGTTTCAACCGTTTCTTGAATAGCTTCTCAATCTTGGCATTCAGGTCAATAAATCCCTTCGCCTCACTATTCCAATTAAATACGCTGTACTCGTTCGCTAACAGGGAAAGAGCGCTCGGGTCTGAGACCGTTAGAATAGGATTCATCAACGCATCGACTACGAACCGATATTCCTTTCCCAGATACTGATCTCGAATGGAAGCTAGCTGTCTTTCTTCGACGCGTTGCAATTGCGTGAAGACCTGCTTGTTGACGTTAAACAAGATCGAATCGTAGTTCTTCTTTAGCCAGAACAGGCGTTGATCGGTTGCGAGTGCCTCGGACGAACCTTTGCTTCTCAGTTCTGCAAGGCGTGAGGTCACGTTGCTAATATCGGTATCGAGCTGCGCCTTGGTAACTCGGATGATTATCTTGATCGCGGCGAACTGTAGGAAACAGATTTCGTCCGCGCTAAGATCGGTCTTCACCCGATGAATCAGGATCGTCATCATGTCGAGATAGTCAGCGCGGATCTTCTCGAAAGCCTTCGAGTTGTCCCAGTGTTTGGGCTTCGGGATTGCGATCTGTGAAACGAGGAGAGCTACGAGCTTCTTCACGTCGGAGGAAAACTTGCTGCTGAGCTTTACGTCGATGTGGTAGTTGTCGATGCCCTTCGATAGCTTATCAATCGACAGCTGCACGCTTCGATTGGGGTCTATCGTCTCGACAAGACTAAGTTTATCCATCGAATCCATGACACTCTGTTCTTATTAGTTGTTCGAGAATTTCCGAAGTTCTGAAGTTAAAAATTAGACTCACATCGCAGTATTTCAAATTAGGCTGGAATTGCCAGATTCATGCCCTGCAAATGTGAACCACGCCACATTACCTAGAATGTACTGGAAAATCAGCAATTTGTAGCAGTTTGTTCGATTTCCCGGCTGCCCATTCCAAGTCAATCAAGCTATGGTGTGCGATCCAAGCTCTAGCCACTATATATAGTAGGCAGCACTTAGCTTCGCCGCGGCCGCAGCCTAGCCGCGAGACTCTCCAGGGTCTGCGAAGCCTGTCTCCCTAGACGCCAGCGCCGCAGTGAGGTGAGTGGCCAAGCCATCAGGCCCATCTCGCATTCGAGCTCTAGTGCAATGACTAGCTGGGCCTCGGCAGCACTTGCCTGAAGCGTAAATCCATAGGCCATCTCCCTGTGCTTCGATTCGATGGTGAAATGCAGGCTGCTCGGAGGGTCCCAGCGAACGATGGTGCAGGCCCTGTCGCTGCCTAGCTGCAGTCGCGTGCCTCGAGACGGCGATTCCTGGTCGGTCGGCTGTACAGCGTCGACTCCCGGAAGCCAGTGCGACCAGTTGTGAAAGTCGATCAGCGCGTGCCAGGCGCTATCGTTCATCGAAGACAGCCAGACAGCATCGGTCTCGGTGTCTGCCGGCGAGTCGGGGGAGGCTAGCCGAATTTCTTGTCTGCAGCTGATAAATTTCATGCCTGAGTCTACGCCTGTCATGGCCTCTGTCTAATCTCGAAACTGCGGATTGCGCGTCCCGGCCGCTGGGCTCTTGCCCAGACTGTTCGATTGAATCATCGGCCGATTGATGCCAACATGAAACCCCCTCCAGGCGAATAGTATGAGCCTGACGCGTTTAACCCGGAAATCAGAACAGGGTGAATCGAGATGAGTAACTCAGACTTAATGCCGGTGCTGATCGTCGCCATCGTATTTGCTTTCGTCAGCTTCAATGTCTATCTCAAATTCCGCAGCAAGCAATTGTCCACTGGCGCCGACAGCCTACAGGCAAGCCTGCGTGATGAGAACATATCCCTGAAGGCCAAGACTATGGAGCTGGAGTCCCGCATTCAAGTGCTGGAGTCTATCGTCACAAGCAAGAATTTTACCCTCAGGGACGAGATAGACTCTCTCTCCTGAGGCTCATGTTTTCGACTGGGTTAGCGAGGCCTTGTTATGGTAAGGTTATTCGTCCAATCGCAAGATTCCGATGCCATGCTGATAGCTCCAGTGTCGACTCCCAGAGCCAGCTAAAACGAGAAGAAGAGAGAAGATCATGACTCAAGATGACAAGCCTACCGATAGTTCACGACGCGAGATGCTCAAGGGTGCCTTGGGTACTGGCGCTCTGGCGGCAGGAGCCGCATCCGTACCCGGGTTTATTTTCCCCGCTCTAGCACAGGGGGAGCGCCTGGTACCCTTTACCGATGTTCCAGATACATTTAACGTGCGCCCGGTTCGGCCGAATGCGACGCACTATCTGGATACACGTGAGATAACGACTTACTTCACCGACAACGACGATTTCTATCTCGTGCAGCACTACGGTCAGCCCGAGATAGACAACGCATCCTACCGCTTGAAAGTCACCGGCATGGTAGACAACGAGCTGGAATTCTCACTGCAAGACCTCATGGACCGAGACAATATCGAACAGCAGGTTGGCTTCGAGTGTGGCGGTAATGGCCGTCGCCTGTTCCAGGGGCTAATCGGAAACGCGTACTGGCGCGGTGTGTCGCTGGCGAGGATACTCGAAGAGGCTGGCATTCAGGATGGCGCCAAGGAGATCGTATTCTTCGGAGCCGATACCTCTACCGAGACCATACGCGAGACCGAGGTAGAGAAGGCGTTTGCCCGCAGCCTATCTATAGATGACGCTATGCGCCCAGAAAACATGCTCGCCTTCGAGATGAATGGAGAGCCCTTGCCGCATTATCATGGCAAACCGGTTAGGGCGCTTGTTCCGGGTTGGTACGGCGTGGCGAATGTGAAATGGCTGACGCAGATTCACGTGCAAGACACCCGTTACATGGGCCGCTTCATGGGCCGAGACTATGTAACACTGAAGAAAGCGAACGTAGGTGGCGTAGAGCGCTGGGTTGAGAATTCGGTCACCACGATGAACCTGAAATCCTCAATCGTTCGTGTAACCGAGATGGGCGGGCAGTACAAGATCCAAGGCTTCGTGCTAAACGATGGTACGCCACTCGAGAGCATCGAGGTGAAGGTAGACGACGGCCCCTGGGAACCCGCTCAGGTAAATCCGCGCTCGACGAAATATTCCTGGAAGCTGTTTAGCTACGACTGGAACGATCCCACGCCGGGCGAGCATACTATCGTCTCGCGCGTGACCGACGTCAACGGCAATGTGCAGGCAACTCAGGAAGAACTGCCCGAGAAGGTTAGCTACTGGGAAGACTTCGGTCAGTTTCCACGCACGGTGCGCATCTAGGGCAGACGTATAAACTACGTCCTGCCTAGCGTAGTAGCTGCGCGGGCAAATACGGAAAAAGGGAGCCGCTGTAACTCTTAAGTGGTCAAAGACTTGATCAAAGGCTCCCTAGTATCCACAGACTCACCCCTCGAAGGGTTCCTCCTCACTAGACAGTGGAGCGAGTCCGAGACTGGTATCGATCTCACCTTCTGGCTGGCAAGTGCGTCCGGCCCGCTGCGTCTTGAATTCTCCGCTCAGGAGGCAGTCTGTTTCTTCCCCACCTCGCAGCAGCCGATGGTTGAGGACGTTCTGGGTGCCATAAAGGGCTGGCGCATCGCCCCCACCGAGCTGAAAAACTTCGCAGGCGAGTCCATGTCAGCCCTCTATCTGCGAAGTCGGCGCAAGCTCCTCGATAGCCGAGATCGCCTGCTCGCTAAGGAAGTCAGGATAACGGAGGCAGACCTGAAGCCTACCGACCGATTCCTCATGGAGCGTTTTATTACCGCGGCGGTTTCCATCGAGGGCGAGCTCAATGAGCACGATGGGTTCAGCGATATTCAACCGACGAACCTGAAGGCTGCAGAGTACAGGCCGCAGCTCGGCGCGGTATCGATCGACATCGAAACCGACTATCAGGCGTCTACGCTCTACTCCATTGCGATCTATTCGAATACCGCCGCTATCGTGTACATGGTTGGCCCCGCTGGAACATCGAAGCTGAAGACTGAGGCCGGCGATGGTCTGGAACTCGTACAACTCGGCTCGGAGCGGGAAGTGATTGCGGCCTTCGTGAAGGCAATTCGGGAGATCGACCCCGATGTCATCATGGGGTGGAACATCGTCAACTTCGACCTGCGCTGCCTGCAGGACTTCTGCGACCGCCTGAAGATGCCTCTCGAGTTGGGCCGCAACCGCGAAGCCATCTCCTGGCGCAAGTCGCGCGATGGCAACGACCGATACTATGCGCTGATGCCGGGGCGGGCCGTGCTCGACGGCATCGAATTGATGCGCTCGGCAACCTACCAGTTCGAGAATTTCTCCCTAGAGTATGTTTCGCGTCAGCTGTTAGACCGTGGAAAACTAGTGGATGATGTCGACCAGCGTGGTAAGGAGATCACCGAGCTCTTTCAGAACGACAAGCCCGCCTTGGCGAAGTACAACCTCGAAGACTGTAGGCTGGTGTGGGACATCTTCGAGAAGGAGGCATTAATCTCCTTCGCCATGGAGAGAAGCCTGCTCACTGGATTAGAACTGGATCGCTATGGTGGGTCCGTGGCGGCCTTCGACTTTCTCTATCTGCCCCGTCTGCATCGCAAGGGATTCGTTGCGCCTTATGTAGACCAGAACACCGTGAGTAATGTGAGCCCCGGCGGCTATGTGATGGGATCTATCCCAGGTATTCACCAGAACGTTATCGTGCTCGACTTCAAGAGCCTGTACCCGAGCATCATACGAACCTTCCATGTAGATCCGCTGGCCTTGGCCGTTGCCGCTACCGAGCAAGATCCCATCGAAGGCTATGACGGCGGGAAGTTCTCTCGCACAGAATATATTCTACCGGAGCTGATCTCCACACTATGGTCTGCACGCGATAGGGCGAAGGCGAGTAATAACGCCGTGCTATCGCAGGCGATCAAGATCATTATGAATTCGTTCTATGGAATCCTCGGCACGGTGGGTTGCCGATTTCTGGACTCGAGGCTAGTGAGCTCGATCACCAAGCGAGGCCATGAGATTCTGATCGAGAGCAAGAATTTTATCGAGTCGCAAGGATATCAAGTTATCTATGGCGATACGGACTCGGTATTCGTTCTGCTGGGAGATGTAGAGAAGGAATCGGTCAAAAGTATCGGAGATAATCTCGCAGCGCAGCTGAATGCCTTCTGGTCGGCGAGCCTGAAAGAGAGGCATGGGATTGTCAGCCATCTCGAGATGGAGTTCGAGACACACTTTAGCAAGTTTCTTATGCCGACTGTGAGAGGCTCCGATGCAGGGAGTAAGAAACGTTACGCGGGTCTGGTGACCGGCGATGGAGGGGATCGCCTACTGTTCAAGGGCCTGGAATCGGTGCGTAGCGACTGGTCCCCACTCGCTAGAGAGTTTCAGCAGGAACTCTACAGGCGGATATTTCTCGAGCAGCCCTTCGAGGATTACATCAAGCAAGTCGTTGCACAGCTAAGCGAAGGCAAGTACGAGAACGAGCTGGTCTTGAGAAAGCGCCTGCGGCGCAAGCTGAAAGACTATGTGAAAAACGTACCGCCCCACGTACAGGCGGCACGCAAGGCAGAGGACATTCGACGTTCGCGCCAGCTACCCAGCCTTTACCAATCTGGTGGATGGATAGAGTACATCATGACAATTAATGGCGCCGAGCCTCGCCAGTACCGTGAATCGGCGATAGACTACGGGTTCTATATCGAAAGGCAGTTAACGCCTATAGCAGACTCCATATTGGTTTTCGAAGATTCCTCTATGGACAAGATACTGAATAATCAGATTGGGCTCTTCTAGAGAGCGTAGTCTAATTCGAGGGAATCATGACAACGAACTTAGTACTTACCGTGATAGCAGACGACAAGCCAGGCTTGGTCGGCGCACTGTCACAGACAATCGCGTCGAACTCAGGCAACTGGTTGGAAAGCAGCATGTCGCGCTTGGCTGGAAAATTCGCAGGCATTCTACGGGTGAGCGTTGCCGACGATCAGGTGGACAAGCTCATCGAGGAATTAAACGGCCTTTCGACGGAGATAAAGCTCGTCATCGAGAAGTCGCAAGTCGACGGCGGCCAGCAGAAATCGCGCATGGTTGAGCTCAGCCTGGTGGGCAACGACAGGCCGGGCATCATCAAGGAAATCTCTGCGGCGGTATCCGCGTTCGGCATCAATGTCGAACGACTCAATACAGAATGCGTCTCCGCGCCCATGTCATCGGATGCGCTATTCAAGGCCCAGGCTCTGCTCGAGGTGCCCCAGGGGGTTGCGCTGGAACAATTGCAGTTGAAGTTGGAACAGCTGGCCGACGACCTGATCGTCGAGATTGATGTGGCGGTTCGCGATTAGAGCGACTAGTGCCGACTAGATCGCGAGTTCAGATTTTAGCCGGTCTATGTGGCCGACCATATTCGTTAACAGATTGATGCACTCCACGATCTCTATCTCGTTCTCATTCGATAGGCGGGTCATATCGCTCTCGACGTTGCTATAGAGCAGAACGAGACAGGACTTGCTTGCATCGAAATTCTGATAGAAGAATTCCGAAAATTCATCGGACACGGCCGAGAAGATGCGGTCAAGGGTTGTGCCATCGTCGGTCTGGTTTTCCAGCAGCAGCCGTTCCAGGCCGCTCAACTGTATCGAGACGGCATTCTGGGTGGATTGGCTATAGGGAGACTGAATGCTCTCATCGAGGTTGCCGTTTAGCATGGGATAGAGGGAGCGCAGCAGCAGCTCTTCGCGCAGCATCGATGCCATCGCGTCGGCCAGAACAATAATCGCCTGAGGGCCGCTCATCGATTCGATTCGTGGCCGAATTGCAACTAGCTGTTCGCTCCATAGTGACTGCAGTGCCTGATAATCATTCAGCAGCGTATCGGCGATGAGCAGCAGTAACTGTCGACGTCTATTATTGCTCAGCTGCTCCAGTGTGAAGCCGCTCTCAGCCAAGTCTTGATCAAGCTGCGTTATGGCGCGATAGTCGTCAACCGGTCGTGACTGCCCATCGCTCGCCTGTCCCCAGATCAAGAATTCCAGCACATGAAAGCCCAAGGTGATTTCAGAGACATCGAAGGCGCCATGTTGCTCCCTCAACGCCGCAATATCTAACGGCACGTTGATATCGTGCACGATGCCGCTGTCGGGATAGCCGGCTACATAGTCGATGTATCCCGGTATTACCGGCCAGTGGTTTATCTGATATTGCAGTTGGATGAGTGAGAGGGCGGCAGTCTCGTCAAGCAGCTGTGCGGCGAAGTAGCGATGCAGGCTCGTCAACTCGAAGGCGCTGTGGGAGTCGAGCCAGGCCTGTTTTGCGAGCTCCAAAGTTTCGCCGCTGGGCGTGCCTACCAGGTTGTTTAGAACCACTCGAAGCTGTGCTATCTCGGTGTTGGCCTGTTCGAAGTCGGCATCGATCTGCTCGAGATAGTCCAGCGCAATCTGGGAGGCGGCCGTGCTCAGCTGCGGGTTCAGTACTTCGAATGAAGAAAACGAGACTGGCGCTTCCGTTGGAGGACCCTCCGACGCTATCTGCTGTTCACCGCAGCGCGTCAGAATCAGGCAGGCCGCTATCGCGAATGCTGCTCTATTCGTACACAAAGTCAGTGTCCCGCCTAGTCGCATGGTCTACCTTAGTGCTAGTCGCGCAGAGTGAGGATCTTCCAACCGGCAGATTCTGCCTCCTCGCGCAGTTGGTCATCGGGGTCCACGGCAACGGGTTCTGCCACGGCCTGCAACAGTGGCAGGTCGTTTATCGAGTCGCTATAGAACACGGCATCACTGAGTCGATAGCTATCGGCCGCCCCGCTAATCCACGCCTCGAGCTTGCTTACCTTGCCATCCTGATAGCAGGGTGTGCCGAGGATCTTGCCCGTATATCTGCCTTCCACCGTTGCTAATTCTGTCGCGATAAGCAAGTCGACGGCGAAGAGCGTTGCGATCGGCTGGGTGATGAACTCGTTCGTAGCCGTAATGATGATGCAGAAATCGCCGGCGGCTCGATGCTCTCGAACGAGTTTCTGCCCCTTGCTTAAGATGATGGGGCGCACCGAGTGGGCCATGAATTCGGCATGCAGCCTCGCACGCTGGTCGGCATCGAGCTCCAGCACCGGCTCGAGAGTAAAGGCTACATAACCGTGTATGTCGAGTACGCCACGCTTGTATTGCTCGTAGAAGTAATCATTCTGTTCGCGGTGCGCCTCGGCGTCGACCAGCCCCTTGTCGATGAGAAACTCTCCCCAGGCATGGTCGCTATCGCCGCGAAGCAGCGTATTATCCAAGTCAAACAGGGCTAACTTACCCGAACTGCCAGATTGCATGTTATCCCTCACGTGTTGTCGCCCTGCGGCCATTCGATGGTTTCGGGCATTATAGCCGTGAAGTGCTAGATTCTATACTGGCTTGGCGCCGGCGGTGGCCCACACACAGGACTCGCATAATGACTTAACATACTGAAATATAAAGATAATAACGATATATTGAAAGCCGCGGCCATTGATCAGGAGGGACGCTTTGTGAAACAATGAGGGCTTCTTTTCGTCTTAAGGACCGGCAGCAGTGATAGATTCAGAAGGGTTTCGTTCTAACGTCGGCATAGTGATCTGCAATAAGCAGGGGCAACTACTCTGGGCGAAGAGAATTGGGCAGAGTGCCTGGCAGTTTCCACAGGGCGGCATCAAACCTAGCGAGTCGTTGGAAGATGCCCTGTACCGTGAATTGGACGAAGAGGTGGGGCTGTCTGCCGCCGATGTGCAGATTCTGCACCAGACCAAAGATTGGCTCCACTACCGACTACCCGAGAACTATATTCGCCAACACAGCGATCCGAGGTGCATCGGTCAGAAGCAGAAATGGTTTCTGTTAAGCCTGGAGTCCGAGGACAGTAAGGTAGTGCTGAGTAGAACCGGCAAGCCGGAATTCGATGATTGGCGATGGGTTGATTTCTGGTACCCGGTAGATCAGGTAATCGAGTTCAAGCGAGAGGTGTATAGAAAGGCCCTCGAGCAGCTGGAGTCACCACTGAGTAGCTACATCGGGAGCCCAATACCCAACTAACGATTGCGGTGCCGCCGTCCCTAGGGAAAGAAGTGGACCGGCCACCCACGGAACTGGAATTCAAACTTTTACGCCGTACTGTGTAGTAGACGAAATTTTTATCGACTGCGAAGCGCCTCGTCGTGGCGATGAGAAACTGGAGTGAGAACAAATGCTAGAGCGTTTGCGAAGCATAGTACAGAAGGTTAATGCGGCTAAGGATCTGCAGTCGGCCCTCGACATCATCGTCTTAAAAGTGCGTGAAGCTTTGGGCACGCAGGTCTGTTCCGTATTCCTGCTCGACAAGGATATCAACGCACATGTGCTAATGGCTTCCGATGGTCTAAAGAAGGAGTCGGTCGGCCATGTTAGTCTGGAAGCAGGAGAAGGCCTCGTTGGCCTCGTCGCCAAGCATGCCGAACCCATCAATCTGCAAGATGCCTCTCTTCACCCTAGCTTTCATTATCTAGAAGACACGGGGGAGGAGAGCTTTCACGCCTTCCTCGGCGTTCCGATCATTCACCACCGTTCCGTGCTGGGTGTGCTGGTCGTTCAACACGAAGATCGTCGCCGCTTCGATGAAAGCGAAGAGGCATTTCTGATTACCCTCTCGGCGCAGCTAGCGGGTGTGATAGCCCATGCCGAGGCAACTGGTGCTGTTGAGGGCGTGAGCCCCTCCGGTCATAAGACTTCTGACACGGTGTTCTCCGGAGTCTCCGGCTCATCCGGCGTCGCCATCGGAGAAGTTGTCGTTGTCTTTCCGCTCGCCGATCTCAGCAAGATCCCGCAACGCCAAACGCCAGATATTGAGAAAGAGGTCGTATTCTTCAATAGCTGTTTGCAACTGGTAAGAGAGGATATGCGCAGCCTGCATGCCAAGCTCGCCGGGCAGGTGGCGGAGGAAGAACGGCAGCTGTTCGATGTCTATGTGCGGATGCTGGAAGATACCGCACTGGGCAATGAGATCGTAGAAAGAATACGTCTAGGATTCTGGGCGCAGGGCGCACTCGCCTATGTGGCCGGGGAACATGTTAGAAGCTTCGAGGCGATGGACGACCCCTATCTGAGCGAGCGTGCCGTCGACATCAAGGACCTGTGCTCGCGCATACTCTTCTATCTGCAGGAGAAAGAAGTCGTAAAGACCGAGTACTCCGACAACACGATTCTCGTTAGCCAGGAAATCACACCGGCGATGCTGGCCGAGGTGCCCATAAGCAAGCTAAAGGGCCTGGTCTCCGTGGAAGGATCGAGCAACTCCCACGTAGCGATTCTCGCGAGATCGATGGGGATACCGACGGTAATGGGTGCGGTAGACCTGCCATATACCCAGCTGCACGGCAAGCAGGTCGTGATCGACGGCTACAAGGGCGAGGTGATCACGAACCCTTCGGACGAGATTCGAACGCGGTATTCCGAGACGATTCAAGAACAGGATCTACTGAGCAAGGAACTGGAAGGCCTGAAAGACCTGCCATGTGAGACGGCCGACCATCACAGAGTGCATCTGTGGGTAAACACAGGCCTGATGACCGATGTGGTGCGGTCACTGGATCAGGGCGCAGAGGGCATAGGCCTGTTCCGAACCGAAGTGCCGTTTCTGCTCAGCGAGCGCTTCCCAAGCGAACAGGAGCAATACGAGATCTATCGTGAACAGCTTGAGGCATTCGCGCCGAAACTGGTTACGATGCGCACGCTGGATATCGGTGGAGACAAATCGCTGCCGTACTTTCCCATCGAAGAAGCGAACCCGTTCCTCGGTTGGCGCGGCATTCGAGTCACGCTCGATCATCCCGAGATCTTCACCGCACAGATACATGCGATGCTGCGTGCAAGCGTGGGTCTCAACAACTTGCAGATCATGCTACCGATGATCAGCAATATTGGCGAGGTCTCCTCGGCGCTACAGCTGATCAAGAAGGCCTACCATGAGCTGATTCAAGATGGAGTAAAGGTCAAGTTCCCTCCAGTGGGTGTTATGATCGAACTGCCCGCCGCGGTTTATCAAACACGCGCGCTTGCCAAGCTGGTGGACTTCATTTCTGTCGGAAGCAATGACCTCACGCAGTATCTATTGGCTGTCGATAGAAACAACCCGCGTGTGGCAAACCTCTATTCTTCCTTCCATCCCGCTGTGCTCAGCGCGCTACAGCATGTGGTGACGGAGGCGCAGGCGGAGGGCAAGTCGGTCAGCATCTGTGGCGAGATGGCGGGGGACCCCGGCGCTGCCGTATTGCTGATGGCGATGGGCTTCGACGTACTCTCGATGAATGCCTCGACACTCTTGAAGGTAAAGTCGGTGCTGCGCAGCATCACTTTGGAGGTCGCCCGTAAGCTATTAGCGGAAGTAATGACTCTGGACGACGCACAGAAGGTAAGAAGTGCCGTGGATCTCGCGCTCTACAACGCGGGCGTGGAGCGTCTGCTACGCTCGTCCCGTTCCAACTAGTCGTTTAGTCAGCATCGCTATAGTAAATAATGGGGACGGAGGGAATAAAATTTAATCCCTCCGTCCCCATTATTTCCCTTCGAGGAAGATAACCTCTCCCGTGTCGAGACAGTACTCGGCGCCGGTAATCAGTAGATCCTCGGTAGAGATGAGTTCTTTGAGTATGTCTGAGCCTCGTTGCAGATTCTGGACAGAGGCGGCGATATTGGAGCGCACCGCGCGCAAGATCAGGTCTGCACTCGGTTCGGCAGGCAAGAGATCTTCCAGCGCAGGCCGGATCCTGTCGACTATTGAGGAGAGATGGGGCGAGCGGCTCTCGACGGGTGTCACTAGCTGCTCCAGCGTAGCCTGCACGGCGCCGCAGCGGCTGTGTCCTAGTACGACGACCAGTCGCGTGCCGAAATTCTCCGCGGCGAATTCGATGCTCGCAATCTGCGAGGGCGCTACGATGTTTCCTGCCACACGAATTACGAACAGGTCGCCTATGCCCTGTCCGAAGACGATCTCCGCGGGAACGCGGGAATCGGAACAGCCCAAGATTATCGCGAATGGCTTCTGATCTTTCTGTGCAGAATCGAGCAGTGTCTGAGTTTCGAGATGAAAGCCCTTGCCGGCGCGAAAAGTCTCGTTACCCTGTTTAAGTCGCTCCAGTGCTTCTCTGGCTGGGATCATGGGCTATGTGCTCTTCTGAGGAATCGACGGTAGCTACTAGTGACCGATCTTACCCTCTGTGAACAAGTAGTCTTTGAGTTCCTTGTCGAGTTTCGGGTCTCTGCGGCGTATCCACTCCAGCACCATGGCGGCGTGTTCTTTTTCTTCGTCTCGGTTGTGCTCGAGAATCGAGCGTAGCTCTTTGTCCTTGCATGCATCTACGCGCTGGTTGTACCAGTCGACTGCCTCCAACTCCTCCATCAGAGACGTAATGGCCCGGTGCATGTCCCGCGTCTCGTCTGTCAGTTCTTCAATGGGTTCGTGATAGCCTTCATTCGCCATGGTTTTCTCCTGCGCGGTAGTTGATGGGTCATCGCTAAATTTCTATAGCAAACATACAGCAATCGCCGATTCTTGCAAACTTCCGAGGCAAAGGGCTTGGGTGCCTCAGCCGCGTTATTTCTCTGTCTTTTTCTATCTTTTGCTAACTTTTCCTTACCTTTTCCATGGCATCGGCTAGCCGTTCGTGTCCTGCCGCTTCGAGCTGCTGGCGTACCTGTTCCCGATCGGCTGCGCTGCGATTCTGGCTGATCTTGTACTTGCATTGTATCGATTGAATCTTAATCGCTATGCCGACGATGGCGGTCAGCATGTTGGCGGGGTAGTCGGGTTTCCAGGGTGTGCTATAGCCCAACTCGTTCTGCTCGGTCAGGCGATCGACGAGCCGCCTCAGCCTTTCGGGGTCGGTAAAGCTCTCGGCGATACCCTCAATCTGTGCCACCTGGTAATTCCAGGTAGGCACGCCAGCAGATCCGTACCAGCTGGGGCTGACGTAGGCATGATCGCCCTGCAGGCTCACCAGAACCTTCTGATCCTGAATCTGTTGCCACTGCGGGTTCACCTTGGCCAGATGCCCGATGAGCGTCCCCGCGTCGGAATCGAAGACGAAGGGGATCAGGCTAGCCACGATGGCGCCATCGTGCAGCGAGATTAGCTGTCCGAACGAATTCTCCCGTATGAACGTGGCTATCTCTTCGGAGTCGTGAATGGCAAAGTGTTTCGGGATGTACATAGTCGTTCCGTCTCCTTCGAGCTTAGGCAGGCGGCAAGTTGAAGGCGTGACCCTGAGTCTTGTTTCCCAGTGAGTCGAAATTCTGTTCGGCGAATCGCGTGCCGCCGCCCGCGTCACAGATCACGGCGGTGGAGCACAGTGTTCCGTAGTCCCGCTCTGGGTTCAGGATGAAGGCAGAGGAGAGCTTCCGCTCTATCTCGATGCCGATACCGGTATCGGGCAGGTCCACATCGGATGCCGGGGCTCTGTCGCCCATCATGGCGAGCAGTGCATCGGTGCTGAGTTGTTCGGGCGTCGTCAGCAAAGCCGTAAGCCTTTCCTTTCCCGTCTCTACCTTAGGCCATGCGGTATTCAGCAGGCCGTTGGATAGACCGTAGATTCCCGGCTCGAGACTCCAGACCTTGCGCTGCTGATTATTGACGTAGTAAAGCGCTTCGCCGTCGCCGACTAGCAGGTTGTAGCCTGCGTACTGGTCGTAACTTTGAGAAAGGTTGGTCGCATAGCTCTCGGCGCTCACGCTCGATGCGAGAAAGCGGCAGGTCAGCTCGCCACGAGACCGTGGTCTTCGCTCGGTCTGTGAGGGGTCGCGTATATTCGTCACGGCCGCGAAGCGTCCGCCTTCTGTAATACCGAGCCAAGTTCCGCCCGCTAGCTGGTCGCGGCCCGAGAGCAATTGTGCACCGGATGCTTCGTCTACCCAAAGGGCAGCCTGGGTCGTGGGTCTGGCGAAAAGCTCGTCTCGATTAGCGGCGACTACCAGGGGTAAACGAGGGTCCGTCTGGTACGCAAATAGGATTAGACACATCGCTGCTATGTTAGCGGCAATGGGAGTGAATGGACAGATTGAGGTAGCCGATAGTCTCAGAGTCCTGACCAAAATTGCCAAACTTTCTTGTCGTGGGTTGAGTATAATGGTCGTTCGCAGACACGCATAAGCCCCGATCGATACCCCGGTCTACACGAGGACCCATGCTGACATTCCCACAGTTCGACCCGGTAGCGCTGGCCATTGGCCCAATCAGTATTCACTGGTATGGCATCATGTATATGATTGCCTTCGGTGGTGCCTGGGCCTTGGCGAGCTATCGCGCCGCGAGACTGGGGGGCGCCTGGACGTCCGAGCAGATCTCCGACCTGGTATTCTATGGCGCGCTCGGTGCGGTGCTGGGCGGACGGCTGGGCTCGGTGCTGTTCTACAACTTCGACCGCTTCCTGTCGGACCCGATCTGGCTACTGCGGGTGTGGGAGGGAGGCATGTCATTCCATGGCGGACTGCTCGGCGTGCTGCTGGCCTTCTACCTCTATTCCCGTAGCATCAGGAAGGAATTCTTCGAGGTTATGGATTTTATAGCGCCCTTCGTTCCCTTCGGCCTGGGCGTAGGACGCTTCGGCAATTTTATTGGCGGCGAGCTCTGGGGCCGACCGACCGATGTGCCTTGGGGCATGGTGTTTCCCCATGTGGATCAGCTGGCGCGGCATCCCTCGCAGCTCTACGAGGTGGCGCTAGAGGGAATCGTTCTTTTCATTCTGGTTTGGTGGTTCTCATCGAAGCCCAGACCAAGAATGGCGGTAACCGGGCTCTTCGCACTGGGCTACGGAAGCTTTAGGTTCTTCATAGAGTTCTACCGTGAGCCGGACCTGCATCTGGGCTATGTAGCCTTCGAGTGGCTGACCATGGGACAAGTGCTATCAACCCCGATGATCATCGGTGGCCTGGTGCTGCTGATTGCCGCCTACGCGCGCCCACAGCCACAAACTAATCCCAACTAGATATTTACGAGAAGCTCGACCGCTATGCATCAATACTTAAGTCTCTGTCAGCGCATAATAGATGAGGGTGTCTGGATCGATAACCAGCGCACCGGCAAGAAGTGTCTCACCGTTATCAATGCAGACCTCAACTATGATGTGGGCGGCAACGAGTTTCCCATCATCACGACGCGAAAGAGTTTCTGGAAGGCCGCTATCGCGGAGCTGCTAGGCTATCTTAGAGGTCTGGACAATGCAGCGGACTTTCGCGCTCTGGGTACCAAGTCCTGGGATGCAAATGCCAATGAGAATCAGGCCTGGCTAAACAACCCGGCGCGCAAGGGAAGCGATGATATGGGCCGCGTCTATGGCGTACAGGGCCGCAGCTGGATGAAGCCAGATGGTTCGACCATAGATCAGTTGAAGAAGATCGTCGATAATCTCAAGCGCGATATCGACGACCGTGGAGAGATACTCACCTTCTACAACCCCGGCGAGTTCGACCTCGGTTGCCTTCGGCCCTGCATGCATACGCACAACTTCTCACTGCTGGGCGATGTGCTGTATCTAACAAGCTACCAGCGTTCCTGCGATGTGCCACTCGGGCTCAATTTCAATCAGATTCAGGTCTTCACTTTGCTCGCGCTCGTCGCACAGATCTGCGGCAAGACTGCCGGCTTGGCCTATCACAAGATCGTGAACGCCCACATCTATGAAGATCAGGTAGAGCTGATGCGCGATGTACAGTTACAACGCGAGCCCTTCGCGCCGCCTAAGCTACACATCAATCCAGATATTAAATCTCTCGAGGATCTGGAGACCTGGGTGACCCTGGAAGATTTCGAGGTCGAGGGCTATCAGCATCATGACCCAATCGCCTATCCCTTCTCCGTCTAGGCTCTATCTGTTCTCAATTGTCGTAAAGGACCATCGATGAAACTCGCTCTTATCTGCGCCATGTCTGAGAATCGCGTGATCGGCCGCGACAACGGCCTGCCATGGCATCTGTCCGAAGACCTGAAGTATTTCAAGCGCACCACGATGGGCCACGCTATGATCATGGGCCGCAACACCTGGGAGTCTATCGGTCGCCCATTGCCTGGACGCCTCAGCATCGTAATCAGCTCTCAGGCCGGCTATGTCGCCGAGGGCGCAGAGGTAGTGTCCTCCCTGCCGCGGGCCATCGAGCGAGCCGAGAGAACCGCGGCCGAGACGGGTAGCACGGAGGCCTTCATAATTGGCGGTGCGGTGCTCTATCGCGCCGCGCTGCCGCTGGTCGACACGATCCACCTGACTCGGGTGCATGCTAGCGTAGAGGGCGATACCTACCTGACCGAGTTCGATGAGGCGAATTTTAAGGAAGTCTCGCGCGAGGAGTTCAGCCGCGATGAGGCCAACGGTTACGACTACAGCATCTGTGTGCTAGAGCGAATCGCGTAAGCTGCCCTGACCTACAATCGCTTCAGCAGGACCTTCGATTTACGCTGAATATTGTACAGCGCCTGGCGCTGCTCGGGCAGGTCGCTCAGCTCGGCTTCCTGGAAGCCTTTCCCCAAAAACCAATGTGATGCTACTGTTGTGAGTACGAACACGGTCTTGATGCCATCCTTCTTCGCCTGACTCTCCAGACTGTTGAGGAGCTGGTCGCCGTAGCCGTGCTTCTGAAAACCGCTATCGATTGCGATGCAGGCGATCTCGGCAAAATCTTTATCGATTGGGTACAGCGCCGCGCAGGCGATTACCGAGTCTTCTAATTCCACGATCTGGAAATTCTCGATCTCGGTCTCTAGCAGCTCGCGAGAGCGCTCAACAAGTGACCCGTTCTCCTCCAGCGGCTTAATCAGCTTGAGAATACCCGCCACGTCATCGATAGCGGCGGGGCGCAGGTTCTCGAAACCATCGCTGCTGATGAGGCTGCCATTACCCTGTCGCGTAAACAACTCGCGTATCAATGCGCCATTCTCCCTAAAGCTAACGAGATGGGAGCGGTGCACTCTATTCGCGTAGGCGCGCAGGCAGGCATCCAAGGCGCGACTGATACACTGCGCCTCCTCGTCTGACTGCGCGAGTTTGTCCGCGTAGAACTTGGCGTCCGCCTCGCTAAGCGACGAAACGAGCTGACCTTCGTCGTCGAGCACGCCTGCCTGTGGCACCATCAGGATTAGTTTCTCCGCCTCGAGCTCGATCGCCGCCTCGGTAGCGACCTCTTCGGCAGACAGATTGAATACCTCGCCCGTCAGGGAGTAGCCGAGATTCGAAAGCAACACGATATTGTTCTGATCCAACTGTTGGCGAATGGCATTGGCTCTTATCTTTCTTACTTTGCCCGTGTAGTGGTAGTCGATGCCGTCGTGGATGCCCACGGGCTTCGCTGTCACAAAATTGCCACGACAGAGGCGGATGTCGGAGCCCTGCATGGGAGAGTTGCTAATGCCCATCGAGAAAAGCGCCTCGAGTCGCGCGCTCTCTCCGCCTACCACTCGGGTTACGGTCTCGATGCAATCAGCCTCGGTAATGCGGATGTTGCGGTGGTACTTCGATTCCAGCCCGGCGGCCTGGAATGCGGCGGAGATCTGCGGCCTCGCGCCATGTACCAGCACTAGCTTAACGCCCAGACTATGCAATAGCGTGAGGTCGTAGACGACGTTCGCCAGGTTCTTGTCGGCAAGTGCCTCGCCACTCAGCAACACGACGAACACCTTGCCGCGATGGGTGTTGATGTAGCTCGTCGACGCACGGAACCACTCGATCATGGCGATGCTGTCTTGCTCGTTATTCTCCATCTCGAAATTCTCTCTTGCCTATTATTGCAGGCAGTGATGCCTAACCATGTTCTGTATCACATCGATGCAGGGCTCGATCATATCTATGGACATATATTCGTCCGGCTGATGTGCCTGATCGATATTGCCCGGCCCCATGATGATAGTGTCCATTCCCAACTCTTGCAGGAAGGGCCCCTCGGTACCGAATGCTACACTGATTCCCTGGTGGCCTGTCAGTTTTTCTGCGGTTTGTAGCAGCGCGCTGTTCTCATTCGCGAAGAAGGCCGGCACACCGGTGAATAGCGGCACTAGCTCGAACTTGATTCCCAGCGGGTCCATGAGCGTGGCTATGCGCGAGCGAATCTCCTCGCGCAGACTTTCTATATGCATGCCGGGCATGAGCCGGATATCGAACTCCAACTCGCAGTGTCCGCAGATCCGGTTCGGATTATCACCGCCGTGTATTACGCCGAGATTTAACGTCGGGTGCGGAATACTGAAGAGGTCGCTGCTGTATCTTTGCTTCAACTCCTCACGGTAGAGCATGAGATCGGCAATCACCAGATGCATGGCGTCCAGCGCATTGTTGCCGAGAGCTGGATCCGAGGAATGGCCGCTCTGACCGAGCAGGCGCACGGCATCCATCATGATACCCTTGTGTGCCTTAACCGGTTGCAGGCCGGTAGGCTCACCGATGATAGCGGCGCGTGCCCGCGGCCGCCCCATTTCGGCGATACTGCGCGCGCCCTGCATGGATGTCTCCTCGTCGGCGGTAGCGAGGACGATCAACGGTTCGTTGAAGGATTCCTGCAGAAGCGGCTTAACCGCCTCCATGATGATTGGGAAGAAGCCCTTCATGTCGGTCACGCCAAGCCCGAATAGTTTTCCATCGCGCTCGCTTACTTTAAACGGGTCGACCGACCATAACTCTTCATCTAGGGGGACGGTATCTGTGTGTCCGGCAAGTACCAGTCCGCCGGGGCCGCTACCGAAGGTGGCGATGAGATTGTACTTTGCTTTGTCGCTGCCGGGCACAGGGAGGATCTCGCATTCGAAGCCTAGCGCTTCGAACTGATTCGCGAGGTAATCGATCACGTCCTTGTTGCTGGTGTCGATCTTCGCGTTGGCAGAACTAATACTCGGCAGGCCAACGACATCGTTGAGCCTCGTAAGCAGGGAATTGGAATCGACAGACACAGCGTATCCTCAGCGGGAGCTTGTTGTTATCAGGCGGGGGCGGAGAGTTTCGCGATCATGTCGGTCTTCGCCGCCATGATGAAGTCGTTAATATGCAGGCCGTTGATCTTATGCGTCCACCAATAGATGGTTACCTTTCCCCATTCGGTCACGATCGAGGGGTGATGGCCCTCGCGTTCAGCCAGTGTTGCAATCTTGTAGGTAAAGCTGAATGCGTCTTTAAACTCGACGAAGTGGAACTCACGGCTGAGCTTCTGCACGCCCTCATGAAAATCTCTTTTCCAGGCGGGTATCTTAAGCAGCAGTTCGTTCGCCTCCTCCTCCGTTACCAGAGGGGCGCCCATCTTACAGGCTTCGCAGTGCTTCTCGTATAGCTTTTCCATGGTATTCCCTAGAGAAATTCTTGCAGGAGGCTGTTCAGCAGGCGATAACCTTTATCCGAAGCTGCAATACGGCCGCCTTTCGTCTGTAGCAGGCCGCCTGCGATCAAGTATTCTACCTTCTTTCCTATAACGCTAAAAGGGAGCCCGGTTCTGGCCTCGAACATGCTCTGGCTAAAGCCGCGTCGGCTGCGCAGGGCGTTCATCAGGAACTCAAGAGGGCGCTCATCGCTTGGGATCTCCGTTCGCTTGGGCCCGGATTGAATGCCTGTGCTGAGATAGTGCGCAGGCTGTCGATTCTTCTGTGTACGCAGGATGCTGTTCGCCTGAGGTATGGAAATCTTGCCATGGGCGCCCGCGCCGATGCCGAGATAGTCACCGAACTCCCAGTAGTTAAGATTGTGACTAGAGGGCCTGTCGCTGAGCGTATAGGCAGACACTTCGTAGCGCTCATAGCCGGCGCCTTCGAGCAGCTCAAGGCCTGCGGCTTCCAAGGCATCGAGCTGTGGTTCATCAGGCAGGGTCGGCGGTTTTGCGTGGAATACCGTGTTGGGCTCTATCGTGAGTTGATACCAGGAGATGTGGGGCGGCTGAAAGGCGAGAGCGGATTGTAGATCATTCATCGCCTCCTCCACCGACTGCTGCGGAAGGCCATGCATCAGGTCCAGATTGAAATTCTCAAACCCCGCGCTGCGAGCGAAGTCGATGGCGCGGCGAGACTCCGCCGCGCTATGTATGCGGCCTAGCCTTTTCAGCTGCGTGTCGTCGAAGCTCTGAATGCCGAGCGACAGGCGGTTGATTCCCGCTGAAGCATAGTCGGCGAATTTCCCTGCCTCGGCCGTCCCAGGATTCGCCTCGAGGCTGATCTCACAGTCGTCGCTCAGCGTGGCCCGCGACTGAATGTGCAGCAGCAACTTCTCGAAGGAACTTGCAGCGAACAGGCTAGGCGTTCCGCCGCCGATGAAGATGGAGTGGATGGGACGGCGCTGACAGAAATCATAGTCTCTGTCGAAGTCCTGGCAGAGCGCCTCGATGTAGTCCTTCTCAGGAATCTCCGCCCGGGCTTCATGGGAATTGAAATCGCAGTAGGGACATTTCTTCACACACCAGGGTATGTGTATGTAGAGGCTTAGTGGTGGGAGTTCCAACATGCTAGTAGCTGCCTCAGTGCCTGGCCTCGGTGGCTGATCTCGTTTTTTGTTTCTGCATCGAGCTGCGCAGAGGCACAGCCGTGACTCGGTACATAGAACAGGGGGTCGTAGCCGAAGCCGTTCTCGCCTTCCTCACTGAACAGGATTCTTCCCTCCCAGGTGCCCTGACAGATCAGCGGCATCGGATCCTTCGCATGACGCAGATAGGCGATCACACACTGAAACCGCGCGCCGCGCCGCGCCTCCTCTACGCCCTCCAATTCCCTGAGCAGCTTCGCGTTGTTCTCTCTGTCCGCCGCGGGCCCGTGGGAGCCGGCATAGCGCGCCGAGTAGATGCCGGGCTCGCCATTGAGTGCATCTACCTCGATGCCGCTGTCGTCGGCGATTGCGGGCAGGCCGGTGGCGAGAGCGGCGTGACGCGCCTTGATCAGCGCGTTCTCGATAAAGCTCAGGCCCGTCTCGTCGGCATCGCTTACCGAGAACTCGGACTGCGGGACTAGCTCTACGTCCTTGCGCTCGAGGATGGCTCGTAGCTCTCTGAGCTTTCCGGCGTTGCCGCTCGCTAGCACTACCTTAGACATTGCGCGGCGTGTCTTTGCAGATATGGTAGATCGCAATCTCACCTAAGAGATTGGGCCAGGCTCTCATATACCAGCTGCCCTGATGCTCAAGATCTACCACGGTGCGCGTTAGTACTTTTATACCCTTCTCCCGGCACAGGGCATCGAAGTCTCTCACCGTACAGAAGTGAATATTCGGCGTGTTATACCAGGCGTGAGGCATGAACTTCGACACCGGCATGCGCCCGCGACTCGCGAGATAGAGTCGGCTCTTCCAGTTTCCAAAATTTGGAAACGTCACGATGCCGTGTTTGCCGATGCGAAGCATCTCATCTATCAAATGGTCGGGCCTGCTCAGCGCCTGCAGGGTCTGCGCCAGAAGAACCGTGTCGAAGCTATCGGTCTTGAAGTTGGACAAGTCCTCGTCTAGGTTCTGCTCGATGACATTCGTGCCCCTGTCCAGGCAGTGCTGAATCTTCTTCGAGTCTATCTCCAAGCCGATCCCGCGCACGTTCTTCGTCGTTTCCAGGTAGTGCAACAGGCTGCCGTCGCCGCAGCCGAGATCGAGAACGCGGCTATTGGCTGGGATCCACTGCTGAATAATCTCGAGATCAGGACGCATCGGCTTCTCCCTCCTGATGCACGCGTCGTAAATATCCTGACAGTGCTTCTATGTAACGCGGGATTGGTAGCAGGAACGCATCGTGGCCTTCGTCGGCCTCAATCTCCAGATAGCTCACGTCTTTGCCAGCCTTCAACAGGTCGTTCACAATTTCACGCGATCGTTCGGGTGGGAAGCGCCAGTCGGTGCTGAAGGACATGAGGAGAAACTTGCAGTTACTCTTCTCGAAGGCCTTGGCCAGGTCGCCATCGTAGTCCACGGTGGGGTCGAAGTAGTCGAGCGCCTTCGTCATCAACAGGTAGGTATTGGCATCAAAATTCTCTGAGAAGCGCTCGCCCTGATAGTGCAGATAGCTCTCCACCTGGAAATCGACGTTAAAGCCGAAGCTAAGTTTTCCCGAGCGCAGGTCTCTGCCGAAATTTTCCGTTACCTGCAGCTCGCTATTGGGGTCTACGCTGCCGAATTTGGCGCGCATGGCGCTGTCCGAAAGATAGGTGATGTGACCCACCATGCGGGCAAGCATCAGCCCCTGTTTCGGGTAGGTGCCTTTCTCCAGATAGCGTCCCTCGTGGAAGTTGGCGTCGCTGGTAATAGAATGTCGAGCGACCTCATTGAAGGCGATATTCTGCGCCGATAACTTTGGCGCGGCCGCTATACAGATGGCATGGCGCAGTCGTTCAGGATAGCTGATAGCCCAGCGCAGGACCTGCATACCGCCAAGGCTGCCGCCTACCACCGCAGCCCACTGGGGAATCTCCAATCGATCCATCAGCCGCAGTTGGCTATTGACCCAGTCGCGAACAGTGATGACTGGAAAATCGGGGCCGTAGTACTTGTTCGTGGCGGGATTGATCGATGCCGGTCCGGTGCTGCCATCGCAGCCGCCGAGGTTGTTCAGGCTTACGACATAGAACAGATTGGTGTCGATGGCCTTCCCTGGGCCGATGCAGTTATCCCACCAGCCTGGCTTGTCGTCGCTGTCGCTGTGATAGCCAGCCGCATGATGGTCTCCGCTTAGCGCATGGCATATCAGAATCGCATTCGACTTCTGGCTATTCAGCGTGCCATAAGTCTCTACAATGAGTTCATACTCGGGCAATACCTTGCCGCTTCGAAGAGTGAGCGGCTCATCGAATTTGTAGACCTGCGGTGTTACCAGGCCGGCCGAATCTGTTGGTATCTGCTTGGGCATGTTGCTATATCTGCTTTATGGAGTCCTTTCTTCGGCTATCTCTAACTCGCCGGGAATGGTGAAGGGTTTCTCGATGCGTAATCTCTTATGTCGGCTAGCCTGTCCACTGACTACAGTGACGGCCGACTGCTTCGTTCCAAACTCTTTCGCCAGGAATCGAATTAACTGTCTATTCGCCTTCCCGCCAGTAGGAGTGGCAGCGACTCGAATCTTCAGGCGCTCGCCGATCAGACCGTCAAAGCCATCACGCTTCGCGCTGGGCTTGATGCTGCAGTTTAAGATTAGGGCGCCTTGTTCCCATCGGTAGTACATAGTTAGTGTATTACCCAGTCAAAAGTCTCGGGAGGGTTCGATCAGATGCCGACTATTACCATGGCATGCTGTTGATTAATTCCGAAGGTAGTGAGAATAAAATTCTGGATGATCTGAATGGCTATGAAAATAAATATGGGTGAGAAATCCAAGCCGCCCATGGGAGGGATTACCTTTCTCACCGGCGCCATAATAGGCTCGGTTAGTTGCCAAACCAGTCTCAGAAGTGGATGCGGATTCATGTTGCCAGAGAACATCATGACGAATGACATGATGATCGACGCCAGTATCGCATAGTAATAAATGCTGATGATGAACATGACGACGCCTACGAAGGCCCAGGTGATTACATAGCCAGCACCGGGAATACTTCCGCCATAGATAATAATTAATGCACAGATCGCGGCGGCCTCTACCAAGAAAGCCAGCACGAGTGACGAGAAGTCGATGCCCTTGTAGCCAGGGATAAATGTCCTGAGGGTGCGCACCATGGGATCGGTAAGCTTAACCACCGCCTGCGACACCGGGTTGTAGAAGTCTGCTTTCGCCACCTGCAGCAGAAAACGCAGCAACACCGCCAGCAGATAGATGCCAGTGAGGGTGCTAAATATTAGTGCCACAGAATTTCCCATAACTACCAGTCCCTAACTATTTCATACCTACCAATTTCAAACCTATCTATTTCAAACCAGGCTTCTGCTCGAATGCTGCATCGCAGCGAGCCTCCGAGACATGCAGATACTACGTGTTATCCGTTTCCTCGGCTAGCTCTACCGAGCGAGCCTGTGCCGCTCTCAGCGCTCTGGAAACCAGGCCGCGCAGGTCGCCATCCTCGAACTGAGCGATGGCCTTCTCCGTCGTCCCGCCGGGCGAGGTGACATTGCGCCTAAGTGTAGCCGTATCGTCGTCGCTATGTTGAGCGAGCGCTGCGGCGCCAGCCGCCGTGTGGTAGGTGAGCTCGCGCGCCAATTCTTCGCTGAGGCCCATCTCGATAGCGCTCGCCTGCATGGCCTCCATGAAGAGGAAGAAGTAGGCAGGCCCGCTGCCGGAGACAGCGGTGACGATATCGATATCGGTATCTTTCTCGACCCAGCTAGCGAAACCCACTGCGCTGATGCATTCCTGAGCGAGTTGCCTCTGCTCGGCAGAGACCCGTTCATTGGCAAAGAGTCCGCTCGCACCACGGCCGACCAGGGCTGGGGTATTTGGCATGCAGCGCACGATGGCGGCAGAATCACCCAGCCAAGCCTCTAGCTGCGCTGTGGTAATGCCCGCTGCGATGGAGATTAACAGGGGGGTGCGACCCTTTAGATCGGCGGCCAGGCTGAGGCAGACACTCTTCATCACCTGCGGCTTTACGGCCAATACGATGAGATCAGCTTCCGCCGCCACCGCGCTATTATCCCCGGTTTGGATGCCGCACTGATCGGCCAGTAGGCCTAGCTTGGCGGTATCCAGATCGGCAGCCCAGATATCTGCGGCCGCCGTGCCCTTGGCGATCAGGCCGCGAATCAGGCTATTGGCCATGTTTCCTGCGCCTATAAAGCCAATCTTAGTGTTCTTCAAGATATCTCCTCGGGACTGGCAGAGTTCAGGCCTAAACGGAGCCCGTAGCCAACAAAGCTGCGTATTCTATCGTATATAAGTGGGCAGAATCACTAATTTGGGCGTGCGTAGTTAGCCGCGAGGGCCGAATAGGGCTGTGCCGATTCGTACGAGGGTTGAGCCCTCGGCAATGGCTGCCTCGAAGTCATCGCTCATGCCCATAGATAGCGTGTCGAACAGGGCGTAGCGAGGTTTAAGGCGCGTGAATTCGTCCGTCAGTAGACGGAATGCGCGGCGCTGAGCTTCGAGGCCCGCGACGGGAGCCGGGATCGCCATCAGCCCGCGTAGCGCCAGATTGGGCAGGCCCTCCACCGAGTCGCACAGGGCCTCGGCCTCACTCAGGCCCACGCCAGACTTGCTCCCCTCATCGGACAGATTTACCTGCACGCAGACATTGAGCGCAGGCAATGAAGGGTCGCGCTGATCGCTTAGCCGCTGTGCGATCTTGAGTCGGGCGACACTATGAACCCATTGAAAATTCTCGGCGATGGGCTTGGTCTTGTTGGCCTGGATGGGACCTATGAAGTGCCAGTTCGCGCGCATTGCCGACAGTTGCTGAATCTTGCCTAATGCCTCCTGCAGATAACTCTCGCCGAAGTCATGAACGCCCGCATCATAGGCCGCACGTATACTGGCCGCTGGGTGGCGCTTGCTGACGGCGAGCAGTTTTACGCTGCCGCTTGCACGCGAGTATTTCTGCTCGAGAAGACGCAGCTGAGCAATCAGCTTGCCAATATTTTCTGCTATGGTGGTCACGTTTTAGTCTGAATTATACGGAGGCTGGGTATGGGATATTCTCCAAAGGACAGGTACTATAGGTTAGCTCGCAACTATTGGCTAGTGCAATCAGTGACTTAGAGCCCGATCGGCTCTGAGGATCTGCTCGAAAGTCGATAGCGGGCATCTCCATAGAAAAATTAAAAGAAGCTGTAGGGAACACTCATGGATATTACAGAACTACTCGGATTCAGCGTTAAACAGGGCGCATCGGATTTACATATTACAGCCGGTATGCCGCCCCTCATTCGCGTCGACGGCGATATACGCCGAATCAATGTTCCTGAGATGGATCATAAAGAAGTGCACTCGCTTATCTACGAGATCATGAACGATAAGCAGCGCAAAGATTATGAAGAGTTTCTGGAGACCGACTTCTCTTTCGAGGTACCAAACCTCGCCCGCTTCCGTGTTAACGCGTTCGTGCAGAACCGTGGTGCCGCTGCGGTGTTTCGTACTATTCCCTCGAAAGTCTTGACCATGGAGCAGCTTGGCATGGGCGAGATCTTTCGCAAGATCTCCGATGTGCCGCGTGGCCTCGTCGCAGTAACCGGGCCTACCGGTTCCGGTAAGAGTACGACTCTCGCCGCCATGGTCGACTATATCAACGAGACGAAGTACGAACACATTCTTACCATCGAAGACCCGATAGAATTTGTACACCAGAGTAAGAAGTGTCTGGTGAATCAGCGCGAGGTGCATAGAGATACGCACGGCTTTAACGAGGCGCTGCGTTCGGCACTGCGTGAAGACCCGGACATCATTCTGGTTGGTGAGCTTCGAGACCTGGAAACGATTCGACTGGCATTGACCGCGGCCGAGACGGGACACTTGGTTTTCGGCACGCTGCACACGACCTCGGCGGCGAAGACCATCGACCGTGTTATCGACGTATTCCCGGCCGCAGAGAAAGACATGGTTCGCTCTATGCTTTCGGAATCTCTACAGGCAGTTATCTCCCAGACCCTGATGAAGAAACCAGGCGGCGGTCGAGTCGCCGCGCACGAGATAATGATCGGTACCTCGGCGATCAGGAACCTGATTCGAGAAGACAAGGTGGCGCAGATGTACTCGGCGATTCAGACGGGAGCCGGCACCGGCATGCAGACCCTGGATCAGTGCCTGAAGGATCTATTGGCGAAGGGTATGGTGTCCAGAGAAGAGGCGAAGATGAAGGCGAAGATGCCGGATTCCTTCTAGAATCGACGATAGGAGCTTGCTCGCTACCTGTTAGCGGTCAGCTCCGAGAACCAGCTTTCCAGAATAATCTGAGCCGCTATATCATCGATAGCGGCTCTTTTTTTTGTGCCGCGATTCTCGTCACCGAGTTGCTCGGCGGCCGCGGCAGAAGATAGCCGCTCGTCCATGCCATAGCTCGGTTTATTGAAGCGTCCATTCAGGCGATTGGCGAACTTGGTGGCCCTCACCATGAGTTCGCTCTCACTGCCGTCCATGTTATAGGGCATGCCTACGACGAAGAGGCTGGGCTTCCATTCCTCGATCAGAGATTCGATCTCCTTCCAGTCCGGTATGCCATCTCTGGCCTTCAATACGCAGACTGCCTGTGCCGTGCCCGTAAGACTCTGGCCGAAGGCTACTCCGATGCGCTGTGTCCCGTAATCGAATCCGAGCGCGGAGATTGGTTCGTCGTGCTTGGGGAAGCTGTCCAGTTTCACGATCTCTGTTCTTTAGGAGTGGCCGGCGTCCGGCGAGAGCTGCTGCAGTTCGACGCCGAGTATGGCAGCGGCGCGCTCGGTCATGTGCTCGAAATCGCGGGAGAAGATCAGGTTTTTGTCGGCAGGCACGGTAAGCCAGGCATTGGCACCGATCTCCTGCTCCAACTGGCCAGCGTCCCAGCCGGCGCAGCCTAGCGCGACAACGTAGTTATCCGGCCCATTGCCGCGCGCGATGTCCTCGAGGATAGTCTTCGACGTGCAGATGCTGATCTCGTCGCTCACCGAAATCGACGACTCCCAGGTCTGTCCTGCATCATGGATGATGAACCCCTTGTCGCGCTCAACCGGCCCGCCCGCTAGCACCGGGCGGTCGCGAAAGGGTCCCTTCCCGATGCTACATTCGATATCGAGCTCCGTGAATATATCCGCCACGCAGGCCTGAAGGGGTTTGTTGATAACGATACCGAGTGCGCCATCGTTGTTGTGCTTCCAAAGATAGGTGACGGTATTCGAGAAGTAGGCGTCCTGCATCATCGGCATCGCGATGAGGAACTGATTCTCTAGGTAACTGGAATTGGCGATATCGTTCATGATCCGAAAGTTATCGAGCGAGGGGCTAGAAACTGATCGACCCTAGAAGCTGGTGAGCGCGTTGCCCTCGTGGAAGCGCCAGGTTCGTATGATCTCCAGTATATCAGCTTCGGCGCGCATTTCCTCGGGAAACGGATCGAACGGCGCGGCCATGTTGACGATCTCCACCGCGGCCTGATCGAGAACTCGGTGCCCCGACGATTGTAGAATCTGGATCTCGGAGACTTCACCGTTAGGAAGCAGTGCGACGAGCATTCTCAGGTTGCCGTAGAGTTGCTGTCTTCTTGCCTCCACGGGGTAGTTGATATTGCCCACGGCCTCGATTCTCCTGCGCCATCCATCCAAATAGAGTGCGTCATGGCTCTTCTTCGTCGATGCCGATGAGATCGTATATCTTCGCGGGCGCTTGGCGTAGGCCTGGCGCTGCAGGTCGAGCTGGGCCTGCAGGCTAGCGATCGCTAGACTCAGATCGTCGGGCGATGCGTCTTCGGATAGCGGCTTCTCGTCTTCTGGTTCCAGCTCATCCAGTTGTTGCTGAACCTGCCGCTCGTTCTGAAATGATGAGATCACCGCGGTGTCTTGTACTTCGACCTCGTTGACGATCTCCGGCGCTTGCGGAATTGGCACCACTTCCTGAATCACATCATCGTTGAAGTCAGACGCGAAGGGTGTGCTGGGAGCCGCTGCCGTATCCAGCGTACCGCTGCCGATCTGATTCTCCTGTGCCAGAAAATCTGCCTCGTCCGGCGCAAACTCACTGCGGTACTGTGCCATAGTGATCTCTAGCGCCGGCTCGCTATTGAGTTCTTCGAGATAGGTGAAACCCACGCCGAGAATGATGATGGCGTGCACACATGCCGAGAGAAATACAGTGAAGCCAAATCGCTCCCTGGAAAGATTCTCATCGTTCGTTGACATGGTCTGGCCTCTATGAGGTATTGGTGATCACGCAGTCTTCAGTTTCGCCTGAATGCAGTCCATCAGGTCGCCAGCGATATCGAGATTAAACGCCCTGTCTATCTCGCGTATGCAGGTCGGGCTGGTTACATTGATCTCGGTAAGATAGTCGCCTATCACATCGAGGCCTACGAAGAGTAAATTCTTTTCGCGCAGCACAGGACCGACCTGTTCACAAATCCAGCGATCCTTTTCGGTTAGCTCCTGTGCTACTCCGCTGCCGCCTGCCGCCAGATTCCCCCTGGTCTCTCCCGAGGCCGGAATTCTGGCGAGGGCGTAGTCTACTGGATTGCCATCGATCAGCAGGATGCGCTTGTCGCCGTTCACGATATCCGGGATGAACTTCTGCGCCATGATCTGTTGCCGACCACCCTCGGTCAGTGTCTCGATGACGACGCTAAGATTGGGATCTCCCGCTCGAACTCGAAATATCGAAGCCCCACCCATGCCATCGAGCGGCTTATATATTACGTCTTCGTGCTGTTTGTGAAATGCCTTTAGCTTTTCTTGTGAGGAAGCAACGATAAGCGGAGGGCAGCATTGGGGGAACTGCGTGGCGAAGAGTTTCTCATTGCAGTCTCTAAGGCTCTGCGGGTCGTTCACGATCATAGTCCCGTCCCGCTGCGCCTGCTCCAGCAGATAGGTGGAGTAGATATAGTCCATGTCGAAGGGAGGGTCTTTGCGCATGAGTACTACATCCAGATCGGCAAGCGCGATGTCGGTCTTCGCCCCTAGGCTAAACCAGTCCTTCTCGTCGTCTTTCACGGAGAGCGTCTGTATCGATGCGCGGCACGTTCCCTGATCGAGGTAGAGATCGGACTGCAACATATAATGGATTACCCAGCCGCGTTTCTGAGCCGCAAGCAACATCGCGAGAGTCGTGTCCTTCTTTACCGTGATGGACTCGATCGGGTCCATCACAACACCAAGCTTTACACCCATTCTTTCATTCCTTTAGTGAGTTGCAGCAGTAGGGGGGAACGGCTGGCAGCGCCCGCCTGAGCGCCGATTCTCGTATTGAGGGCGAAATAATATCCCACTTCCACAGCAGATGCGATGGCAGCGAGCAGGGGCAAGGCGGGCGCAATGAGTTTTCAGGTTCTGCGGCAAAGCCGCTATAATGTCGCATTATTTTCAGGCAGCGAAAAAATTGAAACTATTTGGCATGGCATGGGGTATCGGCGGAGTAATACTGCTATTGGTCTTCGCGATATATAGGCTGGCGCCGATGGCGCTGGAGTTGGAGAACTCGGCCATGAGCCTGCTGCATTGGCTCGCCCTCGGTTTTAGCGTGATCTATATGGCCTACGCGGAAGGCTATAAGGGCTTCCATCTGGGCTTCGCACCCAGAGTCGTGGTTAGGGCGCGCTATCTTGGAGACAACCCGCGGCCCCTGCACGTATTGCTCGCACCGCTTTTTTGCATGGGATTTATCTATGCCACACGCAAGCGTCAGATGCTCTCGATAGCGCTCACCATCATGATCGTGTGTTTCGTATTGATTGCCCGCATGATGCCGCAGCCCTGGCGCGGTATTCTCGATGCGGGCGTCGTGGTCGGCCTCAGCCTGGGCGTTGCCTCCATCGCCTATTTCCTGGTGGTATCGCGTTTCAGCCCCGGCCAAATCTCGATCTCCGCGGAAGTGCCCGTTGATAGCTAGGGAGCCAGCTGTGGCTCATCAGCCGGCAGGTGCAGGAAGCTGCGCCGTCGTTGTCACCTACAACCCCGACATTACTGCGCTACTCAAGCTAGTCAGTCAGCTCAATAAGGAGACCGACTTCGTAGTCATCGACAACGGGTCTGTAGCCATCGATGAGTTCTCGGCTTCCATAACCGTCTATGAGCGCTGCGTAGAGTTGATTCGACTTGGCGAGAATGAGGGGCTGGCAAAAGCGCTAAACAGAGGCATCAAATGGGCAAGCTCGCGCGACTATGACTATGTATTTCTGTTCGATCAGGACAGTAGCCTCTGCGACCTCTTCGTCGATCGCATGATTGAGGCGCACAAGGATGCCAGTCGGTTCAGCAAGCAGGGCGTTGCCGTCATCGGCCCGCGTATAATAAACCCGCAGACCATGCGGCAGACACCATTCAAGCTCTTCAGCAAGATACTCTGGCGTTCCGATCGCTACTTCGCGGGTCAGAGCAAACATTTTCTCGCAGATTTTCTGATCACCTCAGGCTCATTGCTGCCGCTTGCTCCACTGGCGGAGATTGGGGATATGAAGGAGAGCTATTTCATCGACAACGTCGATCTCGAATGGTGTTTCAGAGCGAAGTCCATGGGCTTCGATCTGGTGGGTACAGATGCGGCGGTACTCTATCATGCGATCGGCGAGCGTAGCTCGAACCCGCTGGTCAGGTCGGGCCTGATGGCGCAACACAATCCTGCGCGAAGCTATTATTCCAGCAGGAACAGAGTGCATCTCTACGGCGCTTCCTATTCCCCTTGGGGCTGGAAGCTGAGAGACATGATCCGTTTCAGCCTGAAGGCGAGCTGGATCCTGCTCACCTCTGGCCAGCGCCGGGAATATTTTCACAATATACGCGCAGGCATTCGCGACGCGAGGGGGCTAGCGGATTGATGAACGCCGAGACCAAGATCGCGATCCTGCTATCGACTTACAACGGCGCGAAGTTTCTTCGGGAACAGCTCGACTCTCTGCTCGCGCAGTCCCATTCCAACTTCGTGCTCGTAGTTCGAGATGACGGCTCTAGCGACGGTAGCTATGCGCTGCTGGAGGAGTATGCCGAGCAGCAGCCAGAACGCCTACATCTATTGCCCAAGGATAACGACAACTACGGGGCGAGCGGGGGCTTCGCGTTCCTCGTCAGCTACGTTCTCGAGAACAAGGCGATACTCGGACTCGAATCGGCCTATATGATGTTCTGTGATCAGGACGATACCTGGTATCCGAACAAGATCGAGGCGCAGCTGAATGCGATGTCGGCAGCCCAGGAGTCCGCTGGCGAGAACGTACCAGTTCTTATCCACAGCGATCTTGAGGTCGTGTCGGAGCAGAACACGGCGATCGCGAAATCGTTGATTCGCTATCAGGGCTTGGAGATCGAGCGAAATCGCTTCCCCAATCTGGTGATCAGCAATCTGGTTACGGGCTGCACCGCATTGATCAATGAGAGCCTGGCCGAGAAGGCGTTGCCGATTCCGAGCAACGCGATCATGCACGACTGGTGGATGGCGCTGGTCGCCACCGCCTTCGGCCGCCTCATCTTTCTGGACATTCCCCTCGTTCACTATCGCCAGCACGGCAACAATACTATCGGCGCGAAGGAATTTACGAAGGTGTCGGTCACCAACGTCGCTCTCTGGCGCAGGCTGCTGGTTCGTAAGCCTAACGATCATCTGATGGAAGTGGCGGTTCAGGCAGCTGCTTTCAGACAGCGTTATAGCGCCGAGCTATCCATGCGCCAACGCTGGAGTCTGCGCATCTGCGCGGGCATGGGGGTAAGAATCGGAATCGTACAGCGACTCATGTATCGCCTGGCGCGCCGCTTCTGACGCCGCCCCGGCTCTAGCCGCCTAGTCAAACAGCGCCCTGAGGTTTCTGCGAAACGTCTCCTGCGAGCAGTCGTCCTGTATTGCGCGCAGCCCGGCATCGCGCACGTCCTGCCAGAGCGTCTCTTCGGAATACAGTCGAATGCATTGGGCCGCATAATCCTCGGGCGTGTCGGCCACCAAGAGTTCGCTGCCATCAGACCAGCCCAGTTGCTCGGCGAGCAGGGCAGTCGTTACAGAGGGCAGGCCCTTGGCGGCTGCCTCGTGAATCTTGTGTGGAATGCCGGCGGCGAAACGCGTTGGCGCGATGAATAGGCGGCAGTCGTCATACATCACATCGATGGAATCCAGGCGACCGGTGAAATTGACGCTAGCCTTCGTCACCGAAGCTAGCGACGGCGCCGTGTTGTCGCCGACTACATTTAATCTTATACCAGGCAGTGCTTCCTCCAGCAGCGGAAAGACGTTGATGAGAAACCACAACAGAGAGTCGACGTTAGGAGAGCCCTCGTCTCGCAATGCGCCGACGAAGAGCAAGTCCTTGCGCTGGGCAAAACTGTTAGCGCCGGGCGCGCTCGCTATCGTATGGCCGAGCACGACGGTATTGCTATAGCCGTGTTGTTTGAATATAGCCGCCTCGCTCGCCGACACGGCGGTAATCTTCTCCGCCAGCTTCGATTGTTCGAGTTCCTTGTCTATAAGCTTCTGCTGCTCCTCCGTCGACATCGTTTCGCCCAGAAACTCGAGGCGCAGAATTTCTCGCGGCGCGGTAACGGCTTCGGCATCGTAGATAATCTTGGCCTCGCCGAGCAGGTCAGGGTCTAGACTCAGGCAGTGATTGAAGAACTCCATATTGTGTACGCGGCTAACCATCACATACTGGTAGTAGTCTCTTCGTGACTCGAGGAAGTCTTGCAGATCATCGTGCCCGCTATCGAGAATGACTTCGATATTCTGCGGGACGGTTCCATAGACGTCGCTCCATGATTCCTCGGGAAACAGCAGCGGATAGAAGCTGACATTGAGTTCCATCTCGCTCAGTTCATTGAGTAGATTCGAGCAGCGCGGATAGCCGGCACCGAGACTGGGATAGGGCACGCGATCGTCGATAACGAGGATATTGGGGAAATCGTTCCGTGTGCGCGCAAGAAGCAGCTTGCTGCCGTCGTTGGCGAACTGCTTGCCGAGATAGTCGCCATGTTTGGCACAGAGTACGTCCCTGTGTGCCGCCTGCAACTTGCTTGCGCCTTCCAAACCGCCGGAGCTCGCAAACTCGTAATGGGTTATCTCCGCATTCGGCGTGTAGACGATTCGCAGGCCTTGCTTCTGCAATCGTATACAGAAGTCTGACTCTTCGTAGTAGGCCGGCGCGTAATCCAGATCGAACCCCCCGAGGGAAGCGAAGGTCTCTCGCCTGAATAGCAGGAATGCGCCAGAGCAGTAGTCGACGTCTCGCTGGAACATGAACTCATGGGCATCGGGCGACTCGCCACGCCCGTAGCCGAGACAGGCTCCGTCGTTGAAGATGATGCTGCCTGCCTCCTGCAGGCTGCCATCAAGCAGCTTGATCTTGGCGCCGACGGCGCCGACGGTCTCGTCGCCATCTATCACGGCGAGGGCATTCGAAAGCGTAGCCTTCTCAATCAGCGCGTCGTTGTTCAGCAGGAGAATATAGTCGCCAAGGGCGGCCTCGGCCGCCTGGTTGACCGCCTTCACGAAGCCGAGGTTTTCCTCATTGCGGATGAGGGTGGCGTTGTCGATTGCATCCAGCAGCCTTGCCGTGTCATCAGTTGAGTTGTTGTCGACGATGATTAGCTCATAGCTCACGTCGGCGAACTCGAGTAGCGATTGCAGGCAGAGATAGCTGAGATGCGCCTGCTGATAGAACACCAGCACGATGCTGATGCGCTTCTCGTCGGTCTTGGGAAACTGGAGTCGTTCACCGGAGGCGAGGAATTTCGTCAGGGCTGCCTTGGCGGAGTCGTCGACCTGCCGCTTCGCCTCTTGCTGCGCCGCATCCTTCGCATCGGCTCGATCATCGAACGCCTCGCTCTGCGGTCTGCCCAGTGGCGCCGGCTTCTCGCCGCCCGGCGTGAGCTTGGCCTTCAGCCAGCGCAGCGGCAGGGTCATGCGCCAGAAGATCGAGTTCTCGATCAGCTCGTGTGCGTGCTGCAGCCGCTGGGCATGGGCCTCCAGATTCTTGTAATCGCTCTGCAGGCTGCGGAAGTAGTCTTGGGTCTCGGACATCGCGGTCGTGGCCGAGTACATGCTACGGGTTGCCTTGGAGCTGGAACGAGAGGCATTGTCCTGCAGATACAACAAGTCCGCAGCGAGCTTAACGATCTGTGCGACCGACGCCTGCGACGCCTCATTCTCGAGGGCAAACTCCCTGATTCTCTCCGGCACGCCAGAGGCGCAGCTACGGGTCAAAAGGCGCATCCGCCAACGAAACTGCATGAAGGCATGTTCCTTAAGCGCGCGCTGACGATTGGCCGGGAGTGCGTCGCTCTGTCTGGAAACGGACTCGTGATGAGTTAACACGACGCCAGGGTGACAGAGCACCGGGAGCCCCTTGTCGGCAAGGCGCAGACAGAGATCGACATCGTTGAATGCGACGGCGAGCTGATCCTCGTTGAATCCACCGAGTCGCAGGAAGAGATCCTTGCGCATGACGAGGCAGGCTGCCGTAACCGCATCGACGACATAGGGCTTTAGGATACCGAGCTCGGCGAGAAAATTACTGTCCTCGCCCACAGCGATATGCTGGGCGATGGTCTTCTCGTCCAGCGCGATGCCGGCGTGCTGGATGCGTGAGTCGGGATAGAGCAGGGTGCAGCCTACTGCGCCGCAGTCGGGTAGCTCGGCTACGCTCAGTAGTTTGCCCAGCCAGTCGGGGTCGGGGATCTCAATATCGTTGTTCAGGAAGCAGAGATAGTCGCTGAGGCAGTGCTCGGCGGCGAAGTTATTGATCGCGGAGAAATTGAAGGGCTCGTTCCAATCCAATACTCGAACATTGGCTCTCTCGGCAATCGCACGCAGATACTCTTTGGTTTCTTCCTCCTCGCTGCCGTTGTCGACGATGAGAATCTCGAGCACATCGCTATCCTTACTGGCTAGCACACTCTCGATGCAGGGCTTGAGGAAACGGAGCTTGTCTCTGGTGGGTATGATGAGAGAACAGATTGGAGTCGCGGGCTTTTCGCCGCTGTGGATCTTGGCGCTCATGTCTATTTATCCGAATCCGACTGATCGCTATCGGAGTTCTCATTCGATGAGAGTGCGCGGCCTACTCGCCTGACCGGGCCCATTAATTTCCAGCTCTTTGATGCATAGATGCTGTTCAGGCGTTGCTCCAGCTCGTTCACATGCCGTGCCTGACTCTCGCCATGGCGCCGCAGATGTTCGAGCTCGGCATCCTTCTCGGCCATCGCGATGCCCCGCAGCTCGATCTCATGCTGCAGCGCCGCATTGCGTTCTAACTCCTCATGTATCTTGGCATCTAACTCACACAGTAAGGTCGATTGATCCAGGTGTCCGATCAGAGCGTTCAACTTCTCGCCGTTCCACTTGGGCAGCCACTTATCGAATAGGGCGGCGCGGCCCTTGCCGAGCAGGCCATCGGGCTCATAGCGCTGGCGCACATCGGCGGCAGCGGTGTCGGAGTCGCCCCCTTCGCGATAGAAGGCGGTGATCTCGTCGACGTGGCGGAAGCGGCAGTGCTCGCTGAGTTGCAGCCAGAAATCCCAGTCCTCATAGATGTCGAAGGCCTCATCGAAGCGGCAGCCGTGCTTGAGCAGGGCGCTGTCGAAGAGGATGGCGTGGATCGGAATATAGTTGTCGCGCATGAGCAGGATAGGATCGAAGTCTTCCTCGAACACGAAGCCCAGCTCGTCGCCGGCGGCATTCGTCTTCTGTGTGCTGCTATAGGCGGCGCCAATCTCGTCGTCGGCTAACAGGGTTTGTACTAGCAGGCTTACGTGCGTAGCGGCGAGCCAATCGTCATCGTCCAGAAACTGAATATACTTGCCGCGGGCTGCTGCTAGCCCTGCATTAGCCGCCGCCGAACGCGAGAGTCTACTGCCTGTGCTAACAATCTCTACCGGCCGGGATCCCGCTGCCGTCTTAAAGTCTAGAGAGTTCGCGCCGGCGGCATCGACCAGAACGATCTCGATGTGTGGGTAGTCCTGAGCCGCGATGGAGGCTAGCGCCTGCTGCAGTTCCGGGCGGCCGAGCGTGCGACAGATTATTGAAACCTGTGGTTCGTTTGAAGTGGGGCTTTCAGTGGACATCGAGAGAGCCTCTGCGGGTCCCGCGGCAAGCGAGCGTCTTACTGTGCAGTGGAGGCGAGCTGCTTATCGAGAACAGCGCCGACTACGTGGCCGATAAAGTCGAGAAACAGGGTGTCCAGGTTGACGTTGAAGTAGTTATCCGATTGATTGCCGAATGCGATCAGCGCCAGCACCTCGCCATTGCTTAACACGGGGCAGAGTGCGGTGGACTTGATGTTCGCGCTATTGCTTGGAAACAGATAACGGGTCTGCTCCTCGTTGATCGCGCCACAGTGAGTGCGCTTGAGGCGGAACACGTCGGCAAACTGAGCGCTCAGGCTCTCTGCCGTTTCGGTTCTTACCGAGCCTGCGACCTTCATGCCATCCTGTGCGACGAGGATAATCTCGCAGGCATCGATGTTGGCGTGGTTGGACAACTGATCCTGAGCGACATCGGCCATCTCGGTGATATTCTGTGCGCGCAGAAGCGCGAGAACCAGGTTGCGAGTGGTGTCGAAAAGTTGGTCGTTGTTGCGCGCATTCTCGAGGAGGTTGTTCAGCTTCTGGCGGGCATCAATGCCTCTGTCGCGCAGAATCGTAACCTGTCGTTCTAATAGGGAGATCGCCTTGCCACTTTCGTGCGGTAGCGAGAGATCGGCGAGCAGGTCTTCCTGCTCGATGAAGAATTCGGGGTTGGCCTTCAGGTAGCTCGCTACTTCTTCCGCGCTGAGTCCGCTCGTGTCCTCGTTCTCGATCTTCTCAGCCGCTGAGTTATCGCTGTTCATATCTGAATCTTCCCCTCGTAAACGGTAGTGGCAGGCCCTGTCATTAGCACGGGGGAGTCGCCTCCTCGCCACGTAATGCTGAGCTCTCCGCCCACCAAATTGACTCTGACGGTATCATCTAACAGACCTTGTAAGCAACCGGCAACGACCGCCGCACAGGCCCCGGTACCGCAGGCTAGGGTCTCTCCGGCGCCGCGTTCATAAACGCGTAAATCGATGGTATTTCTATCATGTAGCTGCATGAACCCGACGTTGCAGCCCTCGGGAAAATCCGGATGTGCGCCGAGTGCTTCCCCTATCTCTTTTACGGCTGTTTTGCTCAGGTCTTCAACACTAATTACCGCGTGGGGGTTGCCCATGGACAGAGTACAGAACTCTATCTGTAGTGGCCTGCCCGCGATCGTAAGCTCGCGCCTGTGAACCGGCCCGCTGTCCGTGGAGTAGAAGGGAATGCTTTGCTGCTCGAACACCGGCGCCTCCATGTCCACGGTGACCTCGCCATTCTCGCCAAGCTCTAGCGTAAGCACACGATTGACCGTCTTCACTTTGATAGAAGTCTTGTTGGTCAGGCCCTTGTCGACGACGTATCGGGCGAAGCAGCGCGCGCCATTGCCGCAGTGTTCGACCTCTTGCCCATCGACGTTGAAGATGCGGTAGCTGAAGTCGATGTCAGCTTCTTGCGCCGATTCGACAAGCAATAGCTGATCGAAGCCGACGCCGAAGTGACGGTCACCCAATCTGGCGATCTGCTCAGCACTCAGCTTCACTTCGTTCTGTAGGTTGTTCAGAACGACGAAGTCGTTGCCGAGGCCATGCATTTTTGTGAAGAGTAATTCCATAGCTTGCCTTAGTCGGGGAGACAGCTTTCGGGTTCGAGTAGCTCAGCTACGGATTCGCGTCGCCTTACGACATGCGCCGTAGTTCCATCCACCATGATCTCGGCGACCCGAGGCCGCGTGTTGTAATTGGAGCTCATCACGAATCCATAGGCGCCGGCCGAGCGAACCGCGAGCAAGTCCCCCGCGCTAACTACTAACTCTCGATCTTTTCCCAGGAAGTCGGCGGATTCGCAGACTGGACCCACGACATCATAGCTAAGCACATCGCCGCCGCGCTTCACGACGGGGATGATGGCCTGCCAGGCGCCGTAGAGCGCAGGGCGAAGCAGATCGTTCATGGCGCCGTCCACGATGGCAAAATTCTTGTGCTCGGTGTTCTTTATATACTCGACGCGGGTAACGAAGATGCCGGCGTTTGCCGCGATCGAACGGCCCGGCTCAACCATCAGCGTGAGGCCGCGCTCGATGAACCTGTCCTTTACCGCCGCGATCAACTCGGACGGCAGCGGCGGACTTTCGGAGCCGTAGCTCACGCCCAGGCCGCCGCCCATGTCGAAATGGTTCAGGGCGATGCCTTCCTCTTTCAGGCGATCGACCATCGCAAGTAATCTATCGATGGCGTCGAGGAAGGGGTCGACCGTGGTCAGCTGCGAACCGATATGGCAGTCGATTCCGCTTACCGCTATGCCGTCGAGTTTTGCGGCGCTGCGGTAGACCTCAAGCGCGCGGTCTACGGAGATGCCAAACTTGTTCTCCTTTAACCCGGTGGAGATATAGGGATGGGTGCCGGCGTCTACATCCGGGTTTACCCTCACCGAGATCGCCGCGGTCATGCCGAGCTGTAGTGCGACCTCGTTGATGCGGGTTAGCTCGGCCTCCGACTCCACATTGAAGCAATGAATGCCAGCCTGCAGAGCCTGTCGAATCTCGGCAACAGTCTTGCCCAGACCGGAGAAGATTACCTTCGCCGGGTCGCCGCCTGCCTTCAGCACGCGGCTGAGTTCACCGCCGGAGACGATATCGAAGCCCGCGCCCATTCTGGCAAGCACATTCAGCACGGCCAAATTGGAGTTAGCCTTCACGGCATAGCAGATCATATTCGGCAATCCGGACAGTGCCTTCTCGTAGGCGCGATAGTGCCGCTCTAGCGTGGCGCGAGAGTAGATGAAACAGGGTGTGCCGTATTGCTCGGCGATCTCGGCGACAGCGATGTCTTCGGCATACAGTGCTTCGCCCTTGTAGTTGAAATAGTCCATTCGCGAGGAGTCCAGTGGGTGGTGGGCCGATTGACCCGATGAGCTACTTGCCCGAGGCGAGGCTCAGGGTAGTGAACGCGGAGGGTTCGGGGCGCGTAAGGCCGCCTTTCTGACCACAGTAGCTGAGGCCTAGCGTCAGGCAGACGACTGCCAATAGCATGGAGAATCTTCTGATTTGCGGGTTCATGAGGCGTATCGATTTCTGATTGTCACGAAAGCGGCGATTATAACGCCAGCGCAGCGAGAAACACAGGCTAAATTCGGCCAGAGCACAGGCAATGGGCGGGCTCTGATCGACCGAGGCACGAGCATCATTCGTCTGAGACGCCTTGAAAATTCGCAACTAAGTGCCTATATTTGCCCCTCACATTTTGCAGCGATTGAACCCTAATCCATTTCCAAGATGGGGTCGGCTGCAGAGCCTTGCAGCTACTCCTGCAAATTAACTAGCTATGTAAATCAACTCAGGGTCTGAAATTAGATGATTGAAATACGCAATTTAACGAAGGACTTCGACCAATTTACTGCCGTAGACGACCTCTCTTTCACCGTGAAAGAAGGCGAGGTCCTAGGCTTCCTCGGCCCTAATGGGGCGGGCAAATCGACAACAATGAAGCTCATCACCGGGTTTCTCTCCGCCAGTCAGGGCACGGTAAGCGTAGACGGCTTCGATATCAGCATGAATCCTATCGAAGCGAAGGCGCTGATGGGCTACCTGCCCGAGGGCGCTCCTTCCTATGGGGACATGACAACGCTGGAGTTTCTGAATTTCGTGGCGCAGGTCAGAGGCTATCGCGGCGAGGAGATAGCCAAGCGGGTCCAGTATGTATTGGACGAGGTGGCGCTAAATTCGGTGAGCCACCAGACGATAGAGACGCTGTCCAAGGGCTTCAAGCGCCGTGTCGGATTGGCACAGGCGATCATGCACGATCCCAAGGTGTTGATTCTGGATGAGCCTACCGATGGCCTCGACCCGAATCAGAAGCACTACGTTCGCGAGCTGATCAAGAATCTCGCGCGGGACAAGATCGTGATCATCTCTACCCACATCCTGGAAGAGGTCACCGCCGTATGCACGCGCGCCATTATCATCTCCGAGGGCAAGATCGTTGCGGATGGCACCCCAACCGAGTTGGAAGCGCGCTCGAAGTACCATCAGGCTGTAAGTGTGCGCCTAAGCGAGAGCTATGACCTTTCGGCAGATCTCGCCGACTTGGCCGACGTAGGCGCTGTAGAGAAGGATTTGGAGGACGAGAATGTGTTTCGTATTCTCGCGGCAGAGGGTAAACCGATTTTCTCTCAGGTATCCGAGCTTGCTCAATCCAGGCACTGGCCGGTTACCGAGTTTCACGTCAGTCGTGGTCAATTGGAAGATGTGTTTAGAACCGTGACGCAGCAGACACAAGGAGCTGAGTAATGGGAAATCTTTCGATCATATTCAAGCGCGAGTTGCTAAGCTACTTCGCGACACCGCTCGCCTACATATTCATTGTTATCTTCCTCATCGCGAACGGTATCTTTACCTTCGATCTCGGCGGTTTCTACGCGAGGGGTCAGGCGGATCTTCTACCCTTCTTTAGCTTTCATCCTTGGCTGTATCTATTCATGATTCCAGCCATAGCGATGACTCTATGGGCGGACGAACGGAAGACGGGTACGATCGAGCTGCTGCTTACGCTGCCGGTTCGTCTGGTTGATGCCGTGCTGGGGAAGTTTCTCGCCGCGTGGGTTCTCACGGGCATGGCCCTATTGCTCACGTTTCCGATCTGGTTGACGGTCAACTACCTCGGCGACCCGGACAATGGCGTTATATTGGCCGCCTATATAGGTAGCTGGTTCATGGCGGGAGGTTTCCTCGCAATCGGTTCCTGCATGTCCGCCTGCACGAAGAACTCGGTCATCGCATTCATTCTGACTGTGAGCATCTGTTTTCTTTTCGTCATCATGGGTTCACCCATCCTATTAAATGCGTTCCCAGGCTGGGTTCCACAATTCTTCGTGGATGCCTTCTCCGCCATGGGCTTCCTCACTCACTTCGATTCGATAGCTAAGGGCGTACTGGATATCCGTGATTTCCTGTTCTTTAGCGTCTTCATCGGGGCGTGGCTGCTAGCCAGCGCCGTGATCATCGAAATGAAGAAAGCAAACTAGCGAGGAGAGAGAAAATGTCTATTCATTCATTATTTTCCAAGACCGGCCTCGTCATCATCGCAGTTGCTACGGTTGTGGGCGTCGCCATCATCAGCGCATTGCCAAGCCTGCGTATCGATCTCACCGAGGACAATCTCTATACCCTGTCGGATGGAACACACAATATCGTGTCCAGCCTGCAGGTGCCTATCGAGCTGATGTTCTTCTATTCCGAGAGCGCTACCGAAGACGTTCCGCAGATTCGAAGCTATGGCACGCGAGTGCAGGAACTGCTGGAGGAAATCGTTCTGGCCAGCAATGGGCGACTCAGCCTTAATGTCATCGATCCCGAGCCCTTCTCCGAAGACGAGGATCTCGCTACGGAATTCGGCATACAGGCTGTGCCTGTCACCCAGGGCGGACAGGCTATCTATTTTGGCCTGGTGGTCGCACAGGAAGAGAGTGCGGCGCTCAATCCGGCCCTGGGTCGCGCCGCCGAGACTATGCCGCTGATTCGTCCCGATCAGGAACAGTTCCTGGAGTACGAGTTCATGAAGCTCATCAGCAAGGTGAACAACCCAGACCTGCAAGTCGTGGGGCTACTAACACAGCTGGACATCGATGGTGGCTTCGACCCGATCGCGGGTCAGGCGACGCAGCAGTGGATGATCATGGACATCATCCGACAGCTCTACGCCGTACAGCGCGTCGACATCACATCGAATGAGATCGACGAAGAGATAGACATACTGATGATAGTTCATCCGCAGGGACTGTCCGATCAGATGCTGTATGCCATAGATCAGTTCGTCATGCGCGGCGGGAAGACGATGCTATTTCTGGACCCTAACGCCGATTCCATGGTGAGTCGCTCACAGCAGGGTAATCTGATCCCTGCGGGCATGAGTTCGGAGCTTCCGGGTTTGCTCGAGGCCTGGGGAATCGAATTCCCCAACATGCAGGTTCTTACAGACAATCAGCTAGCGCTGCGAGTCTCCATGGGGCAGGGGCAGCGCCCGATACCGCACCTCGGCATGCTGGGCGTGCAGCGCAACTACCTGACACAGAGTGACATCGTTACCAGCCGTCTGGAGACAATTAATCTCTCATCGACTGGCGTGATCAGCCAGGCCGAGGGTGCGAGCACGCGCTTCGAGCCTCTGATGGTCTCATCCGCGGATACCATGCTCATGAATGCTGGACTTATGGAGGATGTGACGGATCCCTCGGTGTTGTTCGATGAGTTCCAATCCCAGAACCAGAGCCATACCATCGCGGCGCGCGTAAGCGGCATTGTCGAGACCGCGTTTCCGGATGGGCGGCCAGAGGAAGTGGTCGAGGCCGCAGATTCAGAGGCTGACGATTCCACCACCGATGAAGAGGCCGTATTGGACGAGGCTGCAGAACCGGCGGCAGAAGAAGAGGCCGGCGAAGAAGTCGTGGCCGAGCATCTGAGCAGTTCGAATGGCGAGGTCAGTATCCTCGTGTTCGCCGACACCGACATGCTAAGCGACAGGATGTGGGTACAGGTAGGTCAGTTTCTAGGCCAGCGCATACCGCGACCATTCGCTAACAATGGAGACTTGGTAGTCAACGCGTTGGACAATCTGAGCGGTGGAGCTAATCTCTCGAGCATACGTAGCCGCGGAACCTACTCGCGACCCTTCACTCGAGTAATACAACTGCAGCGACAGGCCGATGACCGGCTCCGCGTAGAGGAGGCTGAACTACTCGATCGACTCGCGGAGACCGAGGCGGCACTGGCGGAATTGAATCAAGACGAGAACGGAGAGTTGATCGGGCAGGTTACTCCAGAGATTCAGAGTGAGGTCGACCGCTTCAATGAGCGGATGCTCGAGACTCGGCGCAGCCTGAGAGATGTGCAGTATCAGCTAACCGAAGACATCGAACAGCTCGGCACCAACCTGAAGATGATAAACACCATACTGATTCCGGTGCTATTGAGCCTGCTGGCATTGCTGCTGGGTTATCTCCGTGCGCAGCGTCGTAAAACGGCGCAGGGCTAGTTGCTGATCTGACTAAGCTTCAGCGGGCTCTTCCTGCGGTGGCCGCGGGGGTAGTTTCACGATAATGTGTGTGCCCTCGCCGAGCTGGCTCTGGATGATCAGTTCGCCACCATGGGCCTGCGCGATCAATCGGCAGAGATAGAGGCCCAGGCCGAAGCCTCCGGTATTACGCTGCCTGGCGCTGTCGGCGCGATAGAAGGGTTCGCTGATCTGCGACAGATGCTCCTCGGCGATGCCCTCGCCCCGGTCCTCGACCTCCAGCCGCGCTATGTCTCCCTCGAAGCCCACGCGCACCACGATGGGATTCCCCTCGCCATGCCGTATGGCGTTATTCACCAGATTGGTGATCAGTAGCCGCACCCGCAGATTGTCGATGATGAGGTCGCGATCCTGCACCGGTAGTTCCAGCTGCAGGCCGCCGGGATAAGCTTCAAACTGTTCACACACGCCCTCGACAAACGCAGCGATAGGCGTGGGCTCGGCGGTCAATGCGGCGTGATCGCCATTCAGGCGTTCCGCCTCGATCAGATCGGAGATCAGCAATTCGATCTCCTGAATGTCTTCCTTTAGCTGATCCTTCTCCTCGCTCTCCGGCATGAACTCGAGACGCAGCTTCGCCTTGGTTATAGGTGTGCGTAACTCGTGGCTGATGGCGAGCAGCAACTGGCGTTTCGCCTCTAGCATAGACTGCAGGGAGTCCGCCATGTGATTGATGCTCTCGGTTAACTCGCCTAATTCGTCCTGCCGGTTGCTCTTCACACGGAAACTCAGATCGCCCAAGCGAATACGCTCCGCGCCTCGTCGCAGCAGCCTAACTGGGTCGAGTAGTTTGTTTACCATGAAGTAGTTGAGGAACAGGACGATACTGGCCAAGGCTACACCGATATACAGGATGATGTAGTTCGAGCTGTTGTCATTCAGCGAGCGTTGATAGAGATAGAAGTCGTAGCCGCCGCGCTGCACCATGATGATGTCTTCGTTATTTACCGACCGCACCTCGGCGTCATCGGTCAGGCTACGATCGAAGATCGATTCTTCCACCGGGAGTCGGTATTCATCGTCGGAGCTCCAGCGCATGATTGGATTATTTATAGCGATGCTCCAGTCCAGCTCTTCCGCGAGACGCATGGCGTTATTCAGGTTCGGGGGCGTGCCGATGTCCTGGATGATGGATTCGATGTTGCGCGTGAAGAAGTCGGGGATGGCGTCAATCGTGTTGATATTCTGATTAACGGTGCGAAGCGAGATGGAGAAGATGGCGAAGAACAGGATAACGGTAACGCCGAATATCAGCAGGAGGCGAACGAAGAGCGATCGCCTGACAACCTGAACCAGTGTGGTCATATCTGCTCGCCGACAAAAGTATAACCGCGTCCCCAGACGGTCTTAATAAACCGTGGAGTTTTCGACGTGTCATTTAACTTATGTCGCAAGCGGCTCACCAGTGTGTCTACTGCGCGTGAAAATAGTTCGGCATCGATACCGCGTAGACGATTCATCAACTCGTCACGGGTAAAGGTCTTGTTGGGGAACTGCATGAAGAGAATCAGCAGCTCGTACTCCATGGTTGTGAGATCGAGTACTTCCGAGTCGAGTTTGACCTCGCGACGCGAAGAATCCACCTCAAGTCCGTTGATGTTCTTGATATCTCTGAGGTTATTGTCGTCGCTGCTGCGGCGCAGGATATTGTGTATACGCGCCACCAGTTCCCGAGGCTCGAAGGGCTTGGGCAGGTAGTCGTCGGCGCCTAGCTCGAGACCGACGATTCGGTCTGTCACCTCGGCGTGCGCGGTCAGCATCAAGATGGGCAGTTGGCCAAAAATGGAAGACTTGGCACGAATCTCTCTGCAGATCTCGAACCCGTCCTTCTCGGGCAGCATCACATCCAGAATCAACAGGTCCGGCTTAACCTTCTTCAGCAGCTCGAAACCCTTGCTAGGTGTTAGCGCGACGTGGGCCTGCATGTCATAGCGCTCGAGATACTGTGTCAGCAGCTGGCCCAGTTTTTCGTCGTCATCGATTATTAGTATTTGCTTCATTGCTGCTACCGACCGAGTTGGTCTCTATGAAGTACAGAGACAGGACTCAATAGTACGAATAAGGGAACCTGCGATCAAGTCTGGGCCTGACCTCAGGCTGCATTCTGGGCGGATTGGGACGGATATGCCGCGGAATTGGTGTATGATGTGCCGCTTTAATATTCCGATAGAACTCGGCTTCGATGATCTCACTGAACAATATAATGCTGATGCGCGGCAGTCAGGTCCTGCTGCGCGATGTGTCGCTGGTCATACACAAGGGCCAGCGTACGGGCATCATCGGCCGCAATGGCTGTGGCAAGACCAGTCTATTCCGTGCCCTAAGTGGTGAGATCGCCCTGGAAGAAGGCGAGATCGAGATGCCAAATGGGCTGCGTCGTTCCTCCATGGCACAGGAGACACCCGGCAGCCAACGCAGTGCCCTCGATTTCGTGCTCGATGCGCATACCGAGTTTCGCAAGCTCGAGCGTTCTATCGAGGAGGCCGAGGCCAAAGGCGACAATCATGCCCTCGCCGAGCTATTCGGCAAGCTGGAAGAGATCGATGGTTATGATATCGATCACCGCGCCGAGAGACTGCTCTCCGGTCTCGGCTTCGAAGTCGACGACTTTCAGCGATCGGTTAGTAGCTTCTCGGGCGGTTGGCGAGTTCGATTGAACCTCGCCGCTGCGCTCATGTGCCCATCGGATCTGCTGATGCTGGATGAGCCGACGAACCACCTCGATCTGGAAGCGACGGTCTGGCTGGAACAGTGGCTGCAGAACTACCCGGGCACGATCCTGCTCATCTCTCACGACCGTACCTTCCTCGACTCTGTGATAAACAATGTAATCAGCTTCGATCATGGCGGATTGGATTGCTACAAGGGCAATTACAGCTCATTCGAGCGGCAACGCGCGGAGAAGATGGCATTACAACAAGCCTCCTATGAGAAGCAACAGCGCCGCAAATCAGAGATAGAAAGCTTCGTGCGGCGATTCAGCGCGAAGGCCTCGAAGGCTAAGCAGGCGCAGAGCCGCTTGAAGGAGCTGAATCGCATGCAGGATATCGCGCCGGCGCATATCGACTCGCCTTTCCGCTTCAGGTTTCCAGAGGTCGACGAGCCGGCTAGCTACCTGATGCAGATGGAGTCATTGACTATAGGCTTCGATACGCCGCTGGTCGATAGCATAGAATTCAGTGTGAGTTCCGAGTCGCGTTTCGGGCTGCTGGGTTTTAATGGCAGCGGCAAGTCCACTCTGCTGAAGGTGCTGTCGGGCAAGATGGGAGCAATGGGTGGGGATATCATTCGTTCCAAGAAGCTGAAGATCGGCTACTTCGCACAACATCAGGTAGACGAGTTAGACCAGCAGGCGACGCCGATACAGCTGATACAGAAGGAAGAGGGCAGCGCGACCGAACAGCAGATAAGAGACTATCTCGGCGGCTTCGACTTTCGCGGCACCCGCGTCAACGAGACCATTCGCAACTTCTCTGGCGGAGAGAAGGCACGGCTCGCGCTGGCCAAGGTCGCCTGGCAGAAACCAAACCTGTTGCTACTCGACGAGCCGACGAACCACCTCGACCTCGAGATGTGTCATGCCCTCACGGTAGCGCTGCAGGACTATCAGGGTGCGATGATTATCGTCTCTCACGATCGCCATCTACTGGTAAACACGGTAGATGAGTTCTATTCCATCCACAAGGGCGTGTTCGCCGAGTTCAAGGGCGACATAGCTGACTACGAAAAATGGCTAGGCACGCAGAATTTCGACACCCAGAACGAAGGCGACGCCGAGGTAAGTACCGCCGCACCCAAACAGAAGCTGGATAAGAAAGAGAAACGGCAGGAGGCTGCTAACCGCCGCGAGAAACTGGCGCCCCTGAAGAAGCAGGAGAAGCGGCTCGAATCCGAGATAGAGAAGATTCAAGCTGAGTTGAAGCAGGTGGAGGCCGCCTTGGCCGATGAAGATCTCTATCTGGAGCAGAACAAGGAAGAACTGGGCAGGCAGATTCAGCAGCAAGGCGCCCTAAAATCCCAGCTAGTACGACAGGAGGAAGCGTGGCTGCAGCTGCAGGAACAGATAGCCAGCTACGAGTAAGGGCCTTGAATCTTCCCATTTCGTTCCTATGTTACTAGCATTGGCATCCAAAGAACTGCTAGATAGGAATTTCCAGACAGACATTGCTAGACAATTCCTGTAATAGACCACGGACAACTCAGCCAGGTGTTCAGATGAAGATACTGCTCTCGGCGCTGGCAGGCCTGCTGCTAGCCACCTCTGCCACGGCGCAGACGCCAGACTACAGCCTTTTCAAGACCAACGACGAAGAGAACAATATCGAGATCTTCAAGTCGGTCAGTCCCTCTGTGGTCAACATCACCAACTCGCGCCTGGTGCGTTCGTTCTATTCCTTCAACCCGCAGGAAGTGCCGCAGGGCAGTGGCACCGGCTTCGTCTGGAGCGAAGAAGGCTATATCGTCACGAACTACCATGTTGTGCAGCAGGCGGACCGGGTCACGGTGACGCTGCAGGATGGAACGAGCTATTCGGCGGCGGCTGTTGGTGTAGACCCAGACAAAGACCTCGCGGTGTTAAAGATCGATGCGCCCGATGCAAAGCTGGTCGCGGTACAGCCGGGCGATTCTTCCCTGCTGGAGGTAGGTAGGAAGGTTATCGCTATAGGCAACCCCTTCGGCCTCGATACTACGATGACGGTAGGTGTGGTCAGCGCACTGGGCCGTGAGATCGATTCCCTCAGCCGCCGCAAGATTAGAGACGTAATCCAGACAGACGCCGCCATCAATCCGGGCAACTCCGGTGGCCCGCTGTTGAATTCGCTGGGGCAGTTAGTAGGCGTGAACACGGCGATCTACAGTCCGAGCGGCGCGAGCTCGGGGATCGGTTTCGCCATCCCCGCGAACACGGTCAAGCGCATCGTGCCCGAGTTGATCGCCTACGGTCGCGTGCAGACTCCCGCCATGGGTATTCGACAGATACCGCAGGCCGACTACTACAGACGGCTCTGGGGTATCGAGGGAGTTATCGTACTGGACGTATTCCCCGGCACCGACCCGCAGCGCTATGGCATGCGCGGACTAACTCGTGATCAACGCGGCCGAATCCAGCTCGGCGATGTGATCGTAGAGATAGCTGGGCAGACAATACGCAACGAGGATGACTACGCGGACGTGTTGGAGCAACACAGCGCAGGCGACAAAGTTGAGGTAAAGACCGTGCGCGACAATCAGATTCGAGAATACGAGATACAGCTACTCGCGCCGAGCAGTCGCTAGCGCTTGCCGATCTCGGTTCTTGCCAGCTTCACCGCAGCGATCACCTGTTTGGGCGCCGTGCCACCGATATGATCGCGCGCGCCTAACGAGCCTTCCAGGGTCAGCACATCGAAGACATCTTCTGCGATAAGGTCGGAGAACTTCTGTAACTCGGCAAGCGAAAGCTCGGCCAGGTCTTTGCCTTGCTCAATACCGAACGCGACCGACTTGCCAACGACCTCATGCGCGTCACGAAACGGCATTCCCTTCTTCACCAGATAATCTGCCAGATCCGTAGCCGTCGCATAGCCCTGCTTCGCGGCCGCATACATCGCCGGCCTATTGCAACTAATCGCGGGCATCATCTCGCTGTAGGCGAACAGACAATCCTTCACCGTATCGATTAGATCAAAAAGCGGTTCCTTGTCTTCCTGATTGTCCTTGTTATAGGCCAGCGGCTGCGACTTCATTAGTGTCAGAAGAGAGACCAGATGGCCATGCACACGTCCGGTCTTACCGCGCACGAGCTCGGGTACGTCCGGGTTCTTCTTCTGTGGCATGATCGAGGAACCCGTACAGAACCTATCGGGCAGATCGATGAAGTTAAACTGCGCCGAGGTCCATAACACTAATTCTTCGGAAAAACGGGACAGATGCATCATGAGTACGCTGGCAAACGAGGCGAGCTCGATAGCGAAATCTCTGTCGCTCACCGAGTCTAATGAGTTTCTGGTCGGCGCGTCGAAACCGAGTTGTTGCGCTGTAAACTCCCTGTCGATCGGATAGGTGGTGCCGGCTAGGGCTGCCGCGCCGAGAGGAGACTGATTCACTCTGCTACGACAGTCGGCTAATCTTCCATAGTCTCTGCCTAACATCTCATACCAGGCCATCATATGGTGGCCGAAGCTAACCGGCTGTGCCGTCTGTAGATGAGTAAAGCCGGGCATAATAGTATCGGCTTCGGCCTCGGCGAGATCCAAGAGTGCCGATTGCAGGTGTGTAATCAATGCGGCAATCTGGTCTATCTCGTCGCGCACGTAGAGGCGAATGTCCGTGGCGACCTGGTCGTTTCGCGAGCGGCCCGTGTGCAGCTTCTTGCCGACGTCGCCGATGCGTGCGGTTAGGGCAGACTCGATATTCATGTGTACGTCTTCGAGCGCGACGGACCACTCAAACTTGCCGTCGACGATGTCCTGCCTAATCGCCTCGAGCCCGTCATGAATCTGCTGCTGTTCGTCGGCGGTAAGAATCCCAGCCTTCTCGAGCATCTTGGCGTGGGCTAGCGAGCCGTTGATGTCCTGCTGAAACAAGCGGCGATCGAAATCCACCGAGGCGGTAAATCTCTCGACGAAGGCATCTGTGGCCTCCATGAATCTCCCGCCCCAGAGTTTGTTCTGATCCTTATTCTTGCTCATAGCTTTTTTCACACGGTTAGTAGTTTCGGTTTAGCAGTGTTGCCTCGAGCCTAGCTGGCTGCAGACAGGCGAGCCGTCACTTCGATCTCGATCTTCATCTTCTCATCGAGCAATCCAGCCTCGAACATTGTCGCTGCGGGGCGAACGGAGCCCAGGTATTTCTGCAGCACCGGCCAGCACGGCTCGAAGTCTGCTTTGTTAGGAAGAATATAGCGAATGCGCACGATGCCCGAAAGTGCGCTGCCAGCTGACTCCAGTACCTGCTCGATGTTCTTGAGACACTGCTCTGCCTGCTCGACTACGCTGTCTGAGATCGTCATCGAGGAATAGTCGTAGCCAGTCGTGCCGGATACGAAGACGAAATCGCCTTCTACTACCGCGCGTGAGTAGCCGATCTTGGCTTCAAACTCGGAACCACTGGATATCAATTGTCTGCTCATGAAGATTCTCGGTGCGCCCTTCGGCTGATTTCGATCGAGAGGGTGCTGGGTCGTGAGGGGCAGCATTATAGCAGGATCACTGGCTGCTTGAACCACTTTGAATGGGGCTGCGGGCGAGTAAATTCGGACAAATACGCAGGATTCCCGTAAAATACCCCTCTCATTCGAACAACAGATAGTCACTATCGGGCTGTCGCAAAGAGCCCCTGAAAATGTCAGTTAATACCCTCCGCATAGCAACTCGCAAGAGCCCACTCGCTCTATGGCAGGCAAACTTCGTCAAGGATGCGCTGGAGCAGGCGCACCCCGACCTGCGTGTCGAATTACTCGCCATGAGCACCCGTGGCGACAAGATACTCGATACGCCGCTAGCCAAGGTTGGCGGCAAGGGGCTGTTCGTTAAAGAGTTGGAGCTTGCGATGTTGGAAGACAGGGCCGACATCGCCGTGCATTCGATGAAGGATGTCCCGATGGAGTTCCCAGAGGGACTGGGTCTCGCCGTCATCTGCGACCGTGAAGACCCGGCGGATGCCTTCGTGTCGAATAAATACGGGAGTCTGGCCGAGCTGCCTGCGGGCGCGATAGTCGGTACCTCGAGCTTTCGGCGGCAGTGTCAGCTTCGGGAGTTGCGTCCGGACCTGAAGATCGCGGATCTCAGAGGCAATGTAGGAACGCGACTCGGTAAACTGGACGCCGAAGAATACGACGCGATCATTCTCGCGGCGGCCGGCCTGAAGCGTCTTCTGCTAGAGGAACGAATCCGCGAGAGTCTCTCCTTCGAAGATTGTCTGCCCGCTGGCGGTCAGGGTGCGGTCGGTATCGAGTGCCGTACTCAGGACATCGAGACCCTGAAGCTACTCGATTGCCTGCACCATGCCGATACCGCCACGCGAATCGTGGCAGAACGCGCGGTGAATGCTCGTCTGCAGGGTGGCTGTCAGGTTCCCATCGCCAGCTTCGCTACCCTGGATGGTGAAGAGTTGTATCTGCGCGCCCTCGTTGGAAACCTCGATGGCACGCTGATAATTCGCAGCGAGATTCGCGGCGACCGTCATCAGGCGGAACAACTCGGGCTTACGGTAGCGGAAGATCTTTTGTCCCAGGGTGCCGAGGAGATACTCAGCGCCCTCAGAGACTAAAATAGGTCAAGCGATGAGCTCTGTTTCTTTATCTGGACTGGTTGTTCTAATAACGCGTCCTGCGAACCAATCAGATGGCATACGGCAGGCTATCGAGTCAGCCGGTGGCGAAGTACTGTCCTTACCCCTCATCGCGATCGAGCCACTTTCAGATGGCAAAGCGGTACAAGACCTGAAGGACAAGGTCTTGCAATTGGATAATTATCACTGCCTCATCTTCGTCAGCAACAATGCGGTGTCTTTAGGCGGTGACGTTATCGAGGATTTCTGGCCGCAGTTTCCTCTCGGCGTCGAGGTCATCGCGGTAGGCCCGACGACAGCCCAGGCGGCCCAGACACGATTCCTCTGCGAGGTAAGCCAGCCACAGGGTGGGATGACCAGCGAAGACATACTACAACTACCTCAGCTTAACGGCATAGAAGAGAAGCGAATCGGCATCGTGCGCGGGCAGGGTGGCCGAGAGTTTCTGGCGGACACGCTGCGCAGCCGCGGGGCCGATGTAGACTATCTGGAGGCATACAGCCGCACGCCAGTGGCCTACGAAGCTGGCGAGTTCTGCGCGAGCCTACATAACGTAGGCGTCAATGTATTGACGGTGAGCAGTGGCGAGTCACTCTCCAGGCTGAGTGCAATGCTGGAGGGCGAGGTTGAGACTATGCGACGCCTGGATCTGGTCGTTCCCTCGCAGCGCGTGGCTGAACAGGCGCGGGGCTTGGGCTATGCGAAGATACACTGCGCTGGTGGCGCCGATCCTGCCAGTTTCGTGGCCGCATTGGGTGAACTCAGCTCCAATCAAGAGTAAGCTAATAGGCAAGCTGACAACTAAAAGGCAGTAAAGTGGCAGAGCAGTCAGAAACACCGAAGATACTAGACGAGTTATCCAAGAACAATGCGGCCAAGGCGGGTGGGCGTTCCACCCGCAAGCAGAAGACGGCCCGACGCCGCTTCACCGTAGTAATCCTCATCTTGCTTCCTCTCATGGCGGGCGTACTATTCGTCGGCTATCAGCAAGTCATGCAGCAATCCAGGTTCGCCGAGTTAGAGGCCGAGAATCAGCGCCTCAATCAGAGCCTTGCTGAGCAGAGCGCATTATTGAATCAGCTCGAAGCGACGCAGCTCAGCGAGTCGGGCCCCATCGAGGTCGATGAATCCTCCGTGCGCGAGTTGGAATCTGCACTGCAACTTGAGATAGAGGGGCTTACGGCACAGCTTGCCGAGCTGCGCGCCCTGCAGCTGTCATCGGATAGCGAGACCGATCAGCGCTGGAAGATACTCGAGGCCCGGTATCTAATAGGCATCGCGAGTCAGAAACTGCAGTTGGAGGGAGACGTCACCACAGCTGTCGCCCAGCTACAACTGGCGGATAGGGCGCTCATAGACTCCGGCAGCGCTAGTGTATTTGCCGTGCGTCAGGCGATCGCTAGCGATCTGCAGCAGCTCGCTAACATCGAAGAGATAGATCGCGAGGGCATCTACCTGCGCCTCGATAGCCTGCTTACGGAGATGGATTCCATCGACCTGCTCAACTCTATGCGCTCGGAGTTCGAGAATCGCCGCGATGCCGAGTCGCAGCCGCTGCGCCTAGGTGCCGATGCCGGTGGCTATCTCGACAGCAGCCTGGAATTTCTCGGATCGATCTTCGTGTGGCGCAAGTGGGAGGAGACTCCCCAGGCCATGCTGGCGCCCGGACAGGACGATCTCATTAAACAGAATCTCCGTCTCATGCTTGAGCAGGCTCAGCTTGCGCTGTTGATGCGTGATACTAGTCTCTATCAGCAGGCCATGGCGAAGAGCCGCGACTGGTTTCGGCGCTATGCGGTGACGGAGTCGGCACGAGGTCAGACACTGCTTGCCGAGTTAGATCGGCTCGCCAGCATGGACATCGATCCACTACTGCCGGCCCTAAGTCAGTCGCTTACGCTGATCAATCAGCTCGCGGCTAACGAACGCTAGCTGGCTCATGATTAAACTCTATCTCTTCAGTCTTCTCGCCATCGTGCTGGCCCTGCTGGTCAGCGTCTATCTTGGCTTTCCCGGCGACCCTGGCTATCTGCTAATAGCCTTCGGCAACTATACCTTCGAGACGAGCCTGTTCGCATTGCTAGTCGCTTTCGTGGTGCTCTATCTGCTCATCAAGCTCGTTCTTGTCGTCTTCCGCTGGGTAAACCCCTGGCATCTGATTCGCTTCGGCCGCAACTACAAGGAGCATCTGCGGGCCAAGAGCCGAAGCCAGACCGTCGAGGGGCTGCTCTATTTTACGCGCGGCAATTGGGAGTCCAGTTTCAAGTTGCTGAACAAGGGAATGAAAGATCCCGACGCGAGCGTGGTGAACTACCTGGCGGCCGCCTATGCAGCGCAGCGCATGGACGACAAGCAGGCTTGGCTGAACTGTCTGGAGACGGCCGAACAGAAATTTCCAACCGCTCGCTCCACCATCAACTCGCTCAAGGCGCAGTTGCTCTACAAGTCCGATCAACTGGAGCAGTGTGTCGCCGTGCTGCAGCAGATGAAATCCAGCTCACTAAATGACGCCTCTCTACTGCAGTTGCTGAAAGAGGTCTATCTCAAACTCAATGACTGGGAGCAGTTGGAGCAGCTGCTGCCTTCGCTGGAGAAGAACGATGTCCTCACTGTAGATGAGATCGAGCGGATTCGTGTCCGTATCTTCATGGAGAATCTCTACACCATGAGTAAGCGGCGGGCGGATTTCAGCGACTCCGAAATTGCGGGACAGTTGGACAAGACATGGAAGAAGAGCCCAGCGCCGTATCGGCAGGACCCGCGTATCGTAGAACACTATGCCGAGATACTTTGTACGCTAGAGAAGAGTGTGCAGGCTGCGAAAGCCATAGAACACGCGTTAAATAAAAACTGGAGTGACGACCTGGTTCAGCGCTATGGCGTTCTGGACCTGGGCAATGCTCATCAGCAGCTCTTGACTGCGGAGGCATGGCTCACGTCTCGGCCGGGCGATGCGCCGCTTCTGCTCACACTCGGACGGCTTGCGATGCGCAACGAGCTCTGGGGGAAGGCAAGAGAGTATTTCGAGACCAGCATCGAGATCGCTTCGACCCCCGAATCCCACGGTGAACTCTCGCGCCTCCTCAGACATCTGGGCGAGGTCGCGCTAGCGGATGAGCATCAGGATCTATTCGTGAGGGGAGTCGGGGCCGAGCTTCCAGCACTGCCAGTGCCAAAGCGTCTGGCGCAGGAATAGAGGGTAGGCTCCCTAGAATCCGCGCGCTTCGAATTCCAGTTCGACCCCGTCGTAACCGTTCGTCATATACATCTTCCCATCGCGAAACGAGATGGCGTTCACGTCTTTCAGAATCAGCACGAGATTGTTGTGTAGAGAGCCGGGCGAGCAGAGCTTGCGTGTAGACACGAAGGGGTCGAAGCGAAAGCCTTCGGGTTCCTGGAAGTAGTATCCCGTGATGGTGTTGCAGTCCGAAGTTCCGGTGAGGCGATTGTCGCTGCGGAAATTTAGGCGATACTGGCTCGGGTCGGCGGGGGTAAACTCGAACCCACCCAAGACCTTCATATTCAACAGTTGCCAGTTCGTGTTTTCCAGATCGATTACATCTTCTGCTGCCTGAATTGCAGGCATGAGATATAGCCCAAGCAGTAGCGAACAGGCTAGCGCAAGTGGCTTTAAACAAAGTCTTTTCATGGCTTGTGCTTCATTGTTAATAATTGTCCTATTCTACTCAGCATCTCGCTTCGCGCCAACTCCACTAGCGATGCGCAGCAAAATATAGCCCAGCCAGGTCAGCATATCGCTGAGCATGACGAGAATGCGGAATCCTGCGACGAAGACGACCGTCTGCGTCAGCGGCAACGCGGAGGCCGAGAGTTCGGCGTAGACCACCTCGAACACGCCTATGCCCTGGGGGGCGAATACGCTGACGAACCCCACCACGTAAGCGAATAGGTAATGCATGACCGCTAGCAGCCCACTATCCTCGGCAGACAGTAAGCCGATGGCGCGCATATAGGAGTAGAACGCCCCGGATGCGAGTATCCAGAATAGCGCACAGATACTAGTGAGCCGCAGATAGGCCTTGCCCGTTAGGATAAAACCCTGTTTTCTGAAAGCGAAGGCCAGTGGGATCGTCGCGATGCTGCCGAAGAACAGCACCAGTGCCAGTGTAGAGTAGAGTGCGTTCGAGCTGAGTAGATAGATTCCCAGGGTCGAGACGATAGCGGCGAGAATAATCGAGTAGCTGTTCTCGTAGAGCACGACGAGACTTATGTCTGTCTTCGTCACGCCCATGCTGCTCATGTCATAGGCTCGAGCGAAGGTCTGCCATACGCCACCGGGTAAGAATTTCGAGGGTATGCGATTCAGGTGGATGGCGAGCAGCGTACTATAGGCGATGTCGTTCTCGCGATCGCGCAGTATCGTGAAGGCGATGGCTGGCATCAGCAGCGTAGCTAGCACCCAGAACGCGATGGCCAGAGCCAGCCCCGCTACGGAGGCGGCAGAGAAGATCGAATAGACATCCGTTCTGTTCTCATAGAACACCGCGATGAGGAATGCGACGCTCGCGACTAGAAAGAGACGTTGAAACCAGAGTAGTGCAATCTTCATAGCCGTAGACCCGCCCCGTGCTTCATTTGGAAACTTTCTGAAACAAAAGCATGCAGGGGTACTCGACTCGGCGATCCGGCTCGAAATTGTCCAACGGGTAAGGCTGTTCGACCCCATAGACTTTGGTGAAATAGGAAGACTTGAAGACGAGCTCGAAGCCATTGTCCGACATCGACTCAGTGAGATCGGCGACGCTGAAGAACCAGCACGCTATCTTGGAGCCGTAGTAGTTCTGTGCCGTTGCGAAGGTTTCGATATCTCCGGCAGGAATATTCGCCATCAACACATACTCGGGCTCTAGCCTGCACAGCTTAGTGAGCTGCTCCTGCCATAGACCGATGTATTGCAGCGAGGAGCCGATGTGAACTATGTCGAAGCGCTGGTCCGCAACATCCGTGAGTGCGCTGTGAAAGACAATCTGTGGTTCGTCCGAGAAAATCAGCTCACCGGCAGCACAGACGGCTTCGATGTCGATGATGTGAAACTCGAGACCCGCACTGGAGGGCAGTCCCTGCAGCACCTGATAGTAGGAGAAGCCCAGTCCGCCTCCGAAGTCGAGGATGCGAACGGTCTTCAACTTCGCCTGGACCATGGCGGCGACTACGGGCAGCAGGCTCTCTGTATAGCCGGTAAGCTGCGAGACGCTGCCGTTCTTCGCGGCGAGCGATCTCAGCTCTTCGAGTTTTTCGGTAGACTGCTCTAGCCAATCGCCACCGGAGAAGCCGGGGCCTGCTATCGGCACCTCGCTGAAACTCTCGTAGACACCTTCCCAAAGTGGGGTCTTCACAACGGCACTCCGGTTCTGCAGTCGGGCGCGAGGCGCCCAGGATTCAATTGGAATTCGTTTGGCGAGTTATTCAGAGCTGCCCTAGTTGTCGATGCCGAGTTCTTGCCATAGCTGATCGACCCGGGCCTTCACCTCTTCGCTCATGCTAATAGTATTGCCCCACTTGCGCTCGGTCTCGCCTTCCATCTTGTTCGTCGCATCCATGCCCATCTTCGAGCCTAGACCAGATACCGGGGAGGCGAAGTCCAGATAGTCGATGGGCGTATTCTCCACCAGTACCGTGTCGCGCACCGGGTCCATGCGTGTGGTTATCGCCCAGATCACGTCATCCCAGCTGCGCACATTCACATCGTCATCGACCACGATAACAAACTTGGTGTACATGAACTGGCGCAGGAATGACCACACCCCCATCATCACACGCTTGGCATGACCCGGGTACTGCTTCTTCATGCTGACGACTGCGAGCCGGTAGGAACAACCTTCGGGTGGCAAGTAGAAATCGATTATTTCTGGAAACTGTTTCTGCAGTAGCGGAACGAACACTTCGTTAAGTGCGACACCAAGCATAGCCGGTTCATCCGGTGGCCGGCCTGTGTAGGTGCTATGGTAGATCGGGTCTTTGCGATGGGTAATGCAGGTCACCGTGAATACGGGGAAGCTCTCAACCTCGTTGTAGTAGCCGGTGTGATCGCCATAGGGGCCTTCTTCCGCGACCTCGCCAGGCTCGATCACACCTTCCAGTACGATCTCTGCGCTCGCGGGAACCTGGAGGTCGTTAGTGCGCGACTTGACGACATCGGTCTTGCTGCCGCGAAGCAGGCCTGCGAAGGCATACTCCGATAGCGTATCGGGCACGGGAGTCACGGTGGCCAGTATGGTCGCCGGGTCTGCACCGATCGCGATAGAGACGGGGAACGGCTCGCCGGGATGTGCCTGCTGCCATTCTCGAAAATCGAGTGCGCCGCCGCGGTGAGACAGCCAGCGCATAATCAGCTTGTTAGGCGCTATTACCTGCATGCGATAGATGCCGAGGTTCTGCCGTTCCTTCTCGGGGCCCTTCGTTATCACCAGCGGCCAGGTTACCAGCGGCGCAACGTCTCCGGGCCAACAGGTTTGAACAGGCAAGAAGCCGAGGTCGATATCCGAGCCTTCGATGACGACTTCCTGGCAGGGAGCGGACTTCAATACCTTCGCAGGCATATTGAGTACGCTCTTGTAGCTGGGTAGCGTCGCGAGCAAGTCTTTCCAGCCTTTCGGCGGCTCGGGTTCCTTCAGGAAAGCCAGCAGCTTGCCCACGTCGCGAAGGCCATCGATGTTCTCCTGTCCCATAGCAAGCGCTATACGCCGCGTATTACCAAACAGGTTGGTAAGCATGGGTATCTTCGAGCCTTTGGGATTCTCGAACAGCAGGGCGGGACCGTTGCTGCGCAGCGTGCGATCGCTGATCTCGGTTACTTCAAGATTGGGATCGACCTCTGTCTGGATTCGCTTGAGCTCGCCTTCCTTCTCAAGAAGTTCTATGAAATCGCGCAAATCTCGAAATGACATGGCTGGCCGTTTAGCTTGCTAGCAGAATGTACGTTGGGGATTCGATGACGCGTTCTACTTCCGTTTCATCGAGTTGAAGAATTCGTCGTTGGTCTTGGTGTCTTTCAGCTTGTCCAGAATGAACTCCGTCGCCTGCACATCTTCCATCGAGCTGAGCAGCTTACGCAGAATCCACATGCGTTGCAGTTCTTCCTCGGAGGTTAGCAGTTCCTCGCGGCGTGTGCCGGAGCGGCGCACATTGATGGCGGGGTAAACGCGCTTCTCTGCGATCTTGCGATCGAGGTGCAGTTCCATGTTACCTGTGCCCTTAAATTCTTCGTAGATAACCTCGTCCATCTTCGAGCCCGTCTCGATCAGCGCGGTAGCGATGATGGTAAGGCTGCCGCCCTCTTCGAGGTTGCGAGCCGCACCGAAGAATCGCTTGGGGCGCTCGAGTGCATGAGCGTCGACACCACCGGTCAATACCTTGCCGGAGGAGGGGATGATCGTGTTATAGGCTCGAGCCAAACGCGTGATCGAGTCGAGTAGAATTATCACGTCTTCCTTATGTTCAACTAGGCGTTTCGCCTTTTCGATTACCATCTCGGCGACCTGTACGTGTCGCGCCGGCGGCTCATCGAAGGTACTGGCTACTACTTCGCCGCGTACTGAGCGTTGCATTTCTGTTACTTCCTCTGGTCGCTCATCGATCAGCAGCACGATAAGGCGACACTCGGGGTTGTTCCTGGCAATGGACTGCGCCATGTTCTGTAGAATTAGAGTCTTACCTGCCTTCGGCGGCGATACGATCAGACCGCGCTGCCCCTTTCCGATAGGTGCAGACAGATCGATCACGCGCGCGCTCAGGTCTTCGGTGCTACCGTTGCCGACTTCGAGGGTGAGTCTGTCGTTGGGAAAGAGGGGAGTGAGGTTTTCGAAAAGGATTTTGTTCTTGGATTCTTCGGGGCTGCTGAAATTGATCTCGTGAATCTTTAGCAGTGCGAAATAGCGCTCTCCGTCCTTCGGGGGCCTAATCTTTCCAGCTACCGTGTCGCCGGTTCGAAGATTGAAGCGTCGGATCTGACTGGGCGAGACGTAGATGTCATCCGGCCCCGCTAGATAGGAGGAGTCTGCCGAGCGCAGGAAACCGAAGCCATCCTGTAGTATCTCCAGAACGCCATCGCCATGAATGTCTTCGCCGCTCTTCGCGTGCTTCTTGAGTAGGACGAAGATGATGTCTTGCTTGCGCGTCCTCGAAACATTATCCAATCCCATCTCGTGGGCAGTAGCTAGAAGTTCGGCGATTGGCTTTTGTTTTAATTCGGTTAGATTCATGGGATTGGGTCTTCTTGTGAGGTTAGGAGTACTTAGAGAGGAATGATTGAGGTTTCGGTGGCTGTACGCTGGCTTGTGAAAGCGCTTGTACTAGAGCCGCCTGGACTTCTATTGGCATGCACATCTAAGTGTCATAGATACAATAATGGTATTGGTTTGGGGATTGATTAGGGTTTAAATTTCGGAATTTGTGTAAGGCGGAGACGGTTGTCTTATGCTGATTACAGACTACTACTGTATCTCGTGATGTCGTTCGCATCACTTGTTTTTAGTATCGGTAGTTAGTTTGTTGACTGTAGCTTTTTGCTATCTAATTAATAAACTAAATGGTCAACACGATGGTTCAGCTTCAACTTTTCCGCAATATAGACCTACTTTAACATTATGTCTACCTGTAAATATTCGTCGAAAGTCTAGAGGCGAGACAAGATTTTGGTTTAGTTTCGATTCAGGAAACCCGACCGGCATCCGGCGAGTCATGAGTAAGAATCAGGGTATTTGGTGCTAAGTATTAGGGTTTGCTAGCTAGTTAGATCGCGTCGACGAATCGATTCGATCACATCCTGTGGCATCTCGAGGCAATCGAGATGCCACATTAAACGCAATTTAAATCACGCTGTCAATAAAAGCGGAAAGCTGTGATTTCGACAGGGCGCCAACCTTGGTGCCAGCTACGTCGCCATTGTTAAAGACGATCAGGGTAGGAATCCCTCTTACGCCATATTTTGGTGCTGTTTCGACATTGGCATCGACGTCCATCTTGGCGATTTTCAGCTTACCTTCGTATTCGCCAGCCAGCTCCTCGAGCACGGGGGCGATCATCTTGCAGGGGCCACACCATTCTGCCCAGAAATCAACAAGCACGGGGCCTTCGGCCTGGAGGACATCTGCTTCGAAACTGCTGTCAGATACGTGAACGATATTGTCGCTCATAGGGAGTTTTCCTTGTATTAAACTAAATGGGATTTTGGAGTCGTAAATGCGGGGCTTTGATGGCGCGACGCTCGATTACATGCTCATAGACTACCTATGATAAGGCCAAAAACGCAGGATTCAAGTGAATGCTTCAAGCGACGCTCAAACGGGGCAGGGCGAAGCTCAGCCCTTCAGGATGCGCGCGGCGGTCTTCGCGAAGTAGGTCAGGATCGCGTCGGCCCCGGCTCGCTTGATGGCTATTAGAGACTCCATAGCTACGGCCTCCTCGTCCAGCCAGCCATTCTGGGCAGCGGCCATATGCATCGCATACTCACCGCTGACCTGGTAGACGAATGTCGGGGCGCCGAACTCGCGCTTAACCCGGCTAACGATATCGAGATAGGGCAGGCCCGGTTTCACCATTACCATATCGGCGCCCTCGGCCAGATCCAACGCCACTTCCTGCAGGGCTTCGTCGCTGTTGGCGATATCCATCTGATAGCTGTATTTATTGCCGCCGCCCAGATTGCCGCTGGAGCCTACAGCGTCGCGGAACGGGCCGTAGTAGCTGGAGGCATATTTGGCCGAATAGGCCAGGATGCGCGTGTAGATCTGCTCGTTCTCTTCGAGGATGCTGCGAATCGCGGCGACGCGGCCATCCATCATATCGGATGGGGCGACGATATCGGCCCCGGCAAGCGAATGTGATAGCGCCTGCTGTTTGAGCACCTCGACCGTTTCATCATTCAGCACATAGCCATTGTCGTCGATGATGCCGTCCTGCCCGTGTGTGGTATAGGGATCCAGCGCGACATCGGTTATTACGCCGAGGTCGGGGAAATCGGCCTTCAGGGCACGGATCGCCTGTTGTACGAGGCCATCGCTATTGTAGGCCTCCTTGCCATCGAGGCTTTTCGCGTCGGCGTTTACCGAGGGAAACAGCGTTACGGCGGGTATATCCAGCTCGACGAGCTCGGCCGCCTCCTTCAGCAGCTTATCGATGCTAAGCCTGTATATACCCGGCATAGAACTGATTTCTTGGCGTTGACCGTTCCCTTCGACAATAAAAACCGGAAAGATCAGGTCATCTGTGCTCAATCGTGTCTCGCGCATCAGCCGGCGGCTGAACTCGTCACGGCGCATGCGGCGCATACGAGAGGCAGGATATCGTCGGCTGAAGTCAAAATTGGACACGATCTTTATTACCTTGGTTCTGAAAATTAGTTGTGCGAGTAGCTGCTAATCTGCTGAATGTCTCTATATCAGCCGGTTCTGGCCAATCTAAAACTTTCTCGCCATCGTAACGCAAAGGGTTATAGCATACCGATCTACCTTGGCAAGCAATACTTGGCAGGCATTATATGCCAGAAATCGATAGCAGTCCCTTAGCGGATAGCGAAACAAACTTAAATAGACTCGAAGGTCAAAACATTGAATAGAACGAAAATTGCTCTAATTGCGCTGCTTGCGATAGCGGTGCTTAGCTACATAACGTTGGATATAGACCAGTACCTGACACTCGAGTATGCGCAGTCTCAACTGTCTGACATCCAGCAATTCAAGAATGAAAATTTCGCACTGACGGCATTTATCTATTTCGCTGGCTACGTGATTGCCACGTCTCTTTCCATTCCAGGCGCATTGATGATCACTCTGCTCGGCGGCGCTATCTTCGGCGTGTTCTGGGGTACGATCCTGGTCTCATTCGCCAGTAGCATAGGCGCGACCCTCGCATTTCTGGTATCCAGGTACCTGCTTAGAGACTGGGTAGAGCGACGCTTCGGCAGTTACATGGCGCCGATCAATAAGGGAATAGAGCGGGACGGCAATTTCTATCTCTTCAGCATACGAATGGTCCCGCTGTTTCCATTCTTCGTGGTAAACCTGCTAATGGGGCTCACCGCTATCCGCACCCTCTCTTTCTATTGGGTGAGTCAGCTTGGCATGTTCACCAGCACGGTCATCTATCTCAATGCCGGCTCCGAGCTTTCGCAGATTAGCTCACTCTCCGGGCTCGTTAGTGCGCCGGTATTATTCTCTCTGGTGTTGCTCGGCATCTTCCCGCTGTTCGCCAGACTGTTTCTGAATAGCCTGCAGCGAAAGAAAACATTGCGAAACTTCGAGAAGCCGAAACACTTCGATGCGAATGTCGTGGTAATTGGCGCGGGGTCGGCCGGCCTAGTCGCCTCCTTAATCACAGCGGGAGCCAAGGCCAAGGTTGTACTCATCGAGAAACACAAGATGGGCGGCGACTGCTTGAACACGGGCTGCGTGCCTAGCAAGTCCATAATACGCAGCGGTCGCATCATGTCCTATATAAGAAGGGCGAAAGAGTACGGTATCGATAACGGGCAGGGAGAGGTAAATTTCCAAGCGGTGATGGCGCGGGTACAGGACGTGATCAAGACCATCGAGCCCCATGACTCGGTTGAACGCTTCACTTCACTCGGCGTCGACGTAGAACTCGGCGATGCCGTCGTGGAGTCGCCCTATGTTGTGCGAGTAAACGACAGGACAATTACCACCCGATCGATAATCATCGCAACGGGTGCACGCCCCTTCGTGCCACCCATTCCTGGACTGGACGATATCGACTTCCTCACTTCGGATTCCGTGTGGTCGCTCGAGGCGCTGCCCAAGAGGCTGCTCGTTGTAGGTGGAGGCCCGATCGGCTGCGAACTCGCCCAGGCCTTTAGCAATCTTGGTTCCGAAGTAACTCAAGTAGATATGTCAGAACGCATCATGCCCCGGGAGGATGAGGAAGTCTCAGAGGCGGTGATGAGGGCATTCCGCGAGCAAGGTATTCGACTGCTCACCGGGCACGAGTTAATAAAGTTTGGCACTGCCGAGAATGGCGACTTCATGGAGGCAGAACACAAAGGCGAGACGATTCGCGTCGAGTTTGACAAAGTCTTACTTGCGGTGGGTCGGAAGGCGAATGTCGAGGGATTTGGGCTGGAGAGATTAAATCTGCGATTAACGGAGAAGGGAAACTTGGAGGTGAACGAATTTCTACAAACGAGCATTCCCAACATCTTCGCCTGCGGCGACGTCGCAGGCCCCTATCAGTTCACGCATATGGCATCGTTCCAGGCCTGGTTTGCGTCATTGAACGCAATGCTAGGCGGACTCTGGCGCTCGCGAGTAAATTACAAGGTCGTACCCTGGGCGACATTCACGGACCCAGAGGTTGCCCGTGTCGGTCTAAGCGAGCAGGAGGCGAGAGATCAGGGGGTCGAATACGAACTGACTCGATACGAGATGGATCATCACGATCGTTCCTTGGCTGACGGTGAGGCGCACGGCTTCGTCAAGGTTCTGACAGAGCCCGGGAAAGACAGGATCCTGGGTGTGACCATCGTTGGCTATCATGCGGGCGAACTTATAGGGGAGTTCGTGTTCGCCATGACGCACGGCATGGGCCTAAAGAAGATCTCCGCCGTGACCCACATCTACCCGACGCTACTGGAGGCGAACAAGTTTGCTGCCAACGCATGGCGCAACGAGCGCCTGCCGGAGAAATATTTCCCCTATCTTAATAAGTTCTTCGCCTGGCTTCGTAACTAGTCGGCAGGCTGCTGACGGAAGGCGGTATAGAGGCAGATGCCGAATAGGCCAAAGAAGGCGATAATGGACATCTCGGCGATGGAGAAGATGCCAAGGAAGCGGAACTGAACCTCGGCGCAATTGCCGTCACCTACGAGCAGGAAGTCCAACAGTTCGATGAAGGGGAAGTTATCGCGAATATAGGTAAATCCAGGGCCGCAGGCAGGAACTAGGTCCTCGGGCAGGTGCTGTAACCAGATCTGTCTGCCGGCGAAGTAGCTGCCGAAGACGCACATAGCCGCTGCGGCGAAGGCGTAGATCTTCTGGCCGTCGTGCGCTGGGTTGTGAATCGCGGAGGCGAGGCAGACCAGCCCGCAGAGAATGAAGAACACACGCTGAGTGATGCACAGCCCGCAGGGCGACAGTAGCATCACGTGTTCCATGTAGAGCGCGATGCCGATAGTGAGAACGGTGGCGAGAAAAACGCCTACGTTGATAATTCTGTTGCCGGGAATTGCCAGGGCCATCAACTGCTCCTAATCTCTTTCGCTTATCAATACTTGCATGACTTCGACATGCTTGCAGCGCCGCAGTCTACCATATTCGACTTCCAGCAAGAACTACTGACCGGCGTTCCAATTTCGAAGATACTCATCGAATCCGATGCTATCCTGTTGCTCTATCTCTAGCTGGTCGCGAATCGATTCGCTGGCTGTGTCGCTCATCATCTTCTGCGTGGCTTCGCTCAAACCGTTGTCCTTGAGCTCGTCGCGAACCTTGCGCGATTGCTGCAGCGAGAATTCGAAGAATGATAGGCCGTCTTTCTCCATGTCGCGCAGAATTCTGCCCGACGGCGTTAGCGCGGGGTCTGCTACTTTAGTGGACTGTGCTGCGATGCTGGCGCTGTAAGAATCGCCACCGTGAATATGGTCTAGCAGCGTCGCCGCATCTGTAACTTCTCCCAAAATCTCATCGGCCCACTGCTGCATCGGCTTGGGATTTCCTTCCAGATTGAGTTGCAGCTTGGGGTCGCGGCCATGCTCGACGACGCGTGCAAGATTGTCTGCCACTTCGAAGAATTCCTGCTTGTTGCATTCGGGGCTCTCGCTCAATAGGCAGTGCAGCAAGAAGGCATCGAGGAAACGAATCTGTTCGGCATCGATACCCAGTGGCAGATAGGGATTCAGATCCAGGGCGCGCACTTCGATGTACTCGATACCTTCTTGCGTCAGCGCATCGAGAGGCCGCTGACCACTTTGTACTACTCGCTTCGGTCGAATCGTGCTGTAGAATTCATTCTCCAACTGCAGCAAGTTTGTATTGAGTTGAAGATACTCACCGTTCTTGCTCTGCCCCAACTTCTCGTAGTCTGAGTAGGGCGTGTTCATCGCTTCCCGCAGGCAGTCGACATAGGAATCCAGTTCGTTGTAACAGACAAACAGAGATTTCTGAGCCTCACTCTTATAGCCCAGATTGCCCATGCGCAGACAGGTCGCGTCCGGTAGGTACAGGCTAGTGTCATCGAGTTTCTCGAGCTTGTGCTCGCGGCCCTGTACGAAACATTTGCAGGCGGCTGGCGATGCGCCGAATAGATAGAGCAAGAGCCACGAGTAGCGATGAAAATTCCGAATCAGGTGCAGATACTTTTCCGTCTTGAAATCTTTCAGCTCACCCTGGTGACCGCATAGCTCTTGATAGGGCTGCCAGAACTCTTCGGGCATAGAGAAATTGTAATGGATGCCGGAGATTATCTGCATCAACCTGCCGTATCGGTTGCTTAGTCCATGGCGATACAGGGTCTTCAATTTACCGACATTAGATGAGCCGTATTGTGCTATCGGGATGTCGTTGGAACCGCCAAGTGGACAGGGCATGCTGGAAACCCACAGCATCTCTTCGTTCTCGAGATTCTGTAGAGTGAATCGATGTATGTCTTCCATCGTGTTCAGGCACTTATCGATGTCGCTGTAGGCAGGCGTAATAAACTCCAGCAGTGCCTCACTGAAGTCGGTAGTGATGAAGGGGTTGGTTAGATTCGAGCCCAGGGCTTTGGGATGGCTAGCTAGAGAGATGCGCCCGTCGGCGGAAACTCGCAGGCTCTCTTTCTCTATTCCTCGGTGTATCGCTCCCCAGGCCGCTTTAAATTCTGGAAGATTGTAGCGTTGTAGGCATTCGTTGAAATCTTTGCTCAAGGTAACTCCTGGAAAGTCTCGGCACCGTGTTTCTGACCTTGTTTAACGGCACAGTGGCTTGATATTGCGTTAGCCCCGACTTGAGCTGTGACTCGATTCAGGTGAGCGGCATTATGACAAATATCATTAGTCAGTGCTAACGGGAGTTTCCCGCCCGCAGGAGTTAGACAGGCCGAGAGGGTGATTTCTTTCAGCCGCCCTGTTTGAAGCGGTGGATTAGCCTTCGGTCCTTCTTGTTGGGCTTGCCGGCCGATGGCGCATGACTGGGACTCGCCTTGCGCTGCGCGGCTAGCTTGAGGCGAGCCTCGACGCTCTCTTCGGTCTCCTCATACAGCAGCGCCGCCTCGGGAGCGCCCCGTCGCTGCTCCGACAGTGCCTTGACTACCACGACCTTCTCGTCGAAGCCTTGCCTCAGCCGAACCTGCATGCCGGTCTCGACCTCCTTGCCTGGCTTGCAACGACTGCCTTCACAAACAACCTTGCCGCCGTCGATGGCCTGCTTGGCGATAGAGCGAGTCTTATAGAACCTGGCCGCCCACAGCCATTTATCCAGGCGTACCCGCTTAAGTTCGCTGTTTCTATCTGCCTTGTCGCTCTTCGCCATATCGGTTCAGCCTCTGATTCAGGGCGTGAGAATCTGCTTGGGCAGAGAGGGGAGTATCTTCGCGAAATCGCCAATCTGCGGAAACTCATCGATCAGCACCACCGGTCTTTTGCTGTCCGGCTGCTCGATGCCGAACAGATGTCGTATGCCCTCGCGCCTTGCCTGTCTTAGTACCGGCACGGAGTCGTCGAACAACACGGTACGCTCGGGGTCGTACTTCTCCAAAGACTGCAGGCTATTCCAGAACCCCGTGTTTTCTTTTGCGAGTTTCAGTGCGTGGGAGCTAATGCATTGGTCGAAGTAGTGCGAGATGCCCGTGTGCTCCATCTTCAGATTAAGGCTTATCGGGTGTGCGTTCGTAATCAACAGCAGCCGCTTCCCGCTGAGCTTTAGCTCCTTCAGAATATTTTCAACGCTGGGGCGGATGCTAATCTTGTGTCTGACGCTTGACTTGAGCGCGGTGATATCCAGCTGTAATTCCTGCTGCCAATAGTCCAGACAGTACCAACTCAGCGTGCCGCGCACTTCCGCGTACTTGCAATGAATGATCTCCAGTGCGGCCGATTCACTCACTCCGTGTTTCTCGCCATAGCGTCTGGGTACGAGTTGCTGCCAGAAATAATTGTCGAAGTGAAGATCCAACAACGTACCATCCATATCGAACATGATGGTGTCTATGTCTGTCCACGGGGGCATCTATCTCTCCAATAAATTAAGCCTTGGCAAGCATTGATGGCTCATGCAACATGATACATTCGAATGATGAGCTAAGGCACCTTCATTCGATGAGTTTTTAATCAGCCCCTGAGCCTAATCACTATGGTAGATCTGCAATTGCTGCATGCCGTGAATGAGATCGCGATTGCGGCTGGCGCCGAGATTCTCGATGTCTATAATTCTGACTCGGCGATCGCGGTGAGCACGAAGTCAGATGACTCGCCGATCACCGATGCCGACCGCCGGGCACATCGCCTAATCGTCGAGCGGCTGCGACTACTCACTCCCGATATTCCCCTACTCTCGGAAGAATCTGACGCGATTGATTTCTCGGTGCGTAGCGCTTGGCAACGCTACTGGCTCATCGATCCCCTGGATGGGACTAAGGAGTTTATCGATCGCAACGGCGAGTTCACCGTGAACATTGCGCTGATCGAGGAAGGACTAGCGGTGGCGGGCATAGTCTACGTGCCAGTCAGCGGTGTCAGTTATTTCGGCGGCAGGGAACTCGGCGCATGGAAGCTGGAGCGGGATAACGCTAGCGCGCCGCAAGCGATTCAATGCAGGGCAGTAGCGCCCGGTAACGCGCTAGGCATTGTGGCGAGCCGTCGCCACCGGGGCGAACGGCTGGATTCACTATTAAGGCGAATCGAAGAGCAGTTCGCCGAGGTGACGCTGCTCTCGATGGGGAGTTCCCTGAAGATCTGCCTGCTTGCCGAGGGCCGCGCCGACATCTACCCGCGTCTGGCTCCGACTTCAGAGTGGGATACCGCCGCGGCTCATGGCGTGCTCAGCGCAGCGGGCGGCGAGATCGTCGATCTGCAGTTCGAGCCGCTGCGCTACAATGGCAAGTCGACGCTACTGAACCCGCATTTTGTGGCGCTAGGGGACCCGCAGTACCCGTGGCAGCGCCTGCTGGACAAGCAATAGCAAAAGTATTAGCTTCTTGCTCTCTACAGGCTGCCCGAAACTCGGCGGCAACTTACCTTGGTTTACAAGTCATTGGATTATCGGAGGCTAGTCATGCGCCTACTCCACCTTAGCCTATTCACTCTACTCGTTGCGTGCAGCGAGCCAGAAACCGGCACGCCGGCCTCATTGGCGGACGCGCCGCAGCCGGTCGACCCCACCCTCACAGAGACGGCACGCCTCAACGCCTGGTTCGATGAGCAGTACGCCGAGCAGTTGGACTTTAGCCCGCAGACCAAGACCCGTCTGGGGGACAAGTCGGACTACGATCGCCTGAATGATTACAGCCTCGAGGCTCAGGATGCGCAGCTGGATTGGCGCAGACAGAGCGTCGCCACCATGCAGGAAGAGTTCGACTACGAGCTACTTAGCGAAGACGGCAAGCTCTCTTTCGATATGTGGAGCTATTCTCTCAACCGCGCGGAGGCTGGCGTTCCCTTCAGGCAGCACGGCTATATATTTGGACGCGGCGGCCCCCATGCCTCATTGCCGAACTTTCTGATCAACTACCACCGCGTAGACGGTGCAGCGGATGTCGAGGCCTATATCGCCAGACTGGGCGAGTTGGATCGCGTCTTCTCCGAACTGCTGGATCGGGCGCGCGATGCGTCGGCGGCGGGAATTCGACAGCCGGCATTCGCCTACGACTTCGCTATGACCGAGATCGACAGGGTTACGGCCGGCGTGCCCTTCAACACTAACGATAGCTCACCAAACTCCCCGATGTGGACCGATATACAGGGCAAGATCGACTCTCTGGTTGAGAGTGGAGCTATCGATAGCTCTCAGGCTCAGACCTACATCAGCGAGGCGCGTGAGATTCTCTCCGGCGAGGTCATGGCAGCCTATCAGGAAATTCTGGACTGGCTGGAGCAGGACAAGGCCTACGCTACCGAATTGGCACAGGGCGTTTGGGCATTGCCCGATGGAGAGGACTACTATAACTACCGCCTGGCCCAGATGACGACACTCGAACTCACCGCCGACGAGATTCACGAGATCGGTCTGGCCGAGGTCGAGCGCCTACATCAGGAGATGGAAGAGATAAAGAACGCCGTGCAATTCGACGGCACGCTGCAGGACTTCTTCGTCTTCATGCGCACCGACGACCGCTTCTACTTTCCAAACACCGACGAGGGTCGTCAGGACTATCTGGACCTGAACAATCAATACCTCGATTCGATCACGCTGAAATTGCCCGACTACTTCGGCCGCCTGCCTAAGGCACAATTGGAGGTGCGACGGGTCGAGGCATTCAGAGAGCAGGCGGGGGCGGCGCAGCATTATGCGGCTGGCACACCTGACGGCTCTCGCCCTGGCGTCTTCTACTCGCATATGTCGGATATGTCTACGCTGCCCATCTTTCAGCTCGAGGATGTGGCCTATCACGAGGGCAACCCCGGCCACCATATGCAGATATCGATTCAGCAAGAGCTGACCGACGTGCCCAGATTTCGCACGCAGTATCGCACCACGGCCTATACCGAGGGTTGGGGCCTGTACTCGGAATGGCTGGCTAAAGAGATGGGCGCATTCGAAGACCCGTACTCCGATTTCGGGCGACTCGGTGGTGAACTCTGGCGCGCGATTCGACTCGTCGTGGACACCGGCATTCATTCAAAGCAATGGAGCGAGGAGCAGGCCGTGCAATACTTCCTGGATAACTCCCCCCAGGCAGAGGGCGCCGTGCGATCGGAGATACAACGCTACATAACCGGGCCCGGTCAGGCGACAGCCTACAAGATCGGCATGATGAAGTTTCAGGAGCTGCGGCGCGATGCGGAACAGGCATTGGGCGCGAGCTTCGATATTCGTGCGTTTCACGACGTGGTGCTGGGTGCCGGTGCGCTGCCCATGCCGCTTCTAGAAGCGCGCGTCGATCGCTGGATCGAAGAGTCGCTGTGATAGTCAATCGAGAATCTTAAGAGAACGGGAAGATTGCCATGTTGAAGAAAGTCTGGGTATTAACGGGCCTGCTGTTCTGCCAGAGCCAATTGCTGCACGCGCAGGAACTGGTCTCCGCCGAGTCCGTCGGCATGTCATCTTCCGCGCTGGAGGCTGCTACTGAGCGCCTTCAGCAGCATGTCGATGACGGCGATATAGCCGGCGTCGTCGCCGCCGTTGCGAGAGACGGCAAGTTGGTCTACTTCGAGTCGCTGGGAAAGCTAAGCCTGGAGACTGGCGTGGATATGCGAGGCGATGCGCTCTTTCGCATCTACTCGATGACTAGAGAGATCACCAGTGCCGCCGTGCTGAAACTTTTCGAAGAAGGCAAGTTTCAAATGGACGACCCGATCAAGATGTACCTGCCGGAGTTCGAGGATCAGCGAGTGTTGCTGGATTCTTCCAGCACAGACATCTCTCAGACGAAGGCGCGCAGCGGGGACATAACGGTGGCGCACCTGCTAACTCACACGTCCGGCCTAGGCAGCCGAAGCTCTGCTCTCTATCGAGCTAACAATGTGCGAGACAAGAATATCACTTTGGATCAGATGGTTTCTAACGCCGCGCGTGTTCCCCTGTTTCAGGATCCAGGTACGCAGTTTCGATACGGTATACATGCAACCATATTAGGAAAGTTAGTTGAAGTCTGGTCTGGCCAGCCTTTCGAGGTCTATCTGCAAGAAAATATCCTCGACCCGCTAGAGATGAACAGCACGATGTTCTGGACCGAGGGCAGTGACGCTGGCAGGTTGGCCGAGCTCTACCGACCCGTCGACGGCGATCTACAACCTTATCGAATCGAATCCGTGCCGTGGACTACGCGTCCAACCCTGATCGAAGGTGGGGTAGGTCTGCTATCAAGTGTGCCAGATTTTTTAAATTTCTCGCAGATGGTGTTGGATCGCGGGAGCTTTCAGGGCAGACAGATTCTGAGCGAGCAGACGGCCGCATTGATGTATGAGAATGGCGTGCCCGACCAGGCGATGCCGATCGGCACCCGAGGCTACTGGTTGGGTTCTGGCTGGACCTTGGGCGGCTTCAATCTAGTTCTGGACCCAGCGCATTACAGCTTCCCCGTCTCCGAGGGCACGATCTGGTGGGACGGCTCGGCGGCTACGCGCTACTTCATCGATCCGAAGGAGTCCATGGTGATTGTTATCATGGCGCAGGTCTCGCCATCGAGCGGGGGCGGGTTCAGAGAGAGCTTTAGTGAGATGGTCGATAAGGCCATCGTAGAGCGAAGATAAGAGAAATTCGTTTAGTGATCAGCCAGCTAGGCAGACTTGGCCTGCTGTAGCATCATCGAATTGATGAGGTCGGGTAGTTCGTTGGTATCGTAGGGCTTCGCAACCAACACCACATTCTTGTGCTCGGAAAGCTGATCCTTTAGCTGCTTCTCTGCATAGCCTGTTGCTAATAGAATGGGTAGTTCTGGCGACAACTCGAGTATCTTCTTGGCGAGTTCCACGCCCGTCATGCCACCTGGCATGATGACATCGGAGAACACCAGGTCGATGTCCGGATGGGTCTTGTACTCACGCAGGCCCGAACTGCCATTATGCGCGGTGACTACTTCATAGCCCACGTTCTGCAACATGTGACTCGCTACTTCGCGGACACTCTCATCGTCTTCTACGACCAGGATTTTTCCTTCATAGCTGGCCAACTCATTTCTTATGATCTTAACTGGCTCTGGGGCATCGCTCTGTTCCGCCGTGATAGGCAGGAAGAGCCGGAATGTGGTGCCCTGCCCGAGAATGCTGTCAACGGTGATATTACCCCCGGATTGCCGCAGGAAACCGTACACTGTGCTTAGGCCCAGCCCGGTACCCTGATTCTTGTCCTTCGTAGTGAAGAACGGTTCGAAGATCTTCTTCTGTATATCGAGTGGTATGCCGACCCCGTTGTCGCTAACTGTCAGCTCAACATAGTCGTGCACCTCGTTGCTGCTCTCGTGACCTAGGTGGGACTCTGCCAGTTCCACGGTGTTTGCGCTTATGGTGAGCTTTCCCCCATTGGGCATGGCGTCCTTTGCATTCACACAGAGATTAAGTATGCCGTTCTCGAGCTGATTGCGATCCGTTATGGCGATGCATTCCTTCTCGCCCAGATTGAGAGTCAGGTCGATGTCCTCGCCCAGAATCCTGTCAAGAAATTCATACATCTCGGCGAGCATGTCACGGATATCGACAGAAGAAGTAACAAGCGCCTGTTCGCGCGAGAAGCTAAGCAGCCGATTATTCAGCTCGGCGCCATTCTTGGCTGCGTTCATTACCTTATTAACGAGAGTGATAGCAGATTCATTATCGGCTAGCTTGTGCTGCAAGAATTGCAAGTTACCCATGATAACTGTTAGTAAATTATTGAAATCGTGAGATACGCCACCCGTGAGTCGGCCAATCGCTTCCATCTTCTGCGATTGAATAAGCATGTTCTCCATCTCTTTTTGCTTGGATGTGTCCGAGAAGCTCACGACCGCGCCGATTATTTTGCCCGCCTTCTCGATAGGTTCGCTGGAGAAGCGCACTGGTAACAGGCTGCCATCTTTCTTCGTAAAGGCGCTATCCTTGAGCTCGGCTGGCCGCCCGATGAGATAGGAAGTTAGGATTGCCTTATTCGGCTGAGTAATGCTATCGGGAGAGTCCTGAATCGGACAGATGAGCTGTGTGGCGCTGCTGTCTATGACCTCGTCCTCCTCGTAGTTCAGCAACTCCAGGGCAGACTTGTTGATAAAGGTAACCGAGCCTACGTTGCTGATTCCGAAGATCCCTTCCTGCACCGCATCAAGCAGAAGCAGTCGGTCTTCATCGGCCGCCTTTAACTTCTCATCCACGTGCGCCTTCTGCGTCTTCAGCGTTGCCTGCTGCTTACGTTGCTGTGCCAATTCGGATTCTTTCTCCAGCAGGCTCGATGCGTCGGCCTTTAGTTTCTCTTGCAAGTTTCTGTTCTGCAGCGTTAGCGTGATGCTGTGCCTGAAATCACCGGCGATGCGCATGGCGATGGGTATGATGAAGGCCACAAACAGCAGATAGCCTCCACCCAGTGGCACCTGATTCTCCGTGATGTTGAGGTAGATATAGGCGACATAGAGAGCGGTGACAGGAGTGGCGAAGCAGAAGAATACCTCGCGCAGCACGGACATGGTTGTGGCTGCCCCAGCGAGCAGCCCAGCGAGCCAGAGGCTGATGATTGCAACGGTAACGAAAGAGGGGTTCTCGGGGAGCACGAAGGCTGTGCTGCCCCATATACAGCCTGAGATGAATGCACCGATGACCAGAAACTTCCAGTCGGAGTTGTAGTTGTAGGAGGTCGAGGGTTCCTGATTATGAATATAGGTGAGCAGGGCGCGTATCGCCGTGACAACGACGAGCACTCCGTACCAAACAAACGATAGCTGGCTGTACGCCGTGGTGACTAGCAGTAGTAGCAGGAAGGAACCGGCAGCGATATCGGCGAGGAACATGAGGGGCAGATGCCCCCAGACCATCTTGATCTGTTCGCGGCGAAACTCCTTAGGCTCGATCTTGTGCCAGTCGCTACCGGCGGCAGTCTTGCCCGGGGCGCTTGTGCTGCTATCAGATGCCAATTGATTCACCATTGGATTGAGACTGTAGACGGGAAGCTCGACCGCTCGTGCAATGCATCCACCGTAGACCTTCCTTGAGTCTCCTATACTTTGTAGGTAAAGCTCAAGTAAAAACTGCACATAGCAAGCGAACATGGGCCGCGGTTGGATGGAGTCCAGGGCGTATCGATCGCAAACTAGATTTCACAACCGCATTGAAGTGCCACATATTTTGGGCGTATCTTAGGCAGTAATGCCCATTCGGGGCGCTATCAGGCACAGAACATGCTGCAAGCGCAGGAACTGGAGTTCGAGTATCTTATCGACCGCCCGGACGCGGTGCCGCTAGTCATCGAATGGTGGCGAACTGTCTGGGTCGATCGCATGGGCAGCGATGCGGGCCTCGCGGCAGAGCAGTTGCAGGCTTCGCTTAGCAAGACCGTGCTTCCCATACACGTGTTGGCCACCCTCGCAGGCAGACCAGTTGGTACCGCTGCGCTGAAAGACCACGAGCTGGGCCAAGTATTTCCTGACTATCGTTATTGGTTGGGTAATGTGTTCGTCGAAGAGGGTTCACGAGGCAGACAGATCGCCTCGCAGCTAAGCCTGCACATCGTTGGTCTCGCAAGACAGATGAATATTCCGCATCTGTATCTGCAGACGATCGAGTTGAGCGGTGGATTGTACGCCGGTCTGGGCTGGGAACGGGTGAGAGAATTTACTCACATGAACGAGAATACGCTGCTCATGTTAAAGAAGCTGGCAAACTAAGATGAAGATTCTGCGCAGCAAGCCAGGGCACGAGATTCTCTTGGCTAACTACTATGCATCGAACGAAGAGCATCTACGCAGATGGAGTCCACTCATGCCGAGAACGCACCATTCTGTGGCGAGCTGGACGCTTCGCCTGATAGAGCGTGAGAAGGAGTTCGAGGATGAAAGCTCTGTGCATTTCATTGCCATCAACGAATCGGAGTCGCATGTTATTGCGAGCTGTTCCATTACGAACATCGTGCGCGGCGTCTTTCAGTCCTGCCACATGGGGTATTCTGTCGATCGAAATTACGAGGGTAAAGGGAAGATGCGCAAACTCGCCCAGCACGCCATCGGTTACGCTTTCGGTGAACTGAAGCTGCATCGCGTCATCGCCAACCATATGCCAACGAATACACGCTCGGAGGCGCTGCTTAGAAGGCTGGGGTTCGAGCGCGAGGGATACGCAAAGCGATTCCTGCAGATCAACGGCGAGTGGGAAGACCATGTGCTCAACTCGCTAATCAATACCAACTATAGAGATTAGATCAAGCTCTCCTCGTTGCTTGGAGATCTTGAGGTGCCAATTATGAGCGATTCAAAGAAAGTCGATGCCTACATAGAGAAACACGAGAAATGGAAGCAGCAGTTATCTGCGATGCGGGAAATTCTGAACGCGACGGAACTCGTTGAGGAGGTGAAGTGGGGAAGTCCAAGCTACACCCTGGACAAGAACATTCTTATCTCCATCGTCGGATTCAAGAATCACTGCGCGATGTGGTTTCATCAGGGCGCTTTTTTAAAGGATGCGGAATCGGTGCTGGTAAATGCCCAAGAAGGAACGACCAAGGGGATGCGTCAGCTGCGCCTCGAAGAGGGTGACAAGCTCAAAAAGACGCTTCTGAAGAAATACATAAAAGAGACTATCGCAAATCACCGGGCTGGGAAAAAGATCGCACCGAGCAAGAAGATCTTAAAGATTCCTAGCGAGCTCGAGAATGAGATAAAGCAAAACAAGAAACTGGCCGCGGCATTCGCCGCACTAAGCCCAGGGAAGCAACGCGAGTATGCCGAGCACATAGCTTCCGCGAAACAGGAGAAGACCCGTGTTAGCCGACTCGAGAAGGCGACTCCTCTCATCCTTCACAAAGTGGGCCTCTATGAAAAATACAAGAACTGCTGAGGTTCTTCGCAATTGCCATCCTTATCGAATAGAATCCACGGTCCCTCACGCTCACCTCTCGCTGAGGTGGTTTATCCTCTAGATTGAGCCGTAAGCAGATGCCAGATCAAAGCGAACACCTTGAGCAGGCGCTAGCCGAGCTTTCAGCCCTGCGGCAGCAGCTCACGGTTGCCTGCTCTCATATTAAGGCGCGCTGCCTGAGGGCAGGGAAGCTGGATGGTGAGCTGCTCGATGAGTGGCAGCTTCCCAGCTACGAATTAGCGTTTTGCATGGCCGAGCTCTCGGCGGCAACGGCATTCGCCAACTATGCGCTCAGGCTGCCGGCTCAGGACCTAACTCAGAATTTGGCACTTAGTTTCTGTGCCGAAACATTGCAGGGTGTTCTGAATAGATTGTCCGCAAGAGCGAGTGATATTGGATTGGACAGGGCGCGCCTATTGGATTTCCACAGCAGAGAGGGATTCAAGGTTTTGTTGGAGGCCTATGCCGGTTCTCTATTTCTGGCACAGTTAGGTAGCAAGATTGCCGAGGAACAAGTCGAACGTCTACCCTCCCTGCTCAGCGAAGAGAAGGAGTTGGTACGAGAGACATTCCGTCGCTTCGCCAATGAGGTGGTAATGCCGCTCGCGGAGCAGATACACCGCAACGATGAAGACATACCGGAGTCGATTCTGAGGCCAGCGGCAGAATTGGGCTGCTTTGGCACCTGCATTCCCGAGCGCTTCGGCGGCCTGCAACCGGACGAGCGCCCGGATAGCCTTGGCATGATCGTGGTAACCGAAGAATTGTCGCGCGCTTCTCTGGGTGCGGCGGGCAGTCTGATCACGCGTCCGGAGATCGCCGCGCGGGCCTTGCTTAGCGGGGGCAGCGAGTTTCAGCAGCATAAGTGGTTGCCGCGGCTCGCATCGGGCGAGACACTCTGCGCGATAGCGATCACCGAGCCCAACACCGGTTCGGATGTGGCTGCTGTGTCGGTCAAGGCGACAGCGACCACGGATGGCTGGCTACTCAATGGCAGCAAGACCTGGTGTACCTTCGCAGGACGCTCGCAGCTGCTAGTAGTGCTGGCCCGAAGCGACTCGGACCCTGCCTTGGGTCACAGGGGGCTTAGCCTCTTTCTCGTTGAGAAGCCCGCGTTCGATGGACACGAGTTCATTCACAGGCAAGACGGAGGTGGCGTGATCTCGGGCAAGGCGATTGCCACCATCGGCTATCGCGGCATGCACTCCTATGATCTCTTCTTCGAAGACTATTTCGTGCCTCAAGCGAATCTTGTAGGCGAGAAGGAGGGCGAGGGGAAGGGCTTCTACTACACCATGGCCGGCTTCGCCGGGGGCAGATTACAGACCGCCGCCAGGGCGACTGGCGTGATGCAGGCGGCGTTCGAGAGTGCCCTGTCCTATTCCAGAGACAGGAAAGTCTTCGGGCGAGCCGTAGCCGATTTCCAGCTTACACAGATAAAGCTCGCCCGCCTGTTGGCAACCCTGAGCGCAGCAAGGCAATTTAGCTATTCGGTGGCGGAACTGATGGATGAGGGCGCGGGGCAGATGGAGGCGAGCCTGGTGAAACTGTTCAGTTGCAGAGCGGCGGAGCTGCTGAGCCGCGAAGCGCTTCAGATTCACGGCGGTATGGGTTATGCGGAAGAATCTGCCGTAAGTCGCCTTTTCGTCGACGCTCGCGTACTCTCCATATTTGAAGGCGCTGAAGAAGTATTGGCTACCAAGGTCATCGCACGCGAGCTAATCGAGCAGGCTCCCTGATCGCGAAACCTAGTGTCAATTGAATTAGAAGACTTACTAGAGTAGTAGATTAATGACATTCGATGCCGAACGACTATTGGATAGAAAGTTTCCTCCGGTACAACAAACTTACACAGCCAAAGACTGTATGTTATATGCGCTCGGCGTCGGCATGGGAATCGACCCCCTCGACGAAGACAGTCTGCGTTTTGTGTACGAAGAGGATATCAAGGTCCTGCCGAGCCAATCGGTGATGATGGCGCACCCCGGCTTCTGGGCGAAAGAGGAAGACATCGGTCTCGACTGGGTACGAGTGCTACACCTCGGGCAAGAGATCATCATGCACAAGCCATTTCCCAGCGCAGGCACAGTTGAAGCCACTACCCGGGTAACCCAGGTTGTAGATAAGGGCGAGCGAATCGGCGCATTGATTGTGTCCGACAGGGTAGTACGAGACGTAGACAGCGGTGAAGATATCTGCACGCTCGTTACCACGATACTGGCTAGGAACAATGGCGGTTTTGGCGGGACGAGAAAGGCCACGCCGAAGACGGATGCCATTCCCAATCGGGATCCAGATATAGTTTGTGACTTGCCGACGCTGAGGCAGCAGGCTCTCCTCTATCGACTGTCGGGCGACTATAACCCACTACATGCGTCACCGGAAATAGCGCGCAATGCAGGCTTCAAGGAGCCCATCCTCCATGGGCTGTGTACCATGGGCGTCGCCACCCATGCGCTCATCCGCAGTTGTTGCGACTACGATACGGCCCGGTTTAAACATATGCGGCTGCGGTTCTCCGCCCCTGTCTACCCGGGCGAGACCATTCGGACTGAAATATGGCGCGATGGAAATGAGATGGCCTTTCGTTGTAAATCGATAGAGCAGGATAAGATAGTCATCAACAACGGCTATCTCCTCGTCGACAAATGAATGTGAAAGGCGACAGCGTGGCGAGTCCAGCGAAGATAGCGTCCATCTCGGCGATGCTGGAGGCGGCCGCTGACAAATGGCCGCAGCGCCCCGCCGTGACCTTCGAGGGCGAAACTCAAACCTGGCGCGATACCTGGAATCGCTGTAGAGCCGCCGCGACAATATTCGCGGGCTGTGGTGTACAGAAGGGAGACCGCGTTGCCTATCTCGGTCTCAACTCCAACGTCTGTTTCGAATGCTATTACTCGCCGGCACTGATCGGTGCCATCTTCGTACCGATGAACTATCGGCTCTCGCTTGGCGAGATGATCGAATGCATACATGACTGTGAGGCCAAGGTGCTTCTCGTCGACCCCCACTTTGTAGACCAGGCCGCCCAGATTCGCGAAGCCTGTCCTAGCATCGCGCAGATCATCTACACCGGGCGCGATTCACTTACGGGTGGCATGATCTCCTATGAGAACCTGCTCGCGTCCCATATCGAAGACGAGTCCTACTGCAGCTTGCAACCGAGCAAGAACGAGGAGCCGGTTCTAATCTTCTATACCGGTGGTACAACAGGTCGTGCGAAGGGTGCGATCCTGAGCAATAGAAACTTCCAGAGCAATACAGACTGCTCCGTGCCACTCTATCGAATGCAGGATGGCTGGCGCTTCATCATCGTGGGGCCATTGTTTCACGTTGCTGCCGGAGCGCGAATCTTTAGCTGCACCGTGCTGGGGGGCCACGCCGTCATACTTCCCAAGTTCGATGCGGAGCAGACGTTTAAGACGATTCAGGATTGGAAGATCGATTCCGCGACGCTAGTCCCTACGATGTTTCAGATGATGCTGGACCATCCAGCGTTCTCTCGTTACGACCTCTCGTCACTGAGCATGGTTGCCTATGGCGCTGCGCCAATGTCGGTCGCGCTACTGTCTCGAGTCATAAGGGCGTTCCCTAAGGTAAACATCTATCAGACCTATGGCATGACCGAGGCGGCGCCCATATTGACCAGCCTGGACTCGAAACACCATGTGCTGGAAGGGCCCGAGAGCAGGCTGGGCTCTGTAGGCAAGGCGGTTGACCATGTTCAACTCAGGATAGTCGACGAGAATGACAACGAGCTGCCGGTGGGGGCGACCGGTGAGATTGTCGTGCGCGGGCCGAACATCATGGAGGGGTATTGGAACCTGCCTGAACAGACAGCCGATGCGATGCGTGGCGGCTGGTACCACACAGGCGATGCGGGCTATCTGACCGAGGAGGGTCTGCTCTATCTGGAGGGCAGGGTGAAAGACATGATCGTTAGTGGCGGCGAGAATATCTACCCTATCGAAGTAGAGAATGTCTTATCGAATCATGCTGCTATACAGGACTGTGCCGTGATCGGCATTCCGCACGATATATGGGGAGAGGCGGTACATGCTGTGCTTGTTTTGAAGGAAGGCGCGAGTGCGAGCGAGGCCGAGATCATCGCGTTCTGCAAAGAATCTATCGCGAGCTACAAGTGTCCGGTTAGCGTAACCCTGCGCGATGAGCCGATGCCGATGTCTCCCATCAACAAGATCCTGAAGACCGAGCTACGAAAGCCCTTCTGGGAAGGGCGTAGCAACAAGCTGGTCTAGGGACTCCCTAGGTCGTCCAGCCTCCAGCCAGGGGAATAACTTGTCCTACCATGTGGCTGCAATCTTCGCGCGCGAGATAGGTGGCGAGTTGCGCCGTCTCGCTCGCGGCCCCGATCGTTCTCGTTGGCACATTGCGCCGTAGATGGTCGAGAAACTTCTCGTTGTCGAGGATATCGTCGGGGTAGTAAGTGTTGTTGTTGATGTAGTTCTGCGCGATGGCATTCACCTGAATATTGCTGCGAGCCAACTCCAGGCCAACGGCCTTGATGAATCCATTCTGCGCCGCTCTAGCCGCGCAGTACGCGGCATTATTCGGAATGCCCCTCAGAGGAGCGGCGCTGGTGATCGCGATTATCTTGCCGCGCTTGCGCGACAACATCTGCGGTACTGTGGCGCGCACTAGATACATCAGCGGATGAACCAGAGAATCGAAGAGCCTGTTCCAGTCCTCGTTGTCTATATCCTGCACGGGACCCGTCATCGGTGGCTCCGCAAGATTGGCTACGAGTATGTCGATCTCACCCGCACTCGCAACAAGTTCAACGATCTCTTCTTCCTTGTGCATGGGTGAGGGCCCAGATACGACCTCGATACCGAGGTCCTCGAACTTCTCTCGAATCGCCTGACCCATGTACTGATCGACGCAGGTCACTAATGCCTTTCTCTTGGACATCAGTCTGCCTCCTTATTCTTCTCGTTCAGCTGGAGAATATGCGCCACGAACTTCTCTAGCGTCTCGTAGGGCTGGCAGCCGACCACTACCAGATCATTGGCGTAGAAGGTGGGCACGCCGGTCACGCCCGTCTCGCGCGAGCGCTGCCAGTCCGCGTCTACCGCACTCCTGAATTCACGATTCTCGATCGCAGATCTCGCCGCATTGCCGTCCAGGCCGATAGATTCAGCGATGGTCACCAACACGTCGATGTCTGCTATGTTTTTCGCATCGACGAAATAGGCGCGGTAGAGTGCATCGTGAATGCCTTCGCCATCGTCTTGGCTCTCTGCCCATTTAGCGAGTTCCTGTGCGAGTCGGCTGTTGTAAGTATGGCTTCGATCGCCGTATTCCAGCCCAGCCTCGGCCATGAGCGCCTTCATGCGCTCGCGCATGGGCTCGATGTCACGCCCGGCGAACAAGTCGGCCAGAGAGCGTCCCTCCTGTGGAGTTTCGGGATGCAGAGGAAAGTGTATCCAGCGAATCGAGACTGGATAGTTCTGTTTCAGTCTTTCAATACTCACGGTACTGAGATAACACCAGGGTCAGACGTAGTCGGTGAAAACGTCCAGCGTAATATTCTGCATTTGGTATCGATCTCTCATGTTGTAACTCTTTAATCATCATGACGTTTTAGGCTGCTTAGGGCAACCGCTTATGGGCTAAGACAGAGCGGACTCGACAGCAGGGAAAGTCCGCGCTTCGTTAAAAATAAGTTGATCTCTAGCGCTATCCTTGATACCAATATCATACTCAATAAAAATAATAATAATTTGAGGTCTGTAGTGAAGTATACCCTGACCGAAGAGCCACCGAAGTTCCCCCTCCGACTAAGTCGACTATGCTCAGGGGCGCAGACACCTTTCCTGAATCCCTACTCAAACGAAACTGTTCGCATAGCGTCGTATTCCACAAGACTTCTGCTTGGGCTGTCCGCATGAGCTCAGATGAGATGAGAGAGCTAGTCGAAAAGCTGGTTGCAATCACCCTGCCGGATCTCGAGCGCGAAGCGTGCGATACAGCGGCAGAGCACGATGAGTTCGCCGAAAGTTTGCGGGAAAAATTTCGCAGGCAGCAGATTGAGCTGCGAATGAAACACTTCGAACCAGGGCAGGTACAAGCCCTGCTGGATTTCTACGACAGCGAGATGGGTGCCTCGATTCTCGAAAGCCAAGCCAAGATCGATCGCGAACTTGCAAGAAGTGTGTCGATACTAACTGACGAATGAAATAGCGATCAGTTGAGATAAATAGTTAGGACAAATAGTTAAGACAAACACGCTGCGATCGAGCTGCCTACGTAGTACTGCCCCTCCCTTTTAATCGCGATGTCATTTGCTGGTACGACGGCAAGTTCAGCACCGTGACAAGCGAAGCTGAGATAGATCACAATATGCACGAAAATCCCCTGTGGGCGCACCAATATTGCGGCAATGGGGTATACTGCTGGGCAGCTTAGCGCCTTCTACCACCTCGGCCATATGGCCACGAAAGGCTGGAGAACGCGCACATCTTAGGCAGAGAATTTAGCAACTAATACAAGAATATCAGTAAGTTAATGGGGATAACTCTATGCGTAAATTTCTAACCACGGCGGCTGCCGCGGCCGTACTACTGGTTCCACAGACGAATCTGCTCGCGCAGGACGATGAGGCACTGGCGATTATGGTTCCCGGCGGTGGAAACTATAGCCGCCCGATCACAACAGACTCCGCCGAGGCTCAGGCCTTCTTCGATCAGGGCCTTCGCATGGCCTGGAGTTTCTATTTTCCGGAATCCATCGCCTCCTATCAAGAAGCGGCGCGCCTGGACCCCGATAGCCCAATGCCTCATTTCGGTCTCGCCCACGCGGCGGGCCCAAATCCCAATAGCCGCTACGCCGGCCTACCCGACGATCCGAACGGCGCGGGCCTCGCCGCGATTCGCCGAGCCCTGGATCTAGCCAATAATGGCAGTCAGCGGGAACGCGACATGATCAATGCGCTATTCGTTCTCTATAACAAGGACGCGATTCCCGACAACAGAGAGCGCGACTTCGCCTTCGTCGATGCCATGCGCAGCCTGCATGCGAAATACCCGGACGACGCAGACATCGCCACAATATTCGGCGAGTCCTATATGAATACGACACGCTGGGACTACTGGGAAGCCGATGGCACTGCCAAAGGCGGTACCGCCGAGGCACAGGCGGCTCTGGAATCCGCGATGCGATCGGAACACGATCATCCCGGTGCGAATCACCTCTATATTCACCTGATGGAAGCATCAGCCCAGCCGGAGCTAGCGATGGCGGCGGCGCAGAAGCTAGAGTCAACCGTTCCCATCTCCGGTCATATGGTACATATGCCTGGGCATATCTATCTTCGAGTCGGCGAATACGAGAAGGCGATCGATATCAACGAGCGCTCACAGATTGTTGACTTGCAGTTTGCCGAGATCTGGGGCGACACAAACTTCCCCAATATTGGAACTTACGGTCTCTCACATAAGGCACACGCGCCTCACGCTTTGGATTTCGTGCGCTATGCAAATATGCTGCAAGGCAACTACGCCGAAGCGTCGGCGGCGGCACAGCGCGGAGCAGATAGCGTAGGCGTCGCAGCCGAGGCCGTGAATAGAGGCCAGAAACGGGTTGTACACTCCTGGGTCATCGACAAGGTATTCGGTAAGTATGACAAGTTACATAGCGCGCAGCAGAGCCATAGTGGCACGCCTTACCTCGACGGCATGTGGAGCTACGTGAAGGGTAGCGCTCATGTGGCCAAGGGCCATATGGAGCTGGCGGAGAACGAGCTCGCGAATATCCAGGCGCAGATGGTAGCCGATGGCGTCGACGACACAGGAGTTGGTCCTACACCTGCTTCTCATGTTCTCAATCTTGCCAGTCACGCACTGCATGGCGAGATAGAAGAAGCCAAGGGTAATCTCGATGCGGCTATCGTTCACTACAACGTGGCGATCCAGTTGCAGGACACGCTCAACTACACCGAGCCACCAGACTGGTCACAGTCCATGCGTCTCTATCTTGGTGCGGTGTTGCTTGATGCCGGCCGCGCGGAAGAGGCTGAAGCTGTCTATCGCAAGGACCTTCAGTGGAACCAGCAGAACGGCTGGACGACTTTCGGTCTCTTCAAGGCGCTCGAAGCGCAAGGCAAGACGCAGGAAGCGATCATAGTCGAGAGGCAGTTCGAGTCTTTCTTCCGCAACGCAGACGTTGAGATTACACGTTCGCGTCTTTAATATTTCGAATAGGCGCTCCGTGGTCAAGTCAGTAACGGTTGAGCAATTTTTCGTATAAGACAATAGAAGCCAAGGGATTCTTCGCGGAACCCTTGGCTTTTTTGTTAGAACTAGGAAAAAATAAATACGAAGAGCACGGGGGGAAAACTATAATGCGACTCGCCAAGTTAATCTCAGTCTTGATGGTGATGAGCCTGATATTCGGTGCCCAGGCGCAGGAATCCAGGCCGCCGAATTTCATAGTGATCATGGCCGACGACCTCGGCTACGGCGATCTCGGAGTCTATGGCTCGCAGCTAATCAAGACGCCGAACCTCGACCGGATGGCGCTGCACGGTGCCCGCCTCGATAGCTTCTACTCCAGCGCGAATGTCTGCACCGCGGCGCGCGGCGGCCTACTCACCGGGCGCTATCCGATTCGCCTCGATCTGGTCGGCGACGTCGCCAGGCCGACCAACGATGTGCACCTGGCCGACGAGGAAATCAGCCTCGCGGAGGCGCTGAAGCCGAGCGGTTATAGAACCGGACTATTCGGTAAGTGGCATCTAGGCAGCCGACTGGAATGGTCGCCACTGACCCAGGGCTTCGATACCTATTACGGCGTGCTCCACAGTAATGACATGACGCCGCTGGAACTCTACAGCCAGAATCGTATGATCGAGAATCCGGTGGATCAGAGCACGCTCACTGAGCGTTATACCAGCGAGGCGATTCGCTTTGTCGAAGAGAATCGCGAGGATCCCTTCTTCCTCTATATGCCCCATACCTTTCCCCATGTCCCGCTGTACGTCTCGAATCGTTTCACCGGTCAGTCCGAGGCTGGCCTCTATGGCGATGTCGTCGAAACCATCGACTGGAGCGTGGGCGAAGTCTTGGCAGCCGTGGAACGCTTAGGTCTGGCGGAGGACACGCTCGTTATCTTTACTTCGGACAACGGACCCTGGTTCGAGGGCAGCCCCGGCCCCTACCGCGACCGCAAGGGCAGCTCATGGGAAGGGGGGCAGCGCGTGCCCTTTATCGCACAGTGGGCGGGTACGATTCCTGGTGGACTCGTATCAAACGAGCCGGCTATGAATATCGATCTCTTTCCTACACTGGTGAAACTCGCCGGCGCGACTCTGCCCACGGATCGTGAGATAGATGGCAGAGACATTATGCCGATGCTGATCGAGGGTGCGGCCTCGCCCCACGATGTGCTCTATCTATTCGATAGCGATCGCATTGCGGGCGTGCGTAGCGGGCAATGGAAGCTCGTCGTCGAGACGCGCTATAGAGGCGCGATTCCAAGCTTCGATAATTCCGAGTCTTACTATGGTCCAAACGGATTGCTCTTCGATGTGCAGCGCGACCCATCCGAGACTTACAGTTTCGCGCGGGAGTATCCGGAGGTTGTCGCCAGGATGCGAGAGCTGTTACTGGCAGGCCAGGAAGAACTCGGCAGCACGGTATTACAGAATATGTGGAACCGTCCCAACTAAATAGAAGATAGAAAAAAGTCCTAATGTCAGAGCTTAGTCGAAAACCGGTTTCCCTTTCCGTTGAGAAACTGCACAAAGCATTCGGTCCGGTCGAGGTACTGCACGGTGTCGATCTGACGGTTCGCAGCGGCGAAGTGCACGCCATCCTCGGTGAGAACGGCGCGGGCAAGTCGACCTTGGTTAAGATTCTCTCCGGCTTCGAGAAAGCTAGCGCGGGCGAGCTACAGATCGCGGGCGATGGCGGTGACATGCAGGCCATCGAAAACTGGAGCAACGAGATAGCCGAAGATGCTGGTGTGGTCCTGATCCATCAGGAGTTTAATCTGGCGGAGCAACTCACGGTCGCAGAGAACATATTCCTCGGCAATGAGATCAAGGGGCGGGTGTTTCTCGATAAGAAGGCGATGCGAGCTAAGGCGCAAGAGTATCTGGACATCTTGCGCTGCGATATCGATCCCGATGCGGCGGTGGAAGGGCTCCCTGTTTCGGCGAAGCAGATGGTAGAGATAGCGAAGGCGCAGGCGAAACATGCCCGCGTCCTGATCCTCGATGAACCCACCGCGGTGCTCACCCAGAAAGAGAGTCAGGTACTATTCGAGCTCATCGAGCGTCTGTGCGGCGAGGGAGTGGCCATCGTGTTCATCTCGCACAAGCTCGACGAGATCGAGCAGATAGCCGATGTTATTACGATCCTACGGGACGGGGAGCTGGTCGGCAGCTACGCGGGGAATTCACTGAGCAAAGACGATATGGCGCGGCTCATGGTGGGCAGAGAACTGAGTTCCCTGTTCCCGCAGCTTCCGCAGCCGCCCGAACAGGCGGAAGTCGTACTGCGCGTCGGCGATCTCCTGCTGCCGGGAGTTGCGGCCGAGAATAGCTTCGAGTTAAGGGCGGGGGAGATACTGGGCTTCGCCGGCCTCGTAGGTTCCGGACGAACGGCGCTGATGGAGACGGTGTTAGGGCTTCGCGCTGCCGCCAGAGCTAACACCGGATTCGTTGAGCTGCGTGGCGAGCGTGCCGCGTTCAAGAATCTGTCTGTTGCGCGCAGTAGGGGCATCGCCTATCTCACGAAGGATCGAAAGGGCAGCGGCTTGCTGTTGGAGAAAGGGCTCGCTTTCAATTTCTCGCTGTTCTCCCTAGGCAAGATCTCGAAGGCGCTGATCGATACCAGAGCAGAAGCGGCGGCATTTGCGAAAGCGGTAGATACCTTCGATATTCGCATGAAGGATGACTCGATAAGTGCTGGACAGCTATCTGGCGGCAATCAACAGAAGTTGCTATTGGCGAAGATACTCGAGGCCGAGCCGAGCATCATCATAATCGACGAGCCAACTCGTGGCATCGACATCGGCACGAAGAGCCAGATCTACCACTTTATCGCACAGCTTCTCACGACCGGGCACTCTGTCATACTCATCTCGTCGGATATAACCGAGATCATCGGCATGTCACATCGTGTAGCGGTTATGTGTCAGGGCGTGATAAGCGGCGTGCTCGAAGGCGATGAGATCGAAGAGCACGAGATCATGCGCTATGCCACGGGCCTGAAGAGTACAAGCACTCAGCAAACGCAATCGACAATAGACGGATTAACCAATGCCCAAGATTGACTTGAAAACCGCCGGCCCCTTCATCGCGCTCGTTGTGATCTTCATCATCGGGGTACTGGTTAATGAGGCCTTCCTCAGCGCCGGCAACCTGAGCAATATTCTGGCCCGTAGCTCCTTCATCGGTATCGTCGCCATCGGCGCGACGTTCGTCATCACGGCCGGGGGCATCGACCTCTCGGTTGGCTCGATGGCCGCGTTCATATCGGGCTGCATGATTCTGCTGATGAATGCCTTGATGGACAGCATCGATTCCATGGTGGCTATCATCCTGCTTGCCATCCTCGCCTCTCTGGGAATAGGCGCTCTGGCTGGCCTTGTTAATGGACTGCTGACTACGAAGGCGAAGATCGAGGCCTTCATCGTGACGCTGGGAACCATGGGTATCTATCGCTCGTTGGTTACCTATATGGCAGACGGTGGAACCTTGTCTTTAAACTTTACAATTGGCGATGTGTACTCCGAGCTGTATTACGGCGTCTTCCTCGGCCTGCCCTATCCGGTGTGGGTGTTCCTGGCAGTCGCGATCGTCGGCTATGTACTTTTGAACATGACCGTCTTCGGCAGGCACTGCTTCGCCGTCGGCTCGAACGAGAGTGTGGCGCGCTACTCGGCCATTCACGTAGACCGGGTGAAGACCGCGACCTATATGCTGCAGGGAATCTGCGTAGCGATCGCCACGATAATCTATGTGCCGAGACTCGGATCGGCATCGGGGCAGACCGGCATTCTCTGGGAGCTGGAGGCGATAGCCGCCGTCATCATCGGCGGCACGGTGCTCAAGGGCGGCTACGGGCGTATCGGGGGCACGGTTGTTGGGGCGCTCATCCTGACCCTGATCGGCAATATTCTTAACCTCACCGACGCCGTCAGCAACTATCTGAACGGAGCGGTTCAAGGCATAATAGTGATCGTCGCGGTCTATCTGCAGCGCGGGGCCTGGCGTCGCGACTGACGGAAAAAGCGCAGCAGTCTGTGCTAGGCTGGCCGCAAGCAGTTCAGAATAATAAGTAGACTATACGGGGATAGAAATTGAAAACCGAAATAGCGTTACAGAACAAACGAATCAGCCGGCGAAAGTTTCTCGCCAACTCCGCACTCCTCTCCGCCGCTGTTTCCACGCCCCTCGCCTCCCTCGCTCAGGGCCGCCGCGTCGAGAACGCGGGGCTGCAGCTCTACACGCTGCGCAACGAAATGGCGCGCAATTTCGAAGGCACTCTCGCCAGAGTGGCGGCGCTAGGCTACAAGGAGATGGAGTTTGCCGGTTACTTCAACCGAACGCCAGCCGTGGTCCGGCAGATACTCGATCGCTATGGCTTAACGTCTCCGGCGGCACATATCCAACTACAGGCGCTGCGGGATGACCTGGACGGGGAGATCGAACGTGCGGCTATACTCGGGCAGAAGTACATCGTGGTGCCGATTCTTCCCGCGGATCAACGCTCGATTGCCGACTATCAACGCGCAGCAGACGACATCAATCGTGCGGGCGAGGCCGCCAAGGCTGTCGGCATCAAGCTGGGCTATCACAACCATAGCTTCGAGTTTGAGCTGACCGATGGTCGCATCCCCTACGACATTCTGCTCGAGGAGACCGAGGCGGACCTGGTCGACATGGAGCTCGACCTTTATTGGATTCGCAACGCGGGTGTCGATCCCGTTCCCTATTTCGAGAAGCATCCGGGACGCTTCAGCATGTTGCATGTGAAAGACATGGATGAGTTCGGACGCATGGCCGAAGTGGGTCGCGGCGAGATAGACTTCGGCGCGATCTTCAGTCACGCCGACGGTGCCGGTTTCAAGCATTTCTTCGTAGAACACGACCAACCCGGTAACGGGCTTGCCTCGGTAGCGGTAAGCCTCTACACGCTGCGCAATATCGTCTTCTAGTTTTCGGCTCAAGTGAGTCGAGGCGGTAATAAATAAATAGAAGGGCAAGCTTATGAGAACAAGACGCGAAGTACTGCAGGGCCTGATCGTTTCGATCGGTGGCGCCTCGGCGCTGACTGCATGTGGCGGAGTCGCGAATGTATTGTCGACTCAGCAGGGATCGACGCCGCGCTTCTATACGAATGCTGAGATGGCCTTGGTGTCGCGCGTTAGCGAGCTCATCATCCCGCGCACGGAAACCCCCGGCGCCCTCGACGTGAATGTGCCGGGCTATATGGATGGTTTGATGACGGATTGGGCTAGTCAAGAGACAAAGAACGCCCATCGTGCAGCGCTAAGTAGGATCAGCAGCGAGCTGGACCGGCTTGCCGGCGGTGACTTCCTCATGGCGAGCGACGGCATCGCCGAGCGCTTTCTGGCCGACTTCGATGCGGCCAGATTCTCAGAGGATGGAGACGATTTCGGCTACAAGCGCATGAAGGGCTATGTCAGTCAGTCCTACTTCGCCACCGAGGGCGGAGCCATAGAAGAACTGAAATGGGTAGCCGTTCCGGGGCGTTGGGACCCGAGCGTAGAGATCTAACGAGTTATATAAATAGTGATGAGACAAGTGTAAGAAGAGGGGAGACACCGTGGCAGATTTCGATGCGATAGTAGTGGGTTCGGGCATGAGTGGCGGCATGTCCGCGAAGGAGCTTGCGGAACGCGGCCTGAAGGTACTCGTACTCGAGCGTGGCCCCGAGATTATTCCGGAACGTGACTATGTGGACAATCTGGCGCCCTGGGAGAGCCCGAACCTGGACAACGTCGCGCAGGACGAGATCGCCGAGCATTACCCCAAGCAGTATGGCGGCGTCGCCTATGCCATCAAAGAATCTAACAAACATTTCTGGGTGAAGGATGACGAGCATCCCTACGAGGAGGCAGAGGGCACCAGCTATGACTGGCTGCGCGGCTATCACACGGGCGGTCGCTCTATCATGTGGTCGCGGCAGACCTATCGCCTCAGCGACCTGGACTTCAATGCCAACAAGGTCGACGGCAATGGCATCGACTGGCCCATACGCTATGCAGACATCGAACCCTGGTATCAGAAGGTTGAGACCTTCATCGGCATAGCGGGAAGCGCCGAGGGCCTGCCGCAGTTGCCCGACAGTGTCTTCCAGCCCGCGTTCGAGTTGACCGATGCCGAGAAAGAACTGAAGGCGAAGGTTGAGACGACATTCCCGGAGCGCAACATAATCCCCGCGCGCATCGCGCATCTTACCGACGCGACCGAGGAGCAGCGCTCGCTGGGCAGGTCGAACTGTCAGGTGCGCAACCGCTGTCACTTCGGCTGTACCTACAAGGCCTACTTCTCGTCGCTTAACGCAACGCTGCCGGCGGCCGAACGTACGGGCAACCTGACGATGGTGCACAACGCGATCGTTAGCTCGATCGAGTACGACGCCGAGACCAATCGCGTAACAGGAGTGCGCATCGTCGATGCCGAGACTAACGAGAAGCGCTTCTATACATCCAAGGTCATCTTCCTGAACGCCTCGACGATCGCCTCGGCGATGATACTGCTGCAATCGAAATCGGAGGCCTTCCCGACCGGGCTGGTCAATCGCTCCGATCAGGTGGGTCGCAACCTGATGGACCACGTTAGTGGTGCGGGTGCGGCGGGCCTCATGAGCGGCTTCGATAACATAAAGGTATTCGGGCGCAGGCCCAGCGGCGGCATCTATATTCCGCGCTATGCGAATCTGAACGGACAGGACAAGCCTTACCTGCGCGGCTTCGGCTTCCAGGGCGGCTCCAGCCCAGTAGGCAACGCCGGCGGGCAGATCCCCGGTATCGGGCGCGACTTCAAGGAGGCCCATCGTAGCCCCGGCCCCTGGCGCGTCAACATCGGCGCCTTCGGTGAACAACTACCTAATCCAGAGAACCGCGTGACGCTGCACAGCTCCAAGCGCGATCGCTGGGGCAATCCGCTGGCGCTGCTGCACGTGACCTACAGCGAGAACGAATACCGAATGTTAGAAGAGGCGAGCAAGGATGCGGTGGCCATGCTGGAGGCGGCGGGCTGTACGAATATCTCGGCCAATGAGGTGAGCTTGACCAAGCCCGGCAATCGCATCCATGAGATGGGCAGCGCGCGCATGGGGCACGACCCGGCGAACTCGGTGCTCAATAGTTGGTGTCAGGCCCACGGCGTGCCGAACCTGTTCATCACCGACGGTTCCTTCATGACCTCGTCGGCCTGCCAGAACCCGTCGCTAACCTATATGGCGTTCAGCGCCAGGGCGGCGCACTATGCGGCGGACCTGATTGCGGATGGGACGCTCTAGCTCAGAAACTCGGGAACGACTACGGAGCCAGGGGTAGTAGCTCTATCTTCCTGAACTCGGTCGGGTGACTCTCTGCCTGCAGGGAGATATAGCCCTCGCTTACCGCGATCGGATAGCCCTGACGAATGAGGTTCTGCGCATCCGGATCGCTCTCGTCGAGCTGCGTCTTCGAATACTCGAACACTATCTCACCGTTTACGGAATGACGAACCATCTCGTCGCCGCGTACCTCGATCTCAAGAGTTACCCACTGATCGCCGTGGTAGGTCGCGGAGCTGGAGTTTACGCAGTGCTGGGTAATTAGCTCGCCATTATTCACGTAGTGGGTGCCGGGCGAACAGACGTTAGCGGTAGCGCGCACGTCAGTGCCGTTACCGCCGAGTAGTTGCACCTCGATGGAAGCCGGAAACTCCTGATCCAGCGTCATGGACTCCGGCGTCTGGCCATGAAGCATGACGCCGTTGTTGCGATAGGCCCAGGCGGGGCCGTTGTTAACCTGATCGCCTGAGAAGCGATACTCTACTAACAGCCGATAGTGGGAGAAGCTCTCATCATAAAAGATGTGACCGAATTCGCCATCGAAGTCGGGCCAGTTGTCATAGGAAACTTTGAATATGCCATCCTCGACGCGAAAGGTATCGCGGTAGTTCACGCCGAGCGGATGGCCGGTAAACTTGGGAATCCAGTTGGAAAGATCGCTGCCATTGAAAAGGCTTATCCACTCATCCGAATCGTTCTGCGCAATCGCCGTGTTTGTGAGAAGGATGAGCGCGATGGCCGCGAATCGTTTCTTCATTAGTTGTCGCCGTTTACTGTTCGATTGAAGTCCAGCTTCATGTCCCAGAGCTCCGGGCAGGAGTAGGCGCTGAAGCATTCCAGTTCGGCGACTATCTGATAGAGGTTGCTGCCTATCGCCACCCTATTAACCTCGACGCCAATGCCGGTCTGGCTGATGATATTGCTGCTGGCGTTTATGCGAGTATCGCTCTCGCCGCGAATCGAGAAGTCGGAGTTCTCTACCGTCCAGCGCCGCGCCGTAGCCCATTTGCGCTCGCAGTCGGCATCGCTGTTGCAGGTTGGAATGGTCCTGGCGAACTCATCCATCTTCGCCTGTGTCTCCGGGTTTACCGCGCAGGCAGTTATAAAGACTGCAGCAATGGCAGCCAGAGCCACGCGGCTTGGGAAGAGAAGTTTGTCGGCAGTGTTCATGCTAGTCACTCACGTTCAGTTTATTAGTCCAGAAGATATCGATATTGCCCAGGCTATTGTCGTCGCGGGTAGAGAACCAGGTAAAGGTATTGTCACCAGGCGGTAGCGCCGGGCACATATCTGCGCCGGCTGTATTTACCTGCGGGCCTAGATTGCGTGCCGCGGCCCAGCTGTTCTCGCCGAGGCTCATCGCGCCGTAGATGTCGGTGCCACCGTAGCCGCCGGGCCGCGACGAGGTGAAGTACACCATGCCATCCTTGTCCTGAGAGAAGTGAAATTCCTCGGCGGCGGTATTGATGTTGGGCCCCTGGTTGACGGGCTCCTGCCAGCCGCCTCTGCCGTCGGGCTTGGAGCAGTAGATGTCCGATCCGCCGTAGCCGCCTTCGCGCATCGACGCGAAGCACAGCGTCTCGCCGTCCTGCAGTATCGCGGGGCAGTGCTCGTTGCCGACATCGGTGCTTATCGGATAGCCGATCAACTCCGGCGTGGTCCAGCTGCCGTTCACCTTGCGCGTAACGAAGAGGTCGTTCGCGTTGCGCGGGCTGGTCGTGGCGAGTCGGTCCGACTTGAAGTAGATAGTGTTGCCGTCGGCCGTTATCCAGGGCTCGCGATCGTCGCCGGCACGCAGCGGGTCGACGCCGGTGGCAGGCGCGGCGTTGATGGGAATGCCCATATTGACCGGCGTGTTCCAACTACCGGTCTCGGAATTAAAGGTGGCGATGTAGAGATCTTTCGGGTCGCCCGGTGCTACCGCCATGTCTTGCCTTGCGCTGCAGTACACCATGGTGCCATCGGCGGCGAAGGAGAGTTCCCCCTCGGCCCACATGGTATTGATGGGTGCGCCGAAGTTATGCACGGCGAGGTCGACCCACTCCGTGGTCTGTGCCGCGGCCTGAGCGGTAGCGCCCAGCCCGGCTATCAAGCAGATTGTGTGTATCAGAGATTTGGCTCTGGATTGCATGATGGGCTCCTGCTCTATGTGGCAGCCGAATGGGCGGCCTAGGCTTTGGTTCAGGCAGAATACCACAAATGATATGAATGCAAAGTTGGGCAACAGCCGAGCAGGCTAGAGTATTTTGCCTACCTCGAAGGTAATTGAATGCAGCTAGCGATTAGCACAGACTAGTAGCCACGATAGGCCATCAGTAACGGTTCTCAACAGAGACAGGAGCATGGAATGAATCTACAGACCACCTACCTACTATTCGCCATACTGGGCGCAGTAATTCCGATAGCCTTCTTCGCGAGCTTCGGCGCCGATCAGGGTGTCGACCTGATCGTCTTCGTCGAGGCACTGTTCGTGAACGGTGCCGCGGGCGGATTCACCGCCGACCTGCTGATAAGTTCATTCGTGTTCTGGATCTATATGTTCTCGAACCGGGCAGAAGGTCCCAAGCCATGGCCGTTCATAGCGATCAATCTGTGCATCGGCCTGTCCTGCGCGCTGCCGGCTTATCTCTGGGTAGCGAGGGGGCGAGCGGTACCAAATGCCTAACTAAACTTGTTGAATATTTCCACCGACGTAGATAGGCTAGTGCGGTTACAAATTCATAGTTCATGAAATTTTGACCGATATGAAAAAGCGCAGGGGTACAGCACAGTGTCTACCAGCCTTTCTGGCTGTGTTGTTGCTAGTGCTTGCCAATTCGTCTCATATTCACCTCCGTTATTGTCTCGATGGTGCTGAAGCACCCATATCTATTCATTTCGAGAGTGCGGAAACGCATGCCTTGGAGGAAACGACGACCGATATCCTTGGCGAAGAAGGCTTCGAAGATGTTGAAAGCGAGCTTTCACTCGATAGCCTACTTGCCAAATTCTCCAAGACGCCAACGGATTTCTTGGTAGTTTTTACGTTCGACTTACCTGAGCTCTCAGAGGCATCGAAAAATTCCTTTCAACTAATCGGGCGTGAATCACTGCCTGATAAGCCCGAAACTCTCCTTCCCCCTTCCCGCGCACCACCCGCAATAGTTTAGTTTGTACTGCAACAATTCGACTCGGACTCAATGTCTGAGGCGTTGCTTGTCCTAACAATTTGCGGGAGAAAGTTTGTGAAACTGAAATGTTTGACGATCGTGGCTTGCGCCATGATCGCGAGCGCCACGTGCTACGCGCAGGAGATGCCCACTGGCACCATTATGCTGCGCGATGCCCTGGCTGCTACTTTAGCTATGAACCCCAGGCTGCGTAGTTTTCCATTGCGCAACGAGGCCTTGCTGGGTGAAAGAGAGATAGCCGATCTAAAACCGCCGTTCATGGCGGGTGCTGATGTTGAAAATGCCCTTGGTACGGGTGATATCAGGGACTTCACGGGCGCAGAGGCGACGCTCAGGTTATCCAGCGTGGTTGAAATGGGCGGCAAACGAGCCGCGCGCGTCGGAGCCGTCAATCGAAGAATAGACGTCTTGAACGCCGAGCAGCGGATTGTCGAATTGGATTTGCTCGTGGAGGTCGTGAGACGGTTCATCGATGTGGCTGTTGCTCAGGAACAGGTAGCGCTTCAGGCACTGTCTACTGAGATTGCAGAGCAAACAGTGAGTTCGATTGAGCCTCTGGTTACAGCAGGGCAGGCACCGCAGTTGGAAGCTGGCCGGGCGCAGGCAGCTCTTTTGCGTGCGCAGCTAGCCGAGCAGGCGGCTAATGCCCGACTCGGCAGCGCGAGAATTCGCTTGGCGACTATGTGGGCGAGTAATACGCCGCAGTTCGATGAGGTGTCTTCCGACATTCTTACTGTCGGACAAGCCGGGTCTATTGAATCCTTGCTGACAGAGTTGTCCTCCAATCCTGATATTGAAATCTTTGCCGCTGAATCCCGACTTCTCGAGGCCGAGCTTCGCCTGGCGAAAACACGACAGGAAGGCGACATCCAATGGTCCGCTGGCATACGTCACTTGAAAGAGTTTGACGACACCGGGTTTGCATTCGGAGTCACCATCCCGCTTTTCAATAAAGCACGTGCGTCGGGTGCGCAGCGCAGCGCTAGAGCCAATTTGCAAGAAGTCCAAGTACGCCAACTCACAGCCCTTAATGCTATCGAAGGTGAGATACGCTCGCTCCATCGAGCTCTGCAACAAGCAATTACTGAGGTAAATATCTTGCAGCAACAGGTCATTCCAGCCCTGCAGGAGGTGCAACAGCAAACGCTGCAGGCGTATGGGGCTGGTAACTACAGCTATGTCGAATTAATAAGCGCACAGCAAGAATTTTTGAACGCTCGGCTCTCACTCATTTCCAGTGCAGCAGATGCACATCGCATAAGAGCCGAGATCGAGCGTCTTAGCGGACTGCCACTAACAGGCCAGTAAAGAGGACAAACCAATGAACAAACAATTTTATGATCGCGGTATGACACAGTTATTGCTCGCAACACTATCTGTAGCAGTTGTGCTCGTAAGCTCAACCGTATTAGCCGCAGAAGAAGAGCATGAGGAGGAGATCGTTCAGATCTCCGCCGCATTGGCACAAGAACTGGGCATAGAGACTGAACTAGCCGGTGCGGGTGTGATAAATCGCAACATATTGCTGTACGGCAGGACCATGCCCGATCCGCAGGGCATCAGCCATGTTTCTGCGCGCTACCCCGGTATGATCGTGTCTATGGTTCCTTCTCTGGGAGACAGTGTCGAAGTGGGAGAAGTGCTCGCGGTAATTGAGGCCAACACGAGTCTGCAGACTTACGAAATTAAAGCGCCCCTAAGCGGCATAGTAGTCGAAAAGCATGCCAACCCAGGTGAGCTGGCATCAGGCCAGTCCCTCTTAACCATTGCCAACTACGACAATATTTGGGTGGATCTCACGGTTTTCCCTGGCGACTCTCAGCAGGTGCGCTCAGGGATGTCTGTGACTATTCGGATCGATGATCGCATGGCGGATAGCGCGATTCGGTACATCAACCCTAGCCAGGGTGAGTCTCCAACTGTCATCGCTCGCGTGCCACTCGAGAATCTTGATTCGGTTTGGACGCCGGGCCTGTTAGTGGAAGGGCTGGTTCACGTCGCATCTGATAGCGTGGCTGTTGCGGTAAAGAATGACGCACTTCAGCTCTTTGAAGACAACCAGGTCGTATTCGTTCTCGAAGGCGAAACTTATGAGCCTCGAATGGTTACATTGGGCAAGTCAGACCCGTTCCTGACAGAAATCCTCTCAGGCCTGGAGCCGGGAGAGCGCTATGTGGTTGCCAATAGCTATCTAATCAAGGCCGATCTTGAAAAAGAAGGCGTTGAACACGACCACTAGGAGACGATGCGATGCTCGAAGTAATAATTAAGCAAATGATCCGCAGTCGTTGGATCGTCATGATGGGGGTGCTCTCCATCTGTGCGTTTGGCCTGTGGAACTTTCAGAACCTGCCTATTGATGCCGTGCCGGACATCACCAATGTGCAGGTCCAAATCAATACCGAAGCTTCCGGATATTCACCGTTGGAGTCCGAACAACGAATAACCTTTCCTATTGAGACGACACTGGCAGGGCTTCCTCAGCTTTCCTATACGCGGTCACTTTCTGCATATGGCCTCTCTCAGGTTACGGTCGTTTTCGAGGAAGGCACCGATATCTATTTTGCGCGAAATCTGGTGAATTCACGGCTTAGTGCGATCAAGAATCAGTTGCCCGCCAATCTTGAGCCAGAGATGGGGCCAATTTCTTCGGGTCTTGGCGAGATATTTATGTACACAGTAAGCGCCGAAGAGAATGCCCTGCAGCCAAACGGAGAGCCCTATGATTTGTTTGCATTGCGAGAGATACAAGACTGGATTATCAAGCGGCAATTGATACTGGTGGACGGTGTTACAGAAGTGAACACCAGCGGAGGATTTGAGAAGCAATACCATGTAACACCAGACCCAGCCAAGATGCTGCTTTGGGGTATAACTCTGCCGCAATTGATATCCGCGTTATGGGATAACAATATCAACCAAGGAGCGGGGTATATCGAGCGCAATGGACAGCAGCTCATGGTTCGTTCTCCGGGTCAACTTAGGACAATCCAGGAGATCGAACAGGTCAGTATCGAGTCGCGCAATAGCATACCTATTCAGGTTAAAGATGTGGCCGAAGTCTCTATCGGCCGAGAGTTAAGAACAGGCGCTGGCACTCATTCTGGCCAGGAAGCTGTTATAGGCACAGCCTTTATGTTGCTGGGCGAAAACTCCCGAACGGTAGCGCGGGAAGTCGGGGCGAAGCTCGAAGAAATAAATTCAACGCTGCCCAATGGCGTCATAGCCGAGCCTCTATACGACAGAACAGTATTGGTAGAAAACACCATTGCAACAGTGGAAGAAAACCTCGTCATTGGTGCGCTACTGGTTGTCGTTGTTCTATTTTTATTGCTGGGTAATTTCCGCGCGGCCCTTGTCACGGCAACAGTCATACCCATCAGCATGCTCGCCACCATTTCAGGAATGGTTGAGGCGGGCATCTCGGCTAATCTGATGAGCCTAGGAGCGCTCGATTTCGGACTGATAGTGGATGGCGCGGTTATCATCGTGGAGAATTCCATTCGCAGACTCGGGATGGCGACTCAAGGGACAAAAGCACTGAGCCTCAAGGAGCGACTGCAAGTAGTGTATGAGGCAACAAACGAGGTCATTCGCCCCAGCCTTTTTGGCGTGGCCATTATTACGCTGGTCTATATTCCCATATTCTCCCTCACTGGCATCGAGGGCAAGATGTTTCATCCAATGGCACTTACAGTCATTATTGCCTTGTTGTCCGCAATGGTTCTCTCGCTAACTTTCGTACCAGCGGCCGTTGCCTTGTTTATTACGGGAAAAATCTCTGAGAAGAAGAACCCAATCATGAAAGGTGCCGAATGGATTTACGAACCGGTACTGCAAGTCTCGCTGCAATTTCGTTGGGTGGTCGTTGCCTTCGCGCTTTCGACAGTAGTAGGCGCCGGCTGGCTAGCCAGCACTATGGGTTCGGAGTTTATTCCTCAACTCGATGAGGGTGACGTAACAGTCCAGGCGCTGCGTCCACCGGGCACAAGTTTGCAGCAATCGATTGATATGCAGGATATCCTGGAACGCCGATTGATGGACTTTCCTGAGGTGCAGGATGTGTTCTCCAGAATTGGCACGCCGGAGATCGCCTCCGATCCGATGCCGCCTAGCATTTCAGACACTTTCGTTATCCTAAAAGATAGAAGCGAATGGCCTGATCCGTTCAGGGAGAAGCGAGACTTATTGGAAGAATGGGAAGAGACCCTCGCTGAGCTTCCTGGACAAATCTACGAAGTCACTCAACCGATTCAGATGCGCTTCAATGAGCTCATATCCGGGGTTCGCTCCGATCTCGGCATCATGGTGTTCGGGGAAGACCTGGACCAACTCGGAACTACGGCCCAGGAGATTCTGAACATCGTTGAGGAGATCGAAGGCGCAGCCGATGCGAGAATCGAACAGACCGCCGGACTACCGATGCTAACCCTTACGCCGAAGCGAGATGTGCTGTCGCGTTATGGCCTGAGCGTGAGAGACGCGCAGCACCTGATAAGCACAGCCATAGGAGGGGAATCAGTTGGCCTCATCTACGAAGGGGATCGTAGGTTCCCGCTTGTTGTGCGATTACCCGAAGAGATGCGATTGGATATGGATAGAATTGGCAGGCTGCCAATTCCCGTCCCCACAACAGCGAATGAGACTGGTTATGTGCTGCTGTCGGAGGTCGTTGAATCGGAATTGATCTCCTCCCCCAATCGCATTAGTCGCGAGAATGGCCAGCGCCGGGTTGTGGTTAGCGCCAATGTGAGAGGACGCGATCTAGGATCATTCGTGGCCGAAGTGCGCGAAGCCATTACGAGTCAGGTAGATATTCCGCCTGGTTATTTTGTTGAATATGGAGGCACGTTTGAGCAACTCGAATCTGCGAGTCAGCGATTGTCTCTAGTTGTGCCCGCGACGTTGATCTTAATCTTCGGTTTACTGATTATCGTCCTTGGCTCATTTCGTGACTCGCTCATCATCTTTACAGGCGTCCCCCTTGCTCTGACTGGTGGCGTTCTCGCGCTCTATGTCCGCGGCATGCCTTTATCGATCACTGCAGGTGTTGGTTTTATCGCCTTGTCTGGGATTGCGGTTCTGAACGGGCTGGTCATGCTCTCGTTCATCAAGGCTATGTGGCAGGAAACAGAGGAGCTGCTGCACTCCATAGTTGAGGGCGCTATGACGCGATTGCGGCCAGTTCTAATGACTGCATTGGTTGCGAGTCTTGGGTTTATTCCTATGGCGCTGAATACAGGAATCGGCGCTGAAGTTCAGCGACCTCTGGCAACCGTCGTGATTGGAGGTATTATTTCCTCCACATTGCTCACGTTGGTTCTACTGCCAGCGTTATACCTGATTGTGAACAAAAATCGCCAGTTGGTGCGCGAGTAGGATGGGATATATGCACAATCATGCGCCTAGAAACGATATCGGTGCCAGCGGACTGGCGGGTCATTCGCATTGAATGTTGGATTCTCACATACAACGATCGAGCTAGAGCGCTTTCAATCGAATTGTAGGGATAATGCGCCTTAGGCATATGAGAATGTCCTATTAGGAACACTGACTAATAGAGTGATCTTCAATGTAAGAAGCTAGAATAAGGGCTTGAATCCTGTAGATTGTGATTGACCTTATAGTAGCTTTAAGGTTTATATAGTGTTGCTAGCATCTCATACTTCAGCATTGACTCGGATCCAGTAACGGAATGAAAGCTTTCTATGAAGCGTCGAAACACGACATTTAACCGGGCTATACTATTGACGGTTTGTCTGTTGCTTATGTCCGGGCAGTTGTCCGCGTATCCGCTTTTCTGCAACATGCCTGAAATGGAAATGCATGGCATGCACAGTCAGCCAGGCATGGATGGAATCGGTTTTACGAATACTCAAGCTACTGGAAATATTGCTATCGATTCCGGTGAAAGGATGTCGATCGATGCTACTCCAATGAGCAATTGTGAACAGGTATGCGGCTATTGTCTTGGGTCCAGTCAGCCGGGTGCTAAGATCATAAATTCCGTTCACGACAATGGTGCTACTCTGCAAGCGGATATCTATTCTCGCTTCGTACCTTCTGACCCTCTCAAAAGCCTATTCCGTCCTCCCATTTCTGCCTAAGACAGGATAGATCCGTCTGCAGCATGCGCAGGCACCTTCTTCCACTTATCTAATAGTACTGAACTCGCTTGTCGTACGACTTCGCGGTTACTGTGATGTGCTTGAATAATCGATGAGAGATTGAAATGGGAACTTGTAAAAATATTTTGAGAATGACGACCGCTTTCTTGTGCTTGATACTCAATGTATGGGCGGCCCCAGTGTTTGGGCAGTTAACAGCCGAGGATGAGCTATTATTGGCGGACTTGACGCAAGCGGTCATGCAGCAAAATGCTGGTTTAACTGCTTGGGAACTGCGAGCGCGTGCGAGCCGCGAACTTACAGCGAGCGCAGGGGCTCTTGATGACCCCAGGGTGAGCTATTCCGTGGCGCCATCTTCTATCGGCACGGATATACCTAGTGATCTCGGGAATGCGCTGAGAATCAGACAATCGTTTCAGGTCTCTCAGGTAATTCCGTGGCCGGGGAAACGCCAACTGCGTACTGAGTTAGCGGAAGCTCGGGCAGAAATAGCCGACGCGAACTATGGCCAGTTGTTAGTCGCGCTTGTTCAACAAGTCAGAAGTCTGTGGCTGCAATTATGGTTTGCAGATCAGTCATTAGAGATTAATGCTGCGCATCAGGCACTGCTTAATGATCTTGAATCCGTGGCTTCAGTCCAGTATGCCAACGGACTTGGCTTGCAGCAGGACGTGTTGCAGATTCAGACCAGTCTAGTGGAATTGGACCACCGCGAATTCGTGCTGAACCAGGAGATTCGTCGCCTGCAGGCCCGAATCAATGACTTGCTCAATCAACCTGCCGACACGCTGCTTGGTCTGCCAGGGGAGCAGTTGCCTGTTCGCACGCTGCCTAGTCGCAATGAACTTCTGGAGAAGGTGCTCGAATCTGAACCTGAGCTGATGATTCTGCAAGCAAGATCAAGGTTGGCAAAAAGAAATAAAGAGCTGGTTGAGTTGGAAGACTTTCCTGATATACAGATCAACGCGGGCTACAACGAACTCTGGAACAATATTGAATTGCGCACTCAGGTCGGTGTCAGTCTTAATATTCCATTGGACTTCGGTAAACGGTCGGCCCGAAAAGCGGCGGCGGGCTTTGATTATGCCAGTTCACGAGCCGACGTTGCTCGCTTACGCAGCACATTAGCGGCGGATCTGGAACAACTGCTTTCTACCGAGCAAGAGCTCTCTCATAGCATAAACCTGTTTGAAACCGAATTAATTCCCAAGGCAGAGCAAACGCTTGCAGCGGCCAATGGAAATTTTCAGGGTGGGGGCGGGAATTTCCAATCCTTGATACAGGCGCAGCAACAACTGTTGAACCTACAACTGCATGTAACCGAGATGCGAGCAGATCGACTTATCAGTATTAGTCAAATAGACAGATTGAGTGGCGGCCGACTCTGGCCCGTGGAGACAAATCGATGAAGACTTTAGTCAGCTTTCTAAGTGTAGCGCTAGTTGCAGGAGCCATTGGTTTTCTAGCTGCCAACTCTATACTCAAGGAGCAGGGAGACATGCAGGAATCGATGATCGCTTCCTCAGAAAGGCAGCCACTCTATTGGGTAGCGCCGATGGACTCGAGCTTCAGGCGCGATGCGCCGGGACTGTCACCAATGGGTATGGACCTAGTGCCAGTCTATGAAGCGCCAGATGGTGAAACCAATGCAGTCAGGATCGAAGCGACCGTTCAGCAGAACCTGGGGCTGAGAACGTCGGAAGCGCAAAACTCTATTTTTGCGCAGGATATCGACGCAGTCGGATACTCGCGTTGGAATGAGGCGAGCATTGAGATGTTACATCCGCGCGCCGAGGGTTGGTTGGAAGTCTTTAATCTGGCGAGTGTTGGCGATCAAGTTAAAGCTGGCCAAGTAATCTATGAACTGTATGCGCCCAATCTCGTCAGTGCTCAGCAGGAGTTTATCACTGCCCGTCAGGCTGGCAATCAGGCCTTGGCTGCTTTGGCACGGGAGCGCCTACTGGCGCTGGGATTTACCTCGGCGCAAACCGACGAACTTGCGACGAACGGTACGACAAGTAGTCGACTGGTCCATCGCGCTGTCAATGATGCGCTGGTTGTGTCACTGGATAGCCGACGTGGTAACTATGTACAGCCTGCAACTACGATAGCGACCCTGGCATCGCTGGATTCCATTTGGGTCGATGTTCATGTCTTTGAAACGGATGTTGCGAGTATAGAAGTCGGCCTCGATGCCTCTATTGAGTTCCCCGCCTTTCCCGGTGAAATCTGGGTGGGTGAAGTGAATTATATCTATCCGGAACTGGAACGAAACAGCAGGACTCTGCGGGTTCGACTCGTGCTTGAAAATGAAGATCATCGGTTAAAGCCTAATATGTTTGCCAATGTCTCAATTGCCGCCGATCCCCGTCGCAATGTGCTCGCTGTGCCACGGGAAGCGGTCATACGCTCGGGAACAGGCTCGCGGATTATTGTCGTTCGCGACGATGGAGATTTCGAACCTCGCGCCGTACGCACTGGAGTCAGCAGTGGCGAACAGATAGAAATCCTGCAAGGCCTCGCCGCCGGTGAGAGAGTAGTCACCTCCGGGCAATTTCTGATCGATGCCGAGGCCAATGGTGAGCAGGCGTTGGCGCGGCTCGATGCCGCTACTGAAAGCATGGATATGGACATAGCTAGTAGTGCTAATTCAGCAGTCGATCAGGAATCTGTTTATTCCACAACCGGTCGTATCGTCAGCATGATGAACGATGGCATGGTGACCTTGGCTCATCAGCCGGTAGCAGAACTTAACTGGCCGGCTATGACGATGAGTTTTACATCTGTTCCGGCGGTTAATCTCATTGAATTTGCAGTTGATGACACAGTGCGCTTCGAGTTTCGCCAACTTGAAGACGGCGGCTATGAGATTCTGGCGATAGAAGAGTCGGAGGCTAATCAATGATTGCCGCAATCATCCGTTCGTCCATTGCCAATCGCGGGCTCTTGCTATTGGCTGCCCTTCTGTTGATGGCCGCTGGTCTGCTCAATCTGCGTACCATGCCGGTGGATGCCATTCCCGATTTGTCCGATGTGCAGGTCATTATTCGTACACCTTTTGCCGGTCAGGCGCCCCAGGTGGTGGAAGATCAGGTGACCTATCCTTTAACCACAGCCATGCTGTCAGTGCCCGGCGCGGTCAACGTCCGCGGTTACTCTTTCTTTGGCGACTCCTACGTGTATGTCATCTTCGAGGACGGCACCGATCAGTATTGGGCGCGGAGCCGGGTGCTGGAATACCTCAGCCAGGTTAGTGCGGCTTTGCCCAACGAGGTGACTCCCGCTCTCGGGCCCGATGCCACAGGTGTGGGCTGGGTGTACGAATATGCCCTGGTGGACAAGACTGGAAATCACGACCTCAGCCAGCTGCGATCAATACAGGACTGGTTCCTGAAATATGAACTGCAGACAGTGGCAGGAGTTTCTGAAGTGGCCACAATAGGCGGTATGGTCAGGCAGTATCAGGTTGTTGTCGATCCTAACCGACTCAGTGCCCTGGGAATAAATCTGACGCAGATCAGGCAGGCGATACAGAACGGCAATAGCGAGGTTGGTGGTTCAGTAATCGAAATGGCCGAAACCGAATTCATGGTTCGCGCTACGGGCTATGTGCAGAGTATAGCCGAATTGCGCGATATCCCGCTGAAGGCCGATGAAAGAGGCGTGCCGGTATTGCTGGGCGATGTCGCTGAGATCCAACTGGGTCCACAACTGAGACGTGGCGTTGCTGATCTCAACGGGGAAGGTGAAGTGGTGGGTGGCGTTATCGTCATGCGCAGTGGGGAAAATGCGCAGGCGACCATTGCCGCCGTCAAAACCAAGCTGGGGGAGTTGGCGGGAAGTTTGCCGGAGGGCGTGGAGATAGTGCCCACCTACGATCGCTCGGAGCTAATCGGTGCGGCCGTAGATAATCTCTACACCAAGCTCATCGAAGAGTTTCTTATCGTCGGCCTGGTTTGCGTACTATTTCTGTTTCATTTGCGTTCATCTCTGGTGGCGATCGCCATCTTGCCATTAGGCATCATGGCCGCGCTGCTGATCATGCGCGCTCAGGGTATCAATGCCAACATCATGTCCCTTGGCGGCATCGCGATTGCCATCGGGGCGATGGTGGATGGCGCCATCGTCATGATCGAAAATGTCCATAAGCATATGGAACGTCGCCCCGGACTGATTGGTAAAGAGCGCTGGGACTTGATTGCGGAAGCGACAACTCAGGTTGGTGGCCCGCTGTTTTTCTCACTGCTAATAATCACGCTCAGTTTCTTACCCATATTCACACTCGAAGCACAGGAAGGGCGATTGTTTGCGCCGTTGGCCTTCACCAAAACCTGGGCCATGGCTGCGGCGGCTTTATTCTCCATCACCTTTATTCCCGTCTTTATGGGCTATCTGATCAGGGGCAAGATCCATTCCGAACATCGAAATCCATTGAATAGACTGCTGACGGCTTGCTACCGGCCCGTGGTGGGCTTCATCACCAAACATCCCTGGCCTGTTATCGTCGTCGCAGTTCTCTTAACGGCTTCCGCTGCGTGGCCGGTATCGAGGTTGGGCTCAGAATTCATGCCACCGCTGGATGAAGGTGATTGGATGTATATGCCTACGGCGCGGCCAGGCCTACCGATCGGCGAGGCAACGCAACTGCTGCAACAGACAGACCGGATGATCAAGTCCGTGCCAGAAGTGGCTCAGGTGTTTGGCAAGATTGGGCGTGCCGAAACTGCCACCGATCCGGCCCCCTTGACCATGATCGAATCAGTGATTCGTTTCAAACCGGAATCGGAGTGGCGCGAGGGTATGACTATTGAGGATATCCGTGCTGAAATACGTGAGCGGGTACAGGTGCCGGGCATCGCGAATGTCTGGGTCATGCCTATAAAGACGCGCATAGACATGTTGGCAACCGGCATCAAGACACCCGTTGGAATAAAAATAAGCGGACCCGAGCTTGGTGTGATTCAAACCCTTGGCAGAGAGATTGAAAACCTGCTGGAGAATTTCCCTGGCTCTGCCAGCGTCTATGCAGAACGCGTAGTTGGTGGCCGTTATGTGGTTGTGGACATCGACCGCTCGGCGGCCGCGCGCCTGGGACTTAATATCGCCGATGTGCAAGCTGTAGTGACTTCGGCGATAGGCGGCATGAATGTTTCCGAAACCATTGAAGGGCTGGAAAGGTATCCGATTAACGTGCGTTACCCGCGGCAGGTACGCGATTCGCTGGAGAATATTCGGCGCCTCCCCATTATCACACCGAAAGGTGAACGGATCGCATTGGGTGCTGTCGCCCATGTGGAGATTGAAGATGGTCCACCGATGATCAAGAGCGAGAATGCGCGACCCAATGGTTGGGTGTATATAGACCTCGCCGACATCGATGTGGGCAGTTATGTAGGCAATGCGAGACAGTACCTTGAGGAAAATCTTACCCTGCCTCCTGGCTATACACTCGCCTGGTCCGGCCAATTCGAATACATGGAGCGCGCAATCGAACGCCTCAAATTGGTGGTGCCTTTGACGGTCGTCATTATCACATTGCTACTTTATTTGGCATTTAACAGGGTCAGTGATGTGCTGATAATTCTGACATCCCTGCCTTTTGCAGTGGCAGGCAGCGCCTGGTTTGTGTGGTACTTGGGATTCGATTTATCTGTGGCAGTGGCGGTTGGAATAATTGCCTTGGCAGGGGTGGCTGTCGAGATAGGCGTGATCATGCTGATCTATCTTAATCAATACCGGCAGGACTATCTGGACAATCTAGGTGCCGATGAAAAGCCTTCGCTCGCCGGGTTACGGAAAGCCACTCAGCAAGGGGCCCTGCAGCGACTGCGGCCAATTGTGATGACCGTAGCTGCAATTACCGCTGGATTGCTTCCCATTATGTCCGGGCACGGAGTTGGGTCGGAAGTGATGCAGCGGATTGCCGCACCGATGATCGGTGGAATGTTGAGTACGCTGATTCTAACTTTGTGTGTGATCCCGGCCCTGTATTTGGTACTGCAAGAATATTTGTGGCGGAAGAGTTTGCATACGTAGAGATGGCTCTTTGCAACTAGCGGCGAACGCTTCGAAGGCAAAACTATGATAGATCAAATAGTCCCAATTCTGCATGTGATTGATGCAAAGAGAACGGCCCAACGGTACCAGCGCCTTGGCTTCGAAGTTGAAGGAGAGCATCGATTTTCCTCAGGCCTTCCGCTCTATCTGTTCTTGCGGAGGCAAGGCAATGCGCTGCATTTGTCTGAGCACAGCGGGGACGCCAAACCCAATACGCTTCTCTACTTCTATGTTGACAACATCGAAGCGATCGCCGATGAGTTTGGGGTTAAGATCACGGAACAGCCTTGGGCGAGAGAGGTGCATCTGGCAGAACCAGATGGGAATAGATGGCGTGTCGGTGAGCGGCGAGAAACTGTGCCCTGATCTGTTTAAAAGCATGCGGGATTCATTGTTTGAACGGAGCAGCATGTCCACAAGGGCTATCGGCTGTATCTAGCGCTGGGAAATATCTAAGCATACAAAGACGAACAAGCTTGCACCTGTAGCAGGTACAGGTTTTATAATTCCTTCCTCAATTTGATCATTGCAGCATCATGCACCAATGAATAAGCGCGCCCATAACATAGCAAACCTCTTCTTTGTGACCATGGCAGGGCTAATCCTGTCATTCTCGGTCAAAGCTGCAGCGGTGGATGCCGAGATGTCACAGGTGACGCTGTTCGTAGAGGGTATGATGAAGAGTCGCGGCGGCGTCACTTGAATGAGCTGACCCGATAGCGTGGTAGCAGCTCTGTCAGAGTTGCCAGGAATCCAGGAAGAAAATATTGCAGTAAACCTCGATCGAGATGCGTTTACTGTCGGCTATGACTCCGAGATGGTTTCATTAGACGACATGTATGAGGTAATTCTCGAGCTGGGTTATCGCCCGGGTATCGAGGATCTCGATACAGCAGGTTCTGCATCAGGGTTCAGCGGAGATACTCCGGAGCCGATTGCGTCTGCCCTGGTTGAAGCTGTTGCTGGCGGCAAGCTAGTATTCATCGACTATTTCGCCGAGTGGTGTATTGCCTGTAAAGCGTTGGAGGAAAACGTCCTTAGCGATTCGACAGTCCAACAGGTACTGGAGTACTACGTCGTATTGAAAGTCGATACCGATAAGTATGTAGAAGCAGCCAAGTATTATAAGGTGGTTGGAATGCCCACACTGCTGGTGCTGAATTCAGCAGGTGAAGAAATCTACAGATCCGTAGGCTTGGTCGAGCCTGAAGAGTTGAGTGAACGGTTAAGTCAGCTAGCCATCAAATAGGCTATCGATGATAGGGCATTGTGCTACATTGCCTCGGCTGCACTGATCTGCCATGTCGATAAGTACCTTTTCCATTCTTTGTAAGTCGCTAATCTTGTCTCGCACCTCTTTAGCGTGCACGAGGGTCAACTCATGTACCTGCTTACACGTGAAGTTTCCCGCATCCACCAGGCTCATCAGGCTAGAAATCTCTTTCAGTGTGAAGCCGAGACTCCTGCATCTATGAATAAAATGTAGGCGTTTGACATCTTCATCGTCATAGACTCTTCTGCCATTCGCGCTTCGAGTCGCTTCCGGCAGTATAGCTTCGCGTTCATAGTAGCGGATCGTCTCAATGTTCACTCCGGTCCGATTCGATAGTTCGCCGATCGCATACTGTTTCATACCTTTTTCACCTTAGAATTTGCTTGAACCTGTAGTCACTACAGGATGTAGGATGAAGCCCAACATATGAAATTGCAAGGAATAAGCATGTCGGCAACAGGGTTAAAGAGCAATATTATCAAACGAAATCAAAGCGATGGGAGATGGCTAGCCACTGCAAGCATAGTTGGCGCTCTCATCGCTTCATCTTGTTGCATTGCACCGTTATTGCTTGTAAGCCTCGGCATTAGCGGAGCATGGATTGGCAACCTGGCAGTATTCGAGCCCTATAAGTTCCATATATTGGGGGCGACAGTACTATTTCTCGGTGCCGGGACTTGGTTTGCATACTTTAAACCGCAACAGGACTGCATTGATGGCAGTTACTGTGCAATGCCAATGGCCACCGCATTCACTAAAGCAGCACTTTGGATTGCCATTCTACTTGTAATCGCATCGGCCACCGTCAATTTTTGGGCGCCACTACTTTACTAGCAATATTTAAATTAGGAGTTAAGTGATATGAAAAAGTCCATCTTGCTTTCAAGTCTTTTAGTTTTGGTAACTACTGTCACCTTCAGCGTTAAAGGCCTTGTAACGCCCACAGAGCCAGACAATACAGCGCAGTCCGAAGTACCTATTTCAAGCCATACAGCTTCGTTCTATATTGAAGGAATGACTTGTGCTTTATGCCCCGTCACGGTTAGCAAGGCTATTCGAAGCGTTGACGGAGTCAGTGATGTTTCGATCGACTATGAAGCGAAAACTGCGATCGTAGCATTTTCACCCGAGCTGACGACTATAGAAATAATCGGAGCTGCTTCAATAGAATCTGGCTACCCCGCAGTATTAATTGACAGCAAGCCTGCGAAGATCTGAGGAACCCGAGGCATTGGTATCTTGAGAAGCACATTATGAACGATTCAGTGGTAGAGGTAATTCTTGATTCTATACTGACATGTCCACACTGTGATCATGCTCAGGTCGAAGCCATGCCGCTCGAGGCCTGTCTTTTCTTCTATGAATGCAAGCAATGTAAAAACTTATTAAGACCGAAGGAAGGTGACTGCTGTGTTTTTTGTTCCTTCGGTTCAGAGGCTTGCCCTCCAATCCAGGTGGGGAAATGTTGCGCGTAGTAAGTACTGGAGACTTACAATGTCACTAGAATTAGTCGATAGAGGCAGCCTTACCAAACCCGGAATTGTCGGTAGGCTGGTGAGGTTAGCTCTGGGAGTGCTTTGCATATATGGGTTAGGTGAACTTCTAACAGTTTATCCAGATTTCATTGAGCGTCCAATTGAACTTTTACCAAACCTAAGTTTGATGATCCTAATAGTCTTATGTGTTTTTAATTACGTTGTTAACATTGGTTTCAGCAAGAACTGGAACAACTACCCTCTAATCGTTGCTCTGTCGGTACTAGTATTGGTGGCCGGATTCGGGTACTTGATTGATGGTAATCCGAGCTCACGCTATTTGGGAGTGCTGCTTATGCTGTGGCTGGGATATTTCTATGCCCATCTAGGGCTTTCATTCATATTGGCAGCTTTTATTGCTACGCCAGGTTGTGAAATGCGATCGATACCGGAATTGATAGGTAAGATTAACAAGAGCCCAGTGAAAGCACACCATTGTCCTTCCAGCATCATCTCTGGCATTGATCGATGGGAGCGTGAGCGGCTATCGAGTCGTCAGAAAAATCATAGCGATTCTTGAGCTGACCATTCGGAAGTAGGATTGGTATGCGACAGGCACTATCTTGGTTTGAGCAGCAACATGGATTTCCCTCTAATTCGTAAACGTGTATTGAACGTCTAATCCCTCACTGACTCTATCCAGCTATCGATCTCGGCCTCCAACACTGGCATCGGTAGCTGACCCGAACCCAGTACCGTATCGTGAAATGCCCTGATGTCGAAGTCGTCGCCTAGCGCTTCCTCCGCCTTCGCGCGCACCTCCTGAATCTTCAGCATGCCAATCTTATAGGCGGTGGCCTGCGCGGGGTTGTTGAAGTAGCGGCGAATCTCGGAGCGAACAGAGGGCTCCGGCCTGGCGGAATTCTGCAGCGCATAGTCTACGGCCTCCTCCTGCGTCCACTGCATGGCGTGGATGCCGGTGTCTACCACGAGCCGCACCGCGCGCCATATCTCACCCGAGAGTCGACCGAACTCGGCGTAGGGGTCGTTATAGCCGCCCATTTCCTTGCCGAGGAATTCGGCATACAGGCCCCAGCCTTCGCTGAAGGCGGTATAGCCCTTCGCGGTTCTGAAGCGCGGGATATTCTCCAGCTCCTGCTGAATCGAGATCTGCATGTGGTGGCCGGGCACGCCCTCGTGATAGGCGAGGTTCTCGAGGCGGAAGATGGAGGCGGCACGCATATCGATCAGGTGCGCGTAGAAGGTGCCGGGACGTGAGCCGTCTCTGGTGCCTCGGGCGTAGTGCGCCGCGCCACCGGGCGTCTCGCGGAAGGCTTCCACGCGCCTTACCTGTAAGCCAGCCTTCGGCAAGATACCGAAGTAGTCGGGCAGGCGTTCGTACATCGTGGCCAGTACTTCGTCGGCCTGCTCGAGATAGCTGGCTCGACCTTCATCGGTGGAGGGGTAGTAGAACTGATCGTCCTCGCGCATATAAGTAAAGAAGTCCTGCAGCGTGCCCTCGAAACCGACCTGCCGCTTGATCTGTTCCATCTCCGCCTGAATGCGTGCTACCTCGACTGTGCCGATCTCGTGAATCTCCTCGGCGCTGAGCGGCAGCGTGGTCATGCTGGCGAGGCGAGCGTTGTAGTAGGCTTCGCCATTCGGGAGCGACCAGGCGCCCTTGGCCACATCGGATACGTTATCTAGGTCGGCCTCCAGCCAGGCGACGACCTCATCCAGCGCGGGCTCGAAGCGGGTGAGCAGTGCGCTGCGCGCCTCGTCGCGGAACGACTCGGCCTGCGCCTGATCGATCTCTCCAGATTCGTTGATGCTGTCTATCTTTGCAGTGATGTCCGCCCACAGCGCCGAATCTTCCTGATTCTCGCCGCCGTCGTCGAAGGGGATGCCCGAGGTAACTCTTTGTGCCTCGCTGATCGCCTGGGCATAGTCGAAGTGTGGCGCCCGCACGCCATTGGCTGCCGATTGTTTGGCGCGGTCCAGATACTGCAGCAGGTAGCGCTGCGACTGATTCAGTCGCGAGATGTAGTCTTCCATGTCCTGCGCATTCACCACCTCCTGATAGTTGATCAGATTGTTGGCGAGGGAAGACTGCGGGCCGTTGCGACCGAAGATATAGCGGTGGCCGCGGAAGGGTTCGTTGCGAAGCGCGTCTTCCAAAGTGTATTCCCAGAGGTCCCAGGACAACTTGCCCTGCTTGTCCAGAAGTTCGCGATCGAAGTTGGCGCGCATCTCGGCGACGCTCTCTTGTCGCCAGGCGAGTTGGGCATCGAGCGCCTCAAGCGAGACATCATCCAGTTCGCCGTGAGCACTCTTGTCGCCGTTGCGTGTCTTCAGCAGGGGAGAAAAATCCAACTCCTCGGCGTACTCGGCATCCAGCCATTCGATGAATCGCTGGCTCTCTCGCTCGATAGTTTGCGCGGAGCTACTCGCTGAATCGCTGCTCTGCGAAATTGAACCGCTGCCGCCGTTCTCGCTACAACTAACGAGTAAAACTGCCACCAGAAAAATAAGTGAACGCATGATTGCTCCCGCTTTCAATTTGTAATCTATTGGCTAATCCGACGAACGCCGATGCTGCGCCCCTCGGATACTATCTCTAATTCGTACGCGCCCATGAAGTTCTGCGAAACAAGAACCTCTGGGTTCTGCAGCGTGATCTTCCAGCGACCGGGTCGCCGCTGCTGAAACACCTGGCCATTCTCGAGAACGAAGCGAGTTCGACCATCCCAGCCATTGAACTCGCCCACGATGCGAGACGTCATGCCCTGTCTGACGACTTCGATCACCTCTTCGTTCTCCACCTGCAGCACCGGTGCCTCGTTTGCCGTGTAGCGCACCAGCCATCTATTAAGTGCCTCGATCTGACTCGATGAGAGTTCGTTGACGCCGGAGGCGGCTCTCTCCTCGGCTGTCATCAGTGCCTCGATGCCGGGGAAGCGCTCCTGCGCCAATAGCGACGAAGGCGCCAGAAGTAGGGTGCTTAGCAGGAAGCTTAGTGCAGTCGTGGTGCGCATGATTGTTTATCCTTAGATTGCTCCCCCTAAGAATAAAAGCTGTGCCAGCGGAAGTCTATCCTTGCGGGCTGAGAAGAAAATAGTTGGGGGAAGATCTTGGCCTTTATAAATCAATGAGTTGCGGTCTTGGCCAGCTTATTAGTCGATTACTGTCCCGTCTGAGCAAGTGAATGACTTTTCCGCATCAGTATCGCTACAAGGGCCGCCGAGATACTGCTGAGCGTCACAAGGACGTAAAACGCCTGTGGACCGCCTGTGTTGAATGGCATTATTGGCACGACGCCAAACGAGATATTTGCTCCCGCATGGAGTAGCACTGCCGTCCAAACATTGCCCTCGGACTTCATGTAGAAGTATGTAAAGACGAAACTGGCGGAAACGACCCAGACGCCAAAAGCCAGATATGAGATGTCAGTCGGCGCGCCGAATCCAAGCAACCATCCTGGTGTATGCCACAACCACCAAGCGATGCCTATGGCAAGTGAAGCCCATACTGGTCCCACCTGTCCTATCAGACGAGGCAGTGCGTAGCCGCGCCAGCCTAGTTCCTCGCCAATCGACCAGGCGATGGCCATGGTTACTACATTCAACGGAACGGTACTTAGCGAACCTGAAAGCTCTGGATGAATTAGTGTGAAGTTTGCGAACGATGCGATCAGTGCTAACACGCCAAAGAATGCGGCAGACGCCACAAGCCAGACCCACTGGTACTTCCTAACCGCCAAGCTTGAGATTGCAGAAGCAATTGCTTCTTTCCCGGCGTACAAGACAAAAGCAACTGCAACTATCGTCGGCAGCCATCGGCTGAGTCTAAGCCACGTACTGCTCCACTCCGTTTCAGGTGTAACGCCAATCCATGCCGCCGTGCACATCAGTGTGATTGCAAGATAGAACCAAGGCAAATAGGCTGATTCACCCTGTCTCGAATTACGTTTGTCGATAGTCATCTGGATGCTTTTCTCCTCCGATAGAAGCGGCCACGGAACTTCGAATACGTATGGCTGATCCATAAGTGATGCGCAGGGCCTCAGTCTGACTTTTCGGCAGTCAGTACATATATAGGTGCCAGTAACAATGCAGAAAATGTATCACCACCCACTGCGTTTTCTCATTTCGTGGAATGATTGGTGATTAGACGCAACCAAGGCAAGCATGGTTACGTATTAATTTTGATCAGTGCAAAGATAGATCAGAGGGGTCGAGTAGTCTAAACGGGGAAAAAGTGAGGCGATTGAAACACAGGCGATATCGAATCATCGACACGAGGATTTTCAGTAGAACGCGTGACTGACTCCTCTTCAATATCAGTATATTGCAAGTGCTAAAATGGAGTGTGCTAAGAAGTGTGCTAAAAATATGGCGATTGAGCGGGCCAAATTACTGTATTTTTACTGGACCTCAGTTCTTGCGCTGACCCCAGTTCTTGAAGTTTCGGTTTCCGTCAAATCAGATAGCGGTTTGGAGGCGAAAAGCTGATTGTTAAACAGTAGAATTTATCACGGCGTACACAAATACCTTCACCTACTAAAATAAAGCCCGCTCTTACCAATTATTTTGTCCAAAACTTTTAGTAGTAGTCGCAATGCCGTGCGAAGGAAGCCCTTCACCGATTAAGCGCCCGATTTGAAGAAAAAGAAAAGCAGTAACGTATCGCCGTATCCTATTGACGGGATTGTTTTTTTGCCTGAACTTGTCAAATGACGCTCCCACGAGCTTTGTAGGATTTCTCCGCTTTAAATTCCAATTAGTTGTCTACTAAATAGGTTAATGCTTGCAGTAGGTTGCTTTTCGAATTGAATGAGCGCGACCCATTTCGGCATCCCTAAACTATTTCCAGCCAAGAGGAAGGACAATGAAAAAAGCAAATATCAAACCTGTTTTGTTGCGCTATTGCGCATTATTTCTAGTGCTAAATACCTTGATTGGGAGCAACACGGCTTTAGCTCAAGGAGATTATGGATGGCGATGGCTCTGGCCTACAATGGCTATACGTGATCTTACACCCCAATTGAGTGCAAGCTTGGGAGCACATCTCACCAACGAGGTTGAGTTCGCGACAGATATAGATGTGATACCCGGACCCAGTCATGTGAACCCTCCTTACAGTGGTGATGTAGCATACGTGCCGTTATCCATAGGGAATACAGCAACCGTCGCTGTGGCTGTGCCAGTGAACACTTTTGGTGATAGCTGCTCCGACCCGCAAACAGGCACCGTTTTCCATACACTCTGCCCTCCAGGTACAAACATTGATTTCGGAGGTGTATTCGTTAATACCAATAACCTTACTGCAATTGCGCCGACGGTCCCGCAACGTAACTTTATCGTGCTACATGAGGCCGGACATATATTAGGCCTCAGTCACGCTACATGTAACCCTTGGGCAGTCATATATAATATACCCCTTCCTCCTAACAGCGTCATGGCCGAGTTTATTGATGGGCTAGGATGCGAACCGCCTCATCAACTCTATCAAATTCCCGAACTGCAGCTATTGCAATCCTGGTACCCCTAACGGATGGCCAGTTTTTCTGGTGCTATACAATATTGATACACGAAAATTGGAGATCTAACATGAAAGCATTGAGTCTTTTTTCTTTTACATTCTTGATAGCAAGCTTTTTGGTTATCAAGCCCGTAAGTGCTCAGGACCAAAAATTAATCATGTATAATCCAGGCCCTGAAAATATCAGAGGCCTAGTAGACAATGCGGATTTAGTCATTATCGGAAGAATTGAGGCAATTCAGAGGAGATTTACATTCTATGGTTATGATGAAAAAATCGCTAACCAAAATCGTGAATTGGAAGCTAATTCACCCTTTAAACTAGGATTCGATTTTGTTGACTATACTGTTAGGATTGAAGATGTGATTAAAGACAATCCGGCTAAGCCTCTTTTGAAAACTGATATCCCAGAAAGAGGAAGCACGGATTTTCTTGCGGAAATACCGAAGGCCACAATTGCTATCGACACCATTACACTACGCAAGTTATCAGACGATCCCGAGAATCTTGGAATAGACATGATGTTATTTCTTTCAATCAATCCTGATAATGAAACCTATGGTGTGACAGGTTTTCGTGATCAACTCTATCTCGCCGATTTTGGTGTCTCATACCGTGACAATAGTACTGATGAAATCAAAGAAGTTGAATTTGCAAAAGGATTGCGAGTTAGCGATCTACGGCAAATAGTGGCCTCTGAAGTGCTAGCTTCTCAAATTGAGAGATAGAATAAGGCAAGTGTTTTGGAGCCAGAATTCTGCTTGTTCCGCTGGATTCTGGCTTCAAAAACTGAAATACTACACGCTCAAATCAGACATTCGAGAGGTATGATTTTGACATGGCAAAGAATCAAATTCTACTAGCCAGCCTGTTGAGTTTAGTCTTCGCATCTTCAGCCGCAAATGCATGCTCTTGTTCAGGTCGCACTAGCTTTATCGATTTGTCGCAGGATAGCGACACAGTGGTTTTGGCTACAATACAAACTCTGAACAATAAATTATACAGTGATAATCGCGCATATCGCTCCGTCACCGTACGTGTGAATAAAGTGTTGAAAGGCGCAATTAGGAATGACACCACTACAGTGTTTGGTGGTGATGGATTGTCCTGCATAGCTAAAATCACCGCTGCGAAATTCAGAGAAGATGCTCAATACTTGATCGTACTTCCTGAAGATGCTGAGAATGGTTATTTCGCCCCTTGCTCTCAATACTCTATCCCAGTGATCAATGGGGAAGTAATTCTTAGAACCCTAAACCGAAGCACTGAAAGCGAGCGCCATTCACTCAAGGAAATCGTTGAATTAATTCAGTAAACTGGATTTCCCAGGGTTTGCTAGATACCGAATAGGAATCTAGGGGGCACTAATAGTTTAATAGCTTAAGAAGTGAGGCACTAGGGTGCTGAGATTCCACGGAGAATAGATGGTGCCCAGGGACGGAATCGAACCACCGACACGAAGATTCTCAGTCCTCTGCTTCACCGTCATCGCATGAAATTGTCCGTTATAGTCACAGTGCAGATTCAAGATATACCTTCTTACGCTTCTTGCTACAATCCCACAAGTGCAACTTCTGATTCGCTGCTCAATCTCGATTGATTGCTGTATAGTGTCCAAGAACTAAACCTTAGTCGTACAAGAAATTGATTCTGGCAGTTTGAATCACTCGCTGTAGGCTTTCTAGTGTTCGGCGCGATACTTCAGTGGGTCGGCGAGGATATCCTGTCGCGCGCGGGAAACTTCAGCCTCGGTATAGTCTTCGAAATCCGCAGGGAGAGTCTCGCTATTGAGTTCATAGAGAAGCCAGTTAATCACCGCGGTAAGATCGGCATCCGAGATCGGTGCCTGCGACGCGCCAGAAAATTGGGGACACCTATAAATTAGTAAATTGCCGACAAACGTCTGTTGCAAATCTGGAGTATCATAGGGACGTCCTATTACTGCATATTTGGCGAGCCCAATCTGCTATCCCTCTCAATCTTTCTGGGTAATTTACTAATTTATAGGTGTCTCCTAGTTTCCAGCCCGCATCATTCGCTGTAGGCTTTCCAATGCGCTGCGCGGTACTTCAGTGGATCGGCGAGGATATCCTGCCGCGCACGAGAGACTTCAGCCTCGGTGTATTCTTGGAAGTTCGCGGGCAGCGTCTCGCTATTGAATTCGTACAATAGCCAGTTAATCACCGCTGTGAGATCGGCATCGGAGATCGGTGCCTGCGACGCGCCGGGTATGCGAACCAGATAGCTGCGCATCTCGGGAACTGAAATCATGCGGCCGAGTTCGTTGCGGAGTGTGGGTACGTTCGGTGGCTTGCCGGCGCCGTCGGCGGCGTGGCAGCCGGTGCAATAGAGTAGGTAATTGATGCGTGGACTCGCGGCGAGGGCGCTAGCGCTTGAGGCGAGCGTCGTAGTCAGTACGAATATTGCGCTTAGGTGCTTTACTCTCATCGACTCAAAAGCTCGGTGCCTGATCGACCTCGTCGGTGGTGCCGAGTACCAGCGAGACGGTGCAGTGGTAGCTGGTGTTCTCGGTGCCGAAACACCACAGCACGCTGTTGCTATTACTATTGAAGTACACGGGCTTGTCGCCTTCGGTATTGTGACAGCCGCAGCGCGAGCAGACCGCCTTGCCACAGCAGTCGTTATAGGACATCAGATAGTCGCGACCGTCTACCGGGTTGCGACAGGTGCCTACCCAGGTGATAGGCGAAGGCTCCGCGCCGGGCGGGCAGGAGGTCTGGCTACCGCCGCAGCAGGAACAGAGTGTGCCGCTCATGGCGCAGTAGCGCCAATATTCGCAGCTCTGCGGATCGCCCACTTCCTGAATCGAGTTCTGTGCGAAGGAGCGCGCGACTGGCAGAAGCGGAAACGCCGCGGCTCCGGCTAGCATCATGCCGAGCCTCGAGAGGAAACTCCTGCGTGAGAGTTTTCGCGCCAGTGCCAGGCTGGACTGCCTAGCCTGGTCGTCGATCCAGTAGTAACCGCGTTCGATCAGTTTCTCTATATTCATGATGTCTGTTCCATCGCTGAAGACTCAGTTTCTTCTCGTTGTTTCTGCACGCTGCCAATATATTCCTGCACGGTGACCACGCCGCTATCCATGGATTCGATAAGGCTCTCCATGTGCTCCCGCGTATTCACCAGGCCCTTGCTCTTCAAAATGCCGTCCGCGCCAATCAGAACGGCGAAGGGGAGTTTGCTAACCTCGAATGTTCTGCCCAGAGCTTCCGACAGCACATAGTGATAGTCGGCAAGGTCAAGGTCCTGTGCATAGCGCTGGTGCTGCTCGATGGCATCGCCGTCGCTGGCGAAGATCAATTGCATGCGCTGGCTCTCGGACTTAACTAGTGACTTCGCCGTCGGCACTAGCGACTTGCACACGGGGCAGGTCGGCGAGATGAATAGGATAAACGTAGAGAGGCCGCTGTCGTTCGTGCCGCCAATATCGAGCGCCGCGTCATGAATATCCTTTAGCGCGAGTCGTTCGGTTAACTCGCCAACCTTGGGACCAGTGGTTGGCATTAGCGCTCCGGCGGGGGCTACGCGCTCGTGCAGTATGCCGAGCTGCCGCGTTAACGCGAGCACCAAAAGCGAGAGCGCGACTACGAAAATCCACAGTATGATATTAGAGATCACCAAGGCATCAGGCATGCTTGCGTCTCCAGGAATCGATTGCGTTACGATTGATCAATAGTTGGTTAAAAGCACCATAGATAAAAACTAATGACATCGTGGCTAGGCAGAGCGCGAATAGATCGATAAGCTGTAACTCCCGTGCGCTTGCGGGTAACGTGCTGAACAATGCCAGGGCGACGAGTATAGTGTTTCGAAACAACAGTCCGACTGAGATTCTCTGCGAGGCATTGGCCGACGCGGTGCTATTGACACGGCTGAAGCTGCAACCGCAATCGATGTAACTCCTGCCCCTCGCCAGGTTAATGGCCATGGCCAGGGTGTAACTGGCGAGCAGAGCGGCGCTGACTAGCGCGACCAGAGGGAGTTCGGCGGCAAGCAGTCCGATCGCTAGCCAGCCCAAGCCCACGAACAGTTCGATGACGGGGATGCTATGTGTAACGACGCCAATTAGGGACGGCGGCAGGATTTGGTAGGCGGCGAGGCTCGCTCGAAAGCGGCTCCTGTCGCCAAGCTTGTGCGCGGCGGCCAGAAGAAACAGCAGCGCGAAGCCTAGTGCGATGATGCGGATGAGTAGAGGATCGATCACAGTCTAGAAGTCCTCGAACAGCGCGGCGCCAGGCGTATTAATGCTGCGCTCGAAGGCGAATGTCAGTGCGTTGTAGACGTGGGTGTCGCCGTCGTCGTCCGCGATGATGAGCTTGGGCTCGACTTCCTGCGTCACCATAATTGAGGTGACCGGCACTTCCATCTCAAGTCGGTGTAGCCGCCGGCCGGAGTCGGCATCGAAGACCCAGATCTCGGTGCCGGGTTCGTGATGGGTGTCTACCTCGCCTTCGTGCATCGCGACAAACAGTAGGCTGCTGTCTCGGTGTGCGGTAATGAACTCATTCCCACCCGGGCGCCAGGACTCTTCGCCCTCGCCGATCACGCTCCAGGGCTCGTTGATGATGATCTCCGCGCCCTGGCTGCCGACCTCGAAGACCCTACCGGCGTGGCTAATCAGATACCAGCCATTGGCGCTGCGCGTGGTTCTATCGAAGATGGCATCCTCCTGCACATTGAAGAAGATATCGCTGCGTACGCGATTCTCTTCGAACCCGCTGAGGTCTAGCTGAATGAGTTGCAGCGTGCCGTCGCCGCAGAGCTGAAGGAAATCGCTATCGCCCACGGGCAGGATGACGGCGCAGCCAGGCGTGGAGGCCTCGTAGATGAACACGCGGTCCTGTACATCGATGATGGAGACCGAGTGGCCGGGATTCATGTTTAGCACTGCGAGATGGCGGCCATCGTTCATGAGCCCTAGGTGGTTGCGGAAAGACAGGCGTGCCATGTGATTGGGAATCTCGATCTCGGCGATGGGGCTGAGATTCTCGTAATCGTAGATCGCGATCAGGTCGGTGCGCTCACCGCGTACGCCGCGAGAGAGATAGGATTCGGCGGCGTAGAACTCTCGGCGCGGTGCCCAGGTAGCCACTGCCGGCGTGTAGCGCGAGAGCGAGAGCATGCCCTGCATCTCGCCATTGGTGGCGTCGAAAATATAGCCGCCATTGCCGGTCTTGGAGATAAACCAATTGGGACCGGGCTCGGCCATGGTTTCGACGGTGAGTTCTTCGGGGGTAATCTGGGCAGCTGCCAGCGGGGCAATGAGCGTCAGGGCCAGCGCCAGTGGGGAAGTAACACGCATCTGTCTCTCCTCAGATAGTCAGGTTCGCAAACCACTGCCAAGACATTAGCAATTATCTAATAGAGAGTACACGCAAATTGGCGCGATTCCAGCCTAGGAGGGCTGTGGGCGCGTGAAGCGGTGGAACATCCAGACGATGAACACGGCCGCAATCAGCGAGAGCAGCGTTACCACGGAGGCAGAGAGCCCCAGGTCCAGAGACTGTACGCCCAGCGCCGTCAGGCAGGCGAGGCCTACCGACATGAGTGCCTCGCCAGCGATGACCCCGGACGAGAACAGTACGCCACGATGCAGGACCCTGTCGTGCTGCGTCTCGGGGCTCCCCTTGCTGTGGAAGTGTGCGATCAGGCCGCCTATCAGTATCGGCGCGGCCAACCCGAAGGGTAGATACATGCCCACCGCGATCGGCATGAGGTGGGCTCGAAACTTCTTGCCGCTAAGGCGCAGATGGCGATCGATCAGCAGGATCACGGCACCGACTAAAACGCCATAGCCGATCATGTCCCAGGGTAGCCCGGACTCGCCAGAGAAGCCTCGGGCGAGAGAGGCGAATAGGCTAGCCTGCGGTGCAGACAATTCTCTGCCGCCAATGCCGCCATCGATGTTGTTATGCAGAAGATTGAGAACGGGTGACATCACGAATGCGGCTACGAACACGCCGGCTATCTGCATGATCTGCTGCCGAAATGGCGCGGCGCCCACCAGTGTGCCGGTCTTCAGGTCGTTGCAAACATCGCCGCTGGTGGCGGCGACGCAGCATACGATGGCAGCTATGCCCAGTGTTGCAACCATGGCCTCCATGCCCGAATAGTTAAAGAGCCACAGCATGCCGCCAGAGACGAGAACCGCCGTGATCGTCATGCCGGAGACGGGGCTGTTGGAGTTGCCGACCAAGCCCACGATATAGCTCGCGACCGCCGTGAAGAAGAAACCCATGACCAGCATTACCACGGTAGCCAGCAGGGTGATGCCGAGGCCCGAAGTGAAGCGATAGTTGACGTAGGCGAGCACCGCGACGCAGCCGAGGGTCAGGCTGATAATCGCCCAGGTCGGGATGTCTCTCTCCAGATCCTGTTTCATGAGGTTGCCGCTGCTGAGATTGCTGCGCAGTTCGCTGATGGCGGCCACCAGGCCATAGCGCACCGAATACAGCGAGGCGAAACCGCCGAGCACCATCGCGCCCACACCCACGTAGCGAATCTGTGTGCTCCATAGCTCGTAGGCACCGTCGACGGCGGAGGGAAACTGGTCGCCGGACCCCAGCAGCGGGATCGCGATAATCCAGGAGATGGCACCGCCGATGAAGATCAGGATCGCCACGTTGAGTCTAACGATGAAGCCGATGGCGATTAGCATAGGCGAGAGATCGCCGCCGAAATAGAAGATGCGTGAACTCATTACGGTCGCCGCCTCCAGCGTCGCCGTGAATACGCCGAATAGCTTCGCACCCAGTGCCACCCCCGCGCCGAGCAGGCCACCGAATAGCAGGTTCTTCGCCTCGCCCTTCTGCTCCTGACCCTGCTCATTCTCCTCGCCGGCTCGCAGCACCGCGGCACAGGCAACACCCTCGGGGTAGGCCAGTTCCGTATTGTTCAGGATAAAGACCTTGCGCATGGGGATCATGAAGAGGATGCCCAGCAGGCCGCCGGTGAGCGCGATGATGGTCACCGACCAGAAATCGAAGGAGTCCCAGAAGCCAATGAGTATCATGGCGGGCATGGTGAAAATAATACCCGCGGCGAGTGACTCTCCGGCCGAGGCACAGGTCTGCACCTGATTCGCCTCGAGGATGCTGGAGTTTCTGAACAGCATCTTGAACAGCAGCATCGCCATAACCGCCGCGGGAATCGACGCCGAAACCGTCATCCCCGCGCGAAGCCCGACGTAGACGTTCGCCGCTCCCATGACGACTGCTAGCAGCAGCCCGAGTACAACGACTCTTAGAGTCAGTTCTTTACGCGCCATCGTGGAGGCAACAGAGGAATCGGTCATTGGCAGGGGCTCTTATTGGCTTTAGGTCTGCCTACTATAGGCGAGATCGGCGACCGAGTAAAAACCGATAGGCGCTATCCGCTGTGTTTCGGCACGCTCTAACGTTGGCACCTATCCATGTGGGGTTTGTTAGCGGCTGGGGAGTTAGTTCAAGCAAGTCGCTACGGGACAGGACTTAGTGGCCTACTACGCGAAGCAGTTTTCGTCTTCCCATGAACAGCAGCGCGGCGCAGCTCAGCCACACGCCGCAGGCCATGAAGAATAACAAGCCACCGTCGGTGTTGCCTGCTGCATCGACCACGCGAACCACCCCGAGAGGCGTAAACAGATGAAAGAAGATGGCGCCGCTCATTACCAGTATGCCGACGAGGGCACCCCAGACTCGCGTCGCGGGAACTAGCACCAGCAGGCTCGCAATCAGTTCGACCACCCCCGTCGCGGTGCCGCCGTGATTGCTGAACCCTTCGGCGAAGGACTGTGGCAGGCCGATGTCGGCCATCCAGCTGCCAATGGTATTGAAGATGATGACGGTTTCTTCTGAGCCGCTGAACTTGAAGAATAGCGATTGCAGGAACACGAAGGCGATGTAGAGGGAGAACACCCAGTGGATGATCTTATTCAATTCCAGCCTGTTCATGAGTAGCCCTCGAGCAGTCCTAGTCGGAGAGAAGCTGCGGCCAGTATTGATCGGCATCGCGGATGAAGGCTTCCTTGTCTGCCTGCCATCGCGCGCCGATCTCTTCGTTGTAGTTTAGATACAATTTGCCATCGTGAATAGCGAAAACTGAGGGGTCGATGCCTGCCGTGTCATTCTGCGAGACAGCCCAGGCGCAGTAGCCACCGTACTGGGGAGCGTAACGCTCAGGGTCTTCGCGGAATGTAGCCAGATTGGCGGCGCTGGCAAATCGCCAGTTGGCGTCCTTCCAGCTCATCTGGAACTCCCTGCTACCCTTTACCGGACGCTGCTCGGTAAAGTACGCAACCGCGTCATAGCCCTCTAGCGCGAGGTTGCCGAAGAAGGTCGTGTTGAATTCATCTGCTGCGGTTACATTGTTCGCTATAAATAGCAGAAGTGCCGCCATTAAATATTTTATAGGGTGTAGTGACTCTGATTGATCACGTCGCATTCTTGCTCCTGTTTTAGTGGCAGTTTTTGGCTTATTGTTGGAGTAGACCCGCAAAGCCGGCCCTATCATTCAATCTCGATCGGTCCTGGATGAGGCAGTGGGATTCCCGTGCGCGCTATCACTGGAATACTGGGCAGGTATCGCGCATAATCTGCCGCGCAAGTTTCGTTGTATTCGTTGGAAAATAATCTATGTGGTTTAAGAATGTACGGCTGTATTGCCTCACGGAAGCTATTGATGCTTCGCCAGAAGAGCTGGAACAAAAACTGACAGAGCAAGTCTTTGTCCCCTGCGGGAATCACGACAAATCGAAGTACGGTTGGGTTAGCCCCCTGGGGAAAGAGGGCGAGATGCTGACCCATGTTCAAGGCGACTACATCATGCTCTGCGCACAGAAGCAGGAGCGGATTCTGCCTGCGTCGGTCGTGAACGATGCCACGGAAGAGAAGGTGGCAGAGCTAGAAGAGCGTCAGGGCCGCAAGATCTATCGGAAAGAGAAGCGCCAGATCAAGGACGATGTATTCGTATCCTTGCTGCCCAGAGCGTTCACGCGTAACCAACAGACCTTCGCCTATATCTCGGCCCGGGACAATCTTATCGTGGTGAATTCGGCGAGCGCGCCGAAGGCGGAGGCGCTACTCAATCTGCTGCGCGAGAGCCTCGGCAGCCTCAAGGTGTCCCTGCCCGATGCGAAGCGCGCCCCCAGTGATGTGATGACCCGCTGGTTGAAGGAGCAGAAGGCCAGCCACAATTTTCTTATCGATGAGGACTGCGAGCTCTACAACCCCACCGACGGTAGCAACGTCGTGCGCTGCAAGGGGCAGGACCTGTTCTCCGAGGAGATACAGAGCCATCTGGAGGCGGGCAAGCAGGCGAAGAATCTGGGAGTCACCTGGAATAGCGTGCTGAGCTGCTCCCTCGGCGATGACTTGAGCGTGAAGCGCATCAAGTTTGTTGGCATGAAGGAAGAAGACGGCTCTGATGAGATCGAGAGTGCCGCGCAGAAATTCGATCAGGAGTTCGCCGTGATGACGCTGGAGCTTTCGGGCTTCTGTGGCGCGCTATTCGATGCTTTCGGCGGCCTGCAGGAAGCCCGCGACTAGGGGCTTGTTCACATGCCGGGTTCCGAGGCTAGCATGCCGTCGAGTTCGGTAACGTAGACGAATAGAGGAATGACTAGCTCGCCGAGTTGGCTGTGCATCATGCCCTTCACCTCGAGCCAGTCGATGCCACCGACGCCACTGCCGATCTTCGGCATGGCGATGGAGCTGAGGCGCTCATCCACAACCAGCTTGTTCATGGCACGGAAGGCCTGATTCACGGCGATCTTGTTCGGGCGGCTGGGCCTGGCGAGATCGGGATCGGCCTCCTCACCTACTAGCAGATTTAACACCTTCGTCTTGCCGGCGCCTCCCCAAAGCCAGATAGCGCCGGGCTGGGGCTTGGTCTGCTCGCACCACTCTTTGAACTCACCTCGCATAGTGGGAAATTTCTCTTGCAGCTTTCTCGCCAGGCCACTGGTCATGGGGTCGTTCACGGATACGCCCTGTGCGATGACGGCGGCGCGGCTCATCAGTATGTCGCCTTCTACTTCATAGATCATGTTCCATAGCTCCTCTTGGGGACTCCAGTCCCTTCCTATCTACTCCCTATAAGTATCAACAAAACGTCTGAGTATTAATTGTGCCTGCGGCGTTTCCTCGTTTTCAACCGCGGCTTTCAATTTTTCGGCAGACTCAGCGGGGAAATAGCCGAAGTCTTTATAGATGTTGATGCGCACGGTGAAGCCTTCTGCATCCGCCTCCGGGTGGAACTGCGTCGCATAGATGTTTCGCTTTACTCGGAACATCTGCACGGGACAGGCGCTGTTGCTCGCGAGTAACACGGCCCCTTCTGGTGTGGTGTCGCAGGCCTCCTTGTGGCCGAGCAAGACCCTGAACGACTTGGGGAATCCAGCAAGAAGCGGGTCGCTTTTGCCCGCTTCGGTGAGTTCGATGTCCGTGCCGCCCACGGGTTCCGCGTAGCGGGTCGATATAGGTGCGCCCAGGTAGCTTCCCAGTAGACCGTTTCCCGAGCAGCAACCGAGAAACGGGAAGTCATTTTCGACGACTACGTCCAGCAGGTCCCGAAAGTCCTCTTCGATCCGTAGCTGTAGATCGGACTTGCTTTCGATGGGCGTACTTATATCGAAGGGGCTGCCCCCGACTATGATTGCGGCGTAGTCGGTGATGTCTATCTCTCTCACACTGGAGCGCTCTACGCGCAGCCTGCGGACCTCGCTGTCGATTAGTCCGCCGTAGCGTTTGATTGCGACGAATTCGTTGTCTGCGGTCTCATCCTCCGGCCGGAGTTGCAATATCAGGAACGGCTTCGGCACGAGTGCTATATTCTCATAACATATCTAATCTGGATATCTAGCCTATTGATCGGCCAGGTCTTCCAGTCTGAGTGATAGATTGCTCAGTACTTCTGCCGCGTTTTGCATCTGCTCGGCAACCTGATCGTATTGCCGCTGCTCAATCGCCTCGCGGACCCCTGGGATCGTCTTAACGCCGTAGCCGGTGTAGAACCCGGGGGCGTAGATGTGATGCTTGTACCACGGCCTACCTGCAAGTCCTTCCTCGCGAATCAATTCGCGCTCGCTGGTGTAGAGCAGAAAGTTCTGCTGTTCGCTGGCCAGCGGATCGCTCTCTGCAATTTCTTGATAGGCGGTGGCGGCGTCTTCGAGACGAGTTAGGGCATTCCTGAGCGGCGCAAAATTGAAATGTGGCACCGGGGGTTTCGCGATGGGAGGCCCGAATGATTTCGTCGGATCGAGGATGACTGCGTAGACGCCGTCGCGTATGTCCTGATTCTCGGAGGCGGTGTCCTCGCGCATAGAGTCTGCCAGCGTCTCGATCTCTTCGATATAGCCTGCGACATTGTCGGTGAAGCTCTGGAAGTCGAATGGCAGCCTCTGTGCATTTGCCAGCCGCAGCGTGGCGCGCCCGGCGAACTGCGCGAGCGTGCGGCCGTAGACCAGGCCGGGGTCGATCCATTTCGTGTAGTGCTCGTAGGTATCGTATAGCGTGTGATAGCTACCGCCGCCGGAGTGACCGCCGAAGCTCATATTGGCAGAGGCGATGCCGAGGTGCTGCAGGAAAGGCGTGTAATCTGACCCTGATCCCAATGGACTGATGCGCAAGTCCTTGCGATTTCTCGCCTCGTTTCTAATCTTCTCGGAGCCGCCATTGATGCGCAGGTTCGCGCGTCGTCGTTCCAGTACGGAGACGCCGGTCTGCGGGTCTGTCACATCGCGCATGACCTCATTGAAGAAGCGTTCCAGAGTATGGCTGCCACCCACGTTGACGAAGCCACGGCCGTTACCATCGGTATTCAGATAGGCAACCGCGTGTTCCTGTAGTTCCGCCCCATGGTGCTCGGCCCATTCGGTCGAGCCGATCAGGCCGGGTTCCTCGGCGTCCCAGGCGGCGTAGATGATGGTGCGAGCGGGGGGATAACCCGCCGCGGCCAACTCGCTCACCGCCTTGGCCTCAGCCAGCATGGCCACGATGCCGGAGATGGGGTCTGCGGCGCCGTGATTCCAGCCATCGTGGTGGTTGCCGCGTATAACCCATTGCTCGGGGGCTTCGCTTCCCTCCATGCGCGCGATCACGTTGTAGGCGGTTACCATCTTCCAATCGAATTCCAGCTTTAGCCTGACGCGGGCCGGGCCCGGTCCCAGGTGATAGGTGATTGGCAGTCCGCCGCGCCATTCGTCCGGTACTACAGCACCACCCATGGCTTCTAATAGTGGCATGGCATCGCGATAGGAAATAGGCAGTACGGGTATCTGCGTGATCGTCGGTGCGTCTTCGCGGCTTAGCCGGTTTATGTCGCCGGTTGCACCGACCCCGGGAGTCAGCACATCGCCAGGGTAGGTTGGCATATCCATCACCGAACCGCGTTGCACACCGCTGTCGTTCTTGTAGGGACCTTCGGGATAGACGTCTCCAGCCCCATAGCCGTCATCTGCCGGATCGGAATAGATCAGCGTGCCAATTGCGCCCATCTCGCCGGCGAGCTTTGGCTTGATGCCTCGCCAGGAGCCACCGTACTTGGAGATGGCTATCTTGCCGGCGACGCTTACGCCATAGCGTTCCAGCAGTTCGTAGTCGGCGGGCGTGCCATAGTTGACGAAAACCAGTTCCGCCTCGACTTCGCCGTCTATGGAGAAGGCGTTATAGGGTGGTAATAGATTCTCGGTATTCGAGCTGCTCGCATCACCTTCTACCGCATCTTCGGTGAGGGTGGCGGTGAAGCGCGTGGGCGCTACGAGTTCCAGTTCGCGCGTACGGGGCTCGGGAAACAGGACCTCGTATTCTTCTATCTCGACCTCGTAGTTCCAGGAGCGTAGCAGGGCCGCTATGGCTTCGGCATTCTCCTTGCTCTTAGGCGAGCCCACATGGTGTGCCTCGGAAGAAAGCTCGCGCAGCCAACCGTCCATCTCGTCGCTGTCGATAAAGCTGTCGAACTCCACCTCGCGCTCTAGTTGCTGTGCGCCAGCATCGGCCGAGAAGCCGAGTAGCGGTTGCTGGGCGCTAGTTTGTGCTGCCGCCGATAGAAGGCCGGCGATCGTCAGTCTTCTAAGAAGCGAAGAAGCAGTGATTGTGAAGTATCGGGCGGCAGTGTGCATAGTCAGTACCTAGAATATAGATTTGGACTTCATTCTTGCACATTCTTGCCCAGCGGTGAACGCCCCACGGCTAGACGGCGTTGCTGTTGTATTGATGCTATAGTGTGCGCCGCGCAGCGTCTGTGTAGCTAGACTCAGGCAGCTAAACTCAAGTAGCTAATCTCAAATAGCTAAACCCAGGCAGTAATATGGCGATCAAGCCTACGATCTACAAACTCGATATATCGCTAAGCGATCTTAATCGGGACATCTTCGAATCGACCAATCTCACGCTCGCGCGTCACCCATCGGAGACGATGGAGAGGATGATGGTTCGGGTGCTGGCATTCTGCCTGAATACGCGCGAGCGGCTGGTATTCTGTAAAGGCCTGAGCGACACTGATGAGCCAGATCTCTGGGCGCATTCGCTGGATGGAACCCTGCAGCTCTGGATCGATGTAGGCGAGCCCTCGGTGGATAGAATAAAGAAGTCGAGTCGCATCGCACAGCGAGTATGCGTTTACAGCTTCAATCACAAGGCCACGACCTGGTGGCAGCAGAATCAGGAGCAACTCGCGAAGCTTCCCGTAAGCATCTATCGCTTCGATTGGGAGCAGGTGAGATCACTGGCATCGATCAGTGAGCGCGGGATGGAGATGTCGGTGACGCTGTCGGATAATTCACTCTATGTGGCTAGCGAGACCGGCGAGTGCGAGCTGTTACTGGAAACCCTGCAGGATACTGAAAAGAATGACTGAGCCGGATAACACCGAAGTTAAAAATGGCGACGATGAGGCGCAGGCTATCGAGTTGCAGAGGCAACCTATCGAGCTATACAAGATTCTCAAGTTCGAGGGCTTGGTAGGTAGTGGCGGAGAAGCCAAAGCGGCGATCGCCGCCGGCATGGTAGAGGTGAACGATGCCGTCGAAACGCAGAAGCGCAAGCAGATGGTAGCGGGAGACCGCATCCGTTTCGATGGCAATCTCTTCGTGCTGCATTGCGAGTTTGAACCCACGCCAAAGGTAGCGAAACCGAAGAAGCCAGTAGCGGAGAAACCGAAGGCCAAGAAGAAGGATTGGCGCAGGAAACCTGTCGCCAAAAAGGCAAGTAGCAAGGCGAGCAGGAAGGCCATCGGCATAAAGGCCCCACGCACATGACCAACAACGATTGCCTTAGGCGCATACGCTATATTCTGGATTTCGACGATAGCAGAATGATCGCGATCTTCGGCTTGGCAAATTGTGAGGTAGATCGCCGACAGGTCTCGGCCTGGCTGAAGCAGGACGACAACCCCGACTTCGAAGAGTGCGAGGATGTCATGTTCGCGTCATTTCTTAACGGATTGATCATCGCGCTGCGCGGCGAGAGGGAGGGCGGACCGCCACCGGCCGAGAAGCAGCTCAACAACAATATCGTATTCATGAAGCTCAAGATCGCGCTTAATCTGCAGGCGGACGAGATACTGGAGACTCTCGCATCTGCGGGGCAGCTGATCAGCAAGCATGAACTGAGTGCGTTCTTCAGGCGCAGCGACCACAAGCACTATCGCGAGTGCAAAGACCAGATTCTCAGAAACTTCCTTAACGGACTACGCCTGCAGCTTCGAGATTGAAACCTTACAATTGGAATACGTGATTCTCGCTGGTCGGAAATTAGCTTCTAATCACGAGATGCCGCCGAGGGAATGAAACTTCGTTTCATAGAAGTCAGCTATCCCTTCCTTGCCACCCTCGGAACCTATGCCCGATTGTTTCCAGCCGCCGAATGGTGCTACCTCGGTAGAAAATACGCCTGAGTTTGAGCAGACGATGCCGTACTCCAAGTCCTCTGCGACGCGCATGACTCTACCCACATCGCGGGTGAAGAAATAGGCGGCTAGACCGTATTCCGTTGCGTTCGCCTTCGCTACAACTTCCTCTTCGCTTGCAAAGGATTGTACGGCGGCGATGGGGCCGAAGATCTCCTCCTTAGCCAGGCGCATGCCGTCATCGATATTGTTGAGTAGCGTAGGTTGGTAGAAATTCTGCCCCAGCTCGTGACGGCCACCGCCGATTAGAACCTTCGCACCCTTCTCGAGTGCGTCGGACATCAGGGTGTCCATCTTCTCTACGGCCGCGGCATTGATCAATGGGCCGATCTCCGCGCCTTCCTCGAGGCCGTTCGCCACCTTTAACGCGCCAATGCTGTTCTGGAGTTTCTCTGTAAATTCCTGCGTGATGCTCTCGTGAACGAAGATGCGATTGGTGCAGACACAGGTCTGCCCGCCATTACGAAACTTCGTTGCGATGCAGTGGCTTACGGCTTCATCGACATCCGCGTCGTCGAACACGATGAACGGCGCGTTGCCGCCGAGTTCGAGCGAGACTTTCTTTACCGTCGAGGCACACTGCGCCATGAGAATCTTGCCAACGGCGGTGGACCCGGTGAAGGTAAACTTCGCGACCTTCTCGTGCTGCGTCAATACCTCGCCAATAGCCTGGCTATCGCTGCCGACGACCACATTGAAAACCCCGGCGGGAATGCCAGCGCGCTCTGCGAGTTCGCAGAGCGCGAGCGCGGACAGCGGCGTGCCTGCATCGGGCTTGATCACTACAGTGCAGCCGGCGGCCATCGCGGGGGCGGCCTTGCGCGTGATCATGGCATTAGGGAAGTTCCATGGTGTTATGCAGCCGACAACGCCGACCGCCTGCTTGTATACGTGAAGGCGTCGATCGTTTGCAACGGTTGGAATGATATTGCCCATGACGCGTTTGCATTCCTCGGCAAAGAACTCGATAAAGCCGGCGCCATATTTAACTTCGCCGATCGCCTCCGCCAAAGGCTTGCCTTGTTCCGCCGTCATCAGTGCGCCAAGATCGTCAGCATTCTGGAGTATGAGATCGTGCCAGCGGCGCAGTAGTGTGGAGCGTTCCTTCGCCGGCATTCTGCTCCAACTCTTAAACGCTGTGGCCGCTGCCTCTACCGCGTCCGCAGTATCGCTGGCATCGGCATCGACTATCTTCGCTATCAGCTCGCCATTCGCTGGATTCGTAACCTCGATATGGCCAGCTCGCCCTGTTACCCATTTGCCAGCGACGTAGTTCTCGGTTCTAAATAGTGAAGGATCTGTAAGCTTAATCATTATGCCTGTCTCGATTGTTCGTTGAGTTTGAAGGTGTTCCCGTCCAGCGAGCAAGGGTAATAGCCCCATGCGGTTTCGATTGTCTGTCCTAGTGTAACGCACTGCATAGAATGGATTAAGGCCTCTTCGTTGTGCCGCTGCCGGTATCCGGGAAAGGCACAGACAGTCAATCTTTTCGGCCATTACTTTGTTATGCTGATGTGACCTGCTCTGGCAACTCGATGGAGGAAGTCGCGATTACGTTCTTATTATTGCTACTGGGACTCTTGCTTCTGCTTGGGGGCGGTGCCGCCATGGTGCGCGGCGCGTCCGGCCTGGCAGAGGGCTACGGAGTGCCGCCTTTGGTCGTCGGTCTCACCGTCGTTGCCTTCGGAACCAGTGCGCCGGAGTTGGTAGTCAATGTACTAGGAGTGTTAAAGGGCCAGACCGAACTCGCCTTCGGAAACATTTCCGGTTCCAATCTCGCCAACCTAGGGCTGGTGCTGGGCAGCGCCGCGGTCCTCACTCCTATGTCGCTGCAAGGCAAGATAATCCGCCGCGAGTTACCGCTTTTTCTGCTCGGCACGACAGTTCTCCTGTTCATGATGTTAGATCCGTTGCTGCGCGACGAGCGCTCGATTATCGACCGCTCCGACGGCCTGATCATGCTGCTGTTGTTCGGCATCTTTATCTATCTGACGGTCATGGATCTGGTGCGTCAGCAGCAGGATCCGTTTCTTACAACGATCGGTGGCCTCGATATTGTCTCTCACGCCGAGAAGAGAACGAACTGGGTTCTGGTCATCGTCGGCATCATCGGCCTGGCTATAGGTGGCCAGCTAACTATCGATCAGGGCACAGTCCTGGCGGAATCTCTCGGTGTCCCGCCGGTGATCATCGGCATGCTGGTGCTCGCAATCGGCACCAGCCTGCCAGAACTAATAACCTCTATCTTCGCCGCAATTCGAGGCGAGGCTGATCTCTGTGTAGGTAATGTGATCGGCTCCAATATATTCAATAGCCTTTTCGTTCTGCCGATCAGTGCGCTCGTTCAGCCACTGACCGTGCCCGACGGCGGTGTATTGGATATTCTGGTTTCGCTGATCTTCGCGGTTCTACTGATTCCAATTTTTATCTTCGGCAAGGCGATGATGAATCGACAGGTCGGCGTACTGTTCGTCATCGCCTATATTGGCTATATGAGTTTCCGAGTGATAAATAGTTAGGGCAGCACTAGTAAGAAATTGAAGGGAACAGAGCCATGCCTAGAAGCCTTATGAGCGTCGCCGTATTCATGGTTTCCTTCCTCGCGCTGGCGATGCCCTACTGGCAGATTCCCTATTCGCAGATCGCCTTACCGAATTCACTGCTGGGGCCCGGGGCATTGATCACCTGTGCTCTGGCCATGTTCCTGCGTCTCGAACCCAGGCGCAAATTTGCCGAGGTGATCCTAGCCTGCGGCGGAGCCTTTCCCGCGGTCGTGCTCTCGCGCATAATCTACGATGTAGCATTCGATGCGAGCTCGCACAATCTCTGGCCCTTCGAGATTGTGATTGCCATACTCCTGGGCCTGATCGTCAGCGCGGCTGGCGCTGCCGTGGGGAGCCTGCTCTTCTCGAGCATGGTGCGCAGCGGCGACGATGCAGACGAAACGTAAACAGCAGCAGTCCTGATTCTCAATCCAAATCACAATCGAGAGATAGAAAGGCGATGAAGAAATCCGAGTTCAAGAGCATGTGGGAGAAGATGCAGGAAGAGGGCTATTTTGCAAACCATCCGCACTATGCAGACCATTTCGGCAGCGCCCCCAGCGAGGAAGAACTGGTTCTGGATAGTCAGCTGCTCGCGCTGGATTTCACGGCGGCCGACATCACAATGCCGGTACCCTATTCGGATACCCTCGAGAGAAGCATAAAGCGCACCGAGTCGATCTGGCTCTACGAGATGTTCGACTTGCCGAGGTCGGGTGCCGCGCTGGACGTTGGCTGCGGCTTCGGTAGGTCGGTTAGCTGGATGGCGAGGCTGTACGATCAGGTGCTCGCCACCGATATCTCGGAGAAAGTGTTATCCGTTGCCAGGGAGAACTGCAAAGAATTGCAGAACATTCGGTTCTATAGCAACGATTCGAATTCGCTACCCGCCGACGTTGGGCAGGGTACTGTCGATGTTGCCTATGTTTTTACGGTCTTCCAGCATATCCCAAGAGAGTTCACCGCCGAGCTATTGAGTAGCGTGCGCAATGCGCTTAAGGCGGATGGCACAGTCGTATTCAATCTCTTGTCGAATATCAACGAAGACCTGAACTCCGGAGAAGAAAACACGGAATGGGCAATCGGTTATAGTGAGCAGCAGGCTCTGCAGCTGTTGAAGCAGTCGGGCTTGAGACCGGAAAAGATTGTACGATGGTCGCGACCAGAGACGGAGATCTGTTGGCTATGGATAGCCGCTCGAGTTCTATAAAGCTATGCTATGCTAACTGAACAATAACAATACCCAAGAGAGCCGCCATGAGCCTAAGCCACGAATTTCTCGAAGATCTGGAACTTCTTAATCTATTCAATCTCGAAAGCTCCCAGGGTGGGATCAAGATTCACCACGAGGCTGCACCCGAGCGGATTGCCGCGGCGAAGCGGCTGTTCGATAAGAACATCATCACACTAGAAGACGGCGGCTATCTCACCACGCTAGGCTTGGAAGCCGCCGCACACACGCAGGCGCTTGTTACTATTTTGCAGGATTAGCTAGTTCCGAAAGCAAAGAGTCTCTAGGCGAGGTGCTCATGAATCGAAGTCTAAAAATTGCGAAGGCCTTGTGCTCAGTGGCTGTCGGCCTCTTGGGTCTTTCTATTTACGCACAGGACTACCAACCCAAACTGACCGAGCACGGGCATCCCGATCTCAGTGGCGTGTGGAACTTCTCTTCGGCCACACCTTTGGAGCGACCGGAGCGCTACGGCGATATCGAGTTCCTGCGCGACGTCGATGCGGCGGCGAACAGCGGAAGCGCCTCGTCTCGTGTAGCGAGTCCGGGTCCATTTCCCAGCCGCGTAATCGGTGCCTATAATAGTTACTGGAACGACAGGACGGCGCTGGCGGCGAATGAGCGCACCTCGCTAATCGTCTACCCACCCAACGGCAGGATTCCACCAGTAAACGATGGGGTCCACGTGCAACTCGGCGGCGATATCACCACCGATGTCGACTTCGGCGAGACTCGGCCCGTGCGTTATACCCACGGCGGCATCGGCCGTACCGGCCCGGAAGATCGCGGCCTGTCCGAGCGTTGTCTTGTCTTCGTGTCGGGGCCACCTCTGATGACCGGCTTCTATAACAATCATATCCAGATCATTCAGAACGCCGATCACGTCGTGCTGCTGGTAGAGATGGGTTGGGATGCGCGCATCGTGAGTCTCGAAGACCGGCCGCATATCGATAGCGCCATCGAACAGTGGTCGGGTGATTCCCGTGGCTACTGGGAGGGCAACACACTCGTCGTCGAGACGCGGAATTTCAGTGACAAGGTTGGCAGCCTAAGCCTGCGTGGCATCGCCTATGGTACGGCGAGGGACAGGCTACTGATCGAGCGCTTCACCCCACTCTCTCCGGGTGTTATGGAGTACGAGTTCACGATAGATGACCCAACAACGTTCACAGACCGCATCGTCGGCCTGTCTGCCATGACCAAGGTAGAGGACAAGATCTATGAGTTCTCCTGCCATTCCGGGAACTACGCCATGATGGGAATCCTGCGCGCCGGTCGCGTGGAGGAGGCGGATGCGGCGGAGAACTAGGGAATATTTCTCGTTTCGCCGGGCGTGGTGAATAGATCGACACCGCGCAGTTCGACCGGCCTTCGAATAGGATCTGCCGGTATGTTCACCGGCACGTGCACGCCGACGCTGCGCCTCGCGCGAATCCTGTCGCGCAGAATCTCTCTACCGCTTGCGGAACTAAAGAACCAATAGGGCGGGAACGCCATATGTGGGTTGTTAAGATTCCAGTACTCTGCATCCTGCGAAAAATGGACATCGTTAGGGTCGGCATCGCCTAGATGCAACACCGTGGTGTCATCATTGAGCGTGACCCGCCACGCGATATTCTCTACATCCAGCCTGCCGGTTGGCCAGCCCGAATGTGGAATTCGCACGGCCTCGATTAGCAGGCCTTCCATATCTAGCGTAACGGGCGCGTCCTTATACTCCAGGTTCACGCTGTGCACTCGATCGAAGAGGCTGGCATCGGCGCCACTGCTTTCACTGCGCATGGCGATTATCGCCTGATTCGGCGCATACAAGTTGATCTGCGGCTGCGCGGCTAACAGGCGTAACATGTCAGATGGCGAGAAGTGATCGCCGTGATGGTGGCTAACGAATATGGCATCGATCCCATCGAAGGGCGGTGCGCCCGAGAATAGTGCCGTCTCCATCTCCGGCGGTAACAGCAGATATTGACCGTAGCTATTTCGAAACAATGGGTCGAACAGGATCTTGGTTTCGGCCCGTTCGACCATCAGTCCTTCGTTCGCCATATAAAAGGCTTGTGCGTCTTGCGCTTTAGCCTGCGTGGCGAGCACGCAAGCGAGCAAATAACCCGCGGCGGTTAAGACTCTATTTCTCATCACTCGACGATACTCATTTCCTGTAGCAGGTTTGTCGCGCCGTCCATATACTCCATCACCCAGAGCATGTAACGGGCATCGACTGAGATCGCACGATTGCGAGCATCATCGAAGTCCCAGTCGCCGATAATACTCTCGTAGACTCCATCGAACAGGAGCCCAACTAGCTGTGCCTTGCTATTCATAGTTGCCGTGCCGGAATTGCCGCCGGTTATATCCAGCGTGGTTAGAAAATTCACTGGCACTGTGCCGAGACTCGGTAGCGTGTAGTCGCCATACTGCTTGGCGCGAATCAAGTCGAGCTGCTTGGCTGGGGCATTGAAGGGGTCGATGCCGGTGTCTTTGCCCAGAATGCCCTCAAGCGATGTGAATGGCTGATTGATCAGACCATCTCTGGGTTGATTGCCCTGCACCGAGCCGAAGGTAACTCGCAGCGAGCTATTAGCATCGGCGTAGATGGGCTGTCCGAGGCTGCGGTTGTAGGCGATGACTGCCTCCATATACTCCGGGCGCCAGCGTTGAAACTGTCCGCTGAGCTCCTTGTCTTCAAGCTCCAGTGCTACGCGTTCGTCATAGGAGAGCACCGCGTAGCGTATCCATGGATCGTCGCTATTCTCGAATTCTTCGACCGAGCGGTCGAGCCACGCCAGTCGCGCCGCCTCATCGTCCAGCGAAGACTGCGCGTAGCTGTCTTCGATAATCTGGTCTACCTGACCCTGATTATATGAGCCGGTGATACCGAAGAAGGCATCAGTCGCCTGCGACCGATGCTGCTCGGGTAATTCGTTGTAGCGCGAGAGCAAGTAGCTCATTGTCGCCTTGTCGACGGTCTCATCGTACCGTCTGCTGATTGCCTGCATCGATTGACGCAAGCGACTCAAGTCGCGTTCCTGATAGCCAGGCTCGCGTTCGGCATCTGGCTTCTGCTTTTCCTGTGCGAGTCGATAGAGGCGATGGGCTGCGGTAGGCAGCGTCGCATAGCCCATATAGCTGCGCACGAGATCGCGCTCGCGAGCGGCATTGTTAGTCTCGATCAGGGCATCGAGGCGGTCCACTGCGAATGCGTACCGCTCTCGCCTTACGCTATCGCTTTCTATCCAGTCGCTGAGCCCGGCTTCCATCTGCTTGCGCCTATCGATGAAGTCACTCTTGTCATAGCTCTCGACCATAGACTGAAAGTTCTTTGCGTAGTTATTCAGGCTGGCGAGCGTGCCCTCGTAGGCAATGCGTGCGGCACTGCCTGGACTGGAGTTGTCGTTGATGATGCTGATCAGGTCCTCGCGGAAGCCGCGCGCCTCGGGGTAGTACCACTCGAATTGATTCTCCACCTCGGCGCTGGTGCGGTAGCGGTTCGTGCTGCCGGGGTAGCCTACGCCCATGACGAAGTCGCCTTCCTCTACACCCTTCGCACTGACTTCCAGAAAGCTCGCGGGCGTGTAGGGGACATTGTCCTCGTCGAAGTCGGCGGGCTGTCCATCTCTGCCCACGTAGGCGCGGTAGAAACCGAAGTCGCCGGTGTGACGCGGCCACTGCCAGTTGTCGATGTCGCCGCCGTATTTACCGATGCTTGTAGCAGGGGCATAGACAAGGCGCACGTCGCGAACTTCCAGTCGCTTGATGAGGAAATATTCCAGACCCTGATGAAAGGAAGAAACGCCGCAGCGGTGGATGCCGGAGGATTCGCAATCGGCGATCAGCGCCTTGCGATTTGCCTCGATACGGTTGTAGCGATCTATGCCCGCCGTGGAAGCGCTCACGCCAGCGAGTACGTCCGTCGTAACGTCCGTTACTTCTTCAGTTACGTAGACGCGAGTACCTGGTGCGGTGGGGATCTCTTCTCCGAGTTCCTTCGCCAGAAACCCATCGACCAGAAGATTGTTCTCCGGCGTGCTGTTGTATTGCACCGAGCCATAGATGCAGTGGTGGTTGGTAACCACCAAGCCCTGCGGCGAAACGAACGATGCGCTGCAACCACCAAGGCTGACAACGGCGTTCATCGGGAACTGGTCCAGACGGCTCAAGTTTTCTGGGTCGATCTCAAGGCCGAGTTCGCGAAGCTGCTCGCTAAGATCGGGCAGTTGATGCGGCTGCCACATGCCCTCATTGGCGACGGCAGGACCGGCAAGCGCAAACGGCAGAAGGATTGCGGAGAGAGCTCGCTTTAGGATTCGACTGGATTGACCTTGAAGCTTCGGGCTATGCATGGCTAGACCACCTACTGTATTGATTAGGGGAAACAGGATTCGAAGAACGTTGCCGAGTCATGACCTGATTGTAGTGACGCGGCGATACGCTGCACATAATACGGATTCTGAGGGCTCTGGGGCAAGGCTAATAGGGCACATTCTATGACCATCTCGGCATGCGGCGGTCATAGACTTCGGGCGCAATAGCTTTTAGTCTAGGAGATTCATACTACTTTCAACAATAGACCGGCCTGCCTGCCCTCTAATCCTCAGGCCAATCCGGCAGCCTTATGGGGTTCATCGATCATGCAGTCATCAAACAAGGTCTTCCATCTGTTCGCGGTCGTTTTTTCGGCTCTGTTCATCCTGCTTGCGGGCCCAGCCTCGGGGCAGGGCATGCCCGGTACCGAGAATGGCGAATGGCGCTATCTCGGCGGCGACTCGGGCAACACGCGCTACTCGCCGTTGAATCAGATCAACGCATCGAACTTCTCCGATCTGGAGCAGGCCTGGATCTGGCGCAGCGATAACTTCGGCCCCAACCTCGACTACTTCTCCCGCTCTACGCCCGTCTATGTCGATGGCATGCTGTACACCGTAGCAACGCCGCGGCGTCAGGTTATCGCCATGGACCCCGCCACCGGCGAGAACATCTGGACCTTTCGTGAGCCGCCTACCATCCGTCACCAACGCTCTCCTAGACAGGCCTACGGCAAGGGTGTCGCCTATGCCGAGGTCGATGGGCGTGGCGTGGTCTATATTACGACGCCAGGCTTCTTCCTCTGGGCTCTAGATGCCAAGACCGGCCGGCCGCTGGAGAACTGGGGAGAACCGGTTCCACTGGAGGGATTCGAACAGACTGGCGCCATCGATCTGATACCGAAGCTGGTCGAGGACTGGGACCCGTGGCAGGACTATGTAGTTGCTGGCGGTAGTTACGATCCAGACTACGGCATACCGCGCGAGCTAGGCATGGTGACTGCGTCTGCGCCACCGATCGTCGTCAATGGCGTAGTCGTGGTATTGGTTGGTCATCAGCCAAGCTATGGTCAGACCCGCATCGAGAATGTGCCAGGTGACATCATGGGCTTCGATGCCGCTACCGGCGAGTTCCTGTGGAAGTTTCATTCCATACCTCGGCCCGGCGAGGTGGGTCACGAGACTTGGGAGAATGATGCATGGCAATTCTCCGGCGACATCTCCACCTGGGCACCGGCCTCCGCCGATCCCGAGTTGGGTCTGGTCTACATGGTAACGAATGCATCGACTGTTCAATCCTACGCGGGACATCGCCCTGGCTACAATCTATTCGGTGGCAGCGTATTGGCATTGGATGTGCAGACCGGCGAGCGGCGTTGGCACTATCAGATTCATCGCAGCGATCAGTGGAACTACGATCTTCCCACGCCGCCGATGCTGATGGACCTGACCGTAGACGGCCAGTCCATTCCCGCACTAATACAGAACACGAAACAGGGACTTGTGTTCGCGTTCAATCGCGAGACCGGCGAGCCGATCTGGCCGATCGAGGACCGCGAGGTCTTTCAGACCCAGGTGCCAGGAAACTACACGGCACCGACCCAACCCTATCCAACCTGGCCCGAACCGGTCGACGACATCGTTACCGATGGCCTTACAGAAGAGTTTGTTATCGACTACACGCCGGAGCTGAAAGAGCAGGCGATGGTAATTCTGAACGGCTATAGAGTCGGCGGCCTGTACGTACCCGCCTTGCCTCAGGGGCACGAGAACGACTACATCAACAACATCGGCTGCATCGGCGGCGGCAACGTCATTCCCCATCCTCCAGTGGGCGATCCAAGCACAGGCCTGATGTTTGCCTCGCACTCGCGCAATTGTTTCGCGCCGGGTTTCATGCGCCCAACCAACGGCGTAGATAGAGACAACCCGAATTACCCGAGACCGGGCGATGGTGGCGTTACGCCAAACAGCACGCCGACTACGGGCAAGACCGTGGCGGCTTGGCTACCCGGCGGTGGCGGTGGCTTGCCGACGATAGATGGGCTCAGAATCTTCAAGCCCATGGACAATCAGCTGACCGCCTATCAGATGAACTCTGGTGAGAAGGCATGGACGATGGCGTTAGGGCCAACGCCCGATGTCATTAAGAATCATCCGCTTCTCGAGGGTGTCGATGTGCCGGATACGGGTGGCGTCGGATGGTCCATACAGATGGTGGTAGACGATCTGCTCGTACAGACCCGGGCATTGAGCGAGGGCGGCGTGCAGCAGATTCCCGATGCTCCACTCACACTAAATGCGCGCGATAAATTCACAGGACAACTAGTCGGCAGCGTACCCCTGCCTGCGCCGGGGCAATACGGCATGATGACTTATATGCATCAGGGCAAGCAGTATATCGTCGTGCAGATCGGTAGCTCCCGCACCGATTTCCCAGGGGGATTGGTTGCCTACAGACTGCCGAACTAATGCTTCGGCCTCATTCAGTCTATATGGGTGTGCGCGGCGCGGGAATTGCGTAAGCTTGGGTCATTCACTCTGGGCCTCGAGCTTGACAAGCATTCATGACTAATAACACTGCTATCTATCCCCATGGCAATGTCGAAGAGATTGCCGAAGATCTGTTCATGCTACGCGGCAGCATAGGCATGAATCCATTCGTTCGTATCACGCGTAATATGGGCATAGTTCGTCACGGCAATGAGCTATCGCTGATTAATCCCGTGCGCGTCAATGAGAAAGTCGAAGCGCAGCTTCTCGCCTTGGGCGAGATTAAACACATCTTCCGGCTCGGCTGTTTTCACGGCATCGACGATCCCTATTATGTAGAGAAGTTTACAGCGCAGATGTGGGCGCAGCCCGGTGGCACGACCTACACCGAGCCCAGAATCGATAGTCCCTTGAGCAGCGAGGCGTCGCTGCCGTTCGGCGATGCGCAAATATTCGAGTTTGCCGGAACGAAGCAGCCCGAGTGTGTTCTCAAAATTGATCGCGGCAACGGCATGCTCTTTACCTGCGATGCCATCCAAAACTATGGCGACTACAGCTATAACAATTTGGCCGCCAAGATTCTTATGCCTTTTATAGGTTTTCCTCGAACTACACTAGTTGGCCCGATCTGGTTGAAGCTTCAGACCGAGGACGGGGGCAGTCTCGAATCCGAATTTAGGAGGCTGTTAGGCCTTCGGTTCGACAGCCTGCTCTCGGCACACGGCACGCTGCTCACCGGTGGCGCACATGCCGCGGTAGAGCGAGCTGTCGACAAGGCCTTCGCAGGCAAGGCATAGAATGAATGAGCAAAACCCTACAGTAGTAAAGGAAACTTAGATGGCATTACCAGAATCCCTGCGAGGAAAACTCTCGCTACCCGCAGTTGGCGCACCCCTGTTTATCATTTCGAATCCCGAACTGGTGATCGCTCAGAGCAAGGCAGGCGTTATTGGCTCTTTCCCCGCATTGAATGCGCGTCCGGCCGAGGCATTGGATCAGTGGCTCACTCGCATCAACGAGGAATTGGATGCCCACAATCAGGCGAATCCCGATAGTCCCGCGGCGCCCTACGCGGTAAATCAAATCGTGCATAACTCTAACGATCGGCTTATGCACGATGTAGAAATGTGCGTGAAGCACGAGGTGCCGGTTGTCATCACTTCGCTCGGCGCGAGGCCAGAAGTCTTCGAGGCGATTCATTCCTACGGCGGTATTTGCCTGCACGATGTAATCAATAATCGATTCGCCCGCAAGGCGATCGAGAAGGGCGCCGATGGCCTGATCTGTGTTGCGGCTGGAGCGGGCGGCCACGCGGGTACGCTGTCGCCCATGGCATTCATTCAAGAGGTACGCGAGTGGTTCGAGGGTCCGCTATTGTTGTCCGGTGCGATCGCGACGGGCGACGGCGTGTTGGCTGCGCAGGCCATGGGTGCCGATCTGGCTTATATCGGTTCGGCCTTCATCGCTACTACTGAGGCCAATGCCGACCCTGCCTACAAGCAGGCGCTTGTGGACTACGCCGCGGACGATATCGTCTACACAAACCTGTTCACCGGGGTGCTTGGAAACTACCTGAAGCCCTCTATCGTGGCGGCGGGAATGGACCCAGACAATCTACCCGAGAGCGACCCCTCGAAGATGAATTTCGGCTCTGGCGGCAGCAGCAAGTCCAAGGCGTGGAAAGATATCTGGGGCTGTGGTCAGGGCATCAATGCGATTAAGGAAGTTCTGCCGACGGCTGATCTGGTCGCCAGACTACGGCGCGAATACGATGCCGCGAAGCAGCGTGTACTCTAGGGTAGCTCTGCGCAGTCTCAAGCGTTCATAGGCAAGGCGCGTTTCGCCGCTGATGGTCATTCCCTTAGCAAGAAGCTTCCTTTAGCCACTCGTCTTAATAGGAATTACCACATCGCTCAGATTCTTCTCGACGATCTCGCAGATATCCAGTGCGAGCTCGCGGTAGAAGGACTTCTCGGGCGACGTGTTGCGCCATACGAGCACGTGGTTGCGCACCACCTTGACGCCCTCGACATCGGCGACGCGAAGTTCGCTCTCTTCGCGAATCTCCGACTTGGTATAGAGGGCCGGCAGGAAGGCCGTGCCCATGCCCATCACCACCATCTGCCGTAGTGTATCCAGGCTCGTACCCTCGAAATCGCGACGTACCTCGGCACCCACGAGCTCGCATAGTTCGACGATCTGTCTATGGAAGAGGTGATGCTCGCCGATGGTGAGCACCTGTTCTCCCAGCAGGTCTCTGCGGTTCAGGCGGGGTTTGTCGGCTAGTTTGTGCTCCATCGACAGGCAGTATTTGATCGGTTCTCGAAACAGGGGGAAGGTCGTCAGTTCCTTGGAGTAGACCGGCAGCGTGCTCAGAATCAGGTCGTGACGGCGGTCCAGAAGACCCGCCTCCAGGTCGCTGGGCGGCTCTTCGCGCACATACAGTTTTAGGTCGTGGTGGCGGGCGTGAATAGGGCCGAGTATATGGGGGAGTAGATAGGGGCCAAGCGTAGGCGGAACGCCTAGCTTGTAGGTGCCGATGCCGCCGCCCGAGAGCGTGCCGGATCGGCTCGCGAAGCCATGCACCTCTTCCAGAATACGCTTGGCGCCAAGGAGCAGCTCGCGTCCCTCGCTGGTGGGGCTGGTGCCGTTCTTGCTGCGCTCGAACAGCTGCAAGGCCAGCGTCTTCTCCAGGATCGCGATCTGGTTGCTCAGTGCTGGCTGCGTGACATTCAGTCGGAACGCGGCCTGGCGGAAACTGCCGCATTCGGCCAGCGTGGTGAAGTAGCGAATCTGCTTGAGGCTCAGCTTATCCGTGATCTCCATGGTAAAACCGTCAAATTAGTGATAATAAAAAATGATAACGAATTTAATAAATACCGTTAACTATTATCACTACAGACCCTCTAGAATGCAATCCCTTAAATTTGACACGTAAATAAGGTTCAGGAGCTGGGAAATGGAAAAAGTAATTTCGGGAATCATGCGATTCAAGTCATCGAGCTATGAAGAGCGCAAGGCGCTGTTCGCAGAATTGGCTACTGGCCAGAGCCCCGAGGTGTTGTTCATTACCTGCTCCGATTCGCGTATCGACCCCAATATGGTGACGCAGACCGAGCCCGGCGATCTCTTCATTATTCGCAACGCTGGCAACATCGTTCCCCCCCATGCGCGAACTGCGGGTGGTGTGACTGCATCGATCGAATTCGCGGTCGCCGCGCTGGGTGTGAAACACATCGTCGTCTGTGGGCACACCGATTGTGGTGCGATGAAGGGCGCTTTGAATCCCGCTGCGCTCGACACCCTGCCACATGTTCAGGAATGGTTGGACCATTCGCGCGCAGCGGTTGAGGTAGTCAAGGCGAAGAAAGGTCAGGCGACTGCCGCGGAGCTATCCGATGTCACAGAAGAGAATGTGCTACTGCAGCTGCAGCATCTGAGAACCCACCCGGCTGTAGCGAGCAAGCTCAGCACCGGCGCCGTGGATCTGCACGCTTGGGTCTATGACATCAAGCACGGGTCAGTAAATGTATTTGATAGTGAGAAGAACGCCTTCATTCCTGCAGAGGAACACTATGCGAGCCTGATAAAGGCTGCAGAAGACGAGGCAGCAAAGTCGGCCTAATCCAGGCTGGATGTCAGAGTGAAGCTCGCGACACTTTCTTCGGAGCGAATTAACAAGGGCACACATCATGTTGGGCATAACTACGAGTAACCTGCGCGGCGATCTGTTCGGCGGCATCACCGCCGGCGTCATCGCACTGCCTCTGGCGCTAGCCTTTGGCGAGGCGTCGGGTGCGGGCCCTATCGCGGGCCTGTATGGCGCGATCATCGTCGGCTTCTTCGCATCGCTATTCGGCGGTACGGGCTCTCAGATATCCGGCCCAACCGGGCCGATGGTTGTTGTCTTCGCTGGCGTCTATGCCACGTTGAACGGTTCGCCAGAGTTGGTCTTCGCCGTGGTCGTGTTGGCGGGAATCATACAGATTGTGGGTGGTGTGCTGCGTCTGGGGCAGTATATTAGACTGGTGCCTTATCCCGTCGTGTCCGGCTTCATGAGCGGCATCGGTTGCATCATTATCGCACTGCAATTTAGCCGACTGTTCGGGCACGAGCCCGACGAGGGCGGAACCATTCCCGCACTGGCGGCTATTCCGGGCTCGGTGATGGATCCGAATTTCGTGGCTTTGGGTCTGGGCCTGTTGACCCTGTTCATCGTATTCAAGTGGCCGAAATCCTGGGGTAAATTTGTGCCACCACCACTCGCGGCACTTATCATCGGTACGGTCGGTAGTAGTGTTATCGTTGGCGCGCCGATTCTCGGTGATATACCTACTGGGTTGCCCGGTTTTATCTTGCCTACGTTCAGTCAGGACTCGCTTCTAATTGTCGTCGAGGCCGCTTTCATCCTGGCACTGTTGGGTGCGATCGATAGCCTGTTAACCTCGCTGGTAGCGGACAATATGACTCGCACGAGGCATAACTCCAACAGAGAGTTAATCGGCCAGGGCGTAGGTAATACCGTTGCCGGATTGTTCGGTGGAGTACCTGGCGCTGGTGCCACAATGCGCACGGCTGTGAATATACGTACGGGCGGCCTGACCAAGATCTCTGGCATGACTCACAGCCTATTGCTACTGGCAGTGGTGATCTCCCTAGGCCCACTAGCCTCGCAGATTCCACACGCGGTACTGGCCGGACTACTGGTCAAGACTGGCTATGACATCATCGACTTCTCCTACCTAAGGCGCGCGCACAGGGGCCCGCGTTGGGATCTGGCGCTGATGGTGTTGGTGATACTTCTAACCGTGTTCGTAGACCTGATCACCGCCGTAGTCGCGGGCGTAGTACTGGCCGCGCTTGCTTTTGTGAAGCAGATTGCCGATGCACAACTGGAAGCGCTAGGCGATATAACTAACGATGGCTTATCGGTCGACCTGAACGAGGAAGAAGAGGCGCTTATGCTTCGTGGCGGCGACCGCATCACTTTGTTTGATTTCGGTGGGCCACTGAGTTTCGGAGCCGCGGCGGATGTAGGGCATCAGGTGCGGGAGAAGTCGAAGGGTAAATACGCGATGATTCTGGACTTTAGCCGCGTTACTCACGTCGATGTTTCCGCCGCAAGAGCCATGGAGACAATCGGCAGCGACGCGCACGCGGCCAACAAGGAGGTCTATGTGTCGGGCATGAACGAAGAAGTCCGCACCATGCTCAAGGGGCTAAACAACGAGTACTGTCTCTCTCACGGTGACCACTTCAAGACGCGTCTGGATGCGCTACGAGATGCCGTCGAGTACATCGAAGAAGTCGAAGAGAACGGTGAAGCCGATAAACCCGCAGCCGCTACGACAAACTAGGATAGGCGCAGGAAGCTAAATACTCGCTTCACGCGAGAGTAACTCGGGGCCGCTTGTTGTGGGACAAGCGGTCTTTTTTTGCGCGCCATAAAAGCGCCTAAACTACGGCAGCGGAATCTCGTCACTCTCCTGGCTGCGTGCAGCTTGGAAGTTAGGTAGCGGTGCCGCGCTGCGTACTTGCTCCAGCCAGAAGACGCCATCGAAGGGCGCGCTATTGCCGCGCGTGCCCAGAAAGTCCATGTCGCCATCGCCATCTACATCGCGGGCGATGAACTTGTCGAACATGCCGCGCTTGCGTCTGGAGATGTCGTGCCGCGTCCACTGCGAACTCGCCCGACCGGGGTTCTCGAACCAGGCGATGCGACCGAGGGCGTCGTGCATATCGACATCACCGTCACCCGTTCGCGGCCCGCGGCTATAACTTCCGACCATGACATCCGTGTCGCCGTCGCCATCGATGTCGGCGATCTCCATGCCGACGAGTCCGTCCGGCAAGATCGTGCCGATGTTGTGTACGTTCCAGGTGTCGTCGATATCTTCCGGCTGTTCGATCCATGAGAACTGTCCGCCGTTGGCGAGCCCGATGATATCGAGCCGGCCGTCGAGATTAAGATCAGAATACTCGAGATTAAAGCCAGCGAGATTGCCGCCATAGATTCCGATCGCATGCTCCTTAAAATCCAGCGCGCCAGTTCCCAAATTCTCAAAATAGACGAGCCGTGCGTCTCCCCTAGCACCAACTACGATGTCCATGTCGCCGTCGCTATCGAGATCGACTGGTTCCGCATTCTGCGGCACGCTGTAACTTCCCAGTTCCGTGCGCTGCCAGCTTTCGCCTAACAGAGGATCTCCGGTAAGTTGATAGAGTTCCACCGGCGTGGAGCGGGCATAATCCTCCGGCCCTGGAGATTGGGCACCCTTGTTGGGTGCGGTGAGTTCAGGCACGCCATCGCCGTCGAAGTCGGCTGCGAACACGCGAATATACGAGCCGCGCCCCTGAGTCATGGGCAGTATCAGTCGCGGCCAGGTGCTTGTGCGGGCGCTGGGGCCGGGATTCTGTAAGTAGATGAGGTGGGACTGCTCGGCCGCCACCACCACGTCCAGATAGCCATCGCCGTTAAGGTCGACGACCGCTGCATCCTCCGGCGCGGGCGCGTCGGTGCCTTCGGCGACCGTGATATTAAGCCAGCGCTGTGGGTCGTCCGAGGCGAAGGCAATCCGTACCGTGCCCTCAGGAGGGGGGACGAAACCGGGCGTATAGCTAGCCGAATCGTATTCGGCATCGGACTCGTGAACCGAGACAATATCCTCGAAGCCATCGCGATCTATATCGCCCATGACGAGCCCATCGCTGCCACTCAGTGCGAAGCCTGCTATCTCCGGATCGTCGATGATGTGTTCGCGCCAGCTAATATAGCTGCCATCGGCGGCGCGGGCACGGGTATTCGACTCGCTGATCAGGTTCTGCGCCTGAATGGATTGCGTAGTAATGAGCGCAATCAGAATTGGGAAGAGTTTCTTGTCCATAGCGGCCTCATATACGCTGGATTCGGAGAGGCAGAATAGGAACTTATGCGCGCTAAGTCCATTCCGCAGCAGTCGATTCTTCGCAGACCCTGAATTTGCGGGCGCTCGCCTATCGCAGAATGGTGCTATTTTAGCAGCACTATGCTAAATTTATAGCACGACTGATATTCACGTGGATTGTGGAAACGTTTCGAAGTGAATCCAGGCACGAATCATCCAATGAAGTTTTTGGGGTTTGTTCCTAGGTAACCGTTGATTTTCACGCTTTGATTGCGGTTCTTATTTCATCGGTCACCAGTTACAAGGCCTGCCAATGAGAAAGACACTATTCAAGAATTTCCCGGGCTCATGCCCGAGTTAAGGTGCTTTGGAGTTTATTGGGAGCGAAAGCACATGCACGTCAACCTTCTGGCATGCGGGCTCGTCTAAAGACAGGAGTGGTACAAGTTTGTTCTCGAGTTGTTTGAAAATAGCAATGAATTCGACAGGCCCCTTATCATGCTGCTGACAATAATCCTCGATAGTAACTTCCAGCTCACACTATGTGCGCGGAATGAGCTGCTGACGTGATTTCTATAAACAGAAACTATCGTGGCACTAATACAAGTTGGCGGCATGCCTATCTCGTTATCGTTTGGCTTGTAATGACCAGAATCGCAATTGCCCAAGATGATATCGATGCGCCGATATTGACTGCGGCAATAGAGGACGAAACAGCCGCTGTACGTACCTTCGTGCCTGAAGAATTCGAACGCTTCGCCCCCCGAAACGCACTGGATATGTTGAATCGAGTACCGGGGTTCGCAATTCAGCGTGGCGACCAAGGGCGCGGATTTGGCCAGGCGAACACTAATGTCTTGGTAAATGGACAACGATTCTCCAGTAAGTCTCAGAACGTGTTCGATCAGCTGCGGCGAGTCACGGCCAGCAATGTGGAGCGTATCGAAATCGTAGACGGGTCCACCTTGGAACTACCGGGTCTCTCTGGGCAAGTTGCCAACGTGATCACCAGTGGCGAGGCTGTCAGCGGGAGCTTTGAATACCTTACAGTCCATCGACCAAAGTACGCCGAGCCGGGTTGGTTTGGTGGAGAAGTATCGGTAAGCGGCACTACGTCCCAACTCGAATGGAACGCCGCGTATAACCATGGGCTTGGCCGCGGTGCCGGTGCGGGTCCCGGAGTTATAACCGATCAGTTCGGCGATGTAACTGAATTGCGTGATATCTATTCCCATTTCGAGGGGGACTTTCCTAGCCTTTCAAGCAGCCTCAAGTGGTATGGCCCTGGCAGTCTGATTGCCAACTTAAATGTGGAATACAGCCGAGACTACACTAGTTTCTCAAATGACGAAGAACGCAATTTGATCGCCGGCGTAGATCGCTTTCGGGATTTCGATAATCGAAGCCGAGGTAGCGACTATGAGATCAGCGCCGATGTCGAATTCGATTTCGGGCCGGGGCAGTTGAAGTTGATTGGCCTGGAAAGCTTCGAAGAGAACGATTTTAGGGCGGACTCAAAACTGATCTTCGAAGACGACAGAGCAACGACAGGAGACCGCTTCGCTCGACAGTCCGAGTCAGGTGAGCGCATCGCCCGTGCCGAGTACCGCTGGGATATGCTGGGCGGAAACTGGGAGATTGATTTGGAGGCTGCCTACAATCGACTTGATCAAACATCCCAGTTGTTCAATCTAGATATAGCTGGTGACCTGGTGGAAGTCCCGCTGACAAACAGTGCGGGGGAAGTGACGGAAGACCGCTATGAATTTATACTGAGTCACGGTCGGACGCTACCAGGTGGCATCACGATGCAGCTCGGTATAGGCGGCGAAAAATCCGAACTCGCCCAAACCGGCCCGAGCGGCCTGACGCGTAACTTCTGGCGACCGAAAGGCTCGCTTGCTCTGGCCTGGACTCCCAAAGAAGGCTTGGACCTTTCACTTAATATTGCCCGTAAGGTTGACCAGCTTTCATTCGGCCAGTTTCTGGCCAATGTCGACTTACAATTTCAGAACGCCAATGCCGGAAATGCTCAACTCAAACCCACCCTGAGTTGGGAAACCACACTGCAGATTCAGCAGGACCTGAATGATTGGGGCTCTACGACTTTTGAGCTTTTCACGAGAAACTTCGATGACTATATCGAGATCATCCCGCTGCCAGGCGGCGGCGAATCCCAAGGGAATATCGACAGTGCAAAACGCTATGGCCTCGACTGGACCAGCACGATCAACCTAGACCCCGCTGGCTGGAACGGCGCCAGGGTTGATGTCGAGTTCACTTACGAGAGAAGTAGCATTAGGGACCCGTTAACGGGCATCGATCGATACTTTAGTCGCCACTTCGACCGGGAGTGGGACATCTCCTTGCGTCATGATATAGCCGGCACCGAATGGGCTTGGGGAATCGGGGCGCAATACAACCATGTGCAGCCGTCCTACCGCCTCTCACAGGTGAGCCTTAGCTATGAAGGCCCCACTTACAGCTATGGATTCATCGAGCATAAGAATGTATTCGGGCTAACGGCGAGCCTGAACGTCTTCAATCTGACAGACGGCCGGTCGATATTCGAACGCACCGTGTACGACGGTCCGAGGGATAGTTCAGCGGTGCTATTCAATGAGGCGCAAGATCTCAGTGTACAACCGATCTTTAGGTTCGAGCTTACGGGGAATTTCTAGAACTGATCTCTAATCTCGCTATTTCACTTTCGTATACGAGCAAGAATTCGACCACAAGAATAAAAGGGATTCAGTTCAATCTAGTTCTGCAAAAATCGGCGCGCGCTCTCCAAGTTACATTCATCAACGATAACCACTGCGTCTGGTTGGTACCCCCAAGTTGTTTGCAGCGTCATTGGCAAATTTAGATAAACGGGATCAGTAAGGGTGAAGTGGTAGCTGATTGACTTGCCGTCATCGCTAAGAATCAGTCTTTCAAACAGATGTTTCTGCGGGCTCGAAGGGAGACCGAAACCGTTGCCAAAATTATTCTCAGAAAAATGTGTTGTATCGATCTCCAAAATATTGTCTTCCAATTTGCCGATAGAATGGCCTTGGACTGTGTATTCTGCACCGTCATGGGTATCAGGCCCGAGATGAATAACGCGTTCACCACCATCGTATTCACTGATAATTCTTACCACATCATCTTCTAACAGTATTTGCTTATTGTCTCCGAAGTGCATGATTAGCGGAGCAGAAACTTCTACGCAGTTGAGCGCAGGGTTCATGGTCGATTCGTCAAATTCTGCCAGTGCTTCCAATCCTGCTTCAGTAATTTCATGCAATCCAGTACCCGGCTGGAAGGGCCCATCAGCCTCCCTGGGAATTATCACGGCTGGTGTTAGGGGATTTTTCCAAACGCCTGCGAGGCTCGATGCACCTATTGCTGCTTCTTCGACGGAGAATACTCCGGCGAAAAACTCTTGTTCGTCCCAAAGCTTCCTGTCTTCATAAAATATTGATTGAGGATAGATCCCAGGAGACGCCATATTCTTACTGGGATTTCCAGTAACAGTAATAATATCTCCCAATTCTAAGGTGTCTCTGCTCCAGCCAGCCTTTCTTAAGCCAGAGGGATTAACGCCTTCTACTGCCCAATTCTGCGTATCACCTGAATCTGTAGTATGAGTGATGTATATGAAAACGTGGGGATTCACCCACTGCACTCGCGTTACGGTTCCACGGATAGTAAGGCTCTGTTCGAGGTCGTAGGTGGAAGTCGAATGGTGAGCATGGGTGAGAGTGACGCTATTTAGAATCCATAGCGCTGCCATTGCGAGTAATGCCCGAATATTCATGGCCAAGCCTCCATTTATTGCGGTAGGGTAACGCTCCTGAGGACCTAAAGCACGAATAAATCAGCACTATATGAGCACGTTGGGTACAGCTCGACCACCATTATTCATCATCTTAGTTTAGGGCGTTCTTTCACAATCCGCCACGTTAGAGCGCGCGGTCTCGAACCTCCAGGCAGTCTTCGGCACGTTGCACGTTCTCGCTCATGAAGCGATAGAGTGTCGCGCCGATCGCCTCCCTATCCGCTATCGCCGAGGCAATAATCTCGAGCCCGACCCCACTACAGACGCCGTAGAAGAGGTCGCGGCCGTAGCTCTGCTGAAAATAATTATCGCGATCGGCTGCCAAGCTGGTCAGGTCTGCGGTGAGCAGAGGAAGTAATTCGAGTTGCAGCTGCTCCTGACCAGTTGGAAAGATCGATCCCATGGCTGCGCGCAGGTTCGAAAGTGGCAGGGGATCCTCGTTATCCAGGATGCGAGCTATCCACTGCTGCTTGATTGCAACATCGGGCAGCGCCGACTCCGCCGCGATGGCGGAGCGTCTACCCGCATCGGAAGAGTCCCGATCGCGCTCGGCAGCGAGAAGCTCGCGCGCCTGGGGAAAGTCTCTCGCCGCGAATCGCTCAATGATGTTCCAGCGTTGATTCTGGCCCAGGCTAAAGCCTGGAATCTCTGTGCTGCCATCCAAGAGCCCGGCAAGATTGCCCAGCGCCTCGGTACTGCGTGCCAGGCCGAGATAGTAAGACAGGCGCAGGTTCAATGTGCTCTCCGACTGTCCGCCGCCGCTGGCATCAACGCCGCTAGCGATCAGTTGCCAGAGCTGTTGCTCGGCTCTAGGCCCGTATTCGGCGAGTAGGGCGCTGTATTCCCCGCCAAGCCGTTCCAGCTGATTGAGATTCGATACTAACTCGCTCGTGGCCTGACGAACGATTCGGTCATTTGACTCCAGCGGTAGCGAACGAATAATCGTATCCAGTAGAGTCGCGTGGTCCATCTGCTCATTGCCGGGCGCTTCGAATAGTGCGGTCCAGACCATGGAGCGAATGAGAGGATCCTCGATGCGTTCGATAGCCTCATCCATTAGTACCGTCGCCATGCTGTTCTCGTCCAGGCTAATCTCGGTGTAGCCCCAGCCCTCGTAGTTGGGAAGCGCGAAATCCGGGCAAGCCAGGCCGATCGCATCGGGCACCTGTGTCTCTGCGCCGCGGACTTCTACGGGCAGGGCGGCGCTCAATTCGAATGCGCCGCCGTTCCCCGTGCTGAACAATCCGAGCTGTATGCGTTGATCTCTAAGCGTGGGATGGTCGTCGGGCACTGTCTGTAGCAGTGCGAAACTGCTGATGCCATTCGCATCGCAGCTAAACCGCGCCTCGACCGTATTGACACCGGCCTGATACATCCAATCCTGCGCCCAGGGCTCGAGGTCTATGCCCGACTGCCGCGAGAGTGAACTCATGAAGTCGGCTAGCTCGGTATTGTCCCAGGCGTGTTCTTTCAGGTAGCTCGATACGCCGAGGCGAAAGTCTTCGCGGCCTATATAGTGGGACAATTGGTTTAGAACCGAGGCGCCCTTGTCGTAGGTTATGGCATCGAACACGTTGAAGAAGTCATTGGTACTCTGAACCGGGACTTCGATGGGGTGAGTGGACACGGCCTTGTCTGCTCCAATTGCGGTCAGATTCTCCGACAGGTAGAAGTCGTGCCAGAGGTCGTCAAACTCGGTAGCCTCTGAGACTGCGATGGAGGACATGAGCGTCGCGAAGCTCTCGTTTAACCACAAGCCATTCCACCAGTTCATCGTGACGAGATCGCCGAACCACATATGCGCCATCTCATGCAGAATAGTACCGGCGCGGCGCTGGCTACTGAAACGATTCGAGGCGCCGCGATCGACATAGCTCTCCGAGAAAGTTACCGCGGCCACGTTCTCCATCGCGCCGATCAGGAAATCCGGGACTATGACTTGGTCGTACTTCACGAACGGGTAGGGAATATCGAAGTACTCACTAAAGTGGGCGAGTCCCGACTTGGTGTAGCCCATCCATTCCTCTACCGCGACATGTTCGGCGAGAGACTGCCGCGCCATCAGGCGAATCGGAACCTCGCCGGCCATGTCTTCCCAGATCGCATAGGGCCCGGCATGCAAGGAGAATATATAGCTCGAAAATTTCTCCGACTGAGGAAAGTGCCAGATGCTCGTATCGCCATCGGCTGTGACAGCGTCTTCTTTCATCGCAGAGACGACCTGCCAGTCCGACATCGCGCGTACCGTCAGCTCATAGCTAGCCTTCAGATTTGGCTGATCGAAGTTGGGGAATAAGCGATTCGAGTAGTAGGGCCATAGATAGGTGTAGAGATAGGTCCTTCCATCCTCCGGGTCTACGAAGCGGTGCAGGCCGGTGCCATCCTGATCGAAGGGGTGGGCGTAGTCGATGCTTATCTCATTTCTACCGGTGAGCAGTGCCTCGGCTGGCAGTGTTATGAAGAAGCCATTGTAGTCGGGCTCAATCGCCTCGCCATTTGCGACTAGGCCGCTCACGCTGCCGCCGGTGAAGTCTATCTGCAATGGGCTGGAATTATCGCTCAGATCGAAAAGGGCGGTAACGCGGCCCTCGTAGGCGTCGCTATTGCTGACCAGGTCGATGTCCAGCACATAGGCGATGTTCGATACCCGCGCCTTTCTGATCTCGGCTTCTGACTGGCTAAGTTGGTCCAGAGTGGGGCGGGTGCTCGCACTCTCGGCGACCGGCGTGGCGACTTGTTCGCCGCAGCCAACTAGAAACAGCGTGAATGAGGCTAGGAAGAGTGTCGTGAATCGGCGCATCGGCGGCTCGCTCGCGGGTAGCTAGAAAGAGGGGATAAGCTACGTCAAGATCGCAGCACAGATCAAGCCCGGACCGGACCGAGGCGGGTATAAGGCAGCGGCGCAGAAAATTCTGCGCCGCTATTGAATCTAAGGAATACTGAGTGCTTAGATGCCTTTTGGCTCGAGTATAGACTGATACAGTAGCCGCTTCGATGTGGCGCGAACGTTTGGCAGGCGATTGCCAAACTGTTGAATCATGCCAACGAAGACCAGATCCTCGACGGGGTCTATCCAAAACCAGGTACCGGCCGCGCCGCCCCAATAGTATTCGCCAGCGGAGTAGGACTCGGCTTCAACCGGATCCTCGATCACGGCGAAGCCCAAGCCGAAAGAGGTACCCTGAGCGCCGAGCACGCTGCCGGCCATCGCCTTCGGCGTCTGGTCGCGGTGCATCAGATCGACTGTCAGTGGTGCCAGGATTCTCACGTCGTCTAGCTCGCCGCCGTTCAATAACATCTGGCTAAATCGCATATAGTCCATCGCGGTGGAAACCAGTCCGCCGCCGCCGGATTCGAATACGGGATCGACCAGGAAATTGGCGTCAGCAAATCCTTCTCCCGCTGCCAGCCTGCCTTGCTCGTCATAGCCGTAGACCTGTGCGAATCGCGAAACCTTCTCCTCGGGCACATGGAAGTCTGTATCGGTCATGCCGAGCGGGTCGAAGATGCGCTCCTCGAGGAAGCTGCCGAAGGATTGGCCCGCGAGCTTCTCGACGAGGTAGCCCTGCACATCAACTGATACGCTGTACTCCCAGGTAGTACCTGGCTGATGCTTTAGCGGAATCTGCCCCAGCTTGGTGGTGAATTCTTCCAGCGTATCCGTAGAGGCGAGTAGTCCCGCTTCGACGTATTTCTCATCTACCGGAGACTGCGCGAAGATGCCGTAGGATAGGCCGCCGGTATGGCTCATCAATTCGCGAATCGTCATCTTGTGAATCTGTGGCTCGGTAAGGATATTGCCATTCTCGTCCGTGCCGGCAAAGACTTGCAGATCCTTCAGCTCGGGAAGATATTTCTCGACAGGGTCTGCGAGGCGAAATTTGCCTTCCTCGTAGAGAATCATGAGCGCGACGCCGGTGATTGGCTTGCTCATGGAATAGATGCGGAACAGGGCGTCATTGCTCATCGGCGCCTGTGCCTCCAGGTCGCGATAGCCGACCGATTCGAAGTGCACCACCTTATTGTCCCTTGCAGCCATCGTGACTACCCCGGCGAGCAGGCCCTCGTCGACGTAGCCCTGCATGGCCTGGGTGATTCTGTCGAGTCTCGCCGAGTCCATGCCCACGGATTCCGGCGCGGCCATCTCTAGCGCTGCGGCTGGCGCCGCCGGGGTGGGCACAACATTGGATACGGTGTTCGCAGCTGGGCTGCAGGCGACGAGCAGCGCGAGGCAGAGCCCCGTGAGTCCCAGTCGCAGCCCGCTCAATTGGGCTTTCGAATCTTGCTTAATGATCATCGGTCGCTCCTCATTGTTCTTTGCAGCTCGGTCTCGTCGAGCCCTTTATTGTGTTGTTATGATTCTGGTCCGATATCGCGCTCGGGGTGTACGAGCAGGCCGGATTGCCAGCTTAGATCAATGGGACGCTGTAAAACAAGGGTTTTGGGGATAGCCGCAGAGGGTGGTATTCTTCGCAGATCGCCGAAATCAGAGGCCCGTAGCGTGACAGAGACTATGAGTTCGACCTGCCCAAGCAAGCTACAAGCAATATTTCCCCTGCTAGCACTGGCGCTTATCGCGCTATTGCCTGCCGCGCTGCCTGCCCAGAACATGGCTATCGCCCACTGTCAGGGAACCTGTCCCAGCTACAACTCATCACTGGCCGCTACCCGGGCGAACGTGGTTATCCACAATCTCTATGCCGCAGGCCTCAACGGCGATAGCGGCAGGGCAGATTGGGTAGCCTACCGCCTGACGCGGGAGGCTATTGGCGTGGCCTCCTTGCTGCCACGCTTCTGGCAGCCCGATGAGCTGGTGCTTCAGTCCGGGATAGAGGAGATGGCCGAGGCCGAGGCGCTGGGATTTTCTCTGGCGGAGGTCAGCAGTGGCAGTAACCCCTACGGCGGATTCAACGAGCCGACCAGTTCGCTGGAGGAGCGCGTCAGGCTGGCACCGATGACGAGCTTCGCGAATACGCCCTATTGGTCCGAGTTGAATAATCTGAGCAATATGGTGCCGATGCCGACTCCCCTGCGTCGCGGCCCCTGGCTGCAACTCGAGCAGACCCTGAATCGAATCGTCACGGCGGACGAAGCGCTCGGTATTATTAGCGGGCCGCTCTATCTCATTAGCGAGCCCCTGAGCACCAGTGTGGATGTCGCTGCCTTGAATCCTGCTGCGTATTTCAAGGTAGTAATTGCAGACAGCGGTATCGCGACATTCGTCTTTCCCGAAGAGCTGTCACAGAACGCCCGTTTCTGTGAGTACCAAGCTGGCCTCGAACAGATCGAGGCGATGAGTAGTCTGGATCTGTTCCCCAAGAATGACCCCAGGCCCTCAAGAAAGCTGCTGGCATCCCTCGGCTGCTCCTAGACAGTCGCCTCGCTAGTGTGGTCTCAGGCAGTGAGTTAGCCTGCGCGGGCCACTGATCGTCGCTTATAAATTGTGCTGTCACGGGGAATACGCTACCTTCTAGCCATTCCGATTCACGTAATTTACGGAGCTGCTCATGAAAACTGCAATACAAGGTCTCACGGCAATAGCGGTGGGCTGTGCGATCTCCCTCTCCGCAATCGCTGCTGAAGACTATACGGCCCCGCGTACCGAATGGGGCCAGCCCGATTTACAGGGCGTATGGAATTTCTCATCCAACACGCCGATGGAGCGTCCTGCGCGATTCGGCGAGCGTCAGTTTCTTACGCCGGAAGAAGTAAGAGCGATCGCCGAGCAGCGTGCGACAAGAGACGCCTCGGTCGATAGCGCGATCGCCGTCGAGGGTGTCGATGGCTCTTACAACGATTTCTGGGTGGAGAACGCTGGCATCGGCGGTGACGTACGCACCTCCCATATCGTCTATCCCACCGATGGGCGCCTGCCGCCGCTGGTGGAGGGTGCGATAGCAAATCAGGGCGTGTATGGCGGCGAAACTACGGGCGAATCGCGCCCTGTGCGTATCGCGGCCGGCGGCATCGGCACGGACGGGCCGGAAGATCGCGGGCTCTCGGAGCGCTGCCTGATTGGCTTCAACGCGGGGCCGCCCTTCGTGCCTAGCCTCTATAACAACAACGTACAAATATTTCAGAACAGGGATACGGCAGTCATCCTGACGGAGATGATTCACGATGCCCGCGTCGTACCGCTGGTGGATTCGCCGCGCGAGATGGAGTCGCTGGATGACGAGGTGCGGCTGTGGATGGGAGACTCCCGCGGCTACTGGGACGGCGATACGCTAGTCGTCGAGACACGCAATTTCAATGGACTGTCATCGAGCTTCGGACAGGCCGGCACGTCTATGGACAAGGTCCTAACCGAGCGCTTCACTCGCGTAGGCTCCTACACAGTGAACTATGAGTTTACTGTCGACGACCCTTCTACCTATACCGACAAGTTTACCGCTATCGTTCCCATGACCAAGGTTGCGGGCTTGCTGTACGAATACGCCTGCCACGAGGGCAACTACGGCATGGTGAATATTCTGCGCGGCGCGCGGGTACAAGATACCTTAGCGGAATCTGAATCGCAGTAAGGCTCGACTGGGTCCGAAGAATCTAATAGAGAGTGTTATGAAAATATTTCAGCGAGCGATCATAGTCATACTCTGTCTGCTGTTGATACCGATAGCAGCAGTCGCCACCGCCGCCGCAAAGCAGCGTTTCGAAGATGGACCGAATCGAGTGTTCTCCGGCGGGCCGTTGATAGCGGGTGAGCTGCATAGTGGCCCTGAACCAGACTGGAGTCTCGTAAACGAGATCCCCACCATAGAGATGCAGCTACTAGATCCCGCACAATCCCGGCGTATCTGGATCGCGGAGTTTGAGAATAAGATCTATGTCTGGTCCGGCTATATGGGCAATCCCATAGGGCGATTATGGAAGCAATGGCCTCTGCAGGCCGAGCGCGATGGTCGCGCCGTGCTACGCATAGAGGGCGTGCGCTACGAGCGCGAACTGCATCGCATTCAGTCGGGCGAGGTACTCGATGGACTTACGGCTACTATCACAGCGAAATACCCCTCGGCAACGACACGCGCCGCGGTAGAGGCAGGTGATGTGTGGGTATTCGAGGCTGCACCCAGGAGCTAAACTGCTAGTGGCCGTCAAGGAATTCCAATCATGAAGAAATTCTACCTATTCACAGCGGTCGCCATTGTGGTGACGGTGCTTTCAGTGCTCTTCGTTCCCGGTGTCGATGACTACGTGGAGAGGACGTTCCAGATCTATCTCGGTCGCGCGGCTACCTAGATATTCGCTAGCTCAGCTTAACAAAGAAAACGGGTTCGACTGAGAAGTCGAACCCGTTTTTCGTTGTATAAAAAAGGCTGAATGCACTAAAACTGGGTTAGAGTCTTAGTGGTTCAGCCAAGGAGAGTTCTGTCTTTTCCGAACTAGCTGCCTGCGATCAGGTTGGTGCTAAGCAGGTCGTAGTTCATGCTGGCATTGCCGTCTTTCGCATTCAGCGAGAGTGCAATTTCGAGATCGATGCTTGCGCCAGCTACATCACCGCTCATAGCTTTCGCGACAGCGAGATTCGAGTGAATCGCCGCAAGCGCTACCTTCTCGTCTTCCACCGAAAGTTCCGAAGAGAATTCCATCTTGTCGATCGCGCTGCTGCAGCTTGTGATAGCGGCCTCGAATTCCTCCGTTAGAATCTGCGACACGCACAGGTTGTTGGCTTCGAAGTAATCCATGCGTTCGATGCGGCGTGAAGCGAACGCGGCCTTCGCCGCGGCGGCGTCTTCGCTAAGCAGAGCGCGGAATCCAGCTGTGTCGCTGAATGCCGTGACGTGGTAGTCGGCGAAAGCGCTAGTCGCAGCGAAGGTGGAGCTAAGTGTAAGTGCTAATGCAACAATTCTTGAGCGTGTTGAAGTTTTCATGATAGATCCTTTAATAAATAAGTAAGTTAGAAAATTTTTGTAAAATCTCAGTAACAGGCCTGCCGAAAATTATTTGTATTCAGTGATGTGTTCACTGTGCCTTCGAAAGAACGAGTTGTGTGTTGAGCGGCCTGTTCTTCGATTTGTGCTTAGTGTAGGGATCGATCCGATTGGTGACAAAGTATGCCTCCTAATGTAACGAGTGAAATTTACTCATCTGTCTTACGTTAGGAGTTGAATGTCTGGACAAGCCAGTGCCAGAAGGTGAGTGCTATGCGTTTGTTGCTATTTCCGTTTAGCACGAGCCAATAGTAGTCTGCGGTTTCGAGATGGGATTCATGTAGAGCGACCAATGCGCCTGAGTCGAACCAGTCTTGACTGACAGGTAGCGGCATTAACGCGATTCCGACGCTCTGCTCGGCAGCTCGCGATAGCGCGAACATACTGTCTACGTAGATGATCTTGCGTGGCTTTAGATCTTCAACCCCTGCGTTTGCCGCCCACTGTTCCCAGGCCCTCGGCCGCGCCTTGTGTAGCAGGATTGTTGCGTGTTGAATGGCCTCCAGCTCTGTGGCTCCGTCTTGCTCTAATCTGCTTTTCAGTGTCTTGCTACAGGCAGGTACGTAGCGGATGGGAAACAGTTTTTCTGATTTTATCGCCTGTGGCGTCTTGCGTGAGAGCACGATGTTGATGTCGGCGGCAGGGTTCAGGTCGTCGGTTATTCCCAAGCCTTCTATGTGTAGGTCGATATCCGGGTGCGCCTCGGTGAATGCATTCATGCGCGGCATGAGTAGCTCACTGGCGAAGAATTCGGGCATCTGCACTAACAGTGGATGGCGGGTCTTAGTCTTACGAATCTTTTCTGTAGCCTCGTCGATAGCCCTCAGGTAGGGATTGATCTCGGTATACAGATGCGACCCATCTTGGGTTAGGGATATGGATCGCGTTAGGCGCTTGAATAGCTTGGTGCCTAACTGTTCCTCCAGCTCATTTATCTGGTGACTAACAGCGCTTGGAGTCAGGCACAGTTCGCTCGCCGCCTTCTTGAAACTAAGAAGCTCGGCTGCCGTACAGAATGTACGCAGTCCTCGATGTTGGGTTTGCATGGAGTTCTATTCCTTGTCGCGCTGCAAAATACCGCTGCGTGAGGTTCTTCTTCCCTGAAGGCTGCACAGTGGAGGCAGCATGGACTCTGCCAAACTTAAACTACAAATAGAGCAATCCCTATGCCAACTCATAGCGGCGCGTTTCTGAGCCTAAAAATTCCTCGGAAAACGCAGATTAGCAGCAAAAGATTGCAGAAATTTGAATCACAGCGGTAAGAAATGTTGGGAATAGACGGGCGCTCTGTATCATTTCTGTGCTGGCGCACCAAGTGTGAGCAGCGAATTCATAGCCACGGTGCCATCCTTTCATCGCGTCTGGCTACTGCTCCACGGGAATCTGTTGTAGTCTTGCCCCTGCATCAGGAAATCTAGCGAACACCTCAAATGCGGTCTATGAACACACGAATAGCAGCACCTATAAGCCTAGTGCTCGGCATGCTGAGCGCTACCGCGGCGGCACAGTGTGAGAGCCTGCCCAGCGGCGATACAGATGTGCTCGTCTCGCTTCTCTCATCCTCTGATGTGAATGGATTGCTGCAGGTAGACTTCGATGAGGGTACCGTCTGCAGCCTCGAGAGGGACGCGGCAGGCTTAGACGCTCAGTCCAGCGCCGCGGTTCGGTTGAATGCCGAAGCGCAGGAACTCGTCGTAGAGGCTGAAGTTGACGGTACAGCACTATGGCTACGAATAGACAGCAGCTCCAGCCAGGCCCTGATACTCGATAGAGAAACGAGCGAGGATCTCGGGCTCACCGCTGCCGAGTTTCTAGGAGACAATTCGCTTCTTGAGGCCTCGGACTTCTTCATAGAGTTTGTCGACTCTGTGCAGATCGGCGGCTATGTGCTTCGAGACGTCGAGGCCAGCATCCCGCGCCTGGACATGCCCTACGATCACTACGCCGATAGAGGCTTTGATTCCGCCGCCGTTCGAACGGTAGGAACGATCGGCGAGGAATCACTGGAACACCTGCGCATAACACTCGACGTAGCTAACAATCGAATCTATATAAGCGAAGCGAGATAGGTATACCCTGAATCGCAGCGCATCATGCACTACCACAGAGAAGGAAAAGCACTATGAAACGTTTAATCCTGGCAGCACTTGCCACTACCGGTTTTCTGGCCCACTCGGCAATCGCGCAACCGGAATATGTCGCGATTGAGATGGAGATCGACGTCGCGAAGCCTGCAAGCGAAGTCTGGGCGAAAGTGGGAGGCTACTGCGATATCAGTGAGTGGCTAGGCCTCGATTGTGAAATATCCTCAGGCGACGGTTCTCTCGGCACGGTTCGCTCTCTTCTCGGAGGCAGAATACTGGAGATTCTGGTAGCCGAGACCGAGCTTTCCTATGGCTACACGCAGCCGGCCCCGGAAGAAGGTTTCTACGATCACTACCACGGATTCCTCGAGGCACGCCCAACCGGCATGAACAGCTCGAAGCTGCTGTATACGCTGATGCTGGATGTATCGAATCTGGAGAATCAGGCGGCGAAGGATGAGAACATCGCTAGAAGGCGGGGCATGTTCGAGGGTGCGCTCGCGGCGATGAAGGCCATGGCCGAGGAATAGCCCCGGCAGCGCAGCATACCTAGAGGCGACCGGAGCACCGCTGCGGCCGCCTCTTTTCGTTCTATAGCTCTCTGATCTCAACCTTGCGGAAGCGCAGCGTGCCACGACCCCATTGCAGGGCGATCGGTCCACTCGCTAGCAAGTCATCACGCACATCGACGGTTCGCTCATTATTGAGCTCGACAACCAGATGCTCGCCATCCAGTGTAATCACGAAGACATTCCATTTGTTCCCGGCAGTGGGCCGAGGCTCGTCGATCGCGGCGATATGGACGATGGCACCCGTTCCGAATGAAGGGTCTGGACGTTGGTCGTAGACGTTGGCTTCGTAACAGCTACGGTCTGTAATGCTGCTCGCATCGGCACAGCGCATATAGATGCCGCTGTTCGCATCATCGCTTGCCCAGAACTCGACGCGTAGTGTGAAATTGTCGTACTCCCGCTTGCTTACCAGCCAAGAGGCACCGCTGCCCTCGGTAGCCTGAATCGCATTGTGCTGCGCCGACCAATTCGCGTCGCCGACGACATCGAAATTCTCCATGCCCTCGGTGCCATCTATGAGTGTGACCCAGTCGTTCTCTGCCGCCGTAGCCGATGAGAGGGCGAAGCAGGCAGTCAATCCCCATAGTAGGGCTCTTAGATATTTCGTAGTGGAATCGATGGCGCGCATTTTGTGTTTCCCGAGTCTATAGAATATTGAAGTCCCGACAGCAAGCATCGGGAATAGGCGGTAACCCTATCACTTGAGGCTTGGGTATGGCCAGAGCGTGGCCGGCGCAGCCACGCTCTGGCAAGGAGCTAGCTAGTGACGATCAGCTTGCGGTACAGATGCCAGGTAGCGTGGCCTAGCACAGGTAGCGTAACGGCCAGGCCGATCAGGAAGACGACTGCACCGAGTGCCATGAGGCCAACCACAATTAAGCCCCAGACGGTAAGTACCAGCGTATTGGCCATAAAGGCACGAATCGAGACTACGACGGCCGTAAAGGATGTGACCGGCTTGTCCAGAGCGAGCGGGAAGGCGACGATTGAGAGTGCGATCGCGGCGAACGCGAACAGCAGCCCGACGAAATTACCATAGGCGATCAGCGCGCCACCATGGCGAGTATTGAACAATTGGTTGATAAAATCGGATAGTGAGGCTGGCATGGTCGTTTCGAACAGGCTGAAGAAGATCAGCTCGGCCATGAATAGCCAGGCTAAATACAGCACGGCCATCATAATGGTGAGTGCCAGTATCGGTGCGAAGGAAGATGTATGAATAAAATTAAATGCCGATCGCCATCTAAGTTCCTTACCCTGCTCTCGTCGTCTGCTCATCTCGAAGAAGGCAATCGCTATGATGGGGCCGATCAGCGTTACACCGGCGACCATGGGAAAGGCGAGATAGCGGAGTTCCTGCCCGAAGGCGAATAGGGTAAACACCAGGGCAAAAAGTGAGTAGAAGAGAATGAGTAATGGGATGGAGCCGGGCTTGGCGCCGTAATCCGCGTAGCCCTGTCTGAGGGATTGAGTGAGATCCCCTATAGTGATCTGTCTGACACTGATTTGTCTGGAGCTCAGACAGATGTCTTCGAAATTCGATTCTTCATTGCGGTGAGTCAATTCAACCATAACAATACAGTCTCCTTCACTGAGGCTGCAATAGCGTGGCAGAATTGTTCACTATATCCCCGCCGTTGCAGAGTGCACTAAGAAAAAGCCTATCCTAGTGGACAGTCTACTCCCCTGCCGTTTGCGATTTCAAGTAGTACTGGATCTTGCGACGAGCGATTCGACTCGTCCTTGGGTGTCATCCAGTCCCTTGGCTAGCGGCTGAAATGCCGGGATTTGCGCCTATTTCGACAGCGTCTTCACGCACTGTGCCAGCGACTCCTCTACCTCGGCAAGCGCCGTCTCAGTGCGCTTGGAGAATCGGCTCATATTGTACAGGCGCAGGAATTCTCTGGCAGCGGATACGCGCTCAGGCGGCCAGTCGGCAGGCAGGTTCTGGGCGTAGGTAGTGGCAGTCCATGATGGGTTTACTGGCAAATCTGCCGAGTTCAGGAACCGCTGCCAGATTTTCTGCCAGCGTAGTGTGCGCGCATCTACGCGACCTGGGCGGCCACGAATCCGTCGATACTCGCGTACGAACAGGAACAGCAGTATAAGAAGACCGCCATAGCGGACGAGATTCGCAGTGCGCTCGTCAGCGAGCACGGCATCGATCAGGGCCTGCCATTGACCGGCGAGGCGATGGTATAGCGTGCTTAGTCGATTGGATTCGTAGCCGCCGAAGTAGCTCGCGATGCTCGGCGGAGTTGGATCGATGGTGTGCCAATAGCCCTCATTGTCCTGCCACTCCACCCAGCTATGAGCATCTCTCTCACGCACAAGCCACATCTGTTCGGATAATTGTTCGTGGATAACATAGCCACCGACGATCCTGGCGGGGATGCCGTTCGCGCGCAGCGCGAGCGTAGCGCCAGTTGCAAACCAGAAGCAGTATGCTGGCCTGTCGTTCAGGAAGAAATCGTGGAATGGCTGCTCGGGGTCGAAATCGGTTTCCAGCGAGTAGGCCCGTGTCACGAAATGGTTCAGTACGTTATCAACAGTCTGTCGCCTCTCAACGCCGCCGAACGCCTCGCTCCTGCGTTGTAGTTGCTGATCCCAGAACTCGGGTAGCTGTACGTTCGCCTCATCGAAGCTATCCGGCGTGGCGTTGTTATCGGTCTCAAACTGCCAGCGACGGTCGGCGCCGCGATCGTAGACGGGCGACCAGATATCGGCCGCATTCTTTGTCAGTGCCTCGAATCGGCCAATCAAATAACTAGTGTTAGGGTTTAGGAAGATGAAGTTTGAGCCCCGTAGGCTTTGGATATCGATGTGCTGCGGGCTTATCCCACCCTCCGGGAACTGATTGTTCTCTATCGGGTAGCGTAGCCGGCCATTCTGTTCAATCTCGGCATTGGATAGATTGAGTGCTGAGAGAGGGCGTTCATCGGGCTGCCAGATCATATCTTCATCGAGTATGACGAGGCGATTTCCAGCGAGGTATTGGTTGGGGCGGCTCTCGCTGGTCGCGCGCAGTACCGCGCGGTTCGAGGGCTGCAGAAAAGCCGAAGCCCGCAGTTGTTGGCGCGGGGAGAATCCCGTCGGCGTGAAATTGCTCCCCGATGGCATCATGTCGCCTAGTGAGGCGATCACAGGTCCCTGTCCAATGGCCAATACGAAACCGAGTAGTGGCGCGACCAGAAGCAGAGGTAGTAGCAGGAGTATGCGGTACACAAGCTGGTCGGCGCAGCGATCGGCCACTAGTGCCAGCATGGCTAGTAGCATCGCGGCGAGGGTGACGAGCGCGAGAGGTACGCCGAATACCACGACCACGGTCTGTTCCGTTGGCGATATAAGCAGCATCAGAAGTAATCCCAACACGAGGACGGTCTGTGTATTTCGGTCCAAGGCAAATCGGCTGTCGCTCTTCTGCGCGGAGGCGAATAGCCAGAGCTGATAGATCAACAGGCTGAGCACCAAGCCTGCGCCAAGGCCGTTACTCTGTGCCCAGGAGCCTTCGATCGCCCAATCCTCCAGAATCTGACTGCCAAGGAAGCCCCCCGCCGCGAGGAGCACGAAGGACAGTCCCCAGGTCGGTCTCTCGACTGGCACTAGCTTGAGAGAGCCTAGCAGGCTAAATAGTATGCCAAGCCATATTACAACAGTTAGTTCCATCGACAGGCCGACATGCACAACCTGCAGAATCAGGAATAGAGTTAGGAAGAATCGCCCTAGCGGCATCAGGCTTCTCCCTTGATTGAGCTCGCTGAGAGCTTCGCCTTGACGCGTTCTATGACGCCGGTCTCGTCAGTGCCGAACCGACGCGTCTGTATCTCAACAAAATGACTGCCCTCTGGAAGGCTGCCACTGTCGCCTGCAGTCTCGGCTATGAGGAAAACCAGAATCAGAGTCCCGGCGCGCTCCAGGCGTTCCACCAATGCTGCAGCCTCGGCACTCCAGCGCCCCAGGACCAGCACATGTATGCCATCTTCCAGTAGCACGGAATCGGGCAGTGTCCGAATCTCGTCAGAGTAGCCGCGCTCGGGCAGGCAGGTCGCTATGAGCTTGTAGAACTGATCGGCTTCCTCGAGGGTGTGCCAGCTATTGCCGGTAGCCATAGCCGCCAGACTGAAGCCTTCGTTCTGCGCAGACATGCCAATCTCTACCGCGAGTGCAAGGCGCTCATCCAGCGCAGCTTCGTCTGTGGGGCGCCGCTGCCAGGCCAGAAAATCGGCAAGGCTTAGGTCGACGATCAGAAAAACCTTGTCGCGTCGAATCTCTTCAACGCCCTCGAACAGCTTGCTCATAGGCTCGCCGTAACGACTGCTCGCCCGATGATCCAGGCGGCGCATGGAATCGCCGGTCTGATACGGACGTGAATAGGCGTAGTCCAGCGAGGGTCCCTTGCGCTGCTTGTCGCTACCCAGAGTCAGGCGCTTGCTCGCCTTCTCCGCGATATTGCGCAGTGAGGGGATGGCCAGGTCGAGAGTCTCCGGCAGCACATAAACGTCAAATGCTGCAGTTAGTCTCGCGGTAAAGCGATTCAGGAAGAAGGGGAAATAGGACTGCACCGCAATGCCTGCCAGGTGCAAGACGCCTCGTCTCAGCGGTTCGCACTGGATTGACAGCGTCATGCCCTGCCCCGCCTCTAGCCTGTGTCGATGCGGTCGCGACCACTCCTTCGGCCAGCGCCCAAAGGGCACGGCCAGCTCTCTGAGCGCGAAGTTGCGCAGGGCGAAACGACCCGTATTGCTGACGCGGATGCTGGAGCTGAGCAGTTGTCCGGCGACGGCTATGGTCGGAGTATCGCGCTCTACTGTAACCCTGGGGCGGCGGATAAAACCAAGCAAGGCGCTCCACAGAATCAGTCCGACACCGAATGCGCTGGTGAACAGCAGGAACTCGCTGCCGGTGCGGTAACTAAAGAGGAATATGAGAAGCGAGCAGATTAGTATGATTTTTGCCGGGCGTGTCAGTCCGTCATAGTAGAGTCGGCGAAAGACTCTGAGCAGCAGGCGAGCTCTGTGCTCGTGCCAGCGCGGAACGAGGCGTAGATTCGAGAACCAGCGCAGCAGTCGCCACCAGTGGATGAGGGCAAGTTCCTCGGGTACTCGAACAGGGCGATCGGCGAGTTCACTCATGGTTGTAACTTTTCGCTAGGGTCTTGTCGCTCGAAGAAAGTCTTAGCACCGGCAGCGAATAGCAGAGTAACGATGTCTGCTTTCACGCAGACTCACGCTATCGAGGGACCGGCACATTGGCTACGATCTGTTGCATCAGGTCGTGTGCCTGTGTGCTCTCGTTGTCGCGGCCGTGACGTGGCAGTAAACGGTGATTCCAAACCGACGGTATCAATTTTTGTACGTCCTCGGCCAGTACCTGATCTCTACCTTTCACCAGCGCATAGGCCTTGCACGCCGACGCGAGGTGCATGGACCCTCGCGGCGAGATGCCCAGCTTGATATTCGGGTCCGAGCGGGTCTCGCGCGCTAGTGTCACGATATAGCGCGCGAGATCGGCGTGCAGGTAGACGTCTTCGCAGGCGTCCCGTAGCGCTGCCACCGACACCTTGTCCAGAATCGGCTCCGGGTCTTGCTGAGCTGCCACGCCATAGTCGCCGAGTAGATGCAGCTCAGCATCGCTGCTTGGGTAGCCGAGACTGATCGAGGTGAGAAATCTATCGAGCTGTGCTTCGGGTAGCGGGTTAGTGCTGTCGAAATCGATCGGATTCTGTGTCGCGATTACTGTGAAGAGGCCCGAGAGCGGCTGGTTCACGCCGTCCGCCGCCACGTAGCCTTCCTCCATCGCCTGCAGGAAGGCGGATTGGCTGCGTGTGGGCGCGCGATTAATCTCATCGGCCAGTAGGAAGTCGGTGAATATGGGGCCGGGGGAGAAGGAAAATTTCGCCTCGGCGGCGTTGTAGATGCTGCCGCCGAGTATATCCGCGGGCAGGATGTCGTTGGTAAACTGAATGCGATTGAAATCCAGACCGAGTATCTGCGCGAGTCGCTTGGCGAGCGTGGTCTTTCCCACGCCCGGCACATCGACTACTAACACGTGCCCTCTGGCAACTACGCTTGCCAGCAGCAGCTCAATGACGAAGTCTTCCCCCAGCCAATGACGGGCCAGGGATTGATGAGCCTGTTGCAGGAGGCTGAGCAGCTGGCTCAGGTCATCCTGTTTCGGTTGCGGAATCGATTCCATCGACGGATATTAGCAGTCGAAGGGTCTATTTTCAGTAGAAGTTTGCTAATCTGCGGGGTGCTGGACGCATTTTTGGTAAAACCACCTCATGCTCGTCAATAACAAGAAGGAATAAGCCATGCCAGTTCTCAGAGATTTTCGCCGCATTCTCCTCGCTGCCTCGGTCGCCCTGACGCTCAGTATTCTCGGTGCAGCCGCAGCCGTGGCGCAGCCACAGGCGCTGCTGGACAACTACACCCCCGTTACCCTGGAGGAGCTGGCCAATCCCCCCGCTGGTGACTGGTTGATGTGGCGCGGCACACCGAATCACTGGGCTTATAGCCCGCTTAACCAGATCAATAAAGACAACGTCGACAGTCTGCGTCTGGCCTTCTCGTGGACTATGGAGCCGGGCAAGCAGGAGACTACGCCGCTAGTGCACGATGGTGTCATGTTCCTGCCCCAGGCCTGCGACTTTATCGAGGCGGTAGACGCCACCGATGGCACGCCGCTGTGGGAGTACCGCCGACCGACTGTGGATCACGTAGCGCCGCTGTCCTGTGCCAATCGTAACGGCACCCTGTACAAGGATCAGCTGCTGATCGCGACGCGCGACGCCTATATCGTCTCGCTCAATGCGAGGACGGGGGAGGTCACTTGGGAGAAGGAGATCGGTGACTGGACCGTTGGGCAACACTATTCCGGCGGCCCACAGGTCTTCAATGGCAAGGTCATAACAGGCATGTCCGGTTGTTACTACATCAATACCAGCTGCTGGATCACGGCCCACGACGCAGATAGTGGCGAAGAGCTATGGCGCACTAATACCGTACCCAGGATCGGCGAGCCGAATGGAGAGAGTTGGGGCGACGTGCCGAACGAGCTACGCCGCGGCGGCTCGGCGTGGATGCCGGCTAGCTTCGATGCTGAGTTGAATCTCATCTTTATCGGGGTGGCTGTGCCCATTCCCTGGGGCGAGATTCAGAGAGGCACGCGCGGCGGCGATGTGCTCTATACCAATTCGACGCTCGCGCTGAACGCCGACACCGGCGAGATTGACTGGTACTTCCAGCATATCCCCGCGGGCAACTGGGACCAGGACCATCCCTTCGAGCGCCTAATCGTAGAAACGGAAGTCACGCCCGATGCCGACGCCGTGTCCTGGATGAATCCGAACATCGCATCCAGCGAGCGTAGAAAGGTCATCACCGGCATTCCCGGCAAGCCCGGAATAGTCTGGACTCTGGATGCTGCGACGGGTGAATTTCTGTGGGCGACCGAAACCAATTTCCAGAACGTGATCGTCGGCGTAGATGTCGAGGGACGTAAGGGCATCACCAATCCAGAACTCGACATCACCGAGATCGGGCAGCAGAAACTGGTATGCCCGACCACTCAGGGCGGTATCAACTGGAACTCGGTCGGATACAGCCCACAGACTAACGCGCTGTATACGCCCACTAACAATACCTGCATGAACTTCGCGCTAAGACCTGTTGAGCCAACTGTGGGCCTCCATCACGCATCCGCCAGAACGAGTACAGAACTTGGACCCCAAGACACTGGGCGGGTCGGACAGTTCACCTCCATCGATGTCGCAACGGGGGAGACACGATGGACTTACCGACAGCGTGCGGGTATCGGTGGCTCGGTGCTGACGACGGGTGGTGGGCTGGTCTTCGTCTCGGACGATGCCAGACGCTTCCGCGCATTCGATGCTGATAGTGGGGAAATACTCTGGGAGCAGGTACTGAACGCAACGGCGGGTGGATTTCCCGTGAGCTACAGCGTCGACGGTGTGCAGTACATCGCCATCGCGGCGGGAGAGGGCGTCAACTACCGACGACACACTCCCGAGATTCGTCAACGTGCGGGTGGCAATACACTGTATGTGTTTCGGCTGCCCTAGTTTGAATCATTCGTTTTTCTAGTTTGTTTAGGAGTAGTAATGAATAGCAAGAAACTTGGAAAGTGGTCGCTCATCGCCGTCGGCGGACTGTTTCTGGCCTACGTCGCCTCAATAGTCTGGTTCGAGGCGCAGCTTGGTTACAATCAACCGCAGGGCAGTACGTCGCTAGTCATTGCAACCTTCAATGCCGACAACGAGCGCCACGAACGCGTACTTCGCCTCGAGCAAATCGAGGGCGAGAATTATATTGCCGCCAATCACTGGCCTCGAGGATGGTTCAATCAAGCCGTGGACAATCCCCATGTCGAGGTGAAGATGCCGGGCGAGGATGAATTCGAACCTTACCTCGCCGTGTTATTAGAAGGCGCGGAAGAAGAGCGCATCGCCGATATTTACAGCTTCGGTTTCGAGTTCAGGTTTCGCACCGGCTTCCCGCCGCGTTATTTCATGCGCCTCGAACCCAGATGAGGCGGGACTCACTCAAGCAACTAATCCAGGAGAAAGTTTAGCTCTATGCTGTACCAATTAGGTGAAGTAAAGGTCGATATCGCTGGCGACGAAGTATTCGTCGCCGAGAGCGCCGATGTCATCGGCAATGTGCGTCTGGAGAACAATGTCAGCGTCTGGTTCAATGCGGTCATACGTGGCGACAACGATCTCATCAGTATCGGCGAGAACTCCAATATTCAGGACTGTTCGGTATTGCACACGGACATCGGCTTTCCGCTTTCGATCGGCAAGAACGTTACTATCGGCCACAAGGTTATGCTGCATGGGTGCAGCATAGGCGATAACTCGTTGATCGGAATAAATGCCGTCGTGCTCAATGGCGCGAAGATCGGAAAGAACTGTCTGATCGGCGCGAATAGTCTAGTAACCGAGGGGAAGGAGATTCCCGATGGTTCGCTCGTAATGGGCTCGCCGGCGAAGGTCGTGAAGACGTTGAGCGAAGAGCAACAGGCGGGGCTGCTAGAAAGTGCCGAGGTGTACGTTGAGAAGTTCAAGCAATTCAATCGAGAGTTGCAGCAGGATAATCGGCTAGGGAGCCTCTCTAAGTAAATAGTAAGAAGGATTCTCTTACTGTTATCCTTTCGATCGTGTGGCTTCACATTAGGAGCGTTGCCATGATTGAAGAAACCAGCAATGTAAAAGGCATCCTGTTCGACTTGGATGGTGTGCTCTACATCGGCGATCGGGTAGTTGAGGGGGCGCAGGATGTACTCCTCGAACTCAAGCGGCACGACATTCCCTACCGCTTCATTACCAATACATCCACTAAGACCGCCGCCAGCGTCGCTGACAAGTTAAAGGCTATGGGGTTCTCCATAGAGTGTGACGAAATCTTCAGTGCGGTGAGCGCTACTCACAGCTTTCTGTCAACGCGCGGGGCTTCCAGCGTGCATCTTCTGGTTCAGGAAGCTGTTTGTTCCGAGTTTTCGGAGTTCGATCAGAGCAATCCTAACCCGGACTATGTGGTCGTTGGTGACATCGGTGCCGCCTGGGATTATGCATTGCTGAACAAGGTGTTCAACGAGATCATGAATGGAGCGGAACTGATTGCCATGCACATGAACAAATTCTGGCAAACCGAGCAGGGGCTGCAGATGGATATTGGGGCCTTCGTTGCAGGCCTGGAGTTCGTCACTTCGAAGCAGGCGACCGTTATCGGTAAACCGAGCCAGGATTTCTTCTGCTTGGCTACCGCATCTCTGAATTTAGATCCGGCGGACGTGTTAATCGTAGGAGATGACATCGAGAACGATATCGGTGGCGGGAAGGCCAGCGGTCTAAGTGCCGTGCTGGTGAAGACCGGGAAGTATCGCGAAGACGTCACGGCGCAATCGGAGGTCGTGCCCGACGGTATTATTGATTCTGTTGCCGAGCTAGGGGACTATCTCAAGCTATAGTATTCTTAACAGATAAGGATCGGCAACGTGTTGCAGATCACACCTAGGAGAGGAAGAAAGATGAAGAACTCGAAGCAGTGCGCTGCAATCATGCTCATAATGGCGCTGTTGGCATCCACAAGCGCTGCAGCTCAAGATCGTCGCTACATAAACCCTAACTCCGCGTCGCAGCCCGACGTCTCGCCCTTCAGTGGTGCTGTGCAGAACGACAACACCCTGTATATCTCGGGCACGCTCGGCCTCGAGAACGGGCGGGTTCCCGCCGATCCGGCAGTCGAGGCGCGCAACGTATTGAATGGCATCAAGGCGCAACTCGAGGCGGCGGGCATGGATATGGACGATCTCACCTATGTCCAGATCTTCTGCTCCGACCTGTCCCTGTATCAGGTCTTCAACGATGTCTATCGAACTTTCTTCACGCAGGAGTTTCCGGCGCGTGCTTTCATCGGTGCCGGCAGTCTTCTGTTCGATGCACGATTCGAGATTCAGGCGATAGCCGTAAAGCGATGAGCTATTGCGCACTAACGAAAACCAAGAGGCGATTATAATGAAAACAATACCGAGACCTATTCTACGATTGGGCGTGCCATTGCTTGTGCTGCTTCTACCCTTCGCATCGGTTTCTGCTCAAGATTTCGACAATGTGCAGATCCGCACCGTCGAGGCCCGCGACGGCATCTACATGCTGCAGGGCAGTGGCGGAAATATCGGTGTGTCCGTGGGCGACGATGGCGTCATCATCGTAGACGATCAGTTCGGGCCATTGACAGGCAAGATACAGGCGGCTATCGCCGAGCTTACGGACGAGTCCGTGACCTTCGTCATCAACTCGCATTTTCACTACGATCACACCGACGGCAATATGAACTTCGGTCGTGCCGGCGCCTACATCGTCGCGCAGGATAATGCGCGCAAGCGCATGGAGAGTGTTCAGGTGTTGTCGGGTAGTGGCAGGGTGCAAGAGCCTTATGAGCCCGTGGGCCTGCCCAAGATAACGTTCGAGGACAGCATGCGCTTCTATTTCAATGGCAATGCCGTCGACATCGTGAACAGCGGTGACGGCCATACCGATGGCGATGCACAGATCTATTTCCGTGAGGCAAATGTGATTCACACCGGCGATATGTATGTGCGCTACGGCCTGCCCTTCATCGATCGGGACAACGGGGGCACCGCCGATGGCATGATTCAGGCGCTGGAGAATATTGCCGCGCTGATCAATGACGAGACCATCATCATTCCCGGGCACGGCGAGCTGGCACGCAGGTCAGACCTTTTAGAGTTTCGTAACATGCTGGTTGTGATTCGAGGTCGCCTGGTGCGCGCCAAAGTTCAGGGTATGACCGAGGCACAGATGCTCGCTAGCGAGCCGGCCGCAGGTTACGCGCAGCCGAACGAGAATACTACCGGGTGGTTGCAGCAGGCCTATGCCGAGTATGTCGATTAAGCTAGTTACAAGCTGCGCGGGCTAGGACGACTTATTTCTTGGCCTGCGCGGCATCCTGCAGCAGGGCCCCGAACGTACCCACGGCAGGTTTCGCCGCCGGTCGACGATTTGCCGGGCGGGGCGACTTCTCGGCAGCATTGGCGGGTGAGCTCTGCGCCTGCACCTCATCGTCTAAACGCATCGTTAGCGCGATGCGCTTCCTTTGTACGTCGACCTCCATCACCTTTACCTTCACCACGTCGCCGGTTTTAACAACGCTGTGTGGATCTTTTACAAATGTGTTTGATAGGGCGGAGATGTGTACAAGGCCATCTTGATGTACGCCGATATCCACGAATGCGCCGAAGTTGGTTACGTTGGTTATGACACCCTCGAGGCGCATTCCGGCCTGAAGGTCTTTCATGGACTCAATGCCATCTTTGAATTCGGCAGTCTTGAATTCGGGGCGCGGATCGCGGCCGGGTTTCTCGAGTTCTAGCAGGATGTCGGTAACTGTTGGTAGTCCAAATTTCTCATTGGTGTAGTCTGCCGGATTGAGTTTCGACAGGAAGCTCTTGTCGCCCATCATGTTGGCCAGCTGCTTCTTATTGGCGGCGCCTATCTTCTTGACGACGCTATAGGACTCTGGATGAACGGCGGAGGCGTCTAGGGGATTGTCACCGCCTACGATGCGCAGGAAGCCCGCCGCCTGCTCGAAGCTCTTCGCGCCGAAACGCGGTACCGACTTGAGATCCGCTCGACTCTTAAACTCGCCGTGTTGATTGCGATACTCGACGATGTTCGTCGCGATGGAGGCCGACAGTCCGGAGACCTGCTTCAGAAGCGCGGCGGAGGCCATGTTGACATCTACACCCACTGCGTTCACGCAGTCTTCCACCACGGCATTCAGGCTCTGGCCGAGCTTGAATTGACTCACGTCGTGTTGATACTGGCCCACGCCGATAGACTTGGGATCTAGTTTCACGAGTTCGGCGAGAGGGTCCTGCAGGCGACGCGCGATGGAGATCGCGCCGCGTACTGTGACATCGAGATCGGGGAATTCTTCCCGCGCAATATCCGATGCCGAGTACACCGAGGCGCCAGCCTCGTTAACCATGGCCTTGTCTAGCTTCAGCTCCTTGTGCCGCTTGATCAGGTCGGAGGCAAGTTTGTCGGTCTCTCTAGATGCCGTGCCGTTGCCGATGGCGATGAGCTCCACTGAGTGTTTCGCAGCCAGCTTGGCCAACACATCGATGGACTCGTCCCATTGGTTTCGCGGTTGGTGCGGATAGATAGCGGTATCTTCCAAGAACTTGCCGGTACGATCGACGACACAGACCTTCACGCCGGTGCGCAGCCCAGGGTCGAGGCCGAGTGTGACCTTGTTGCCCGCGGGAGGCGCTAACAGGATCGCCTTCATGTTTTCGGTGAACACGCGGATCGCCTCGTCATCGGACTGTTCGCGCAGCTGGCCTAGCAGGTCGGTCTCCAGTCGATACACGAGTTTGATGCGCCAGGTCCAGGTGACCACCTCGCCTAGCCACTTATCAGCCGCGCGGCCGGTGTTCTCGATGCCGAAATGCTGCGCCACCATGCCCTCGCAGGGGTCGGTTGCGCCGGACTCTAAGCCCGCGCTGCCTATCTCGACAGCTAGGAAGCCTTCCTTACGTCCGCGGAACACCGCTAGCGCGCGATGTGAGGGAATCTTGTTAAGGCGTTCGCTGTAGTCGAAGTAGTCGGTGAACTTGGCCGCCTCAAGCTTGTTCTTCTCTACAACGCTGGAGCGTAGCTCGCCGTTGTCCCAGAGGTGTTTGCGTAGCTGGCCCATGAGAGCGGCGTCTTCGCTGAAGCGCTCCATGAGTATGTCGCGGGCACCGTCTAGCGCCGACTTGACGTCTTCTACGCCCTCGTTGATGAACTTCGCAGCCTGCGCTGCTGGATCTCGAGTAGGATCGGCGAAGAGAGAGTCCGCTAGGGGTTCCAGGCCTGCCTCTATGGCGATCATGGCCTTGGTGCGGCGCTTCGGTTTGAAGGGGAGGTATAGATCCTCGAGTTCGGTCTTCGTCTGAGCCGCACGGATCGACTTCTCCAGCTCCGGAGTCAGCTTCTCTTGTTCGCCGATGCTCGCGAGTATGGCCTCGACGCGATCGTCCATCTCACGCAGGTAACGCAGGCGCAGTTCGAGGTCGCGTAACTGCAGGTCGTCGAGTCCCCCGGTTGCCTCCTTCCGGTAGCGTGAGATGAACGGTACCGTCGACCCTTCATCGAGTAGCGCGATGGCTGAGTTTACTTGCGAGGGCTTTATATTGAGTTCGCCGGCGATTTTCTGCGTGATGTGTGGAGAAGGGGTATCGGTAGAGGTCATTACAATCCTGCATTCCCGGCAAAGCGGGAAAATTTGTGAGTAGTGGTTTAGCGAGCACGGTGCTCCATGCCGGGGTAACTATTCTATGATGAATTGCCGCGTGTGATAAATGTTATTGGGAATTTGGGTGAATACTTTTGGCTGAAAGAGGGGAATATCACGACTGGACAAACTTTGGCGCGAACATCAATGCGATACCGATGACAACAAGCCACAGCGGAGCGGAGACCATATAGGGATACAGCAACAGACACAGGCCAGAATAGAGTGCGATTCAGTGTTTTTGTTTCACGCCGTAGACGAACTGTCCTAGACCGATGCAGCTAAATACCAGGCCGATGAGTAGGTAGGATGTATCGAATAGGGCTTGATCTATTTTCTTGGGCAGATTGAATGACTTTGCGTAGCGCTAGTTCCACTCGCTGCCATCGTAGTAGCGTGTCCCGCGGTGCCCCTTCCTCGCTACCGCTTTTTTAATCTTCGTGCCCGGACATTCCACGAGAATGAGCGTCCGAGGCCGCCCCGATTTAGGATTCACAGCGCCGCCGACAAGCTCCTTGATACGCAATCTTCCCCGTAGCTCATCGTTGAAGATGGTGTAGACGAAGTCTCCCACCTTGAGCTTGGAGGGCTTTCCCGCCATGTGAAACTCAAACTCTTCGATCGAACCGTCGTAGAGGGAGTCGATGCCTTCGTCGCCGCGGGAGGCGGGTATGGTCTTCGTAATGCCGAAACCCATGCGACGCCCTAGCTAAACATATCGAAGCGGCCGAAGTCGCCGCCGAGCAGGCTAGAGGGGTTGCCGTGGTCTAGCCAGCCCTGAGTTAGGGTCTGGTACACCTTCCTGAAGTCGGTCGTGTAGGCGAGGTTCTCGCCCTCGGCTAACTCGGTCAGGCTTGGCAGTTCGCCGTAGTGGCCGCCCTTGACTTTATTTCCAACGACGAACATTGCATTGGCGGCGCCGTGGTCGGTGCCAAGACTCACATTTTCTGGCACGCGCCGGCCAAACTCCGAGAAGATCATTAGCGCCACGTCATCGGCGCGCCCGATTCGCTCCAGATCCTGAATGAACGCCCAGACGGCATCCGAGGTGTAGGTCAAAAGCCTGCGATGCAGGTCATTCTGAAACACATGGGTATCGAAGGCATTGTTTCTATAGGAGACGTAATACAGTCCGGTTGGCATGCCGGCGTCCAGTAGCGCCACGACCTTCTGCAGGTCGAGATCGTTAATCCCGTAATCGATAGGCGAGTCATACTTCGACCAGGCATCGCGCACTAGGGCCGAGGCATCGTTCGCACTGCGCGCAATGTCCAAAAGGAATCTACGCGAGGGGTTCTCCACGGCGCCTATCTCGGCCACGGTGTTCAGCGCTTCCTTCTCGGCCGCGAAGGCCTCGCGCATGAAGCGATCAGGATCGTCGAATACCACCGGCACGTGTCTCTCGCTACGCACCGCCAGCGACTGACTGGCTGCAATATTCACCAAATAGTTGGGTGGCGCATCGGGCGCGATGGAGTCCGCCAGCTTGCCAACCCAGCCGTACTCGTTGCCGCTATTCGGCGCGGCGGTGTGCCAGTAGGCCATAGAGGTGAAGTGCGAGTAGGACGGATTCTCGTAGCCGCAGCCGTGCACGATAGCCATCTTGCCGTCCTTGTAGAGCCGCTCGAATCCCGCCATGCCAGGGTTGAAACCGAAATGATCGTCGATGATGCGCAGCTCGTTCCTCGGCAGGCCGATGTTAGGCCGCTGTCGATAGTAGGCATCATCGCCATAGGGTACGACTGTATTCAGGCCATCGTTGCCGCCCGACAGCTCCAGTATGACCAACACCTTGCCGTTCGCGGCTGCCTGCGCCGCTGCAGTCTGCGCGGCCTGCGCGAAGGCGGGGGGCACCATGCTCAGGGTGCTGAGGCCGGCAATGCCAGCTAGAAGTTCTCTGCGTTTTAAGTTCGTCTGCTTCATTGTTTCTTCCTAATTATACGGATCTCGATATCAGGTATTCAGACAGCTGACAGATAGCCTTCGTTGCCAGTGCCTTTTATTCTACTATCACGGAATCGTAGAGAGTTTTGCTAGTACCGAGTATACAAGGCGAATTCGGATCACCGTCGCAGCATGAAGTACGCACACTTCCGTACAAATTGTCACCGCGATTCAGCGACTCGCAGACAGCTACATTGTTGTCCCGCAGAAAATAGATGCCGCTAAGTGCCGTTATCAATGCGCCTGTATAAGAAGTCTCTAATCTTCTCATCTGAGCGTTATCCGAAGAGTTTGAAAAATAGTACTCAAACTTGGGGTGCTTCCTGGGTTCGATAACTTCACAAGACTGCACGGTAATCTGGCGGTATTCAACGGGAACATAGGAGCAGGAAGCCATAGAGAGTTCTGAAAACAGGAAGCCTGCCGTTAGGACTAGAAGTTGATATTTCAATGGCACTCCTTACTCACTCCAAACACTTGTTGTACGAAAGGTCATAAGAAATTTTAACCCAGCTGATATTCCGGTTGACTCATGATTAGATGCAGCACTAAGCGCAGCGAATCTTCCATATAGCTCTGCGCCGCACTGATGCTTGTCGTGCCTAAGTCCTCACTTAGAAAGTCGATTAGCATGCCGCGAGTGCTGCTGTCGGGTTGAACGCGCATGAACCTGCCGAGTAAATAATCCACTGCCTCACTGGTGTTTTCCACGCCCTGGTCGATCAACATCTGACTCAGATTGATTCTAGCGGTGTGACGCGAGAGCGGCTTGACCCGTTCGATCGCCATCTGCCAACCGCGGAAGCTACCGTAGCGGGTGTTAAATTCCTCGTCACGATCCGCCAGCATATTTGACTCGGCCATGATGCCACCCTCGCCGAGTGAGCTTGGCTGGGTGGCCGAGGTGATGTCCATGCCCTCGCGGATGCGATCGGCGACGCTGCGAATCTCCGCACTGCCGTTCACTCGATCCGGGGGAACGAAATTGATGTCGGGGAATAATACGTCGCGCGCAAAATTGCCGCGCTCGAGCAGCAACCCTGGTGTCATCCAGCTCCGACCGCCCGCCCAGCCTGCGACTGTAGGCGGGCGAAACAGCGATTGGCTGAGGGCCCCCGTGGCGCGATTGAAGTCGGGTACGCCCGGGGCATCCTCGAGGCCCAGTTTGCGATAGGTCGATACGGCGAGCTGCACGGGACTCTTGATCTGGCTGCCGACGGAAGCGGGGCTGTAGAAATCTCGCGAGAGGAAGATCGTCTCTAACAGTGTCGCCACATCGTACTCTGCCTCGCGTAGCACGCTGCCCAATTCGGCGGCCATAACTGGGCTGATGTCCTCGCGCACGAAGAATCGATAGATCTTGCCCGCGATGTACTCCGCAGTGACTGGCTGCTGCATGATGATGTCGATGATATCGACGCCGTCGAAGTTGCCAGTCTGGCCAAGAAACTGTTTTACCCCATCGTCGTGCTGTTCTTCGTTGATCACGAATTCGAGGCCAGCATAGTTCCAGCCGGTGAACGCACGGGCCGCCTCGCGGATGTCCGCTTCGCTGTAGTTGCCCACACCCATGGTGAACAGTTCCATGATCTCGCGTGCGAAGTTCTCATTCGGCGCGCCTTTAACATTCACGCCGGCATCCAGGAAGGACAGCATGGCGGGATCCTGTGCTACAGCGACCATCAGATCGCGGAAACTGCCGGTGCCCATCGCGTGAAACAGCTCCAGCTCCTGCAGCAGCTTGCGGTAGTCTCTGACCTTGCTCTCGTTGACGGCGAAATGGCCATGCCAGAACAGCGCCATCTTCTCCTGCAGGGGGTTGTTCGAAGCCACCATGCGGTCGGCCCACCAGTAGGCTACGCGGTTGGTTTCCAATACGCTGGCTCGAAGCCAGTAAAAGAATTTGTTCACCACCGGCTGCAGGCGACGGTTACCCTCGGGTTTGACCTTGATCCCCAGCGCCTGTCCGGTTTGCTTGGCCAGGTCGGTTGTCGCGGGGCGGCTAGGCGGGAAGGGCTCAAGGCCCGGGTCATGTATTCCCGAATGCTCGAAGGGGGCCAGATGGCTGTTGTCGGCAGGGTCGAAATACACCAGGTTCTGTACCGCGCGCGCGGCCGGCATCGCGGCCAGGGCTTCGATCTGGTCTGGTGTGCCACCGAAACCGGCGCGCTCCAGTAGATGCGCGGCGCTCTCGTAGTTCCAGGCGCTTTCAGAGATTGGGCTCAGATCGCCCTGCTGCGCCACTAGCGGTGCCGCGTAGAGCGCCAGTATCAGGCTGCTAAGAGCGAGTTTCAATCTGCGTGCTCCGGCCATGAGCTATGTCTCCGCTACGGTAATTGAGCTGCCTACTGTAGTCTATTTTGAGTTGAATTTGTATGGCTGTATCGCAGTACTATCGGCGTTAACGAGGCCAGCTGTGGGCCAGTGCCTGCGCTGTAATCGACGTTCAAGAATCTGCCCTGAAGAGGGAGAAAAACTGTAATTTACGGGCCCAGAATGACTTTACTCTCCCCTGTTTCCTATATGCTGTCAAAAAAGACTAAGAATAAAGAGGGGATTGCAGATGGCCAAATCAACGGGCATTAACAGAAGAACCTTCATGAAGAATGCCAGCCTCACCGCTTTTGCCGGGGCGACTGGCGGTCTCGCTACAGGAGCCGGCAGCGCCGCTGCTGCCGCCAGCTCCAAGATGGCGAACGGCAAATACGACTTCGATAAGATCTACGACCGTAGAAACCACAACACCTCACGCTGGGACTCTCCGCCGCGGCGCTATCCAGATGGCAGTTTCAAGTATGGCATGGGTGTCGCCTCTATGGACTTCGAGTGCGCGCCCTGCATCACCGAGGCGATCGCCGAGCGCAACGAGCACCATAGCTGGGGCTATCTGAGTACCACCGAGCCACTGCGCGATGAGATTGTGCGCTGGAATGGCGAGCGCCATGGTATCGACCTGCCGAACGAGGCGGTGACGATCTCCGACGGCGTCTATGCCGGCATGATCGCCGCGATGCGATCTCTGGTGGGCCCCGGTGGCAAGGTGCTAATCAACACACCGGCCTATTCTGGCTTCTACACGATGAACCGCAAGGCACGCACGCCCACAGTGGATAGCCCGCTCGTTAAGGTCAACGGCCGCTACGAGATCGACTGGGAGGATCTGGAATCCAAGATGACCTCGGACGTGCGCGCGATGATTGTCTGCAACCCGCAGAACCCCACCGGCAATGTCTGGAAGGAAGATGAGCTGTTGCGAATCGGTCGCCTCTGCCTGGAGCGCGACATCGTCGTACTGGCGGATGAGATTCATTCGGACTTCGTCCGTCCGGGACACAAATACACGCCATTCGCGAGCCTGCCCGACCAGGCCGTCGTGAACAACAGCATCTCCTTCAATGCCATCAGCAAGACCTTCAACCTGGCCGGCATGAAGAACGCGTACTACTACTCGAAGAATCCGCGTCTGTTAGAGCGGGTGGGCGAATATCACTTCGCCGAGTTGAGCACGCTGGGCGTGGTGGCGAACGAGGCAGCCTATAAGGATGGAGCCGATTGGTTCGCGCAGTGCCTCAATTATATCGATGGCAGCCACACCATGTTGGAGAACTATATCAAGCAGCATATGCCTACCGTGGGATATACCCGCAACGAGGGCACCTTCATGACGTTCCTGGACTTCAGCAAGACCATGGAGTCCATCGGGGCGCAGGAGCAGTACAAGTCACACGGCAAGGAATCGCCGGAACACTATTTCCGGGATTGGCTGGTTTACAACTCCGGTGTCTACCTGAACCCTGGCTCAGATTATGGAACCGGCGGTGCAGGACATATGCGTATGAACATCGCCTCGTCGCAAATCCTGTTGCAGGAGGTATTCGACGCGATGGCGTCCGCCGTAAACAAGGTGTGATAGCGGAAGTAAAAGGGCATGGTAATTCTTTACCAGCCCTTTTTTCTGCATCGAATTTAGTAATTAGTAGGATCAAGATAGAACCTGAATCACTTTAAAAGTCGCCGTATTCCCACTAAGAGGAGAATCGATCATGAGAATGACGCGCCGCGGTTTCGTTGGAACACTCGGCCTGGGCAGTGCAGCCGGACTGCTTTCCAGTGCCGGCCTTGCCCCACGCTATGCCAATGCTGCCTCGAGCTACGAGGCAGATCCCGTCTATGACGGCGGTATCATGCAGCTTAATCAGAACGAGAGCGCTCGCGGGCCAGGCCCGAAGACGATGGAGGCGATTCGTGCCCACGTCACCAAGCGAGTAGGTAGAGGCTATGCCCCAGATCACGTGAATGAGCTTCGCGACACCCTGGCCGATGGCTACGGCGTGACTAGCGACAATGTAATCCTCGCTACCGGCTCAGGGCCTCTGTTGGTTGGCGCGACACGCGCGTTCTGTTCAGACAGCAAGCACCTGGTCACTAGCGGCCCAACCTACGCAACTGCGGAACAAACCGCCAGACGCATGGGTGTCGAGATTCGCAGCATCCCCGTCGATAGCTCGACTATGGGCATAAACTTGAACGGTATGGCCGATGCCGCGGTCGGAGCGGGCATGGTGTATTTCTGTAACCCGAATAATCCTACCGGCACCGTGCATTCGCCGGAGGCAGTCGAATCCTTCGTCCGTCGGGTGCAGCGCGAATCTCCCAATACCAAGATGCTGATCGATGAGGCCTATATCAACTATGCGCCAGACGATCTGATGCAGACCGCTCTGCCGCTGGCGATGGAGTTCGAGAATGTGTTTATTACGCGTTCCTTCTCCAAGGCGCACGGCATGGCTGGCCTGCGAGTGGGCTACGCCTTAGGTCAGGAGCAGACTCTCGATGCGGTCAGTGGCGCCTGGGGCATGGGCGATGTAAATATGCTAAGTGCCATCGCCGCGATTACCGCGTTCAAGGATAAGGAGCACATCGATTGGGAGCGTCAGCAGAACACGGAGATTCGTGCGTTCGTGGTTGCTGCATTCAATGACATGGGCTTTGAAGTGGCCGAATCCCACACCAATCATATCTTCGTAAATCTGGGCCGTCCGGCGAAGGAATTCCGCGATGCCTGTCTGGAGCACAAGATTCTGGTCGGTCGCGACTTCCCTCCCTTCGAGCAGACCCACTGTCGTATTTCGATGGGTAGCAGAGAAGAGATGCAGCACGCGGTCGAGGTGTTCCGGCAGGTCCTCGCCTAAAACCTTGTTCTAGAAAAGCAGACGGAGGCTGTCGTATTCACGGCAGCCTCCGTTTATCGTTGGATTTTTTTAGAGGTTGCGGCGGTACAGCGCGAACAGTCTCTCCCAGTGGCGCTCGGCGGAAGGCTTGTGGTAGATCCCCTCGCGCTTGGGAAACACGAAGCCGTGCTTGGTGTCTGGGTACCATTCGATACGCGCGTTGATATCGGTACCAGCAAGATAATGCTCTAGCTTGTCTACCATCTCCTTCGGCGCATAGTCGTCGGTCTCGGCGCAGCCGAAATACATCTCCCCCGTCACCTTGTCAGCGTCCAGATGGGGCGAGTCTGGCTTGTCCGAGTAGAGATGGACGCCATGCAATGATGCGCTGGCCGCAATGCGATCGGAATACTTTGCCGCAGCAGCGAAGGCAAAGGGCCCGCTCATGCAATAGCCGACGCAGCCAATCTTGCCGCCGCGTGCTGCGGCGTCCTGATCTGCGAATTCTATTAAGGTGCTCACGTCGTCACAGACCATGGCATTGCTGAGTGAATTCATGTGCTCGTACATCTTCTCGCGGCCCGAATCCATGATCCTGAATTCCCTGACGCGGCGGTAGTACAAGTTCGGTAGCATGACATAGTAGCCGACGCTGCCGAGGCGTCGCGCCATATCATGTAACTCGCCGCGTTTTCCAGGCGCATCCATCAGAAAGATTATAACTGGGTGTGGGCCTTCCTCTTCCGGGTGCGTGATGAAGGTGTTCATGACACCGTCTTTCGTTGTTATATCTAGCTCTCTATCGATCATAGTGACTATTCTTCTATGCTTGGCAATTCCTATTGGGGTCAATGTAACAGAAGCAGGGTGATTCTCAATAATTGAGTGCAGTAGTAAATCTGATTGGTGCAGTCCAATGATGGACATGAATCCGGTGTGTACTTTCGTGACCCGCCATGGATCCATCCCTGCTGGCGACGGTCACGAAAGTGCATACCGGATTCTTGTCTTGAGGGTATGTGGGTCGTCCATAGGATGCTGTATATTGGTAAATTCAGTCGTTTATAGACATAAGGAGTTATGGAATGACGCAGTATACGCCGCCGGAAGTTTGGACCTGGGACAGGGAGAGTGGTGGTAAGTTCGCCAACATCAACAGACCGACGGCGGGGGCGCAGCAGGAGAGAAAACTGCCCGTGGGCAAGCATCCCCTGCAGCTCTACTCGCTGGCGACTCCCAACGGCGTTAAGGTAACTATTATGCTGGAGGAGCTGCTGGCGCTGGGTCATGCGGGCGCCGAGTACGACGCACACCTAATTCGTATCAATCAGGGCGATCAGTTCGGCAGTGGTTTCGTAGCGATCAATCCGAATTCCAAGATTCCAGCGCTCCTCGACCATAGCACCAGCCCCCCAACGCGCGTATTCGAGTCGGCAGCGATAGTGCTCTACCTCGCCGAGAAGTTCGCTGAGCTCTTTCCGACCGAGCCCGCACTTAGGGCGGAGTGTCTCTCCTGGGTGATGTGGCAGATGGGTTCGGCTCCTTTCCTCGGCGGCGGCTTCGGACATTTCTATGCCTACGCCCCCGAAAAGTATGAGTATCCGATCGATCGCTATGCCATGGAGGTGAAGCGGCAACTCGATGTGCTGAATAGAAGGCTGGCGGAAAATCGATTCCTCTGCGGCGACGACTATACGGTTGCCGATATCGTCAGCTACCCCTGGTATGGGGCGGCCGTGCTGCACAATATCTACGATGCGGCCGTATTCCTGGATGTGGCTTCCTATAAGCACGTCATACGCTGGGCGCAGGAGATCGAGCAGCGGCCCGCCGTGCAGCGTGGGCGCCGAGTCAATCGCACCTGGGGGCCGGAGGATCAGCAGCTCGCGGAGCGGCACGACGCCAGCGACTTCGATCCCAGCTAGGGGTCGATTAGCTTGGACAGGTGGCGAGATTACTCCTATGCTAGGGCTAAAAAACGGAGGCGCTATCATGAAACTTCAGCAACTTCTTCTCTCTCTTTCGGCGACTCTCATCTGTTCGTCGCTACTCGCACAGCAGCAAGATAACTACGACTACTGGGCGCCACAGCGCGCCATGGTGGCGCGTGGGCAGCAGGCGGTATTCATGTGTAACGGCCTGTTCACCGGCAACCGCACGCTGGAGCAGGTCTTCGATAAGGAGTTGGCGTTTCTGCGTGACCCTATCGGCACGGCCGAGGGCGGCGACTACAACGTCGACTGGGATCTGCAGGCGGTAGAGGTCGGTAGCGCCGGCACTGTGCCCACTATGCGCGCGGTATTCCGCGAGGGCATAGGCTGCGTGATCCTGCCGCCCGACCAGACCCTGGCCGATATCGATAGCCTGCCCGAGCTCGCTCTGCCACTGCCGCCCGGAGACCCCGCTCAGATACCCTGGCCCAACGGCGACCTGATACAGAATAGCCGCACTCATTCGAACGTCGATTGGGGCGCACTCGATGCCGCCTCGGACTGGGCATTCGATAGAGACACCGACGAGCAGGACACGCTGAGCCTGATCGTGGTGCACGATGGCGAGATCATTCTGGAACGCTATGCGCCCGGCATTGAGATGGCCACGCGCACGCGAACCTGGTCGACGGCGAAGAGCATCGCCGCCACGCTAATCGGCATGTTGGTGGACGATGGGCGCATGTCATTGGATGAGCCGCTAGGCTTTGGCTGGTATCCGGAGAATCGTTCGCCAGAGACCGACCCGCGCAATGAGATCACGCTGCGCCATGTGCTGAATATGTCCAGCGGGCTGGAGACTATCGACAATAATCGCATGGAGTATGCCACAGGCTCGGGCCTGTCCTACTGGGCGGGAGCGAGCTCGGTAACAGGGGCGCGAAGCCGGGCTCTGATCAGAGAGCCGGGCAGCTACTGGGACTACGAGAATTACGACACGCTGCTCGGTGTGTACGCGATGAAGCAGGCGCTAGGCGGCGAGAAAGCCTATGCCGAATTTCCACGCAAGGCGCTACTGGACCGCATCGGCATGCGAAACACGCTGGTCAGTACAGACCGCTTCGGTGACTTCATACTCAGCAGTCAGGTCTACACCAATGCGCGCGATCTGGCACGCTTCGGCCTGCTCTATCTGCAGGACGGCATGTGGGATGGCGAGCGTTTAATATCCGAGGAATGGATCGAATTTTCCAGCACGCCCGCGCCGGCTACGGTAGGCAGAGGCGGATTCTACGGCGCGCAGTGGTGGCTGGTGCCCGATAATCGCACCGACGTGCCTAGCGACGCCTATTCGACGAGTGGTAATCGTGGCCAGTATACGGTCGTCGTACCCTCCCACGATGTGGTGATCGTGCGGCGCGGTCTGGACTATGGCCGACAGGGCTTTAGTCAATGGGATCTCACGCGCGAAGTCCTGAAGGCAATCAATTAATTTGTTCCAACGAACAGAAAGGTGACGTGATGCGAATTATTTCGAAGTTGGTACTTCTGGGTCTGGCGCTGATTGCTACGGGCTTAGCAATAGCAGCCGAGGGGCCGCCACTGACAGTCTCTCTGCCCGACCTGCCCGAGGGTCAGGAGATGCTGGTACTCGAGATTAACCTCGAGCCCGGTCAGGCATCGGCGCCACACCGTCACAACGCGCATGTGTTCGTCTATGTCAGGGCAACTCTGAACAACTCTATGGCAGCTCTGCGCAGTCTCAAGCGTTCATATGCAAGGCGCGTTTCGCCGCTA
>Ga0055584_100000005_pt1 | contig 199053 bp, 140 predicted proteins | sample OSDHelmetaG_FD_58716 | JGI IMG/M metagenome (GOLD analysis project Ga0055584, IMG submission 58716) | Pelagic marine sediment microbial communities from the LTER site Helgoland, North Sea, for post-phytoplankton bloom and carbon turnover... | ecosystem: Environmental > Aquatic > Marine >... | reverse complement strand
ACTTTTAAGTTAGAGGATGGGCTTTATGGCCACTGGAACAATTAAAAAAATTACTGAAAAAGGGTTTGGCTTCATTAACGATGGTCAACAGGATATCTTTTTTCATCTCTCGTCATTGGATGGCATCACATTCGATCAACTGGTAGAAGGTCAAACTGTAGAGTTTGAAACCGAAAAAAGTGATCGTGGCCTGCGTGCAGTTCGGGTTACTACTTCCGAGTAGAGTTCACATTTCAATCCCACGCTTCTACGGTATTTTGTAGTGCGCCCAGCCCTTGTATCTCGACAATAGCCTGGTCTCCAGGTTTAAGATATACAGGAGGTTTGCGTGCCATTCCTACTCCAGGGGGCGTTCCGGTAAAGATAATATCGCCTGGTTCGAGTGTCATTAATTGAGACACGAACTGGATTACCTGTTCTACGGTAAAGATAAATTTATCGGTATTGGAATTCTGCATTACCTTTCCGTTAAGAGTCAATTTAATGGGCAGGTTGTTGGCATTACTAATTTCATCAGCCGTTACGAGGTAAGGGCCAGTCGGAGCGAAGGTGTCCGCTGTTTTTCCTAACAGCCACTGTCCGCCCGGTCGGCCTATTTGCCAGTCACGTGCTGAGACATCGTGGCCGTTCATGTAACCTGCGATGTAACGGGGAGCGTCCGCCTCGCTGACGCAGCGGCATGTTTTCCCGATGACAACAACGAGTTCTGCTTCATAATCGACTTCTCTGGCGATTGCTGGAATGCGAATGGGGAAGTCCGTTCCGGTAACGGCGCTGGAAAACTTGCTGAAACAGACTGGTTCATCCGGGAACGGCATTCCAGTTTCCTCAGCGTGATCCCGATAGTTCAAGCCTATACAGAGCACTTTTCCCGGACTGGGAATTGGCGCTAAGGGTGTGCCTGCAATCAGTTGATTTGCCTGCTCTGCCTGTCTGGCTGCCTTTCGGGCACGTTCCAGCCCTCCTTCCAGAGTGAGGATGTCTTTGAGAGATCGTGGCAGACTTTCATCAAAAGCGTGCAGGTCAAAAAATTTCAGTTCTTCGTCCTGATCAAGTACTGAGGCCACGGAATTTCCTTGATCTGTTTGCAAAGTTGCCAACTTCATGCAGTGATTCTCCTGATTATTTAAAATATATGTGTGAAACAGAAACTGGTATCTGTTTTTGGTAGCATTGCAGGAATTTTGGGCTGCCTTTTTCTATGAATATAGTGAACGTCAGGATCATATCTTTGAGTTCTGATAGAATCAATCTCGGTGAAGGTTTTCCCGGCCTGGCTCTCAAATAACTGATACGTAAGATTTTCTTCTCATCTAGGGAATGCTATGCTGGTGAAAGTTGATCGCCCGATCTACAGGGTGGCATATTTACTAGATCCCAACCCTGAATCATTTCTTTCATATTCGGATGACATTATGACTAAAGCGACTTATAAAGATGCCGGCGTTGATCTGGATCTCTATCAGAAAGCGATGTCTTCCATTCATCCTCTGCTGGCGAAAACTCATTTGGCTCAAAAGTCCCGGGTGATGGATTTGCCGGGAGGGTTTGCCGGTTTGTTTCGCCTGAATAATCCGGAACAGGGAAAGTCGGGTCGCAATTATCAAGATCCTGTCCTGGTTTCGGGAACTGATGGCGTGGGAACCAAGATCAAGGTTGCCATAGAAGCGGGGATTTATAATACGATAGGCATCGATCTGGTAGCGATGTGTGTGAATGATTGTCTTTGTCTCGGCGCAGAACCTTTGTTTTTCCTCGATTACATAGCACTTGGGAAAGATGATCCTGATCGCCTTGTCGATCTGATGGAAGGAGTCAGTAAAGGTTGCGTTCTTTCCCGAGCGGCTCTGCTGGGTGGAGAAACTGCGATCATGCCCGATCTGTATGGTGATGGTGATTTCGATATGGCTGGTTTTTGTGTCGGAGTCGTTGAGCGCAATCAGATACTGGATGGTCACGCAATTCAAGCGGGAGATGTAGTGCTTGGTTTGGAGTCGAGTGGTTTTCATTCCAACGGCTATAGCTTGATCCGCAAAGCTGTGTTTGAAATGGCAGGTCTGGGAATTGACGATCCGATTGAGGAATTAAACCAGCGGACTGTCGGTAGCCTGCTTTTGGAACCAACGCGGATCTATACCGCCGCCATCAATTCGATTTACGAGACATTTCCCGATCAAATCGTATTAAGCGGGTTAGCACATATCACAGGCGGGGGATTGGTTGAAAATGTGGAACGCATATTACCCGCCAATCGACGGATCGAAATGAAGAAGTCGGCCTGGGAGGTTCCCGCTCTCTTTGAATGGCTGCAATCTCTGGGGAACATAGATGAGGAAGAAATGTTCCGAGTCTTCAATATGGGAATCGGCATGGTGGCGATCGTGCGAGCCGATCATTCGGAGGCGGTTCAGGAAAAACTCCAGTCCAGCCAGATTCTGACTCACATATTAGGCAAAGTGACAGAAGGCGAAAAAGGGGTCACCCTGTCCTGAAGGACGGGACCTGCAATAAGAATGACATTTCTGCTTGCTACACATGAGCAAGATTGCTCCCTGTGCTGCCGATGAGATCTCGCAACAGTCCGAAAGCTTGAACAGTGCGGTGAATCAATTTCTCTCGACGATCTGTTCCAGTTGAAATCGTTCTTTAGAGTCGGAGATGAATTTTGTTTTTTTCCAGATGGCGCACGATGAGCCACGTGATCCAGAAGAAGAGGACAAAACTTCCCCAGGCGTACCACTCAGGGGAATCTTTGGTAGCGAATGGTTTGACTGATTCCATGACGAGGTCGTGCAGGATGTAAGCGACGAGAGCATTCGTACCTAAAGTGCGGAAGAGGGGCAATTGGAAACTTCCCCTGTCACAGGCCAGATGAAAGAGCAGATACACAAACAGGGACAGACCAGCGGTAAATACCAGGTATGCGAGTGTGCCTGCTCGCTGGCTCATCATCCAGTAGTTCCACTGTCGTTGTTGCTGTTCGGGCGGTTTGACGAAAGGTGGTTCCGCCAGATATGCGTTGAATGGTTTTCCCTGCTTCGCTTTGAATTGTGCTGCATCGGGAATGACAGGGTGTGCTGCTAACTTCTGATTTTGATAGGCGGGGTTTGATTGTTCTGCAACGGGAACATCATAAAATCGCGTGCCACACGAGATGCCCCATCCCAGCAGCATTAAAATGGTTGACCAGATCAGAATTGGTTTGACGCGCGGCAGGTCTTTCGCTTCCACGACCCAGTCACAGGCGAGTGTGCCGATGATTGCGGGAATGGTCCAGGTCAAAAATCCAAGTGGCCCGCCATCGATGCCGTTGGGTGGCGAGTTGACCCATGTGAAATAGAAGTAATACGAGAGCACGACATGTGCAGCTGCTGAGAAAATCATATAAGCGATCCGGACACTCGCCCTCGACCGGATGACGGGTAGGATCCAGAGTGAAGTGACCGCGATGTGCATCAGGGTTTGAAACCAGTTCCGTTTGAGCGGCCCCGCGATGGTATCCCAGACGCCGATAGACTGGAGTTCGCTCCACGTTTTGGCGATCGGAGAAACACGGTAGATGATTAATGAAACCAGTACCAACCCCAGTAAACGCCTCACGACGCGCATATAAGCAGAGAAGGCGCCTTCCGATTTCACACGTCGACCAAAGGTCAGGCGAAAGGCAAATCCGACCGCGAACAAAAAGTGAGGCATGATCGTATCGGCATAACTGCAGTAGGTATTGTGGTGCTTCAAGACAACCGGACAGACGACAAAAAAGCCCATGTAGTTTACGAGGAACATGCCGGCGATGGTGTAGCCGCGAAACTGGTCCAGAGAGACGATGCGTTTTTGGACTTTCTCAACGGGTGCAGGGGAATCGGTGTCTGTCATGTTGTTCCGTCGATTCGTAGGTGTTAAGGAAAAAGCGAAAGCGATAGGTATTAATCTCTATTAATATACGGTTTGTTACACAAATTGGAATAGGATACGTGTAAATTCAGATGAAAGCATTTACAAACTGTGAAGATAAGAAAATGCAGGATGAGAGAGATTATGTTGAGCTATTTATCAGTGGGCGTGTTCCTGATCGCGACGATATTTTCCGGGAGTGGTTCCGGTCTGCTTTTTAAACGCGACGTTTAGATACTCGGGATGTTGAAACCCGGTGCGTTCGGCAATTTGGATTAATGATAAATCGGTCTCTGTGAGCAGCTGTTTGACGCGGTCGAGCCGGATACGCATGATTTCTTCGTGAGGTGAGCGGCCAATCAATTTTTGAAATCGGCTTTCGAGTACACGCCGTGAAAGGGGTACGGATTTGAGTAGATCCTGCACGTTAATGCCATCACAGGCATGGTGGCGAATGAAGCGAACGGCTTCTGAGATATTTTTGTCATCGATGGCTTGAATGTCGGTGGATTGTCGCGTGGCAATGCCCAATGGTTTGATTAAGTGTGCATCAGAAGAAACCTTTTGGCCTGAGATCATTCGATCCAGCAAAGCAGCAGCTTCGTAACCGGTTTGATGTGTATTGGGAATAATACTGGAGAGGGGCGGTTCCGAAAGATTGCAGAGGATTTCGTCATTGTCCACGCCAATGATGGCGACTTCTTCAGGAACAGAGGCATTGATCGTGCGGCAGGCATCGAGTAACTGTTGCGCTTTGATATCATAACAGGCCATCACACCCACCGGTTTGGGGAGTTGCTGAATCCATTCAGAGAGACGTCGTTGTTCTACTTCCCAGGGGATGTCTTTTTTTTGTTTCGTTTTTTGGGGGAATACATGGCAGACAAATCCTGCATCAGCGATGTGCTTCTGAAAATGTTCTTCCCGCCAGCGAGACCAGTTGAAGCGAAGGTCTCCACAAAAGGCATAGTGTTGAAAGCCGCGTTCGACCAGGTGTTCTGCAGCCAGATTGGCAATGGCACAATCATCGGTTTCTACCCAGGGGAGTGAAGGGGCCAGCCGGGCAGCGCTCACATCGACGGCAGGTACGCCACTGTTCACAACAGCTGCTGCTATTTTCGAATTTTCAATGCGGGCGATCATGCCATCGCCGTGCCAATTTTTGAGCCAGTCTACGTGAACGCTGCCTCTCCCGTGTTCGGGCAGGTAGATTGACCACGGATGATGTTCATGGATGTAGGACATGATCCCGCGCAATAATCCCCGCGCATAGGAATTCGAAGATTCAATCAGCAGGGCGATCGAAGGGCGTTCTTTCATGATCTGACACCACGTGCATTAATGAAGAGGTGACATCAATGTGATATTTTAAAGGGGGTTAGCTGGCTGATTCCTTAGGGGCGGCTAAAATTCCCTGTATTTCGAGGAAATCACAGAGATTTGGCTGGTGAAATATCACAATTAATTATGCGCAAGTTTACATGGTACTAGAATTATGGCGTTTTACAATGAATAAAGGGCCTTTAATTCTGTAGGGATATGGCATTGCAACAAGCATCTGAGATTATTGCATCGTAGAAGGAATATCATGAGTGAGAAAAAAAATAATATCGCGTTAGTGGGGCTCGGTTTCGGCGCAGAATTTATTCCCATTTATCAGGCGCATGCGAACGCCAACATGTACGCCATCTGCCAACGTTCGGAGGAGCACCTGAACCATATTGGTGATACGTTTGGAATAGAGAAGCGTTATACCTCTTATGATGAATTACTGGCCGACCCGGATGTTGATGCCGTTCATATTAATACGCCGATTCCTGATCACGCGCCGCAGTCGATTAAAGCGTTGAAAGCGGGTAAGCATGTTGCCTGCACAGTGCCGATGGCGACTACAGTTGCCGAGTGCGAGCAGATTGTGAACATGGTCAAAGAGACCGGCTTGAAATATATGATGATGGAAACGGTGGTTTACAGCCGCGAGTTTTTATTCATCAAAGAGATGTATGACAAGGGAGAGTTGGGCAAGATCCAATACATGCAGGCCAGTCACCCGCAAGATATGGAGGGGTGGCCAGATTACTGGGAACGCATGATTCCCATGCATTACGCCACGCATGTGGTGAGTCCGGTATTGGGCATGGTGAATGGTCGTGCTGAGTATGTAAGTTGTTTCGGTTCCGGTACGGTGAACGATGACATTGCTGTGAAGTCTGGTAACAAATTTGCTGTTGAGACGTGTCACATCAAAATTAAAGACTCTGATATCGCGGCTCACATCTGGCGGTTTCTGTTTGATGCGGCGCGACAATACCGTGAGTCAGTTGATGTATATGGCACGAAAAAATCTTTTGAATGGCCTTTGATTGAAGGGGAGAACCCGGTACTGCATACGGCCAAGAAGCCTGAGCCGGAAATTCCGGAACGTGTGGAAGTGCCTGATTATGCTCATCTGCTGCCACCTGAGATTCAAAAGTTTACACGTGCGATTCATGACGCCGACCATCTTTCATTCTTACAAGGGGCAGGGCACGGCGGTTCGCATCCGCATCTGGTGAATGCATTTTTGAAGTCGATGCTTGAAGACTGTGAACCCTGGCCGAATGCACCGCTGTCTGCCAACTGGACTAGCGTGGGAATTTTGGCTCACGAATCGGCGCTGGCGGGTGGTGAGATCAAAACCTTGCCGGACTTCACTCTCGAGTAAACTACGAATTGAACTACGAATTTCTTTTTCTGATTCCATTGAAAATTTAATATAGATTACTGAGGGAAATGGTTATGGCTCGTTACTCCCTGTTATTGTTACTGCTGGCAAATGCGGCCCCACTTTTTGGCGCTGAGGATTTCACAATCCATCAGTTTGAACGTCTCCAGTTGGGGAAAACATTCTATGCAGAGGGAGCCACGTTCGGCGATGTGAATCGTGATGGTCATCAGGATGTGATCTCGGGTCCCTATTGGCACGAAGGTCCTGAATTCAAGACGAAGCACGAATTCTATCCGGTGAAAGAATGGAGTATTAATGGATATTCCGATAACTTTTTTGCCTACGTGCATGATGTGAACAACGACAAATGGCTGGATATCGTGATTCTCGGATTTCCGGGTAAAGAAGGATTCTGGTATGCAAATCCGCAGAACAAAACAGGGCACTGGAAAAAGCATCTGGCGCATCCTGCGGTCGATAATGAATCTCCGACTTATGCCGATCTGACTGGAGATGGGGAACCGGAGCTGGTATTTCATACGGGTGGTCAATTGGGCTACGCGGGGCCCGGTAAAGATCCGACACAACCCTGGAGCTTTCATGCGATTTCTCCCAATTTGAAATACGGTCGCTTTACGCATGGTTTGGGTGTGGGTGATGTGAACGGAGACGGAAAGCCGGATATCCTTGAAAAAAATGGCTGGTGGGAGCAACCGTCTAATCTGAGCAAACCAGGTTTCTGGACGCGACATCCCGTCAAATTTTCCGCTGCGGGTGGGGCCCAGATGTATGCCTATGATGTGGACGGTGATGGAGATCAGGATGTGATCACCAGTAAAGCCGCACATGCTTATGGGCTCTCCTGGTTTGAGAACGTAAAGCGAGATGGTGAGATCACGTTTGTTGAACATAAAATAATGGGTAGTAGACCGGAAGAAAACAAATATGGTGTAGTTTTTTCTCAGTTACATGCGGTTGCTCTGGAAGATATGGACGGCGATGGCGTGAAGGATATCATCACCGGCAAACGTTTCTGGGCGCACCAAGGCCATGATCCCGGCGCCAAAGAACCTCCCGTGAACTACTGGTTTAAAACCGTGCGTACAAAAAAGGGCGTCGACTTTTTACCATATCAGATCAACGATCAATCGGGCGTAGGCACACAAGTTGTTGTGGGAGATGTCACAGGAGACAAACTTCCTGATGTGGTGGTGGGTAATAAGTCTGGTGCGTACTTATTGGTTCATAAGAAGGTCAAGGTTGACGAAGAAACCTGGAAGAAAGCACAGCCTGAAAAGTTCGTGCCCAAAAAAGTTTCACTGAAAAACGAATTGAAACCGGGTGAGTTTTTTGCCACGAATGCCGATGGCAAGCGTGTGAATGTTGACTTTGAACTAGGTAACTTGAAAGACTGGATTTCCGAAGGTGAAGCATTTAAGCGACAACCAGCCAGGGGAGACACCGTTTATTCCCGACGCAGTGACATGCGGAGTCATCATCAGGGTCAATTCTGGGTGGGGACCTACGAATTTCTGGAAGACAATCCTGTGGGGACATTGACGTCTGCTGCAATCAAAGTGACTCAGCCTTTTGCTTCGTTTTATGTGGGTGGCGGTTCACATGAATCAACGCGTGTCGAAATTGTAGACCGGGCAACGAACAAAGTGATCGCGAAAGCCAGCGGTCGTAACCATGAGCGGATGCATCAGACGCTGGTTGATCTGAAAAAATATCAGGGCAAAGAAATATTTATCAGGCTGGTAGATCAACACAGTGGTAGCTGGGGCCACATTAACTTTGATCATTTTCGTTTTCATGAGAAGAAACCAGCGGGGCTGGAGCTGGTCAGCAGTGGTGCGCCTCCCAAAACGCATTCGCAGAAATACGATGGTCTACCCGGTCCGAAAGCCGCAGAAGTGATGACGGTGCCGGATGGTTTTTCGGTTTCATTGATTGCTGCCGAGCCCGATGTGCAGCAACCGATTGCGATGACCATAGATGATCGCGGGCGTCTGTGGGTGGCGGAATCCTATGCATACCCCAGCAGACAGCCTGAGGGTAAAGGGAAAGACCGGATCCTGATCTTTGAAGATAAAGACGCGGATGGAAAGTTTGAAACGCGTAAGATTTTCAAAGAGAAGTTGAATCTGGTGAGTGGTCTGGAAGTTGGCTTTGGTGGAGTCTGGGTCGGACAGGCACCGTACCTGTTATTTATTCCCGATAAAAACGGTGATGATGTTCCGGACGCCGCGCCTGAGGTTTTGCTCGATGGCTGGCATTACGAGGATACACACGAGACCCTCAATTCTTTTATCTGGGGTCCTGATGGCTGGCTCTATGGTTGTCACGGCGTGTTTACTCATTCCCGCGTCGGCAAACCGGGGACACCTGATAAAGAGCGGCAGCCGATTAACGCAGGCATCTGGCGCTATCATCCTACGCGTCATGAATTCGAAATCTTTGCACATGGAACCAGCAACCCCTGGGGCGTGGACTTCAATGATCAGGGTCAATGTTTTCTGACCTGTTGCGTCATTCCTCATTTGTTTCATGTCGCACAGAATGCCCGCTATCGCAGACAGGCGGGACAGCACTTTAACCCCTATACCTACGATGATATCAAAACGATCGCCAGACATCGCCACTGGACTGGCGGGCAATGGAACCAGTCAGACCGCGTGGCTTCGGATCGTGTAGGAGGCGGACACGCCCATGCGGGGGCGATGATTTATCTCGGCGGAAGTTGGCCGGAAAAATATCGCAATCAGCTGTTTATGAATAACATACACGGTGCCCGGCTGAACCAGGACGTTCTGACGCGACAAGGATCAGGATATGCAGGGGATTTTGCTCCTGATTTTCTATTCGCCAACGATCGTTCTTCACAGATTCTTTACTTGCGTACTGGCCCGGATGGACAGGTTTATTTCATAGACTGGTACGATACAAACCAATGCCATCACCGTGAATATCAGAAGCACGATCGTTCGAACGGTCGGATCTTCCGGGTGGCTTACAAAAATGCGAAGCCGGTTCAGGTCGATCTCAAAAAATTAACCAGCGCCGAACTGGTTAAGCTACAGTTACATAAGAATGACTGGTATGTCAGGCAGTCTCGCAGAATTCTACAAGAGCGAGGCGCGGACCCGGAAGTGTATGCACAACTCTCGGAGATATCGTTTCATCATGCAGATGTAACACGTCGTTTGCGCGGGTTATGGGCGCTGCATGTGACGGGCGGGCTTTCGGAACAGAAAATCATGCAGGCGCTGAAAGACCCCAGCGAATATATGCGGGGTTGGGCCATTCAATTAGCACTCGAAACCGGAACACCCTCTGCTGCTCTCTTATCGAAATTGGCTCAACTGGCGAGTCAAGATCCCTCACCGGTCGTTCGTTTGTATCTTGGTTCAGCAGCCAATCGATTGCCTCTGGATCAACGCTGGGAAATTTTGACTGGTCTGGTCGGTCATGCGGAAGATCAGAGCGATCATAATTTACCGTTGCTTTACTGGTATGCAGTAGAACCATTGGCGTCCCACAACATGCAACGCTCGTTCGAATTGGCATCGAACTCTCGAATTCCATTGATCGAATCTTATACCTTACGACGCATTGCAGACATCGGCACAGAAGAGGCGGTTGCCTTTTTAGTTCAACAACTGGGACAGGCGAAAACAGCCGCGCGTCAGAAAGTATTTTTAGATTCGATCAATAGCGCCTTGCGCGGTCGCCGTAAATTTCCGATGCCTGAAGCCTGGTCTGTTGTGGGTCAGAAACTGATCTCCAGCTCTGATCCGGTGGTGAAATCGCAGTCATTATCATTGGCGGTGACGTTTGGTGATCCTGAAGCGATGCAGCAGCTTCGTGAAATTGTAAGAGACCAGAAGAGCAAATTGACGGGCAGAAAATCAGCACTCGCGTCATTACTGGGCGTGCAGGATCCCAAGCTGGTTTCGATATTGATTCCCCTGCTGGATGAAAAAGGATTGCGCCGCGAAGCATTGCGTGGGTTGGCTGGTTATACTGATGCGGCAGTTGCTCCTTCAATTCTTGAACGTTATCAACAGTTTGATTTGAATGAAAAACGGGATGCACTGAATACACTCGCCAGTCGGGCCGACTATGCGCATCAATTGCTGGCTGCAATCGAATCGCAAGAAATATCCGCCAAAGATCTTTCGGCTGAAATTGTTCGTCAATTGGGTAACCTGAAAGATAAAAGTCTGAATCAGAAAATTGGCAAAGTCTGGGGCATTGTCCGCGAGTCAGCAGCCGACAAGAAAAAGTTGATTGCCGTTTATAAAAGGATGATCTCTCGTCCGCGTCCGAAGCCGGATCTGTATCTGGGCAGAGCCGTTTTTACGAAGACATGCCAGCAATGTCATAAGCTGTTTGGAACCGGTCAGACGATTGGTCCGGAATTAACAGGTTCTAACCGTGCGAATCTGGATTATCTCCTTTCGAATGTAATCGACCCGAGTGCCGTGATGGCGAAAGATTATCAGCCAGTCGTCATCGTGACAGAATCCGGTCGAATTGTAACCGGGATTATTAAGAAACAGGATCAGAATGCCGTGACTGTCGCAACTGCCAATGAAACTGTGATCATTCCCCGCGCTGAAATTGATGAAATGAGCCTGAGTGACAAATCGATGATGCCTGATAATTTGTGGAAGCAGTTGAGTTCTGGTGAGGTTCGGTCACTGGTTGCCTATCTGGCCAGTGGAAAGCAGGTTCCCATGCAGGCCACAAAGGATAATTTGAAGTTGTTCTTCAACGGGCAGAATCTGACTGGCTGGACTGGCAACAGCCAACTCTGGTCTGTTGAAAATGGTGAAATTGTGGGTCGGTCTCCGGGGATTAAATCAAATGAGTTTCTGGTGAGTGACATGTTGGTTGGCGACTTTGAACTGAAGGCCAAGATCAAACTGTCACCGAATTCCGGCAACAGTGGAATACAGTTTCGCAGCAGACTAGAGCCAAATGGCCATGTCAAAGGTTATCAGGCAGACGCGGGAAAAGGCTGGTGGGGTAAACTGTACGAAGAGCTTGGGCGCGGACTCTTATTCAAGAAGTCGGGCGAGGAATATGTGCGTGAAAATGATTGGAACGAGTATCGCATTGTCGCGGTGGGCCCGCGGATTCGGACTTATATCAATGGGAATCTCTGTGCAGATTTGAACGATCCGCAAGGAGCCAAGTCGGGGATTATTGCTTTCCAACTGCATTCCGGCGGTCCGATGGAGGTTCGCTTTAAAGATCTGGAGCTACGTTTAGGTCCTGATATTGATTAACTCAATCACCCGCTCATTCGTGACGAAATCCTTGCTGCATCGTATTTTATTTTGGTTGAGAGATTATTTTCCAGATCTCTCAATCAAAGAAGCCACATTCGCGTAAATATTGCACACTTTGTTTGACGCGCTGATGGTGTTCTTCCAATGGGGGATCAGCTTCTCCTTCGATGCCTTCAATTTCCAGACTGTAAGGGCCTTCGAAGTTCTGATCTTCCAGGAGGAAACGGATTTTGAGAAAGTCAACGCCGCCGGCTTCACCAAGTGCGATAAAGTGCCAGTCTTTGAATTTGCAGTAGGAATCTTTGAGATGAACGTGTTTCACGAACGGAGCTACTTCACGTAGTTGTTCCACGACATCAACGTGCTCATTGTAATAATTGATGTTGCCTGTATCAAAGTTAAGTTTTAAGTGCGGGTGATCCAGGTCGTTCATCGTACGCAACATGCCGGCTGCATTGACACAGATTCCCGGATGAGTTTCAAAACAATAAGTAATCCCTTTTTCGGCTGCGTAGTCGCCGATATCTTTTAAATGTAGATAGAGGGTCTCTCTTTGTGATTCCTGTTCGATTTCACCTGCACCACCCACAACCAGAGAGACCCCCAATTGTGATGCCAGATCGAGCTTTTGTTTTGTCATGAGGACGATTTCAGGGTCAAGTGGGTTTCCGCTGGTAATATTGCAACTGGAAAGCTGTACCTGATTTTGTTTCAGGAGTTCTTTCACTCGATCAATGTCAGCCTCAGTAGAGCCATTTGTGAGCAGGGGTGTCTCTTTGAAGAATGAAGGGACCCCATGGTTTTTGATATTGAGTTCCAGATGTGAGAGACCTGCATCGCGGATGTGTTCCATTGCAGCGAGAGGGCCAAAGCGACCATATGAGTTTGTCAGACAAGAGACAAGAGCGGCCATGATTCGTTTTACTTTCTGTATCAAGGATCAGTGAACAGTTATTGCAGTACTGCTGTTAGAATGTTACTTTGAGCGGGCAACAAATACAAAGATACATGGCAAAACTTTTGATTTACGCTTCCTGGGTATGGAAATGGAATAAATCCTCACATGGTAAATGTACAAGAAGAACTGAAAACAGCATTAACGCACCATCAATCAGGAAAGCTGGATCAGGCAGAACAAATCTATCAACAAATATTGGAATCTGATGCACTGCAGTGGGAGGCATTGTACTATCTGGGAACGCTGCAACTGCAGCGAGGAGAGTTAGACACAAGTATTGCGAATTTTCTCAAGGTTGTTCAAATGCGCCCGGAGATGCCGGACGTCCATAATAATCTGGGAGTGGCCTACTATGCTTCGGGCAAGAGTCAGGAGGCAAGACAATCGTTCGAGCGGGCTATCCAAATTCATCCCCACTATGAAAGTGCTTACTTCAATCTGGGTTCTTTACTGGAAAGTCGTGGTGTATTAACGGAAGCTGCCAGCTGTTTTCAAAAGTCGTATGAATTGAGCAAAAACAATCTGGAAACCTACGAGAAGTGGGCCGATGTATTGAAGCTGATGGGTGAGTTAGAGCAGGCAGAGCGCATCTATCGGGAACTGCTGGAAAAAACATCAGCCGATTTTAATCTCTCAATGAAACTGGCCTATGTCCTGGTATTGCAACGTCAGTATTCAGAAGCGATCCAGTTATACGAATCCGAATTGGAAAGCAATCCCGATCATTATCAGATTCTGGTCAGTTTGAGTTACGTCTATGAATTACTGGGGGATGTTCCTGCAGCGGTGAAGACGGCGCAGCGCTCGATTCAGGCGGCCCCCGATCAGCCTGAGGGTTACAATAATCTCGGTAACTCATTCAAGTTGCAACATAATATCGAAGGTGCCTGCGAAAATTTCGAGAAAGCGCTTAGCCTGCGTCCTGATTTTGCCATTGCCGAATTCAACCTGGCCACTATGCAGCTGCTGAAAGGCGATTTAACAGCGGGTTGGCCAGGTTATGAGCGACGGGTAGACGTGGATCCTGTATCTGCTGGTTCCAATCCCTCGGGTTCTCGCTGGCAGGGAGAGTCGCTGTCAGGGAAAACCATATTGTTATGGTGTGAACAGGGATTTGGTGACACGCTACTGTTTATTCGGTTTGCGATTGAGTTGAAAAAGCGAGGGGCCACTCAAGTGTTATTGCTCTGCCAGAGAGAATTGGCAGAACTTCTGAAATTAATACCCGAGATTGACCAGATTTTGGTCGAAGGTGACGAACTGCCTGATTTTGATTATCAATGCGCGTTGTTAAGCGTGCCTTTTTATCTGCAAACCAGTCTGGAAACGATTCCCGTTGAGATTCCTTTTTTAGTTCCCGGATCAGAAAGGCAACAATATTGGTCTGATGAACTGGCAAAGCAGGCGGGCAAAAAAGTCGGTTTAAACTGGAACGGCAATATCAAATTTTCACGAGATCAATTCCGATCCGTTCCGTTAGAGGAATTTTTGCCTCTCAGTGAAGTCGAAGGTGTGCAGCTCGTCAGCCTACAGCAGGTCAATGGGTTAGAACAGATTGACCCTTTAAAAGCGTCATGGAATTTGTTTGAACCGGGTGCAGAATATCAGGCTGAGACCGGTTCATTTATGGAGGCGGCTGCACTCATTCAAAATATGGATCTCGTGATTACCACTGATACTGCGGTTGCACACCTGGCCGGTTCGCTGGGGGTTCCTGTCTGGATTCTGGTTTCGCAGATGCCAGAATGGCGCTGGTTACTTGACCGAACAGATAGTCCATGGTATCCGACTGCCCGGCTGTTTCGACAGGAAAAACTGGGTGACTGGGAGCCTGTGATTGAGGAAGTCAAATCAGAGCTGAAGCAGTTATTTCAGTAGGCTTGATCCTGTTTTTCTTTCAGAAAACAAAATTACGGTATAAACCTCGCGCTTGAATTGAGAACACCAATCTCGACGCTAAGGCTTTGTCAGTATTGCGGTTCACGTCGTTGTCATTTTTGACAGTGGAGCCTTCCGGTGCCGATTATTCTATCTGAAATCATTGTATTGGTTTTCACTGGTTGTGAATCTCGTTCATTCGCTGCTGAAATTTGACCAGCGTTATTTTTTATACTAAATTCAGGTACCTCTCTCCCGACACCTCTCCAGTTAGCATTTCCTTCGCGCGTGATTCTCTCTAAAGATGCTGGATTTCCATTCCGCATTTCCCTGGTAGATTCATTTTATCTCAGTTTCATTAAGTTTTCGTTTCGATAAATTTTAAGTCGAGTTAGCAGGTTTGGTCATATGGTGGATGTAAACGAAAGCAGAAGAATAGTAAGCAGTTCCAGGGAAGTTAGATCTCCCGAACTCGAATTGGATAAGAGGGATGCTGTTCTGGAAGCGACGAAACAGTTTTCCTGTTTGCGTCGGATACCTGAAATAAATAAACTAGCTGAGACGGTCGTTGCCAGTTGGTATCTGGAACCGGCAGCATTCAGTAGTCGTAAATGGCATCGAATCCCTTGCGAGCGGCCGATTGGTCTGGCAATGATTGACCTGAAATCGAAACAACTGGGGCCACAACTCCAGATCGTACAAGGTCGTAACCTTTCCATTGAAGGCTTTTCTTTTTCTCACCGAAAGCCGATTACTTCTCGAGAAGTGGCTGTGACATTCGATCTGGAAAAACCCGTGATGGAGTTTCTGGTGATTCGTCTGGCCTGGAGCCGATTTTCAGAAGATCGACTTTTTCAAAGTGGTGGCAAATTTCTCTTCCAGCTTGAAGCGGCTGCTGCCCAGTTTATTGAGTGAGAGACTCAATCAGTTCCATTTTGCCAGTTCAGCATGAACTCGCTGGAGCATCATTTTAATATCAGACTGTTCCGATTCAGGACAACTTTTCAGACAGCCCTCGAGTAATTCAACAGCAAGGCTGAGTTGTTTTGTCTGATAGCTCAGGGCCGCCAGATCTTTTTTGAGTGTGTTAGAAAGTGGACTTAACGCGAACAGTCTGCGTTGTACGTTCCATGCCCTCTGGTAGTCCTGCTGTTCTTCATGAATGCGTTTGAGGTTCATCAGCATTCGTACCACAATTTCACGATGACTGGCTGGCTTTAAGAGTCTGATGAGTTCATTGCGGGGAAATTCTCCCAGTTGGGCCAGATGAGCTATGCATTCCTCTTCAGTGTAAATGTCACCTTTTGAATAGGGATCAAGAAAGAGAGGACCCGCCTGCGAATCATATCGTACAAGAAATTGTATGGGAGCAGCGACTCCCTGGATATCGATGCCCAGTTCTTTTCCAACTGCCATATAAATGAGCGAGAGTGAAATGGGCAGTCCCTGTTTGTTTTCTATGACACGATTCAAATAGCTGCCTTCTGCCTGATGATAGCAGATCGTATTACCACTGAGTCCGTGTTGTTTTGTCAAGCAGTCCACAAAGCATTGCAGGAGAGATCGATCATCATTGGCCAGTGCAACGCGACCGGAAAGCTCGGCAGCCCGTTGCTGAATCCATGTATAAACCGAATCAAACTTTAGATCGGGTTGATCATCGCGGGCGAGTTCCAAAGCGGCCGTTGTGAGATCGATATAATTATCATGGTGCAGGAGTTTTGAAAATTCCTGATCTTGTTTAAATTGGAGTATATTTGAAATGTCCATCAAAGACGGGCTTTACTTCAGGTATGCGAGAGGCGGTAGTGTCTGAATTTTAAATGAGAGCAGAGGTATTCTCAGAAGGTCATTCTTGTAACGGATTTTGCAGAATTTCATCAATGCCATTTCATCTCTCTGAAGAAGAAAAATATGACTCTTTGTAAAAATGATAAGACAGAATGATTTCAATCTGGTCGAATGAGTTCCATTCCCAAGACCAAATACTGTAAGTTCGCTTCACAAAAGGTGCGATTCAGTGAGAAGCTCCTCTGTAAAAACTGGATATTATCATGGGATAGCTCAATAGGTCAAATCGTATGGAAATAAACGGTCAACATGCTGCTGCATAGATTGACGCTTGTAGTTTGAGTCGACAAAATGGGCGAAACCCTTTTTTAGAGTCACTTTATTGAGATAGAGTCTGGTACGTTTCATGCAATTTTTGCCTGTGGAAGAACAATTGGCGATAATCCGCCGTGGTGTTGAGAAGATCGTTCCTGAACAGGAACTGGCGGGAAAGCTCAAATGGAGTCGCGAGACAGGAACTCCGCTGCGGATCAAATACGGGATTGACCCGACCGGGATAGACCTCCACCTGGGGCACACGGTTCCTATGAGGAAGATGCGTCAATTTCAGGAGTTAGGCCATCAGGCGGTTATTATTATTGGTAATTATACAGCGCTTGTGGGCGATCCCAGTGGTCGGGATGAAACCCGGGCACGTCTGACAGCCGAACAGGTAGAAGCCAACGCAACCGATTATCTCAATCAGGTGGGAAAGGTGATTGACCTTTCCAACGCGGAAGTCGTACGGAACGGCGACTGGTTCGCCAAAATGAATTTCGCCGAAATTCTGGAACTCTGTAGTAAAGTGACGGTGGCCCAGTTACTGACTCGGGATGATTTTTCCAAACGTTATCGTGAAGAAGCAGCGATTTACCTGCATGAGTGTTTGTATCCGATCATGCAGGCCTGGGATTCGGTGGAAATCAAGGCTGACATTGAACTGGGGGGAACCGAACAGCTCTATTCTTTCATGCTGGCCCGCGATTTACAAAAAGATCAGGGATTGCATCAGCAGGTGAGTGTGATGTCACCGATTCTGGTGGGCACCGATGGTGTCCGTCGCATGGGGAAAAGTCTGGGCAATTACATCGGCATTAGTGAATCTGCATATGAGATGATGAAAAAATTCATGCAGCTTTCTGATGAAAGCATGCCGATGTTTTTTGAATTGTTGACAGACTTTCCACTGGAAGAAGTGAACGTCATATTGAAAGGGCACCCCAAGGACGCCAAGGTGCTGTTAGCAAAAACGATAATTACCGAGTATCATGATGCCGTCGCAGCCGATGAAGCAGCCGAACGCTGGCAGAAGGAAATTGGTTCGGGAGGCTTACCCTCAGAGATTCCCGTGGTGTCATTATCGAAATCAGAATTAAACGAAGATGGGACTCTGCCTGCGGCGAATTTGTTGAAGCAAGCCGGTCTGTGTAATTCCACCAGTGATGCGCGCAGGTCGATTCAACAGGGAGGGGCCAAAATGGGTGAAGAGAAATCAAAAATCGAAACCCATGATCAGGCGATTCCTGTGGAATCGGGACTTCTGTTGTGGGTCGGGAAGAAACGATTCTGTCAGATCGAGTTAGTTGATTAAGATGAAAATGGTCAGAATCAGCGGCCTTTTATTCGCAAACGGAGGAAAAGATTCTGCCCTTATTGCAATCATGGTTAATACTTCGTAAAACGAGGTTCTAACCTATCAGAAAAGATTTTGGTACTTCCAAACCAGCGATTGCCGCTGGTGGAGACAGACACTTTTTTTTTAAACGAACGACAGGAAGCAACAGTTATGGCAACAGGTTTTGGAATTGTCGGCTGTGGCATGATTTCGAATTTCCATGCAAAGGCTCTCGAAGAAATTCGGGGAGCCAAACTAGTCGCCTGCTTTGATCGATTTGCAGGATCGGCTGATAAATTTGCAGAAGCGAATGGTTGCACGGCCTATCATGATTTGGACGAAATGCTGGCAGATCCGAAGGTGGATATTGTCACGATTTGCACTCCCAGTGGTGCGCATATGGAACCGGCTGTCGCCGCTGCGAAAGCGGGTAAGCATGTGGTGGTGGAAAAGCCGCTGGAAATTACACTGAAGCGTTGTGACGCGATCATTGACGCCTGCAAAAAGAACAAAGTCAAGCTGGCTACAATTATGCCGTCTCGCTTTGGAACCGCCAATCAGGAATTGAAAAAGGCGATTGATAAAGGTCGGTTTGGAAAACTGACGATGGGCGATACCTATGTCAAATGGTGGCGGACCCAGGAATATTACGACAGTGGCGGATGGCGTGGTACATGGCTAATGGATGGAGGCGGCGCGTATATGAATCAGGCGATTCATAACGTCGATCTCTTATACTGGTTTATGGGTGAAGTCGCCGACGTAAACGGTATGACGGGAACGCTTGCTCATAAACGGATTGAAGTGGAAGATACGGGAGTGGCCACGATTCGTTTTAAGAATGGCGCCCTCGGCGTGATTGAAGCCAGTACCAGTGTTTTTCCAGGTCTGCTCAAGAAAACGGAAATCTCTGGTACACAGGGAACCGTGATCATTGAACAGGATGATGTTTTGCACTGGGAGTTTCAGAAGGAGCTTGCCAACGACAAAAAAATTCGTAAGGATCTCGCAAAAAAGAGTGGTAATACGGGCGGCGCCAGTGACCCTTCTGCGATTTCTTACGCAGGACACATGGAGCAGTTGAAAGACTTTATCAAATCGATCAAGTCCGGCAAGAAACCACTGGTTGATGGAAACGATGGTCGAAAGAGTGTAGAAATTATTCTGGCCATCTATCAATCTTCATGGACGGGAAAACAGGTTTCATTGCCATTGAAACGTGATCCCAAAATTCCGAACAAGAAGAAAAAATAATCTCTTTTGGAGAGACTGCGATACGCATTCAGAAACAGGCTGGCTTTCGAGTCAGCCTGTTTTTTTGCATATCGAGTTGGAAAATGATGGACTAATTAGTCTTGAAAGAGTCTGATTTACTTGGCAATCATTTTTTGATAAACGGCACGGGCTGTATTGAGTTGCTTGTGAACATGTTCGTGTTGTTCGGGTGTGGGAATACGGTTCCGTTGATGTAATTCCATTTCCAGTCGGTCGATCCAGGCCAGGAACAATTCTGCTTCGACGGCTGATTCGACAGGCTGATCGACTACCTCCAAATAGACAGGGTTAGTGTGTGCATAGATCCGATTTGCATGGTGATCAGCGTGTTTGGGACCCGAAACACGAAATGCAATCCAGCCACTTCGCTCAACCTTGATCGGTTGATCGAAGACGAGATCTCCTTTTTGATTGGGCTTTGTCTTCGAAATGACTTTACCATTCAGGATCAATTCCCCTAGATCAAGGGGGAACTGGGAAACTCCTGTTGCCTTGAGCTGCACGTTGCCTGGTTTTGTGAGCTTGATTACAGAGCCTGCCATCTTGTCGTTGACTTTAAATTCCAGCATCGGGCAATTTGTGACAAAGGAACGACCGGCACGCAATCCGTCGATCCATTTTTGATAGTCCAGTGGGCCATCTATGTTAACGTAAAGGCGATCCTCACCAGGATAGCGACTGCGAATACGATTCAAAAAACAATCGGTTCCCGCCGATGCCGGCAATCGAAAACCACAATTCAGAAACTGGTACCAGGCTCCCAGCGGCGTGGGGTAACCGGAATTAATATCAAGCGAATCGATATGTCCCAAAGCAACATCAACGGGTATGCCTTTCGCGGAATAAGGTCCTTTATAAGGATCTTCAAAATGTCGAAAGGGATGCGTGTAGTTAGAGTGACCATGATGACGGTGCGTTTCCAGAGCGATATCGCTATTGGTGGGAACGTCCCAGGGGTTTGTTGTATTTTTAAAGCCTGTAAAAATGGGTTCGACAAGTTGTTTCAAATTCACCAGTGTCATATGTCCCCAGAAGGTACTGCGGAATTCCTGATTCCAGTACAAAATTGTTTCTTGTGTAGAAAGATGATCGGGACGTCCGCGGAAGAACTCTCGATCGAAAACGGCATCCGTGTCCGAATTCGCGACAACCAGATTGCAGATATTCAGGTTTTCTCCCGCACACTGTGCAAGAACGGTATGTGGCTGGTTATACCAGTGGCCATATCCATAATTGGCGTGAATGTGATTCTCGCCGCTATACCAGCCCCTGGCAGGTTGATTGATCCAGCGTTTTAATGTAATCGCTTTTTGAACATCATTCGGTTCATTGGCATTGATGGTGATTTTTGTATGCACCGGACGATATTCAAATCCTCGTTGCACGGTGACTTCATAGGTTCCCGGAGGTAAATCGACTTCACATTTTCCGCGGCAGTAGAAAAAGCAATCTGTATCTCGTATCGAAACGCGGTACAGGGCATCCAGGGGGGCAAAGTATTGTCTCTTGTCTGATTTGATGACGACGCGTGTTGTGATGGGCTTTTTTGTTTGTTCATCAATCGTGGAAAGCTGAAGTTTCTTGACACGCGGTCTGGAATAATGCACCACACTTTGGTCGTTTGTCTCCAGGTCGTGCAAGACAAGTTGCGTGAGTCCTTTGTGATTATCGGTATAAAGAACTTGTGAGCCGCTGATGTCTGTGGAAGGGTGATCTTCATCGGCTTGTCCGAAGGTCATTTTTTTCATAAGTCGCTGCGGGTCATCCAGGGGGACTTTCCAAAGATCGTTGTGCACGCCTCCCAGTTCAGAGACGACGATCAGTTCTCTCTTCTTTCCCACCCAGGCGAGATCATGAATACGGCTGGGAAATTGCATGATTTTTTGAGGCTGCCCTCCCGTTGCCGCAATTTGCCACAGGTCTGCCTGAGGGCCATTATTGCCCGTTTGCTGGCCGAAGAGGTCCATGGTTTTCGCATAGGCAATCGTTGTACCATCGCCGGAAAGTGCGAGCCATCTGATATATTGAGGTGGTGAATGCAGGGGGCTTAGCTTGCCTGTTTTCAAATGGAACCAGCTCAAGCCCATCTTCTTTGTCGGCAAGTAAAAATTTCCTAGAATCTGGGAACCGTCCGGATGAAAGTAAAGTTTGCCGCGCGCGATGACTTTTTTCGGTAAGGAAACCTCTGTTTTGGTTTCCACATCAATGATGTTCAATAACCCTGTGGTAAAGGGGGGGCTATGGATATATGCGATCTGTTTGCCATCGGAGGACCAGGTTGGTTCGATGTCGTAAGCGGCACCGGAAGTTAATTGCTGCAGTGTGCCGTCCGGAAGGGAGTTGATCCAGAGAGATCCCTGCCATGAAAAAACGATCGCTTTTCCATCAGGAGAAAGTCGTGGATCGATGGCACCGATTGCTGTCGTTTTGATTTTTTGCAGCTGAGCGTTTTCTGAGTATGCTCGTTGCGGTTGAAGAATCAGACCAAAGAACAGGACAATGAGAAGAGGTAGAAAACGTTGATAGGCAAACATCGTTCAAGCTTTCCAATGTTATTGGTACTCTACAGAGAGATGATTAGACCTCTGAATTTTCAGTGATCACCTGCTGACGGTAAAGTCTCAAAATGTAGACGAAACATAAGAAGTCATAAATGGTATGAGTTGTAATAGGGATCAGTAAATTTTGTGGTGAGAAGAATATGAGCAGCAAGCTCAGGTAGACACCCATCAACGTGGCGATGACCACATACAAGCGGGTGACGGAGTGAACGATTCCAAACAGAAAATTTGTGAAGATAATCGCTGCTAAGATTCCATATTGGGAAGCCCAGGATTGTAAGACGCCGCGAAACAGCATCTCTTCACCCAGTCCGATAAAAATGGAGAGAATAAACAGCTCCAGGATTGAGCCATGTTCAATTCTGGGTCCCAGTTCGGCTAACAGAAATTGTTTGATCTTTTGAAATGACTGGATCGGAACGCGAACAGAAATGAGAAAAAATAGAAACATTGGCATTGCTGCGCCGATGCCGATGAATAAATCAGTCCAGTTCCAGTTAAGGTGCTGAAGGGGACTGACTCCCAACAGCCAGCCTACTCCGAAGGCAATGAAAATAAATGCAATGGAAAAAAGCGAGCCACCCAGAATGAAGAATTGTTGTTCTTGCCCCAGGGTTTCGTTAATTTCTTCTTCATCTTCCGAATCAAACATGGGTAGTCTGTCCACTCTCTCTCGATAAAGCATCAGCAAATATCATAATGAATTGTTAGGCACCGGGGCCGGAATGTCTATCCTGAGCTACCAGGATTTCCTGTTTTATCTATGGTTGGTGGTTTCAGAACTGCATCTTGCAGAAAATCACCATCTCGAATACATTTTCCCAATCTTAACAGGATGTTTCGTGAATCGCAGGCTTCTTAATGGCTGACGACTGAGAATGCCGCGCGTTTACTTTTCAACAGTTTACTCTTTTTCATAAGAAGCGGTAGTGCAAGGATGCTGCACCGTTTACGTCAATGGATCTGCCCTGACCTGGCGATTGATCTGGGAACCGCAAATACGATTGTGTCTATCCAGGGCGAGGGGATTGCGCTGGATGAACCCTCAGTCGTCGCGCTGCATAAGGGGAGCCGCAAGATTCTGGGTAATGGAACCGCGGTTGGCAAGTTAGCCAAACAGATGTTGGGCCGCACGCCCGACAGCATCATTGCCGTCCGTCCTCTGAAAGAGGGTGTGATTACCGACTTCGAACTTTGTGAATCGATGTTGCGCTACTTCATCCACAAAGCCCGCCACCATTCACGCGGACTCAGGCCACGGGTAGTGATTGCTGTGCCCGGCAGTATTACCCCAGTGGAAAAACGCGCTGTTTTTAACAGTGCCGAACGTGCAGGAGCAGGGCGTGTGTATCTGATTGAGGAATCGAAGGCCGCTGGTATTGGTGCCGGATTACCAATTTCGGAACCAATGGCGAGTATGGTGTGTGACATCGGTGGAGGTACGAGTGAGGTAGCCATCATGAGTCTCGGCGATACGGTCATCAGTAATTCGGTTCGCATTGGTGGAGACAAGTGTGATGAAGCCATTGTGGAATATATGAAACAGCATTTTTCCTTACGTATCGGCGTGCAGACGGCTGAGGAACTCAAACTAAATCTGGGGAGTGCTTATCCTCTTGAGCAGGAATTGACAGGGGAGGTCAAAGGGCTGGATATCATCAGCAGTATTCCGCGTAAGGCCATTGTCACCAGTGAGGAGCTTCGGGATGCCCTGCATGGGCCGCTGGAGTTGATCTTGAACTGTTGTAAGCAAACCATCGAACAGTGCAAGCCGGAACTGGTTGCGGACCTTGCCGACAACGGAATGGTGATCACCGGAGGTGGTGCCCTGCTGCGGGGGATCGAATTATATATGAGCGAACAATTGGGAATTCCGGTTCGATCAGACGAAGATCCGCTGCGCTCAGTTGCACGGGGAACCGCCATCTGTCTGGAGCATCTGAGCCAATGGCGGCATGCTTTTGATAATGGTGAAGGCGACTTTTAAAGAGACGGATCTCGATATATGAAGCGTGAGACGCGGTCATCGGAAATCAAACTGGCTCTACTGGCAATTCTGACAGGCATCTGCCTGTATCTGATGCCGTCTGCCTATTCAAGCCGCTTGTACAATCTGATTCGTGATGCCTCCAAGCCTGGTCTGGTTCTGGTACAGCAGATCAAAAGCTTGCGATATGCTTCTGCAGAAACACCCTTGCCCCAGACAGATGTGAAACAGCTTGAGACAAAATTATCTGAACTGCAGCAGGAAAATCGACGTCTCGAATTACATTCTCTGAAATTGAGCGAACAGATAGGGCAACTCAAACAAACGGGTGTTCCCTCCTATCAATCAGAGGCGGGGGAACGGCTGCTGGTTCCCGATTTGATTGAGGCTGAGTTACTGGGCGATTCCTCCATAGCCTTGTTAAAAGATGAAAAACTGTTGAATCAGGGACGCGAGCGGGGCGTGTTTGAATCATCCTTCGTTTTAGAGTCGGACCTGCCTCTTATCGATCAGGGAGAGCAGCAGGGTGTCAAAGCGGGTTATTCGATTTATGCCGGGCAGGCAGTGATTGGAAAAGTCAACGAAGTGGGACGTTGGACAAGCAGTCTGATTCCTGTGACATCGGTTGACTATCGCGGATCAGCGCGAATTGCCCGCAAGACAGAGCAGGGATTGCAAATGGGCGTTGATGGAATTCTCGTCGGAATGGGTGAAGGGAGATGTCAGTTATTACAGATCCCGCCTACAGAATCGATCCAGGTAGGACAAGAAGTTTATACGGGAGAAGTCGACCGTGAACTCCCCCTGAGTATGCAATCGACTTTGGGCCAGCCGATGTACTATGGTCGTATCATCGATGCCAAACTCCCCAGAGGGGCTCCGTACTGGAAGATCATCGTTGCGCCTGCCGTCAAACTTTCCGAAGTCAAACAGGTAAGCGTACTCCGAAAGATAGTAAATCCGCGTCGCATGCTGACAAACTGAGTGAGGAACCGATATTTGAAATTATTCAGTCTATTAATACTCTGTTATATCCTGTTGATCATTCAGATCAGTGTTGTACCTGAAGCGACCGTTGCCGGTAGTCGCCCCCATCTGATTTTAGTGATGTTGTGCTTTGCCCTGTTCTGGTCCCGGGATGCGACAGTTTTTCTCTGGGGAATTCTGGCAGGGCTGATTTACGAGACCTTTGATTCCGCGATACCCGGTACCGGAGTTTTGCTTTTGACGAGTCTGGTCTGGGTGGCGTTCCGGGTTCAGCTTCATTTTCAGATCCGTTCGCTCATCAGTCGCTTTATGTTGATCTTAGTGCTGGCGTTTGTGTTTGATGGTTTGTTCCACATTCTGAATCATCTGGAAGCGATTAGGCTACTCGATCTGACCTCACTGGCTCAACATGCGGCTGGCAATGCACTTTATACCGCTGTTGCAGGACTTGGTCTTTTAGTTTCTTTCAAAATCATTTCGCGACTTGTTCCCATCGAATTCGGGCAGAGTCTGCGAAACGAATCCGTTTATGAATCCCGGTTTTCTCACTAAGTGAATTTTCATCTCGATGCGAAATCGTCCCGGCAATAATGATCCCCATTCAGACAACGATGCGTCAGGGCAGTCGTTTCAGGTGGATCGTATGCCCGGTGTGCGCGTTTTTCTGTTAGGGTTGTTGCTGGTGGTTCCTCTACTGGCGGTGAGCGGCCGTCTGCTGTTCATTCAGTTGATGAGTGCAGAATTATTTTACTCTCGTTTTGGACAAACCACGGAATCATTCGAGACAATTCCCAGCCGCGACGGACGAATCGTATCAATCGATGGCCGTGTACTGGCGATGGATGTGGAACAGTTTGACCTGCAGATGCATTATCGCTGGATGGAAGAACCTCCCAACTCACGTTGGTTAAAGCAGCAGGCGCTGATGTTACTGGAGCCGTTAGATCGTCGAAATTCTGACAAGGTCGAAGCAGCAAAGGAACAGGTGCTGGCGCGTCGTGGGCAACTCTGGGATGAACTGGCGCAGGTGACGCATATGACACCAGAGGAATTACAGGCGTCTCGCCAGAAAATTCAACAACGGATTCAGACAATCATTGAAAGTGTCAATGAGCGAGCAGAAAAGAAGTCAGCTGAAACGCAGCCATCAGAAGTGGGTGTCGAATCGAAGGCAAAAACCAAAGCGGATGAAATGATGGGGGTCTGGAAGCTTCTGAAAGAGACATTAACGAGGCCTCCTCGTCGTTCACAGAAAGACCGGATTGTCGTACGCGAAGAACTCAACTACCACACGATCATTTCAGGAATTCCCCGAGAAATGGCCCTGGCGATTTCGGCGCATCCGGAGCATTTTCCAGGTGTGAATATTCAAATCGCAACACTTCGAGAGTATCCGCAGAAAACAGTGGCACCGCATGAAATTGGAATTCGGCATCGTATAGACGAGAAAGTTCTGGCCGCCCGAAAACAGCGATTCCCTGATGGAGATCCCCTTGATTATCGGGAAGGAGATCGGATTGGCAAAATGGGAATTGAACGGTCTTATGATCGTTTTTTACGTGGATTACGCGGTTTGAAACGGGTTGTCAAGAATCGACAGGGTGAAATTATCCGTACGGAGGTTCTTCGAGAAGCGAAGTCTGGTGATGATGTCGTACTGACATTGAATACCCAATTACAGGGAGAGGTTCAGGATCTGCTGGACCAGACATTGGAGGGATTACAACAGCCGGCTGATGAGAAAAACGAGACTTCGCTGGAGGTTTCTGCAGGCGGATGTGTGGTCGTGTTGGATGTGCGAACCGGAGCGATAGTAGCAACGGCTTCTGCGCCGCGCTATGATCTGAATTTGTTATTGAATCCATCTCAGGAAGAATGGAATGCGGTACTCAACAATCCCAAACGTCCTCTGTTTCCACGGGCGACCCAGATGATGCTGCCTCCAGGTTCAACGTTTAAAGCACTCACTGCCATTGCGTTACTGGAAAGCGGCAAGATTGACCCGGATGAATATTATCAATGTCGTGGTTATCTGGATCGACCAGATCGACATCGGGATTATATTTATCGTCACTTTGGAGTCGGGCATAACGATATCAATTTGTCGCAGGCATTGAGCCAGTCTTGCAATGTTTATTTTTTTCAAGCAGCTCGCAAAATGGGGCCGGAGACGATTTATCATTGGGCCGACCAGTTGGGCTTTGGTAAACCGACGGGCGTGGATATTCCTGGTGAACGTGGCGGTCATTTGCCGAACCCTTCTCCCGCAAACCCAAAAGGAAAGTCTCGCTGGTATCCCGGTGATACATTGGGTGTTGCCATTGGTCAGTCACGGTTGACGGTTACTCCGTTACAGATTGCACGTTTGATGGCCGTTGTTGCCAACGACGGGGAATTAATCGTTCCGCATTTGGCGCACAGCATTGTACCCTCCTCCGAATCTTCAACGACAACGCGGCAGATGATTTCACATCCCCATCGCTACGTGAGAGGTATTCACCCCGGGACCCTGGAGCGAGTTCGCGAAGGGTTGATCAAAGTTGTCGCACACCCTCGCGGAACTGGTTATAAAACCGTCCGCATGAAGGAAATGACAATCGCCGGTAAAACAGGAACCGCAGAAACGGGTGGTGGAAAAAATGATCATGCCTGGTTTGCTGGTTTTGTGCCGGCAGAACGACCGAAGTACGCTTTTGCCGTTGTGATTGAGCACGGGGGATCGGGTAGTCGCGTTGCGGGACCCGTTGCTCAAAAACTGGTTCGCACATTAATCGATACCGGCTTACTGACTTCCACGGTCGTCAAGTTGCAGGCGAACTGAATTTTGCGAGACCGGTTACTCCTTCTTTTTTGGAGGGATCAATGCCTCTGGCTGATCAATGTGCAGATAGTGTCCATGGTCTGCAGTGAGAATCACCACTGTCTCGTTCCAGTTGCTGTTTTTTTCAACCCAATCGGTAATCACTTTGAAGGCGGCGTCACCACTTTTCACGGCGCCGATCGTGTTATCAAGGTTATTGTCGTGATTCGCCCAGTCTACATCTCCAGCTTCCACCATCAGCCAGAAACCGTTTTTGTTTTGGCTGAGTACCCGGATAGCAGAATCGGTCATTTCAGCGAGCGTTGGATTCTCTTTCAGATCTGATTTGGAATAGACCTCGGCACTATTCTTTAATCCCGGAGCCGGTTGGAAATCACCGTTGGCTGTCTGGTACGGCAAATGGGCCGAGTATTCTTTAACACCATATACGCCCAGTAATCTTGTTTTATTTTTGATCGCGAGTTGAGTGGCTTTTCTTAATCCACATCTCCCTTCTTTGTGGGGAGTACGAACGGCGACGGTATATTTACCCTTATTATTTACGTCAACTTTCTTGATCGTTTCTTCAGAAATATATCTCCAACCGGGTCTAAAGTTCGTTCCCTGTTTTTTTGCTCCCGCTGGGGTTTCGACGGTACCAAAGCCACCACCCAGTACGACATCCATGCCGGGCAGCGGGTTTTCCGGGTGTGAAATCGAAGGCTGACCCAGCAGATCACGGGCCAGATCCTGATAATCATTTCGGCTCACATTATGTGCGTAGGCAGCAGCGGGTGTTGCGTGGGTGACAGGTACGCTGGTGACAACACCAATCGCGTAGCCTTTTTGTTGTGCCTCATGTGCAATGGTAGATACGCGGGCTCCCGTGGGATCGACATTGATGGCACTGTTATACGATTTAATGCCGGCTGTCATCGAAGAAGCGGTATTTGCAGAATCGGGATAAGCGTGTTCGCCGTAATTATTTTTCACACTGCCGACCAGATATTTTTTATCGTTACCGGCAGTCCAGGGATTGGCTCCCCCTTTCGTTGCATTATAGCCGCCTCGCTTTTTGCCTCCCGGGTTAATGACGCTTTGTTGATTGACATCAACGGTCGTTCCATCATTATGAGGAGCCGTCACCATGTAGCCAAATTGTGATGTGCCCTTTGCGCGGTAATTCTGAAAATGCAATCCGGTACCGCGACCACTCTTGTAGTTGTCTTCACCGGTATAGAAGAGGGCGGCTGCTTTCGTGGTCTGCCAGTCCATGCCGTCAAAGACAAATAAAATAATGTTTTTCTTGCCTGCTTTGAGAGCCGCCTGTTGTAAGTCATAAAGATTCGTCTGATCCAGATATTTGGCTTCTGCATTCAAAGTGTTCTCTGGCAGGAAACCATAAATCTTTTCTAACGATTTTTGATTTCGATAAGGACTGTTTTTTCTGGCATAGGAATTCAGATTGATTCCTTTCCCTTTTTTTCGAGTACCAAATGTGTAGACAGGAATCAGACGCAATGAGTGGGTCGACCATTGTGTATAATTTTCGGGATCAAAACCCCAATGCGCAACCGGGCTTTTCTTGTTTTGAATTGCCTCTGTCTGAATCTGACGAATGTGGTCTGTATTCGATTTCTCTGTCGAGACGGGTTTCTTTGCTGAAACCGGCGTGGCAATGATCAGTAAAATCAATACCAGCAGACCACTGGAAATGGCGCGTTTCATTTGATCCTCACAAGCAATGGAAAGTAGTAACGGAAAGAGTATGGGAAGGCAGGAATTCATTATAGCCAGACTGGTCTGGGGTTTGTAAACAGTCTTAGCGTGAAGCGTTAGTTAAGTATTGAAGATTCAGAATTAGGGCCCAGGATCAACCAGGTAGATTCTGAAAACGCGTGAATTTCCGGGATGTTGAAATTGAAAGTGCTCAGGAATCTCTATTTATACTCTCTCATCATGTTGAAGGAGATTTGTTCCCCGGGTCGATGATATTCCCCTGGTGTATATGTACGCATGGATAATACTGCCTGTTTATTGAGCAATATTCTGGAATGGTATATGTTTTGCATTATAAAGTAATTCTGCTTTCACATAGAATCTTTCATGTATGACAAACTCAAATCAGGAAACGAAGATGACTCCACGGGAAGTGCTCGCCCTCTGTCGTGAACGGGAAATTCAGGCCATCGACCTGCGATTTATGGATTTCCCCGGAACTCAAAAACATTTTACAATTCCCGCTAAGATATTGGTGGAGAAGAGTTTCGAAGACGGCTTCGGCTTTGATGGTTCTTCCATGCGCGGCTGGAAGGCGATCAACGAAAGCGACATGTTGGTCGTTCCCCAACCTGAAACCGCGTTTGTCGATCCCTTTATGTCGAACACACTCGTGATGACCTGCAATATTCAGGATCCCATTACGCGTGAAGACTATGCTAAAGATCCGCGCAATGTTGCCCGAAAAGCAGAAAGCTATATGCGGTCGACCAAAATCGCGGATGTTGCCAATTTTGGGCCGGAAGCCGAGTTCTTTATTTTTGACGATGTCCGTTTTGACCAGAATGAGCATGAATGTTATTACCATGTGGACAGTATTGAAGGTCAATGGAACCGGGGAAAGGCGGGCGGTTCCTCCAACGCCGGCTATAAAATCAGATATAAGGAAGGTTACTTTCCCGTTCCACCCGCTGATACACTTCAGGAAGCGCGTACCGAGATGATGCTGGCGTTGATGGATTGCGGCGTTGAAGTCGAAGCGCAGCATCATGAAGTGGCCACCGGCGGCCAGTGTGAAATAGACATGAAATATGCGCCGCTGTTAAAGACGGCTGACAATTTGCTGCGTTACAAATACATTGTGAAAAATGTCGCTGTGAAACATGGAAAGACCGCGACCTTCATGCCCAAGCCACTTTGGAATGACAATGGTTCCGGGTTGCATCTTCATATGTCGCTTTGGAAAGAGGGCAAACCATTGTTTGCAGGTTCGCGCTATGGGGGCCTCAGCGAGATGGGCATGTATGCAATGGGTGGAATCCTCAAGCATGCTCCTGCACTCTTTGCGTTCTGCTGTCCCACGACCAACAGTTATAAACGTTTGATTGCCGGCTACGAAGCTCCCATCAATCTGACTTACAGTTATCGCAACCGAAGTGCGGCGATTCGAATTCCCGTGCACAGTCCGCATCCCGAAAATAAACGATTCGAGTTCCGTTGCCCCGATTCATCTTCGAATCCCTATCTGGCCATGTCAGCAGTTCTGATGGCCATGCTGGATGGTATTCAGAATAAAATTGATCCTGGTCAACCTCTGGAAAAAGATATCTACGATCTGAAAGCAGATGAACTGGCCGAGCTGCCGGCGGTTCCTGATTCACTCGAGCAGTCACTGCAAGCTTTGCGAGACGATCACAAGTTCCTGCTTGTCGGCGATGTCTTTACCGAAGACGTGATCGACACCTGGATCTGGTACAAAACGAATAAGGAAGTCGCCGCCCTCCGCGAGCGTCCGCATCCTTATGAATTCGCCATGTATTACGATATTTAAATCGTGATCCGAATTGTGTTCTTAAAGCGACTCCCGTTCCCTTTGAACGCCTTCCGCCAATCGCGATATTCATGAATCGCACCAGTTCGTACTTTCATAACGACGTCCAGTCTCGCCAGTATCTGGTGAGACGCCCGTCATGAAAGTCCCGCGCTGAGGAATGGTATCGCCCAAATCTAATACAAAAATGAGATTTCAGATGCCTTCCTAATCCGGCTGTGTTATAATGCTGGTCCTTTGGGCATTGTCCCGCCTTTTTTTGATCAACCACAGAAACGCTCATAAGTCCTCGGAGAAATCCTCATGAAACAGGCACTTGGTTTATTGTTTTTTGTTGCAATACTGCTTTCCCCTCAAATGGCACCGGCTGGTGAAAGGGTACTTCATGAGGATTGGCAGGGGATGTCGCCTCGTGAAGAACTGCGTCCGAACATTTCCTGGGACGCCAAAGCGGGTCGGAAAGGTAATGGAGCCTTCCTTCTTCAGGCAGATGGCCGGGAAGGTTTGATGGGGCACATACAGAAAACATTTCCTGTTCAAGGAGGCCAGACTTATCAGTTCACCGCTTTTCGAAAAACCGATGGCATCGATTTGGTTCGCCGCGCAGGCGTGGCACGCTTGAGATGGCTCGATCAGAAGGGAAGGCGTGTGAAACGGGATAAGAAATCGTATGCATCCTATCGACCGGGTGAACGTCCTCAGGCAGAACCGGAATTTCCAGCAGACCAGGAAACCAAGGCTGGTTGGACAAAAGTCGCCGGGCTCTACCGGGCACCTTCTGAAGCGACTCAAGTGCAAGTGGAATTGCATTTTCGCTGGGGGCCCCCACATTCAAAAATTCAATGGAGCGATATCAGCTTTGAAAAGTCGGCAGAGATAAAACCACGCATCGTGCGGCTTGCTACGATACATCATCGTCCTCAAGCAGGAAAACTACCCAGTGATAAACCGGCACAGTTCGCTAAGTTGATTGAAGAGGCGGCGGCGCAGAAAGCAGACCTGGTAGTACTTCCCGAATCGATTACGGTTTATGGAACCAGACTGCCCTATGCCGAGTGTGCAGAGGCCATTCCTGGTCCCTCCACTCACTATTTTGGTGAGCTTGCCAAAAAACATGATCTGTATATTGTGGTCGGTCTTTATGAACGCGCAAAGCATCTGGTTTACAATGTCGCCGTGTTGATTGGGCCGGATGGAAAGATTGTCGGAAAGTATCGCAAAGTCACACTGCCGCGTGGCGAGATTGAAGGGGGAGTGACACCGGGCAGCGAATACCCGGTCTTTAATACCCGTTTCGGAAAAGTGGGAATGATGATCTGCTACGACGGTTTCTTTCCGGAAGTGGCACGCGAACTGAGCAAGAATGGAGCCGAAGTGATTGCCTGGCCTGTCTGGGGTTGTAATCCGATGCTCGGTGCAGCACGTGCCTGTGAGAATCATGTTTACGTCATCAGCAGTACGTATACAGACACGTCTTCCAACTGGATGATCTCTGCCATTTATGGCCTGGACGGTAAACCATTGGCTCAGGCGAAAGAATGGGGTACGGTTGCCATCACTGAAGTCGACTTGAGTCAGCCTCTGCATTGGCAGAGTCTGGGAGATTTTCGCTCCCAGATCGAACGACATCGCCCTAAAGTGGCTACGAAGCCTTAGCAGACATTCTGGGTGGATCTCGCAGATTGTCTTTTTCACAATCAACGCAATTCATTTAGTCGTTTACGGGAAGCAATCCGCAATGTTTATGATTGTGCCTCCGCCACCCGTATTAACCGTGGCACCATTATTATTCGCCGAGAGGTTAGGCAGGTCTTCTACGTTGATAGTACCACCCACGGCAGCAAAGAAGTCGAGAGACGTGTTAGTCGTATTTCCTGTCGCCTCTACACAGAGTAGATGAGGTGAGCCGACAAACACGTCGAGTCCTACCCCACCGCCACCCGCGCCAAAGAGTATATTATTATTGACCTGAATGCGGGCGGCACTTGCCGTGCCGCTATCCAAGAGCACTTCGATACTATCATCAAAAAGCCCACCGGTCTGTGCAATCAAGTTATTCGTGACGAAGATATCGTGATCTGTACCACGATCAATGTCCAGCGAGATCCCATCGTCAAACAGAGCGGCAAGGACATCATCAGAAATCGTGTTTTGATCTATGGTCGTATCTGTAGTGCCTGTTGTATTCAGGCCGAGATAGATACCTGTTCCAAACAGATTGACCAGATCATCCGAGTCGATCGTATTTTGAGAGATGTTTGTTGTGGCTGACCCTGAATTGTAGACCACACTAATACCATCTCCGAACACACCTGCGGTATTTTGGATCGTGTTGCCGGTAATGGTGGTCGTCATGGCGCCGGTTGAGTTACTTGTGTAATTTATTCCATCTCCAAATGCATTCAGGATACTGGTAATCTGGTTGCCTCTAATGCGTGTTGTTACATTACTGGCTCCTGAGGTAGAGACTTCGATTCCCGTACCCGCTAACGCAAGCACACTGGAAATGATGTTATTGTCAATGTCGACGGTCGCGTCTCCGTTGATGTTGACATCAATGGCGTCATCGAAGGCTGTCAGAATACTCCGGATCGTATTTCCGCTGATGGTACCGTTGCCGGAACCATTTGTGACTGCGATTCCATCAATGCCTGCATCATCGATTGTATTGGACGAGAAATTAAAATTCGTGACATTCTGGGCTAAGATACCTTCACCGGAGGGCGTGTCAATGGTCGTACTCTTGATGGTAATATTTTCTGAATTAGAAGCATAAACCCCGCTCCCTCCACTATCGGTGATGGTCCCGCCGTTGAGAGCGAAACTGCCACCCGTCAAGTTGTCAATCCGGACGGTATCGGTGCCGGAATCTGTGCTGTTGAGGTTGTTGATCGTAATATTCGCGGTACTGTTACTGACATTAACAGGAGAGGTACCATTTGTCGTTGTGATTTGTCCAAACAGTATTGTTCCGCCAGCATTTTGGATATCGATGCCATTTCCGTTGGTATTGGTAATCGAACTATTGGTGAAGGTGACATCTCCACTACCCCCGGAAATCGACACGCCCAGGCCACCCGATTTTGTGAGGGGCGTTTGGTTGAATGTGGCGGGGCCTGTTAAATTCGTCAGTTTAATGGCGGCACCGACTCCCATATGATCAATGGTATTGTTTGAAACGGTAAGGTCACCCACACCACTGGCAGAAATCGAAGGATTACTACCTTCGGTGATAATGTCGAAGCCAGAAAGTACACTACGATTGTTCAACGTGAAGCTACCGGCAACCTCTGGGGTCAGGCCGCTATTTGAATCGGGGAGTTGTATTAGTCCGAACTGGCTGTCGATGAATTGTGCGGGACCTGTTGAAAGTACCTTAGTATTGGTGGCGAGTGTGAAGTCACCTGTTTCTGAGTCATTGCGATGATCGTAAACAACAACGTCACCCATTTGTGTCCGTGGGTCAGCAAAGGCGGCTGCCAGAGTCGCGTAGGGATCTTCGTAGGAACCGTCGCTGTTTCCACCTGTGGCAACATGCATGAAGTGGTAAGGCAGTCCCGTTGATGGGTCGATGATCAATCCACCATCGGGGTCTTCGATTTCCTAGTTTGCGACAACGATGCTACGAAGTCGTTCGGGGCTTTCCCCCAGTCGATCTCTGGCTTTCAGATCGGAACGGGGACCTCCTCGCAAACCTGTGATACTGGGCCACTGGATGCCGACGGCAAAGTTAACAGTTGTGTCGAAGACCCGGTCATTCTGCACGCTGAGATTGAGTGAAACCATATCCGAGATACGGCTTTCGATACGGGATTTCCAACCCCAGGCCTGCTTGCTGCCTTGGGCTTGAAAATGGTACCAGCCTGCAAAAGCGCGAAGGTCCATGTAGTCGTTGGTATAGAACTTGGCTCCCGCTTCCATATCCAGGCCCTTCATGGCGGCCTGATAGTAACGGGTAAAAGTACCACCAGTCAGATGATGGCCGACGAATTTGTAGCTACCACTACTGGTGTGTGTCGTTCCATACTGATTGCGTGTCTGTCCGGTGGGGACATACCAGTTGAGCCGCGCGTCCCAGATGTCTCCGAGTGTTTCGATACCGCCGGAGACCTGATCGAACGTGGCATACCCTGCATCGCGGGTATCGTAGTAAATGTAAGCCCCGATGGTGCGTTGATATTCGGGAATATATTGGCGGGCGCCAAAACCCACATTCGAACCCAGATTATGATTATCGTCACCCAGCAGCAGCCGCGCGTCGATGAAGGTTAACCAGTCGCCGTCTTCCCCTTCCAGGATTGGGAAGAAGGCATCAAAGGATGAAAGTCCCCCGATGCGTCCGATGGTGTCTCCTGCTTCGTAGCGGTAACCGAAGTGGGGTCGATAACGACCGAACCAGGCTGAATCGCCGAAGAGTTCCGAGGCATCGCCACCATAGTTTTCATTGTCGAAACCAGGCTCTTCATAGGCTGGATCAAGGGGCTGGGCGAGGAGCGTACTCGGTACGAAGAGGGCAATCAGTAAAGCAAGGCAAAAGCGTTTCATGGAATCCATTCCGCAGTAGACGTAGAGTTATAAGATCTTTCGTCATAACAGAATGCGGGGCTGAAGCGGTTTTCGCGATAAGCGCTACCGATGATATCTACGATTTTGGTTAGGGGGAATAGGGTGATTTTGCCAGCGAGTGTGCGTGGTTATGCTTCCCTGGCTTGCAGATGAATAAAAAGAGGTATCTGGATTGTCACAATTTCCATTCGACCTGAAGAACGGTTGCAAATGAGGTGATTTCCGACTCTCCCCTTGAATCAGACATTGCGTTTTTTAATACTCCACCACATTTTTTGTGGGATGAGACCAATTGCAATGATCGCCAACTGTGAGAGCATGAACAGTCCGAGCGCCAACAACACACCATCGGTGAATCCATAAGAGTGCAGTCCGACGCCGAGTTCGTTTACACCAAACCAGGACCAGCTGGTAACGATGTTTCCGCCGATGGCCAGTATGGCCAGACCGCGGTCTTTAATCATGCCTCCCCAGCGTGCATGCAGGACGAGCGCGTTCCAGAGTACGATGATGAGCGCGCCATTTTCTTTGGGGTCCCAGCCCCAGAAGCGTCCCCAGGAATCATCGGCCCAGAGACCACCCAGCACGGTTCCGACGAAACTGAGGAAGATCGCGAAGCAGAGAACGCCGTAGAGCATGCGAATGACTTCTTTGCCGGCGTCGGCCGTCATTCGCGGAGTACACGTTCCCCACAAGATATAGAACAGTCCCAGTAAACCAGCTACGAAGGTTGCTGCATAGCCGAGTGTAATACAAACCACGTGTGTTGCCAGCCAGAACTGTGTATCCAGTACAGCCTGCAAGACTGTCATTGTGTCGCCATCACCGGCCAGCATGTGAGCGATGAGCAGTGTGGAGAAACCGGCGACCGCGGCCAGCAAATTTCCGATGCCCAGTCGATTCATGCGTTCGATGACCATGCCCGCGACCACAGCGCCCCATCCGATAAAGACGGCAGAGGAGTAAAGATTGGTAACAGGGGGGCGGCCCGAGATATAAATTCGGGAAATCAAAGCAAACGTATGTACGGCGAATGTCAGTACAATGATCCAGAAGGCGGCGTCACCCAAAGGTCTGTTCCAGAACAGGAATGAGAAACAGACCAGCACGAAGGCGATCAGATATAAAACCGAACAATAATAAAAGGGTTCAAAATGATTGAAGAAGGCTTCGTAATCAATTTTGGAGAGATCTGTTTCGGGCAGATCAGCCTGATGTTTTTTCAGCCAGGTTTGATAGTTGCGGACTTCCTTATTAAATTCTTGAACATCGTCACGAGCATAAGCGACTAAAATTTTAGTCCAGGCTTGTGTGGCTTCGTGTTCTTTGTCTTTGGAGAAACTGGATTTTACAAGATCTCGAGTCCAGGCATATGAATAAGTGTGCCATTCATTATCGTCTTCTCCTTCTGCTCCCGGTGGAATGGACCGGGGAGGATTACGTTTGTCGAGAGCTCCATGACGGCGGATTGCTTCCATTAAATCTTCACGCGCTTTTTCTGGGCGAATATTCGGAGGGGTAAACGATTGGAGTATTAAATCAATCGTCCCGATTTTACTTTCCAGATCAAGGACTTGAGATTGATATAAACTGGCATTTCCTTTGCCTGCCTGACGTGCCAGAGCAGCCTGCTTGGAAAGTTCCGGAAGTTTTTCTATAAAGTCTTCAAACGAGTAACGGAATCCCTGCCGTTTCTTAAGATCGAGTGTATCCTGCAGTTCCTGACTTTCGATACGAACGACCTCGTATTTAAAGGATTCTTCGGTTTTGGCAATCGTATCCAGTAGCCACTTGATGGCGGGATATTTCCTGGTAGTCGTCTTTTTCTTCTCCTTCTTAGCTGCTTTAGAATCTGAATTGTCTTTTGTGTCTTTGGATTCTTTTGCTGCTGTCGCTTCCTCTTCTGCTGCTTTCTCTTTTGAAGCGGTGGTGACAATATTGCCATCTTCATCATATTCGACTGTAAAGTCCTGTCGGCCGGAAATGATTCGCAGACTGTTGCGGGCCAACGTATCGATGGGTTTGGAACGTCCCTGATAGAGAATGGGAAGCTGGCCGAATTCGTACAGGTTCATTTTATGCGAGGGGGTTTTGGGAATTCGAGCTTTGCTCATCAGATAGCCACCGAACATGACGAGAATGAGAGCGGGGATCAGGTAGGTTGTCAGCTGAACTGCTGCTGATTTTTTCTTAGTCCCGCCGGTGTTTTCCACATTGCTGAGAGGTAATGATTGGCTGACAGCAGTCGCTTCTGTTGTTTGTTTTTCGCGTCTTCCCAGAAATCGCAACAGCGTGATCATGAAATGATACAACATGCCGACGGCAACAATCATGCAGGAGACATAGGGGATCATCCAGCCCATATTGGTGACGACCGATAGTGTTGTCATTTCCTTACCAGTGTCGGGGTCGGCGTGATAACCGCTTTGATAAAACGTTTCGCCACTATAGCGGAGCGGGTTATTCATCCAGATTTTAATTTCCCGATCGACGCTGGTTGTGGGGTCCACCAGTTGAATATCGGAAGAATAATTCCGAACCATACCAGTTCCTGCGTAATCATCTTTCCGCACATCAATCAGTTTTACTGTATAAGGTTTGTAGTTGCGTTTGAAACGCAGGGAAAGCTCATAGGGTTTACCGTCGACGGTCACCTTTTCACCGAAATCCTGGAGTCCCATTACCAGACTGAGCAGATACACGCCGAGAGACTCGGATGTATTTTTATCGATAATTTTAATGTAAGCGGCCGGAGTGTCGACATCGCCGCCCGTATCGGTTCCTGTTGCAGTTCGAACGGGTAAGGCAATCCAATCCATGCCGCTGCCCGTTGTGGCAGGGTTCGTTGCGAGTTTTTTTTCTTCGGGGCCTAAAGAGGAAATCTTCCTGAGAGAGGCGTTCTGATAAAATTTGACCAGTTCGTAATCAAAGGGGAGTTTGTCGCTGGAAACGACCTCTTTTTGTTTTTCAAGTAAGATCGATTTTGGAATGACGGTAACCAGATCATTTTCGGGGTCAGATTCATCGATGATGGCCAATTCGATTTCACGAATATCATGCACATAATTCGCTGATTCCCCTTCAGAAATCGTCATTTGTGTTTCGACGGCCATCGTGCCCACCATCAACTCGCTGAGCATCATTAACCCGACGCCGCCATGCAGCAGCACAATGCCGGCCCGTTTTTTAAACAGGATGATACAACCTGCGAGCAGGACAAGACCGGCAAAGGTTGCTTTGATTAACTGCCAGAGAATCCGCATTGAGGAATCGCTGAAGCGTGCCGCATCTCCTTGTGATAGAAACCAGGCCAAAAGGCAGGCCAGCAGCAGGGTAGCGCCTACCGTCAACCAGCGTTCGACTTTTCGAAATGATTCCAGCTGAAAAAAGAGCCAGAGGCCCCCGATGATCGATGCAGCGATCCCCACTTCGATTAAAGTCCATAACGCAGACCAGCTCAGCAGTGGAGTTTCCTGAAACCCGTCTTTATTCGAACCGCTGCCAATCACAATCCAGGTTATGAATAAGCCCAGACCAATAGTAACCCAGCCTAAGATCCGTCGCGATTCTTTGGCTTGTACTTTAAAGCGAATAAAGTGCGCGGCGAACAGATTGATGCCCATCAGAAAGCCAATCAGCCAACCGCCGGGAAAGTAAAAGAAACCGGGGATATTTGCCTGATTGAGGTTCGGGAAAAACGAAGGGGGGAAGAAGATTTTGAGTTCAATCCGCGCGATGCCGGTGCGAAAATATTCATCAATGACGACCCAGATGTCTTTATTGACCTGCGCCAGTGTACCGGCCAGGATGATAAAAATCGCCATTGCAAACAGGATAACAGTCAGTTTCAGAGACGCAAAGGGTTTCAGGAAAGTCAGGAACAGCTCATTGAAATTGTCGGAACCGGGATCGAATTCCGGTGCGACAAAATCGTTGGAATTGTCTGAATGTGTATTTGTCGACATGCTGATTTCCTGAAACTAAAATTCAATATGTTGTGTCGTGAAGTTAGTTCTGGTAAAGAACTATTTAAATCGTATGGATTGAAGAAACTGCTTGAAATGTGTTTCTTCGAGCTCAGCCAGTTTCGCGGGGCCAGTAAATTTGACGAACCAGGCGAGTTCATTTCGATAAAGAATCGCACCCAGAATCGCTTTGCGTGGTTTTGCGCTTTCCGGTCCGATCAGTTTGACATAGGTGGCTTCCAGATCGCCGACTTTTAATTGTTCGGAATTTTTGGGTAGATCCGCTTCTGAAATATCTTTCAGTCCCACTTGTCCCCGCCAGCGATTGATATTTAGCAATAAAGGGTTTGCGGCTTTGGCCAGATCGATCACGGTGACCTCTCCGGTTTCGTCTCCTGCTGCGATATTAAAGCCCGCTTTTCTCATTCCGCCACTACGTCCTGGCTTCCAGCCTTCGGGAGTCGTATATTTGAGCTGGGATGAGGCAGCAGGTGTTGTCGCAGGACGTGGGGAGGGTTGAGTACCGCCTCTCATTCCTGAAGCGAAGGGAGCCCGGCTCATTGGATTGCCAGCCATCATACCTTTTAAACTGACAACGGTCAGATTTTGATCGCCGTCTTTGAGAGTAAATAATTCCGTATCCAGGGCGGGGGTATCGGAAGCCGCCTTGATCTCTTTGGCTGTGATGTTGGATAGGCCGACCTGACCACGCCAGCGGTTGATGTTTGAGAGCAAATCTGTCTCCAGCGAATCACTGGCAGGCAGCGGGATAACGGATATTTCGACCGCGGGCTCACTGTCTTTGACTTTGAGGGTCGCGAAACGCATGGATCTTCCTGGTTCCTGAACCCAGTTTTCCGGAAGTTTCCAGGCAGGTTTCCCCGCTTTCATGGTAATCGATTTGAGAAATTCGACGAAGGGTTTGAACTCGGTTTTTACCTGTTCGGGAGTGCCTGTCATTTTGAAAAACCAGTTTTGTGAACTACCGGGCAATATCGCAGCCAGCATTCGAACTTCTTTCGCGGGTGTTTTTGTGTTGTCCGATTCGATCGGACTGGTACCGTTGGCTTTCTTCGGAACAGTGTACGAGGTGATCTCTTCCTGCTTTGAACAACTTGTTGAGAAAAGCAGTAGGAGCATCACGCAGAGCGAGCAGATTTGTTTCATGGGATTCCGTAGAGCATGTGGTTGATACATAAGCGTTTCAAATTCGATTCTGTAAAATACTAAAAGCGATTCAGCGAATTTAAGGACTTCTTTCGAAGTCAAACCGTGGTTTTGCAGATTCGCCATCGGTATAAATGTATAGAGGACTTCGAGAGTATTTCTGTCACAGTATTCAAGGCGGGATAAAATTCAGAAAGACGGGGTCTTTCTGCAGGGTTGTAAGTCATTATATATCAGTTGGATAAGTGAATATTAACAAGGTGCGATTTTCCGGGTGTGCTTTGAAGAGAATCGCTATGACATTATAGTTGTTTCAGAGCAGAAAAGTACACAACCAGTTTGACTGCCCTGCGAAAATCTTCCGCATTTGCTGTGGCCTGACGCCAGAACCGCTCCTCTGTTGCCATTGCAAAAAAGTCTGAAAAATAAGGTAAAAATTACAATGCCTTGCAATAAATCCACCAAAATGGATTCTGTGAGATCAGATTGTAAAAGGTTCCAGAGAAAATTCTATTTACAAAGAATACTCTTTAATGTATTTACGCTTCCTCGCGAATATTTCGCAAAATAAATTGTCTTTATGGCATGTAAGCTGCTTATTTTTAAATGACCTATCCCAAATGGGATTTCGATCCTGTTTCTTTAACATACAACCTTTCAGGTACGGAACCGACAATTCAAATCGATGAGAGCAATTGGTCAGGAAGACCGGGCTTGATTCCCCCTTTTAATCTATCCAAAAACAACCTAAAGGCATGGAAGCCGCATAGTGAAGCTATTTTCACATACATTGTCCCTTGATTCGTTCAACCGGGCTGTGAATTTTCGAACTGTCGCCTCTCTTCAGAATAAGAGAAGTCGAAAGCAGTTTATCGCTCCTCTGGGGATTGAAGCTTTCTTTCCTTGCTCTGCTTCTCTGCACACGACAACCGGTCCGGTTGTCTGCTCTGTTCCGCGAACTGTTTCTTGTTCACGTCGCGAGCATAGAGTCTATACCCCTTTATCTGATTCCGTAACGCGATCAGCGTTTCAACCAACCTTATTGAGGAGTTGGTAGATGAAGTTTTCGACAACTGCAATTTTATCATTGATTATTTTTTCCAGTTCCACCAGTGGCGCGTCACCGAAGGGAGTTCTTTTGGACTTTACGGCGACGTGGTGTGGTCCCTGTCAAAAAATGAGTCCGTTGATTTCCCGTCTCAAACGCGAAGGTTTTTCGATCAAAAAAGTGGACGTGGATCAAGAGCCGGAATTGGCGCGGCGATTTAAGGTGACCAGTATTCCCGCTTTTGTTCTGGTCATCGAGGGGCGCGAAGTGGCGCGGTCTGTCGGATCGACCACTGAAAGTAATTTGAGACGGATGCTGGCACGTATTCCCACTGCCGAATCGCAAAGGCCTGCCAATTCTGAGGATGTGATTTTTGCTGACAATCAGCGAAAAACGAGTTCGTCAGCAGAACCACCCATTCAGTTGGCACAGAATCAAATAAAACCAGAAAAGAAATCCCGTGGATTCAATATTCCTTTCTTTGGAAAATCGAAAGAGATCGACGAATCGGTGCCTGTCGAAGAACCTGTCATCCGGGCTCAGTTCGGTGAATCAGCCAGTGATCGTAGAGTAGAGGCAGTGCAGCAACCGACGGTCAACGACTGGCGCGAGAGCACGGTTCGGATTCGCGTGAAAGATCGCAAGGGGATGGATCTGGGCTCTGGTACGATTATTCACAGTGCAGTCGGACGGACATTAATTGTGACCTGCAGCCATATTTTCAGTGAGTTAAAAGACGATTCGGTGATTGAAGTAGATGTCTTTCAGGAAGGCAAACCCGAAACATATGTGGGAACTCTGGTTCGCTATAACATGGAAGCAGATGTCGGGCTGATCACGATTCCGACTTCAGCGACCGTTCCTGCAGCGAAAGTTGCCAGCATTGATTATCAGGTTAAGGCCGGTGATCAGGTAGCCAGCATTGGTTGTAATGGTGGTGAGTTGCCGACACTGGAAAAAATTAAGGTAACGGAGCTTAACCGATTTTTAGGTCCCGACAATATCGAATGTACGGGGATGCCCGTGCAGGGACGATCGGGGGGCGGGTTGTTTGATCGTTCGGGTCGTCTGGTGGGTGTTTGTTTTGCCGTTGATAAGGAAGACCAGCGCGGTTTGTATGCCGGTCTGCCCGTGATTCACAAATTACTGGATGACTCCAAGCTGTCTGCCCTTTATCAGCAGCCTGAAGTTCAACCGAGTCATACCGAACCCCAAATGCCTCAGGTGGCGCAAGTGGAAACCAATCAGGAATTGCTGGATGAATTTCTGGAACGTGCAATGCCGGCTCGGACAGTGACGTCTCCCACAACGGGCAATCCTGATCTTTCTCAATTGCAGGCTGCATTAGAGCAAGCCGGTGAATCGGAAGTCGTTTGCATTATTCGTCCGTTGAATCAACCGAAGTCAGCCAGCCGCGTGGTTATCATCAACAAAGCCAGCTCAAAGTTTGTGTCTTATCTTTCAGACGAAGTAGGTAACCAGCCACAGCAGACATCAGCACGATTCAAGCCAGAAGAATTTCTGGACCGCTCGTCACGAATGCAACAGAATACAAGTACAAGAAGTAAACGCATTAGTCGCAGTCTGCCAAGCTCGGCGAGTGTTAATCAATCGGGTCTGTCTCAGCTGGAAGAGTCTGGGTTTAGACGTCCTGCTTCAATCACTCAAACTTCCCATAAAGCAGCTGTTACCAGTCAGCAGAAAAGAGACAAGATTCAGCAGGTCGAAAATCAGCTTCAGCGATATCGTCGTTCAGCTGAGTCTCGTCGCTGAAATCATAATAATAACGAATCTGGTACATTGTTGAAACCAGCCTGAAAAGTAACATTCTTTTCAGGCTGGTTTTTTTGTTTTTCGCTTTCAGACTTTTGTTCTGGTACAGTGACCCTATAAAATGGAGAAACTGTTGATGCTGTCAGCAGATCGACGTCTACGGTTACATCCCCAAGCCTGCCACCAGGAGACTCCACGTGAATGCTTTTCTCAAACTGGCTGCCTGTTTCAGTCTGGTATTGATTTCAACGACCTCGTTGTCGGCTGAGGACTTGAAATTACATCTGCGTTATCAACAGGAAACAAGTAAAGATTCGGGCCGCTATCATCGCTTGCACCGTACTGAAAACTGGGATCCTGCGCAGACGGCGGTCATTGTCTGTGATGTCTGGGATTATCATCACTGTCTGAATGCCGTCAGGCGTCTCGAGGAGTTTGCACCGCGTCTCGATAACCTGTTGAAGACAGCTCGTGAGCAGGGCGTTACGATTATTCATTCTCCCAGCGATTGCATGGCCGCGTATGAAGGGCATCCCGCACGTCATCGTGCGATGCAGGTTCCACAGAAAGAGCCGCCTCCTGCCGGCATTAAAAACTGGTGTTCGAAAATTCCGAGTGAAGAACGAGCCGTCTATCCCATCGATCAATCAGATGGGGGAGAAGATGATGATCCGGTCGAGCATGCCGCGTGGGCGAAGAAACTGAAATCACTGGGACGCAATCCCGGTCTTCCCTGGAAGAGCCAGTCTCCGCTGATCACGATCAACGCCAATAAAGATTTTATCAGTGACAAAGGGGATGAAGTCTGGAATATTCTTCAAAGCCGTGGTATTAAAAATGTGATTCTCACCGGCGTACATACCAATATGTGTGTGCTGGGTCGTCCCTTCGGTCTGCGACAGCTGGCCAAGAACGGGAAGAATGTTGTACTCGTGCGGGACATGACCGACACAATGTACAATCCAAAAAGCTGGCCCTATGTCAGTCATTATACCGGCAATGATCTGATCTTCTCGCACATCGAAAAATTTATCTGCCCGACGATTACCAGCGATCAGATTCTGGGCGGCAAACCTTTCACATATAAGCACGATCAACGTCCACATCTGCTCATGGTGATGGCAGAGGCCGAGTATCATACGAATGAATCATTGCCCGAATTTGCCAGCAAGTATTTAGGCAAACATTTTCGGGTGAGTATGGTTTATGCTGATGATAAAGATCGTAATTCGATACCGGGAATCGAAGTGATTAACGACGCCGATGTTGTGCTCTTTAGCGTTCGTCGCCGCGTCTTGCCAAAAAAAGCGATGCAGGCGATTCGCAACTTTGTCCAATCCGGAAAGCCTGTGATCGGCATTCGCACAGCCAGTCATGCGTTTTCGTTACGAGGCAAACAGCCTCCCCAGGGGTTAGCTGATTGGCCGGAATTTGATGCTGTTGTGTTTGGCGGTAATTATCACGGGCATCATGCCAACGATGCCAAGTCGCTGATTTCGATTAACGAATCGCAAAAACGAAATCCGATTCTAACCGGAATTCCCGATAAACCTTTTCCGCAGGCCTATTCTCTGTATGAAGTCTCACCGCTGGCGAAAAACACAACGGTGTTAATGACAGGCAAAATTAAAGGCGCCCCTGTTGAGCCGGTTGCCTGGACATTTCAGCGTAAGGATGGCGGCAAATCGTTTTATACATCGCTGGGGCATCCGGGTGATTTTGAACAACCTGAGTTTGTGCGACTGCTGGCCAATGGAATCTACTGGGCCGCCGGTCTCGATCCGGCTGATGTCACGCTGTCCGAAAAGGTCACGGTTCACGATGCGCCGCATTGGTCTGTAGTAAAAATTCCGGGTTTGAAGAAATCAGAGAAAACGGACCAGAGCCGCTGGTATCGCTGTGTGGTCCGCGTTCCCCGGCAGTGGATGTCAGGAAAACCGTTATTGCTGAAAGTTGCTGAAGCAAAAGGATCCGAGGCCAAAGCCTGGTTCAACGGTGCACCCTTAAAGAAAACAGATGCTGGTTTTCGAATTGCACGTGAGTCGGTGGTCGTCAATGATGCCAACCTGATTGTTTTACAAGTGACAGGCCAGACGAAAGCGGCGGATTTCCGTAGCGTACCACAATTGGTTTCCGCATCGGGTGATTTACCTCTGGCGGGGCGCTGGCAATATCGGGTGAGCAATGATTCCCAGCTTGCCAATATGCCTTTGCCTGCGAAATTCGGCACGGTGACCGATATCGTTTTTAAGCCTTGATTTCATTGGCCGATATTGGCGTTATGGTTGTGCTTTAAATTGCTTGCCGTTTTTCAGGAAAAACTCCAGCCAGACGGCAGTGATGGCATCTCCGATGGTTTTTCCTGCCTTGTTTTCGTCAATGGTTTTGCCCCAGTAAAAACCGATCCAGCCATCAGCGTGCTGTTTTGATTTCAGGAGAAACTCTTCAAATTCTTTCGGCGAACTTTTCAGCGGAAATGTTTCTTCGATCACCAGCGGTTTTCCGATATCAAAACCTTTGAGTGTTTCCAGCGCGGCATCGACTTTCCCTTTGACGGGATAGATGTGCACAGAGATAAAATCCAAATGCTTGCCGATTTTTTCGGGGACAAATCCTGACTGAAGTCCGCGGCGTTCCAGGCTCCAGGGAACCAGACCGACTGTGATCAAATGCCGTTGGTCCTGTTTGCGGATTGCTTCTACGAGCGTTTTGATCCAGGCGGCTGCAATCTCGGGGCGCGGACGTTCATCCGGTTCGAGGGTAATGCGCTGCACGAAATGCTTTCCGGCAAAGCCAGGGCCCAGCCAGTCGGTTCCTTTTTTCTTGCCCCCATGAACGACGGGCTCATTCATGAGGTCATAACAAAAGATTGCAGGGCTGTTGGCACACTGTCTGGACACAGCTTCCCAGAAATTCGCTTGTGCCTGCCAGCGTTCGGCATCACTCAACCGGTCATACCATGCCGGCACATCCTGTTTGTGATAGCAACCCAGACCCGTCAAATTGAGATACAGGCCAGTATCTTTCGCGAGTTTCAACAACTCCCCCAGCTTCTTTAATGCTGCGGTGCGAGGTTGATCAGTGGTTGACATGAACTTGCCGAATTGAAGATGAATCCGGACGACATTCGCGCCCAGCTGTTTCATCTCGGCGAAGTCCTCTTCAATGGCTTTCCAGTCGGTGTTCCAGTAATCTTCCAGGAGCAGGCCACCTCTGTCGTGATCGTAGTTGAAACCCCAGGGCACAAACTTCTTCTGCGATTTTGCAGTCACGAATGATTTTCCATCCGGACTGACCTGAATCCATTCCAGTTCCGCTGCAATGGAAGTGCTGGTGGTGAGAAAGCTCAAGGCCAGTATTAAAGAACACATTCGCATTTGTCTAGACCTTAAAACAGGGTGGTAAGAGTGAGTGGTGGCGTAAATATGCACTTGCTTCTTCTCATTTTAGAGTTACCTTGTTGCCGTTTGCAATCCTGTGTGAAGGGTGCCATTGTCAGCATTGGCTGCTCTGGTATTGAGACTGACAGTAAATTCTCTTATCGTGGAGATACTCCCTTGTGAATAAATGAAGAGGTGTTTATGAAAACTTTGATTTCTGTTTGTGTCGCGATTGGTTTTCTGGTTTCAGGAAATAATTCTGCAACAGCCGACAATGAAACCAGTCCGCTGACATACAAAGTGGATTTGCGAACCGTTACCGAAGGATTTGATGGCAAGACCTGCTGGGTTCAAGCGAGGACAGGTGCCATTCCCCAGACCGGAAAATTCCCTGCAACGATAGTCCTGACGATGCAAAAGTTATTACTCAGCGGTTCAGATGTGTTTTATGCACTGAATGAAATGCGTTCCACAGATGGTGAAAAATGGATCGGGCCGACTGAGCATTCGACGTTAGGTCGGCGCCGTCTGTCGCAGACGCGGGAGATAGCGGTCTGCGATTTTACACCCGGCTGGCATGCCAGGACAAAAAAGTTACTGGGAACGGGGCATTCGGTGCGCTATGAAAATAATAAAGTGATGCACGTTCGCAAGCGGAGCGTGGTTTATTCTGTTTATAATCAAAAAGACCATGTCTGGTCGGAATGGGCTGCGATGTCCATGCCGGATGTACCGGAATTTGAAAATTGCGGTTCCGGTTCGGCGCAGCGCTTTGATTTGGATGATGGTACCATCTTGTTACCCGTTTACTTCAAGAAGAAAACAGCGAAACAATACAGTTCAGCTGTTGTACTATGCGACTTTGATGGTGAAAAGATGACCTACAAAAAGCATGGCAGTGCGCATACGGTTCCCATCAAGCGTGGTTTGTATGAGCCCTCAGTGACGAAGTTTCAAAAGAAGTATTATCTCACCATGCGAAATGATGAGAAGGGGTATGTTTCTGTCAGTGATGATGGTTTGAACTATTCTCAACCGATTGTGTGGAAATTTGATGATGGGCAGGAGCTTGGCAACTATAACACACAACAACACTGGGTTACGCACAGCGAGGCATTGTTTTTAGTTTATACCCGTCGTGGTGCGAATAACGACCATGTGTTCCGTCATCGGGCACCATTATTTATGGCACAAGTCGACCCCAAAACACTGCGAGTCATTCGTAAGACCGAACGCATTATTGTTCCGGAAAAAGGGGCCCGGATGGGTAATTTTGCCGTGGTGAAAGTCAGCCCTCACGAATCCTGGGTAACGGTTGCCGAATGGATGCAGCCGGTCGGTATCGAAAAGTATGGTAGTAACAACCGGATTTATACTGCCCGGATCAAGTGGTCACGGCCTGAGATATCAGAGTAAAATTCAGCGGATCATTTGTTTTCGGTCAGCTCTTGCAGCGTTTGCATCAATACTTCTTCCACTTCGGGAGCGGTGCGAGAGACGCGGCTGGTTTCGTAACCTCCCTGTGCATACGCAATTTTGGTTCCGATGTAACCGGGTCCCTGATCGCCGTAAGCCGCCATGCAGACGAAATCACCGGGCGCCATTTTCTGAGCTGCCAGTTGATATTCTACGAACAATTCTCCCGGCATGTGAATCACCTGCGCCGGGCCGATTTTAAGACGTGTGATATCGATTGTTTGTCCCGCTTGTGTCCGCTGCAGATAGATCAGGTCGCGTGCTGCGCGAATTCGATCGGTGCGTCGTGCTTTGGGATTTTTCAGAATGGTGGTCAGTTTTTCCTGATCCAGTGTGTCGCGCAATGGAAGCAGGACTGGTTTTGATTTCCAGCTTACGTCATCTGCTGTAACCGGCTTTTTTTCTGTGGATTCCCAGGCTTGTTTCATACCGGCGGCTAAGCGCTGTGCCAGCAACGGACGGTTTTTGGGATCGCCATTATTGTATTTTCCCGCACCAATATTGCCACCGGCGCCATTAAAGTGGGCATGAAAAACACCGGCCAGTTTTTTCTCACGAATTGTCCGGGCCAGTCCGACCGTATCACAGCTGACGCCTCCTTTGCCGTAATAGCTTTGAGGGTGCGTGGCATAATAACTCAGCGCGGCCAGGGGCTGGTCTTTGTTCCAGAGACTGAGTACGCGGACATAAGGATCAATGGTTCCTTCAGGAGCCGCTATCGCCTTGGGGTTTCGAGAAGAACTAAAACGCACGATTTTGACTTTTCCATCCGTTCCCAGGATGCGTCGGTTTGAAGCAAACTGTTCGACTTTGCCTTTTCCCATGCCCACGTGTGTCACCACTTTTGGTGTTTGAAGGCTCTTCTGTGCTGCTTCAATTGTGCGTTGTATCACATCTTCCACGTATGCTTCGTCATACATCAAACCTTTCAGATCATTTTGTTTCAGTAGCGCATTCGCAGAAATGTCAACTCCCGGCGAATCGTGTTGATGTAGACAGTGAACCGCACAATGGTCGGGAGTGGTGTTGAGGGCTTTGGCCAGTCTCTTCTTCCAGGCATCCTGTGCGCCATTATTGGCACCCACCCAGTCGAGTGCCAGCAGGACAATTGGTTTTTTGCCTCCCAGAATGATGATGCCCCGCGCACTCAAAGGGTCAACGATTTTTTTTGTGGGGGCAATATGTCCGTAACAGAGAGGGCTGCCAATGGGGGGCGTGATGTCGCATTCGAACGTGGCAATATGTAAGGGGTGCGCCGTCGTGGTTCCTGCGGCCTGACTGGGCATCATGGGACAGATCACGCTGAACAGAAAAACTAAACCAGAGAGTAAGTTGATAAATTGTTTTCGGTGGAAAGACATCAGTCGGACTTTCATGAGAAAGAGTGCGTGAGGATAGTTCTGGCTGGAATGACATAGTATAACAGAATTTCTGTCTGAGACTTCAAGTCTGTTTTGACACTTGATACAGAAAAACCGATTCCTGACGAGATAGCTCTGTTATTGATGGATCAAAGATGCGCCGTTTTTTTCTGGGAAATTATGATTTTGAACATCAATTGGCGAAAGAAGTTTATGCGGCCTCCGGTGGCGCGACTCCGGCTCTGAATATAAGTCTGGCCAGTAGCTGGATCGGGTTGGCTGAAGAGGGTGATGTGATTTATCTTCCCGGAAACGTTCCTTCCGATTTTATCTCACGACTCACAGGTGCCGGCTTGCCGCGTGTGGAATTTACGAATCAATGGCCCGATGGAAAACAGGTCTCAGAATTCCAGTTGATCCCGTGGGGCTGGTCAGACGCGGTTTCTCAGATAGCGGCTACAAAAGGATTTCAAGGTGAAGTTCCAGATCGACGTGCCGTCCAAACTGTCAATGCGCGCACGTTTTCGTTTCAACTTGAGCAGGAGTGGGGGCTGACATTGCCGGGCAGTGCCCGGGTGGAAACTCTGGCAGAACTGGAATCTGCACTGCGCGATTTGCAGGACGTTCAAGGTGCGCAGGAAATCGAATGGGTGGTCAAAGCCAACTTCAGCATGTCGGCCCGCGAACGAATGCGCGGGCAGGGGTCATTGTTACCGAGTCAAATCAGAGGTTGGGCAGAGAAACGGCTTTCACAGGGACAGCCCCTTTTTTTGGAGCCCTGGGTGAAACGAACGGTCGAGGTGGGGTTACAGTTTGAAATTCCCAGAGAGGGTGCCTCACAGTTGATGGGAATCGCGCCGCTATTGTGTGATGAACGGGGGCAATATCGAGGCAGCCGAATCGTCGTTGATGAAAAAACGGAAAAAGAGTGGCAGCCGGCGATCGAAGTGGGGCATCAAGTCGCGGAACGAGTACAAGCGGCAGGTTACTTCGGTCCGCTTGGTATTGATGCGATGCAGTATTCGGATGCGCGAGGAGAATTGCAGTGGCGGTTGATACAAGATTTGAATGCCCGTTATACCATGGGGGGGCTGGCATTGGGCTTTTCGCGATTTTTAGAGCCAGATCAGGTTGCCAGCTGGTTACATTTTCCGTGGAAAGAGTCGTATGGTATCGTGTTTTCAAACTGGTTAAGATGTATGTCAGAACAAGGAACATTCGAAACAGAATTGATATCCACATCACCCGATCAAATCGACGGGCAAACATTGCCTCTGGTCAATGTATTGTTGAAAGCCAATACAGCAGATCAATTATGTCAGAGGGAAGCAGATCTGATGCGGGCGGTTTCTGAACTGACAGAGGCCGCTTGCTGAGGTGAGCACGTATCTCAGAAGAGAATAGATCACAGCAGCATGACCGAACCACGGGACCCTCAACCACCGAGACGCAGTTGGCCTCGTCGATTACTCAATCGAATGGAAGTCAACCGGGCTGTATTTTATGCGCTGGTGAATCGATGCTGGCAGTTTTTGACCGGTCCGATCACGATGCTCCTGGTTGTCGCCTTTTTTTCCAGTGAGCTGCAAGGTTACTATTACACGTTTGGTGCTTTGATCGCGTTGCAGGCATTTGTTGAAATGGGCATGCAGGTTGTGACCGTGTATCTGACCAGCCATGAGTGGCATAAGCTGGAAATAGATGAACGCGGTTACCTGACAGGAGAGTCGTCGGCGTTATCGCGTTTGAGAAGTTTGGCTGCGCTCGTATTGAAATGGTACGCCATCGCGGGAACACTGTTTGTGTTGGCGATCGGATTGGCCGGCTATTATTTCTTTTTGTCGCAACCAGAGACGGATGTCATCTGGCGGGCTCCCTGGATTTGCATCGTTGGATTGACGGCCGTCAATTTGATGGCGGCTCCCTGTATCTCATTACTGGATGGTTGTAATCAGATGTCGGTGACGAATCGGTATCGCGCGATGCAGGGTGTGATGGGCACGCTGGTGGTCTGTGGTACAATTTTCTCGGGCGCTGGTTTATGGGCGTGTGTGGCAGGGTCTGCGGTGCGCCTGGTTTGGGAACTTTGGTTGATAGCGGTCCGGTATCGACGTTTTTTTGCGACACTTCTGAAACCGCAACCGGGACCTCAGGTGAACTGGTCAGAAGAAGTCTGGCCTTTGCAGTGGAAGCTGGCGGTGCAAGCGATGGCCGCCTACTTCACCAGTGCTTTTGTGATTCCTTTGATGTTTGAATATCAGGGAGCAGAAGTTGCCGGTCAGTTGGGGCTGACCTGGACCGCGCTGATGACATTGCAAATGGCCGCCAATTCCTGGATGCTGGCACGGGCTCCCCTGTTCGGCTCATTGGTGTCTCAAAACGACATCACCGAATTGAACCGTGTATTTCGCCGTCTGTCTCAGGTTTCGACGGTCGCGTTGCTTACGGGGGGCGCTCTCTTTTGTCTGGTGGTCTGGTTATTGCAGTTGATCAAAGGCGTTGAATTACCCGTCGCATGGAACAGTTTTGAACCAGCGTGGAGTCTCATTCAGAAAGTGCAGACCCGAATTCTTCCGCTTTACCCGACGGTTCTACTCACGCTGTCCCTTTTTCCGATTCATATCGCCCAGTGTGTGATGGCGTATATTCGCCCTTTCAAACAGGAGCCGTTTCTGGTTTTGAATACCATCTACCAGTTGCTGACCGGGCTTTTGGTCTGGTATTTCGGGAAAACTTATGGTCCGGTTGGTGCGGGCTGGGGATTTCTGATCGTGGGCTATCTGTTGTCCGTTCCCGGATTTCTGTTGATTCTCAAGCGGTTTGTCTCACGGATGAACTGACTTATGGTGCGACCTTGGTTCGTTGGCATCTGGTCGATATCGAATCATCCAAGAAAAAAGTTGACATGTTGAGTTGGGCCCTTTAACATCAAGGCATATCCATCATTTCATTCTTTTCACGCTGATGTTCTCAATCTTATTTATTTCATTTCGCAAGCCCGTTTTTCGGGAAACAGAGTTCGCGTATTCGAGAGCATTCATTCCATTTCTAGTTTCTCTCTGCTATCAGTGAAAAAGAGAAACCCACTCTCTGAAACGAGAGTTCCGGTTTCATTTCAAAGAGGTACGATCAGATTCGCTTGTGAGGGCGATCGATATTCTTAAAGTGCAGGAGTTGATCATGAGTGGGATGTTGAGACAGAAATATGTTGTTGCACTGTTGGGTTGTCTGGCTGCAGGCTGGTTGGTGATGGCGGTGAACGCCGAAGAGAAGCAGAGCAAAAAAAAGCAGAAGCAATCACCCTCTGTTTCCCAGGCTGTCGTGCCGAAAGTAAAACCCGTAGCCAAACAATCTGTCAAAGAACCGAAGCCGATCTTCTATCCCGAATTAACGAAACGCGAATTGAAAATTCAAGAGGCACTCAATTCAGATTCGGAGTGTGATTTTTCGGATGCGCCTCTTTCAGAGGTGATCAAGTCACTGGCGGATCGACATGGTGTCACGATGCTTCTCCTGGAGGATCCTCTAGGGGATGAAGGTCTCACTGTAGATGAACCTGTCAGCCTCAGTGTCAAAGGCATTGCTCTCAAGAATGTGTTGGATCTGATTCTGAATCCGATTGGTTTGACATATGTGGTCGATCGAGAGGTGGTCAAGATTACTACGATAGTTAAGGCAGAAGAGGTGTATAAAACGCGCGTCTATCCTGTGGGTGATTTTGGTAACACTCCTGAAGTCTATCTTGAACTGGGGGCGATGATTACGAACAGCAGCCTGGAATACTGGGAGGATTATATCCAGTACGATCCGCTTCAGGGTGTTCAAGGTAGTGGAGCGGGTTCTAACTTTTTTCAAGTGATCAGTGAGATGAACCCTTCCGAGGGTAATTCCCGTCCACGGGATAAAAAAGAAAGGGATGGTGGTACCATCTCTATCGTTCGTTCCAGTCAGTGTTTCGTGATCACTCACAGCTACCACGCACACAACGAAGTCGTCGAATTACTAACCAATCTCCGGCGTATTCGCGCCTTAGATTGATGACATTAATTTGATACTCATTCCCTATTCGTTTACATAAGATCTGTATTCTAAAAAATCAAAATGGTGGCAGGAGTCGACGATGGAAACTAAGACGAAAATCAGTTCTGGGCATCGCAAAAATATGATCGTTGCGGTTTGTGTATTGACTTCAGTATGGCTGGTGATGACGGTCAATGCAGAGGAGAAGCAGATCAAAAAAAATCAAAATGCGCAAGTCCCATCGACGGTACTACCTGAAACCAAACGCTCTACGAATAAAGTCAAGCCGATCTTCTATCCTGAATTAACGAAACACGAATTGAAAATTCAAGAGGCATTCAATACAGAAACGGATTGTGATTTTTCGGAGACCCCCCTTTCGGAGGTAATGAAATTACTGGCGAAACGACATGGTATCACGATTCTAGTCATGAAGTTTGATCTGGGGGAAGAAGGTTTAACAGTGGATGAACCAGTCAGTCTCAGCGTCAAAGGAATCTCTCTCAAGAATGCGCTGGCTCTGATGCTGGGACCAAAACAATTGACTTATGTGGTCGAACAGGATGTCGTGAAGATTACCACGGGAGTCAAAGCAGGGGATGAGGTAAAATTTACGGTGCGCGTTTATCCTGTGGGTGATCTTGCTGAGTCAGAAGAGGACTATGTCGAACTGATAGATACGATACAGAAAGCCATTTCTTATAATTTTGAAGGCAGTCTATCTCTGATGAAATCCAGTAAAGTACTGGTGATCACTCAGAGTTATCACAAACACATGGTAATTGTCGACTTACTGACGCAACTCCGTAAAGCACGTCAGGATCAAGCGGGGATGTCTGAAGAAAAGAAGTAAATAGATACTCTACGTTGCGGGAGTGGCTTTTGTAGTTGACCTCGTAATTTCATTAAGCAAGGGAGTAAGAATCATGAGTGGGATACTGAGACAGAAATACGTTGTTGCAATGATGGGATGTCTGGCTGCAGGCTGGTTGGTGATAGCGGCGAACGCGGCAGACAGGCAGGTCGCCAAGAAAATTCAAGCTGATCAGCCGGCTGCCGAAGTGGCCGCACTAAAAGCAAAGCCTGCGGTGAAACAGCAGACGATGGAGATGAAGCAGCCTTTCTTTCCTGCATTAACCCAGTTCGAGAAAAATTTTCAGGAGAAGCTCGATGAAACGATCGATGAAGAATATATTGATACGCCTTTAGAAGACGTGCTCAAACATTTTCAGGAACTCCTTGGAGTGAGCTTGGTTGTATCACGCAAAGCTCTGGATGAAGAAGGGGTCTCGCTGGAAGATCCCATTTCAGTTTCCATTCCAAAGCTTTCTATCAGATCGGCGCTGAGTCTCATCCTGAAACCTTTAGACTTGACTTACGTGGTAGAGCGTGATTTCGTTCAGATTACCACGAAATATCAAGCGCAGGAAATGTTGAAAACGCGCGTCTACCCGGTAGCAGACTATTGCCAGACTCCCGATGACTATTTGGCTCTCGAACTGGCAATTAAAAATGCCAGTGTGGGAAAATGGCGATACCCGAAAACCAATGCTGGCGGCGGCGGTGGCGGAGGTGGTGGTTTCTTTCAAGTTTCCCCTCAGGGTATCATGATGCAGAGCCCTCCCCCTGTTTATACAGAAGAAAACGGCGGTACCATCTCTGTTGTGTTTCCTAGTAAGTCGCTGGTGATCAGCCAGACTTATCAGTCCCACGAAAAAATCGTTGAATTGTTGAACCAGCTCAGACAGGCACGTGACTTGGATTGATGGCTTGTATCGGCATGCGATGAAAGTTCATTTGGATGATGTCGATGCCAATGAAAAAATGAAACACAGAAACCGGAGTCGACGATGGAAACTAAAATGAGAATCAGTGATGCAGATCAAAAATCGGTAATCGTTGCTGTTTGTGTTTTCACTGCAGGCTGGCTGGTGTTTGCGGCGAGCGCAGAGGCGCAGCAGAGCAAAAAAAGTCAAAAGAAACGGACCGCAGTTTCCAAGGTGGTAAAACCCGAAGCAAAACGATCCTCCCTGCTAATCAAGCAGACTTTTTATCCTGCTTTGACGCCGTTCGAACAGAAATTTCAGTCGAAACTGAACGAAAAAGTGGAATTCAATTTCGTTGAAACGCCACTCGAAGAAGTCATCAAAAATTTTCAGGAGTTTTCTGGTGTCAGCTTTGTGGTATTGAAAGATCATCTGGCAAATGAAGGTATCGCGCTGGATCAATCGATCACAGTTCCAATTCCAGAAATTTCACTCAAATCAGCATTGGCCCTGGTTTTGAATCCTTTAGGGTTAACTTATGTTATCGAGCGGGATTATGTGAAGATTACCTCAAAGTATGCGGCTGAAGAATTGCTGAAAACGAGAGTTTACCCGGTAGGAGATTACTGCCAGACCCCCGAGGATTATGACACATTGGAACAGGCGATCAAAAACGCCAGTCTGGGAAAGTGGAGTCCCTGGAAAAATCCCTTTGATGCGAGTAGCGACACGTCGACCGGGACTGGTCGCGGATTATTCGAGGTCCCCAGCGGTAGGGGGAAGGGCTCCAGTGGCGGGCTTGAAGCTGACACGGTCGATGGTGACAACGGAGACCTTCCGGGACAACATGGTTCGGACAAGGGTAAGGAGAACACGCTTTCTCTTATTATTGGGGGAGGTCAAAGAGTACATATTCAAGAGAATACTGAAGGCACGATTTCTATCGTCATGCAGAGCAAGTCACTGGTGATCAGTCAGACTAATCAGATTCACGAAAAGATCGTTGAATTATTGACCCAGCTCAGACAGGCTCGTGCCGATCAGGAGTAGATAGCAGATCAAACTCTGATGCAGGCTGGTGAAACTCCAGCCTGCATCAGGGAGACTCTATTTTTTGCGGTTGGGTGTACGGCTCATGATGTAAGAAAAGAGGTCTTTGACCTGTTGGTCCGTCAGGTTTTTGGTAAGACCGTCGGGCATGAGTGACAGGTCGAGGGCTTTGAGTTCTTCGATCTCCTCTTTGTTGATCAGGATCGCCTGTCCTTTGACGTCTTTTAATGTCAAAGTTTTTGTGGTCTGTTCGTCAATCAGACCGGTGACGGTTCGGCCATCGTCGGTCACGACGAGGAAGTTGGTGAATTCTTCTCGAATGGCGGCACTTGGATCGACCACCGCGAGCAGCATGAAGTTCAGGTTATCGCGTTCGTAACCGGTCAGTTTGGGGCCTGCCTTGCCACCTTCACCAAACAGGGTATGGCAGACGGCACACGATTTGGTAAACAAGGCTTTTCCGGAAGTCAAATCGCCGCCACCTGATTTAACAAGCTTCGCGACGCGTTTCATTTCCTGCTGTTTTTCTTTGGGAGAGGTTCCTCGAATTTTGCCCCAATGTTTTTTGATGCCGTCTTTGATTTCCGGGTCATCGTGCAGCGCCATTTGCTGTACGACATCCAGCGGAACCGTATTGGCTTTGATGCGCCAGGCATTGATTTCATTCAGGAATTGCTTGCTCCAGGCTTTGCGGCTGGCCAACACGCGCTGTGCAGTGCTGCGCACATCATGTTCGTCGAGCAGTGTGCTGTGATAACGACCTAGAATGCTTTTTCCGATTGAGGGGTTATTGAAATTCATCAACGCCTGTAGTGCGACTCGTTTTAAAGAGTGTGTGTCGGAGCCGCTTAAAGATAAAATCGACGTTAAAGGACCGATGGCCTGTTTGGTTTTGAGTTGTCCCAGGATTTCGATGTAGGTTAATCGCGTTGGTCTGTCTGCGTTTTTGTCGGCGATGATTTTGAGCGCACGGCTGGTGGCCGCTTTGTCTCCCAGACGAAGTGCGAGCGCGAGATCAGATTCACCCAGCGTCTTCTGGTATTCTGCCAGACCTTTGCTCAGTTCTTCGGGAAGGTTATCAATTTTCTGGCCGCGGAACGCTTCCAGCATTCCCACCATCAGTTTTTGTTTATGTTCGGCTGAAGGCGCCAGCTTGAGCAGTTTGGCGCACATTGCATAATTCTCATCGCCGCCGGCCATCGCATAGCGTTGCATGATGCGTTCCAGGATATAGTTCTTGACCATTTCGACCTGCCAGAAATCGGGCCGGGAGAATAATCGTAGGACCACATCACGGTCAGAGGTCGCTTTGCTTTCGATGGCCCACCATAACAGGAGTGGGATATGCAGATCTTCGAGATCTTCTTCGCGCTGTAATAATTCAGCGGTAATTGCGAGCCCCGCTTCTGCAGGAAAACGTTTGGCGGAAGAGGCCAGTTGTGAACGTACTTCGGCATACGGTTCGGTTTTGGCTTGCTGTACCAGCGTTTGAGCGAGCTTGTTCGTCATCTGGTGTGAATCGCCGAGCAGTCGGATGGTCCAGCGGCGAATGTGTTGATCGCGATGGCCTAACAGTTCGAGTGCCAGATTGACATCGAAGGCGCCCAACTGGTTCAAAGCCCAGAGTGCTTCCAGCGCACGGTCATCGCTTTCACTTTTCACAATTTTCAGCAGGGACGGAATCATTGACTGATCGGCGCGCTCGCCGATGACCTGAACTGCTTTCTGACGGAACCATTTGTTGGTGTGTCCCAGTGTTGTCAGCAGTTCTTCGTTGGTCTGCTTCGAGAGGTCAAACGGTTTGAGAGGTTTGAAATTGTTTGGTTTCAAACGATAAATGCGTCCGCTGGTTTTGTGCCAGTTATCGCGTGGGTCAACGTGCGTCAGGCGGCTGTCGTACCAGTCGGCCAGATAAACGCAGCCATCAGGGCCGACTTTGATATCAACGGGACGGAACCAGCGATCCTGCGTTAATACAATTGGCGGCATATCTTCGGTTCGATACGTTGATGTATCGGGAATCAGTTGGCTGGCCATCACGCGGTTGTGCAGTGAATTTGCAGCGAAGACGGCACCATTATATTTTGCAGGGAAGGTTCCCCCTTCATAGATGGAAAATGTCTGGCTGAAACGTTCCATATACCCTTTATGCCGCATGTGTTCGTAATAGCCGAAGGCGTAAGAGTTGGTTAACGGGCCGTGTTTGCCCCAGTTCTTTTTGGCGTACCCGCCTTGCGCGTAATGCATGCCGCGTGTACTGCCGTTATTGGTTCCGGAAAAGACGCGGCCTTTGGAATCGATTTCGACACTGAATGTGTTGCCGCCCCCCTCCGCATAAATTTCGAAGATTTTGGTTTCGGGATGATAACGCCAGATCATCTGGCCTTTGAAGTGTACCCTTTTGGTGACTGCCGAACTGACGGTTCCTGTCGTTGTGCTGCCGTTGGCACCGTAGAGCCAACCATCGGGGCCCCATTTGATGCTGTTGGCAACAGAGTGTGTGTCTTCGAGTCCAAAACCGGAAAGATGCACTTCGGGATCACCATCGGGAATGTCATCGCCATTGGCATCGGGATAAAACAGGAGGTAGGGTGGATTCAAGACCCAGATGCCACCTTTGCCTACGGTGACGGCGGAGACAATATTCAGTCCGGTAATGACATCTTTGACTTTGTCAAAAGAACCATCTCCGTTGGTATCTTCGAGTACCGAAATTTTGTCGGCCCCTTTGAAATGATTGGGTGGAGGCGGAGGAACTTTATCGAAGACGGCTCGTAAATACTGGTCATACTTGATGACCTTTAAGCCGGCGGGAAACGGGTATTGCAGATATTGCACGACCCACATCCGCCCACGATGATCGAAACTCATATACAGTGGCTGCATGACTTCGGGCTCAGACGCGATGCTTTCCATCTCGAAATCCTGATGCACCTGAAACAGTTTGACTGCTTCTTCGGGGGGGGTCGGGTCAGATTCATCGCCGACTTCCCCGCGGCCTTTGAACGATTTCATGACTTTATCGACTTCGGCGTTGGCGGCGATATCTTTTTTGAATCGATTTCGTGTTATTTTACCGGCGACGTCGACTTGAGGTGGAGTTTGTTTCAGGCACCAGTAGACGGCGTTGACCAGTGTGTGAGTAAAGGTGATACTTTTGAAATCGCTGAGGTGTCCCAGTGATGTGTAGAAAACGCGTGATTTTTTAGAGGTGTTTGTCCAGGCGACGGGCATCTGTACCGGTTGTCCGTCAACGCGGGCCAAGCCGCGCAGTAAGATTTTAGTCGAACGTTTCAGATTGATACTTTTATACATGGAACCTTTGCTGCGGAAATATTTATTGCGAACGGTCGCCATGATGGGGTCCTGTTCGGCCCGCAATTGTGTGGTGACGTCGGTGGGAGTTTTATTGTTGAAGTCGCCTGCATATTCTCCGCCGAGAACTTCTTTATCGAAATCTTTCCACTCCACATAGCCGTCAGCCGGCTGACCTTTACTGAGTGAGAACCCGTGGCTCGTCGTTCGCAATGCCATCAAAGGTTTACCGGAATCGAGGTACTCTCGAATCAGTTTCATCTGCGCGGTCGGCAATGTTTTTCGGCGAACGCTTAGAAACAGCAGGTCGGCTTGTTTGATGATATCCAGGCCGGGAAAGGAATTGGGATCCTGTTTGTCAGCGAACACAAACTGCGTGCGGAATCCCAAAGGCTGCAAATGCGCTTTTGCAAAAGCGGGCAGGCTTTCTGATGTTTTGTAGCCTTCTTCGCCAATCATGAATACGATTAAGGGTTGATCGGCGGGTGAAGCGGCCTGCTTTTCAGACTGTTTTTCCTGACCTGACAGCGAGAAACAGGTCAGTCCACAGAAACTGAAAAACGCAAACAGACAGAACGTGTACTTCAGAAAACCTCTGTTGAGCATGGTGGATTTCTTCTTGATCACTAAAACTAAAGGAAACTAATTAAAGGCTGATTTCTCATCATAACAGCCCGATTATGGCTCTGTCACCCGACAATCGTGACTTTTATGAAGAAGATCCGGGGTTGAGATCTTGTAAGAGACGGCGGTGTGAAAAATTTGTAAGTCATAGAAATAGAATGTTTTATGTGACTTACTTTGGCGATTTTGGATTTGGATGTGGCTTGGTTGCGGCCGCATTACCAGGCGTACGATGCACAACCAGAGTGCCTGAGCGAAACGCAATCGGCAAATTCCAGGGGTACTGTGTTTGCAGCTGCTTCGGGAATGCGGGGGGATAACTATTAATCCCCAACGGCCCGTTTTCTTTGGCCTGATTCGAGAATAATCCCGCTGACATCAAATTCGTTAATACAAACCGCTGCTGGCTTTCTAGGAGTGTCTTTTTTATTTGAGATCGTTTTGAAGGAAAGTAGTTTGTATGAGTGTTTGAATAAACATAACGCGTGGAGGGTTCCAGGTTGAGGTCACGATAGAGATGTACCAGGTCATTGCTGTGGCAAGTGACTTCATAATCCCCGGCCTTCTGCTGTTCAAGAAATTCACCGACACGTTCGAGATCTTTCCAGTCAGGAAATGGAATCTGTGCAAGCTGATTGCGAATTTCATTCGTGCTGCCATTTTTGAGACAGTCAGACCAGAGCATGATTTTTTCAGGTTTTAACGCCGGGGACAGGTATAAAGCGAGGCAGACAAAACTATAAGCCAACACTTTGTGAAATGTGACGTTGTGTCTGGCACAGTGAAACCAGAGTGTCATAAAGGCGATTCCGAGAAGGAGCGGTGGTACGTGAATGTAATCAAACGGGTGTTGTAAGATGAGGACCTGTAAGCACCAGGCGAGATAAAGTGTTGCCAGTAATTTCAGTCGAATGAGATTGGGTCGGTCAGGAATAAAATTCATTTTGAAAAGGGTAATGAGAGCCGTCGGAATCGCAAACAGATGCACGAGCCAGTAAGGGAACAGGCGAATTCCGAGATTCGTAATGAGCCCTTTGTTCCAAAGCACACTCCCGGAAGAAAGATATTCACGATTCCATTCCAACTGCATTTCCAGGAACCAGGGCCAGCTTGTGCTGGAAATGAGCCACGCAATTCCCATAGCACCGACGATTAAACCTCCTGTGAGCAGTCCCACCAGATCTTTAAGAGACCCTCGACGCGTCGATAGCATGAATAGAGAACAGATCCAGACAGCCAGTGCAGGAATCACCAGATGTGGTTTGATCCAGATGCCAGCACCCCAGATGAGCCCCTCCAGTGAAGCATGAAAGAAAATCGATTTTGTGGTAGGATTCGAGTTTGAGATTCGCTGTATTTGAAAGTACCTCATAGAGATTCCAGCGACAGCCGGGATAAGTAACCAGACATCCCGCTGCACGTGGCACCATTCTGAAACGGAATAATACATGAGTACTAATACAAAACTGAGTTGAAAATATTTAGCCGCGATAAATCGCGCCAGTAAAATTACAATGAAAGAAAACAGTACAAGATCAAAGCTGCGGAGTGCTTCGGTGCTCCAACCAAACAGAGAACGCACACCCATATGAATCCAGACCACACCCGGGAAGTTCGGTTCGACCATGTCACGATACAATACGCCCCCTTTGAGAACTGTTCGTGCCTAGATGTCGTAGTACGAAACATCATTTGTGACTGGCATGCAGATCAATTGCGGCGTGGCAGAAACGACTAACAGCAGAAGGGCCAGGCAAGCTAGAATTGACGAGCTCGACCAGGTCGGTGGGACGAGGTCAGTTTCCGAGTGTGTACCTGGATGAGTCGTAGACATGTTACTTTAATATCATGAAAAAGCAGTGGACCATACATTTTAACTCAGAGCAATCGTTTGTTACCAACCGATATCCTAAACGGGCTCAGAGACCATTCACCAGACTTTTTTATTCAACTCTGTGTAAAATAGCATAGATAATAGACCTTACATGACACACACTGATGAGGGATCCATTTTTAGAAGGTGATGAAAGTCATGCCACGGTTTTACCAACTCCTGTTTTCGTTTTCCGTGTTGCCAGGCTCCTGGCTGGCAATGATGGGCGTGCATGAATTGGGACACGTCATCGGCGGAGTACTAACGGGTGGCACCGTGTCAGGTGTGGTGATGCATCCGTTGATGATTTCGCGAACTGATCTGTCCGTGAATCCTCATCCCGCAGTTGTCGTCTGGGCGGGGCCCTTGTTGGGGGTGTTGCTGCCTTTGGTATTGCTATTGGTGGCGCGCAAGCTGCGCTGGTCTCGGGCGAAACTCATTCAATTCTTTGTCGGTTTCTGTTTGATCGCCAACGGTGCCTATATCGCCGGCGGTTCCTGGGAGGGCATTGGCGATTGTTGTGTGATGCATCAAACGGGCACGCCACTCTGGCTGATGTGGGGCTTTGGATTGCTGACGGTTCCGGTTGGTTTTTACTTATGGCATCGGCTGGGAACTTTACAGGACTGGTGGCGAATGCCCGAAAGCATGACTCCGCGCGCAGCATGGTCGGCGTTTCTGATTCTGGTTGCGATGATCGTGCTGATGGAGCTTTTTTCGGCGCGATAACGAACTCGAGTTTGTTTCTCTGCGTGCTCCGATTCTAGAGGAAATCTGAGAAATCGACCTCGCCTGTGATGAGATGGTAGTAGGCCGACACGATTTTGACTCCGCGAGCTTTGGCGATGATGGGAGAACGCGTTCTCAATTCTTTCGCATTCAGCCGGGCGTTTTCTTTGACGGTCGCTGTAAGCCGGTCTTTCTTATGAATTTTTTTCTTGTCCGTCGCGGCGATGGCGGGGTTGATATGGGCCAGGAGACTGTTGAGGTTGTAGCCCAGGTCAAGCGTGTTGTTTGCATTGGCAATCGCCGCGTTCACCGCTCCACAACTTTCGTGTCCTACCACCACGATGAGGTTCGTGTTCAGCTCGGAAACAGCGTACTCGATACTGGCGATTGAAGTGGTATCGGCGATGTTTCCCGCAACGCGAATGACGAACAATTCGTCCAATCCAGCATTAAACATGATCTCGGGAGAAACCCGGCTATCCGCACAGGACAAAATTGCGGCGTAAGGCTTCTGGCCGTTAGCGAAGTCGGCTCGTTCCTCCTCGGTCTGGTAGTTGATTGGGTCGTGTCCGAGATATCTCTGGTTACCCTTCTTGAGCTTTACCAGTGCGGCATTCGCTGACAGTTTGTTCTTTTTCTTAACCGGGGTCTTGCTTGCTCTCTTCGCCATGTTATCTCTCTCCGCAGAATGATTCAGTTCAGTCGTTTGGCACATCAAAAAAGGTGCCTTGGTTTAAAACAGTCTCTGGATAATATCGCTATCCAGTTCGCAGAATTGTAGCCTAGCATGCGAACGGGATTCTGTCATTACCTGAATGAGAAAAAAATTGCTGTTTGATTGTAGCGCTTGATTGAGGGCGAAACCCCGTTTCCGATACTGATTGTGGTGTTCAAGTCAAAGGTGCGTTTTTTGATGCGATCACGAAATCGGGTTTGCTTCTCTGCGTGCTGGTCTGATATTGTGGGGTTTCATCAGAATCAGTTCCTCAGGAGAATATTCAATATGCGATCAAGATTAAACCGTCGTGAGATGTTGGGAGTCTGTGCCGCCGGTGCTTCTACTTTGTGCCTGCCTGGGTTAATCAATGCGAAGCCACCCAAAACCAAAGTGAAAACCTTCACTTATAAAACGGTGGATGGTCTGGAGATCAAAGCCGACGTGCATCGGGCCGACGATAACAAAACACGCCCGGTGATGGTCTGGTTTCATGGTGGCGCCTTAATCGTGGGACATCGAGGCGGCGTGAGTGGTCGCGTACTGAAGGATATGCTGGGTGCTGGTTATGCCGTTGTTTCCTTTGATTATCGACTGGCTCCCGAAACTAAATTGCCCGGAATCATTTCCGATCTGGAAGACGCATTTACCTGGCTACATCAGAAAGGGCCTGAACTGTTTAATGTCGATACGAGCAAGGTCGCTGTCTCTGGAGGATCCGCCGGTGGTTGCATGACGATGATTGCCGGTTTTCGTGCCAGGCCGCGGCCAACGGTTCTCGTTCCCTTTTGGGGTTACGGCGATCTCGTTGGCGACTGGATCGGCAAACCGAGCCCGCACAAGCGTCATCAAACCAAATTGACAAAAGCAGAGGCCTATCAGCAGGTGAGCGGCCCGCCGATTGCGGATTCGCGCGACAGCAAAAAAAACCGGGGCGGCTTTTATCAATATTGTCGCCAGCAGGGTATCTGGCCGAAAGAGGTTGCCGGCTGGGATCATCACAGTGAGCCGGAAAAGTTTTATCCCTACATGTCATTGAAGAATGTGACCAAAGACTATCCGGCAACGCTGATGGTGCATGGCACGAACGACACCGATGTGCCTTACGAACAGTCTACGTTGATGGCGGAGCAGTTCAAGCAGCACGATGTTGAACACGAACTGGTCAGCATCCCGGGCGGCGAACACGGATTAGCGGGCGGGGATCCGAAACTGATCAACAACGCCTATCAACGCGCCTTTGAATTTATGCACGAGCGCATGGGGTGATTTAGCGAACCTAAGTTTTTGGTGAGTGTCTCATTGCATGTCTATCTGATGCAACATTTACTTTCGCAAGACGCTCAAATATGAGCTTGATCACTTAAGTACCGTAGCATTCACCAGAACGTGAGCGGTACGCTATAGGGGATTGATGAATAAATATTCCTGGAACTCGACAGATTACAAACAGAATTCACAGGCTCAACAAAAGTGGGCTTTAGAATTACTGGGGAAAATCAGTCTGAGTGGCTCTGAAGATGTTCTCGATCTGGGTTGTGGTGATGGGAAAGTCACTGCTGAAATAGCGAATTTGGTAATCCATGGTTCGGTTGTTGGCATCGATTACTCTCGTCCGATGATTGAACTGGCGAAACAGCATTATTCGGCTACCGAATATGCGCATCTTTCTTTCTTAGAAATGGATGCGACTCAACTATCATTCGAGGAAAGATTTGATGTTGTGTTTTCAAATGCAGCTTTGCATTGGGTCAAAAATCATAAGCCAGTTGTGGAAGGCATGTATCGGAGTCTGAAGTCGGGTGGGAAAATACTGCTGCAAATGGGTGGCCAGGGCAATGCCGCGCAGATACTTTCAGTGATCAACGGACTGCAATCTCAAAAAGAGTGGCAACCCTATTTTGAAAATTTTGAATTTCCATATGGCTTTCTTGGAACGGAAGAATATACCAGTCTGCTGAATGAGGCAGGGTTCTCGATCAAACGTGTCGAACTTATCCCAAAAGATATGGAACAAGATGGTCAACATGGTTTAGAGGGATGGATTCGCACTACCTGGATGCCTTATACAGATCAAGTACCCGAAGAAAAGCGAGAACAGTTTATTAGAGAGCTCTCATCAAATTACATCAAAAAATTTCCACTGGATTCTGAAGGCAAAGTTCATGTCGCAATGGTGCGGATTGAAGTCGAAGCAGAAAAGCTACCTGGGTAGTTGAGATTAAGAATCAGCTTAACTACTGACTGCAAAAATGAGTTGGTGATTCCATTTTTTTTAATATAATATAAAAATGGAATTGAATGTTGTCTCAAATATTTGAATTATGCAAGAAAGATCACTTGTATTAATTTGACAGGAATTTTGAATGACGGATTTCAAATACTCGCCAATCTCTCTCATGGCCGTGGCATCTGCACTGCTGGGAATGATGAGCATCCTGGGCCTGATCTTTCCACTGGTTGCCCTGTTTGCGGTGCCCGGAGTTCTATTAGGCATCGCCGCCATTTTGGCCATTCGTCGATATGAACTTAACGGTTTACGTTTGGCGAAAGCGGGATTAACTCTGTCGCTGATCTTCGGCATCGTGTCGCCTGTATGGGCCGTCACATGGTTTGAGATTTGCTTTCGTTCGGAATCGCTGCCCGGTTATAAACGCGTCAACTTTCGGGAGATCATGCAGGACAGAAAACACTCCGCGAGCAGACTGGCGGCTCTGGTGGGTCAAAATGTCTGTTTCAAGGGTTACGAACTGTATTCCAGCAGGGAGAAACGAAATTCATTTCGAATGTCTTGCCAGAGACCGCCCACTGGATTCGGGGGTCAAGCTGATCCGGAGGATATTGCGTTGGTCAAACTGCTTGAGGGAAAATTCTGGAAATGGCGTAATGAGCTGATTGCTGTATCGGGGAGACTGGTTAGAAATCCAGACGCTGATCACAATCCCGAGGCACCGAAGTTTATATTGGAACAGAGTGAAGTGTTCGAAGCACGCACGTTGAATGGATCACTGGTGTTTCGTGGTGGTGAAGGGGGTTGTTGAACCTGTCTGAGGTCGGGTGTGTCCTGTCAGATTGAGGGATTACTATCACAGTCGAGGCCAGGACGAATTCAAAGCGTGGAATCTTTTCAAAAGAGTTGAGTTTCATGTCAGCAGCAACCTTTCCTGCTCGTGTTCACATTCTGATCGCCAGAAACAGTTCTGATGCGGTTGTGATTCGGCGCGGACCGGCCAGAAAGACCTGTATCATTGGCTGGGATCGAAAGCAGAATACCTTTACAGTGGGCCAGTGGCTCAAAGGTCGCATTTATGAAAGGCGATCCGATATTGCGCCTCCAGGAAAACACTGGATCTATTTTGCCATGAACGGGCACTGGGATTCCGAGACAAAAGGCATCTGGACGGCGATTGCCAGAACGCCTTATCTCAAAGCTCTCGATTTGATGGGAAAAGGTAATACTTATTTCGGAGGCGGATTATTTATCGATGACCATACATACTGGCTCAACGATGCGCATCGAAGTCTTAAGACTTCGGGAATCTTCAAACAGGGAACTCCCGATGTTAATTTACGCCACTATGGCAGCGAATGTCTTTCTGTGTATTACCCCCGTCTGGAACGCGACGGTTGGATCATGCGGAGTACTACGCTGGGAGAAACAAAGTATGAGGGAACGCTGTTTGAAAAGGAACTTCTCGAGGGATGGAAGCTGATTAAAGTTTGCCATTCCGGAAGTTCATTTGATTCGCCTGATGGGAAAGGCTGCTACTGGGACGAACATATTCTGACGAGCGCGAATGGTGTGATTATTGCTAAACCGGACTGGGAGTGGGCGGACTGGGTCGACGATTCTATCACTTATGTAGAGCAGGGTTGTTTGTATCAGATTGAAATCGTGGATTCAGATCAGCTTGGTGAAGCAAAACTGTTACACGATTTTAATGGATACAAATTTGAGGCTATAATGGCACCTTATTGAAAAAGGAAACCTGTCCGGAAGAAGCCTTGCATTTTTGATTGGCCATTTAACAAAGTTGATTTCTTTGAATATGAATTTCTATGAGTGTTCGTCTGGCAGAAAAATTTATCAGGTTTGCAGAGTTGGAGTGCCTTGAGACTTCTCCGCTGTATTACCACTTATCGCATGCAATTGCCTTGGATGAAAGGGTTCTGGAAATTGCCAGTCACGCCAGAGCGGGGCAGCCGGTTCCGAATCTGTTGTTTGCGGCTGTGCACTATTTACTGGTCGCTGATCCGGCGCACCCTCTGGCTGATTTTTATGCGACGTGTTGTGCGAAGCCTTCAAATCCAGCCGACGCGTGGCCTGTCTTCAAAGACTTTGTGCAGAATTGGCAAGAGGAACTGATCAGACTTTTGCAAACTCGTCTGGTACAAACCAATGAAGTCAGACGTTGTGCCTTTCTGTTTCCAGCTTTTTTTCTGGCAACCCGTTATTTCGATTCCCGACCGCTGGCTTTGATCGAAATCGGGACCAGCGCGGGCCTCAATTTGCTCTGGGACAAGTACCAATATTCTTACGGTGGTTCCGAGACCTTCGGTGATTCCAGTTCGCCCGTTTTGATCACTTCTGCGTTTCGCGGGAACAAACCTGCTATTCTGACAGAGCCTTTACCACAGATTTCTCACCGGATCGGCGTGGACCTGAATGTGATCGATACCAACGTTCCGGAAGAGGCAGACTGGCTGCGGGCTTTGATCTGGCCTGAAAATCACGAACGCAGAGAATTATTGGATGCTGCCATCAGGCAACGTGCCTCCTTACAACTTGATCTCAGAACAGGTGACGGCTTTGCGATGATCAACACCATAGTGGACGAGATTACGGAAGAATCGCTGTTGTGTGTCTATCACACGCATGTCGCGAATCAAATTTCGCAAACGGTGCAAGAGTCCTTTTTAAATTCACTGGAACAGCTCGGTCAACAACGTGATCTGATCCATATTTTTAATAATATCAAGCAGGCAACTCTTCATTTGACCGCCTATCGCGGCGGTCAGTTGATTGATGTGCCACTGGCAAACACCGATGGTCATGCGCGATGGATCGAATGGTTGCCCCATAATTGAGATGTAAACCAAATGACTGAAGCTGAAGAATATTCGAAAGTATGAGAGACATACTTTGTCCCTACATTGTATCATACATTCTTTGTTGAAAATGAGCGTCGTCATTAAATGGGATCAGGCATGGAAACGAAAAACCGCATTGTGATCGCCGGGGGAACGGGATTTCTGGGATTGAGTCTCGCACGCCATTTGACTGAGTCTGGAAATGAAGTCGTTTTGTTGTCACGCCATCGTTCAGCGGAAGATTCTCGCTGGCGGCATGTGACCTGGGATGCGCGGTCTACAGGAGATTGGGTGCGTGAGCTGGAGGGTGCTACGGCTCTGGTGAATCTGGCAGGTCGGACCGTGGATTGCATTAAGACGCCCGATCATTGTGATGAAATATTGCGTTCGCGGGTGGAGGCGACAGAAGTATTGGGGCGGGCTATCAGAGAAGTTCAAACGCCGCCGCCTGTTTGGGTTCAGATGTCGACGGCGCACCGTTATGGTGATCCCCCTGATTGCGTATGTGACGAAGATTCTGCCTTCGGCTATGGTCTAGCTCCGTTCGTGGCACAGGAATGGGAGGCCGCGTATGCTCGAGCCGTGCTTCCAGAAATGCGACAAGTGATTTTGCGGACCAGTTTTGTGATGGGGCGTGACGGTGGTGCCTTGCAGCGGTTGGTCAAGTTAGTGCGCTGGGGGCTGGGAGGAACTGTCGGAAGTGGTCGGCAGGGCATGAGTTGGATTCATGTGCAGGATATGAATCGGTTGTTTGTGCGGGCCATCACCGATGAAAGTATGCAGGGGGCTTATCTGGCGACCGCTCCCGAGCCGGTGTCGAATGCAGAATTTATGCGCGAGCTGAGACGTGCGCTCAAGATGCCGATCGGACTACCAGCTGCCAGTTGGATGGTGCGAATTGGCGCGCCACTTGTGATGCGCACAGACCCGGAACTGGCGCTATATGGTCGATACTGTATTTCGAAGCGTCTCAAAGAAGAAGGTTTCGAGTTTTCGTTTCCCGATTTGGGGTCAGCATTTCAGGATCTCTACCAATGATGAGGATACGTTTAATGCAACACCAGGTACTGACATTCATGTTACTGATTTTTGTCGCTGGTTGTGAATCTTCCATAAAACCCAAACCAACAGAGACTACAAAGAAGGTGAGTCCCAGACTGAAAAAACGGAGTCGACTCCCGTCAGCCTGCCACCCAAGTACAAGTCAGTGGCTGTGAAAATTAATAATCACAAATTTGGAGAGTCAAATGGATGCACTACCACATTTTCACCTCGGCAAAAATCCTCTAATGTTAAGGTAAAACATGGTTCGAGATGCGGGCACCCTGGCGCTGTTTCCAAATTGAATTGGGAATATCTGAGAACTGACGAAAAGGGTGACCATTATCGTTTTGAAAGAAGTTTTCCTAACGACAAGCCCAATTATACAGTGGTAACAAAAGAAGTGCTTTATCGAGGTCAGGAAGTAATACTATTTGAAGATGATGTCCAGCGAATCAGCATGTTCCCTGCAGAAGAAAATAAGCTAAAATGAGGGTTCAGACATCATTACCAAATTATTCCTGAAGGTCGTGCGGTCTTATATCATTTCAACAGAGACAACTAAATTGACGTTCAACACAACCTGGTTCAAGGGTGTACCCGGTATGATTGTGCTGCTGGCAGGTAAGACAATTACCGCGTTCAATTTTGCACTGGAAGCGGGCTGCATTACTCAAATCCACACCCTGCGCAATCCGGACAAGCTGCGCTTATTTGGCTCTGTATAAGAAGAGCTCGAAGTCTGATTGATATTAATATCTCTCAATCTTTTCGTATTTCATTTTCATTTATTTTGGTATTTCGGGCAGCAGGATGTGTGAGGGGTGTTGCCGGTCGTGGTGGATGGTGTTTGTGGTGGTCAAATTGCGACGCCTTTTCCATCCGGAATCAAATGATGCACTCAAAAGGTTTCCAAGAGATACCGTAGCGATTTGATAACAGAAAACAGACCATTCTCCAGGAAGGGCAGATCTTAAGCGACTTTGGTCTCAAGCCGTTATCTCACTGGTTCTTGCAATATTGAGTTGAAAGATGGTTCTCTGCCTGAAAACAGGCACATGCGACCTGTAATTATTTAATAGTTACAGTTGACACAGGGTGAAAACCAACGTTAATGTGGCTGGACCTCTCTTTGTATAGAGAGTACTGAAATTTGTGAATTTCACCCCAAAAACCCACCTAGATTGAACCTCTGATACCTACCTCTGCCAGAATGAATGTTGCTTTCAGATACATTCACTCCTACCTGTATTGATATCAAAAAAACTTTAAAAAAAAGACAGGCACACTATGTTTCGCATTTCTTCATATGCGCTTTGCGCGCTCATTTTCTGCACATTGGCCATACTCGGATGTAGTGGTGACTCTGCAGATCATATAGAACGGGCTGCTGTATCAGGAACAGTTACATTTAATGGTAAACCACTTCCCGAAGGCAGTATTCAATTTCTCCCTGACGTTGATTCCTCTGGAAAACCGATGCGTGGAAAAGTTGTTCAGGCCATCATTTCAGAAGGGGCTTATAGCCTGAGTGTAGAGCAAGGCCCGACTGTCGGAAACAATAAAATCATGATTAATGCGTCCAAGAAGACGGGAAAATTCCAGAACTTCGATGGCAAAAAAACAGAGATTATGAAGCAATATATTCCCGAAAAATATAATGCGAATACGACACTTAAGTACGTGGTTAAAGCAGACCAAAACACAGCTGACTTTACACTTGAGGCAAAATAACAGTTCGGATGTTCTCTGTTCGATTTATTGGATCGACGTGAGATATCCTGAGAATATTTTTTTGCTTTACGATTCTATGACTTTACTACATGGGAAAACCAAAAGATGAAATCAAAAATTCTGAAGCGCTCACGAGGATTTACACTTATTGAATTGCTGGTGGTGATTGCCATCATCGCGATTCTGATCGCGCTCTTGCTGCCGGCAGTGCAACAGGCTCGTGAAGCGGCCCGTCGATCTACTTGTAAAAATAATATGAAACAACTCGGTCTGGCTTTGCACAACTATCATGACACATTCAATACATTCCCTTCGTCTCATATTCGTGGGATTGTCAGCAGTTGGACCACAAGTCAGATTGGCTGGCAGGCACGTATCTTACCTTACATGGATCAAGCTCCCTTATTCAATAAGATTGACTGGAGTATCCAACCCGGAAATACGGGAACAGCGAACACGGAAGCAATGAACGTGGAGTTGCCTGCTTATCGTTGTCCCAGTGATTCTGGAGATCGTGGCACAACGGGCCAAACGGCATATGGACCTACTAATTATGTTGTCTGCTCAGCAAATACCGGGGTTTTTTCTGCTGGTGGAACTGACTTTGCGAATAATGGTCGGTCGGTCATGTTTCTCAATAGTGCCACAAAAATGAGAGACATTAGTGATGGAATATCCAACACGATGATTGCTTCCGAATGCAAAGTAGGCCACCCCTATGTCGGAGCCAATGCCACATCGAGTACAGTTTGCACGGGAACCGCCAGTGTAAGGTCGAGAGGATATTCCTGGTTTTTCGGACAAGCAATGATGGCGTGGAGTTATACGACGCTGATTGGACCAAATTCAGACTTAACAGAGTGTGCCAGCAGTACAGGCGGACCTGCATTGATGGGCGCTCGTAGTGCACATGTTGGCGGTGTGCATGTTCTCTTAGGTGATGGTCGGATTCGATTTATCTCAGACAGTATTCACCTTGGTACCTGGCAGGACCTGGGACATAAGTCTGACGGCAACGTCTTAGGTGAGTTCTAACAGAAAACCGATTTGATCTTTCGATTAAATTTAAACGGCCATCAGAGTGAACTCTGATGGCCGTTTGTTTTTTTCGATCTTGATCTCACTTTGGTATTACGGGCAGCAGAATGTGTGAGGGGTGTTGCCGATCGTGGTGGATGGTGTTCGTCGCGGTTTGCTTGCGGCGGTTGTCGTTGAGCGGTTCGCCCGTGTTGGGGTTGATGTCGAAGCGGGGGAAGTTGCTGCTGGAGATGTCCACACGAATGCGATGCCCTTTTTTGAAGACGTTCGATGTGGGATAGGGTTTGATGGTGATGGGATAGATTTCGCCCGGCTGCATCAACTTTTCTGTTTTGATGGAATCGCGGAAGCGGGTGCGGATAATGCCATCGCCGATGTTGAGATCGAAACCGCCGGGGAAATCGGAGCTGGGCGGATAGACGTCGATCAGCTTGGCAGTGAAGTCGGTATCTTTCGCGCTGGAGGAAATCCAGAGTTTGACGGACAATTCGCCGGTCACTTCCAGGTCTTCTTTGAGCGGCTCGGTCTGGAAGACGACGACATCATTACGGGTTGAGAGTGGAATCGGATGTCGAAAATTCCAGATGTGCTCGCTGCCTCGTTGATCCCAGCCTCCTTGTACCAGGATGTCGTTGCCACTGGAGATGTTGCCTCCGATTGTGGGAACGGGATTCCTGGGATCAAAGATGAAGCTGGTCGTCGCCTGTTTTTTCTCTGGTACGTTCGTCGCAAGACGGCCCGTGGGTTGCAGATGGTATTTCGTATAAACGGTGCGTGCGAGTGGCCATTCCTGTTCGTTGCGCCAGGAACCGCCATGATTGAGTTTGCCGTCTTCGGTTTTCGAGCCATCGCCGGTACCCATGACAAAGATGCGAACGGGTGTTTTAAAGGGGTCTGCTTTTCCGATGCTGTTGTCGACGCCTTTGAGCCAATGGTCGTACCATTCCTTTCTCCAGCCGAGCGGGTCAGCAATCGCGGCTGCTTTGCCGAATGAGACCTGGCCATGAGAGTGTTTGCCCTGTTGCCCGTGAATCCAGGGTCCCATGATCATATAGACGGGGCCTTTGATGGTTTTGGAGAGCACCTTGAAGTTCGAGGTGTTATTACTGCTCCATGAATCGTACCAGCCACTGACGAGATAGACGGGAATGTCTTTGTATTTCTCGGGGTAATCGATGATGTTGTTCTGAATCCAGAAATCGTCGTTGGCACCATGCTGCATGCCCTCGACGAGCCAGTCTTCGTATTCGGACGCGAGTTTCATCGGCGTCGTTCCTTTACGGAGCGGAAGCCGAAACAGATATTGCATGCGGTTCTTCGCCATTTCCTGCAGGACGGCTGCGGTGCCGGGATCGTGTGACTGACGGCTGCCTTTGCCGGCGTTGAGATAGATCCAGTTCCAGAAGCGGAGTTCAAACGCACCGCCGTTCCGCATGCTGGCATAGCCAAGGTTCGACATCGCATCGACGGGGATCACTGTTTTGAGTTCGGGTGGTTTTTCCATCGCCATTGCGTGTTGCGTGCCCCCGACATAGGAAGTGCCGATCATGCCGATCTCGGTATTGGACCAGGGTTGTTTGCCAATCCAGGCCGCGGTGTCGACGCCGTCTCGACCGTCATCGGTGAGCATATGCCAGATGCCTTCCGAGCCATAGCGGCCGCGCGTGTCTTGTGCCACGTAGACATATCCATGCGAGGCGTAATAGGTGCCCGCACTTTTAGAACCATTTTTGTTGTAAGGTTTGCGTTCCAGAATGGTTGGCATTTTCTGGTCCAGGACCTTTCCGTTTTCAATGGGCAGATAAACGTCGGTCGCCAGCTTCACACCATCCCGCATGGGAACCATGACATCCTTGCGGATTTCGATTTGATACGGACCACTGACGGCGAAGACCGGCAGAGCAGAAACCAGAGTGATAAAGAAACTGGCGGCGAACACACTGAACTGGCGACGGGCTGGATGAGAGGCGGGCATAGCAAACTCTTTCTGAAGCAGGCAAACTGGTTCCGGGAAGTTACGAGAACATGACGGATATATGCTTTTCTGCAGGCTACTTGGTGGGAGGGAGGTTGTCAACGAGTTGGATGATCGGAGGTAATCGGATCCACCTGTTTTCTGGTGTGTTCCTTTGTAGAAGCTGCGTTTTCAGATCACTTTTGCAAGCCAGAAGTACCACCCTGCCGTCGCAGATTGTCTTTTCTGGCCTGGAAATTAAAGGGTTCGTTGACTCGGTTTTTTGGTTCCGGTACCCTTTGTTTGTTTGCAAATGGCGATTCATGATCACAATCTGACATTGATTTTCTGATATGGGTAACAACGCATGAACTTCAACGCTTCTCGATTCATTCTTTGGTTTTTGCTCAGCTGTTTCCCATTTTTATTCAATGCCATTGGACAAGCTGCCGAGCCGATTCATATTGGTTCCCGACTTGAGCCGCTGGTTGATGAGGGGCTGATTGATTCTCTCGAAGGAGGCGCACGGCTCGAGTTGCATTCCCCTCGGCCCCGTGAAGTTGCTTTTCAGTTTGATCAGCCGTGGGAAGGAAACGCCAGTGGCTATTGCACGCTTTTTCGGGATGGCGACATCTACCGCATGTATTATCGCGGGCATCGTTATCTGATTGATAAGAAACCGCTCCGCATGGCACAAACGGAGACGGTTTGTTACGCCGAAAGTAAAGATGGAATTCACTGGACCCGTCCGAATCTGGGTCTCTATCCATGGGAGGGTTCCAAAGACAATAACATTATTTTCATGGGAAGCCCCGAAGCCCACAATTTTTCCCCCTTCAAAGACAGCAATCCGGATTGTCTGCCCGAACAACGTTACAAAGCGGTTGGCGGAACCACAACGACTAAAGGTCTTTGGACTTTTCAATCGGCCGATGGCATTCATTGGAAACGCCTCAGCAAGAAGCCTGTGGTCACGAAAGGTGCCTTCGATTCGCATAACACCGTTTTCTGGGACGCTGAAAAAAAACGCTATTCCATGTATGTGCGTTACTTTAGCGCTGGTCTCTATAAAGGGCTGCGACTCATTGGTGAATCCCATTCAAAAGACTTCATTAACTGGTCGGAACCGACGGGGCTCAACTACCCTGGCTCTCCGCCTCAGCAGATGTATACAAACCAGATTCTGCCCTACTACCGGGCCCCCCATATCCTGTTTGGATTCCCGACGCGCTATACCGCCAAGCCGTTGATGAAACATAATAAACAACTTCCGCCGGTTGCGTTACGTAAACAGTTGACTTTTCTGTCACAGCGCGTCGGCACGGATCTGACCGATGGCGTGTTCATGTCGAGTCGAGATGGACTTTCGTTTCAACGTTGGGACGAAGCATTTCTGCGTCCCGGTCCGCAAGCTGAAAATCGTTGGATCTACGGTGACAATTATTCCAGTTACGGTTTGATTGAAACGAAATCGGCTACTCCGGGATTGCCCAATGAAATTTCGATGCATTATGACGAAGGTGCCTGGCGCAATGAGATTCACCGTGTTCGCCGTTACACGATTCGGCTGGACGGTTTTGTTTCTCTGAACGCCCCGTATTCCGGCGGCACGATGACGACAAAACCATTGGTCTTTACTGGTTTTCAGCTCTTGCTGAACTATGCGACATCGGCTGCGGGGACTTTGAAAGTGGAAATCCAAAATGCCGACGGTTCACCGATCCCCGGTTTTAACCTGGAAGATTCGACCGTACTTTATGGTGATTCCACGAAACAGGTGATGAGTTGGAAAAACGGGTCTGATGTCAGCTCGCTGGCCGGTAAACCGGTGCGACTCAAATTCGAATTAAAAGATGGAGATTTGTATTCATTCCATTTTGTGAAAGGTCAATGATTACCTGACGGATTCAAGACCCCTTTTACGTCTCCTATTGTATAATCTCGCAATCGGGTATTGCTGCCTTCAATTTCAACACTCCCTCTTTCGTGACTTTAGTGTCGTACAACGATAATTTCGTCAGATTTGTCAGCTCTTTGAGATGCACAAGTCCTGCATCACTGATGTTGCAGCGTGAGATATCGACTCGAATGACATTGCCCGTGTCATCAAGATCAATTTTTCCCCCAAGTGCCTTGATCGCTTCGATAGCCTTGTTTTTCGAGTCGGTATCTCCCTGTTTAGCTGCTTTAACATGCTGTTCAAACTCCGGGCTTTTCTCCTGTTTCTCCATATCGGATTTGATTGAGATGGAGTTTGATTTAGGTTGTGAGGCGGCTCTTTGATCATCTTGACATCCGCTAGTCAAACAAAAAAAAACTGCAACAGTGCCAATCATCTCTTGCCACATACCTTTTTCCTGTTTTATTTTCATAACTCATTCTTCTATTAAAACATCGAGGTAAAACAGAATTGTACACACTTCATTTTGTCTTTAGGAAGACAGATAAGTGGTCAGGTTCAGAAAAAACGAGTCCTAGTATTTCGCCTTCGAGCACTGACGTCATTGTAGATTATTTTCTACCACGAACAGCACGAACAGCACGAACAGCACGAAAGGCTCGGCTTCACATTCCGTTTCCTGCTCGCTGCGCTCGGCCCGAATTGCATTCGGGGCCACCTCTTTTTCTGGTGTATTCCAGTGTAGAAGCTGCGTTTTTCAGAGCACTGTTGCTAAGCCAACAGTGCCACCCTGCCGGATCATTGTTGGTTTTTCAACATAATATACAGCGTTTTATGATTCATACTTCGAATCAATCATATCGCCGAGATCCTCCTTGTCGTACCACGAAGCGTAAGCCGAATCGATTTCTTCCGGGGAGCTTTCATCGAATTCCTGATCGCCAAAAGCGAACAAACACCGGACGAGAGCGCTGCTGACGAGCAGTAGGGTAATCTTGAACAGACAATTGCGTTGCTGTCATGTCGTCGATAAAATTATCAGATCATATCTTATGACATCATATCATAATCAGAGCTGTCTCTAATTCGTTGGCGGAACGATCCTCGGGGTCTCTCTACGCTGCGGAAGTCGGGGAAGGCTTGATGAAAAACAAAGATGGGCCTGACGACATTTACTTTAGCCCGGAACCGTCCATGGAAATGGAACACAACTGGTTCAATCCGTGCCGGAAAAAGGCTGGCACACGATAATTCCGTCTCCAGGGTTCACTTGAGGCGTTCTACGACAAATTATAGAAGCCGGTCAATCCAGAGTTAGTTGACCAAGTACGCGTCCCAAATCGCAGACCAAGACATATCTTGCAATAAACATTAATACTGATGAAACGGCGATGAGTCGCATTTCAAGAGAGAATCTATCTCCTGTAAGGAGCAATATTATGAAAAAAGTACTTCTCATTTCCATTCTGCCAGTCATGGTATTGCTGGTATTCCAAACGTGTTTTGTCATAAGCCCTGGCCAGTCTGTAATGGCGGAAGAAGTATCTTCCTCGAAATACAAAATGGACAGAACCGTTCTGCCAATCAAAACACCCCAATATGCACCCATTAAAGTCCTGGATGCGAGGGATGCCAAGAAGCCTCCCATGTTTCAGATCAAACCGCCGGCGGGTGCTCCCAACGTCGTCATCGTCCTGATCGATGACATTGGTTTTGGTGCGACAAGCACATTCGGTGGTCCAATTCCTACACCTACGTTTGATCGTCTGGCAAAGGGTGGCCTGCGATTCAATCGATTTCACACGACCGCTCTGTGCTCTCCTACCAGGGCATCGTTGCTGTCCGGAAGAAACCATCATGAAGTCAACGTGGGCTCAGTGATGGAGGTTGCAACGGGTTTCCCTGGTAACCAGGGAGAACGTCCCAACGACGCCAAGTACTTTGCAGAAACTCTGCGCCAAAACGGGTACAGCACGGCCGCATTCGGAAAATGGCATGAAACACCCACGTGGGAGGTTTCCGTGTCCGGTCCCTATTTCCGCTGGCCAACGCATTCCGGATTTGACAAATTCTACGGGTTTATCGGCGGCGAAACCAATCAATGGGATCCCACCATTTACGACGGCGTGACGAAAGTCGAGAAGAAGGACGATCCCGACTATCACTTCACCGTGGACATGACCAATGAAGCCATCAATTGGATGAAGTTCCAAAAGGCGATGACGCCGGACAAACCGTTCTTCGTCTACTTTGCAACGGGTGCCACACACGCGCCGCATCACGCACCTGAAGAATGGATCACGAAATTCAAAGACAAATTCAATTCCGGTTGGTTAAAGCTTAGAGAAGAAACTTTTGCTCGTCAAAAAGAGATGGGTATTATTCCCAAAGATGCCAAGCTGGCACCCATGCCAAAAGATATCAAAGATTGGGAAAAGCTGAGTGACAAAGAGCGTGAACTGTTTGCGCTGCAAATGGAAACCTTTGCAGGTTTCGCTTCACAAACAGATCACGAGGTCGGAAGATTGGTTGACGCCATTGATGAACTTGGCGTGATTGACAATACATTATTCATCTACATCATGGGTGACAACGGTTCGAGTGCCGAAGGTGGGTTGTCGGGCACATTCAATGAACTCATTCACTTGAATGGTATATTTGATGCCGAAACAATAGACAGCATGCTGGCGCGGGCGAAGGACTGGGGAGGCCCGAATTCCTTCCCCCACTATTCAGCAGCATGGGCGGTTGCGACGGATGCGCCTTTTACCTGGACCAAGCAGATGGCTGCCGATTTTGGTGGCACCCGCAACGGGATGGTCATGCATTGGCCCAATGGGTTTAAGTCCAAGGGTGAAATTCGTTCGCAGTGGCACCATGTTAACGATGTCGCGGCGACTGTTTTGGAAGCGACGAAGTTGCCGCAACCAACGATGGTCAACGGCGTCAAACAAAAGCCGCTTTCCGGTGTCAGTATGTTGTACGCAACGGATGATGCAGACGCGAAAGGCAGACACACGAAACAGTATTTCGAAATGTTCGGAAACAGGGCCATGTACCAGGACGGTTGGATGGCGCGCGCCGTGCACATGGTTCCCTGGGAGGGCAAACCGCTCCATACTTTGCAAAATGATGTTTGGGAACTCTACAACATCGACAAAGATTTTAGCCTTACCGATGACCTTGCAGCAAAGTATCCTGAAAAACTCAAGGAGTTGCAGGACCTGTTTGTGAAAGAGGCCATTGCCAACAGCGTCTTCCCGTTGGATGATCGCCTGTATGAACGCTTCAACGCTGCGATTGCCGGTCGTCCTGACCTGATGGGTGACAGAACCAGCCTGACGCTCGGTCATGGTATGACAGGGATTCTCGAAAATACTTTCCTCAATGTGAAGAACAAGTCAAAAACGATCGTTGCCAATGTTGATTTGAAAGGCAGTGACCGCGGATTGATCCTTTGCCAGGGTGGCAAGTTTGGTGGTTGGGCTCTGTACATGGATCAAGGAAAACCCGCTTACACTTACAACTGGTTCGGATTGAAAAGTTATACGATCACGTCGCCCAAGGTGATTGAAAAGGGTACGGCGGAGATTAAGTTGGTCTTCCAGTACGAGGGCGGCGGTAACGGTAAAGGAGGCCAAGCCACCCTCTATGTGGATGGTAAGCAAGTCGCCGAGGGCCGCGTTGACAAGACTGTACCGTCCGTCTTTTCAGCTGATGAAACGGCTGATGTCGGCCAGGATGACGCAACACAAGTGGCTGACAAGGTCTTTAAGGATGTTGAGGACTCTAAGTTCACCGGCCATGTGAACAAAGTCACGATCAGCATTCCCAAGAAGTAAGACGATCAAATCCACCAACGGCAGGCATCTCCAGACGGGATGCCTGCCGATGGTTCTGCAAGAATGATTATTCCCAAATCGCTTTTGCTTCTGCTGCTTCCAGAGCCTGATCGATTTGTGCCGTATTGCGTGCGCCAATCAGAACTGATGTGATGTTGGCTTGACCCAGGACCCAGGCTAACGCCAGTTGAACCATCGAACGTCCTGTCTGCGCTGCCAGCGTTTCCAATTTCTGTAGTGTGTCGTACCCATGATTAGTGAAGTAGATGGGCTGATGTCCGGGAATGACATCGAATCTTGTCCCCTTCGGCGTTTCCTGGCCCCGCCGATACTTACCAGTGAGGAACCCGGCGGCCAGTGGGCTGTAGCTAATCACGCCGACTCCCTGATCTGCACACAGTGGTAACATGTCCGCTTCGATTTCTCGTTGTACAAGATTATAGGGTGGTTGAACTGACTCCAGACGTGCCAGGCCTTGTTGCTGAATGAGAATCAGCGCCTTGCAAATATGCCACGCACTCCAGTTGCTGCAGCCAATCGAGCGAATCTTGCCTAGTTCAACGAGTGTTGTCAGAGCCTCCAACGTTTCTTCCAACGGTGTCTGATCGTCCCAAATGTGTAACTGAAACAGATCTATTCGGTCGGTCTGTAATCGTTTCAGACTTTCTTCCACAGAGAAGATGACTCGCTGTCTGGTAAGGGTTCCCGAGACCTTTGTGGCCAGGACGATCTGATCTCGTACTTTACGTTGAGTCATCCATTGCCCGAGTACCGTTTCCGAGGCACCTCCCGCATAGGCTTCGGCCGTATCAAACAACGTAATACCCTGCTCCAAAGCGTGATCCATCACTTCAAAAGAAGTCGGTAGATCAATCTCACGTCCAAACGTAACGCACCCCATACCAATGGAACTCACCTTTAGATCCGATTTTCCCAAGGTGCGGTATTGAATCATTAAATTTTCCTACGGTGCAGCTGAATTGATTAAGCCGAGATTCCCCATTGGGGTTGAGCCTGAAACCGCTCCAGGCCTGTTTCGCTACCTATCATAACATGACACCCCGCCCCGAGCCTACTGGTTTACGGCTGCGAACCTGGCCTCGCGTTATAAATAAATTTCCAACTGCGTCGTAAAATGTGTCATCTGATTTTCAGGTTTGGTCTATCTCGCTACTCCTGCAACGTTTACTCAAAACCTCAATAGCCCAGCCGGGGTTAATTGGTTGATGTGCAGCGCGTCGTGCAATGTCGCAAGGACTCGTTTCGCGGGATCCTGTTTCGTCAACGACGGCATCCCATGTTCGAATTAAAAGGAGAACTGGCGCGGCTCTTTCTGGCCGCTACTCAGACTGGCGATTAGAGCCTGCATGAGAAAATTCTAACGATCCTGAAGTCGATGATGAAAAACAATCAAACATACGATCAAAACTCTCTCATTCTTGAGGTTCCCTAATCGATTGTCCTGTTGCTCTCGGATATGGTTTTGGTAGCAAGGTTGGGTCGAACTTACATCGTTTCACAAGTCGTTTAAGTTGAATGTTGAATTCGTGAAGTGACTCACTGTGCCTGGTGAGTGCAGTTCGGGATGTTCATCTCGGGCTTTGTGTGGCTATCGGGTAGAATCTTTGTTCGTGTTTTTATTGTTTTATTACGCTAGCGGATAGACACATGGGTCTATTCCTACTTTTGATATTGGATTGTTTTTTTATGAGTTTGATGTATTGGGTATATTGTTGTTGTTTACTTATGGTGGCTGGTGCCATTTCTCCCAGGGTTTTGTCAGGGGTGGTTCAAGCTGCGCCGTTTCTGGCTGGGTTATTGATGACTGCCATTGATTGTTGCGAAGGGCGTCGGGGAGTCAAGTTTATTTTAATGCGCGAAGCGTGGTTGATCGCTGTCGAACCGTGTTCGAACAGTGGTTTATATGCGTCGAATCGTGACCGAAACGCGTCGATCAAGTACGAGACAGCGGGAACCGGTGAGGAAATGACAGGTGAAGATTTTCAAAACACAGGGACTTTTATAGTAGTGAGAGATTCAGTGTTCGCGAAAAGCAGTGCTCATAAAACTCATCTCGCGCGCGACGCTTATAACGCATATTGGGATACTGCGTGACGAAGTCAAGTCCAATTTCAGCACTGGTTTATGATCTGGGTTGAGGCAGCTGTGTATACAGGTTGATGAATGATTATTCAATCGAGCTTTTCACCAGATACCGTTTGAGCATGGCTTCGTCGATTTCGATGCCGAGGCCCGGACCAGTGGGGATGGCGATGGTGCCTTCCCTGATTTCGAAAGGTTGGGTGATGATATCGTTTTCGAGGCTGTAGTAGGTGCAGTCGTTGGCCAGGGGGAAATTTGGTGAGCTGCCCGCCATGTGCAACATGGTGGCGGTGCGTAATCCGAGATCGTGGGAGCAGTGGAAGATGCAGGGGACGTTGGCTGAGGCAGCGATTTCACCGACGAGTTTCACAGCCCAGAGGCCACCACACTGGTAGGTATCGGGCAGGAGAAAGTCGGCAGCATTCAGCTCTAAAATCTTACGGACGTTTTCCATAGTGGTGACCGATTCGTTCAGGGCGAGTGGAGTTTTTGTCTGCTGGCGAATGTCGGCCGATTCCTGGAGCAGGGCTTTGTCCATTGGTTGTTCGAAGTATTGTAGATCATAGGGTTCCAGATCTTTTGCCAGTTGCAATGCGAGTTCAGGCGAGTAACCCATGTTGGGGTCGATGCGAAGATTCAAACGGTCTCCCACTGATTCCCGAATCGCACGGACCATCGCGAGGTCTTCTTCCGGCGAACGCCCGGCTTTTGTTTTCATCGTTGAGAAGCCGAGGTCTACATAGTGTTTCGAAATGGTGGCGGCTTCTTCGGGTCCGCGAATGCCCATGCAGCAGGTGACTTCGACGCGGTCGCGATACATACCACCCAGCAAACGATGCAACGGTTGCCCGCACTGTTTGCCAAGGATGTCCCAGCAGGCCATCTCGACGAGGGCCTGAAGATACGGTTCTTCGATGCCCCAGTCGGCATATAAAGCGGAGATGTCGGTTGGGTCTTTGTCCAGCAGGATCGGACGGAAATAGCTGGCTTCCTCACCGGTAAACGATTTCGCATTTTGAAAGGAGAGACGTTGTGGCGTTTCTCCCCAGCCGACAATTCCTGAGTCGGTTTCAATACGCATGATCAGAGCGCCGGTCGAGGATGAAGAAATATACCGTGACTGATAAGGAGAGACCGGCGTTTGCATGGGAATATCAACAAGAAACGTTTCGACGCCTGTGATTTTCATGGGAGGCTCCATAGGTAGGGGAAATCGTGGGAACAGGAAAATGCTAACAGTTCCCGAAGTGAGGGGCAAGCAGGTTCGCGCGTTCCTCAATCGTGGCACGCTTGTTGTGTCGGCTGCTGTGATTTAAAGTAGAGACAGATTCTCTGCTGCAGAAAATTATTCTCACACGTCCGTATCAAGAATGAAATGATGGTTCCTGAAATATTCAACCTGTTGACTCCGCTTCAGAGGAGACCTGTCGAGGAAGTGTTTGAGGAGTTGTTTTGTGGTGCCTCGTTTCGGGTCGAGCGGATTGTGTCGAGCGGTCAGGCGACCCCTGAGGGTAAATGGTATGATCAGAGGCAGGCGGAGTGGGTGGTTTTGCTGTCGGGTTCTGCGATTCTGCGATTTGAGGGGGAAACGGAGGGGCGTGCACTGAATCCCGGCGATGCGGTGAACATTCCGGCGTTTTGTCGGCATCGTGTGGAAGCGACTGCAGAGAATCAGGAAAGCGTTTGGCTTGCAATCCACTATGAGCCTGTCGAGAATGGATAAATCGTAAAGCAGATTACCACCATAAAATAGATTTCAGGAAAGAATTTCAGACTGATGAAAAAGAATCCGGTTAAGGCGGCATTGTGTGAAGGAAAACCTCAAGTGGGAACATGGCTCTCATCGGGGGATGTGATGATGACCCGTTTGATGGCTCGTGTGGGATTTCCCTGGCTGACAGTGGATATGGAACATTCGCCGATTGACTGGTCGCAGGCGGCTCTGTTATTTGGTTCGATTGCAGACGCGGGCTGTGTTCCGCTGTGCCGGGTTCCTTTGGGAAAATATGAATTAATCAAGCGGGCGCTGGACGCCGGCGCGCATGGGATTATTGCTCCCATGATTAATACTGTCGAACAGGCGAAAACAGTCATTGATGCGGTCAAGTATCCACCGGAAGGAAATCGGTCTGTCGGTGGTGTGCTGCATGCGATGAATTTTGATGCGACCGCTGGCGATTATTACAAACATGCCAACGATGAAATTCTGGTCATTCTTCAAACGGAATCACCTGAAGGCGTGGAAAACGCCGAAGAGATTTACAGTTTGCCCGGCGTCGATGGCATTTTCGTTGGTCCGAACGACCTGACATTTCAGATGAGTAAAGCGACGGGCGTGCATCCTTCTCCCGACGAACTGGAAGAACAGTTGCAGAAGATTTTAGCGACCGGCAAGAAAACGGGCACACCCGTCGGCCTGCATGTGCAGACAATCGAAGCGGTCGAACAACGTATTGAAGAAGGCTGGCAGTTTATCGCGTGTGGCAGTGAAGTGAAATTCATGCTTAACGATGCACAGCGGATCGTTAGTGGTTTGAATCTGAAAGCAGAAGCGGCCGACCTGGCTCGGTATTAAATCGCACTCAGTGAGAAGAATAATCAAAGAGGCCATCTGGAAACAGGTGGTCTTTTTTTATGAATGGAATGAACGGTTATTCTTCACCTATTTGAATAATGGTCCGTTCCTGGTGGCTACTTTTGAGGATGCTGTCGACGGTTGTGGCAACTTGATCCAGGGTAATCACCCTGGCACGAGAATCGAGGTCAGTCAGTTTCCATTCTGTAGCCAGTTTCTGCCAAAGTGCGGTTCGTTTTTCGATGGGGTACCAGGCGGAGTCAATGCCGGCGAGTGTCACTCCGCGGAGGATAAAGGGAAACACGGTTAAGTCGAGTTCGGTTCCGCCTGCATTTCCACAGGCGGCAACGCAGCCTTCCGGCTGGATCGAACGAATGAGATGACTCAATAGCGAACCGCCGACGGTATCAATGGCGCCGGCCCATTGAGCCTTGAGCAGTGGTTTATCAGAACCCGTATTCACATCAGTGGGGGCGATAACCTGTTTCGCACCGAGATCGATTAACCGTTCTTGCAATGCTACTTTACTCGAGACGGCGGTGACAGAAAAGCCGAGTTGGTTGAGTAATGAGAGGGCGAACGAACCTACGCCTCCCGAAGCGCCGGTCACAAGGATACCCCCCGCATCAACGTTGATGCCGTGATGGAGGAGACTGCTGACGCACATGGCTGCGGTGAGGCCGGCGGTGCCTAGAATCATTGACTCTTTTAATGTGAGTCCGGCTGGCAGAGGTACTATCCATTCGGGCTGCACACGAATGAATTCGGACCAGGCGCCCCAGCGTTCGACGCCGAGTTCATAGCTCGTGACGACAACGGATTGTCCGACTGTGAATTGTTCGGCTTCGGATGCAACGACAACTCCCGCAGCATCGATGCCGGGAACGTGCGGAAAATTTCGGACCACTCCCGGATGTCCGGTGGCGGCGAGCGCGTCTTTATAGTTGATCGAGGAATAGACGACGCGAATAGTTACTGTGCCGGTAGGTAAATCGTCAGGCGAGGTCAATTCTACGCCGGCTGTGATTTCCCGCTGTTCGTTTTTGTTAACTTGATAGCAGTCGAAAGTGTTCTTCATACGGTAGTACGATCCTGAAAGTGACGTTTATGATTTAATTTGTTACCAGGGGCCGTCGGTTGATTCCATTTCCAGACTGCGCCAGCAATACCAGCTGGCGACGGTACGATAAGGCTGCCAGCGCTGGGCAATTTCGATGCAGGTCTGTTTATCGGGGCGCGTTTTCAATTGATAAATTTCCTGAATGCCATTTTGGATGCCCAGATCGTCGTGGGGAAAAATGTCGGGTCGACAGAGGCCAAACATCAAAAACATTTGAGCGGTCCAGTTGCCTATGCCTATGCCTTTGACTTGAATCAATTCCTCGGTGACTTCCTCGTCGGACAACAGATGCATTTTATGCAGACGCACGTTGTTCTGCAGTACCATCTCCGCAAGATGCAGCACATAGGTGGCTTTTTGATTGGAGAGCCCGACCGAGCGGAGTTCCTCGTGTGAAAGGCGGATGATCTTTTCTGCAGTGGGTTGACCTTTACCGCTGAGAGTGTGCAGCCGTTTGTAAATCGTGCGTGCCGCCGAGGTGGATATTTGTTGTGAAACAATCGAACGTAAGAGCAACGCAAAACGGTAGCGATACGGTTTGAGCGGGCAGACGCCAATGGTGTCGATAACGGTTTTCAGGCGAGGGTCTGCTTTTCTCAGATGTTTCGACGCTTTTTTGAATAGGGCCGCCTGATCGTTCATTGTAAATTACCCGCGGGCGTATGTGTGGCGAGGTCGGAAATCATATTATGCGTGGCGGCTTCGATGGCCTGTTCCCATTCTGCGGGCGAGAACTTTTCTGAATAGGGTGCTTTGCGGATGGCGAAGTTAATGCCTCTTGAACTGTTAATAATGGCACCAAGTCCACTTTCATCAAAGGCGCCCGCGACATCGCCGGCTCCGGCGCCCTGGCTTCCATAGCCGGGAACGAGCAGGGGAGTGTGAGGCATGAGTGCGCGGAGTTGATTGAGTTCTTCGGGGTAGGTGGCCCCGACGACGGCCCCGATGGCTCCATAGTTGCTGGCGCCTTTAGTCTTCAACGCAAGTTCTTCGACGGCAGCAGCCACACATTCATATAGATTGGTACCTTCGGTTTTGCGATCCTGAAAAGTTCCCGCTCCAGGATTACTTGTGCGCACTAAAACATAAATGCCGGCGCCTCGTTCGACTGCGACATTCACAAACGGTTCCAGCGTATCGCTGCCAAGATAGGGGTTCACCGTTAAACAATCTGAGGCCCAGAGGGCGCTATCGGGGTTTTCGCCGGCGAGATAACCTCGGGCGTAGGCTTCCGCGGTGGAGCCGATGTCTCCGCGTTTGGCATCACAGATGACAACCAGCCCGGCGTCGCGTGCTTTTTTGATGACGCGTTGCAGGGCGAGACAGCCGGCGGGTCCCCATTCTTCGAAGAAAGCGGCCTGCGGTTTGACAGCGGGAACCAGGGGAGCCACGACATCGATGATGCGGAAACAGAACTCTTCAAAGGCGGCAGCTACGATGTCGGCTTTGTCGTCATGACGGGATTCGGCGGCTTTCACAATTTCTTCCGGAAGCCAGTCAAATCGGGGATCGAGGCCGACCAGAGCGGGTGTTTTTTTATTTTGAATGGCGAGGTTTAAACGGTCTGAAAAATGGTGCATCTGGTAACTGCTTTCAGTGTTACGAGTTAAGCGTCAATGGTATTTGCTTGTGGCAGAAGTCTCACACCTGAATCATACAAAGTTGAAGCGACAATCGGAATCAAAGCGGTTTTGGAATTCGAATTCTCAGGGAGGGAAATCTTATTCCTGTTCGATGACAAGTGCTTGGGTCCGAGATCGTTTCAAATGTATAGAGATAGTAATTCTCATTGACAAAAAATGGGATGTCTGCGATGCTCGCGCCGCAAATCGGTTCATTTTTGTCTGATTCATGGAAGAGTCCCAGTTATGTTGGAAGTTCTGAGCCCTTATCAATTTAGCGAACAGAGAGCGGAATATGATGCGCGCGTCGCTCGGATGCGTCATTCTCACTATATGGACTATCCCCGACATGTGCATCTGGAGACACTGGCCCGGTGTAATGCGAGCTGTAATTTCTGCCCTTATCCGAATCTGAATCGTCAGCATACAAAAATGAGTGATGCGCTGATTGATAAAGTACTGAATGAACTCACAGAGTTGCCACCAGAAATGAATTTTCAGATCTCGCCGTTTAAAGTGAGCGAACCGTTTCTGGATACGCGCTTATTTGAAACGCTGGGCAAGATCAACACGTTGATTCCTCAGGCGAACATCGCTTTGACTTCGAATGCTTCGCCGATTACGGAAGATAAGTTGGAGGCACTACAGGAAGTCAAAAATATCGGCTATCTATGGATCTCATTTAATGACCATCGTGAGGAAGAATACGAGCGCGTGATGGCACTGCCATTCCAACGCACGCGAGAGCGTCTGGAAATGATTCACGATGCCTTTTCAGAGGGTGAGGTTTATTTTCCGGTTGTGCTGTCTCGTGTTGGCGATGGGTCGAAGGCAGATCATGAGTTCGTGGAATGGGCGGGCATCAACTACCCTCTGTTCAAAGCGAGTGTCTTTCCACGCATGGAATGGATGGGGCAGGTCGAAGGGCTGAATGTTTACGAGGTTCCCAATATGGGTTGTGAACGCTGGTTTGAACTTTCGATTACCGCTACAGGAGAAGTGGCCCACTGTTGCGCAGACGGTCAGGCGGAATATCCGATCGGCAATGTTAATGATCAGCATGTGCTCGAGATCTACAACTCGCCTGAATATCGCAAACTCAGGGAAGCTACTGTTTCACGTTTGAGTGTAGAACCCTGCAACAGATGCACTTTCATGTAGTGGAAGTCGATTGATCAGTTCAATCGTGTTTGCCTGCGTTCTGTTTGAGGTAGGGTTTCAGGTCGGGAACTTGAGTGGGAATTTCTTCGATTACCAGACGCGCAATTTCGCGTGCACCGTTACTGGTAAAGTGGCTCCGATCATCTGGTTTGGGGCTGAAGTAGGCACTCTTCTCATCACCCAGTTTGTTGAACATTGCGACACTTTTCTGATGCAGGTCAATGACCGGTACGTTTTTCTCGCGACCCACTTTAAGCATGGCATCTGCATAGGGTCGGAGCGTGGTCCAGATCATGCCGTTTTGAAATCGTCTGCGTGTGACGGGAGTGACCAGGATCGGATTGATATTTACTGCGCGGGCTTCATCAATATACTGGCGAAGGTACTGTTGATAATCAGTCGCGGGGTCGGTCGTCCGGTCCCCTTTGCCCGGACAGTCATTGTGGCCAAACTGAATCAGCAGGTAATTGGCTTTTTCAGCGACGACTTTTTTCCAGCGACCTTCGTTGATAAAACTTTTTGAGCTGCGTCCCGAGGCGGCACGATTGAGGATGGTAACATCGGCGTTAAAAAATTCGCCGAACACCTGACCCCATCCAGTCAGGTCAGGACGGTCTTTGGGGCGTTTGTTATAAGTGGCAACCGTCGAATCGCCGATCAACAAAATCCGAATTTGCGGTTCACTGGCTGAAGTGGGAACCGGGAAGGAAAGCAGGCAGGAGATCAGAATCGTAAACGCGATTCGTAATTGCATTGGGGAAGATTTCATGGATCAGCATTCCTATTGGTGGTTAATCGGTCTCACTACATATTTGTGAGAAATGGGTTCGGTTTAGTTGGTTTTTCAGTTGAAAGAGGTTGAATCTGTTTGAATAGTGTGTTGACATCAAAGAAAAAGTGTCTAAAATGGACAAAAGCATCCGATATTAGGTTTGTTCCTACCTTTTTCAGCAGATAGTAGTATTGTTTAATAGTGCGTTAGTTTCCCGCCTTTGTTTCAGAGTGACATACCCATGCATTCCGATTTTATGAAAGTCGCGAAAAGCGGCATCCGCCTGGTTGGACTATTTGTTCTCTCCTGTTTGTTTCAGATGCCCGTGGATCTATTTGCGCAAGTCAGTTTTGAAGAAGCGCCGATCAATTATAACAAAGCGGAGCCAGAAAATCTGATTACCCGTTTACAAAAAAAGATGAATCAGGGTCAGATCAAGCTGGATTATATACGGGACAAAGGATTCGGTTATTTACCTTCGGTGTTAAAGTCTCTTGAGATTCCGGTCTCTTCACAGGTACTGGTTTTTTCCAAAACGAGTTTGCAGGTCAGGCATATCGACCCGCAATCGCCGCGTGCTTTATATTTTAATGATGATATCTATATCGGGTATGTTCAAGGTGGTGCCGTGCTGGAAGTTTCTGCCAGTGACCCGAAACTGGGAACGGTTTTTTATACGCTCGATCAATCTCAATCCGCCAAACCGACCTTTGTGCGAAAAACTTTTCAATGCACGCAATGCCATGCATCTTCACTGACGCAGGGAGTACCCGGTCACATCATGCGGTCTGTGTATCCTAGTCCCGATGGAATGCCCGTGTATCGTGAGGGAACCTATCGCAGCGATCAGTCGAGTCCCTTTGAGGAGCGCTGGGGTGGCTGGTATGTATCGGGAACGCATGGAAAAATGCGTCATATGGGAAATATGATTTTTCGAAAAGGGGACAGTTCCAATAATCTGAATCGAGAGCGTGGGGCCAATGCCGTTGATTTGGAGAAGTGGTTTGATACAGAAGCTTACCTCGGACAACATAGCGATATTGTGTCGTTGATGGTTTTGGAGCATCAGTCCAAGATGCACAATTTGATTTCCCGTGCACAGTTTGAAGGTCGAATTACAGTCAGAGATGCAGAAGTAATGAACAAAATGCTGGAGCGCAAGGCCTCTTTTCAGAGTGACAGCACCAAACGACGTTTCGAGAGTTCTGCCTATCGATTAGTAGACCACATGCTGTTTGCAGATGAGCTGGTTCTGAAAGATCAGATTGAGGGGGTAACCAGTTTTCAAACCGATTTTACTCAGTCAGGACCGCGCGACCGTCAGGGGCGCTCCTTACGGGATTTTGATTTGGAACAACGTCTGTTCAAGTATCCCTGCAGTTTTTTAATCTACTCTGAGTCATTCGATGCCTTGCCTCGTCCGATCCTGGATGTTGTCTATCGTCGGTTATGGGAAATTCTGTCGGGCAAAGGTGATCCTAAAAAATATGCGCACCTGAGTGCCGCGGATCGTCGAGCCATTCAGGAAATTCTGCTCGAAACGAAGCCCGGTCTACCTGATTACTGGAAACTATAGTCTTCTCAGTACTTTATAGGCGGTTCCTGATCTCCTGGTTTGCTCTGCCGCCAATCCTTTCTTCTGGAAATCGGGCTTATCGCGCACATCTGCTTTAATATTGGTTGTTTCAGCGAATTGGCCTGCATAGAATGACGGGAACATTAAGACTGGCTCTGTGCGACATCCCTTCTGCCTGATGTCAATTTTGCGAATGGTATTCCCGCGCAGGGCTTAACCAGTCTTTCTTTTCGTATCAATCATCATCAGCTACTGAGCTTATACTACGAGGAGCTAACGGGAATGTTGCCCCGACGCGAAGTGTTTTCACACGTCATCGAAATTAATTATCAGGCCAGACAACGTTTGGGGTGTTGTGTTTACCTTTTATTCAATGATCAGAATGAATGGATGCTGATTGATATTGGGTATGAAGATACTGTATCTGAAATTATTGAAATGATCCGCCAGATGGATTTTCCTCTGGCCAATTGCAAATATTTGATTGCGACTCACGCTGACGTAGACCATATTCAGGGTCTGAGTCGCGCCAAAGAGCTGCTGCCAGCAGCTCAAGTGGTTGCCCATCCGAGTGCTGCCCGGTTGCTCGAAGTAGGAGATCGTATCAGTACTTATGCAGAAATCAGCGCTCAGGGCATTTCGATCGATATGCCTGCCTGTCAGGTTGATACAGAGGTCAATGAAGGCGATGTGATTGATCTGGGTGGGGATATCAAGCTGGAAGTCTGGCATACACCGGGTCATACGGATGGGCAATTGGCCTTTCGTTTTGGAGACCTGCTCTTCTCGGGTGACAATATTTATCGCGATGGATGCGTGGGACACATCGACGCACATCACGGGTCTGATATTCCAAAATTTATCAAGTCGTTGGAGCGGATTCGCGACTGCGATGCAAAGTGGCTGCTTCCCAGTCATGGTCCCATTTTTCAGAACAAAAAAGAACTCCTGCAGGCGACCATTGATCGTTTGGATACATATCAGCATATGGCGGACTTCGGAACCTGTGCCGTCGATTGGCCTTTGCAGGATGAATGGGACGAAGAGCTTTCGAAGGGGTTTGATCCCGATACCGCTCAATAAGTCTAAAACTCTTATGGCTTTATGTCCATTTTTGCATCATCTTAGCCGTGTTCTCTGGTTACTGTGCTGAACAGGCAGTACAAGGTGTCTGTTGAATCGCAATTTTTGTGTCATTTTGTGCGAGTTCAGGTTCTCTGATCGCCTATTCCTGCTGCTATAATCCGTAAAATTGCTATCATTATCAGAATCTTTATCACAAACACAAATGTTGCTGTTGTTGCGACAAGTTCAACCCGATATGACGACGAAAGATACCGATACGCGAGGATCGTAAAAAGTGACATCGGTTTAGAAACAGAAGCAGGCTTTTCATTTTTTTTGTACAATCGAGATTGATTCATTGAGTGAAAGTGTGACAATTCAAAGAATCTGATTTGAATGAGACTTCGAATATTCAGGAAGAAAGCTCAAGTCAGATCAGAATCGATTGTTTCACAGTTTTGAATCAAACAATTTTCGATGAATTATAATGCCGTGTTCACGGACTGAAATTCATCTATTTGATAAAGCCTCTTCGGGCTATTGGAATCATTAATGTCTTCGTTCTTTCAAAAGCGCGACCCCTGGGGACATAGTCTCTCGTTATGGGTTTTGGTCGCCATGATCTTCGTAACTCCTGTTCTTGTTGGAGTTTTGCGGGATATACGACAAGAAAACAATGTCGAAAACTGGCTCCCGCCTGACGATCCCCAGTCTAAGGTGCTCAGCTGGCATCGTGAAAGTTTTGGAATTGAAGATCGAGTACTCCTTTCCTGGGAGGGGAGTTCGCTGACAGACCCGCGGTCAGAACGTCTGAAAACGCTTCTACTGGGAACAGCTGACGAAAAAAACATTCGTCGTGGAGGCTCACCTTACATTGCAGACGTTGTGACACCGCAAGATGCCATACAGAAAATGGTTGAGAACAAAGTTGAGCCAGAGGAAGCCCAACAGCGATTGAAAGGCGTGTTGCTCGGTACGGGGATGCTCAAGGTCCGGTTAACTGAAGCCGGCAGGAAGAGGCAGGAGCAAACAACCCAGGAGCTGATCGAGAAAGCGAAAAGTGAGTTAGGTTTAGTTCTTACCGTAAAGCCCGCTTTCAAAGAGTGGGTCGAGATGATTGATGAATCTAAGGAAGAGATCATCAACGAAGCTCCTGAGAATCAGGATGAAGATCAGGTAGATTATCAATCTCTGGTGGCTGCGATTCCAGCCCATGATTTTCAGCTAACCTGGCCGCGCATGCAGCCTGATGCTGAACTGACCAATCAGTTAAAAAAACTGGCACTTTCACTGACACGTCCCGGGATTTTAAAGTTATCATCTACCGACAAAACGAAAGAAAATGCCGATTCTGCGAAAACACAACCTGCTCTCGTTGAAGATTGTTTTTTTGCCGTTGGGACTCCCATAGCAATTGCAATTGAGTTATCAGGCACAGGCGATGCAGATCATGCCGCCGCAATTAATGCTATCGTTATTGCGGCAGACAAATCTGGTATTCCTGAAGCGGGTCTTCATCTGGGAGGCAGGCCCGTTGCTGGAGCTGCCTTAAATAAGATGGTTAAAAAATCATCTTGGAATACAGCGCATCCCGTTTGGCAATTTCACAAACGGTCTGTGACTCTGTTTTCAGGATTAATCGGAATTCTGCTTGCCTTTTTAATGTTACGGAGCCTCAGGCTTTCCTGTCTGGTATTGTTAGTTTCTTACTACACCACGTTTGTAGCCGTCTCCATTGTTCCTCTGACAGGGGGAACAATGAATATGGTTCTGGTGGTCATGCCGACGTTATTAACTGTGCTGACGCTTTCCGGTTCGATCCATGTCGCTAATTACTGGAAACATGCTGCTCATGTGGATATGAAAACCGCTGTGACACAAGCTGTTGAAATGGCGCGGGCGCCCTGCATGATGGCCAGCCTGACAACCGCCATTGGTCTGGCATCCTTAATGACGAGTCCTTTATCCCCGGTACGTGATTTCGGTCTGTATTCTTCGATTGGTTGTCTCATCTCGCTGTTGATGGTCCTGATCGGTTTACCATCGTTATTACAATTATGGCCTGCCAAACCGCCCAAGGCATCTGAGATCGATACCAAGCACTGGCAGAGGTTCGGGCGCATTCTGTCTCGGCACCAAATCCTGGTTTCCATGAGTTGTCTTTTGATCTTTGTCGTCTCCTGTTATGGCTTCAAATGGTTTAAGACTGAAACCAAGGTCATTAAGTATTTTCCAGATTCTTCACGCGTGATTCAGGACTATTCGTTTCTGGAACAAAACCTTTCGGGGATCACACCGGTAGATACTGTGATTTGCTTTGATGAAAATGCCCAGAAAAATTTAAAATTTTTAGATCGTATTGAGGTGGTCCGCAAGATCCAGCATAAAATCGCGGAGCACCCGGAAATCAGTGGTTCTATTTCACTGGCTGATTTTAGTCCAGTTACAGAACCGCCTAAAAAAGAGGCGCGTACTTTACAAAAACTGGCCTATAACAGACGAGCCCTTCTCACGCAAAAAAGAATTCAGAAAAGCCTGGGAGATGGGACTGCAAAATCGTTTTTGTATATTGCTGAAGAGCCCGTTGAACTGGAGCAGGAAACAGCAAACGGTCCCAGATCTGTTGAGTTAAAAAAGGGAGACGAGCTTTGGCGAATTACTTCTCAAGTCGCCATTATGTCCGACCTGAATTATGGGGAGCTTACACGGGACTTAAACCAGGTCACTCAGTCTGTTCTACGTGATCATGCAGGAACGACACATCTGGTGACGGGGACCATTCCTTTGTTCCTGCGAACTCAAGAGGCGGTTCTGGAAAGTCTGATTCGAAGTTTCGGATTAGCTTTTGTTGTGATTGCTCTTGTAATGATGGTCCTGTTACGAAGCCCTCTGGCCGGTTTGATTACGATGTTGCCGAATTTGATGCCGATCGGTGTTGTTTTTGGGCTGTTGTGCTGGATGAATATATCGATTGATATCGGGACAATGATCACCGCTTCAGTGGCTTTGGGTATTGCCGTTGATGGTACTCTGCATCTACTGACCTGGTTTAAGATCGGCATTCAAGAAGGCAAAACCAAAAGTGAAGCTGTTGCTGCAGCACTGGGGCATTGTGGCCCGGCAATGTGGCAAACCAGCGCTGCAGTCGGAATCAGCCTGGCCATGCTATTTCCCGCAGATCTACTGCTAGTAAGCCGCTTTGGAATTTTGATGAGTGCGTTGATCGCTGCGGCCTTGTTAGCGGATATCATCTTTTTGCCCGCACTTTTGGCAGGTCCCCTGGGCTCTTTGATTGAATCGTCATTAAATAAAGAAAAAAAAGAGACGGTGCCAGAGGATGTTCCGCTGTTGCAGGAAGGGAAAGCGACGAAACCGCATCTTCCTCAAGCCATTAAGCGGGTGCAATCTGAAAAGACACTCGAATCTTAATAGTGATTATCGAGCTCGCGCTGGGTCTCTGATGCTTTTGAGAAACTGAAAGATTTCCTGTGTGGGAATGTCGTCTTGAGCACCAATTTCACGATTGATTGTGAGATGTGTTTTCCCTCTCGCGGAAACGACTTTTGCAGAGACGCGATTTGCTTTCAGTTTTTTTCCCAGACTTTCCGACTGTCGCCGTGAGTCGGCTCGGCTTGCGACATGCAGGATGAGAAAGGGCGGAATCGATCGATTCGCACGGACATAGGTTAGTGGAGAGGCAGCCTTCCATGTTTTCTCATCCGTTCCAAAAACCGTCGTATAGATCTTTTTAGCAGTTGGGCCAGCGGTCTGGATTCGTTCGGTGATATCATAGCCGGCCCCATCCAGTAAAATGGTTCCTTTAATGGCTTTCAGAGAGAGGGATTCCGCTTTGAGATAAACCGGGTTCGTAGAAACCAATGCCACCAGGTGGGCTCCTGCGGAATGTCCCATGAGGAATATTTCGTTCGGATTACCTCCATATTCTTTTGCGTGCTCCCGAATCCAATAGATGGCCTGTGCAATATCATGTGCCTGCTGATCATAATTAGCCTGGGGATGGAGACGGTAATTAATGCTGGCTAATAAATAGCCGTGCTGTGTAAAAGCTTGAGGTTTGTTATTCACTCCCCGTTTATCGCCGATTTTCCAGGCTCCGCCATGAACCCAGATCACGATCGGATGCTGCTTGCCGGAGACGGGAGTGTAAAGATCCAGGCTCTTGAAATGTTTTCCCAATTTGATGGTCTTGTCATAAGGGAGATTCTTGAATGTTTTGAATTTTTCCGCAGTAGTCTGGTCTTCAGATCGTGCAGCCTGGCAGGGTAAAGCTAAAAGGATGCCTGCTAATACGAATATCATTTTCCAGGAATGTAATTGGAAAACAGAGTGATATGTCACGATTTCTGGCCTGCTTGTTTTTTCATGAAGTGAATGTCCATACTCGATTTTTGCAGCAGGTCATATTTCTCCCAGACAGACGGACATTCAAACTCAGCATCGCGGGGTGCTCTCAGAATCAGGTGACAATCATCAGAGGAGACAGTCTCCCGTGCCAGTCGCTCCAGTGATTCATATAATCTGGAACCAGGCTTGAGGTCATCGAGCATTTTGTAGGGTGGATCAAAGAAGACGAGATCAAAGGGGACAAATTCCGGAACATTTTTGGGGCGGAATGAGGAGAGCAGGGCATTAGTCTTCCAGCAGAGCGTCTCATTTTCCGCTCCAATACTCTCTACGTTACGTTTGAGCAGTTCGTGAGCTTTGCGATCCTGTTCCATGAAAACGACACTGCTGGCCCCCCTGCTAAGTGCTTCCAGACCCAGTGATCCAGTGCCGGCATAAATGTCGGCTACACGCTTTTCCTGAACGGTTTCCCCTAACCACTCGAATAGAACTTCTTTTACAAAGTCAGTAATGGGGCGTGTTGTCTGTCCAGGATTGACGTGTAATTTTCGACGACGATATTTACCTGCAATAATACGCACTGAGTTGTCGTTTCAAAAAAACAGGTGTGAATCAGAACTTCACACAGATAGTGAATTTACTATAAATCCGGATTGTATAAAGACTTGATAGTAATGAGAAGCATTACTCACTCTCTGCTTCCTCTTTTGCAACGCGTTCCCAGTGTTTTTTGATAATATCAGCAGCTTCCTCTGCAATGGAGTGATATTCTTTTTTGTCTTTGGGTTTGGAAGCAGGAGGTTTTGAAGAGGGGGCAACCGCCTCAGCTTGTGATGCAGAAATAATCGTGGTATCGCCTGGTGAGGGGTCCGATTCATTGATTTCTTCCGAGAGCCAGCTGGAAATGGCATCATCGGAGAGATCGTCGGTTGAGTCTCCTGTATGGGTATAATTGCTCGGTTTTTCGATATTTTTTTTCGCTCCCACAAGCTCAAAGACCATCGGACCGACTCGTAGCTGGTCTCCTGAATGGAGCTGCGTTTCTTCCTGGATTGGAATATCATTCACACAGGTTCCATTGCGGCTCTTTAAATCAACTACATAGAGCTCGCCCTCACGGGGCACTAATTCGCAGTGCATTCGACTGACGTCAGAATCTGCTACACGAATGTCACACTCCAGTTCACGACCGATTGTGATGGTCCTTTCAGGAAGCTTTAAAGTCTTTCCCTTATACTTTCCCGTTTTGATAATGAACTTTGGCATGTTGGCCCTCAAAACTAATTAGAAATTCAGGCTTGTTGAACCTGATTGTCATTGACTCAATGTTTTGATCTTTCAAAGATCAAGTTGGCGGTATTGCTTTTTAAGGTTTCATTAGTGAGTGATTGACGGTTTGAAACAGATGCGTTTTCTGTTCAAATTCAAACCGGGATTTCTTTCCTTAATCATGCAGGGGAACTACGAGTGGTTCTTTACATGTAGGGCAAGTCATTGTGCGTCCTCGATGTTTTGTACGAACTTTCAATTTTTTACCACAAGGACAGAAAAAATAAACTCGTTCTTCGGCGGTTTCTTTCGAAGGGGGAAGATGTTCCTGCTCCCAAAGATCATTGGAAATTTCTTTGATCAATTCGAGTAATTCTACAGGATCAAATGGTTTTAAGAGATAACCATCTGCACCAACGCGCGATGCTAGTTGACGCGATTCGGGAGAATCAATAGCAGTGACAATCAGAATGGGGATATGGCTTTCCTTCTGTTTCATTCGCTCACAGATTTCAAATCCGCTTTCTTGAGGCATGATTAAATCCAGAATCACAAAATCAGGTTTGTGCATGGTAAATGCAGAATGCGCTTGCCCTCCATCTTTTGCGACTGTGACACGATAGGAATTTTCTTCAAGTAATTTTTTCATGAACAAGGCGGTATCTTCTTCGTCTTCCACAACCAGAATGTGGTTGACAATCGAAGCTGTCATATCCAAACGTATTTCACGTGTAGCCATCTGGGAGACTCCCTGTTTCAATAAGTCCGATTCAGTCAGGCTCTTTTCAGTTTCGGATCTACTTTGCAGAAGAAATATTTGCTAATACGTTACAGCAACTTACAAGCGCTGTTATACATATACGATGATTCGTCAATAGTGGTTCATGGTCATTTTTGGAGTTCGCAGAATAAAAGTTGCCCGTTTATTATCTCAAAGCAACAAACAAATGACATGGCAAAAAAAAAAATCAATGGAAATGACAAAAAGTCCTGAAAAATAGGGGTAAACACATTGACTTTTGGAATTCAGGTCACTTTACTTACGCTTGGTTCGGAGAGAGCAATGTCTCATTTTCGATCACAGCCCAGATTTGGCAACCCATTATGACGAGGTGGTAACTCACTTCTTTCATTTTCAATTCCAGTATCAGGAGTTCACGATGGCAGCAAAGGCTACGACTAAAGATAAGCCACTTACCAAAACAGAGATCCTTAATGCATTGGCTGAAGGTTCTGGACTAACTAAGAAAGAAGTTACTGCTGTTCTTGATGAACTCAGCGGACTGATTTCCAAAAACATTGGGAAACGTGGTCCTGGTGTTTTCAATATTCCAGGGCTCCTTAAAATTCAAGTCCAGCGTAAACCTGCCACAAAAGCAACAACCCGACCTAACCCATTCAAACCTGGTGAAATGATGCAGGTAGCTGCCAAGCCAGCTCGGAATGTTGTTAAGGTTCGGCCTCTCAAAGCCTTGAAAGAGATGGTCTGATCTCCTTTCAGCTTTGCCTCTGAAACTAGAACATGAGGTGCAGTCTCCCGAAGTGGAGGCTGCATCGTGCATGTTACTATTTTGCAATGTTTGATGCCGAAGGTATAGAGATACGAAAAGATACTAGTTATTTTTCTTGTAGTAAAGTGCCTCAGGTTTTCTCTCGATCATGAGTCTTTCCAGGGAAAAAGCAATTTTTATTTGAAATTTCTTTATTTTTGTGTAGATAAGCATCATTAAGTTCCTCAAAGCAGATGTTGTTGTAAGTGTGTATTTGAAAACACTTTACATCTGCAGTGTATAACCTCAGATTACGATGTGCTTCAATTCTCAGTCCACTTTGAGGTATCTCTGCGCTGATGGCTTGCGCTAGCCTCTTGACGGTATAAATGTGGGCATGTAAAATCTCAACATATGTAATTGATTAGTATTTCTACTGATTAAGAGCAGTGGTGTTTAACCTCCCTGAAAACACTACGTTTAAGTTTACGTGGGATGCATCAGGCATCCTGAGAGAGAACATGGCATGTTAGTTTTATCCCGCAAGAAGAATGAGAAAATCGTCATTGATGAGAATATCATCATTACGATTGTCGAAGTACGCGGTGACAAAGTTCGCCTAGGAATCGAAGCCCCTCGTGAAGTGCCCATTCATCGTAGCGAAGTCTATGACGCAATCCAGAACGAGCAGAATTCAACATCAGAGACAAAAAACGGAGCCTCTGAGTTATTGCAATAGTTTTGAATTGCTCAATTATGAATACCACAAAAGCCGCTCTTGAGCGGCTTTTTTTATCAGTTACTCTCTCGCTGGCATTCTGACTGAGGTGTTGGATTTAAAAAGTATTTTCAGAGAAGATGGATTCTCTTAACTCCATCCGCTTGACTTATTTCATGGAAACCGTAGATTACTATTTCGCATGGGCCCCATCGTCTAGTTAGGCCCAGGACATCGGGTTTTCATCCCGAAAACAGGGGTTCAAATCCCCTTGGGGTCAATTCAAAGCAACGATTATTCCATTGGATAATCGTTGCTTTTTTTATGTCTCAGGTTAAGTGGATTGTGCGTATACATATGAGTAATTTGTGCAGCCTGGTCATGAATATGAGATATTGCTTGTGCGATCGTTTTCATGTTCTTCTCATCAGTTAATAAAATTGGATGATGAAGCACAACGAGATTTTGGTCACACAAGGTAGCCACCGGTAATTGATTGACCTGTTTGAATCGTTTATTGCTGTGAATCATGTGCAGCGCCCTGAATCCTGGAAACAGGGCAATTCCCTCAGCTTGCATGGAGTCGCAGAACCGTTCTCGGGACAGGCCTGCAAAGTGATCTGCGTTATATTTGAATCCCAACTTGTAATAACCGGGATAAGACGAGGTGTCATGTGTATAGTCTGTGTTTGTGAGGCTAGTCAATCCCGAGTTTTCTCCCAGCTGTTGCAGCAGATGTTCTACGTTGGTCTGCCGTTTTTGATGATGCTGTTGAAGAGTTTGCAGTTGTGGAATGAGCAAACCGGCTTGCAGCTCTGTGAGCGGATAGGCTTCATTTCCGCGGTAGGAGTAAAGTTTGACTCTTTGTGCGATTTGTGGTGAAGAAGTCATTAAAGCGCCGCCTCGTCCTGCAGTCAGCAATTTACTGCCTCCAAAGCTGAGGATTCCAATCTGGCCCCAACTACCTGCAGTACGTCCCTCAATATTGATACCCGGTACCTGGCAGGCATCTTCAATGATCGGAATCCCTGTTTTTGTTGAAAAATTTTCGAGAGCCTGCATGGGGACCATTCCCCCGTGCAGATGGGAAACCAGAATACATTTTGTGGATTTTGTGATTGCCTGTTCCAGCAGGTTCAGATCCAGGTTGCAGTTTCTGCTGTCGACATCTATGAGCATTGGTGTGGCACCGACCGCCAGAATATTTTTGAAATTTCCTTCGAAGTCATAAGCCGCCAGGATGACTTCATCACCCTTTCCGATTCCCAGACCACGCAGTGCAAGTTCAACGGCCACGGTTCCACTTGAGCAGAGAATGACTTGTTCCCTCTGGTGGAGCGTGGCAAGTTCCTGCTGTAACTGTTCTAAGTAGGGGCCATGATATTTCCCCCATATTCCTGATTGTTGTGCCTCCTCCAAAACCTGATTGACTGCTTTGTCCGGAAAAGGCCATTCGGGAGGACCTTGGGGAAAGCAGGCAGTTCCACCCAGGATTGCCGGTTTTTTTTGAGATAAACTGTTCATAAGCTTTGATAGCTGGTACTGATTTTTGCGTCGGAAATCGGAATTCGTGAATCAGATAGTATTGTACTGAAGAAGGTTTGACTAAACTATCTATAACGTACTTTTGCTATTCAAGGCCAGTAAGTCGTGCCGTTTTTGGCATTTGTCTGAAGTCAGGTCACGTTTCAGATTTTTAGTTCAGTTTTTGCCAGTAACAGTCAATGCAGGACAGCCTTTCTTTGCAGATTATACTGTCGGCAGTTCACAGGTTATCTTCATTAGTGAGTGAGTCATGTCACATCAAATTAAATTTATTATGGTCGGTGGTTTTTTAGGGGCGGGAAAAACCACAACTCTGAGTCGACTGGCAAAATATTATTCTGGCCAGGGACTGAAAGTGGGGGTCGTGACCAACGATCAGGCAGCAGATCTGGTAGATACGAATGCACTGCGCTCACAAGGATTAAATGTAGGCGAAGTGGCAGGGGCCTGTTTCTGTTGCCATTTTGACGCTCTGATGGAGACGATTGAAGAACTGGGCTCAAATGCCAGACCTGATGTGATTCTGGCAGAGCCCGTCGGTAGTTGTACCGATCTGGTTGCAACCGTGATTCAACCCATCAAACGCTTATTTGATGCCGAATTTTCCATCCATCCTTATACCGTTCTCATGAAGCCCAGCCATGGCAGGAAGATTCTGAAAAATGACAAGGGTTCCGGTTTTTCGCCGAAGGCTGCCTATATCCTGAAAAAGCAACTGGAAGAAGCAGATCTGATTCTGGTCAATCGTATTGATGAACTTTCTGTTGAAGACGTCGATGAACTCATTCAATTAATCGGAGAGCACTTTCCCGGCACTCCTGTTCTAAAAACATCTGCGTTAACGGGTGAAGGCTTTGAAGCTTTGACAGCGTTTCTGGAGCAGGAGGGCGACTTTGGGAGTAAAATCCTCGATATCGACTATGACATTTATGCAGAGGGCGAAGCAGAACTGGGTTGGTTGAACAGCAGCGTACGCATCTCATCAGAGACTTCTTTTTCTCTGGATCAATTATTGATGGATGTGATTTCGCAATTGCAGACCTCATTTAAAGCAAAGGGAGTCGAAACGGCCCATCTCAAGACCATTGGTTTATGGGAAGGTTTTTTTGGTGTCGCGAATCTGGTGAGTAATGACAGTCAGCCCACATTATCATTATCATCAGACTGTACAGTGAACGAAGTTGATTTGATTGTGAATGCACGTGTGGCCTGTGACCCTGAAGCATTAGCAGGGCAGGTGAAGAGTGTATTACAGAATTGTGCGAAAGAACGAAGTGCGAATTTAGAGTTTCGTCAGACACAGAGTTTTCGTCCGGGCAGACCTGTGCCAACACATCGCTATGCGGCACCTCAGTAATCCTCAGCATCAGGACTGTTCCGACCCTTAGCATTAGTTGATTAGCTGGAATTCAATGTCTGAGCTGAATTCATTATTTGATTCCGAAAGGCGGCAGAGATTTCGCCGACAGTTAATGTCGTGGTATGCGACCCATCAGCGCGATTTACCCTGGCGTCGGCGCAATGATCCTTATGCTGTCTGGATCAGTGAAATCATGCTGCAGCAAACCGTTGTCGCAGCCGTGATTCCCTACTTTGAAAAATTTATGGAGCGTTTTTCCGATGTGCAATCACTGGCAAGGGCCGCCGAAAGCGAAGTGTTGCAGTATTGGGAAGGGCTCGGGTATTACAGCCGGGCACGCAATATTCATAAATCTGCCAGGATCATCACCGAAGAACTTCAGGGCAAGTTTCCCACCGATGTGGTAGCGTTACAAGAGCTACCGGGAATCGGACGGTATACCGCGGGAGCCATTTGTTCCTTTGCCTATGACAAGCCAGCGCCAATCGTCGAGGCCAATACATTACGACTGTATTCTCGACTGATGGGACTGGAGGAAGATCCCAGGTCAAAGTCAGGGCAAAATCAATTGTGGGAGTTTGCGAAACTGATTCTTCCAAGAAAATCACCTGGAAATTTCAATCAGGCACTGATGGACCTGGGAAGTCTGATTTGCACGCCCCAAAACCCTGACTGTGCTGTCTGTCCCGTCAGCTCGGGATGTGAAGCATTTTTGAAACAGCGTCAACATCTAATTCCTTTGCCGAAAGTGCGTCCGGAAATTACACCTCTGACAGATGCCAGCATCGCCGTATTCACCGAGGGGAAAGTGATGATCAGACAACGGACACCGGGAGAACGCTGGGCAGGTTTATGGGATTTTCCTCGTTTCACTCTGGAAGAAATGAATGGTTCTCCGCATCCGGTTGTGACTAAGAACCAATCAAAATCGCAAAAGAAGGCTGTGAAGTCAAAGAAGAGAACGCCGAAGGAGCAAGAGAACATTCCTGATGGCTTGACGCAGGAAGTGATACCTCGATTGGAGCGGTATTTACTGGAGCAGGCAGGGGTCAGGGCATCAGTAAAGAATTTTGCAGCTGAGATTCGGCACAGTGTCACTCGTTATAAAATTCGTTTGCTATGTTTCGTCGCACATGTTGAGTCTATTGATAATAAGCAGCTTGCTACAGACCGTCAGAAAAACAATCACCAGTCTACCTATCAATGGGTGACGGTGGATGAACTGGAAGAGTATCCCCTTTCTGTTACCGGCAGAAAATTCGCCAGACTTCTGGCAGAAACGAATCTTTTACTTGATTGATTCAGATTGAATTGGGTGTCGTCATAGTGTTTATCAGTCACAGTGGCGCAAAAAAATCCCCATTCTCAAAATTGCCTGAGATTGAGAATGGGGAAACGTATTTGACTCAAGAGAAGAAAGCGGCATCCGTGCCAAAAAAGCCTTCCATGGTATTAAGCCTTTAGGGGGAATCGGATGTGAGTGGAGTAACTGAATGAGTTGCTCACTTCTCCCGTAGTCAAAGACGCTGAAGAACAATGTGTATTGTTTTTTGAAAGTGGGTTAACCAGAGAGGTCTTTGAAGAGTGTACCGAATTCAGGCATGTCTTGTTCAAGTAGATTCTGCCATGCTTCAGGATTCCAGATTTCAACGCAGATAACAGCGCCAATGATCATGACGTCCTGGTTTGGTTGAACCCCCAGAAACTCACGAAACCCTTCTGGAATCGTACAGCGAGATCGATTTGCTAACTGGATGGTGCGATTTCTGGTGGACAGTAACCGTCCCAGTCGTTGCACTTCATCCCAGCGGTTTTCCAGTCGGTGTGCCTGGATTTTTTGTTTAATCAGATCAACACCCTGCTGTTGTCGGGCTTGCCAGTCTTCAGCCTTCCAGAGACTCAGGCAACCGGCTCGTTCTTTGGTTAACATCGTTTCCCCGGATTCATCGGTGATCGCTTGAGCCATTTCCACGGGCAGTGAAATACGAAAACGGTCATCGACCGTCCGCTTCACCTCTCCCGTAATAAATGTTTCGCCGCTCATAATCAGCCTGCAGAATGGGGATGTATATTTATCGACTACCAAAATCATAAAAGAGATCGATATTGTACTGGGTAGGTAACCCACATTCAACTAGTTTTCAAAGATCAATTGGGTAAGAAACCCACTAAAGATAGAATCTACATCTCATTTATTAAAAAGGCAATCATTGATTGGCTGTTTCTCCCGATTTTGTCAAATTTTCTTATTGGCGCTGTTTTTCATGCTGTTATTCGAAACCGTTCCATTTGCTCTCGCACTCATTTTAAAGTCCGAAAGTCGATCTGCTGTTCACGGGATTGCGATTTTCTGATCTCGATGAAGTTTTTGTTGTTGATGAGTGTTACCCATGTGTCCGGACGCTCTCAACAACGGGTATCAATTTTGATTGGGGAGGGAACACTTAATAAAAAAACTCCCCCTGACAGTCAGGAGGAGTTTTGTGTATTAAAAAAGAGACTTAGCGTGAATCTTAATATTCACGACGTTTCAAGATACCAGGCAGTGGTATGGGATAGGAGCCATCGGCTCGGGCCAGAACCGGAGCAGGTGAGTCCATTGTCAACTTATCGACATCGGGAGCAAATTCCTGTTCACAATTCAGCATTTCATCGTATGTCACGACTTGTCCTGTATGCGCCGCCATTCTTCCCATGGAAGTCACCAGACTGGCTTCCGCACCACGTTTGACCTCATTATACGGTTTATCTTGTCGAATCGCATTGATCAGATCATCCCATTCTACCTGATAAGGATTCGGCTCTGGTTGTGGATATGCCCACAGAAGGTTTTCTTTTGTTTCATTATAGCCTTTGTAGATTCGAGCTTTTGCCGGATGGTGGGCTGAGGTGGAGATCACAGCCAACCCTTTGGTGCCATGTGCAAAGCTGGCAAATTTCTGACGACAACCGGGAATGGTTCTTCCTCTCAGGAACATTTTTGTTCCATCGGCAAAGGTATATTCGACACTGTAGCTGTCAAAGTTCTGATCAACATTATCGCCTCGGTAGTTGCGGCCTCCAGAACCATCGGCTCTTACCGGCCAGGCATCTTTCATCCAACAGCTTTCGTCGATATTATGAATCAGGAAGTCACTGAAGCCTCCACCACTGGCCCAGAGAAAACCATGAAATCTTGAAATCTGATAGAGCAGTTCGCTCATTTTTTCGGGTTTTGGCCCGGTTGCCGCAGAACCTGTCGGTCCCGCCATCCGATAGGCCCGCAGTTCCAGAAGGTCGCCAATTTGTCCGTCTTTGATGCGATCGTGAAGTTCTTGCCGTGCGATACTGTGACGGCACATCAGTCCCACACCGACCTTAAGATTTTTCTCCACAGATTTTTTACCCAGTTCAAACATCTTGCGCGTGCTGGGGCCATCCACGGTAAGTGGTTTTTCCATGAAGACGTTAATCCCTTTTTCGATGGCATAACCAAACTGAACCCATCGAAACGCGGGAGGTGTTACCAGCAGCACCACGTCTCCAGGACCGAGACAGCTGATGGCTTTTTCATATCCGTCGAAGCCAATAAATTTCTGATCTTCGGGAACATCTACTTTGTCGCCCAATGATTTTTTGAGACTTTTGTAACTGTTTTCCAGTCGATGTTCGAAGACGTCTGCCATTGCAACCAGTTTAATGGGACCGCTAGTCGTTGAGAGTGCGTTTGCTGCTGCACCTGTTCCACGTCCACCACATCCGACCAATGCAATTTTGATGGTATTTTCATCAGCCGCGTAGACGTGTGGGATCGCAGTACCAGCCAATACAGAAGCCCCGGCTGCGAGTCGACTGGAATTCTTTAAAAATTCGCGACGGGATGAGGTATTCTTGGGTGCTTCACTCATGTTAGGTTCCTTGGTTAATCGTGGAATAAATTGAAGATCAAAGTGGAATCTCGTATTGGCTGATTGATCGATTGAAAATGGGAATGCAGAATAACTATTGATATTCAGTACGTTAAGAATGCAAAGGTCGTTCGGTAAAAACGATAATTTTAACTGATTATATCAATGCGAGAGCGGCACTTGCAACTTGTGGGGGTGTTTCAGTCGCACGGGAAAGAAAAGGTGGATCGCTCAACTGTGGCGGCAAGAAGAAAAAACCCGAAGACTGAATCTCAGCCTTCGGGTTCATATTTGTAAGTGATGTTAATTTATCTGTTTTTGCTTAGTAATTATAAGCAGGATTCTTGGGATTGAAGTCAGCATCTGTCAATCCAGTATTCGTACGGATGTTTGTATAATAATAATCTTCCACCAGTTCCGGAGCCCCTCTTCTCTTAGTGGGCCAACCATATTGCTGTACGCGAACCGGCAGATTCGTCGCTTTATCGATATACAGCCTTGTCATCTGAAAACGAAGCCCCTGCTTTTGTTGCGGGTAGCTGGTTTCAAGAACTTTGCACTGCGTGCTGCCAAGTTTTGCATTAGGGAAATATTTGACAACGACACCTGCATCAAGTTGTTGCTCTTCTTTCCATTGCTTCAAAATCTGATACAACATTTTCCGAATGCCAATGGTCGTGATTGGGTAGCGGCTTTCATCCATTGCCTGGGGACTATTGGGTTGAAGCGAGACTGTTCCAATTAATCCTTTAATTCCTGTTTCATGTGCAAGGATCTGATTTCCATTGCGACCATGGAAATAGATGACTTCTCTGCCGTCATGTGGCTTCTTAAAATTCAGATACACACTTAAGGGTTGCTCACGAAACTTGATTTGAATCGTATGCATGGGCTGCATTCTTCGGCCCACTTTTTCCTGTTTAATGAAGGTTGCTTGAAAGTCTTTAATATTAGACGTTTCTTCATAGCTCTGCATGGCGAGTCGAATTACTGGATCGAGTTTGTGTTCCGCGTTGGGACCTGCGGCGATCAGTAAATTGACCTGAGCCAGATACGCAGTCACTGTGAGAGTGAAAGCCCCGGCGATGGTAGCCACCTTCTTAATCTGGTGTGCCAGTTTGTTGCTTGATTGGTAAGTGTTTTGTTTTACCATTGAATTTCGTGACTCCCTTTGTCGAAATCCTCTTGCTTCTGACTCATTTTGACAAGAAAAAATGGTCAAAAGCTAGTAAGAAATATAGACCACTCTGTAAAAGGTGATTTTTCTATGAATCCCCTATTGTGAAACGACAGGGGCTCATAATTTGATGTCGAGAGTAGATTCTCTCCGTGAATCGGCTCGACACATCATTATTAATCGAACTTATTGGCAAATCGTAATTACTTAGATCGCGTGTTCTCTTCGTTTTTTCGCAAATTGTCAAGAGATATTCTTTATATTCTCTCTTTTGACATTCAGCAACTTAGTACCTGGATTTCGTTTCAGGATACATTATCTATTTTACCATAAGTTAAGTGGCAGTTAACGTAATGAAATAAGTGAGATTTACTTATTTATTGAAATAAGGAGATTCTCAGAAACTCCAATTGTCGGTTTTCTGGTATTTCTGTATGATCCGCCGCCTTGAGTCAGGCCCTTTGAGTTGAAACAATCTCACAGAGTTTTTCTCAATAAAGGTTAGTCAGTGTTTTGCCAGTTCAGTAATCAATGTAAAACAATCCCTGATTGACAAATTTTGTGGTTGACCACGATGGTTTCTGGAAAACCAGACAGTGAGAGCAAGGAGTGTTCTTATTGTTCAAGTCGGATAGTTTCCGATAGCGTGATTGCGAACATGGAGGAGAAACGCAAATGCGCTCCAAATCAAATGACTTTTTTTCAACAGTGCTGATGCTGATACCTTTGGTTGCAGTTCCGATGCTGGCCATATTTGGTATTCCCGAAATTGCACCTGTGAAAAAGTCTTCAATCAATGAAAATGATCTATTTGATAGTGAAGGATCTTCTCGTTCCCAGTTCGAAGAAATTTCATTTGATTCTTCATCACATGAAATTGATTTAGGGGGCGAAGGAAATCTCTCCGGCCAATCCCGTTCAAATCAAAATCGGGGAGATCGCGGGGGCTCTTTTGAGAAAATGGCTTCTTCTCGAAAAGATGCTCTCAATCGAGAGGAATGGTTACCTCCCGCGGGTGCTTTGGAAGGATGGGAATTGGAAGAAGTTCCTTCCCAACTGAATTCAGATCAAAAAAGTGTCAAATTAAAATCGGCGGGATCGTTGCCAAAATTCGCTTTGGACAAGAATCCCATTCAGCAGGCGGCCTTCGAAGAAGGGCGACCCTCCTCAAATTCAGTGACGCCTATTGGACAGGAGATTCGGCAGGTAGAGAACGAAGGGAATCCCTTTGAACCGTCTGCGCAGGCTCAATTAGCACCAACAGAGCCTTCCTCTGTCCCTGCCAGACAGGCTGCAGTGAAGGAAGTGGATCAACAGTTTCGCATACGAGCTGAAACGATGTTACGTCGAGACCCGGCAACCTGGAGCGCTGCGGTTCAAAAATTGAACGACCTGGGTATTAGAGATTATCGTCTAGAACCGGGTGTTCGTCCGAACGAATTTTTGTTTAGCTGTTCCTATTCTCCACCCAATAATCCACGAATCTCAAGACGGTTTGAAGCAGAAGCGCTGGACCCATTGAAAGCTGTGATTAAAGTTTTGCAGCAGGTTGATGAGTGGAGTCGTAATAAGTAAATTGATGCGTTCTATAAAAAAACAGCCCGCTTTGAATGATCGTTCAAAGCGGGCTGTTTCATTTATGAATCTCAATTTAGATTTGATTGAGATAGATCATGCTTCATTTTTCTTTTTCTTGTTTTTGTTTTTCCGCTTGATGGATTTCTTTTTTTCCATTTTCTTTCGCAGTTCTTCGGACTTGGGAGGCGCCTTGCGTTTGATAGTGGACTGTTTCTTTGCCGCCTTCTCAGCACGCTCAATTTGTCCACAGAGATCGGCGCGGGAAATCTCAACATCCTGCTGTTGATAAGAAGAACCAGCAGTCCAGGCCCGGCAGCTTTGGTGCCCTTCAACGTGATAACTTTGATCCAGGCTACGAATGGCGAGGCCAAATTCAACCATTTCATCATTAATGGCCGTTGAAGCAGCACTCAATCCAACCGTTGCACCAAGTACGCCCACAGTTCCCAGCACGACGAGTTCAGCTGACATCACCAAGCCGGCTTCGTCACTCCAGAATTTTTTTAACAGATTCATCATCAAACCTCTCAGAAAGCGGTGACAGTTCAATTACGAGCGAGGTGAGAGTGAGTTCCGCCTGTTCCGATTGTATCGATTGTTCGGATAATAGGGATTGTATCGATATATTTCGGTATGTAAATATAGGTAGAATAAAAAGATTGGAAAACAGTCTGTTTTGTTGTCAATAAAATCTATAAGTACATATAAGGAAAAGAGATAGCGAATATTGATGTTCCTGTTCTTGTAGTGGATCTTATAGTGTCTAGTATTGGGATGCGTGATTGAAGGTCAGTTTGAAGTAGTTTGAATACCTGTGTTTTTGCTTTGGTTTTCTACTGGGCCAGAGATTTCTCAGCAAAAACATGTGAAGGTGCAGGCACACTTACCGATGATTCAAAAGAAATTTAAAGGAGAGAAACCCTTTATACTTGCCTGATTTGTACTTTCGGGACATGATCGTATCGATCAAAGATCCAAAACTCCCGTATTCAGCAACAGATCATGAGAAGGGTAAGCCCAGCATGTCATCACAGCAATCACCATTAGTCATTGGTATTCGACTTTCAACAATGATGTTCCTCGAGTTCTTTGTATGGGGAGCCTGGTACATGACCGTGGGCAACTATATGAAAGCCCACGGAATGGAAAGTAGTATCCACTGGGCCTATACCGTAGGTCCGATTGCTGCAATTATTTCTCCGTTCATATTGGGCATGGTGGCAGATCGTTTCTTTTCTTCGGAACGAGTACTCGGGGTATTGATGATTGTTGGCGGAGCAGTCCTTTATTATGCCCCAAGTGTGGTGGTGGGCAAGACTGGAGAAGGCAGCACTACCTTCATCCTGTTGCTGCTATTACACATGTTATGCTTTATGCCAACATTGGGGCTGACCAATACGATTGCCTTTTCCCATTTAAAGAACCAGAAAGTCTGGTTTCCTTTAATCCGAGTGTTTGGAACGCTTGGCTGGATTGTTGCTGGTATCATCGTCAGTAAATACTTGGAGGCTGATGCTTTACCAATACAATTTTATGTTGCAGGGGGAGTGAGTGTTCTGATGGGAATTTACAGTTTAACGCTGCCTCACACTCCGCCTCCATCTAAAGGAAAAGCAGTTTCCATCCGCGATATTCTGGGCTTAGATTCGCTGGCCCTGTTAAAAAATCGTTCATTTCTAATATTTATGGTGAGCTCTTTACTCCTCTGCATACCGTTATCCACTTATTATGTGTATACACCGATCATGATGGGTGATGCCGGATTGGAGAACCCTGGGTATCAAATGACATTCGGTCAAATGTCCGAAGTTGTGTTTATGGTCTTGATGCCGCTCTTTTTTAAATTTCTGGGTGTGAAACGTATGCTACTGTTTGGCATGTTTGCCTGGGTAGTCCGTTACGCCTTGTTTGCAGCAGGTGCACCTGAAGGAGTTTACTGGATGATCATTTCCGGAATTGTGCTCCACGGTATTTGTTATGACTTTTTCTTTGTCACAGGGCAAATTTATGTCGACCAGGCTGCAGGACCTGCCATTCGGGCTCAAGCACAAGGATTTTTGGTATTGGCAACACAAGGGTTTGGAATGTTGGTAGGAGCTCAGATCAGTGGCTGGTTATTTAACAGAATCGTTACAGGTGAAGGGGCAGCTAGTCTACCGACTTGGCAAACTTTTTGGATTTATCCTGCAGTGGCAGCATTTGTGATTATGGTTATCTTTATGCTCTTGTTTAAAGATGATTCCAAGGGATCGCAGGAGATCAGTGAAGAGGATGTCGCAAAAGCCGCCAGTAATGAAGAGATGGTTTAGCCCGGCAAAATGGGACAATAAGATGAAAGCCCCCTGTACAAGATGTGCAGAGGGCTTTTTTAATTAGCTCAAGGTGCGAAGCAACTCTAGAACGGTTATCGACCAGGTGGTCGGGATACAGGTGCTTGCTGCAACCGAACTGGCATCATCGATTCCACAAGAATGTATTCGCCCCGTAATTCAGATCGGAACCAGCGTTTACCTGTGACTCCCATGGAGCGTCCCAAGGCAGAATCCAGATTAATTTGAGGAGACACCGGTTGTAAATACGCAAGAAATTGTCCATTGGGAGCCACCAGAGCGTGGGTGGGCATACCCTGTCGAACATTTCGTAAACGTCGCACAATACCTGCTCCCGAGAACTGGGGCTGAGTTGGTTTCGTAGGCTGAGTCGTTGCCCCTGGTTGGGGAACCGTGGGTTGAGGGGCACTTGGTTGAGGGAGAGGTGTCAGCTGTGGGTTCGGAGACGGAGGTTCCGTCGCGGGTTCAGGTGTGGGAGGAAGTAACGAACCCGTTCCCGCCGCGTTTTCCGGGTCTGGATAGCGACTGGTTTTATTTTGATCGGGTGCCATTGAGACCAATGCTGCATCTCGTTTACTGGTTTCTTCTGCCAATTTGAGAAAATCCTGAAATTCTGCCTGCACCTTTCGATAACGGTCGACGGCATCCAGTCTTAAATCAATTTTACTGGCAATGGCAGGATGTTTGATTTCCTGCTGTAATGTTTTGTAATCTTGCTCTAATGCATTTAAGTCCCACGCCGTCGGCTCTGCCTCTATCATGGCGCGAAATTGTGTATCGATGGTTTTGATGGCCTGTTTGGCAGCAGCCATTTGATCGACTTCCGGAACACTTCGACGCGCTGAGCCATCAGTGGGAGTTTTGATCATTTCCTGTTGAGGTCTTGCAGAATGATTTTGTGTGATGCCTTCACTAAAGGGATCTTTCCCACTATTGGCAATTGGGGCATCGAATGGGGCAGGTGCACTTTTCCCTGGTTGAGATTGGTTGGCGGGAACCAATAAATGCCCTTCCATCCAGCGCCATTCTCCCTTTGGTGGTTTGATTTGATACATCAAGATATTGCCAAATTCAGAGCCAACATTTTTACTACCAAGAATCGTGACTTCATCATTTTTAGAAAGGCGAATCTGTTCGACGTCACGGTTTTCACCAAAAGCACTACCGACTCGAACCACGACACCATTTTCCATGATCCGACCACGATTGGCGGCCATTTTTTGTACGTATTCTGCGCGAATCCAACTGAAACTTCCTTGTGGTGGGGTAATCATGAACCACCCACCCGGATCATGTCGATGAACAGTTACGCGGCTACCCCTTTGGAGTTTGAGCGTGGGATAATAACGGCTTCCGTTGCCGCTTCTTACCAGCGCTTCCTCTGCGTTCACAATCGCTTCGTAAGGGAACGTGTGTTTTTTGGCAGCGACTTCTTCTGCCAGGCAGAGAAGTAGACCTGTTATTAATAAAGGTGTCAGGATCCATCGGTCTAAAGGACACATGGAATAAGCCTCCGTGCTGACTTGATACAGCCCATTTGAATAGGTTTAATTGTGGTGTTGTAGGTGATTGTAGAAACAGGATTGTTTTTGAATCACGAGTCGAAAGGGATTCGAATGAGGGATAGGTAGAGATCGAGAATTTGAAAGAGGGGCGTTTGATAATGGATTTTTTATTTTATGGCAAGACCAAAAAAGAGATGGAATGGGAAAAAACGTTTCAAATCTGTAAAAAGGCTTTTAAAACCCCGTTCAATGGATTTTGATTAAAATTCCCAACTAGGGAATAGATAAAGGAATGCCCACTTTTTCGTATTGACGTAAAATTCAAACTATGCAAAATTATCGCCCTCTCAGTATGGTCAGTTTGGTTCCTCTATCAGGAATTCCGCTGCATTATCAAAATAAAATTGTATATTTAAAAGGTTTTGATTACGAAGTTGTCATCCAGAGGCTGGGTATTACTTCGTTACCAGATAGAGAAAAATTTCAATTCGTTTGATTGCCACTATGGAGAGTGGTCTATTCTGCAAATCTGCAAAGGAGTGCTTCGGTCGTGAAAAAGTTATTAACATCAGTTACCGTTCTTGCCATCGTGGGTTGTTTTTCCTGTTTCATTGAAGCAGCGTCTGCACAAGCTCCCGCACAGCCCAATGCAAAAGCAGCAGAACACAAAGTGGGCCTGATTGATATGGCGCATGTGTTCAAACACTATGAAAAATTTACAGCGCTGCGTGAAGAATTAAAAACAGAAATCCAGCAAAGTGATGGTAAAGCCAAGTCGATGGCTGAAAAAATTCAAGCCATTCAAAAAGAAATGCAGGATTTCAAACAGGGAAGTCCCGAGTATCTCGCTCGCGAAAAACAGTTGGCACAGGCTGCCTCCGACTTTGAAGCGTTTCGAAAAGTGGCTCAGCGCGATTTCCTTCGTAAAGAGTCGCGGATCTATCACACCATTTATATGGAAGTGACGGATACGGTCAAGAAGTATGCCAAAATCTACAATTATACTTTGATCATGCGGTTTAATCGGGAAGATCTCGATACCGACGATCCGAAGAAACTGATTCAAGGCATGAATCGTCAGGTGGTTTTCCACCGGGCCGATGATGACATTACTCTGTCTGTTCTGGATTACCTGAATCGCAGCTATAAGCCAAAAGCATCAGCCACTCGGCCTACACCGGGCACACCAAAACGCTGATACACTTGCTTCTTGAGCATTCTTGTTGGATGCAGGCAGGCGTATCAGCCAGCCTGCATCCTTTTTGCGATTTTTTCAGCACGACATTTAGAATTTCTCCATCGAAGGAGCAGGCAATGCGAACTCGGAATCAGAGAACGCTGGCCAGATCATTGGAATGTACCGGAGTTGGGATTTTCACCAATGCCGATGTGAAGATTCGTTTTTGCCCGGCTCCCGAGAATCATGGCATTCAATTTGTTCGTACCGATCTGGCTGGTTCCCAGCCGATTCCTGCATTGATTGAATATGCCGTTTTCAAACAGCGACGGACGGCCATTGAGTTTCAAGGTGCATCGGTCGAAATGATAGAGCACGTCATGGCTGCATTAGCAGGCATGCAGATCGATAATTGTCGTATTGAAATTAATGCTCCCGAGGCACCTTGTTTTGATGGTTCATCACAAGAGCTGTCGCTGGAATTTCTGGAAGCAGGTATTGTCGAACAACCATTCAAAAGAGACGTGATTTGCATCGAACAACCGGTGTCTGTCGAAGATGATTCCGGTAGTTTTATTCAGGCAAAACCGTTGAATCGATCTGTAATGGCTGTGGGCTATTATCTGAATTATGGTGAAGATTCACCTATTCCGCCACAGTGCCTGACACTGGAAATTAATCCTGATACCTGGATGAACCAACTGGCATTCTCTCGTACTTTTGTACTGGAAGAGGAAGTCGAAGCCATGCGTGGTTTAGGTTATGGATTGAAGCTGTCTGCGGAAGATCTACTGGTCATCGGACAACAGGGTGTAATCGATAATGAATTAAGAACATTGGATGAATGCGTTCGTCACAAAATATTAGATTGCCTTGGCGATTTTGCTTTGATCGGTTGCGACCTGCAGGGTTATTTCTGTGCACAGCAGTCAGGGCATGCACTAAATCGGGAATTGATCAAAAAAATTAAATCAACACATCAATCTCGTTTATCTGAAACAGCTTGGAAAGTTGCTTGAAAATTTAAGCTTCGTTTAATTTACAACATTTGTTATTCATATTCTGGTACGTCGTTGACTGCAGATTTTTTTAGGATGTCGAACATGCCGACAAATATTTCAAAACTCTCCTATGTCGATCCCAAAGCAGAAATAGGGGAAGATGTCACGGTCGGACCGTTTTGTCACATCGGGCCTCATGTGACGATTGGAAATGGCTCAGTGTTAGACAGCCATATTTCTGTTTCAGGTCATACGACCATCGGTGAGAGAAATCGATTTTTCCCGACTGCAGTGATCGGTTCAGAGCCACAGGATGCGGGATATTCGGGTGCTCCGACCAAAGTCGAAATTGGCGACGATAATCAGTTTCGGGAAGGTTGCACGATTCATCGCGGGGCAGAAAAAGAAGATCATTGTACTCGCATTGGAAACCGGAATACATTTCTCTGTAATTCGCACGTGGCTCATAACTGTCGCATATTTGATGATGTGACTCTGGTTAATGGAGTGTTACTGGGAGGTCATGTGCACGTGCATGATCGGGCGATTATTTCAGGGAATACCGTTGTGCATCAGTTTTGTACTATTGGTACACTTGCCTTTATCACAGGTGCATCACGGACCACTGTGGATGTGCCTCCCTTCATGATCTGCACGGGTGCCGATCAATTCCGAATTCGAACCGTCAATATTGTAGGAATGCAGCGTGCAGGTATTTCTGAGAGTTCCGTTGCCGCCATTCGTAGAGCCCATCGATTGATCTATCGCAAAAACAAAAAGCTAGATGAGGTCCAAAAAATATTCAGTCAGGAACTAGATGGTGTAATCCCCATCACATTGAACACCCTGTTCGATCATTTTGAAGGCATTAAGGGCAGTAAAGCTGGTAGAGGCCGCGAAGAAGCAGCCCGCAATGCTACGTACATTCCAGAAGACAACGATAAAAATTCAACTCGGAGAGCAGCATGAGTTCATTAAAAGTAGCGGTGGTTGGTGTGGGAGCATTAGGGCGTCATCACGCCAGGATTATAGCTGGTCTTGACGGTGTCAATTTAGTGGCAGTCGCTGATACGAATCCCGATCAGGGACGGGCGATTGCAGAACAGCACGGCAGTCGGTGGGTTTCTGATTATCGTGATTTATTTCAAGACGTAGATGCTGTCTCACTGGCTGTACCAACACACGCCCATCTGGCGATTGCCAGTGAATTTTTATCCCGTAAAATACCGGTTCTGGTGGAAAAGCCCATCGCCTGTAATCTTCAGGAAGCGGAAGAACTGGTGCAGATCGCCGAAACAAACAATACTTTACTTCAAATTGGTCATGTAGAGCGTTTTAATCCAGCGACGCAGGCGGCGTTTGAGCGGTGTTCGAGTCCCCGTTTTATTCGGAGTGAACGAGTAAGCCCTTATACGTTTCGATCAACCGATATCGGCGTGATTCACGATTTACTCATTCATGATATTGATCTCGTGCTTTCTCTTGTAAATTCTCCCGTTCAGAATGTAGAAGCTTTTGGTGTCTCCGTAATGGGAGAGCATGAAGATGTGGTTCAAGCCCGGTTACGATTTCAAAATGGTTGCATTGCCGATCTGACGGCCAGTCGAATCTGTCCCAATGCAAAACGGGCCATGCAAATCTGGGGAGCCTCAGGTTGTGTGACCGTCGATTTTAACAGCCGGGAAGTCACATCATATCAACCATCCGAAACACTTTTATACGGAACTCCTCCGCTGGAACGTGCGCGAAAAGCGGGTGCGAATCTTGAGGCATTGAAGCAGGACGTCTTCGGAACGTTTCTGAAGGTAGACTCTCCCGATGTCTCAACAGCAGATGCTTTAACTGCCGAATTGGATAGTTTCGTAGAAGCAGTTCGGACAGACTCCGAACCACTGGTGGGAGGCACGCAAGCATTGCAGGCAATGCAGGTTGCAGAACAGGTTCTTGAAGCAGTCAACTGCCATGAATGGGATGGAAGTCAACAGGGACCCGTCGGGCCGTTTATTCAGTTTCCAACAGAGCAACGCCGAATGGCTGGATAAATCAGCCAGTCGGTGTGACAAACGGAATTGTCAGGCTCTGTCAAAATTGAGTTCAGTTAAGCTCTTTCAACGCTTCGGTCACTTCATCGGCGTGACCATTTACTTTGACTTTCGGCCAGGCAGCAGCAATCTTTCCACTTTTGTCTATTAAGAAAGTAGCGCGCTGAATGCCCATGTATTTCTTGCCATAATTCATTTTCTCAACCCAGACTCCATATTTCTCGGCAATCGCATGATTTTCATCTGACAACAGGATGAAAGGTAGTTCGAATTGTGTCGCAAATTTTTCATGTGAAGCGACTGAGTCAGGGCTGATTCCCAGAATCACTGTATCATTTCGTTTGAATGTGGCGACACGATCCCTGAAATCACAGGATTCGGTAGTGCAGCCAGGTGTATTATCTTTGGGATAAAAATAGAGGAGTACATTTTTTTCATCTTTGTACTGACTCAGACGAATTTTTCCTTCAGGGTAAGCAGGGAGATTAAAAGCAGGAGCGCGCTTTCCAACCTCTGGCACATTGCTTTCAGTAGCCATTATTAAAATCTTTCAAATCGAAGGGATGACGGAATCGCAGCTTGGTGAAAACCGCGCGATTGAGGTATCCTGAAAACATATCAGGGTCTAGTCCAACAATGCTTTAAGCGATTATATGATAGCAGGCAGACTTTCAAAATTCGACTAAGAGCGGTACTTCTAGATTGCATCCCATTTAATCATAGGGTCATTTATCCTATGGTACTCGTTTCAAATGGCCTTGAAGACGCTGCAATAAACCTGGACACAGGGTAGATCAGCGAAGAGCCAAAATCAGGATCGCCAGTATTGTTTGTGATATTTTGTGATTGTTTCCAGAGCGGGTTTGGCCTGGCCGTCAAGATTGATCAAACCAGAGTGCGGGAAGCGGCTGGGGTCCTGATCTCGAAATTGGGACCAATAAACACCTGTAACAGCTGGTTTGGCCAGCAAAAGAGGCAGGTATAAGTCGATCCATTCTGCCTGTGCCGCTTCGCTCCAACCTGTTTTCCACTGACTTGTTTGTACTTTTGAGATGTTCGAATTCTTTTCAGATCCAACGGAGGCATCGCTGGGGAATGCAAGTGTGATGTGTAAAGGCAGATTTAATGTACTCCATTTGTCAATCAGTTTGGAGATATCCAGCAAATCATGATGATGAGAACCATTAGGATAGTAGCCTATACTGAGCTCCAGATCGATTCCGGAAAGTCCGACTCCCAATCGATCGATCGCATCAACAAACTGCATTGGTGAAAGCTGGTGTTGTCCTTTGGAAAGATAATCCCCACAGGGCTGCTCTACTCTGACAAAACATTGAATCGAATCATCAGTCTGTTTGGCAACTTCTATCGCTCGTGCTGTTAATGTCAAACGCGTTTCTTCATTGAGACCAAAGACACCGCCAGTATTCATGGAAGAAACCAGTGTCCAGGTTCGGATACTGCCCGTATAACGCGTGATTGCAGTTTCAATGAAATGTGAGATGATGCTCTGGAAGTTCACCATGTCAAGTTTCCAGGATTCAAGCCAGTCAGGTAATCCCTTTGGGGAAAAATCCAGTAAACACCCTCCGCGAATCAGGAGGTTGTTCTTTTCGCACCAGTCCACCTGTTGATCACATAGATCCCAGTTCTGATCTCCTTCATAAGCCTCGATTATTTTCCAATTAATCAGATCAGTGTTGACCGCATCAAAGGCTTGTCGGATGAGCTGGCTCTCTGATGCACTGGGAACAAACTCACCCAGGTTACAGCCCAGTGAAACGGGAAGCTTCATTGACTGAGATCGTTGATGCAGAATTGTCAAACGTTGTCGGGCATAAAGCTGTACCAGCATCTCTGCTGCGGCATGTGCTTTCTGTAACGCGACACCAGACAGTTCGGAGCATTCTTCCAGTTGGTCCTGGATGATTGCAGCCTGCGAGAAAGCAGTAAATGCTTCGTCATGCAGTGTCCACAGCGCGGCAGGAATATTCAGTCCGGCGATTTGCCAGACACTCAGCTGGTCTTTCAGTGTTGATATTTTTCCCCGCGCCAGTTCAAGTAACAGAACATAGGGTTCTTCCCGTTCAGAGAGCGAAGCCGATCTGACCATAGGTCGACCAAAATCATTTACATTCCAGACGATGTTGAGTTTACAGCTTTGAGAGGTCTGGCGACGAAATGTCAGAAGATTTCCATCAACTTCAATGCGCGTCGGAAAGACGCGCCCATCGACAGCGTTCAAATAGGCGCGATGCAGATCAGACCAGTCTTCAGGTACCTGAGAGGGTGCTATTAAAAAACGCAAATTGCCCATGAAACGGGTCACAATCGTTGTCTGAATTTTTTAGATGATGTTAACTTCAAGTCACATAATCCATTATCACGTTTGTGAAGCATCAGGCAAGTGTAGACTCGTATGTATGTACATTGAAACGAGACAGAAGGCCAAGTAGGCAGGAACCTGACGATCACTCATTTTGTGCGGGATTTACGGGTTATGATTTTCCGGCAATTGTTTAGCGCGTGGGTTCTCGCTACACTTCCATTGTTCAATTTCATGGGATTTTAATCATGGTGGTTACGACTAATGGCATCATCTGCGCTTATTGAAAGTTCACTATCAGGTATTCCGGTCAAGCGGGGAAAAGTACGTGACGTATATGATTTTGAGGATCGATTATTATTTGTAGCGACCGACAGAATCAGTGCATTTGACTGGATTTTGTCCCCTGGTATTCCAGATAAAGGCAGGATATTGACGCAAATCAGTCGTTTCTGGTTTGAGCGTTTTAAGGAAATCCCCAATCATTTGCTCAGCATGAATCCCGCTGACTTACCGCTTCCGGATCAGGCTGACCTCGATGTACTTCAGGGGCGCTGTATGGTCGTTAAAAAAACAGAAGTGGTTCCTTTTGAATGTGTTGTCCGTGGTTATCTTTCTGGTTCCGGCTGGAAGGATTATCTTTCAACACAGGCCGTTTGTGGAATTGAGCTCCCTAAAGGTCTACAACAGAGTGACCCGCTTCCACGGCCGTTGTTTACGCCAGCTACAAAAGCAGAAACGGGACACGATGAGAATGTTTCGTTTCAGACGATGAGTGATGCCATCGGTCAAGAACTGGCAGAAAGGCTGCGGGATCTGAGCATCCAGATTTATCAACAAGGTTCAGACTATGCACGCGAACGGGGAATCATTCTGGCGGATACAAAATTTGAATTTGGTATACTGGATGGCAAACCGATTCTGATCGATGAAGTGTTGACTCCCGACAGTTCCCGTTTCTGGCCTGCTGAACGTTACGAACCCGGAGGCCCTCAGCCTTCTTTGGATAAGCAATTTGTACGTGACTGGCTGGAAACCACAACGTGGGATAAAAACAGCCCTCCACCTGAACTTCCTGAAGAAATTGTGTCGAAAACACGAGAAAAATACTTTGAAGCATTTCGGATGTTGACCGGCATGGAATGTGTCTGGTAGTCAGCCCATTTCTTCTTTAGATTTACAGGATTTTATAGCTATTTGCACTAGTTCTGTTTATACTGGGTGATTGCAGGTTTGGTTGGGGAGGGAGCGGTATAAATTCATTTCTATCCGCGAGATTTCGTCGTTTAATCTTCCTGCCTTCTGCAGAATTTATTGCCATATTTTTTTATTTATTCATGGTTTATCTCTGCGGGCTCATCAGGAGAATGGATCAATGTCTTCACCAGAAACGCCCTCCCCAAAAGGGGCAACCTCTACGAACAAGATCACCCATTTAGGGGAATTCAGGCTGAAACGTAAACTGGGAGCCGGTGGCATGGGCGATGTCTATCTGGCAGAACAGGAGAGCCTGGATCGTAAGGTCGCGATCAAAACACTGAAAAAAAAGTTTGCCAACGATCCTGGTTTTGTAGAACGGTTTTATCGCGAAGCCAAAGCGATGGCCAAGCTGGATCATCCAAATGTCGTCCGCTGTTATGCTGTAGGGGAATCTCATGGATTCCATTATGTTGCCATTGAATATATCGATGGAAAAAGCATGCAGGATTGGATAAATGAAGTGAAAACACTTTCTGTGGGAGATGCAACGCATATCATTCTCGCCTGTTTGGATGCACTTTCGCATGCTCATGAAACGAAGATCATTCACCGTGACATTAAGCCAGATAATATTCTGGTCACAAGCAAAGGTGTTGTCAAAGTGGCTGACCTCGGGTTAGCCAAAGCCGTCGATGAAGATAACTCCATGACCCAAAGTGGTACCGGGCTGGGAACGCCCTTGTATATGCCTCCCGAACAAGCACGAAACGCAAAACACGTTGATTACCGGACTGACATTTATGCTTTAGGAGGAACATTTTACAACTTTCTCACAGGCAAGTTTCCTTTCAGTGGCGATACAGCACTCGAACTGATCATGAAAAAGGAATCGGGTAAATTTGAATCCGTTCGAAAACTCAATTCGGAAGTTCCAGAAAAACTCGATTTACTGATCGAGAAAATGATGGCCAAAAATCCGGATCATCGATTTAAAAGTTGTGCAGAAATTATGACTTTACTGGAAGACATGGAACTGGAATCACCCACGCTCAGTTTTATCGATTCCGTAGAGGCAGCCAGTGGTTCAAGAGTGCGCCGAAAAGGCAAAAGTAAGGTCTCCTCTGTCCCTCCTCAGAAGCGGAGTAGCGGACATGAGGTTTCTTCTGCTAAAGATGCGGCACAGTCTGCGAGCAAATCGAAAGAAGTGGTCGAAAAGCGAGTCTGGTTTATACAGCATCAGAACGCAGCAGGAAAAGAGATGGTCAGCAAAATGACTGTTGCTCAAATCAAACAGGGGGTGAAAGCCGGGGTGATTAATACATCCGCTAAGGTCAAGCGAACGGCGGAAGGCAAGTTTATTTCACTGGCACAATGTCCCGAGTTTGATTCCGTGATGCAGGTACGCACGATCAAAGATAAAGCGGATGCGCGTGCTATGAACATGGAAGATAAAATTAAAGAAATCAGCCGTGATTATGATCGCAGGCATCGGCGGCGGTTTTTCAAGAATCTGGCAGAAGGCACCTGGGGCTGGATTTCACTGATTATTTACTTGGGAGTTATAATCGGAATAGGTTACCTTGCTGTTATGTTTGTTCCGGAATTATGGCGTTGGATTGCTGAAAAAATGAATTTAACCTGATTTTTTACCACTGAACGGATTCTAGATACGTAGGTAAGTCAAAGGAGCTTTATATTTCTCAAATTCTGGCAGTCAGTATGTCGATGAAATCAGTATGACCGTACGATTATTTCCTGAATCTGTTTCCTGCTATCGTCGCTCAAACTTCGTTTTGAAAAGAGCCCACTCTCGCTGGTTGGTGTTCTTTCTCCTGGCAGGCTTGTGCTTACTTCCCGTAAATCTCTCCGGAGCAGGGGAAGTGGAGCTGAAAAATGGCACCATTATTCAGGGTGAGCTGGCCCCGATTCTGGGTCTGACAGATGCCCTGGCTGCAAAACTTCAGGGAAAAGGTCCCGAAGATCCGGATCCCAAAGCACCGATTATAATGATCGATAATGGAATCATTCGGTACTTTGTTCCCACCAGATTAATGAAAAGATTCAACAATGATCAGGAACTATCCCGGCTGGAAACATTCCTTCTGAAACAACAGACGCGCAGTCGCAATCATATGTTGAAAGAAGTGGGATCTTTCAGTGATGTGACTGACTTTGACAAATATGGACGTCGCACTGTAACTCTCAAAACCAGCAAAGGTGCTTTAGCTTTGCTTCAGGGAGTGACAGAGATTACTCCTTCTTATCTGAAAGTGATCGGTTTAAAACAGCAATGGGAACTGGGGCTGCGGACCACTTCTGTGAAAGAAGAAATACTGGCTGCCATGTTAAAGAATGCCATTGATCCATTGAACCCCAATGAGCGAATCTCCGTGGCGCGGTTTTACATTCAAGCGGGCTTGTATATTCCCGCTGCTCAAGCATTTGCTGACATCGAAAGGGATTTCCCGGAGTACAAAGAGAAAATTGCTGCATATGTGAAAGATTTACGATCGCTGCATAGCCAGCAACTCCTTGATGAATTGCAACAGCGTCGCAAGGCAGGACAGCATCGACTGGCGCAGGTAGCGATTACAAAGTTTCCTACAAAAAATGTCAGTCAGGGAATTCTCAGACAGATACGCGAAATCGAAGAAGATTATCTCACGCGCAGTGATCAAGTAGAGAAAGCGTTATTACGCTTGGGTGAGCTGGAAGCGGAAATAAAAGACCAGAAAAAAAAGAATCTACTACAGGCGTATCGTCGGGAAATTATCAATCAACTCAACTTTGAATCCATTGATCGTCTGTCCGCCTTCCTGAATCTGGAAGGCGATGATTCACTCTCTGCTCAAGAGAAATTAGCGATGGCCTATTCGGGTTGGATTCTAGGTGCTGCTCATGTTGTTACCGATTTGGATACTGCGTTAAATTTCTGGACTGCAAGGGCACAAGTACTCGATTACTTGCGTAACGAGGATGAACAACAGAGTGACTTTCTGATTGAAGATCTTGAAAAACTGGAAGGTGTCTCGACCGAGGTGGTGAAGCAAATGATTCCGCTTTTGCCTCCGATACTGGATGCTCCCGTCAGAGAGAATGATGATGTGTTTTCAATTCAGGTGACTGATGAGGGGGCTGAAGTTCCAGTCTCCTATTCGGTATTGCTGCCGATCGAATATAATCCGCATCATAGCTACCCGATGATCGTGGCGCTGCGTCCTTCTCACCTGAGCGCAAAATCCGAATTGAACTGGTGGGGTAAGTATAAAAATGGTCCTGGCCAATCGCAGCGTCGGGGTTATATTGTGATTGCACCAGAATATCTTCAAAAAGGGCAGGAGGCATATTACGATAACGAAACGGCCCATTATGCGGTAATTCAATCCATTCGCGACGTGCGAAAACGCTTTAATGTCGATTCCGATCGCGTGTTTCTTGCCGGACATGGTACCGGCGGTGATGCTGCTTTTGACATAGGCATGTCACATCCGGGTTTATTTGCCGGCGTGATTCCCATTACGGGGAAAACAAGCGCGTTTAATCTGCACTACTGGGAAAATGCAAAGCATCTGTCCTGGTATATTGTGGGAGGCGAACTCGATCGTGATACGCTGGAGCACAATTCTCTGGTCGTGAATCGCATGATGCGGCATGGCTATGATGTGATTTATGCTGAGTTTAAAGGACGGGGTTATGAAAATTACTATGAAGAAATTCACAACCTGTTTAACTGGATGGAATTGCAGCAGCGTTTAAAATATCCCAAAGAGATAGAAGAAAAAATTCTGCGTCCAATGGACAATCGTTTTTACTGGGCACGTACCGAAAAAATTCCTGCAAAGATCATGCAGACGAAATTAGTAAACGGAAAAAAACGCATCCAGGCCAGGCCGATTCGTTTTAATGTCAGCATCAAAGTGGGCAACGTTATTTATGTAAATTCTGGAGGCAAAATTAACACCTTGTGGCTCTCCCCAGAACTTGTGGATTATGAAAAGCGTCTTATGGTTCGCGTAGATGGCAAGCGAAAATTCAACGATTTTCTACGACCGGACATGAAAGCCATGCTGGATGATTTTCGCAATCGAGGTGATCGGCAGAAATTGTTTGATGTTCGACTGGATTTCTTTTAGCCTGAATCAGTTTCCAACGAAATACATAATCCGGGCTGCATGACCTTTGCTGGAAGATTTCTTACTCACGCGAATTTTTGCTTGATGCTTGCCCGGTTTCAACTCGCTGCTAAATACAACCGAGCGTGGATAATGCAGCCCTTTGCTGTAATGGTGATAAAGATCGAATGGTTGAAATGGCTCACCGTCGATGCTTACTTCCAGTATCCCTGCATCGGGACCAGCAACAATAAAGACGCCGAGTGCTGTTCCGTTAAAAGCCAGCTCCGTTTCAGCTCCTGCTTTCGTTGCACACAACATGGGAATGCTGGTGAAACGACTTCGTTTACTTCCGGGAATGGAGTCCCATTGTGGAATCTCAATAATCCAGCCTGAGTCCGATTTTGCATTCTTGACATCAATCAGCCGCCCATTTTGAAAACTGAATGGATCGAGCAGTTTCGTTGGAGAGGCGTGTTTCGTTCGTTGGCTTGTTTCCTGCCAGTATTTGGTGAGCAGTTTTTCAATCATCGCGGCACAGATTGCATTTCCAAACGGCGCCGGGTGAGTTCCCCCGAATTGTTTCCAGGTTAATTGTTTTTCTTGTATGAGTCGCGCGACCTCACTGGCTAAATCAATGGTAGAAATATCATAATGCCGGGCAACTCGTTCGTGGCTGGAACTGGAGAGCGGCTTCTTTTTCTGCTGGATCGTTTCCAACATAGAAGGGTTTACAAAGTGAACCATGACGATATCTGCATAAGGATTGTGACGACGGATTTGTGCAATCACTCCTTCCATTCCCCGGACAGCAGCTGTACCAGAATGTCTGGCGTCCTGGTCATCATTCACCGCAAATTCCACAAAAAACAGATCAACGGGTCCCTGGCTCAATACATCACGACTGGTACGAAAAGCACCAGTGTTGGAACATGTAGAAGAGATGCCCGCATTCGTAAACTGGAATTTGGTTTCAGGAAACGTTTTTTCCAGAAATTGACAAACCATCGGGCGGTACCCCTTCATCTCAGTGATCGAACCACCCAGAAAAGCAACGTGACCGGTTTTTTCTGTTTCAAATTTTTGTTTGCTATTCTGATAACTGCCTCGCGGATGTATGTGTTCTGCAGAAACGGTCGGGATTTTCAACGGATTTTCGGCATTCAGGTCTGTCTGAAACGAAAGCAGACAGATTAAAAGGAAACAGAATGTCAGGTATGTTTTCAGTACGTAGTTCTTCATGCTGCTGATGATCTCATATAAAAGAAGTTGAAAAATGATGTGTGAGGGAATCTTGGCAGATTTCTAATACTACCAGCATGCAGATTCTGTGGGGGCAGGTCAAGAGTTCTCCTGTTCAACAATTGATTTAGGCCCCATTGATCCGATACGATGGAGGCTGAATCGAAGTTAGTTGTCAAACTTCAAACAGATAGAAATCCTCAGGGTTGGCAGGAGTATTCATGAAACCGTTGTCTTATCTCTTGATGTGTTCTTCCTTTTTAATGCTGGGAACAACGATTGTTGTTGAAGCTGAAGCCGCAGAGAAACCGCATGTCGTTTTCGTGACCGGCGATGATGAGTACCGTTCTGAGGAATCCATGCCTATGCTGGCGAAAATACTGAAGCGAGATTATGGCTTCAAAGTGACGGTCTGTTATTCGTTGGATCAAGACGGAAATATTGCACCAGGGAATCAAAAATCGATCAGTGGATTGGAAGCACTTGAAGATGCCGACCTGATGGTTTTGTTTACTCGATATCGAGATCTACCTCCCGAGCAATTTCAACACTTCTTGAATTATGTGAAAACGGGAAAACCGATTGTGGGATTTCGGACTGCAACTCATGCATTTCTCTTTCGGGATCCGAAAAGCCCCTATCGAGACTGGAATAACAAAAAAATTGCGGAACTCGTTGGCCAAAGATGGATCACACATCATGGTCATTTTGGTGATGGGCACGAACATTTGACCAAAGTCACAATTGATGATGCCTCTAAAGACCATCCTGTTTTAAGAGGAGTTAAACCGTACAAAACCTATTCATGGTTGTATCATGTACACGGCGGGAGTGACGGACACAAATTGGCCGGTAACAGTAAACCGCTTTTAACCGGACATTCACTCAAATCGGGTCATGAGCAGAAAGGAAATCTTGAGAAATATCCGCTGAGCAATCCTGTTGCCTGGACCAAAACTTATGCAGGTGCAAATGGAAAAAAAGGACGTGTCTTTTTCACAACAACCGCACATCCGTTTGATTTCAAAGATCCGAGTGTGCGAAAGTTATCCCTCAATGGAATTTTGTGGTCACTGGGTATGGAAGACAAAATTCCCACCGAAGGTGCTAAAGCAGATCTGGTTGGAAAGTATGAACCCAATAATTCCGGAACTGGTCCCAAAAAATATAAAACGAATCAAAAGCCAGAACAATTTTAGCAGAAAATCCAGATTAACGAATGTGAGTAGAGCATGCGCCTGGTTCAGGACGTGCTCTTTTTTTGCGTCAATAGTTTTTCCAGAAGGATGGCACGAACAATACCAGAATGGCAAACAGCTCAAGTCTTCCTAATAACATCAGAATGGTTAACAGGAATTTACCAGCAAGGGAAAAGTCGGCATAATTTTCTGTCGGGCCTAACTCTCCAACGCCCGGGCCGATATTATTCAGGGTTGCTACAACGGCACTGGTACAGTCGATTAATTTCTCAGGTTTATGCATTTGCCATTCTGTATTTGGCTCTATCGCAGTTAGCAGAAGACTACTGAATATGAATATGACCAACACCAGGCTGAAATAAACAGTAATATCGTTTCGAATGTCTTGCTCAATGTTTGTGACTCCAATGCGGACTGGGCGGACCACATTAGGGCGAAATGATTTTTCGATTTCACGCCAGATGATTTTGCCAAACAGCACAAAACGAATGACTTTGATTCCACCTGCTGTAGAGCCGGCACAACCGCCGACAAACATTAGTAAGAGCAATAACATCTTCGAAGATTCATTCCAGGTGTCGTAGTTTCCGGTGCCATATCCAGTTGTGGTCATGATGGAAACGGCCTGGAAACCGGCATAACGCAGGGCATCGGCAGGATTATTGTAAATATGATTACTCATCAAATTGTACGTCAGAAACAGAATGGCAGACCCTAAAATAAACAGATAAATGCGAAACTCGATATCATTTCTAAGGGGAGCGATGAAGTGTTTCCACGATTGATCCTGCGAACGAAGATTTCTTAATGAAAGAAAATACAACGCAAAATTAGTGCCGGCGGCGATCATAAAAATGGCGATCGTAAATTCGATGAGCGGGCTGTCGAAGTATCCGATACTTTGATTGTGTGTGCTGAAACCACCTGTTGCCATGGAACCAAAGCTGTGACAAAACGCATCAAATACACTCATCCCTTCCAGCCAGAGAATCAACGCCAGAGCCAGCGTGAAAGAAACATATATACTCCACATGACAATCGCCGATTCCCGGACGCGCGGTCGAACTGCATCACTGGTAGGACCAGGGACTTCACGTTTCATCAACGCTTTCCCGCCTGCGCCCAGATGGCTTAAAATAGCAACGAATAATACAATGATCCCCATGCCTCCCAGGCAGTGAGTGAAACTTCTCCAGAAGAGAACACAGCGGGGAACCAGCACAGGGTCTTCCAGTTCTCGTAGTACAGAAGCACCCGTTGTAGTGAATCCGGAAATCGATTCAAACAGGGCATCGGGAATTGTCATGGGTACGTCAGTCGCCACCATCGAACCTGAAAAAAGAAAAGGGAGGCAGCCAAGAATTCCAGAATAAATCCAGCTCAAACCGACAACCGCCAAAGCTTCTTTTCGTAAGATCGTACCGAATTCATTGCGTCCCAGAAAATACAAAAAAGAACCGGATATCAGACTGCAGGCAATGGCACCGCAAATGCCCCAGAAGCCGGCAAATTCAAATTCTGTGGTTTCACCAAATATCGGAAATGCCCAGGGCAGGCTGAAGACCATGGAAACCCCGACAAGCATTCCCACAAGACCCAATAAACGACAAAGAAGTAACCAATTCATTAAATTTCAACTTATTGATTCTGTACTGATTTGAACTACTGGATTTATCCAGACCATTAGAGTTAAATATCTTAATTCATAATTATCTGAGATTATAGCACGTCTCTTCTTATTGAACGATAGCTCTCATTCCGTTTTAGGAAATTCAATTATGGTCACTCAACATCTATTTCGAATTGTTTTTCCGCTATTCACTCTCAGCTTGATGTTTTCAGAAATTGGTTCAATCTCTGCTGAAGAGTTAGAGCAGCTGACATATCATAATCCAAAGCTTGAAGTTGATTTGGGAGTGGGCTTGTGGGCCTGGCCGCTCCCCGTGGATTATGATAATGATGGCGATTTGGATTTACTGGTTTCCTGTCCGGACAAACCATCTAATGGAACATATTTTTTCGAAAATCGGTCGGACGGCAAAGAAAAGATGCCTGTCTTTGAGCCGGGCGTTCGACTCGGGAAAGGATATCATAATACATGTCTTTCGTATGTAGACGGAACACCACGCGTTTTAGTTTCAGGGCGCGAGGTTGTCGATTTTAAAAAGAATGGTTTTGACAAACTGGTTTCTTTACCCGTCGAACGAAATGTGCATGGCACTAAAGTCCGTGGAAATCAATGGTACTATCTCGACTATGATGGCGATAAAGATCACGATCTCATCGTTGGAGTCGGCGACTGGGGGGACTATGGATGGGACGACGCCTACAACGAACAGGGCCAATGGACCAACGGGCCACTTCGTGGCTTCGTGTATGTCTTGAAAAATTCGGGTACGGATAAAAAACCAAAATATTCCAAACCGACCAAAATTCAGATAGGAGATCAGCCTCTTGAAGTTTTTGGCTGGCCTTGTCCCAATTTCGCTGACTTTGATCACGATGGTGATCTAGATCTGATCTGCGGTGAATTTCTTGATCAATTGACTTATTTCGAAAATACAGGAACACGGGCTGTGCCTCGCTATGTAGCCGGTCGCCGCTTATCCAGTAATGGGCGATCTTTGCAGATGGATCTGCAGATGATTGTACCTTCGGCGATTGACTGGGATCAGGATGGCGATACAGATTTCGTAATTGGCGATGAAGATGGTCGCGTCGCTTTCATGGAGAATACGGGGGAATTAATAGGAGGTCTTCCTCAGTTTCTCCCGCCGCGCTATTTCCGTCAAAAAGCGGCAGGTGTTAAGTTTGGTGCGCTGGTAACCCCTTATGCATACGACTGGGATGGAGATGGAGATGAAGATCTGATTTGTGGAAATACCGCTGGCTATATAGGTTTGATTGAAAATTTGGATGGTCATGCCAGGTCACCTAGACTGGCTGCACCGCGGTATCTAAAAGCAGGCGGACACCCGATTCGAATTCAGGCGGGGCCTAATGGTTCCATTCAAGGTCCTTGTGAAGCAAAGTGGGGCTACACTACTCAAACCGTGGCAGATTGGAATCAGGATGGACTTCCTGATTTACTCGTGAATTCCATCTGGGGAGAAATTCTCTGGTATCAGAATATAGGGACTCGGCAAGAACCAAAGCTGGCTTCAGCCCAGACGGTGAGCGTGGAATGGGAAGGGGCTGTTCCCAAGCCGGCCTGGAACTGGTGGAATCCCCGGGGTAACCAATTGGTCACTCAATGGAGAACAACACCGGTTGCCATCGACTATAATCAGGATGGTCTCACAGATTTAGTGATGCTGGACCATGAAGGATATCTTGCATTTTTTGAACGGATTAGTGTGGGCAACGAATTCAAATTATTACCTGGTAAACGAATCTTTGTGGATGAAACTTTGAAGCCAATTCGAATGAATTCAAAACGTGCCGGAGGTAGCGGTCGCTATAAACTACATGTGGTTGATTGGGACGGCGACGGTCGATTGGATCTGCTTGTGAATAGTAGGAATGCTGATTTCTATCGTAATGAAAAAACGGTTGATGGAAAAATCGTCTTAAAGAATCAGGGGCCCATCAGCAAACGAACGCTGGGCGGCCATACAAGCAGTCCTTGTACTGTCGACTGGGATCAAGATGGAATTCGCGATTTGATTATTGGAGCCGAAGACGGATATCTATATTGGATGAAAAATCCACGTTCGCAGAAAAAGTGATCGGGTAGCTTTAAAAGATCAGGTAAAACGATGCTGACACAGAATCAAATGGCGTTTAAAGAGTGGGGTGCAGTTTGCGCTGCTTTAGGGCAGGGCGTACAATCAGTTCTTGTCCGAAAAGGAGGCATTCACGAAGGACAAGAAGGATTTCGTGTGGATCATCGGGAATTCTGGCTTTTTCCGACACGTTTTCATCAAGAGGCAGATCAGTTACAGCCAGCGTACAGCGATTTGCTCAAAGCACCGATTGCCATAGAACCCGCATCGGGTAAGATCATGCTGGCGCTCTATGCTGTCGTTGAGAAAGTTCTGGAAATCAACGAACCATCGGCGCTTCCCGGTCTGAATTCCATTCAAGTATTGAATCGAGAGACAATCCAAAAGCGATTTGAATATAAAAATCCGGGACTGTTTGTATTACTCATTCGTACCTACTGTTTGGCTCAACCAGTTGAAGTCGAAAACGAAACACGTTATGCAGGCTGTCGAACCTGGGTTGAACTATCCGAAAAATATCCGACCAATAATCTAACTCCATTACTCACCGACGAACAGTTCCTACAGCAACAGCAAGAGTTTGAACAACTGGTTTCCTGAACTCATCAAACAACAGGCTGAAATAAAAACAGCCCGATTCAAAAAAATCGGGCTGTGGAGCTGGATCGCTCGCTTAAGCTTTGTAGATTTTTTCCCGACCTTGAGTGACCTCTTTCGTCGCGTTTCGTGTATCAAGAATCATACTTGAATGTTTGACGATAAAGTCGTAATCATAGTCACTATGATCGGTGGCAATCAGCACACAATCTTGTTGCGCCAAAAACTCAGGTGTCAACTCCTGGCTTTCCATCGCTGGAACGTTATGATGCCGCATCTTGGGGAGACTGGGGATGTGTGGGTCATTGTAAGTAAATTCCACGCCCCGTTCGAGCAGTAAGTCCAGCAGGTGGAATGAAGGGCTCTCGCGAGGGTCGTCTACATCTTTTTTGTAGGCGACTCCCAGCATGCAGATTTTGCTTCCTTTAAGTGGCTTCGACTGATCATTGAGAAATTCCGCCAATCGATCAATCACATAACGTGGCATTCTGGTATTTACTTCTCCCGCTAACTCAATGAACCGTGTCGTCAAACCTTCCTTACGGGCCAGCCAACTCAGATAGAACGGATCGATGGGAATACAATGGCCGCCCAAACCGGGACCAGGATAAAAAGCCTGAAATCCAAAAGGTTTGGTTTTCGCTGCATCAATGACTTCCCAGACATCAATGTCCATGCGGTCGAATAAAGTTTTGAGTTCGTTAACCATCGCAATATTCACAGCGCGGTAAGTATTCTCCAGAATTTTACACGCTTCAGCGACTTCAGGAGAAGACACAGAAATGACGTTTACAACCGCATGTTCATACAAGGCGGCGGCAATCCGTAGACTGTTTTCTTCCATGCCGCCTACCACTTTGGGAATTCCTGCAGCGGAAAAATCCGGGTTGCCGGGATCTTCCCGTTCCGGGCTATAGGCGAGATAATAATCTTCACCCACTTTCAGGCCTGTGGCCTCCAAAATGGGGAGTAATACATCTCTGGTCGTTGTGGGATAGGTTGTACTTTCTAATACCACCAGTTGCCCGGGACGTAATGTTTTAGCGATGGCACTGGTTGTATTTTCCACATAGGCTAAATCAGGATCTCGACTGGAAGTAAGCGGTGTTGGAACGCAGATCAGCAATGCGTCTGCTTCTTTCATCCGTGATGTATCGGTCGTCGATTCGAACTGTTTTTTCTCAAGCCAACTGGCTACGGTTGCAGAGGGAATATGTTGGATATAACTTTTGCCGGCTTGCAGTTGATCGACTTTATTCTGATCGACATCAAAGCCTAAGGTTTTGAATCCCGTGTTGACAAAAGCATCAATTAAGGGGAGCCCGACATAACCCAACCCGATGATGCCAATAATTGCCGTTTTATCTTTAATTGCCTGCTCAAGATGATTTGTCATCTAAATACCGTCCTTGTTTAAGTCTTAAATGCAGGAGAACTGGACTGCTGAATTGGCAGGATCATATCACTCGAACTTATTTCCTGCAAGCATTTTAGCGTAGAGGCTGAAATCGCCGTATTTCGAAAATCATCACCTGATTCAATACCGAAGTTCTCGCGTGGTACCGCGTCGACAGTACGACAGTCGCTAGACGACTTTTTGCTGTTATTTTGACTACAATCAGAGCGCACTCGAGCTGAATATCCCAGATTTTCAATGTGGAAATCAGTGTACGAGCATACGATCCTTCACCGAATCAATGTGCGACTTGCTTTTTAAATCAAACCAGAATGCCTGAGAAGTGGTTCAGGGCTTGGCTCGCGTCCCCGGAATTCTTTAAAGAGTTCCATCGGATGACGACTGCCACCCATTGCGAGAATCGTATCTCGGAAGCGTCTGCCCGTTTCGATTACCGCTTGCTCATCATCAAGGCCCGCATCTTCAAATGCGCTGAAGGCGTCGGCACTCAGGACTTCAGCCCATTTATAGCTGAAATAGCCGGCTGAATAGCCTCCTGCAAAGATATGCTGGAAGGAACACAGGAAACGGTCTTCGGGAAGCATCGGCAAGACTGTCGTTGTTTGACCGACATCGCGCTGCACGTCGAATACGGTTTGCGGGCCATCAGGGTCGAATTCACTATGAAGTTTCAAATCGACAATTCCAAACTGGTTTTGTCGCAGCATTTGTGTTGCTGCCTGATAATTGCGTGCTGCTTTGATTTTTTCAAATAAGTCATCTGGCAAGGTTTCGCCGGTTTCATAATGTTTAGCCATGCCAAGTAAGGTTGGTTTATGGTAGCACCAGTTTTCCATGAACTGACTGGCCAACTCAACCGCATCCCATTCCACGCCATTAATGCCGGCTGCATCCGCTTCATTAATTGTTGTCAGCATATGCTGCAATCCATGGCCAAACTCGTGGAAGAGCGTTTCCACTTCTCTAAACGTCATCAGTGAAGGCTTCGACCCGACAGGCGGAGTCGAATTACAGATCAGATGTGCGACTGGAATTTGAACCTTTCCTCCGACAATTTTGCGACCCAGACAATCATCCATCCATGCACCTCCCCTTTTATCTGCAGGTCGTGCATAGGGGTCGAGATAAAAACCGGCTATCGTTTCTCCCTCTTCATTGGCAATTTGGAAATAGCGGACCTCTTCATTCCAGAGCGGAATCCCAGTAGAAACAGGCGTGACGGTAATTCCAAACAGTCGGTTTACCAGCTGGAAAAGACCATCCAGTACTTTCTCCAGAGAGAAATAAGGACGCAATTCTTCGTCCGTATAACTGAATCGCTGCTCGCGTAATCGTTCGGACCAGAAAGCAAAATCCCATTGGATGATGGGTTCCGTTTCGCCCTGTTCTGCGGCAAAGGTTTGCAGGTCTTTCAAATCTTGTTGACCGGCATCCCAGGCAGCCGAACGTAGTCGTTCTTCCATCTCCAGAACGGCTTCGATGCTGGGAGCCATTTTTTCTGCCAGACTGATTTCTGCAAAGTTTGCATAACCAAGGAGCTCTGCTTTTTCCTTGCGTAGTTTCAGGATCTGTGGGATCAGTGGAGTGTTATCAACCTCTCCCTCGGAAGCGCGAGTGATAAATGCCCGGTAGACATTTTCTCGTAATGTTCGATTTCGACAGTGTTGCATGAATGGACCGAAGCAGGGGAAATCCAGACTGATTCTCCAAGGCCCCTGCTCAGGGGTCGCTTCGGTGTCATCCTCTTTTTCGTCCCAAGTATTGTAGGACTGGGCTGTCAATTGTTTCAGGCTTTCCGGGAAACCAGCTACATCTTCAGTATCGGTGATGATGAGTGTAAACGCTTTGGTCGCATCCAGGACATTGTTGGCAAAGTTAGTGGCAAGACTTGATAACTCGGTAGCAATTTCATTAAATCGCGTGAGTTGTTCCCCCGTGAGAGCGATGCCAGCGAGTTCGGCTGACAGAAGATGTTTTTCAACAATCCGCTGTTGCGCATTATTAAGCTCGTCCCATTTACTGCTGTTCCGTAGTGACTTCATTGCGTCATAAATCGGTTTGCTTTGTTTTACACTTAACGAGAAAGCCACAATCTCTGGTAATACGCTTTCGTAGGCTTCACGTAATTCAGGGGTGTTTTTGACACCCAGTAAATGTCCAACAGGCCCCCAAGATCGTTCCCAGGGGTGGTCCAATTCTTCCAGAGGTTGCAATAAACCTTCCCATGTTGGTTCAGCCTCTTCTTCAATTTTTTTCAAATTGACCTGGGACTGTTTGAGCAGCGCCTGGACGGCTGGATGAATGTGATGTGGTTCGATGCGGTCAAAGAGGGGCAGCCCTTCTGAAACGAGAAGAGGATTGTCTGCTGATGTAGCTTGCTGGTCCATTCGAAATACGGTCCTTCTAGAGGAAATCTCTGATTCTCAAAGTAATTAGCGATCTACCGCTGGATGATGGTCTGTCTGTGAATCGAGGGGCTATCATAAAAAAGTCGAGGACTTATTTAAAAGGCATTCTATATATTCGCCGAATCGATACAATGCTTTGTAGGAAATTACTTGGTAAGAGCCAGATCGTGATAGCGTGGATTACGAAATATGCAAAATAACTTATCTTTCTGGTGGGGAATCGTTCTCGTAGTCTCATTCTCGGCGAATTGTGGTGCCGATGAACCAGAAAAATCGAATCTGCAGGAAAAATATAAGGAATTTCAAAAGAAGGTTCTACAGATGAAAACGATGGGCGGACGTCAATTCTGGGGTGATGTACAGTTTTTTCAAGGCTGGAAAATTCAACAGAACGTGATCAGCAAACATTATCGTCTGTTGAACTCTGCAGATCAGCGTCATGCAAGTGGAACACTGGAAGAATGTCAGAAACGATTGGAAGAAATCAAAAAAGCCGAACACTTGAAACCAATGCAGGGGAAAGCTGTGATCTTGATTCATGGTATTATTCGTTCCTCAAAATCATTCGATAAATTGAAGGCCGCCTGTCAAAAAACAGGTCGGATGGTGGTTCCGTTCGATTATCCCAGCACTCAACTAACGATACCCGAGAATGCAAAATATCTGGAACAGGTAATTCATTCATTAGAAGGAATTAAAGAAATTGATTTTGTCGTACATAGTATGGGGGGGCTCGTGGTTCGTTCATGGCTTGATCAACAATCGGTCGTCGATACCCGAGTGAAGCGGATGGTGATGTTGGGTGTACCTAACAGAGGCGCTGACATGGCGGACCGGTTTCGTTCCAACCTGTTGTTTAAAGTTATCTTTGGTCCCGCTGGTCAACAGCTGGTAACCGAGGAGAACAACGATTTTATTGCCGACCTGCCCACGCCTCCCTTTTCTTTTGGCATTATTGCCGGCGGTCGGAATACGTTGAAAGGATACAATCCACTGATTCGTGGAGACAATGATGGTACAGTGGGAGTACACAGCACACGATTACCGGGTGCTGCCGATTATATCTTACTACCCGTTTTACATTCCTTTATGATGAATGATTCAGAGGCGATTGCACATACTCTACGGTTTCTGGAGACGGGGCGATTTCGCGAGTCAGATGAAGTGCAACCGATTCCTGTCGCGGAAACAGCTACGAATCCCTGAATTCAAACGAGAGAGAATTTTTAAGTATCACGTTGAAATGGTGAATTTTTATAATCAAAAAAAATGAATGATAATCAGCATGGATCAAGACAAAAAACATCTTAAGCGACTTTCCCAAATACAGATTCTTTATGGAATTCTGAACCTGTTCGTATCTTACTTTTACTATCAGGAAATTTTTGTTCTCGTCGACGGTTATCGAAAAGACCTTGAAAAAAACAATCCGGAAGTACAAGTGGCGCTCTTGATAGGCTTCGGTTTTATACTGTTTTTAATTGGGATCGCAATTTTGTTTTGCATTATTCTGGCAGGACAATCTCTGGCTCTCTATGAGAATTATACTCTTTGTCTGGTCGTGGCAATTGCGGAATGTCTGATCGTCCCCATCGGAACCATCATTGGCGTGTATACCATTATCATCCTGCGACGTGATTCTGTGAAAAAGCTGTTTGCGATGCCCAAAGAAGAGAGCGGTTCAAGTTGATCTTTTGAGTCTACAATCGCCTCGTCTCATTCTTTCTGATAAAGCTCATTCTGTTTATGTCCGATTCACAAGCTACGCCCTCTTCGAAGCCCGTTCCCGCCTGGGGTTGGAAATTGATTAAATGGGCATTGCTGGTGTCGGTCCTTTATTATGTGGGACGTCAGGGATATCAGCTATATCAGGAACAACGTGAAGCACTCACTGACATTCAAATCAAACCGATGTGGCTGATTTTATCAGGCGTATGCAGTGTTGTTGCCTGGCTACCTTCTGTCTGGTTCTGGCAGCGAATGATGATTGAATCGGGCGACAGTCCGGGTTTCTTGCCCACAGCGCGGGCCTATTATTGTGGTCATTTGGGAAAATATATTCCCGGTAAAATTTCAGTCTTACTCATTCGCGCGACACTAATGAAAGAGTTTGGAGTGCGTGTTTCGGTAGCAGCATTAACGGCTGCCTATGAGACGTTGGCGGTGATGGGTGTGGGGTTGGTGCTTTTTCTGGCGCTGGTGCCTTATGTCATCAATGTAGATCAACTTGCCGAATGGCCCGCCTGGATTCAGTCCATTCAATCGCGGCCTGTGTTGGTACCGACACTGATTCTATTTGTTTTGTTTATCTCATTACCCTTCTTATCTCGTCTGATAAATCTGTTTTCACAAAAAATAACGAAATCCGATCTGGATGCATCCAAAGTAGAGAACCAGTCTTCGATTTCCATTCAATTGCTGTATGTGGGAGTTATTGCTTTTTTGATCAGCTGGGTTTTACACGGTTTAAGTTTGGGTCTGATTATTGCGTCGTTAGGGAATTCGGGACTGGATTGGCAGGAGTGGCCTCTCTGGACTGCTGCGATCTCTGCAGCGTTTGCCTTAGGTTTTGCTGCTTTATTTGCACCAGCAGGACTGGGAGTCCGCGAAGGACTGATTGCCTTGATTCTCGCTGGTTCCCCGACAATTGGACCGGTTAATGCCTTTGTTGCCGCGTTATTGATCCGAATCGTCTCATTTGTTAGTGAATTATTGACAGCCTTTGTTTTATACTACTGTTTCAGTAATCGTGTTCAAATTAATCACAATTCGACACAAAAAAATCCTGAAACACTCTGAAAAGTTGTTTTTATCTGTCGAGAGAAAGGGTTCAGTCATGCTCTCCATCATGATCCCGGTATTGAATGAAACCGAAAGTTTGCCGCAACTATATCAGGAAATCTGTGACACGAGCCAGGAGCATAATATCGATCTTGAAATGATCTTTATCGATGATGGTTCGACGGACACTTCCTGGGAAACTATTTCTCGTTTGGCGGCCAATGATGAGCGAGTTTCAGGGATACGATTCCGCAGAAACTTTGCCAAGGCGGCAGCGTTGACGGCGGGCATGCGGGCCGCACGTGGTTCTGTCATCATGATGATGGATGCAGATCTGCAGGATGATCCCAAGGAGATTCCCCAATTTTTAGAAAAACTGAATGAAGGTTATGATGTCGTTAATGGCTGGAAAGAACGCCGGCTTGATCCCTGGCATAAAGTCTATCCCAGTAAAGTATTTAACTGGATGGTCGGGAAACTGACTGGACTTCATCTGCACGATCATAATTGCGGATTGAAAATATTTCGTAAGGAAGTCGCAGCCGAAATTCGCATCTATGGGGAATTGCATCGTTTCATACCAGTACTCGCTGATGCTCGTGGCTTTAAAGTGACAGAAATTACCATTCATCATCGGGAACGACAGCACGGTCATTCCAAGTATGGAGTGAGACGTTTTCTACGAGGTTTTCTTGACCTGTTAACCGTGCGATTTTTAACAGGTTATGGGCAGCGTCCTCAACATATGTTAGGAGCCGTTGGTATCTGCTGTCTTTTCCTTGGTCTGTTGGGGCTCGGGTATCTGGGGTTTATCTGGACCCTCACTAATCTTTTTGGAATGGAACTGGGGCCAATCGGCAATCGACCGTTGCTGGCCTATTCAGTGGCCATGACAATTCTGGGGGGGCAGGCAATCAGCCTCGGTTTACTAGCGGAACTTATTGTCGCTTATACCGGTCGGCATCAGGATTCATACAGCATCGCGGAGAGAACCGGGAACGCAGCAGAGAATGAGCAGGAGTTGATTGTCTAAAGTGATGCAGCATGCCTCACTGTCAATTCCTCTTATCTCCTGACTCTGTAGTTTTGTCTGAAAGTACAATTTGTAATGAAGATTACTTTTCTCGGAGCAGCCGGCGAGGTAACTGGCAGTCAACATTTGATCGAAACAGACTCGCGACGAATTTTGCTGGATTGCGGATTGTTTCAGGGTCATCGTGAGGAATCGTATTTAAAAAACAGCCAGTTTGCATATCCGCCGGAATCTCTGGACGCTGTTTTTTTATCACACGGGCATATGGATCATTGTGGCAATATACCACAGCTTTACAGCAAAGGCTTTCGTGGACCGATTTTTTGTACTTCGGCAACAGCAGACATCGCTGAAATTATGCTGAAGGATAGTGCCCATATTCAGGCAGAAGATGCCCGGTATATGGCAAAAAAATTAGAAGAAAAACATCCGCCCATTGAACCGCTCTATTCACAAGATGATGTGATTGAAGTTGCCAAGCAATTTGAACGTCTGGAGTATCACGAGTGGCACGAATTGGGAGAAGATCTCAAGGTGCGTTTTTTAGACGCCGGTCACATTCTAGGTTCTGCCATCATCGAATTGAAAATCAAAGATCAGAGGGAATGGAGGCATCTGGTCTTTACCGGCGATTTAGGTCGACGAGATTTACCTCTACTCAGAGATCCGGAAACGATTGAAGGCTGTGAGATATTAATTTCAGAAAGCACCTATGGAAATCGAGTGCATGAAAAGGCCACAGACCTGAAAGAGGAACTTTTTCAGATTATTGATGAAGCATATCGTGTTGAGGGGCGTGTCATCATTCCAGCATTCAGTTTAGGCAGGACACAGCAGATCATTTATTATTTGAATGATCTATATAATGAAAAACGGTTACCACATATTCCTATTTTTGTTGACAGCCCGCTCTCAACAAAATTGGTTTCCGTATTCCGACATCATATTCATGAAATGGACAATGAAGTTCAGGCTGTGATCGAATCGGATCGAGATCTGTTTGGATTTTCATTACTCGATTATGTCTCTACGCGCGAAGAAAGTATCGCGCTCAATAAAAGAAAAGGGGCCTTTGTCGTCATTGCCGGGAGTGGTATGTGTGAAAATGGTCGTGTACGTCATCATCTGAAAAATGGAATTGAAAAAATAGAAAATACTGTTGTACTCATGGGCTATCAAGCTGCTCACACCCTGGGGCGTCGATTAGTAAACCGCGTACCCAAAGTGAAAATATTTGATCGATATTATCAGGTAAAAGCGAAAGTAGTTCAGCTCAGCGGGTTGTCCGGTCATGCAGATGTTGTTGACTTTAAATGGTGGTATGAAGAATCGGCAAAACGTGGAAATATTGGCCAGGTGTTTCTAGTCCATGGTGAGCCCGAATCCGCAACGGCCCTCTCTGAATTGATTCGCGATCAGTGTGATCTGGAGCCCATAATTCCTCAGTATCAGCAATCTTTCGAAGTTTAAAGCTGAGATGAAACAAGCAATCAAACATCCTGATAAAAGTCTGCCTGCATTGGGAATTCGACAACCCTGGGCGGAACTGATTCTGCGTGGAATTAAAACAATCGAAATCCGCTCCAGCCAGACCCGGATTCGTGGACCAATCTATATTTATGCTTCCAAAAAACTGGCAAAAACGCCGCATGCTGATATAGCAGCCGAGAAAGCGGGGCTCAATGTTGAAGAGCTGCCCAGGGGCGTATTAATTGGGACGGTGGAAATCGTTGACTCGTTTCCCGTTCATCGAAAACATACTATTTCTGCGGGAGTTCCCGCCCAGCTTCTAAAAGGTAAATTCGGCTGGAAGCTGGCGAATCCTGAACGCTTGCAGACACTGATCATCCCCGACTATCTGCCGTATGGTGTCTGGTTTTATCCCTATTTGCGTAAAAAGACCGGCGTTCGAAAGAAGTAGTTGCGCTATGAGATGAAAACGATCAACCTTTTGTTGCTGCCACCATTTCGCCAGCATAATCGCCGATGGTTTTGATAACGGAGTCATGACTTTGATTGGGATCAGAAAACGCAGCAAATTGTTTCACGATAGCCGAACCAATAATAAACCCGTCCGCTTTACCTCGTAGCGTGTTGACATGCTTTGGTTGACTGATACCAAAACCAACGGCCAGAGGCAGATCTGTCAGTTTACGCAATGATTCCAGATGTGTTGTTAATTCTGGTGGAAGCTCATCACGAACACCGGTGATACCTGCGACCGAGATACAATAGATAAACCCACTGGCGGCTTGCATAATGCGCTTCGTACGACCTTCCGGGGTCAGCGGTGAAACGAGTTGGACCAGATCCAGGTTTGCCACATTAGTCTTCTCTGCAAATTCCGGTGCTTCATCACCTGGTAAGTCAGGCACAATCAGTCCGGAGAACCCGGCAGTTCGAGCTTCCTGCAAAAATTTGTCTGCCCCATAACGATAGATAATTGCATAAGAGACCATGCCCACTAAGGGAGGTAGAGTAATAGATTGATCTGCTGACAGCACTTTCAAAGCTTCGAACAGCCTATGAACCTGAAATCCGTTATTTAAAGCCCGAGTGTAAGATTCTTGAATGACGGGGCCATCTGCAATAGGGTCGCTGTAAGGAAAACCGACTTCAATCAGGTCAACGCCTCGGCTTGCCAGCTCTCTTAAAACGGCGACTGTGGTATTGAGGTCTGGGTCCCCAGCAGTGATAAACGGCATGAACGCCATTCGGTTTTCTGAGGCCACCTGCTTAAATTTATCAGAAATTGATGTTGTCACGATTTAATACAATACTTTTACAGGAAGAAGAGAAACGTTTAATAGACGATGTGGATGGATATCAAGGAATTAAATTTCCTGGCCTAACAGGCGAGCGACTTCATTTACGTCCTTATCGCCACGACCGGACAGGCAGACGACGATCGTCTCATCAGGACTGGACTCACGTGCCACTTTGAGGGCGTGGGCGATTGCATGTGATGATTCAATAGCCGGAATAATTCCTTCCAACTTAGCCATCACCTGGAAACCTTCCAACGCTTCGTCGTCGGTAATCGCTGCATAGTTGACGCGACCTGAATCTTTCCAGTAACTGTGTTCCGGCCCGACTCCCGGGTAGTCCAAGCCTGCAGAAATCGAATGCACGTCCGAAGTTTGCCCATCGTCATCCTGTAAAACATAACCAAAGCTACCATGCAGCACCCCTTTGGCACCATAGCTGAGTGTACTGGCATGCTCGCCCGGTTCCGGTCCTCTTCCGCCAGCTTCCACGCCTGTCAGTTTTACTGATTCATCGTCAATAAACGGGTAAAACATCCCGGCTGAATTAGAACCCCCTCCGACACAGGCGATTACCTGATCGGGAAGTTTACCCGTCTGTTCGAGACATTGCTCTCGCGTTTCAGAGCCGATGACAGATTGAAAATCGCGGACCATCATAGGAAAGGGGTGAGGCCCGATGACAGAGCCGATGATGTAGTGAGTCGTTTCCACACTCGACATCCAGTCACGCATGGCTTCATTGACAGCGTCCCGCAAAGTGCGAGAACCGCTGGTCACACTCCTCACTTCGGCCCCCATCATTTTCATATTGAACACATTCAGTTTTTGACGGCGAATGTCCTCTTCGCCCATATAAACGATGCATTCGAGACCGAAGCGGGCACAGGCGACCGCAGAGGCAACACCATGCTGGCCGGCCCCGGTTTCCGCGATGATACGTTTTTTCCCCATTCGAATTGCTAATAATGCTTGACCGATGGTGTTATTGATTTTGTGAGCGCCCGTGTGATTGAGGTCTTCCCGTTTAAAGAATATCTTTCCTCCGCCACAATGTTCAGTCAGCCGTTCCGCAAAATAAAGCGGGTTAGGGCGTCCGACATAATGTTTTAACAGATCATCCAGCTCGTTCTGGAAAGTGGGATCCTGTTTCGCTTTCTCATATTCCTCAGTCAATTCCTCCAGGGCATGCATCAGCGTTTCAGGTACAAATCGCCTGCCAAATTCGCCAAATCGACCGGCAGAATCAGGCACGTTAGATAAACTCGTTGTCATAATGGGCTCAAATATTTTCACTGTAAATTAAAATAGGGTTTGCTCTGACCATTATTGAATTCCCGGTGCCGATGGTCAATGCCCCTCAAACGGACCGTTGAGATTCAGGAAAGGTTCGACACAGATTTCAGTAATTCGGGATTGTAATGAGTTGCTATATGTACTTTGGTATCATGCTTTTGGGTCGTTTTAGACACAATTATGGAACTGTCCAGTCAGAATGGTGTAGGAATTTCCCAAAAATATGATAAAATGCGGGGTGCGAATTGTGAAGCGATTTGTTTCACAAGAAGTTTAAGAGGGAGAATGAATTATGAATGCGTCAGATCAAAAATTGGCCGAAGCCATTAATCAAGAATCCGTTCACATTGATGAATTGGAGCGGTATTGCCTCATAGAGAGCAAACCCCGCGGTTATCAGAATTTGGATGATAGCGACATTATCATCCCTTCTTTCGGAAGCGCGCTCCGCGCTGCTCGTCGGGAATTAACAGACTTCGAGTCTCCTGTAGGTTAAGTCTGTACCAGAGAAAAGTTATCCTTATGGAGCAACTGGAAAGATTTGAGCTGTGATGAAGTAGCGCTCGCCTTCTCGCTCAACGATCAGTTCTGGAGCCCATCTCAGTATTTCTTTTTGTTCATCTTTTCGGAATGCATCGAATTTTCGATAACTAAACTGGTTCGGCAATGGAGGATTCAGGACTCCTTCTTTCACGAGGTTTTCAAACCGAGATGGTGTAACGTAACTGGTAAAGCCATAGGTGAGTCGATATCGCAGTATTTCCCACCAATTCACATAGACATAAGCGAGATGTTCTGCCTTGAACTTTTGCTTGATCTCTTTCACAGGTTTCATGGAACGCAACTTCTCAGGCACATCAGGTTCAGATAGCGATGTCCATTTTTGAAAAAGATCATGATCGAAAACGGTATTATAGATTACAGGAAAATCAGCATAAAAAAGTTCTGCATCACCAACAGAGAGCACTACCTGCTTTGGCCTTAGCTTCATCTGATTTAGCTGCATGATTTCCGGTCCGGTCATCGAGAGTGCAAACTTGCGCGCATAGTTCAAATCACTCAAATAGGCGTTGTAACCACTCAGGCCACTCGTTGCGATGCCGAGATTAAAAAGAGCAGCAAATAGAATGGCAATGGACAGACTGATTTTCCAGATTCGCTGTGTGCTCCAGGTGGCACCAACGCCCGCCAGTACTGCAACCACGGGAATCAGCGGAACCCAGAATCGGTCAATTCGGTGAGTCATCAACCACCATGAAAGAAAAAGGAATCCGACATAAATCCACAGCCAGTAGATCAGCTCGCGGTGTTCGCGCTTCAAAAGGGCAAGTGGTGCTAAGCTGAACAACAGTGGGCTCAACCAGTCACTTTTTAGCGTGACATCAATCAGTTTAACTCCGAGGTCCTTCAAATCATGTGCATTCGGGCTATGGGCGGTTTTCCACTTTGCATTTAGTTGTTCATTCCAATCGGCTCCGCCAAATACCGAATAGAGCAGGGGATAAATGGGATTACCGGTCTCCACAATATTTTTCAATAGCCAGGGACCGATAGCGAGTAGTGTGCCGATAGCAAAGACGACTGCTAGTTTGAACGTGATAGCTGTTCGTAATTGCTTATCTTGTTTCAGGATACCCCAACTGAATCCTAGTAATGTGAGGCCAAGAGGGATGACGACCGACAACACGCCCGGATATTTACAGGCCATCGCCGAACCGGATAATAAGCCGGTCAGACAGGCATAGGCCCAAAGCGAAGACTTACCGTTTTCTGGAGTGGGTTGAGCGGCTGGTTCCTGCTTAGATGGTTTTTCGGGTATTAAAAGTTTTAACGCCTGAATCGTAAGAATCAAACTCATCAAACTGGCCATTAGATAAAAAGAAAGAGCCCCTTCAGTATATGCGATAATCGAAAGCCGATAGGTCCAGGGGGTGGTCAAAAAGATCGTTGCTGCCAACCAGCCCGCATTAGAACCAAACCAGCGCCGTGCAGTTGCAAATACCCCTAATGCGGTGAATAGGGAAAAACTCATCAGAACGAGTTTTCCTGCTTGCGCGCCAGAATACAAGTTGGCTTTTAATGTCATCGCCAGTAGCGTCAGCATCTCGGTCAGAAAGGGGAAGCTGGTATAAACATTATGCGGCAAAAAACCAATAAAACCTTGTTGGTAGTATTCTTTTGGACCTCCGAAATGATATTCCAGTACATCAAAATCGGTAGAGGGTAACATGGAACCCAGGAACATACTCAGCACAAATGGGGTGATCAACAAAAGACAGACGCCTCGAAATAGCATATCGTGTGTGATGGCGTCGGGCAGAGAAAATGTGCAGGGCAAGGCGGAGCCGGTTTTTACTTTCGATTCTCGACATGCTGAAAAACATCCCAGCAATGCCGACAACACCAGTAGCAGGTAACAGAGACTCTGGGATAAAATTCCGAGCAAGCCTCCGCCTAAGGTAAGCAATGTAATGACAGAAATTCCTACCCCATAAGCGAATACCGTCCGCTCTGCTGTAAAAGGGGCTAACGGAATTTTGATCAGCTTTGTGATCATCTGACCCAGACCCCAGGCCCCCGCAAGGATGACAAACGCAATCCCGATCAACGGAAAACGTTGTGGGAAGTAGGCCCAGCCTGATGGGGGCGGGTTCTCCACAGGCAGCGGGTCCACCAGATCCAGTATCAGAAAAGGGAGATGTGTCAGTACATCCCAACGGCTCGTAGCGGGATTACTATTAGGAAGAGTGAAACTGATGAAGGCGACGAAAAACAACCACAACCAGATCAAAGCGCCGTTCATGAAATTCGGACGATCTTCCAGATCGGGAGTTGTTGAATTTAGTGCAGCTGGCTTAGTCATCAGTGGCAGTCTAAACAGTATGAAAGTTGATTATCGATTCATTAAGAATGGTTCAGGTGCATTGTTTCCAGTCGAATCCGAGATCCAGTGAGATAGCAGAATGTGTGAGCGCGCCGATACTGATTCGTTCCACTCCCGTTTCCGCGATACTGCGAACACGTTCCAGGTTGATGCCTCCCGATGCTTCCAGCAATGTGGTCGGCGATTGTTCATTTCGTAGTTGTATTGCCTGTTTCAATGTTTCCGGCTTCATGTTGTCCAGTAGAACAATCTCGGGCTTTGCCTGCAACGCATCGACAAGTTGATCAAGTGTGTCAACTTCTACTTCAATTCCTTTTTCCCCATTGACTGATTCTCGTGCCTGTCTAATCGCATCTGCGATTGTGGAGTCTGAATTTCGTGTGGCCCATGCAGCCAGATGGTTGTCTTTAATTAAAATACCATCATAAAGTCCGATGCGATGATTGGTGCCTCCGCCGGCTTTAACCGCATATTTTTCAAGTATGCGCCAGCCTGGAAGTGTTTTACGAGTATCGAGAATTATAGCGCTGGTTCCCTGGATTGCCTGCACATATTTTGCTGTGAGGGAAGCAACTCCACATAAGTGTGTCATGAAGTTCAGGATCGTCCGCTCACCAATCAGAATTGATGCCAAAGGACCGGAATAGGTTGAAATAATTGAACCAGGTTCCAATGTATCGCCGTCAGACAAATGCTGAGTACATTTCACTTCCGAATCCAATTCAGAAAAAACGAGCGAGGCAAGTGGCGTACCAGCCAGAATCCCTGTTTCTCGGGAGACGATTTGGATCTCTCCCTGGTCGACCTTATTGATCAAAGCCCGGCAAGTGAGATCACCAGCCTGATTCAGGTCTTCCTCCAGACTTAGTTTGATCAGTTTTTTTGCTGCCGCTATCTGGATTTCAGTAAAGGTTATGGTCACTGTGAATTCTCTGGCTTTTCTGGAAACGATACCTTTGTCGGTAAGCGATTGAGCAGGTTAAAATTGAAATATGTTGTTGGAATCAAATAAATAGTATAAAAGAGCAAATATAGAATATCATAGTCGTCTGTAGTATTACATGTAATCAGGAGAAAACCATGATTGTGGGGGTGCCGCGTGAAATCAAGCAGGATGAGTACCGGGTTGCTTTAATTCCCGTGGGAGCAGAGGAACTGACTTCTGCAGGGCATACTGTCCTTGTGGAACGCGGTGCCGGCTTAGGTAGTGGAATACCCGACGAACTCTATGTAGAAAATGGAGCCGAAATTGTGGAATCGGCAGAAGAACTGTTTTCTCGTTCAGAGTTGGTAATTAAAGTCAAAGAGCCACAACCGGTAGAATGGGCATTACTCAAACCGGGCCAAATTTTGTTTACCTATTTTCACTTTGCCGCGGACGAAGCCTTAACACGCGGTTTTCTGGAAACTGGCGCGACAGCAGTTGCTTACGAAACTCTGGAAGGAAGCGGTGGGCAACTACCATTATTGACCCCCATGAGTGAGGTTGCCGGGCGCATGAGTATTCAGGAGGGCGCCAAATATCTTGAACGACCTCAGCTGGGGCGTGGAATACTACTGGGAGGTGTTCCCGGCGTGCCACCCGCTCATATTGTGATACTCGGTGGTGGAGTTGTGGGAAAAAATGCAGCCCAGATAGCAGCTGGCTTTCAGGCTGATGTCGTGATACTTGATATCAATGTGGATCGCCTGAGATATCTTGAAGATATCATGCCCGCCAATGTAAATACGTTATATAGTGACCGCCATAATATTCGTGCAGAACTGGAGCTGGCTGATCTGGTGATTGGTGCCGTTTTGATTCCCGGAGCCCGCGCACCTGTATTAGTACCTGAGTCGTCACTGAAAATGATGAAGCCGGGAGCCGTGCTCATTGATGTCGCCGTCGATCAGGGTGGCTGCATTGAGACATCACGTCCTACAACGCACTCTGATCCCACGTTTGTGGTAGAAGGGGTGGTACATTATTGCGTTGCCAATATGCCGGGCGCAGTCGGTCGTACAAGCACTTATGCTTTATGTAATGTGACTTTGCCTTATGCATTGAAACTGGCCAATCTGGGACTGAATGCAGCCTGCTCGCAGGATCATGGGTTACTGACGGCAGTAAACATTCATCAAGGACAGATCACCAATCATGCTGTTGCAAAGACGTTTGGACTCGAATGGAAAGAGTATATCACTTGATAAAAAAAGAGGTGAGAAACTGATTCTCACCTCTTTGAATAACAGATTGATTTAAAATAAATCAGACTGATTAAATCAGTGGTCCTGACCAATCGGCAAACTGGTTGTCAAATTCTTCGTCAATCATTTCATGATCGACGATTTCTTCCAGTTCGAAATCATGGGCAAAGTCAAATCGAGATGATGTTTCATCAATTCTGATTTTTCCGAACTCATCAAACGGAATTTGTTCAGTTTCATAAGAATTATCAAGCAAGGATCCAACCAGTTGATCCAGGTCAGTTGGTGCTTTAGTGCTTAAGACGGAGTTTTGCAACTGGGATAAAGGAGCTGAAATCCATTCAGATTGTTGTTCTGATATGACAGTTGTTTCCTGACTGACAGATTGAACAACTGTCTGCGAAGGCTGAACTGTTGACGGTGCAATCGCCGATGAACGAACTGATTTTTTAATGGATCGAGTTGTATTCGGTGTATTGCTGACCGGAGTCGCGGATGCAGCCATGAGCGGAGCACTGATGGGAACAATAACCGCCCCGGCAGCATCTGCATAAGCGGCTTGCAGAATTTGAACATCTAATGTCGAGATCATTTTCCGTGTGGAGGGATCAAGATCGTGCCCCATGAGGTCATTGGGATAGAAGTTCTCATCAATATGTAGCCCATCGTCTGACAATGGAGCCACAAAATCCCAACTGGCAAACTGTACCTGCCCGGAGTTACTGGTTTCCACATGGTCCGAGAAGGCAGAGTAGCCTGTGCTAAATCCGGCAGCATGGCCGACTTCATGTAAAAGCACGGTGTAGAGATCGTAGTGTCCTTCTGCTGCAGAGCCTGCGATGGCTTGACCATTACTGTCAAAGGAAAGCCCTTCGATGGAAGAGTACCAACCAAGGCCGGCTGCATCGTCATCAATATAGACGCGCCCTTTAACCGGAATACCGTTTTCATCAAGTTCCAGAATCTGGCCTTCACCAAGCTGTTGACCACCTAGATCAGTCACTACAACCTGAATCGCCAGGTCTTCGTTACCAGTCGCTGTTTTCCATTCATCAACAGCAGAGTCAATCAGTTCATTTAAGGAGTTATCGCCTTCTGTTGTAATTGAAGAACCATACCATTCTTTCGGGAAGTTAGAAGGGAAGGCCACATCCTGACCGCTTGCTCTGTTACTACCGTAGTTTGCTGCAAAGTAAGTCAGATCTCTAAAGTTGATTTTTCCACTTTTGTCAAAGTCCAGAGACCAGGAAATTCCAGATGTAGAATCGATGACAGACGTTCCATAATAAGATGCAAAAGTCATCAAGTCCCTGAAGTTAATAACTCCATTATCGTCCAGATCGAAAGGAACGGCCCATAATTCTGTAGTTGGTGATTGAGCTACCGAAGCAGTGACGCCACCAAAGTCGGAAATATCAAGTTGAGCATTGATGACTTGAATTCCCAGGTTATGTGGGCCTAAGAAACCTGATGTTTTATCAATGGAGACACCGTCATCACCTAATGATTCAAACTTCACACGTCCGAGGAGAACCTGATTTCCGGATCCCAGTGTGACATGATTATTTTGGCCACTAATGCCTGAAACGGTTCCATTCAGATCGTTAATCGAAGAGGAGTTAGAATTACCAAAGGCCGAACCAAACTCTACAGCAGTGGCAGTAAAGAAGTTTGTGTTGTAATTCAAGTCAAATGTACCACCACTGATTCCTGATCCATCAGTTGTTGTTCCCCAGACTTCAATCCAGAAACTGTCCCATTCATCAATCCACTGTTCACTTTGAGGAACAGAACCAGTTTCACCGTTGGCGTCCGTTGATGTGGGGGTTGAAACAAGTGAAGTACTAATGGTTGTTTTTGCAGAGGCTGTACCCGTCAGTGGTGCGCCGCCAGGATCAAGGATTGTTCCAGTGGCGACAGTCGAGGGGAAGAATTCCAGGATCTGCAAGCCACTAAAGGTGTCAGCCACAAATGCCAGTGTGCCTGTGACATGTAAACTACGGGCACTTCCCGGAGTGTCAAAGGTATTAGCTAATGTGGGATTAGTGGGGTTCGTGATATCGACTACTTGTAGGCCCGCAGCAGAATCTGCAACGTAAGCAAAATTACCTACAACGCGGACACCCGTGGCGACTCCGGACGTATTCAAGCTGCCAACAATAGAAGCCGTTGCCGGTGTGCTGATATCAATAACCTGTAATCCACCTTCTCGATTTGCGACATAAGCGAAGTTACCAACGACATCCAGCCCAATAGTAGCCCCGCCGGGAGTTGCCACATTGTGAATTTGTGTTGGATTTGTGGGATCGGTGACATCGACAATCTGCAGACCATTATTGCCATCGGTAACGTAAGCAATATTTCCAATCACTTGAACACCGCCGGCCAATCCACCCGGAGTCGCTACGCCGAAGCTCCCCAGATGAGCAGGGGCCGCAGGATTTGTCACATCAAAAATTTGGAGTCCACCGCCGTTACCGCTGTCGTCAGCGACATAAGCCAGGTTGCCAATCACTTGAACTCCACGTGCACGGGCCGGAGTTGCAACACTACCAACAAAGGTTGGGTTGGATGGATCAGACACATTCAGAATTTGAAGACCTGCTTCACCGACAGCCAAGTAAGCCAGGTTTCCGACAACATCAATACCCTGGGCGATTCCGAGGTTATTAAAGCCGTATGCTCCCACATTAAATGGGTTTGATGGGTCAGCAACATTAAAGACTTGCAATCCACCATCGCGATCAGCGATATAAGCAAAGTCGCCGACAACATCAACGGCGACAGCCGCGTCTGAGGTAGCAGAGCTACTACGAGATGCAATACTGGTTAGGAAGACGGCTCGTCCATTGGGGTCAAGGTTTTCCAGAATGACTTCAAATGTTTCAGGGCCTTCTGTAAAACCGTCATCAAATACCGAAACATTAACAGGTAGCTGAGTGACGCCGGGATTGAAGGTCAGTACTTGACCGTTGATTCCCTGGAAATCAATAGGAATGTTAATCGAACTGGCAGTACCATCGATTGTTGAAGCTTCAACTGTGATGGGAACATCAACCGGATTGGAAAGTTCGACCAGGAATTGGAACGGGCCGTTATCTTCGGTGTCAATGACCGGCGTAATTGAGAGAGTTGCAGTATCATCATTTCGTATGGTCGCCTGACCGCCTCCTGTTCCCACTGTTACTCCGCGACCTCCATCTTGCAGGCTCAGTGCATCTAAGAATGTTGAGAAGAGTTCGTCAGCTTCCACGATATTGTCATTATTGACATCGACAGTAAAGGTTTGAGTCAATTGGCTGCCAGAGACAAATGTAATGACTCGATCGCCGTTGTTCAAAGCGGTGAAGTCGCCATTGGCGGCAATGGCTGTGTTATCTTGAGTCAGGACATCGATAGAAACATCAGTGTCGACTTGATTCGAAAGTGTGACGGTGAATGTGAAAGGACCGTTGGACTCCAAGGTTGAAACATTATTGATTGTTAATTCTGCTGCATCATCATTTTCAATAGTACCCTGGGCGACTGGCCCTAAAATAATATTGCGTCCGGAGTTAACAAGGTTCCCCATGACAATATCGAAGACTTCATCAAGTTCGACTTTATCATCATCTATGACATCAACAGTAAAGGTTTGGGTCTGAGGTCCACCAGCTGTGAAATTGATGACTTGATTGAGAATAGCATTAAAGTCACTATCAGCAGCGGTCGCAGTATTATCTTGCGTCGAGACATTAAAGCTGATGTTGGTATCTATCGGGTTGGAAATGGTAGCCGTAAATGTGAAAGGACCATCTGAACCATCCTCTTTCTTTGATATGTTGTTGATTGTGATGAGGCCAGAGTCATCGTTTCGAATGACACCTGTCCCATTCGTGCCAAGAATCACATCGCGGCCATTGTTTACCAGATTGCCTAATATTGTTTCAAAGATCTCATCCAGTTCAACGATATCATCAACGGTAACCTGTACGTCAAAAGTCTGGAGCAGAGGGTCACCAGAGACGAAAGTAAGAGTTTGGCTGCCCAGATTGATGGGTGTGTAATCATTAGTGGCGACAGTAGCTGTTCCATCCTGAGTGGCGACATCAACAGCGATATCAACATCAACGGGGTTCGACATCGCAACAGTGAATCTAAAGACTCCGGGGCCAGCACCGATATCTGAGTCTTCAAATTGAGAGACATTTCCGATACTGAGAATCGCCTGGTCATCGTTGAGGATGGTCCCGGTGCCGAGTGCCCCAACGGTGCTCACATCTCGACCGGTGGCATTTAAATTACTGAGAATGGCAGTGAAGATTTCGTCGAGCTCTACTTTATTATCGTTGGTAATATCAACAGTAAAGGCCTGGGTCTGTGATCCGCCACTCACAAAGGTTAATGTTTGATCTCCGATACCGACCGGTGTGTAATCATTGTCTGAAACAAGGGCGGTGCCATCCATCGTTTCAATATCGACTGTCACATCGACATCAACTGCGTTCGACATGGAGACCAGGAAGATAAAGGGTCCATTTCCTTCATTCAAAGTGACATCACTGATGGTAAATGTCGCAGTATCATCATTAAGGATCGTACCAGTGGCTTCACCACCACTCAAGGCGGGAGCAATTTCTACGTCGAATCCGTTCGCATTCAGACTACTCAGGGCAGCAGTTAACCGTTCGTCCAGTTCGACTGTGTCATCATCGATAATGGCCACAGTAAAGTTTTGCGTTAAGGGATCACCTGAAACGAATGTTAGCGTTTCACTCTTAGATACATAATCATTATTGAGCACAGTGGCTTCTAAATCCTGTGTAGAAGCTAGGACACTGATGTTGCCAGCAACTTGGGTTGAAAGTTCTACTGTGAAAGTGAGTAGTCCGGAAAGGATATCTTCTGAGACAGATTCACCGACGATTGTGATCTCAGCCTGATCATCGTTCTGAATTGTTCCTCGACCATTGGTCCCGAGGACCACGTCAAGTCCACTCGCCTGAAGATCGCTCATGATGACATCGAAGTATTCTTCGAGTTCAACAATCATGTCTGTATCGACGGTCACGGAAAATGTGTTGGAGAGAGTGAGTGCAGCGATTGCAAAATCATCTACGAAAACTGAAGTATAATCACTATCACCAACAGCAGTGCCACCAGCAACAGCAGTACCATCTTGGGTCTGTAAATCTACAGTAACGCTCGCGTCAACAAGATTTGAAAGGGAAGCCGTGAATGTAAAGACTCCAGCACCAGATCCTGCGTCTTCATCTTCGAATTGAGTAACCATGTTAATGTTGAGCACAGCCTGATCATTATCATCAATAGTTATCTCAGCTGTGTTCTGACCTGTCGGATTAATCAGGGCGTTGAATTGAACACCGGAGATCTCAAAATTAATGGTCTCATCTGCTTCCACGATATCGTCACCATTGATGATGATAGAGAATGTGGTTTGCAAATCATTGGCGGCAAACGAAACGGGTGTGTTAGCGGCGAAGGCCGCATAGTCGACTCCCGAATCAGCAGAGCCAGTAAGAAGGTCGGAAATCAAAACAGTCGAGACTGCCCCTGATTTATCTCGGGTCAAAGTGACATCCAGAGTTGTGGTGGTAATACCATCTGTTTCTGTGACAGTATAGGTGGCTGAAGAAAATTGAACCGTTGGTGGATCATTGACCGTGATTTCTATGATATCTGTATCTGTTTCATCAGTGCCGTCAAATTCCCCTTTATCATTTGTAAACATGGTCAGCGTAGCTAGACCTGTCACACTGGCAGATGTGTAGTAACCTGCATCTGGTGTCCAGGTGGTTCCTTCCAGAGCAGCATTTACATCAGCCAGAAGCCCAGTGAAGATTATATTTGTTGATGTTGAGGCTGGGTTCACCGTGATATTGTTGGTTGAACCAAGGACGATTGTTCCATTGACTGCAGTCAATGTTACTTCAACTATGCCATCTCCCAAAAATGCATCGGGGTCTGTGACAGTGAGTGCATTTCCATTCGCGGCTGAAAAAATGAGAGGTGTTTCAGCTTCCGTCTCTACATCAAAGTTTGGCGGAGCGTCTGGAATCGGTGTGCTATCAATGTTGTTAACTGGTGGATCATTGACACCATCGGTCACAACAACGGTAAACGAGGTTGATAAGTCTGCCTGATTGGGCTGCAATGAGTTTCCAGCGAGATCTTTGACACCCGTCAAATCTGAGTTGTCTACATCAATCGTGTAGAGTGTGTCCAGACTGAAAACGCCAACAATCGAAGTGAAGATCGCTTCATTAGTATTAGAATTATAGCTGAAGAAATAATCTGTACCTTCAACCAGAGTACCTGATGTGGAACTGGTTTCGAACGTCAATGTAAATTGCGATGAATTGATCAGAGTATCATCAATGCCAATTCCAGTATCCTGTAATTCCACAATCATGGTTGTGAACAATTCGGGGTTGGCTATGTAAACTTCTGTCAGATTGTTATTAAGATCAACGCCATTGGCATCATTGTCAGCAGGTAAGGCAATAATCGCCGTCGGTCCTACAAAGTCAGCTCGTTCAATTGCACCCCGATCTTTAAAGATGTTAGATCCCAGTCCTGGAGGGGGAGTTTGAGTTGGGTCATCAACACGTAATTGTCCGAATGCATCGTAATTAGGTGCAAAGATATCAGAATTGGGCATTCCAAATGGATCTTTGACATTCACAAAATCGGGCCGATCGGCCAAGCTGTTCAGGGAACTGTCAATGGCTTGACTGTTATCTTGGAGATAGAAATTTCCTTGCTCGGGATTTACGAATAAAGGATCGTCAGCTCCAAGCAGAAGCGCATTACTACCGATTGTTCCATTAGCGCTATTCCCTTTGAATAAGTTGGCGCCAACTACATTCGGGATACCGGTCGCAGATTGCAAATCGATACCAATATCAGTGTTTGCGATAATGTTATTCAGGATCGTAGTCGTGGCAAAATTTTCGACGACGATACCTTGTCCTGCAGTCGGGACTATCGCATTAGCTGTTCCTGCTCCTGCAGAAACAAAGGCGCTTGCATCCAGGACAGAAAAGGGACCAGTGTCTAACATTTCACCAATTGGAACAGGATTCAGCAATTGAACACCGGGTGCCTGCAGAGGAAATGTATCGGCGGCACTCAGGTTAACAACATACCCCAAGTCTGCCAAACTTCCAATCGTAACTGTACTGATTGGATTCGCCACACCAGAATTCAGGAATCCAGTCATCAATTCATTATTCAAATCTGATTCTCGCCAGTGAGCATCATTTGTACCGGGACCGGCCGAGCCTTCGACTGGCACATCTACGACACTGCGACCCAACAGTGCATTGTATTGGGCGATCGCTTCAGGTCCAGTAAAACGAGGGTCTGTAGTACCACCATTCAATAGCAGACCGAGACTGTTCCAAATTGTGCCAATTCCGATGACATGACCCATTTCGTGCAGAATCACATCAACCAGTTGGCCGCTGGCTTCCAGAGCTGCAAGATCTGCACTGTCAAACTGCATAATTCCAGAAGAGGGAATGAAGGAACCATTCCGCACAGTTTGAGGACCAGCCTGTCCCAGAATTCCGCCGACACCATCAATAGAAGGAGCGGAAGCTTCGATTACCAAGTCATCGACCAGACCGAAGCCTGTAACCATGACGTCGGGAACGTCTCCGAGAATGATTTCGCTCCAACGGTTAGCCGCCTGTTGGAAAATCGCCTGCTGGCTGGCAGTTAAACTTGAGTCCGTAAACACCACATCAATTGTGTATTGAGACGCTGGTGACGGTGTGTCAACGCCGCCACCCACAAGGGTGTTGTTAACAACTTTGGTATAAGAAACCGCAGCAGGATTATTTGAAGTGCTGCTGTTGGCATCACCGCTGACTCGAATACCGCCGAGTCCATTAGCGAATTCTGTAACGACGTTATTCTGAATAGTAACGCCTGGTGCAAAGCCGAGTCCGCCATCGAAGAAGTCATTTAACTCGGGGCCGTTAATCACACCACCGGCTTGAGAGCGTTCAGTGGTTCCGCCACCTGCAGTAGGGCCAGCGTTAACTGTTTCGCGTAAACCAGCATCGATATTAATTCCATATCCAGAAACACTGCTGATAGAATTGGATTCGATGGAGATATGACCCTGCTGACGCTCCAGGTTTCGATCACCAAGTTGACCATCCTCACGAATCAAATTGTCATTCGTATCCAATTGAGTACTGATGACAAGATCAGGAAGTTGATCATTGGGCGGTGCAGCATAGTCCGTGCCACGTCGAATTTCTAACTGATAACCTCCTGAAAGTAATTGAGTGGGCGCACCAAAAGTTGGATTTTGAGGTACATTAAAGAAATCGGTCTGGTCTGCCTGGGCGCCGGTTACCAGTTCGCCACGTTCTGCAAAACCGACGATAATGTCATCAATGTAGAAACCTTCAAAATCGTTGTTTTGTGCCTGTTGATTACTGATTGGGTTACCAAATGCATCACCAGGCATATCTATGTCAGGACTGATGGTACCGGATGTGCTGAAATCAAAGCGAAGCCTTAAATTCGCGTCTCCAGCAAATGTTCCCAGGTCAATACGGGCTTGTCTCCAGACCCCTGTATTATCAAACAACTCTTGAACGCGCTGATTCGGGTTTCCTGTTCGATCTTCTCTTTCGGAAGTGGTGATGTAAGTTGATAATTCTCCATCACCGGGGCTTGTAGGTGGGGCTAATGTTGAGTTGTTGGTTGCTAATTCAGTCCAAGTCGCGCCATCATCGTTTGTGATAAAGACACGCGCGGAATCGCGCATGCCACCCGTGATGGAGTTTGCGCCCTGTGATTCCAAGAAGTAGTTAAAGTACAGTGTAGGCAGGTCTGTGCTGCTATAACCAGCTAAACTGAAGGGCGTTGATGTTTCCAGTGTTCCATGGGCGCCACCGGCGATATTATAGTTGTCACCAATGGTGGTGTTGGTGGAGAGATCTCGTTGGAAGTTGGAAGTCAACACACCATATTGTGCATTTCCAACGTAATCGATGTAGTCGTTGGTGGAATCATTGTTTTGCAGCCATTCTTCAAAACCAAAGTAAAAACTGGCTCCCCCCTGTTGTTCACTGTGCTCTCTGGTACCAGGATAAGAATCTCTACCGTTGCCACCGACATCAGTTCTAGTCTGGTCGAACGTATTATTGATACCATGGCCGGCTTCAGTGTTTTGACGGAACGTTGGATGCCACAGGTTGAAGTCCAGCGGCGAAAAGGCGAGACCTGTGACACCACTGGTTTCGCCAACGTTGATCGATGTTCCCCCTCCAGAAAAGATGTCGATACTACCTAAAACAGGGTCAGTAACTGTAGTAAGAATCGTTTCCAATGCGGGGTCAATCGCATACAGGTTTCCTGAATCGGTAATCGCAAACAATAGGTCTTGAAACGCTCCATTATTCAGGTTTTGCGGAGCTGCGGTGAGCCCGGCAAAGTTACCGCTGATCTGACCCGATAAATCGATACCGGTACTTAAACCAGTAGCACGATTGATGGTTAAAAAATATCCGTCTTCAGTGACACCATAGAGTTGCGATTGACTGGATGATGAATTGATTCCCCGAAACGCCAACCCGGTGACATTTCCTATGTTGAGGAATCCTCCACCCCCGTCTGAAACTCTAATATCTCCCCTTACAGTAAATGTATTTCCTGCGTCGGCAGGATTGGTCGAGCTAACCACTTTATTATCACCGGCATCTCCATTGGCAGGATTTCCCTGGTAGAGAGTGCTGATATTACCATCATTGACCGCATAATACAGGTTGTAGGTAGCAACTCCCGTTCTCTGGAAGGCAAGTGCACCGACAAGATCGGTAGTCAATCTTACAGGATCATTAAAGGCACCAGCTGTTGTATCTATATTTGGAATTCCATCATTGAATGATGAAATAGTCGCTCCAGTGCCTGCATTGAGTTCCCGCAAGCGTCCTGCAGTATTTTGAACATTTGTAAGGCTTTCATAACTATAGAGACGACCATCCGAACGAATCGTAATGTCAGAAGTCGAATCATTGCCCGCTGTCGAAAGCGCACCCACATCAATAGTATTGGTGGGGGCAGGAATTCCACCAACGGAATCAACTACACGACCATCATAGGCGTCTGCAATTCTGAGCCGACTACCTTGTGATATGTAGAGGTTTACGTCTGCCAATGTAAAAGCAGCCACATTCGCGGCTAAGGATGTGGTACTGGAAATGTCAAAAATACCCGGAGTTATGGGATCAACTTGTGAAGTGGGACCTGCTAATTCGTAACCAGAGGTGTAACCACTGAAGCCGATGTGATCTTCCACGATTCTCTGGACAGAGCTGACCGGTTCCAGCCGAATTTGTTCGTTTAAGCCATTGGAATTAAAGGTTGCATTCAAGGCTTGCGGTAAGCGTGCATTGGAAGAAACAGCCACGTGATAACGGAAGGTGGTTCCCGGTGTTGCGGTAGGAAGCTGTACCGAACCAATGTAAGGGTCAAAGGTACCGAAACTTCCGCTACTCAAATCCTCGGTATCATTGTTTGCCTGGTCGTCTTCAATATCAGAATCACGGCTGATGAGAATCAGTCTGCCTTGATCGTCAAAGACAGAGAGAGTCGTATCTCCGCGTGTTAAGCCATCTGCATAATCAATGTCAAATATGGTTGAAAATGTTTTAGCTCCGTCACTACGGCCACCAATTACCTGGATCAGGTCATAGCCCATCTCAAAGGTGTACCAGTCAACGTCGGAGTCGCCGGATAGTGTACCTGAAACAGCTAGCGTATTGCGGTCGCTGGTCAGCAGGTTCCCCAGTCCCTGTGCATTGGTGATGGTATCGTTCGTACCCGTTTTTTCTGATGATTCGCCGAGTAAAGGTGAGTGCGAAGGTTGGCCCAAAACTTCGACACCATTCGTTGCATAGCGAATGTCAGCGTAGCGGACTGTCGAACCCGGTTTTTCGTCCACTTGTCTTAAGCGAATCTGTAGTTGGTATTGACCGGAAGTTTGACCACCGGTGACATCAGTTTCATTCCCGGCAACGGGTTGACTGCGGACACGAACGAAATAAGTACCGACAGCACCAGTTCCCGTAGGATCTGGCAGTACAACACTAAAGCCGGCATCACCTTTGTTTTGTGAATAAAAGTCACCCAACAGATGCGCTGTTTGCATGAGATCTTCAGCGGCTCCACCCAGGGTAGCCATATCAAATGAATCCCAGGATGATGCTAATACATTCCCAAAGATGTCCACGAGCTCAACCACACTGTCAAGAGACGACGCAGTGCGATCGATGTCTACCCAGATCCTTGTACCTGCGTTCGCTGAAAAACTATAGACATCAACATCATCCGGAGCATCGGCACTAATGCTACCTAGCACTTCAAAGCCCAACGCTCTGTTCTCATCACCGCTGATTTGATCGGGTGCCAAAACGCCAAGGTTTTGTGCAAATCCCGGGATGCCGTTGGTATCTACGCCGCTGGTATTATTACCTTCTGTTTCGAAACGGACGACGACATTTCGGTCATTGCTGTATCGATCCAAACGAATACTGCGCCAGTCGCCGGCTGTGGGAATGCTGGCATCACCGTCATTATTAGTATCAGTTTGAGGAAATCCATCTGGTGTAAAGCTGGCACCGACAGTGTCATCTGCCAGTGATGTGAGCACGACAGGGAAGCCCGGCTGTCCAATAATTTGGACGGTACCACCAATGCGGTCGTCAATGTCCAGTGGAAGACCATTAGCAGTGAAGCCTCCACCCGTGCCCAGTTTGACAACGAGGCCTTCATCGAGATTACTCTGCAACCGAATACCACTGAAGGTGTGATGCTGAATGACTTGAATCTCTCCATTCAGGATATGTACGATATCAGTATCATCCCAGATCGTCTCTGTATCAAGCAGCGCGGCACGTACTTCCATGCCGTTGAGACCGTTGTTCTCCATGCGGTTTAGACGAACCAGCGCACCCTTATTATCTGGGAACTGTTGATATGCATCTACAAATCCGGTTGAGCGGCCGGAGTCAGACTTCAGCTTATAGTTGAGTGAATTTGCATCAATGCTGATGACAGTCCCGGCATTGTCCTCAAAAATATTATCTACAATAATTGGTTGTGCACCACGGACGAAGATTGTAGCACTATCATTTCCACCACGGCCATTTCGGTTAGAGGTCGACCGTCCATTGGCATTGTCTTTCAGAATACTATTACTGATACGAAAATCTGCCTGATGGACTTCAATTGCATTAAAGTTATCGAAGCTACCTTCGATAGGTACTAAACCACCCCCATTTGTGATCAATGCATGATCAATACTTCCAGAGGAAGCGGCGTTGAAGATAATACCACCCCAGTTTCCTGGTCCAAAAGCAGTGTCTCCATCATTTGATGTGTCAAAAGTTGTTCCCGCGCCATATCGATCATCACTTAAAGAAGTGAAAATGATGGGGTTCTCTTCGGTTCCCTCGGCTATGAGCTGTGCGCTGCCACGCTCTGCTTCTATTCTGGCTCCAGAAAGTTTGACAACAGTTCCCGGATTAATTTTTAAACGACCATTGATAGTGGGATTACCTGCTGCATCGGTCTGACCTCCGGGTGCACCATAGATCTGCAGGTTTTCTGTAATCACATGCGTAATATCATCATTGAAAATACCGGGGACATCCAGTTTGTTGATTTCGCTGCCAAAGGGAGTATTAATTCGAACAAATAAGCCGTTCACACTGTTGTCAAAAATCTGATTGTCGAAAATTTCCAGACCGTAACGATCCATAATAAATGAACCATTTTCAAACCGGCTGTCTTCAAAACTGCGCGGGTCTGCAGAGATAGCGGAATCGGCGTTACTGTGGATTGTGTTCTGCCAGATAGTCGGTCGTGCCGATTCAGTGTAGATCGGGGAGAATATCTGTAAAACTGAATTCACAAAGACACTTCCACCACCATAGCTGATATTGGCGTTATTAACCGAATTCAAAAAGACTCCGGAATCCTCAAGGTCAGAATCAGCACGGAATACAATGCCTCCCCAATCTCCTGGGTTGGCGCCATCACTCAGGCCATCATCGTCGCCACCAAGGTCGTCATTTCCGTAGGCAGTCATGTAGACCTGATTATCAGGGGTGCCTAAAATCTGTAATGCACCCTGGCTGCGGTCAACGAGTATGTTGTTCGAGCCGACATCAATGTTGGCTTTTTGGAATTTGAGGATGGCACCTTCATCGACCATCACAGTGACATCTTGCGGTATATTAAAGGTGGCTCCATCTTCGAGAGGCTGGAACGTATCTGTGAGACCAATCAGATAGGCTTCGTTGTTGTCAAAAGTGCTGGGGTCACCAACAATGTCATCATCTAAATTATTACCGACAATCCGTACAATCTCGGTGGTGCCACTGGCAGCAGCTGCTGAAAGCGCATCATCGATATTAGAATAAGGATTGGCCAAGCTACCATCAGCGAGGCCCGCTGACTGTGTGGCTTTATCAACAAAAATGGTTTCACCCGACTTGAACCAGAAATCAAAAACACCACCTGGTGTCCCATCTGCGTCTCCGTCTAGAGCAACTCCGGTCGAGTCAACCATGAAGGTATTCACAGGTGGTTCGGGTGTGAAGTTAATATCGAGTGTATAATCACCGTCAGTGCGACCACCATATCCAGAGTCAGAGACTGTTGGATCAAAGTTGGTATTTCCAACACTGGTGACAGCCAGATAGTACGTACCCGCTTCCAGCTCCAAATCCAGAAAAGCGTCTTCTCCAAAGTAATCATCATTGCGAGCGATAATTTCGCGTACTTCGAATCCTGGAAGACCTGTTTCTTGGTAAAGCGTCAACACACTATCAAGATGACTTTTTACAGCCAGCCGATCTGCTGTAATTTCAGCTGTGAATCGACCTGCTGTTGCCAGTTCGAACTTTTGCAGGTCGATATCGTTGCTGAGTGCCGGACGGATGCGGTTGATGTGTGTGATGTCAAAGTTGGAAGGGAATATCGGTTCACCCGCAGTTGTCCCGCCAACATCTCCACCACTGGAACCCATCACGGAAGGTAAATCATAAGAGTGACCCAGGCCGAGTGTATGGCCAATTTCGTGGAAGGCGGTTGTGAACCAGCCACCACCATAAAGACTATTACCCCAGTCCAAAGCACCGTTCATAATCGCATTGCCACCAGCGATACCACCCGCAGCCAAAGGGGGAATATTGGGGTCACCGGCACGAATATCGCCTGTAATAATGCCGGTACCGCCACTGGCAACTTCCTGAACTTCAATACCCGTTAGATAACTGTAGATTTCATAAATCTCACGGGTACGTTGTTTTTGGTTTTCGGTAATTTCGTTAAAGAGTCCCCCACCATAAGTTTCCGGGAAAGAGAATCTTATCGTAGGAATTGCTCCAGGAGTGGATGGGGTTGTACCAACTGCCCCAATATGCGCTTCGATAGTGATTTCACGATGACCGGGTTCATCATTCCCGCCTGGAAGTTGCGGTTGGGCTATTGATTGTGGCTCAATTTGCGCGTTGATTTGAATTGTTCTAGTGTCAAGTGTCAGTAGATTCGTAGCATTGTCAAAGCTAGAATTGTCATCACTCTCATTGTTGATACGAATGACCTGACTATCCAGGGTGTCTGCAAAGTAAACTTTTCCAGAATTATCTACTGAAATTCCAGAAGGAGAGTTTAAGTCCAATTGATCTGCTTGAACTCCGTCTGCAGGGACAAGGGCACCATTTCCTGCAAGAACAGTAATCTTACCATCAAAATTAACACGAAGAACTCGACCATCGTCAGTAAGATAAATATTTTGTGCGCTATCAACTGCCAGGCCAATAGATAATGGTGATCCCAGTTGCAGGTCATCGATGGCATCGATTCCATCAACGGGTGATACACCTGTTCCGCCGCCAGCTACGATTGTGATTATTCCGGAGACACTGTCGACCGCGATGACTTGGGTTATGGAGGGGCCACCGTCAATATGGGTATTTGTAAAATAAATATTTCCGAATGTATCAAGGGCTAACCCCGTTGCGCTTTGCAGATCGAGTGATAGCTCTGTTGCATCAAGTCCATCTGCTGGTACTGTAGTCGCTCCTCCACCGGCAACCACAGAGATAATACCAGTGGCATGGTCGTGGTCGTGGCCGTGGTCGTGGTCGTGACCAACACGAAATATTTGGTTTTGGACAGAGTCAGTGAAGAAAACATTGCCTTCGCTGTCCACAGCAATACTCTTCGGAGCAGACAACTGGTATTCAGTTGCTAACCGATCAGGGGTAATTGTTGTTTCCGTTCCTCCGCCAGCAATCACAGTGATTAGACCATCATCTTTATTCACACGAATTACAAGATCCAGGCCACTATCTGTGAAGTAAACATTACCGTAACTATCTACGGCGATACCTTCCAGATCATCCAATTGGAGGGATGTAGGATCATCACCATCGGCGGGAGTCGTTGAGCCTCCTCCTCCAGCGAACACTGTTACTGTTTCGCTATTTGAGTGATCAATCTGAAAGATGCGTTTAGTACCGCCGTCATCATCAATGTAATACGAGAAACGGCCTTCGGAATCGACTGCCACAGCGGATGGCGAGTCTACAGTGGCAGCATTGTCAGAAATGATATCAATTAGATTTTCATTTGTAACTACGACAACTTCAGCATCAGTGAAATCAGGAGTTGCTGACTCACCAATTCTCAAGTGGTAAGTGCCATCTGCGATATCAGCTGTAAAAGTGATTGTGGCTTTGTTGTCTGCAGAATCATAGACGACAGTATCGATAGGTGTTGGGGTGGTTTCCCCATCTTTAAAGAGTTGGTAAAAATCTTTGTTTTGCGCAGAAGCTAAATCTAGTTCATCATTGTTAAAGTAGACGACAATTTGGTCGAGCGCCTGGGTCAGGCTGCCTGTGCCACCACCTGAAACAGGTTGTGGGACAACGGAAACAACTTTGGCACCTAAATCCAATTCGAAATTAATAACCTGATCAACACCATCCTGAAATGCTTCGTTGGGTTGGCCGGCCTGGTCATTAAAACTCTCAAGTGGTGTCGCACCTGTTCCGAAAATCGTTATTTGGTAGGTATCATCAGGCAGTGATTCCGCGAAGCGAAGAATTACTTCATTTGGGTTATCACCTATGCCAATATAACCTGGTTGAATTGCTACCGTGCCGTTATCGAAATCATCATCCAGTCCACTGCGAACGATCTGAATTCCACCCAGTGAAGCTGGATCAATCTGTTTACCTGGTGTGAACTTAAAAGTAAGTTCACTGGGAGCTTCGTTGTAGATTTCTCCTTCCGTCAAAGCAATATCGATGTTCGGTTCGATATTCACTAAAGAAGCGCCAGCTAATAGCGTACGATCTTCCAGTTGTTCGGCTGTGGTGTAAGAACACGCAAAACTTCGAGACTTCTCTCGGTTTAGGCGTTTTCTCTGACCTCGGCGCAAACAGCTTAAAAGAGAAGTAGGTTGGCGAAATGACGACATGAAGGGTAGACGGCCCATTATCATGGTTTCAGTCTCTCTAGCAAAATTGGTACGCGAATCTAAAGAGTGTGATTATTAGATTCTTCAGATTGGCCAAGAATATTATCGGATTTATTACAAAGTATTACAAATGCAGAACTAAACCTTTTTAAATAATGCGTAATGTAGCAATGATTACACATATGCTAAATAAGCTAAAATGGTATATATGGGGGAGTCAATATAAATCTACTCAGATAAAGGTTTATCTCTTTAAAAACAATTATTCGCAGATGTGGTTATTCAGTACCCTTACTCTTGAACCGAATATATCCACGTAGACCTAAGACGTTAAACAGAAGTAAGATATGCCTTTTAAAACGACTTTTTAGAAATTGGTTTAGAACAGACTAATTGGACTCGGGTGAATCAAACAGACTGCATCTGACTAATTGTATACTATATATTTGTGTTTTGCCCATTTGTGACAGAGACGCATTGTTTTACAAAATCTAACTGTCTATCTCAGTACTTTCTACCAAAATTGTCAGAACCTTTGTGAGCGGGCCAGCCCTTTAGTTTTGCTTCCATTTTATTTCAGTGTCAATTAAACTTAGAAAACATAAATTGTCCTAAGTTATTTAATATTAACACTTTCAGTAATCGAAAACCCTTATGGCCAAACCGCTGATTGTCATTAATGTTGTCGGTTTCACCCATGCAATGTTAGGTGAAAATACCCCCCACTTAATGCGTCTGGCAAATCTGGGATTTTCCAGACCAATGGGAACGGTATTGCCTGCAGTGACCTGTACTGCTCAGTCCACACTTTTGACGGGACTTTTACCCCGCGAACATGGAATTGTGTCGAATGGCTGGTATTTCCGTGAGTTGTCTGAAGTCATGTTCTGGAAACAGTCAAATCGACTGGTGCGTGGTGAGCCGGTTTACGAAGCTGCCAAACTTAGAGACCCTGCTTATACGACTGCGAAAATGTTTTGGTGGTATAACATGTATGCTCCCGTAGACTGGTCCGTGACACCTCGTCCCAGTTATCCGGCCGATGGCAGGAAGGTCTTCGATTCTTACAGTCAGCCTGAAGGCCTGAAGGACGAATTGCAATCAGAGTTGGGTGTATTTCCACTACTAAGATTCTGGGGCCCTGGTGCGGATATCTCAAGTTCTCGTTGGATAGTCGATGCCTCAATCAAAGTTTTTCACGAGAAGAAACCGGACCTGACCTTAGTTTATCTACCGCATCTTGATTATAACTTGCAGCGTCTGGGGGTAAGTCATCCTGCCATCGATCAGGATATTAGAGACATTGATCGGGAAGCAGGGCGTTTGATCGAAGTGGCCGAGAATGCGGGTGCGGAAGTCGTTGTACTTTCCGAGTATGCTATTACGGATGTTGAGAAGCCGGTGCACATTAATAGAATCTTAAGAGAAGCGGGGTGGTTAAAAGTACGTAAAGAGGTTTTGGGTTGGGAATCTCTGGACTGCGGCGCTTCTGCTGCGTTCGCAGTATCCGATCATCAGATTGCTCATGTTTATATCCAGAACTCAGCTCACATTTCTGAAGTCAAATCTACACTCGAAACTGTAGATGGTGTTGAAATGGTTCTCGATCGGCGACAGCAAGCCGAATTCGGTATCGATCATGATCGGTCTGGTGAGCTTGTGGTGGTGGCAGCGCCTGGAGCCTGGTTTACTTATTATTTCTGGTTAGATGACGGCGTTGCACCCGATTACGCGCGCACGGTCGATATCCATCGTAAACCCGGATATGACCCGGTTGAGCTGTTTGTTGATCCGAAAATTCGGTTGCCAAAATTACGAATTGCTCAGAGGTTGGCTCAAAAAAAACTGGGTTTTCGCTACTATATGGATCTCACCAGTCTGGATGCAAATCTCGTCAAGGGCAGTCATGGTCGCCTACCAACACCGGGAAAAGAAGAGCTGGAAGCACCAGTGTTTATCAGCTCTTCTCGATCCATAGAGCGGGATGAGATTCCTATGACGGCCGTTAAAGAGATGCTATTGGAGTTACAATTTGGCAAATAGCCAGCCCCTCTCCGGGTTTCCCTGGGTACGTTCGGCGAGAGATTTTTCAAAGCTCGTACTGCTTGATCGCATTTATAAAATATTTAGACCCAGTATTGTCAGGCTACCTATATTTCCAGAAAAGGGATTGACTCAAACTTGTATTCTGATGATGATTCCGCAGCCTGTGAGAATCGCAGATCGCATTGACTCAACTGGATTTATAACAATATCTGAAACGTCTATTTTATGTCTTATCATTTAATCAATACCATTCAAAAATTAGGGCACCCAAAAATTCTGGTTCTGGGTGATTTGATTCTGGATCGCTATATCTGGGGGAATGCAGAACGAATTAGCCAGGAAGCGCCTGTGATTCTGTTACGGGAAGATGCTCAGGAAGTGCGACTCGGCGGTGCGGCGAATGTCGCCAACATGCTGATCGGTCTTGATGCTGAAGTCACGATGGCAGGAGCGATTGGCAGCGATTTGGATGGAGTTGTAATCAAAGACGCTCTCGAAGAGAGAGGCGTCGATTGTTCAGCCATGATCCATGATGCCAGCCGTCCTACAACTGTCAAACAACGATTCATGGGGCGCGCACAGCAGAGGCACCCTCATCAAATTCTCCGAGTTGACCGCGAAGTAAATACTCCTTTAGATCAGCCCACGTCCGAAAAATTGCTCAAGTTGATTCTGCCGATGATTTCAGAGCACAAGGCTATTCTTGTGAGTGATTATGCCAAAGGAGTCTGCACTCCCGAAATATTGGCGGCTGTATTGGAAGAAGCGAGAAGAGTAGGAGTTCCGGTGATTGTAGATCCCTGTCCTGGGAGAGATTACCAGATATATTCCGGTGCAACAGCAATCACTCCGAATCGATTGGAAACATCACGAGCGGTTGGTTTTGAAGTTAATTCACAAGAGGATGCATTTCGTGCTGGTCGCCAGTTATGCAGTGATCTGCAACTCGATTATGTATTTGTCACACTCGACAGTGATGGCATCGCATTGACTCAAGCGGATGGATTGACACAAATCCTGCCTACCCGCAAACGGGAAGTGTATGACATTACCGGTGCGGGAGACATGGTGTTGGCGACGATCGGAGTGGGAAGTGCTGCCCGATTCGCCCCCGTTGATCTTGCCCGTTTGGCGAATGTCGCCGGCGGCCTGGAGGTCGAACAGATTGGTGTAGTCACGATCAGCCGCGAGGAGATGATTGCGGATCTCTTGATGGGATCGCGTGTCACCAGCGAAAAAATATTACCCCTGGAAGAATTAAAGCGACACTTGATGGCACGACAAAAGCTGGGTCAAAAAGTGGTTTTGACCAATGGCTGCTTTGATGTTATGCATGTAGGACACGTGACTTATCTGGAGCAGGCAGCCGCCGAAGGAGATTGTCTAATTGTTGCCGTGAATAGCGACAGCAGTGTACGGTCCTTAAACAAAGGTACGGATCGTCCCATCTTCGGGCAAGCCCATCGCGCTTCCATGTTGGCGGCTCTTGAAGGCATTGATTATGTCGTCGTCTTTGAAGAAACAACACCTTGCGAATTAATCAGCTTGCTCAAGCCGGATTTACTCGTCAAAGGGGGCACATACAAAAAAGAAGAAATCGTCGGCTGGGATATCGTTGAGTCTTATGGAGGTGAGGTCAGAACTCTGGGAGTGACTCCTGGTATCTCAACAACACAAATCCTGGGAACCATTCGCAGTAATCAGGAGCATGAGACCGGCACGACTGCTTTAAAACATCCTATTGAACCTCCGAGACGAAAAGCCGGATGAAAATTGCTGTTTTTTTACCAAATTGGATCGGTGATGCCGTGATGGCAACGCCAGCGCTCCGTGCCATTCGTCACCAGTTTCCGGATGCAGAAATTGTGACGATCCAGAGACCTTATGTGGCCGATGTACTGGAAGGATTGGACAGCATTGATCGCAAAATCTCCTGGCATCGTGGGCAAAAATTGATATCCCGCTTGCGTTTTATGAAACAGTTGAGAGGTGAGAAATTCGATCTGGCTGTTTTGTTTCCCAACTCATTTCGAAGTGCCTGGCTCACATATCTGGCAGGAATACCAAGGCGAGTTGGCATCGCTCGTGACCGCCGTCAATGGTTATTAACTGATGCGCTTCCAGCGAAAGACAAACAGGAACCTCATCCTGCCATTGATGAATACTTACGAATTGCTGCCTATTTGAGTGAAAAAGAGCAGGCTGGATTGGAACTCTCAGAGCCTTTGTCTCGGTCAATGGAACTCTCTGTTACAGAATCCGATCAGAAACGCTGGCGATCATTTTTAGAGAAACAGTCTACCGAGTTTAAAAGCCACCCTCTCATTTGTCTCAACCCGGGTGGCGCATTTGGAGCTGCCAAACATTGGCCGGTAGGGCATTTTGCTGATTTAGCGCGCCGCATCGCCACGGATTTACAGCGATCAGTCTTAGTTGTCTGCGGACCTGCCGAAAAAGCAGAAGCGTTGCAGATTGTGGAACAAGCCGGGCATCCTCTGGTCACTTCTCTGGCATCAGAACCACTCCATCTCGGGCTCACCAAAGCAGCGATTCAACAATCTGAATTGCTGGTCACAACCGATTCCGGGCCGCGACATTTTGCTGCCCCCTTTCAAATACCGGTGGTCACTCTGTTTGGGCCGACACACATTTTGTGGAGTGAAACGTTTTATGATCGTGGTCTGCACATGCAGCTTGATCTGGATTGTGGCCCCTGCCAGCAACGAATTTGTCCTTTAGGGCATCATCGCTGTATGAAAGAACTCGACGCCGATCAGGTGTTTCAGGCTGTCGTATCCCATTTAAACTCTCAAAAAGCAAATGCAGCTTGAGCAGGTCTCAGGCTGCCCATGAGGGATTCTGGTTCTGTAAACTCGCTCGTTCGCGCTTCTGATTTGCCTGATGGAGTTCAGCCCGACTTTCGATATAGACAGTTTGCCAGACCATAAGCGGGATAATTCCCAGAGGCAGGATTGTAGGAGACCAGCCCACTACAGGCAGGAGGAGACGTTCAACACCGCCTGTGCCCAACGGAATCAACATAAGCCAGGCAATGGATGCCAGCAAGGGATGACAGCGTTCTTTATAGCTGACGATCAGTGCCCAGCTGGCAATGGGCGCAGCCAGCAGGAACGTCAGTCTTTCAGTTCCGGGCCCCACCAGTAATTGCCAGCATACCCAGCTTGTGAGTACGCCTGTGAAATAGGTTTCAGTGGAATTGCTTATCTTCGCCAGTCTGAGACACCACAATAATGCCAGTCCAGCTAATCCAAGTTGCAAGAGTGTATAAACGCGGTCATCCACATAAGTTCCGAAGTGTTCTGCAATCGTATAAGCGTCTCTTAAACCTGCTTGTCTGAGAGTGCGGTAAGGACCAGTTAACAAAGCATACCAGTCCTGGTATTGCTGAATGACCACAGGAAAAGGACGAGTGAAGAAAGGGGGAATGACCAGCAGCGCACACGCTGTCGTGAATCGTAATCCCAACTGTCTGGGAAACCGGGCCATGAGTAATAAGGCCAGTGCCACAGGCCAGAGTTTAATATGCACGGCTGCTGCCAGTATGAAGGCTGCTGCCCACCATCGCTCTTTTTTCAGGGCTACAACGGCAAAGACGGCCAACGCGAAAACCAGTGAATTACTTTGTGCGGACCAGACAGCGCGCGTACAACCAGCCAGACATAGAATCAGGAAACAGGCTTCCTCGAACTTTGACCAGTCGCCTGGAAAAATTTCTTTGATTAACAGTCGCAGCGCAAAAACGAGGAGCCCGATATTCAGAGCGGACCAGAGGATACCACCCATTGATGGCGGCAAAATTGCAAATGGTGTAAAGGCCAACGCAAATGTCGGACTATAACGAAAGCCTGTTTTCTGGATGTCATTGTCATACAGACTGCGGTCAGCCCACCAGTTAATTGAAGAGTCTGCAAAGCAGGGAAAAACCGACTTTTTCTCAGGTTGCACAATGGACTTCACACTGACGGCAATCCAGAGGATCACCCATAAAATCAAAGCTCTTTTGAGCCAGATTGCACCGGATGTTTCTTCAACCAGGGGAGAATTGAAATTCAATGGATATTGTGAGAAATGCTTCATGTCAGACCTGAGATAGAGGTATCTTACATGGAAAGACGAGTGAGGTTGTTTGGGGAGAAATATTACAACAAGGGCTTTTATTTCTTTTACTTGATCAAGGCAAGATCAATCGTTTGGAGGCGTTTGCTGGATAGAGTTTTTGAGTTGTTTTCGTAACATTCGAAATAACGCTTTGCGGGACTTGCCAGAAATAGGACCAAGGGCAGAACGTATACAAATGACCCGAAGGGAGAATGGTACGGAGATTCCTTCATGGATGGGCTGAATTGCCAATCGGTCTAGCATATAGACGATGGCGTGAATCAGAGAAGGACTAAAAAGAATGCCAACAGGATCAATGAGCCAAAGCGTAGGTTGTTGCTGCGATTCACTGGCTGGTTTGACGACCACGTTTTCCAGTTTAAAATCTCGATGACGGAGATGAGAACTTGCAAGACGATGGACGATCTTGCCCAGTTCTCTTGCGATTAGATATTGTTCCGACCGAGAGCAGTCTGAGCCAGATTTTAATAAATCAAATGCAGTTGAACCTGAAATGTAAGGCATTTCTAATTGGAAATAATGACCTGATCGATAGACGGGGGTCACCGGTTGCGGCGTATTCACACCTACAGACAGTAATTTCCAGGCACCAGTCAGTTGTCGCTGAGGCTGAGATTGGTTGAAGAGTGATTTCCAGAGCAGTTTCCAGGTAACAGGCCAGCGTTTGAGTGTTGTCAGGCCACGGTCGGGCAGCTCAATTAACCATACCGAACGTAAGTCTTCTTCTTTAAGACAGCGAATTATCGTATAAGGGGTATCGTTATTAAACAATTTGAAGCAGGTATTATCTTCGTCATGTAAATCAGACAATTTCACAGGGGCTTTTCATGATTTTGTCGATTGCCCTTTTCGGGATGGCAGAATCCTGCCAAACTCTTGGCAATCTTGATGGAAACAGAGCGTTTGATAATAATTTGGGTCATTCAAGTACCCTCTTTTAACAGGATCGTGCGTGGTTGACAATCTTGAAAATTGATCGACTTTCCCGTTCTACGTTGCTTCTTCGTATTTTCGTATCAAAGTTAGCTTTATGTCGTTATCAGTCATTATCATTGTGAAAAATGAAGAGTCATCGATTCGGGAGTGTCTGGCTTCAGTCGTCTGGGCGGATGAAATTATTGTGCTGGATTCCGGCAGCACAGATCAGACCATTTCGATTTGCAGGGAATATACAGACAAAGTTCATGAAACGGATTGGCCCGGTTTTGGTCCGCAGAAAAATCGTGCATTACAATATGCCACAAAAGACTGGGTGCTTTCGATTGATGCGGACGAACGGATTTCTTACGACCTGCAAACGGAAATCAAACGTATAATCCAGGTGCCCGGGCGTTACGATGCCTATACCATGCCGCGCCGTTCCAATTACTGTGGTCGCTATATGAAACATAGTGGCTGGTGGCCAGACCATGTCGTGCGACTTTTTTGCAGAGGCAAAGCCCAATTCAGTGATGATCTGGTGCATGAGCGGATCATCGTGAATGGCAAAATCGGGAAGCTGAGAGAACCGATCATACATGAATCGTTACTGACGTTGGAACAGATTCTGAACACCATGAATTCCTACTCATCTGCCGGCGCGAAAATGATGGCCGAGGAAAAACAGACCGCGGGATTGACGAAAGCCATTTTGCATGGACTCTGGACGTTTTTAAGAACATATATCTTTCGTGCGGGCTTTCTGGATGGCCGGGAAGGATTTATGCTAGCCGTTTCGAATGCAGAGGGAACCTATTATCGTTATTTAAAATTAATGGTCATCAATCGAGAGAATCAGGAAGAAGTCTGATCATTTCATGGCTGGATTAGCTGTCATTATTACGACTTACAACTGGCCTTCCGCTTTAGAGGTTGTCTTGGCGGGCTATCTCTCTCAACAGCGTCCGCCCGATGAATTGATCATTGCCGATGACGGTTCCACAGAAGAAACGAGATCAGTCATCGATGTATTTCGTGAACGAGCGCCTTTTCCGGTAAAACATGTGTGGCATCCAGACGAGGGCTTTCGAGCGGGCGCCATTCGAAATCGGGCGATCCAAAGTACCCAGGCGGATTACATTGTATTCACCGATGGTGATTGTATTCCGGCACCCTGGTTTTTAGCGCAGCATTCGCGTCTTGCTGAGGGGCGATGGTTTCTCTCAGGCAATCGGATTTTACTCTCGCAGGAGTTTTCCCGGGAGGTCCTGGAGAAGAAGATACCCACTCATACCTGGAATCTCTGGCAATGGTTGCAGGCACGTCAGCGCAAACAAATCAATCGTCTCTCACCTTTATTCAGAGTTCCGCTAGGGAGTTGGTATCGAAGGCGCCTCGCGAAACAATGGGAAGGTGCAAAAACCTGTAATCTTTCAGTATGGAAAGAAGACCTTCTGGCTGTGAATGGTTTTGATGAAGATTACACCGGTTGGGGAATGGAAGACTCTGATCTGGTATTGAGATTGATCCGAAAAGGGATCTGCCATCAAGATGCCCGGTTTGCTGCTCCCGTTTTTCATATCTGGCATCCCGAGAATTCACGGGACCAACTGGAAGAAAATCAACGCCGATTGCTGCAGTTGATTGAGACAGACCGAATTCAGGCCAGAGTGGGTATCAAACAGGGTTCGTCTGTTTGAGGGTGCATCTGAACTACTGCTTCCGAGAAATTTCAACGAAGAAGGCTCCGCGCGAAACACCATTCCCTTCATCCAGCCAGGTTTGCAGTTTTTTCTGTCCTCGAGGAAGTTCAATGGTAAAGGTCGTTGACAGATCTCCCTCACCCACTTTTTGTTCCTTTTTCAGGTTACCGATTTGAATACGTGCGAGCCCTTTTTTCAGAGGATGATACGCCGATTCAGGACGACAACGAAGAGTGATTTCATAGGTGCCCGCTTCGATGATATCAACGATCCAAAAGCCATTGGCAATGGGGTTCCTGGCAATCAATTGATGATTCCAGGGAACTTGTGCTATGGGGGCATGCCAATCGTGACAGGTTAGATGTGCAGGATTTTCAGATGGGGAGCCAATGCCAATCGCAACATAGCGACTGAACTGGGGAGTGAGACTGTTCCACCACTTATCGTATTCTGCAGTGAGGTATTTCACGACACCGGCATACTCTGTGGCTACATTTTTCGTTTGTCCCGGATCAGTTTGAATGTCATAAAGTTCTTTTTGGTTTACCAGTCTCCAGCGGTCAGTCATAACAGAACTTTTTCTCCATTTTTCAGGAGTTTCGATTCGCTGTGAATGAACAATCAGCGTGCGATTACGCAGCTCATCTTGCTTACCATTCAGAATTGGAACGAGGCTTGTACCATCCAGTTTGAGTTCACTGGAAATGGTCAGATTACAAAGTTCGGCCAGTGTTGGAAGCACATCAATATGAGCTGTTAACTGATTGATATCCCGCCCACCTGTGAGTTTTCCTCCCGGCCAATGGATGTAAAATGGAACGCGGTGGCCGCCATCATACTCGGAACCTTTCGTGCCACGCATCCCCGCGTTAAAACCAGGCCAGGTGTCTATTATCACGGGTTTGCCTCTGGAAAGTCGGCGTTGCTGCTTTTTCGAAAGGTCTTTTTTCTTAGGTCGTTGAACACCGGCTGCGGTACCATTGTCTGTCATGAAGATCAGGATCGTATTCTCTTCAAGATTACATTCCTTCAGGCGACTGATTAATCGTCCCATGTTATCATCGATGTTGGTAATCATGCCATAAAAAGGAGTCATATTTCCAGCCACACCCTGGTTAGCATAAGGGTCGCTATATTTTTTATCTACCAGATAAGGGCCGTGAGGTGCGTTCGTCGAGATGTAGGCAAAAAATGGTTTGGATTTGCTGGATTCAATAAATTTCAGTGCTTCATCAAACCAGATGTCCGTGCAATACCCTTTGAATTTTTCCAGGTTTCCCTGTCGGGAATAGGTGTCGTCGAAATAATCATTTTGCCAGTAATCGGGAGTTTGTCCCACTCCGCCGCCACCATGTTGTACGACCGTTTCGAATCCCTGGTCCTGAGGTCTCAACGGGTAATTATCACCGAGATGCCATTTTCCAAATAACCCGGTTTTGTATCCATTACTTTTGAATATTTCAGCCAGCGTGACTTCATTGGTGTCCATCAGAGAACGCCCCATGATGGTATGCCACACTCCGGTGCGCGTGGAATAGCGTCCTGTCATTAACGCGGACCGTGTTGGCGCACAGGTGGGATCAACATGAAAGTTCGTTAATCTCAGACTTTTTTGATAAAGCTGATCCAGGTTTGGTGTTTTGATCATCTTATTGCCATGAGCGGCAATATCTCCGTATCCCTGATCGTCAGTAATCACCAGAATGATATTCGGTTTAATTGACTCAGGATTTTTAGCCGGACAGTTGGTCAAGGCGACCGACAAGATCGAGATGAAAATCAGAAGCTGCTGAATTGGTCGCATAGCCCACTCATCATTGTGTTTTGATCTTAGAGGTGATTCAGATATAAATCGATTATCGAAAAAGAACAATTCCAGTTTAACTATCCATCTCAGGGAAAGGTAGCAATAATTTAAGATGTCTTATATTTATACAACTGTCACCGACCTTTTGTTGGCTATCAATGCGATCTTTCCAGAAGAATCAGGAAAAATTAAGCAGCGATCGGTGAATTCGACCATTTCCTTTTAAATCGTGACTACGCTATGATGACCCAAAATTCAATGCAGGTCTGGAGCGACGGAGTGATCGTCGGGTGACCTCTGTTTACATCATCATCATTAATTACTGAAAAGAGCTATGGAAGCTGGAATTGTCGGTCTACCAAATGTAGGTAAATCCACGTTATTTAACGCATTAACTGCGGCGGGAATTGCAAGTGAGAACTATCCTTTCTGTACGATTGAACCCAATGTGGGGATCGTCAATGTACCAGACCCCCGGTTGGAGATCATTCACGATTATATTCCCACCGATAAAGTAATCCCTGCCATCTTGAGGCTGGTCGATATTGCCGGAATTGTGCGTGGTGCTTCGGAAGGTGAGGGGCTGGGAAACAAATTTTTATCACACATTCGAAATGTCGATGCCATTCTGCATGTCGTGCGTTGCTTTGAAGATACCGATGTGATCCACGTTGAGGGTAAAGTGGATCCGATAAGTGATATCGAAACAATCGACATCGAATTAATGCTGGCTGACATGCAGACCGTCGAGTCTGCTAAAGTGAAGGCAGCCAAAACAGCTCGTTCCGGGAATGCCGAAGCAAAGTCGCGGTTGGCTGTGCTGGATGCTTGTGCGGCGCGGTTGGAAAATGAACAACCCATTCGTGGCCTTTCGTTCGATAATCCGGATGAACAGAAAATTCTAAAAGGGTATCAGTTTTTAACAGCCAAGCCGGTACTCTATCTGGCGAATGTGGATGAAGACGATATCAAGGGAGAAGGGGAGTTAGTGCAGCGGGTCCGGGAACGAGCCGCGATAGAGGGTGGCGATGTCGTTGCCGTCTGTGGCCGTCTCGAATCGGAAATAGCAGAACTGGATGAAGCTGACCGCAGTGAGATGCTGGATAGTGTAGGTTTGCAGGAACCGGCATTAGCAGTCGTGGCTCGTGCTGCCTACCATACTCTGGGGCTCCAGAGTTATTTTACTGCTGGAAAAATTGAAATTCGTGCCTGGACGATTCCCATTGGAGCGACCGGTCCTCAGGCAGCCGGAGTAATCCATTCCGATTTTGAGCGCGGATTTATTCGTGCTGAAATATATTCGGTGGACGATCTGAAAGAATATCAAACGGAGAAAGCAATTCGCGAAGTCGGTAAACTGAGAGTGGAAGGCAAAGAGTACGTCATGCAGGATGGTGATATCTGCCATTTTCTGTTCAACGTCTAAATCAAGAGTTTTCCTGTAGGATATCATTAAGAATTTACGATTCAGGCTATCGCGAACTCATTCACGGATGGACGTGTCCAGTTTCAGGTCCATTTCGGATACTTCGTTGCATGTGAATTCGAGTTAATTCATTCCGTTTTTTAGAGATCAATTATGATGAGTCTGTTTCGTTCACAAGTTCAGCAAATGTCAGGTTACACTCCGGGAGAGCAGCCGCAGGAGTCTGGTTGGGTTAAACTGAATACGAATGAGAATGCGTATCCACCTTCACCGCGTGTTAAGGATGCGGTGCAGCGTGTGCTTGAAGGTCGTTTGAACATTTATCCCGATCCACTCGCCACGGAATTTCGCAAAGCCGCGGCTGAGCTGTTCCAGGTCGATCCGGACTGGATTCTACCCGGGAATGGCAGCGATGAAATTTTGACGATTTTGATGCGAACCTTTGTCGATCCGAATCAGCTGGTCTCTGCTCCCTACCCCAGTTATACGCTTTACGAAACACTGGCGGAAATTCAGGGTGCCCGGTTTCAAAAAATTCAACTCAATCCCGACTGGAGCTGGCCTGTATCTGAGGCTCTCGAAGTAGCAGCAAAGAGTAAAATTCTGTTTGTGCCCAATCCCAATGCCCCTTCAGGGAATCGCTGGCCCGATGAAGACATTTTATCATTCATTCCAGAACAGGGAGTTCTGGTGCTGGATGAAGCCTACGGGGACTTTTGCGACAAACCACACCGTTGTGAGTTATTGCAGAGGGATTCGGGAGCAAAAATGATTGTGACTCGTAGCTTAAGCAAGTCATATAGTCTAGCTGGAATCCGATTCGGATTTGCCGTGGCGCATCCGGAATTGATTCAAGGTATGCAAAAGGTCAAAGACAGTTATAACTGCAATACACTTTCTCTCGCAGCAGCTGTGGCCGCAATCAAGGATCAGGAGTGGATGCATGCCAACTCCGAGAGAATCTGTTCGACACGAAACTACTTAATTATCGAACTCAAAAAACTTGGTTTTGAAACAGTGGACAGCCAGACGAATTTTGTCTGGTGTACTCACCCGGATGGTGAACACGAACGTCGCTATCAGGCCTTGAAACAACGCAAAATTCTGGTCCGCTACATGAAGTTTTCACTGCAAACAGAAATTCTCGACGGTCTCAGAATCACAGTCGGAACCGATTCTGAGATTCAGCTCTTGCTGGATGCCATCCGTGAGATTGGGTGAATCAGAGTTATAACGAGTATAGTTTCACTTTGACCCGGGTATGATTAAAGCGGTTATACAATTCACACCGGCAATCACCTTTCTAATTAGTGCCAAGTCTGTTAGCGGCACCGATGCATTTTTGAGAATCAACATCCAGACTGTAAGATTAGAGTAATCAACTTCACGATCCTTTTACACACGAGTTCCCCGAGATGACCCGCAAAGCATCAATCAAACGTGAGACCGCCGAAACCCAGATCGAATTGAGTTTAGAGCTGGATGGAAGTGGTAAGGCAGATATTCAGACTGGTGTTGGGTTCTTTGATCACATGCTGACGTTGTTGGCGCGACATGCGTTGTTTGATTTAACGATTAAAGCAAATGGCGACCTGGAAGTCGATTATCATCACACCGTTGAAGATGTGGGTATCTGTCTGGGGAAAACGCTCAATGATGCATTGGGTGACAAAAAAGGAATTGCCCGCTATGGCTCTTTAACAATTCCCATGGAAGAGACTCTTGTGACATCGGCCCTCGATTTGAGCGGTCGTTCCTGGTTTGTGTTTCAGGTTGATTTCCCGACTGAGAAAGTTGGGCAGTTTGATACAGAACTGGTACGTGAATTCTGGCAGGCGTTTTCCTCAAACGGATTATTAAATCTGCACCTGGTGCTCCATCATGGCGCGAACAGTCACCACATTGCAGAAGGTCTATTTAAAGGGACCGCACGAGCGCTTCGACAAGCGGTAGCAATTGATCCCCGCCAACAGGGAATTCCTTCTTCCAAAGGTGTCCTTTAAGAACGGCAATCAGTCTTGTTATTTCCATTGCTAGAAAAAGTAACTACTGCAGTGTGGACTGTATGTTGTTTTTCGAATGCAAGTCTCAATGAAGGCGAATCTGTCCGATTAAAAAAAAACGAATTTTATTTTCGTGCGCTTTTTCCTATCATCTATGTTGACACTTTGTGAAGAAAAGTTAACCTGAGAAATAGCTTTCGTTTTTTGGGGTGATCAGATCTATTTTGATCTAAAATTGATGAGAATCGCTTTAAAACTCAGAGTGAGTTAACTTATATGATTTCAATTCCGACTTGCCTGTTTTAGTCACAACTTAGATAAGCATTTCTGCCTGATGAGTTTGTTCTTTATGAACACTTTCTTAACAGTCAGACATGTATCAACCAGTAACTGCCTTCGATTGATCCTGTTTGTATATGACTCCTGGTTATATGTTCGCGGTCGGGTTCTATCCATTTTGTAGTTCGGTTGGTCAAATCAGGTTCCGACTTTCTCCGTTCAGGATTGGTTTCGTAAATCAACATAGGGGAACTCCCGGAAAAGCCACTTGTGCCAATACGGATGGCAACTTGGGTTGTTTTGACTGCCGAATGAGAGTGACCTATCTAGTGTCAGCGGCAGCCTAGGACTTGATGACTCTATACGGATTTTGAGAAAGTTGGTTGGTAGTCAAATCTATTGTGATTGAAGCTCACAATTCTTGTTTTCGGGAGTTTCCTTTTTTTCAGGCAGCAGCCTGATTTTCATCAGCGATTTCATAGAGCAACGCATTTTTTTCTTTGCCCGCTAATATGATTGCCCCCGTGTTTCTCAGGCAGTACGCCATTTTTTGCGCCAACCAGCGCTGAATACCTGCAGCCTCTGCTAAATCTTTGGTATGAAATGGGGAAGGAAGTTTCCCCGGAATCAGTTTGAGCAGATCAGCAGCAGTGTTGAATTCAATTTGTTCCTCCACCGAGCGTAATACCCGATCCTGAACCCGGTAATCTTTTCCCTTCCAGCGTCGTGGTTTTCGAGCGATGCGGTGTTCTTCCTGAATCGTCATTGCGACTTCCAGAGTCAGACGCGGGTGTGGAAACACATTAGTAAAGTGGACCATATCGTCAAACAGATCAAAAATCGATCCGCGCCGCGGGCTATAACGGGCCGAAATCGTTTCGCCATTTTTTTTCTGTCGCTTGATGAGGTATTTCCGAAGGGCAATCGGCTTGACAACATGCACATCGTAATCTTCAAGAAGGCATTTAACCTTATCACGAATGGCACCCAGAGAACCGTGCTGGATTTCTATGAGTCGATCTCCATCGACGGCATCAATCCGGTAAGAACCCAGAGTGATTTCCTCACAATCCGCATTTGGTGCATAGTAGGATTTCAATTGTCGATGCAGAGAGGTTTCCATACCAGGTGCGTATTCTGGTTAAAGTGAGATAGTATGAGGGATAAGCGGATATTGCGGGGAATGTTAAGGGAGACTGAAAATTGTGTCTATATGAATCTGAAATGAAAAAAGGCTGCTGACCACATACGGTCAGCAGCCTGTACAAATTTCGGATGAATCATCCAGAAAGTCTCTTTAAGAATCAATGACTTTCAGGCGACCTGTACTATCACCAAAAGAGTTAACCGGGGCACCCATACGATCAAGCATGGAAACAAACAGATTACTCAATGGAGTTTCGGAAGGTACTTTAATATGGGAACCGGTTTGAATTGAACCACCTCCTTTGCCCGCGAGAATAACAGGCAGGTCATGATGGCTATGTCGATTTCCATCACCAATGGCACTCCCATAACAGATCATGGAGTTATCCAATAGATTGCCGTCGCCTTCAGGCGTGGTTTTCAGCCTTTTCAGAAAATAGCCAAACTGAGTTGTCAGGTATTCATCGATTTTCTGAATGTTTGCAATTTTCTTTTCATCATTGCGATGGTGCGAAAGTTCATGATGCCCCGAATTCACACCCACCATCGGGTAAGTTCGGTTGCTGCCGGCATTGCCCACCATGAAAGTGGCAATACGAGTGGTGTCAGTTTGAAACGCCAGAACCAGCAGGTCATACATCAGGTGGATATGTTCCTGTAATTCACTGGGAATTCCATCTGGCAGTTTCATTTCCGGCGGCTTGACTTTCTCTTCATGCGTGCTGCGTTCAATTCGCAATTCGATTTCGCGAACGCTGGAAAAATATTCGTCGATTTTTCTTTTGTCGCTTTTGCCGAGTTGTTTCTTCAATCGATTGGCATCGTTCTTGACCAGATCCAGGATGCTTTGACGGTCTTTCAAATGACGGGCACGCTGTTTTTCTTGTTCGGCGCCTCCGCCAAACAGACGTTCGAATGCCAGCTTGGGAACAATTTCTTTTGCTGTAGGTGTCGAAGGTGTTCGCCAGGAAATATTAGATGAGTAGGCACAACTGTAGCCCGAATCACATTGTCCTGCGTTACGTCCACGAACCAGGCCTAGTTCCAGAGAGGGAAGTCTTGTCTGGTGTCCGACTTGTTGTGCAGCGACCTGATCAACGGAGACGCCCGCTTTAATGTCGGCACCACTGGTTTTGGTGGGGTGAACACCGGTGAGAAAGACCGAGGCACAGCGGGCATGATCGCCGGCACCATCACCCAGAGCACGAGCATTGATTTGGGCTAGTCCGGAAATCACATTGATATCCGACTTCAAACTTTCAAGAGGTTTTAAACTTTTAGGAAGTTGATATTCTTTTCCAGTAGACTTGGGCATCCAGGATGGTCCAATCACGCCATTCGGGAAAAAGATAAATGCCGATCTCACAGGAGGCTTCCCGGCGACTGCGGCGGAAACCAGACTTTGCTGAGGCTGCATGATTTCCAGCAATGGCAGTGCCATTGTGGTTCCTATGCCTTTGAGAAATGTGCGTCGCTTCAAAAGATTAGTCATTTCGAGGACCTCTTTGACGTTTCAGGAAAGGATCGCTTAATACAATTTCGGTGACCAGCGCCGAAAAGCGATAACCTTTGGCTGTAAAATTCGTTGTGATTTCATCAATCGCACACTTGTCGTAGAATTCAATACCACGACCAATGGCATAAGTCAGCATCTTTTCTGTTAAAGATCGGCAGAAACCCTGTTTCTGCTTCTCCAGAATTGTAATTAATTCGATCGGACCATTAAAAGTCTGACCATCAGGTAATAAACCTGAAGAATCAATTTTCTTTCGGCCTTCTTTTTCTCGCCAGCTACCGACGGCGTTAAAATTTTCGAAGCCCAGACCCAATGGGTCCATCAGATCATGACAGGCGGCACATCCGGCTATTTTGCGGTGTATTGCCAGTTGTTCCCGTAATGTGGCATTCGGTTTTGCGCTGGCTGATTCTTCCAGCTCGGGAACATTTGGCGGTGGCGCAGGAGGAGGCGTTCCCAGAATATTTTCCATAATCCATTTTCCCCGTTTAACAGGAGAAGTTCGTCCGGGGTTCGACGTGAGTGTAAGAATACTGGCCTGTGTGATCAGGCCGGCCCGTTTGGTTTTATCGAGATTGACTTTCTGAAACGATTCGCCTTTTACGCGATTATTGCCATAAAATTTTGCCAGACGCTCATTCATAAAAGTGTAATCAGCATTGATAAATTCGATGACACTGCGATCCTCTTTCATGATATAGGAAAAGAATTCTTCGGTTTCACGGCGCATATCATTTTTTAATTGACTGTTGAACCCACGGAATTTTTTGGGATCAGGAGAGAGATCTTCCAGATTTCTCAGGTTCAACCATTGGCCGGCAAAATTTTTGACAAATGCTGAAGATTTGGGATCGTTCAGCATTCGTTTGACCTGAACCTGTAATGTGCGGGGGTTATCGAGTCGGCCTTGCGCTGCCAACTCGAATAATGTTTCGTCCGGCATACTGCTCCACAAAAAGTAAGATAGCCGAGAGGCAATTTCATACTGATTTACTTTTTGTACCCCGTTCGATCTGGATTGGACGGTATTCTGGATACCTTCAATACGGAACAGGAAATGAGGAGAAACCAGTATTGCCTGGATACCAACCTGGATTCCCTGCTCGAACGTTCTGCCGGATTTGACTGTCGCATTTACCAGTTCCACGATCGGTTTGAGTTCCTGTCGCGAGACCGGTCGGCGGAATGCCCGTTCTGCAAATTGCTTGAAAATTTTCTCAGTACAATATTGAACCGACCGTCCACTTCCCGGGTTGCAGGTAATGATCTTTTTATGAGACGCAGGCAAGTCTGTTGGCAGAAGCCCCAGCGGCCCTCGATATGCAATTTCGTTAACATACAGGTTGCGGTCCCTTTTTTTCGGCGGTCCCTTGGGATCGAAAAAGTCGTTCAAAAAGGTAACCGTAAGCACATGCTTGCCTTTTGAGAGCGCAACAGCACGGGGCATCAGATACGTTCCCGGGGCACTTCTGTCGGCTTTGACGTCAAATGTTCTGAGCAATTTTCCATCCAGTTCGACTTTCATCTTCGCCGGGTCCTTCCCGGCGGGAGTTTGGCCTGCCTTGATACGAATTTCATATTTACCCGCCTGTTTCAGATTGATTAAACCGGCGAGTGTTCCCCGAGAATGAAATCCCACACCGCTTTTTCTGATGGTGACGGCCCCTTTTTTCTGTAACTGCTTTTCCGAAATGCTTTTCCAGGGATAACTATCAGGAGTATTAGCAAAAATCGCTTTCTGAGCAATTTGTTCTGAGGCATCCAGATATTTTTCCATCAGCAAAGGTGGTAATGACAGGACATCACCAATGTTGTCAAAACCGTAACCAACATCATCTGAGGGAAAATTTTTGGCGGGTTGGAAATCAATTCCCACCAGATCACGAATCGTATTATTGTATTCATTCCGATTCAAACGCCGGATCGTGACACGACCAGGATTCACGTCTCCTGAACAGTCTATCCCGTAGAGGGTATCATCAAACCAGGCAAGAATGGCTTCACGTTCCTTATCGGTCGGCTGAGTATCAGCGTCTTTAGGTGGCATGGATTGAATCTGGATTCGCTGGACAATTTTTTCCCATGCTTCCCGATGTTTCAGAATGCTGGAGCGCGTCGTGTATTTATCGAGAGACAGACCTGCTTCGGCCTCTTCGCCAGTATGACAATCCAGGCAATATTTTGTGAGCAGTGGTTTGATTTGTGATGAAAATTGTTTTTCAGATTTTTCGACACTTGAAAGGTCTGCGTTAGCCGAAACTACGTTGATCATCAACGGGAGGCAACACAAGGAATAAAGTGTTCCTCTCCCACTTTGAGATGACATGTATCGGAATACGGTTTCGATCATTTGCATTGACAGTTTAACTTTACGGTTGGGAGTACTCAGGGTGATTACTTTTGAGTGGCTGTAAATCAAAATAGTGAGCGTGACTATTTCACACGATCAAGCTGAGGAAGGTCTCTTTCAGGCAGGATTCTGAACATATAGCCTAACCTTTTCAGAGCCCCATTTGCAAGATGGATCATTGTGAGATCTTTTGTAATCAGGCGATTTTGTGCTGCAAATACCCGCTTATCTTCATTCTACTCGAAGGGTACGGAAAGAGTTTCAATTTTTTAGTTAATTAAATATATAGAGAGAGAAGTTCATGTTTCCACTTACCGCTACGTCGCTGGTCGTTGACAGGGTCATTCACTCTCTGCATCCTTAGGATTGAAACCGGCTGTTCTGGTGGCCGATCTCTGTGAATCATATTTACAAACTATTCCTGGTACTGAACTGATGAATCAACGAGTGTTCTTGAGCACGACAGTACGATTGACACTTCTTCTGCTTAGTCTGATGCTTTGGGGAGGGTGTTCTACCAGTACGGTTGAAAATTATCCCGATCGTCCGATTTCCATTATTTGCCCCTGGTCCGTCGGCGGAGCAACCGACCGCACCTCGCGCCAAGTGGCTGTCTTTCTGGAACAGGAACTCGGCGTTCCCGTAAATGTCATTAATGCGACAGGTGGTCGTGGAGTGACCGGACACAGTCGCGGCTTAAAAGCCCGTCCTGATGGCTATACGCTGGCCGTGATTACCGGTGAATTAAACATGCTGCATTGGCAAGATCTGACTTCGCTGACACATCAAGATGCCATTCCGATTATGTCCCTCGTCGATGGCGCAGCTGCCGTCTTCGTGCAAAACGATTCTCCCTTTCAGAGTATGCAGGAAATTCAGGAGTACGTAAAACTAAATCCCGGGAAATTGACGGCGACTGGAACCGCCAGCGGTGGCATCTGGCATTTAGCTCTGGCTGGTTGGCTCGATTTCAGTGGCCTGAAAGCAGATGACATTAAATGGATCCCCATGAATGGTGCCGGACCTTCCTTGCAGGAATTGGCCAGCGGTGGGGTGGATCTGGTTTGTTGCAGTCTGCCGGAAGCGAAGACCCTTTATGAATCGGGTCAGGTTCGCTGTCTGGGGGTCATGGCGGAAGAACCACTTCCAGAATTTAAAGAAGTACCCACCTTTGTTTCTCAAGGAATGAACTGGAACATCTCGGGCTGGAATGGGTTGGCACTTCCTCGGGAGACACCTCAGCCCATTGTCGACAAAATTTCAAATGTGATGAAAAAAATCACCAGTGGCGAAGTAGTGTTGCAGAAGAAAACCTTTCCGGAATTCATGCAGGCTGCCGGCTTGAGTACCAGATATCGAGCCGATAAGGAATTCGCAGGTTTTCTGAAATCAAATGATCAAACTCTGGGAAAACTGTTAACCAGTGACGCGTTTGCTCAAATGTCCTCACGGGGAACAGGACCTTTGGTTTTTCCCGGAATGTTGGCGATTGCCATTTGTATGATTCTCGTTTGCCTGAGCGTTCAGAAAAAAGTGCATGCACTGGCTCCGGAAGTTTCCAGCGATACAGTCACCACACAGGGAATTGTGAATGCCGTTCTGGTTCTGTCAGGAATCATAGCCTATTTGCTGTTTGCGGAAAAAGTTGGTTTCATTTTGACGGCGGGAGCGATTCTGTTTTTGTTGTTATGGAAATTTGGGACGCGCTGGTGGATGAGCGCCTTGATCACGGCTCTTTTTATTCCAGGAATATATACATTGTTTGCTCAACTTTTACGCGTCCCGCTGCCGCGAGGTTTTTTGGGTTGGTAATTATCGCGATGTGACATCGTGCTTCCTTTGTCAGTCGTCAAATTTATTGAAGTTACAACATGGAATCGACATTCATTACCGCAGTACAGAATATTGCATCGCCGGAAGTGCTGCTAGTGATATTCCTGGCAGCCGTCTACGGTCTGTTTGTAGGTTCCATTCCCGGATTGACGGCTACCATGGCGGTCGCGCTGTTGATTCCCTTGACCTTCTACCTTGATAATCTCTCTGCAATTGCTGCGATTGTAACTCTGGAAGCCTGCAGCATTTTTGCAGGTGATATACCCACGACACTGGTTCGTATACCGGGGACTCCCTCCTCGGCGGCTTATACAGACGATGCCTATTCTCTCACGCAAAAAGGACTGCATGAAACTTCGTTGGGAGTTTCACTGGTCTTTAGTGTCGCCGGCGGTTTGTTCGGAGCGCTGGTGCTGATACTGGCAGCTCCCCTGCTGGCAAAAATCGCATTCCAGTTTACCACCTATGAATATTTCTGGTTGTATGTACTCGGTTTAAGTTGTGCTGCCATTGTTTCTACTGGCTCTCGGCTCAAAGGTGCGTTGGCGCTGATGATCGGACTGATGTTTTCGACCGTTGGTTTAAGTGAAGTTCACAGTGTCCCTCGATTCACTTTTGGCTTTGATGAATTGTTTACCGGTATCAATTTCATTCCCGCAATGATTGGTCTGTTCGGGCTTTCTGAAGTCTTTCGAAATTGTCTGACTTCAAAGACAGATGAAAAAGTCCAACAATTACAATCGACATTGAATTCGGAAGACGATCGTTCCGTGTGGAAACATTTAAAACCGGTATTTGGTGGAGTCCTGCCGCAATTCTGGAAAAGAAAATTCAGTTGGCTACGCTCGAGCTGTATTGGTTCAACCATTGGCATGATCCCTGGAGCGGGTGCTGACATCGCAGCCTGGATTTCCTATGCCGTCTCCAAAAAATTATCAAAGACGCCGGAAGAGTATGGTAAAGGGTCCCTCGATGCAGTCGGTGATGCCACCAGCGCCAACAATTCGGCACTTGCCGGAGCCTGGATTCCCGCATTGGTGCTGGGTATTCCGGGAGACTCGGTGACAGCGATTGTGATCGGTGTCTTGTTAATGAAAAACATTACTCCCGGCCCTGAAATTTTTAATAATCCTGATCAACTGGTTTTAGTACATGGTATTTATCTCACGTTTATACTCGTAAATTTGCTGCTGATCCCTCTCGGATTTCTGGCGATTCGCAGCGGTTCTCAACTCGTACGAGTGCCCCGTCGCATCCTCATGCCTTTGATTCTGATGTTCTGTGTCGTTGGCTCTTATTCCATTAATGGCAGCTATTTTGATGTCTGGGTCATGCTGGGAATGGGACTCATCGGATTCACATTAGAAGTATTCGAGATACCACTCGGACCGGTGGTTCTGGGAATCATTCTTGGAGGTCGTCTGGAACAGGCTTTCGTTCAGAACTTAACCAAGGATGACAGCTTTTTCTCTTTCTTCAATCGGCCAATTTCCGCAGGACTCGGCATTTTCTGTCTTGCCCTCTGGCTCATACCACTGGTCATGCCTTTCCTTAGAAAAAAATGGCAAATCGAAAATTAGCTCTCTTTGTTCATGGTTTTGTTCTCGCTTATAGAATGAACGATGAAATCATTGGGACAAATGGCCGTACGCAGCTTGTGACTAGACCATCATGCGAAATGGTACCCGATTGACAGGAGAGCAGGGGAGTTGTGCAGCCACTCCACTCACTCAAAACAGTCAAACGGCTCGGCGTTGCAACAGAAATTGACCGACGCGTACCATTCCCAGACTGACGAACGCGAGAGTTGGAAGTAGCAGAGGCATCAAAAAGCGTTCACCTGCAGCGATCGGAAGATACCAGGCAAATGCCAGCCAGAACAAAATGATCCAAATGCAATACAAACGTCGCGCCGGATGAGGTTCCGCAATCAGACCGATGATTAAAAATGGGACGGCTAACAACCCAAAAAACAGTCGCCCTTCTCCAAAAGGGAGCGGTCCCAGACTTCGCAGAAAAATGAACACCTGCCACAGTAAACCTTTTACTTCCCGATTGATAATTTCAGAAACCGAGTGTGTCTGTAAATACGTGCGCGCGGCCGCTCCCAGGCTACCCTGTTCGATGAGGGCGTGAGGATCACTGAATTCATCTTGAAACAACAGATATGAATTTGCATTAAACGTCGGGCTACCATACACGCGCGCATTGCGAACAAGTAGCGGCGAAGCAATTACAGTGAAGCTCGCCAGCAACAGAGCCAGACTTCCGAAGATCGTTTTCAGAGGTACCGTTGATGTGTTTGTCAGCGCCATTTCCGATTCAGCGGCGACAGTCGTTGCATTACGTAAAAATGAGGGGATGAATCGATGCCAGTTCACAGCATAAGAGCAGAACCAGATGACAAGCCCCAATATCAGCAACAGAGCCGTTCCCTTAGTCAACCAGGCCAGTCCAACGACAATCCCCATTCCTATCAGGAGTCGATAGGGAATTTTGGGAGACTGCCTGAGGTCAGGTAGTCGTAACACAGTGAGCCACAAAACAGCGACGAAGACTAATAGCATTCCTTCGCAGACAGCCCGCCCCGTCAATTGACAGTAGGCGGCGTTCACACTCAGCAAAATCCCGGTGATGCCACCTGTCAAGTTTCCGTAATAGCCGGCGATTCCCATCGAGAAAATGAGCAAAGCCAATAAGCCAAAGATCGCCGAGAGCCGTTTCCCGGTTTCATAATCGGGGAAGTAGGAGAGTACAGCGACATACAATGGGTGCTGGTTTGCTTCTCTATAATCTCCCTGAAAGAGTAACCGGACCAAAGCTACAGGTCCCCCCGCTTCCTGCACAGTTTGTGCCTGGGATAGAAATGCCGCCTGATCGTTGCCTTGTGGAGTAGGTTGCTGCGGTATCAGATTGATCATCACCACAAAATAGACAATCATCGAAAACGAGAGCAGCAAACTGCCTGACCAATGATTAGCGGGATTGGCCAATTGAGAAAAAAATGTTTGCAGGCTTTGCCCTTGATGAAGCACTTTGATCCAGAAGCGGTCCGATACCAGACAGCCGACAATACACAGCAGTGCAGCAATCACACAGCAGATACCGGCCACCGATGCCAGAGAAGGTTGTTGAATCAGAGCGGCCCCTTTGAGTTGGATCATCTCCCAGAGTGCCAGGCTGGATAAGCCAGCAAGAGCCCCTGAAACCAATCGGGGAAAGAGCGTGTTCATCTGGAAACATACTTTCTGAACGGAACTGTCGAAACAACAGCAGTCACTTGAAAAATCGTTTTTGACCCGGATATCACCGTCTCTTGGTTTATACATCAGACCAAATGAATCTGATAGCGCGACAAGAAACGCGATTTCGGGCTAGGCTTAACTTGCTGAATGGTCTATCTTTCGGTCTGATCATCATAGCAGATAATAACCATTCTGAAATCACAGAAATGATCAGAATCTATATTTCAGATACCGGGAGTAATGAGTAACGTGAATTCCGTGATCACTTATCTACAGTGGGACATTAACCGTGTGCTATTTGAACTCGGCCCGATTAAGATACGTTATTATGGCCTCTTTTTCACAGCCGGTTTCATTTGTGGCTATTTGTTATTGCGATGGATGTTTCGGACAGAAAAAAAGAACGTTGACGACGTCGAATCCCTGTTGATCTATATGGTGATTGGCACCATTATCGGTGCCCGCCTGGGACATTGCCTGTTTTACCATCCGGCTTATTTTTTTGAGGACCCGATTCGATTTCTTCAAATCTGGAAAGGGGGATTAGCCAGTCATGGCGCTGCGATAGGGATCACACTTTCCGCCTGGCTTTATTCGCGCAAACATACAGATCAGCCTTTATTGTGGCTGTTAGACCGCCTGGCGATTCCCGTTGCACTTGCCGGATTTTTTATTCGGATCGGGAATTTTTTCAATTCAGAAATTTTGGGACGCACTACAGACGTGCCTTGGGCAATCGTGTTTAAGGATGGACTGGGACTGAAAACGCTGGAGGCCCGAATGGCGCCGCGACATCCTGTCATGCTTTATGAATCATTTTGTTACGGCTGTATCTTTCTCGTGCTGATTCTAGTCTACCGAAAATACCGTGCGGAAACCCCACGCGGATTATTAATAGGTCTTTTCTTCATGATGGTCTTTTCTGCCCGATTTGTCCTGGAGTTCTACAAGTTACGACAAGCAGAGTTCGCACAAACTCTGCCGCTCAGTGTGGGGCAGATGTTAAGTATTCCACTGGTGATTGTTGGAATATTACTCCTCATTTATCGCAAACCCGCTCTGCCAGCTGTCACTGATTCTACGGCAAAAAAAACATAAATCTGTCTGCCAGTAGCGAATGCAGGAATGTTATAACAACTGCGAGATCGGTCGACCCGAGGATAATATGGGAACTGGTCTTCCGGAAAAATTGACGAGATCGTGTGAGTAATCAATGCCGAGATGTCGGTAGATTGTCGCCAACAGGTCCTGAGGTGTGACAGGGTCATGCAGTGGGTATTCTGCTTTTGAATTGGTACTGCCCACCACCTGCCCCATTTTCAAACCACCACCAGAGATCAATGCACTGAAAGCGCCGGGCCAATGATCGCGGCCCAGCCAGGGGCCTCCTTTCTTCCCCGGAAATGTTTGACGGTGACTCAGTCGTGGTGTGCGCCCAAACTCCCCGCATGCGACGACCAGAATTTTGCGATCGAGATTACGCTCACGGATATCTTCAATCAGTGTAGAAATGGCCTGATCGTACTGCGGAAACCGCTCCAGATTGGCATGGACGAGGTGAAACGGCCCGGCATGATCATCCCAACTGAAATACGCACTTTTATTGGAAGGGGCCGTCGCATCAATATTAATCACAGCGGCACCCGCCTCCGCCAGCCGCCGTGCTAACAGACAATTTTGTCCCCAGCGGTGACGACCATAGCGATCGCGCAGAGATTCCTGTTCCTGACTGATATCAAATGCGTTGGCGACTTTTGAACCGGTCAGCATCTGAAACGCCGCGCGTCGAAAGTCCTCTGTACCACCCAGTGAACCATCGAGATCCAGATCGCGACGAAACTGGTCGAATTGTGTCACGAGAGACTTGCGGTCATTGAGTCGTTGACCGTCGATGCCTGCCGCCAATTTCATATTGTTAGGGGCATAACCTTTGACCGTGGGATCTCCCGAGTCAAATGCCTTATGCATGAGGCCCAGATAATTGGGCGCAGTCATAAACGGGGATCTGTGTACTCCGATATATTGTGGTAGCCCATCAGTGCGAGAGCCGCGCATGTAACTGGCTATCATTCCAAAATCAGGGTGAGTTGACTTGTTGGTCGAAGTTGGATCGGGTGCAGCAGGTTCTTTTCCTGACAAAACCGTGATGCTACCATCATTATGCGCAGACATCCCATGGTGCAGCGTGCGAATAATCGAAAATCGATCTGCAATTTTTGCCTGCCTTGGAAAGTGCTCGACAAACTCCATCCCCGGCACTTTGGTTTGAATCGGATTGAACGGCCCTCGGTAAGCGCTGGGGGCATCCGGTTTCATGTCATACGTTTCAAGCTGACTAGGGCCACCCCACATCCAGAACAAAATCACCGATGTCTCAGGATCACCGACACCTGCCATCGCGCGAGCCGCAAGAAGATCTGCAAGTGTTAACCCTCCGAGGGCCAGAGTGCCCACCCGCAAAAACTCACGTCGTGGTAGAGGGCCGGTACAGAGTGAGTCGTGCATTGGATACCTGCAAAGGTGACGGGTGCGATACGTTTTTTTAGTCAGATTCCCGTGTCATTCGAAAAAAAAGAGAGACTCTGAATAGAAATGTTTTTCTGGGCTCAGTTTGAAAACCGCTCCAGATTCACACTGGGAAAAATTTTAACATCGTGACTTCGTGATTGTCCAGCACGGAATCAATTCTCATTGTATTCTGAATCGCGCTTCTGAGTTCCATTGACGACCTGGGTCCTGTTGAACTTACTCCTTCAATTAAAATCAAATAGTACTCTCTTCTTTGTAGAATCGCCTGCTTCAATCTTAATTAAATTAAATCATGCAGCATCTAAAATGCTGGTTATAAAAGGTTTGGGACAAGTCATCTATGAAAATGCAGTCTTGCAGTTTCAAAAGGCGAAGGAAGTACCACAGGTTAGATGCGACTCCTTCAAGCGTCTTATTAACAGTCAGGCAATATAAGGTTGGTGTTGTTTTGTTTACTTTCAGGGTCGTATTGCCTTAAATTACAGATCCCTGTAAAGTTCGCAGGCAAAATACACAGATTCTAATACTAATGAACACGCTGAAGACATCATTTTGGATTCGGTGGTTTTTTTGCAACACGGATGAATCACTGCCGTGTATAATGAGATGCAGGCTTAACTCGCTTGCTGCCCTGAGGCAGCGATTTTATTGAATTGAGGCGATTTGTGGCTCTCACGGAAATCGATAAAAATTTACTCAGACGATGTCTGGCAGAAGAGCCGGGTGCGTGGAAGGACTTTGTAGACCGATTCATCGGTCTTTTTACGCACGTCATTCATCATACCGCACACGCCCGCAGCATTCGTGCTACCGAGAGCGATGTTGACGATCTTCTTTCTGAAGTGTTTCTGGTTTTGCTGGCAAACGACTATCGAGTGCTCCGAAACTTCCGTGGAAACAGTTCACTGGCAACTTACCTGACTGTGATCTCCCGTCGTGTTGTTGTAAAAAAAATGGTTGAACGCCGTATGGCTGAAGCCTTAGGGCACGTTTCTACTCAATCGAAACTGGAAAACATTCCCGAAGAACGAACGCGTCAGCAGCAAATACTCGAAGATCAGGAAGAAATCCAGAACATGATCAAGCAACTGCCTCCCGCAGATGCACAGATTGTCGAACAGTACCATCTGAAAGGGAAGTCCTATCAGCAGATCAGTTCCGATCTGGACATTCCTGAAAATTCGATTGGACCGACTCTTTCCCGCGCTCGTATCCGAATGCGAGATACCAAGCCAAAAACACGTTCGCTCTAAGCGAGTGATCGAGTCCCGGTTGATGATTATTCTAAAGCGTTTCTTCATCATAGTCTCGTGGCGACGTGATCTTATTGTTTCGCGACTAGTTTCATTTCCCAGAGGACACTAAAAAGGTCTTCTTCCACCCGGTGGAGGACCCGGTGGTCTCTGTCCTGGTCCCGGTCCACGTTTTTGAAAACTGGGATCTGGTGTTCCCCGATAGTTACGAGGAATAAACGGAAAATCTTCCGTAAGGTAATAGTGGTAGATGCCATCCGGGAATTCGGGTGTGACTCCCATGCGACCATTGCATTCATCCAGATCTCCGGATTTTGCGACGAAGACATAATCTTCCACAAACGTTCCATCATAATTTCCTCCTGGTCCATCAGGTCGTTTTCCCCGTTTGATCTGATAGCTGGATTTCAATTTCTGAATCTTGCTGTTGGGATCATTCGCGTCAGCATAACCATACTGTGCATAGATCGGAAATCCATCCGCGGCGTAACCAATGGCGGTGATCTGATTCGGTTTTTTCAGTTGGGAGATCAAAGCATGGGGTAAACCATGATAATGGTAGCTGCCAGTAGGTTGGACATGGGCGTTGCTCTGATCTAGACCCAGATTGATTTTCCCCGACAGCGCTTCATAATTCCAACCGGAGCGACGATTGCGGCTCCAGAATTCTGCAGTTCCCGGATCGAATAATACCCCGTTCGTAGCCACTCCAAATGCGGAATGCCGGACAGGTGTGATATTCCTTGCTACTTTGGGGTTGGCGGGAATACGCAATTCATATCGTTGCGGTCGGATTGTATTGGGGTTATTGCGATTTGGAAAACGACCCACCTGATGGTCAGGAATTCCATTCGAATAGATGAATCGATATTGACCTTTCGTAACAACCTGCACTTTGTTTGTGGTTTGTGACCCACTCCCGGGAGGTGCAAAACCGGGAGGGGGAAACCCAAACACCGTGATAGAACTACAGAAAGTGGCAATACAGCAGTACGTAAGCTGTTTCATTTTCACAGTATCCTCTCGATCTTTTTCTGACTTGGCCCCGTCGAAAAAACTTCACGAATGTTTCGTGTTTCAGTAGTAACGAGTAGTGGACGATCAAATCCACCAGATTTTTGCCATTTTTGCGAGGATTGATACCAAGTGTCGAGTTCAACTATCTTCTTTTATCTTCACGGGAAACCCATGTTCCGTTGACAGCTCGCCTTCATAGTACAAAAATCGAGGAAATGAATGCCAGTCAGTCGACTCATAAACGAGCGAGACTGATTTCTCTCGATCATGGATTGAGCCAACCTTCAAAATGATTCTGCTGAATCTGGAAACGGATTGTACCCATGCAAGCCAAACGAACTCTATTCACGTTTGCCTTCCGGTGTTCTCTGCTAATTTCAATCGCTTTATTGGGTGCAGTGACTTCGCTGCAGGCACAAACGAAGCCCATCAAAACAGGCTTTGTCAATGCCGTTTATAAAGATGCGACTGGCGAACATCGCTACGTCGTATTTATTCCCAAAAGCTATTCGCCCGAAAAAAAATATCCGGTGATTCTGTTTCTGCACGGTGCCGGTGAGCGAGGCAGTGATGGTTTGAAACAGACGTTAGTCGGTTTAGGTCCGATTGTGAAACAGCAGGCGAGTGACTTTCCGTTCGTCGTTGTTTTCCCCCAGGCAGAGAATATGAAAGAACTGTTGCGGGGAGGTTGGTTGGCAGAAACGGGTGACAGTAAACGGGCACTGCAGATTCTGGATACCGTGATGAAAGATTATTCAATCGACTCTAAGCAGCAAATATTAACTGGTTGGTCTATGGGCGGTTATGGTGCCTGGAGTCTGGCGGCCGCGTTTCCGAAACGCTGGTCGGCGGTTGCTCCCCTGTCAGGTGGAGGAAAATCAGAATTGGCTGCCAATTTGAAACAGGTTCCCATCTGGGCCTTTCATGGCGCAAAAGATCGTGCAGTACTTCCAGCGGAATCAAAGCAGATCGTTGATGCCGTTAAGCAGGCTGGAGGCAATCCGCGTTATACGCTAGTTCCGGATGCGGGTCATGATGTCTGGAAAGTCGCTTATACGAAACCACTATTCGATTGGATGCAGAATCCGTCGCTCATGATTGATTCTTCTGCGCCACTACTTGTCAAACCAGATCAGAAAGCACCAACGGAAGCTGGTGCCGAAACTCCGTTTGTACCGGAATTGATCATTGATGATGCGGTCTCTGTACGGTTAGGAAACCAGTTCTTACAGTCATTGGCTGACGCCGTTCCCAGTATGGTTCCCAAAGATATGCTGGTTGGTAATATCAATGATATTTACGATTCAACCGTGGCACAGGGGCGTAGTTTCTCGGTCCAATTTTCCGGGATTTCCTATCGGGGGGAATTAGCCCGGGCTGCGATTCAGGCTTACGCTGCTGGAACGCTCAACATCCAACTTGGCATTCAAAAGGTGAATCTCTCGATTGGCACGACCTATGTCTCTGGTAATCGACATTCGGCTGTCGCGGGGCCGATTTCCGTAAGTGTCGGCTATCAGCGGCCGGTCTGGTTAAGTTTTGATGTGAAACCTTATATCAAGGACAATCGGATTCGATTACGCCTGTTACGCTCTCGCTTTAACATCCCACACGATAATTGGGATGTCTCAGGGCCCTATGGCGTTTCCACCCGAGGTATCGGGATGACTTCGGAAAGAGTTTCCAGTGGACTGGTCGATGGAATTTATGGCAGCAAAGGGCGTATTGAAGACGAAGTGAAGGCAATCGTCCCGGGACTGGTAGATGAGCTGGAAAAACAGTTGAACTTTGACGAAGCCAGTCAGGTTGTCGATGCCATTTGGCCTTTGCCCGTTTATCATCCGCGGATGAGACTGACACCCAATCAGGTATTAACGGACAAAAAAGGAATTTCATTGAGCTTCGGTCTTACAGTCGCTGCATTGGATTCCACCAAACCCAAAGCAGAAGTGAAGCGGCTGTCGACAGTCGGTCGATCAGTAGAAGAAATTCCCAAAGTGACAGAATTACAGATTGGTGTTGCTCCAGGTATGCTGAAACCATTAACCAACATGCTGGTTAAGGCGGATATAGCCAGAATTCCCGTGCTGGATATCCCCGGTCATTCTTTCGACGCATTGGCAGATCCGAAATCATTACAGCAGGCATTTCCTGACTTGAAACAGTATGGCTCTGATTTCAAAATCTGGTCCGAACTTGTTTTGACCAAGCCCATTCAAGTGGACGACCCAGGTAAGCCCAACAAACCAGGCAGCAATCCTTTCCAGTTTGTTGTGCCACAAGCCGCGATTTCTATGGCAATAAAAAAAACAGCCTCTGATAAAGATTGGATTCCCTATGCAGAATTTTCCCTTTCGGTGAATCAGAATGTCGAGCCGCAAATTATCGATCGCAGTTATTCTAAACGTGCTCTGCGTCTGAATTGGGAAGGAAGTTCTCGTTTAGATGGGAGCGCTCGATTTGCGCCGGGGTACAAACCAAAGAATTCCCAGATCGATCAGAAAAAATTTCAGGATCTGGTACAGGCTGCCTGGGATGGCTGGACTAAACAGGGGCCCGCTTCAGTCGCAGCGATTCCTGACATCGAGCTCGGTTTCGGTCGCTATCGTGTGAAGCAGGTCAACTGGTCTTCCCCGCAATTGCTGGCCACATTTTCTGTACCGGAACTCAAGATTACAAATAAAACCAAGGTAGAACTGGAATACGAACTGAAAAGCCCTTACAGCGATTGGGGCGGTCCCTATAAGTTGAAACCGGGAGCTTCTCATGCTTTCGATGCAGCTACACCACTTACGTATAGACGTAAGGTAAACAATCGCATGCAGGTAAATACACTGGCTGCCGGTTCGCATTATGAATTCTATCCGGAGGAAGGTCCGCAGAAAGCAATGCTCTTTGAAGCATCCGATAATTAATCAGTTTTCTTCGGAGGGGATTTCGGCAGAGTGGGCTGTCATTTCGTTGAGGGGAAATAACGTTTTTTCCAGCAGTGTGGCTGGGGAAACGCCGATCACAATTATTAGCAGAACAGCAGGGCTGAGCGAGAGCCAGACAAGTCCCACGTTTTCGTTCGGCAGACTGCTTGTTTTGCGATCAATGGAAATTAAGTCTCTGCGATCTATGTTTACAAGCTTCCAGAGTGAACGGATCAGCGCGAGATTAAACAGCAGTGTGCCCGTTAAATAACACGTTGCGAGTAGCATATTCTGGTTTGCCAGACTCCAGAGGAATGTCAATTGCGCTGTGAATCCCCCCAGACCCGGAACGCCGATGAGTGTCAGTACCGACAGAGAACAAATCCAGAGAAGCAGTTTACCAGAGCCGTTGCCAGAGTCTGAAGTGATGAGAGGCACGATAAGTAAAATTAGACAGCAGGCGAGTCCCTGAACCACGTTTAATAAAATGAAATTCGGAACCATTGCTGGTTCCGCGCCAAACAGGACGGTCAATGTCAACGAGGTCTGTCCAATCAGAAACCAGACAACAATCTGTAATAGATCTTTTCGCAGGCTGGCAAGCAGCGACGTCAAAAGAAAGCCACTCATTCCCCAGAAAGTCAGTAATGAATACAGGCTCGAGCCAACTTCAGAATTGAGGGGCATCATGAATCGAATCATCCCATAGATACTGATCTTTGTGAGTAATGCCAGCAATAGCAGATACCAGCCAACCATATCAGGCCTTGAACTGCGGTGGAGAGAAGTGAACGTCAACCACTGTGTTAATCCAAAATGCACAGGAAACAGAGCCCCTTTGATAGCAAATCCAGCCAGTAGTAGCAGAAAAATCCAAGGAGAAACGGTGCTCCAATAGGTTGCCGCGAGTGAATAACGCATGATGTCGCTGGCGGTACCCTGTAACAGATCATGAAATTGAAATGTGACTGCCTGCGGTGCTTCCAGCAGCAGACTCTGCATCCAGGAATAAGCAACAGCGGCCAACAGCA